>VFQQ010000254.1_pt1 | contig 126828 bp, 217 predicted proteins | sample 3512341 | NCBI WGS metagenome assembly VFQQ01 (sample SAMN10412373, study PRJNA504923) | tailings metagenome | isolation source: Relicate 2 Philex TSF1 revegetated site | place: Philippines: Tuba, Benguet | collected 2017-08-29 | reverse complement strand
CCATCAGCAGCGCCAGCAGCAGCGCTGAGACTGGTCGCGCCCCTGAGTGCACACAGCAGCCAAGACAACAAGCTCAGCTTACGATGCCTTGCTCACCAATAATGCCCAGCTACTAGAGAAAGCATGCGGCTGCTGCGGAAGCGGCCGCGCCGCGAGCGGCAGTGCTCTCGCTCCACACATGTAATCCCCTTCCCTTCTGACGCTCCCAACCCGACCCGATCCGTCCGCTATTCACATGCATGCACGGTATACCTCCCTCCTACCGCGTACCCCCTCTCCAATTCCTTGTCCGATGCACTCCTCTGCATTAGCTGTCCGCTGCATCCAGTCCAGTCTGCAACATGTGGCGCATGTAAACGTCGCGCCTCCTGGATGCCGCGCTCAGCTGAACAGCGGCGCATCAAGTGGCTGTTACCCTTGGTGCTCAGAGGCGCCACATGCTCAGCTGGAGGTGGAGTGCACAGAACTCAAGAGGGCAATGCAATGGCCCCCACTTGGGCGCACCACTGTGCAAGGCAGTGGCAGGGCAAATTGAAATGTCTCGGTTGGTAGGCTACTGAAATGCCATTCCAGAGTCGGATCCCCCACATCCCCCATGTGGGCAGACCACATGGGTGTACTGCATGCATCTTTGTGCGCGACTCTGCCGCCTGCGGTGCCCTGCCTGCCTTTCTGCCGGCAAGCAAGGTAGCGCACCAGTGATAGGCAGTAGTTCCAATCCAGTCCATCAGGCCGCGGATCCTGAGGAGCTGGTTGCGGCTGCCCGGCGGCCGTGCCGCTGCCGACGCTGGGCGGCGGCGCTGGCAGAACCAGGAGGGCCAGCCCCCGTACGCCCAGGTGTTCCGATCGCATCTACACGCACATACGCCAGCCTCTGAGCGCCTGGCGCGGCCCCCTGCAGCTGGCCCCCTGGTGTGCCGCGTCTCGCCCCCTCGCCGCCCGCTGTTCCTGCCCCAGCCGGCCTCTCTCGCGGCGCACGACATCCCCAAGTCTAGTGACGCACGCAGAGGGCCGGACGCGTGAGCTGCAGGCGAGGAGCGGAACTGCCCCGTCTGCCCACGCTTGCCTTGCCCTCGGGGCTGCGTGTTCTGCACCTACGAGTACACCGCTGGCCGCTGGGACAGGCAGGGCGCGCGCCGACCGGCCGCCACCGCTGCTGCCGCCCACCGCCTGCAGAGCACCGGGGGCGATGGGCGAGACAGCGAGAGTGCGGTTTAGGCACACAGCCGGCGACATCGGCCCGCTGCCAGTGTCCACATCCAGCCCTGTCAGCTCACTCAAGGAGCAGCTGCTGTCAGCGTGGCCCGCAGGTGGGTGCGACGCTGCCCCGAGGGCTGCAACTCGACCAGTTCTACTTGAGGACTTGGTGTGGCTAAGCTGCAGACCTGCCTGGCTTTGCAGCCATCCTGCCGCTGCTGCCTTGAAGTGTCAGATGCTCTGATTGCGTGCTGCAGATGGGCCGCTTGCGGCTGAGCGGCCGGCCTCAGCGGGCGAGATCCGGTTGATAGGGGCGGGCAAGTTCCTGGAGAACAGCGCCAGCCTGAGCAGTGAGTGGGGCCTTTGCGGGCAGGAGCTTGGATACAGCTGCACGAGTTTGCTGTGCTGGCTGGAGGCTCCAATGCCTGCCCAGCAGCATGCGTTAATGTGCACTGCAGTGGCAGTGCACTGCATCAGTGCATGGTCTGACTCGCAGCACTGCCTGCACGCCCTCTGCCCCCTTGCAGCACTGCCGCACGTGCTGGGCGACCCTGCAGCCGACATTGTCATCACGCTGCATGTGGTGCTGCGAAAACCGCAGGCAGCCAAGCCGGCAGGTGAGGCGCCGTGGGCAGGCGGTGGCTGGCAGCAACCGCAGCGGCTGGTGCTTGATGTTGTTGGTTGGCTGTGTGGGAGGCTGCTGGCTGTAGGTCAATGGCTCTCCACTGCCCTTGCCTACCCCACTGCTGCTGATGAGCACCGCATTGCACCGCTCCCGTCCCTGCAGCGCCCAAGCAGCAGTCAGAGGACAGCAAAGGCTGCTGTGTTATCTGCTGAGCACCGCTGCCGCGCGCGCGGCGTGTTGCCGCATGCGCAGCTGTTTCACCGCAGCCCGCTCCCTGCCGGGGACCTCAGTTCCTGCTAGGACCTTGCACTTGACAGCTCTAGGTAGCCACTTGCTCTCGATCCGTTAGTCCCTTCCGTCTGCTGATTTTGCTTTTTTCGGACCGGCCAGCGCCGCCGCCCGCTGACCGCTGGCGCTGGCTGTACCATACCCAATCGCTGCGGTTGCTGCCGCGCAGCCTGTACCCTTGCTGCCCCCGCCCTCTAAAGCGAGCCTCTTCTCAAACTTGGATATTCTGTCTGACTCGCGTGCGCACACATGTGATCCACAAGTTTCTGGCACAGAGGGAGAGAGAGACAGGAGGGAGGGACAGAGAGGGAGACAAAGAGAGAGCGTGCATGAGAGATTGGGAAGAAAACTTGGTCACAGAGCCACTGCAAGGGATGGTGAATAGACAGCAGATCAACCACCTACGTTTAGGGTGTGGAGGATGCACACCAAGTGCTGAATACCGAGTGGTTTAGAAGGGTCGAAAGCTGAAAGACGCACGCTGAGAGGCACTCGCAAAACTGTCGGGGCAAGCCGCATTCACCGCCGCATCAAAGCTCGGTGTGCAGGGGTGTTGGCGACGCTTCGGTTGGGCTGCCCACACCACTGCTGTAGGTCTGCCACACTCCAAAGCGCAGGCTGAGGAAGACTCGAAACTGCGGGCACGAGAGGTCGGGAGCGGCACCATGATGAGAGATACCACATTCTGCTGCAATAACGCCTGCAACCACACCAGCATCTGGCGAGAGCTGCAGGCATTTGCTGTGATGCACAAATGGCCGGCCAAGAATGCACCTCTACCCACTGTGCTCCCCCACACGCTGCCCTTGCACATAACCATCCCTCTCCAACCGCACCTGGATGAGCGTCAGCAGCGCCAGCAGGCGCATGCCGTCGTAGCTGACGCACCAGGCTGCAGAGCCCGAGCGGCGGCGGCGGCGGCGCGCACCCCGTGACCCCTCTGCCTCCTCCCGCTGCGCTGCTGTGCTGACCTGGCAAGCCGCAAACTGGCGTCGCTGGCTGGCCTCGGCGCAGCCCAGCAGCAGCAGGGGCAGCAGCACCGACAGCACCACCTGCGTCACGCTGAACACGCTCTCACAGTGGCAGGCGGCCACCTCATCAGCGGCAGCAGCTGCCGCCATCAGGCTGCCATTGCCTGCTGCCGATGCTCCACCTGCCGCGCCCGCTGTGCACAGGCTCCAGCCGCAGTCCTTGCCATCCTCAGCACTGCAGCTGCTGTCGGGCGCCGCGGCGAACAGCATCTCAAAAGGGACAGTCAGGCGGGAGGCCAGCCGTGCAAACGTGTCCCGATAAAACTGCTGGGCATCGGTCGGTTCGCCGCCCATGAGTAGCCTGCAGCAGAGGGAAAGCAAGGGGCACATGTGAGCAGGCGGTTGTGCATGGCTGGTGCGGTTCGTCTGGCATCACCAGGGCAGCCGGCAACACGACCCAGACCACCTGCACAGCGGCCGGATCTTGAGCATGCACATGCGGAGCAGCGCACGAAATTGCACCCCCAAAACAGACAGGGTGCCGCGCACCTGCACAGCCGGCGGTTGTTGAGCATGTCGAGCAGGGCGCCAAAGGGTGTGAGCAGGGCCTCCAGGTTGAAGGGCAGCAGGAAGCCCACCTCTGCAGGTAACGGTTGGGAAAGAGGGGGGATTGGAGTTGGGCGCAGGCCTGCGCAATACAGTGCACAGTGTATACGAAAAAGGCTACAGTGGGCGGGCGTCTGCAGTCCCTGCTGGCGATGCACTCAACATCCACGAACACTCTGCCCGGCGCTCACGCGTCAGCAGCTCGCTGCCCCACCGCGTCCACGTCACCCACAGCAGGAAGAAGCCTGCAGGGAAAGAGGGGCGGCAGCAGCAATCGGTCAGCAGGCATGCCGGCAGCTTGCAGACCAGCACGCAGGACCTGCAGACTGCATGCAGGCAGGGCAGGCAGGGCAGGCAACACAGCACAAGCGATGGGAAACAAGCTGCCCCTTGGCGCCCCAAGCAGCAGCAACACCCCCAACGCAGCAGCGGCTCTGCGCACTCACTGGGCCAGCTGCCTTGCTCCGCGCTGCGTCCCCGACTGTTCTGGCTGGCCAGGTGCCACACCAGCTGGGGGCACAGCAGGTCGTAGAAGACGCGCACGCACACCAGCAGGTGCGGGCGCAGCGCAGGGTAGCGGTGCCGCGCAAAGACAGAGAGGCCCAGCACCGCGAAGGACAGCGCGTAGGTGCCCCAGTACAGCAGGCGCAGCGGCGGTGGCAGCGGGCCGCTGTTGCGCAGCAGCAGCAGCGTGACGATGGCCATCTGCGGTGGGGTGGGGGTGCCGTAGCGGAGGAGGCAGGCGGTGAGAGACTGAGGACAGACAGCTGAATGCTGATCGCCTGAGCGTCGCGGCCGGGCGCGCAAGGCACCCAGAACATTCAGCCGTGCGATTGCGGTGCCATGCAGAAAGCTCCTGTTGAGTTGGTGCACTGCCGCGGCACGTGCAATACCGCAACGCGGGGCGCGGCCGGCGCCGGCGGCGCCAGGACGCAGAGCTAAGCGACCGCTGCGGCTGGGTGGCCGCCAGCTGTGGCATCTGAGAAGCCGCCAGTCCCACCAGTCGGCAGCAGGAACGCGCAGGCTGCGCCAAGTGCCCGGTCGGGAGCAGCACCGACAGCCTGCGAGCTTGCGAGCGCCCCGGGACCCAGCCTCACCTGCGTGCATGCGAACACGCGATCCTGGGGCACCCGCTGGCGGTGGAAATGCAGCTTAAAGTCCCGCTCCGCCTCGCGACCGATAAACTGCATGGTTGCGGCGCTGCTGCGGCTTGAGTGGATCAACACAGTCCCTGGAGCTTGATCAAGGCTGCAGGAGCCCCCAAAAGACCTCTCGGAAGAGGGCGTCCGACATGGGCCACATGGCGATCATTTGCTGGCTGAGCAGCGCCATCGGTGTTCGGCAGTGCTGCACATCACTGTTGTCTGCATCGGCACTGCACTGGAGCAGGGAGCACGATGCCCGGCTGCTGAGCGCCGCCCCTCGAAGCCCTGAGGCCCGAGCACCAAATTGGACTTGTTACCCAGCAAACATGGGCCCTCCTGAAACCAAGGGCAAGAAGCGGCAGGCCCCCCAGCCCGCGGGCGAGGAGGAGTTTGTGCGTGGCGGCGGCTCTGGCCTCGCTGCCATCGAGAAGAAGCGCCTGGAGCAGGTGATGCGCCGTTCCAATATGCTTGCAGGGCGGCAGCAGCGAGCGGGGCAGTCGCATGCTCCCGAGCGCGCCTCTGCTGTGTCGTGGCGCAGCTGGCTGCAGTGTGCTTGCACATAGCATGCGTTCTGGAGCGCATCAAAAGCGCAGCGCAGCCCTCAGCCCACTGCCGCCGCTGCCGCCGCCAGTGCCGCCGGCGCTGCCGCCTGCTGAAGTTGCGGCCGCCATGCGATTTGCCCCTGCGCAGGAGGCGTACGCCGAGGCGGAGGCCGACCTAGCAGCCGCAGCCAAGAAGGGCGGCGGCAAGCGGCAGCGCAAGGGTGATCAGCCGGCGGCAGCGGCAGGCGGGGAGGCGGGCGACGATGAGGACGCATTCTTCTCCTCGCTGTCGGCCCAGGGCCGCCTGCCCAAGTTTGTGGAGCTGCTCAAGTTCAAGGTAGGTGGTAGGAATGAGTACGAGGGGTGAGAACAATGCAGCAACAGATGTGGGCAAGCGGTCGTGCAGCAGTGGCGGTGGTGTTGCTGCAACCCTTTGCACGCCTGCTCGGCTGGTGCTGGCATCCGCACCGCTGCTGTGCGTCCGCTGCGATGCTCACTCAGCATCTCCGCTCACCAACCTGCTCGCTCATCCCTGCTGCAGAGTCTGAGCAAGGGCTGCAAGCTGTGGGGCGCTGTGATTGAGGTGTCGCCTCGTGAGCTGGTGGTGTCGCTGCCGCATGGGCTGCGCGGCCACGTGGCATACGCAGAAGCCTCCGACTGGCTGGCGGAGCAGAGCAAGAAGGCCGAGAAAGCGGCGGCGGCAGCGACAGCAGATGGGGAGGATGCAGAGGGCGGTGCTGCCGCGGGGCGCAAGCGCAAGGCGGCTGGGGCTGCCGGCGGCATTGCCCTGCCGCCGCTGTCAGACCTGTTCCACATTGGGCAGCTGGTGCGCTGCTCGGTGGCGGGGCTGCGCACGGGGGCAGATGCGGGCGAGGGAGCGGGCGCCAAGCAGGGCGGCAAAGGCGGCAAGGAGGGGAAGAGCGGCGCCGCTCGCAAGCGCGTCGACCTGTCGCTGCGCGTCTCCAAGATGAATGCGGGCCTGGGTGAGTGGGTGTGCTGAAGTTGAATTGTTCTTGTTTTCACCGCTGCGGGTGGTCCTGGGCATGTGTCTGCACGATGAATGCGGGCCTGGGTGAGCGTCAGGGGACCAGCGCTGTTGATGCATTGATCTTGTGTGTACTGATGCTGTTGACGCATGCTCTTCGTGCTGCTGTGCTCGGCTGGGGCTGTACACGCGACGACTGCTGCCAAGCTGCGTGTATATAGCTGCGACAGCAGCCCCCGTGTGCAACCCCAAGCCCTGCACCCATTGATTGCCCTAAATGTGTCGTGTGCCCCTGCAGGTGCGGAGTCGCTCAAGGAGGGGCTGGGCCTGCCCGCCTGCGTGCGCAGCGTGGAGGACCACGGCTACCTGCTGGCCCTGGGCGTCAAGGTGTGTTTGTGATTTTGTTTGAATGATTTGTATATTTTTCCTGTTTTGTTCCTGCTGCTGGCCAGTTGCCATGCTGTGACGGTGTCCTGGCTGCCACGTGAGGTTGCACTGCCTGCTCACGTGCGGCATATCAAACCGGTTCTCCCCCCACCGCTGTCGCACTTCCCCAACACGACTTCACTGTCCAAACTCTGCAGGGCGTGAGCGGCTTCCTGCCCAAGAAGGACGCCGAGGCCGCCGGCCGCCTGCTGGCCCCCGGCATGCTGGTGGAAGTGGTGGTGGGTGCGGGCGGCCTGCGCCCAGCTGGAGGCGCCAGCAGCGTCACCGTCACCTGCAAGCCCGAGGCGGTGGCGGCGGCGGCGGCCAAGGAGTGGGACGGCCTCAACATCGGTGGGTGGCTGTGGGGTGACTCGGTTATTTGCTGGGCGTGTGCCGCCTGCTGTGCAGTGAGTGCCTTGCTGCTGTGCGTGTGCCTGCAGCAGCCGCGCTAACGACCTTTCGTTGCTGCCCAGGCCCCGCCGCATGCGCTGCAGGCCCGCTGCTCCCCCGCCAGCAATCCTATTGACAGCACACAGCTGCTGACACTGTCCGCACTGCCTCCCAACCACTGCAGGCTCGCTGCTGCCGGGCCAGTTGATGTCACATCTAACAACGCTGACTGGGCTGAGTGCCATTCTTTCGTTTTCCGCAGGCTCGCTGCTGCCGGGCCAGCTGGTGACGGCGCGCGTGCGCAACGTGCTGTCGGACGGCCTGCTGGCCTCCTTCCTCACCTACTTCAGGTGCGCTTGCTGTTGTTGTGTTGAAGAGCAGCATATGCCTGGCTGCTGTGCCGCTGGGACACACTGCCTACTGGCTTTGCTCACTATGCTGCAAATTCATGTGCCTGTTCTTTCCTCCGAGTGCAGCGGCACTGTGGACCCCTTCCACCTGGGCACTCATCGTGATCCGTGCGTTTGTGAAACCCAAAACTAAATTTATGTGCTTTTCAATCTCGTTATGTGCAGCGGCACCGTGGACCCCTTCCACCTGGGCACCGACCTGGCGGCCGACTGGCGCAAGCAGTTCAGGTGTGCTGCGGTTGGCCATGCTGAGCAGTGCGGCAACTTGTGCTTACGTCCTGCATGCACTGTTGAATCGCCATAGCCGCCAGTTGCCCCGGCTGTCAGCAACCAGCTGCCATGGCCCACTCAATTGTTTTATCGCAGCCCCAACCAGCGGCTGCGGGCGCGCATCCTGCACTCTGACTGTGCCTCCATTCGTTTCTGAAACCACTGCTGCGTTGTCTGCCACCTCTTATCGCAGCCCCAACCAGCGGCTGCGGGCGCGCATCCTGTACGTCGACCCGGCCGCCAAGCGCGTGGGCCTCACGCTGCAGCGCCACCTGCTGTCCTTTGCGCTGCCCCCCAACTTCCCCATGCTGGGCCAGGTGGGTGATGCCCTGCCTGAGTACTGCTGCATTCCCTCCGCTGATCAACGCACACAAATGATCAATGCACAGTTGTTTGAGCAGCCGTTGTGCGGTATGTTGACGAAGGCCTCAGCCTACTGTGCAATGTCTGCTGACGTATCACATCATCCAACCACGGTGGGTGCAGGTGTTTGAGTCGGCTGTGGTGCGGCGCGTAGATCAAGGCTTGGGCCTGCTGTGCGAGCGGCCGACCGAGGGCCCGCAGGGCGGCCTGCCGCTGGCCCCCGGCTATGCCCACATCTCCAACCTGGCAGACAGCAAGGTGGAGGACCTGAGCCAGGTGGGAGGCGCACACAGGCTGTGGTGGGGTGTGTTGGAGTGCCGTTATGCCCTCGTTGCAGCCGCCAACGTCCACAACTCGCCTTGCCTCCCTGCCTGTGCTCTCGCCCCACATTTCGACTCCCTGCCTGCCCACACAGCGCCGCCCAGGGCAGCAAGTGCGGGCTCACCTACTGACCTTTGCGCTCGTTCACAAACACGTGGCCCCCTGCCTGCTCCCCCCTTCTTGTGCAGTACCGCCCTGGGCAGCGGGTGCGGGCGCGCGTGCTGGGTTTCCGCCCCATGGACGGCCTGGCGGTGCTGAGCACCAAGCCATCTGTGATCGACCAGAGCGTGGCCAGCGTGGCGGGTGAGGCAGTGTATACTTGTGTCCCCCCCAGCTGCCGTGCTGGCTGCTGGCACCAGTGCTGATGGCTGGCCTGCACTGCCCGGCGCAGACCTGCGCGCCGGCATTGACTGTATCTGGCAGGATGGTTTGGAAGGCTGCGGTCCTTTGCAAACTGACCTGCTCATGCCATGCATCAACCATACGCAGATCTGCGCCCCGGCATGCCGGTGAGCGGCAGCGTGGTCCGCGTGGAGGACTACGGCCTGCTGGTGGCCATCACGCCCTCCATACGGTGAGGCTGAACAGAGGCATTGCACGCAGCATCACTCAATCACGCAGCCTATTGCTGATTGCTGATGATTCCACTTCCGAGCCACGCGGTTGACGTGGCTGCTGTGGCGCTGGCATTCAGCGGGGAGGCTCTCAGCGCTCTGCCTACAGCACACTGGTGCCCGCACTGCATGCCTCTGGCGGGGCACTGCCAACCGCCCCTCTGCTTACCAATGTGCTGCTCTGCGACCCTGCCTGCAGCGCACTGGTGCCTGTGCTGCACGCCTCCGACCTGGGGACCGCCAAGGGCCTCAAAAAGTTCAAGGAAGGGCAAAAGGTGGCGGGCAAGGTGCTGTCGGTGGACACAGGTGCGCTGGGTTGCTGTTGTGCAACTCGTTTGGACTGTGTTTCACTTCTTCAGGGGTGGAAGGGTGACCTGCCATTTGCAATACAGCCTGCTGCCTGCACCTTGCGCCGCCACTACAGCTGTGCGTATGCTCGCAGCAGGACCACGCACATCCGACACCAACCCGCCCTGCCCTCCTTGCAGCCTCCAAGAAGGTGACGCTCACGCTTAAGCCATCGGTGGTGGGCTCCAAGCTGCCGCCCATCACGTGCCTGCAGGTGGGTGCGGCCGGGAGTTGTGGGGGTCGGCAGCTGATGCCAGGGCGCGTGTCAGCCGCCTCATAGCCTGCCCTGCTATCGATACCCTGCAAGCTTGCAATGAGTATCTAGCAAGTCCCTATGTCTGTGTGTCTGTTCCTGTCCCCCTTCTGCAGGACGCGGTGCCGGGCGGGCGCAGCCACGGCGTGGTGACGGGCACCGCCGACTTTGGCGTGTTTGTGCAGTTCTTTGGCGGCATGGCGGGTGAGGCGGGGGCGCAGAACCGTATTGGGTGTCAGTGTGCTGCGAGGTAGCAGGCGTGCTGCACACAGTTCATGTGTCTGTGGGCATGTCAACCCTGTGGGCGCAAACCTAGCGCATAGCTGCGAGTTGCCTCTCCCGGCCTCCCACTCTCGACTGCCAGGCCTTGTGCACGTGAGTGAGTGCCAGGCCGTGATGACACACAGCTTGGCTGACGCGGTCTTTGTGTGTTTCCTTTGCAGGCCTGGTGCACGTGAGCGAGTGTGGGCTGGAGGCGGGGCAGAAGCCGGGGGAGGCCTTCCAGCCGGGCCAGGGTGAGCACACATGATTACTCTGGTTGATGCATGCGCACATGGCATGCTGCTGGCATGCCTTGATCAGCTGCGTTGGTTGTTGCACTGGGTCGGTGTGATGGCGGCAGCGGCTTCTTTTGGTCTCCCCATGCGTACCTGCCACAATGGCCCACGAACCCGCCCACCCCTGCTGCAGTGGTCAAGTGCCGCGTGCTGGGCGGCGACCCCGCCCGCAAGGGCCTCAAGCTGTCCCTTGTCTCCAAGAGCAAGAAGGCAGCTGCTGCAGCTGGTGCAGCAGAGGCGGGCGCTGCAGCCGGCGAGGCGGCAGCAGCGACGGCGGGCGGCGAGGCAGCAGCTGCAGCTGACACACCCGCTGCGGACCAGGAGCAGCCAGGCAAGAAGACAGATGCAGCTGGCGGCAAGGCAGGCAAGAAGAAGCGGGGTGACAGCGAGGCGGCGGCCGTTGCGCTGGGCAGCTACCAGCCAGGCGATGTGGTGCGCGGTACCGTCGCGGCGGTACACACCAAGGACGTGGACGGCCAGGCTGTACCGGACTACTTCGAGCTGGCTGTCGCGCCAGCAGCAGCGGTGGGCATGCCCCCAGGGGCTGCCTCCACGCCTGCTGTGGGCCGCCTGGAGGTTGCTCACCTGGCAGACCACCCGGCCGCCGCCTCAGCCCTGGCAACAGCGCTGACGGTCGGCAGCCAGCTGGGGCCGCTGCTGGTGCTGCAGCGCGTGGAGGGAGCCAAGCACCTGCGCCTCACTCGCAAGGCGGCCATGCTGGAGGGCGCGGCAGCGGGGCTGCTGCCTGCTAATCTGGCTGATGTGGCGGAGGGAGCGCTGCTGCCGGGCTACGTGGCATCGGTCACCGATGACGCCGTGTTTGTGCGGTGAGCAAAGGGGCTGGATCCAAGGGCAGGGCGCCGAGAGTTTGGGCTGGTTTAGGTGTTGCCATAGCCTGGAGCAGCAGCGGTTTCTGTCAGGTGCTGTGTCCCTGCAAAAAGTCCTGCTTGCATCAAGCCAGGCACTTATGCACCGACCTGCACACGGCATGCAGGGGTATACCCCCTTGCACACTTGCATTCCGGCCATCTTGCACTCACTTGCGCACTGCTACGCCCTTTGTGCAGCTTCCTGGGCGGCCTGACCGGGCGGGCGGGCCTGGCGCAGCTGAGCGACACGTTTGTGTCCGACCCTCACCTCTTCTTCCGGGAGGGGCAGTCGGTGCGAGCGACTGTGGTGCAGGTGCGCAACAAATCGCTGGGGATTGTGATGGGAAATAGTATTGCAATAACTCCTCCCGCCACTGAACGGAAAGGACATGGCTGCTTGCTGTAAGCTGCACGCATGAGCATGCAAAGCTGCGCAGATGGACTTATTTCCCTTGACGCTAGCACCATCCCTTCAGGTGGACCGCGAGAAGGAGCGCTTCAGCGTGGCCCTCAAGCAGTCGTTGTGCGGTGGCAAGGACGCCGCCTACCTGCGCTCCCTGTTCAGGTGAGTTTAAAGTTCTGGTTTGTTGTCTCTGCTGAACACACCATTTGGCAGCTGCAAGGCGTCTGTGGCAGCAGCACGGGTCACTAGTATCTTGTTCTGCTTTGACACCTTGGAACTCAACCCTGCACAGCCATCCCTCCTCCACTGGCCGCCCACATGAGGAAGCTGCCTGGCTGGGCTCTGAGGGTGCAGATACCGCATGTGATTTGCAACCAAACTGGCCCATCTGCTGCTCACTCGCAGCGACCTGGAGGAGGCTTCCCGGCTGGGCTCTGAGGCCGCAGATGTGGACTGGGCCGCTGCCTTCCCCATTGGCGGCCTGGGTGAGCAAAACTGCAATGTGGGAGCTGGCTTTTGGCGGCTGGTTAGCGGCAGGCTGTGCAATCCTGCCATCTCAAAGCCAAACGTCAAACCCGAACCCGCAGCCACACGCGGCCGAGTCTGTCAAGCTAAACTTCTTGCAACCTGCGTCCCCCTGCCACCTGTCTCTGCTTGCAGTCCCTGGCGAGGTGCACGCTTCCAAGGACTACGGCCTGATTTGTGACCTGGCGGCGCACGAAGACGTGGTCGGCATGGCCGCGCCCCACCAGGTGCGGCGAGTTTATGCGATGTTTTGGGGGGTTGAATCTAATCAGGCTGTAATGCTGCTTGCACGCTGGTGTGCAGTTCCCTGCCGCTCAGGCGAGGGCCTACGCGATGCAACTTTGCGACTTTGGCTTTGCGCCTTTGGTTTTGCGGCTTTGGTTTCGCGGCTTTGGCTTTGGGGCTTTGGCTTTGGGGCTTGGCTTTGGCTTTGGCTTTGACTTTGTTTTGCGTCCTTGGCTATGACTTTGGTTTTGCGACTTTGGTTTTGCGGCTTTGGTTTTGGAGGTTTGGCTTTGACTTTGGTTTTGCGACTTTGGCTTTCGACTTTGTTTTTTTCGGCTTTGGCTTTGGCCTCTGGGCTGCATGTAATCAACCACGGCTGGCCACCGCTCCCACCCTGCAGGTGCCAGCGGGCGCGTCCCAGGAGCCCGGCACCACGGTGCAGGCGGTTGTGCTGGACGTGAACAAGAGGGAGGGCATTGTGGAGCTGTCACTGCAAACCGCGCTGGTGCAGCGCGCCCAGGCGGCGTCGGCAGCTGCGGCGGCAGAGCAGCAGCAGCAGCCGAAGAAGAAGCAGAAGCAGAAGAAGGGAGCGGCTGCAGCGGCTGAGGCGGCGGAGCAAATGCCGCAGCTGCAGGAGGGGCAGCAGGTGGCGGCGCGCATCGAGCTGGTGAGGTGGGAGTGGGGCAGGCGTATCTGTGCAGCATGAAGCAGAATGGGGTGGTGGTGGTTGTGCAGCTGCGTTCGCGTGCAGGGCCTGTTCTGTGCAGTTGAGTACGCGCAAACCCCGATGCCTTCTTTCTCTTCCGCCCCTCTCGTAACCGGCATACACTTGCACTGCTCCTGCTGCAGGTCAAGGCGGCGGAGGGATACTGCGTGGCATCCATCTCCCCTGCTGCCCCTGCTGGCGGCAGCGCAGCAGAGGGTGCAGCAACCGCTGGCCCGCAGCAGCAGCCCCTGGTGGGCTTCTTTGCGGTTGCTGACTTCAACCTGCAGCAGCAGGCGGCGGCGCAGGTGGCGCGGCAGTTTGAGGCAGGCAGCAGCGTCGAGGCGACAGTGGCGGCCCTGCCCAGCGGTGCCACCGGCGGCCGGCTGCTGCTGTCGGTGCCGCTTGCCGCCAAGCCTGTGCGGGCGGCACGGCCAGGCAGCAAGCCCGCTGGTGTGGCCGGCAGCCGGGCAGAGACGCGGCAGGCTGCACCAGCGGTTGGCAGCTGTGTGCAGGCAACCGTGGCGCATGTGCACGCGCTGCATGCTGACCTGACGCTTGAGGGCGGCACACACGGCCGGCTGCACATCACGGAAGCGGCGCCGGGCAGCAGCGGCAAGTCGCCACTGGCAGCGCTTGCTGTGGGCAGTCAGCTGGAGGTGGCTGTGCTTGGCAGGGTACAGACGTCAGAGGGGCGGCGGCACGGCCTGCTGGAGTGCAGCAGCAAGGCGGATGTGGTCGCAGCGGCCAAGGCGGGGCAGACGCTGCCGCGGCACGTGGGCTGGGCTACGCTCAAGCGCGGGCAGGCGCTGCAAGGGTGAGAGCTGCAGCAGGGCTGGGCTTGTGCTGATACGAAGTGGCTGAAGTGGGGAGTGCGTTTACGTCCCATAACGCTCAGAGCAGCAGGTTAAGCTGTGTTGCCAGCGGCGGTGTGCTACCTGTGCCGCCTGTTCAACAACGCTGTGTACAGTTCACTCACGAATCCCGCGCTCTGCCCCCTCTGCGCCTGTGCAGCTTTGTGCAGGAGGTGGGCGCCGGCCTGGTGTGGTGCACCCTCTCCCCCAATATCCGGGGCCGCGCATACGCCACACAGGTGGGTTCGGGAGCACATTCACCCGCACAGCTTCGCACCACATGGGGCTGTAATCCTGTCGTTTTGTGGATGCCTCCGTAGGGCGTTGCATTGCATGGTCACGAATGTTAGTGCTGTGTGCCTGCTGTTGAACTCACCTGAGCAAGTGGCATGGTTGCATGCCTGCTGCACGTTCACTCAGCACACACCCGGCGGTCATTAGAGTCGTTGCCCTGCCTTCTCACCGTGGCAAGGTGCAACACTTAACGCCGCCCAGAGCGGATTGGGTAGTGCGCCAGCCTGTGCCTGGCAGGCCCTGTGCCTGCCGGGCCGGCGCAGAATCCCAGACACTCCAAATCCACCCTATTCCTTTCTTTCTGATGCATCCCCGCACCACTCCCGTGTGCAAATCCTCGCCCCAACCAGCACTGAGGCGGCATGGCAGAACTGCAGCCGCAGTTCGACAACTGCGTGCCTCTAAGCTGGCACTGGCCTCTGTTCTCCATTGTTCGTGCTCCAGGCCGCCAGCAGCGTGAAGGAGTGCGAGCAGCTGGAGGAGCGGTTCAAGCCGGGCACGCCCGTTCAGGTGGGGCTGGGGCTTGGCATTTAAGGACCCGTGCTGTGCAGCTCACAGCTGCAGGACAATGCACGCCGGGCGCCTCAGCTGCCCAGGCTGGCACACCTGCTCAACCGACCGATTGCTGTCACCCAAACATCACGCCTGCAGGCAACTGTGCTGCATGTGGACGGCCGCAAGCATGCGCTGGACGTCTCCCTGCTGCCCACATCTTCACCTGCGGCAGCAGCCCAGCCGCCAGCCGGCACGCTGGTGCTGGGCCGCCTGACAGCAGTGGGTGGCGGCATCGGCGGCGTGCGGGTGCAGCTCAGCGCACGTAGCACAGGCCGGGTGCACCTGGCTGACATCCATGACGCGCCCGTGCAGCAAGCGCTGGCCGGCCTGAAGGCAGGGCAGTACTGCCGGGCAGCGGTGCTGGGTCCCGACCCTGCAGCACCAGCAGGCGGCAAGCGCAAGGGCGGCGACGGCGCACAGCTGCTGCTGTCCCTGCGGCCGTCTGCGGGCGGGCAGTGCGCGGCGCATGCGGCGGCCCATCAGCAGCAGCAGCAGAAGGGTGAAGACACACCGCAGGTGGTGCCTGGCCCCCTGAAGGCCGAGCAGCTCAAGCCTGGGCAGCGGGTGAGTGAGGGTGGCAACCTACACTCGTGCTTACACTGCAGTGTGGAAAGTTGTTGGGTTGTGCACCGCGGCCGTAGCAGCTGCTTGATTAGCAACCTACAGTTGCCTGCTTCACACTTTGCATTGGCACCCAATCATTTGGACATTGCCTGCTCTATGCACAGGTGGCTGGATACGTCAAGTCGGCGGGCCCGGCGGGCGTGTTTGTGAGCCTGGCGCGCAACCTGGATGCGCGGATACGGTGAGTGCAAGCCAGATAGTGTGTAATGGACCATTACAACATGTCATGGGTGCGGCCCGGCTTTCCGTCTTGCTGCAAATGTACACAGCCATCATGTCAGCAGGCAGTTGGCTTCGCCTTCGTACACCCACACTGCCTGGTTCCCACACCTGCCCTCTGTTCCGCAGGCTGGGCCAGCTGTCAGATGGTTTTGTGGAGCAGCCAGCGGACGCGTTCCCCGAGGGCCGCCTGGTGGTGGGCCAGGTGCTGTCCACCGAGGGCGGCAAGTGAGTGGCAGTTTTCTGTTAAATAGTAGTGGGCGCAGCCTGCAGGCTGGGATCGATCCCGGAGGGCCTCCTGGTGATGGGCCAGGTGCCATCCACTGATGCCGGCAAGTGATTAGCGATCGTGGGGCTCAGGGCAGCATCGTCTTTTGGAGCAGTCAGTGGCTTGTTTTAGGGCACGCGGTCGATGGCAAACCCTTCGTGCTTCCTTTGCCCTCTGCCGCCTTACTAAACAAACCTTGCAATCGAACATTGCCTGCACCTGTGTGCTGGGTGCAACTGTCACTGCTGCGGGCCTTGCTGCTGTGTGCTTCCTGGGAGGAGGTTTGGTCCCCTGACCTGCACGCATCATGGCCGCCACCCGTCCGCAGGGTGGAGCTGACGCTGCGGCAGCGCAAGGTCGGGCCCAGCCTCGAGTCGCTGGAGGAGGGGCAGGTGTGTGGTTCTGGTTGCTGTTGTGTTTCGTACTGCCATATCATCTCAGCATCGAACTTATTTGTGAGTGCGGTGACCTCTTGGCGGCGCGCGCACCAGCTGCCTTCCTCCCTCCCATTCCTGCTCCTCGTTCTCCCCCATCTCTTCCCAATCGCCAGGTGGTGCGCGGCACGGTGAAGCAGGTGGCCAAGTACGGCGTCTTCGTTCAGCTGGAGGGCTCGCCTGGAGTGACAGGTGGGTGGCTTGTTTGCGGCAGCAGCTGCTGGCATGGCCGACCGTGCAACTGCGAAGCAGAGACAGCGCACGGCCTGAGCTGCTGCATTGGCACCCATATTGCAGTGCGGTCTGCCCACTGCAGGGCAATCCCTCCACAGGCACGGCCAATTTCTTGACCGGGAAGCTCACCGCCCGCTCACTTTCCCTGCAGGCCTGGCACATGTGAGCGAGCTGGCGGACGACTTTGTGAAGGACCCCGCCGCCCTGTTCAACCCCGGCCAGCGTGAGTGGCCGCAAAGGGATGGTTCCTAGTCTCCTGATTGTGGCACCACTGGCTGGGAATGTGGCTGTGCGGACCGCATCTGCCTTTGCTAGGCGCACCTTACTGTGGCTGCGGGGCTGGGGCACCAACCCTGTGCATGCAATGCCCTGCACCATTGTGTGTGCTGACGATAGCTCAAAAAGTTCGCCCTGCAGGCGTGGTGGCACGTGTGCTCAAGGTGGATGCGTCCGCCAGCCGGCTGTCGCTGGGCCTCAAGCCCTCATACTTTGAGGACCTCAGGTGAAGGCGTTAGATCTATGGGCTGCGCTGTAATTTTGACGCCAGTTGAATGCTGAAGGCAGCCAATGCGTGCAAAGAGCGTGTGGCTGGTTCCGAGTGTACTTTGTGTCCCCAACCGCTGCAGCAACCTTGCATTTGTGGCAGCATGGAACATCGTGTGCTGCACTGTGCCGTCACACCCTCTCACCCCGCCCATGCCTCCCCACCCTCCTGCCGCAGCGACCTGGAGGACGGGGATGCCTCGGAGCAGGAGCCCGACTTTGACGCGGAGCTGGCCACGGCCGGCGGCGACAGCTCAGACGATGAAGAGCTGGCGACAGCTGGCGGCGACAGCTCGGACGACGAGGAGATCCGGGCCCTCCTGCGGCGCGCCCGCGGCGGCGGTAAAGCCAGCGGCGACGGCGACAGCGATGCAGAAGAGGAGGAGGATTCAGAGGCGGGCGTCAGCGGCAGCAGCGATGAAGAGGAGGGTGGCAGTGAGGACGAAGGCGGGATGCAGCTGGCAGGCGGCGAGCATGGGCAGCTAGATAGTGATGATGAGTTTGACTTGGATGAGGCTGCTTCAGAGGGCGGCAGTGATGAAGAATGAATGCTGCCCGCCTGCTGCCCAACACGATTGCGGTCGTATCAACTTTGTGATTGGCAATCTGAACTGTAAGCTGACATGTCACAGTGGCTCCTGCCGTCCCCAGAATGACTTGCAGTGCTGCAGGCAGTGGGTGGGAATCAGTGTCCAGGACTTGCTCTGACCTGAGCTATGTGCGCAACTGATATATCGGTGGCAGCAGCACAGCTTGAGATAGCCAGTGCCATTGATATATCGACGGCGGCAGCAAGGTGAGGAAATCGGCAGCACCTGCTGTGAGCACAGGCGGCCATTGATTAAGCAAGGGCAGCGGCGGTCAGGTGGCTGTCCAGCATGGCATGCAGTGCGCCGAATCCAGCACGCTTAGGCACGGCTTTCTGTACACCATCGGCGTCATCGCGCATATTAAAGTTCCGATGTGGTGCGGGAAGCCTGCAAGAGTTTCACGATATTGCAGGGGGTCCGGGAGGATGCTACGCCTCCGGGCGAGTCGCGACTTCTTTTTCGAGATCCCAATGCCGCCCGACGAAGGATGCGCTGTGACCGAGCCGATCCAGAGTGGCAAGCACATTTTATTGCGCACATGCAGAAGTTAGAAGTCGCCGGCGCGCTGCGTTGCGACGTGGCGGAGAGCCCTGCCCGCCTTGCACCCGCCGCCGCCAGCGGCACCCGGGTGGTGAGCTGCACGTGCAGGGAGCCATTTCCCCAGCTACTATGGGCATGCCGGCGGTCCACTCGAGCAGCGGAAGCGACGCACCAGCCAGAGTGACTACATGAGGTGCCGTTGTGGAGAGGCGGTGCGCGTTCGGCGGGCAGCGGCGGCAGATTGGGTGGGGCAGGCGCGGGTGCCAGCTGCTTGGCCTGGCCATCTGGCATGCCAGTCAGCACTGCAGCAGGCTGCATCTGGTCGTAGTGAAGGGGGGAGTCACGCTAAGTTGCCAAAGGGGATGGTACGTGTGGAGGGGCGACGCGCCATGTGGCCGCCATCGGCAGCGGTTGAAGTCGGATGGGCACCGGCGCCGGACCTGATGCTGCGCTACTGGCTGTTGCATTTGTGTAGCTGCTAAGCGCGTTCCCACGGTACCTGTGATGCACAGACGCGGCCCACACGGCTGCTGGGCGGTTGATGGTAAAAGAAACAGCAGCGCAGGGGCGGTGCCCACCATGCACCCGCCGCCGCCAGCAGCGCCCGGGTGGTGAGCTGCACGAGCAAGGAGCCATTTCTTCCAGCTACTATGGGCATGCAGGTGTTCCATTTAGCGTTCCCAAACATCCCCACCAGGTTGATGGCAGTCAGGGACGTCCAATCGATCCGAACATTCGATACGGTCCAGCCGGTGGAAGTTGTTCGGATCCTCTCTGTTCGCCGGGTAAGTTGTTCGGATCGGTCAAGTTCACCGGGTCGGAAGTTCGGATCGATTGCCCAGTCGATCACCAACCGATACGAACCGGTCGACTGATCCGGTCGAGTGCTGGCTGGGGCATATCTTCCTCCATCTTCCTCGCCGGCAAGGGCATATCTTCCTCCATACTTGTCCAATTCGCGCTGTTGAAGTTGTGCCTGGCAGCTCTCGACATCCCCTGCATGGTCGGCATACACGCCCTTTCCATGCGGCACGAGTGCTTGTCATGGTGAGCTTGTCCGAAAAGTGGGGCCTTGTAACTGCCGGTAAACAGTTTGCAGATGCTGCACTACTAGCAGACTTCATTTCACCAGCGTGGCACTGCAACTACAAGTCAAGTCAACCCATGAAGTCGGCGCCGCCCCCACCAGACACCACGTGCGGCTGCACTTCGCTGCCGCTGCCGCCGGCTGCCTTTTCCGTTCCGCTGCCGCCGGCTGCGTCTGCTGCCACGCCTTGCTGCCCTCCCGCTGGCGGTGCCTCCTCTCCCAGCCAGTCCAGGCGGCTGCCAGCCAGCAGCTCCACAATGTGCTGCAGCAGCGGCAGCGGCAGGGACCACAGGCCCACACCAGCGCCCGCCGGCGGCTGGCGGTGCGCGCAGCACAGCAGCGTGCGCGCTGCTGCCCTGAATGCGGGCGGCCAGGCAGCGTGCCGCTGCACTGCCCAGGGCTGGGAGGACAGGTAGCGCAGCACCCGGCCCTGCATGGGGGAGCAGGGAGGTCGGAGGGCGGGAGGGCAGTGGTTGTGAGCTCCCAGCTGTGCACAACCAGACCACCTTCATCGCAGCAAGTAGCATGCCTGCTGCTTGCAACAGTCAACGTGCCCACCAGCCCACAGCATACATTACAAACCCAGAGTGCCCACCTGCTTGGTTGCCAGCAGCAGGTCCCCGTCCGGCGACAGCGCCATGCCGTTGACGCGCCGCCGCCGCACGCTCGCACCCACCGCCATCTGCGCCGCCGGCACTGCGCGGATGCATGCAGAGCAAGGTTGGTGCAGAGAAGGCGAGGCGGCAGGAGGAGTGCTTGTTGACCTAAGCAGCTGGGGCATATGCAGCAGCCACCGCGCGCCACGACGGGCAGCAGCTGTGGCCAGGGCGGCCGCAGCGGGCCGCCGGGGAGGTGGGTGCTGGGGAGGAGTTCGCAGCTGATGGAGTTGCAGCCGCCCTCACCTTGCGGAAGGATGGGCACACGCAGCAGCTGGTAGCCTGGCCGAGCGTCGGCCAGATCTGCGGTGGGGGGCATAATCAGCGAGGAAGGCGGCACTTTGGCAGTTGCTGTGTGAACCGCACAGCACCAACACCTTTTGCCTCCCGTGCCCGGCAAGCAGGTTCCGATTTGTCAGAGGGAGTTGAGTGCACCGCCAAGCTGCAGCTGTCTGCAGTGCCATTCAGCCAAACTCACCATCCTGTGCGTTCTGCTCAAACAGCGCTGCTGCCGGTGGCTGCCCTGCACCCAGCTGCCCCTCCTCCTCTCCGCCGCCGCCGCCACTGGCGCTGCTGCCGCCTGCTGCCGCTTCGTGCTCGTGCGGCACCCGCCGCAGGTGCACCCGCTTGCTGTCTTCTCCATACACTAGCAGGCGGTCGTCCCAGGGCGCAAAGGCCACACTGCGGTGGGAGGGCAGGGTGAAGCAGAGGAGGATCAGACGTTGAGCAGGAGGGCATGCCAGCTTGGAGGGCTGCGCTGTGCTGGGCAGGCATCCAGCATCCACTGTTCTTCCAGCATTGCCCAGCACCGCCTTCCCCGCTCACCAGAGCCAGCCCCTCCACCCGCTACTTGCTACAATGCAACAATTATCCCATTTGAATTGTAGATCCCAGAACTCTTCTCACCAGAGGCAGGGGCCGCGGTGGCCCTCCACCCGCAGCACCAGCCGGCCAGAGCGGGGCTCAAACACAAACACGGCGTGCAGGGCATCAGAGGTGACGGCCAGCAGGGTGGAGGATGCGTTCCATGCCAGGTACTGCGAGCCTGAAGTGTGGGGAGTGGGGAAGAGGAAGCGTGTGTCAGTTAATGCAACGAATGCTGGGAGAGACTTTTGCCGAACCTGCCTTCCAAGCCTGCTTTTTCCTGGACCCGCCTCTTGCCGAAAGCGCCTTTTTCCCAACCCGCCTTTTCCTAACCTGGCGTTTGCCGAATCCGCCTTTTGATGAACCAGCTTTTGCCAAACCCGCCGATTGCTAAAAATCAACATCGTTTCCGAACAGTATCAGGAGGGCGACCCACCCACCTCCACATCCGCCTCCACGTTGTCGCGCGGCCCTGCCAGTTTATAGGGCAGCCCTCTTCCCGACAAAGCAGCATGCAGACAGTACATGCGGATGGTCACGCACCCGCCTCCACATCCGCCTCCACGTTGTCGCGCGGCCCCGCCAGGTCGTAGGGCAGCGGCCGCCAGGCAAAGCCGTCCGCCTGGTCACACAGGAACACGCATTGGCTGTCGCCCGCCACTGCAGGAGAGGGCCAGGGTGAGCCGGCAAGGTGAGTGGGCAATCCGCAATGAACGGGGGCGGGGTGCTGCCTGAACGCCGCCAAGTTGGCATGTTGACACGGCAGCGCCCGGCCATCTGTGCGGCAGGCATTGTGGCTTGCAAGCAAAGAGAAAGCCATTGCCTACAAACGCCCCAAGCCCCCAGAACTCACACCACACTGCCCCGCTCACCTGCCACCCAGCGGCCATCCGGCGAGGCCGCCGCCAGGTTGCAGGGCACTGGGAAGGGCCCCAGTGCTGCCGTCATATAAGGGCTGCCGCTCCTGCAGTCGGTCCTCCCAGCTGCTGCTTTGGCCAGTGGGGCCCAGGCTGCAGAGGCGGCGACTGCCGCCGCCCGCTGGCTGCGAACTAGCACAGGTGGTGCATCTTGTGCAGCTTGTGCTGCCGCACCTGCAGCATCTGCCGGCGGCTGCTGGGCTGCATCAGCTGCCGCATCAGGTGGAGGGAACTGCTGCGAAACGCGGGCGCCCAGAGCGTGCTGCTGCGTGCGGAAGAAGTTGACCGGCCGCATGCACCAGTGGGGAGAGGCATCTCCCAGCCCGCTGCACAGCATCTGCTGCGGCTGCAGCTCGCCGTTGCTGCAGCCAATGCCGGCTGCGCCGCCGCGGCTGCTGCTGGCGGCATCTGCTGCTGGGCTGGGATCCAGGCTGGGTCGCTCGAAAATGAACACATACTGGGACTGCAGGTGTGGTGGACAGCAAACAACAGCCATGGCTGGGTTAGGATGATGCAGAAGGGGCGCATGCGCTTCTCAGCAGGTTGGCAGCAAGCCACAGCAGGTTGGCAGCAAGCCCACACAGAACATCAATCGGCAGGCAGCCTGCTACTGAACAGGCACACCCAAATCTAGAAGCATCCTCCCACCTGGTCTGCAGCCAGCAGGCGCAGTTGCCCGGCCACGGTGCCCCAGCGCACGCCGTTGGTCATGCCGTCCGACAAGAAGGGCACCTGTATGGGTGGCAGAGTGAGTGCCGGTTGAAGACTCCATCCAATCTCGCTCGCAGCAGACATGGCAGCCCTACCCCAATACCCGCCCCTCCTCCTCACCCGCTGTACTTGATGAGGCTCCAGCCCAAGCGAGAAGATGCCGCGCAGCACAAGCGCTGCCTGCGGCACCCCGTCGCCCTGCTGCGCCGGCTGCTGCGACTGCTGGCCCTGCTGCTGCTGCTGCTGCGCCTGCTGCTCAACCACCGCCGCCTCCTTGCCTTTGCAGGCGGCAGCGGGCTGGTCGTCCGCCGCCGCTGCCTCCTGCGGCTGCCCGGGAAGGCTGCCCTTCTCTGCAGCCACCGCGGCAGAGTTGCGCACCGATTGTGAATGCAACCGCCGTGCAAACATGTCCAGCCGCTGCTCCGCAAAGCCCTGCCGCTCCGCAATGTCTGCCAGCTGCCGTTCCAGCTCAGCAAGCTGCTGCTCCTGCGCAGCGCGCTCGTGTGGCCCCGCAGCTGGCAGCCTGCGCAGCGCTGCTGCTTCGGCAGCCAGCCGGATGCTTTCCTCCTGCAAGCGCCGCAGCTGCTCCTGCACGGCACTCTGCGCCGACTGCAGAGGTGCAAGGTGGGAGGGGATAGCGCGGTAAGAGCATCGACAAGGGGCGGGAGCAGTGCTAGCCGAACACCGAGAGCGGCGGGTTGGGATGAATCATCAGACGGCCAGCAAACACCTGCGTTTCCTTCGGCAGCGGTGTTTCAATCCGTCCGCGCTTCATTGCTTCACTGTTGCAACAGCAGCTCTTACCTCCACAGCCAGGTCGTGGAAGTCTCCATGGAGTGTGTTGGAGATGACCGCCGACAGCACCTGCTGCAGAAGCTTCTGCTGCTGCGGGGGCAGCTGCAGGCAGGACGGGGGCGCGCGCGAGCGGGGGCTTGGTGTAGCGCAACACGCAGTCCCAACACAATGGCCGCCACACTGGCACTGGCGGCTCTGGATGCACAGCCACCCAGGCCAAGCAGCCAGCAGGCTGCTCAGCCAGCAGGCTGGCACAACATGCACCCCCTGCGCCTGCTGCACCCACCTGCGCAGCCCCAAACCCAGCAAGTGCCGCGGCCGGGCCCTGCAGCGCAGCGCCTCCCTGCATAGCGCTGGCCACCAGTGTCTGCATGGCGTGCGGCGCATTGGCAACCGCCTGCGCCAAAAAGCCGAGCCGCTGCTGCGGAGTGAAAAGGTAATTCAGCCCCTGCAGCTGCGGCTTGCGCCCGGCGGTGGGCCGCCTGCGCGCGGGATGCGGGGAGGCAGGCTGGAGTCACGTGATCAGCCCAACAACAGTGGCCCTGGCATTATCGGCCTCGCGCCCTATGCACAACAGGCAGCAGGGCTGCTCCATGCAGCAGGAAGCAGCAACATGCTGCAGAATCTTCATGCCAGGCAGGCAGGCGCTGCATGTCCGTTGCGCCGCCAACCCACCTGGGAGGGGCGGAGGGGTCCAGGCTGTACAGGCAAAGCAGCCCGCCCTCGCCGCCTGCGGTAGGGCAGCACAGGAGAGCAGCATGCTGTGCTGGGATGCAGCTGTGGTGAGGCTGAATTGCAGGGACCAACAGGCAACACACAGTACGCATGCAACGCACTCCAACGCCGGCATTTCTGTCAGGGCGGCAAGCACGCATGGGCAGCTGGCAGCCAAAGGGCTGCCAAATACCAGCCACCCCTGCCCGCACCTGTGGCGATCCAGCGGCCGCAGGGCGAGAGAGCCATGGAGTAAATGTCCCTGGGGGCCTGGAAACCTCCCAGCCGGTGCATGGCGGGCTGAGAGAAGGTATAGTTGGCAGGGGAACGAGCAGGATTGGCACAGGGAACTTTGCCTCGGCGCTGCAAAGTTTACAGCAACTGAGCCAGACAAACCCAGCCACAGAAACTGACGCCACGCTCAGTTCGCTTGACAGTGACGCCTGCAACAACAGAACAGCTCTCACCTCCGAGGCAACCCCCAGCTTCTCCACACTGCCCGCCGCAGGAAGCCGCCAGGCCGCCAGGCCCTCGGAATCAAAGGTGGCCGCCAATAGGCCGCCTCCTGCGCTGGCAGACAGCTGCACCACGGACAGCGCATCGGCGCTCTGAAAGTGGTGGGAGCTGCAAGAAGGGGAGCGGCAGGCGGCAGGGGGCTTTGTTAAGTGGCAAGGGTAGCTGCCAGTGTGTTGGCGCTTTGAACGTAGTGGGAGCTGTGGGCACGCGGCTGGGCATGCACTTGCTGTGGGTTGGCAAGTGGCACCAACTGGTACAGCCCATGAGGGGTTGAATGACAGCAGCCGCGCAGCGGCAAAACCCAGGCTCACACAGTGGGGATGGCATAGGCCGCAAGGTCGGTGTGCATGTGCCGCCCGCTCGTCTCCGCTGCCACCCTCGCTTCAGCTCCCTCCGCCCCCTCTGCATCCCGTTGTTGTGGGCGGATGCACCGTGTGGCGCAGGCAGGGCGCAGCAACGTGCTAAAGCTGTGCAGCGAGCAACAGGCCAGGCAGCACACCACAGCCGTGACACCACAGCAGCAAGCAGCAGTGGGAGCGTCAGGGACCCAGTGGCTGCGTCTGCCTCCAGCCTGCGATCTTTCCAGCTGCCGATGCGAAGCGCAGCACAACTTCCCTCGCAGCCGCCCCTCACCCTCATCAGAGGAGCCGGAGTCGGACAGCATGTCCTCCATCTGCAGAGCAGGGTGAACAAGGTGCGCTGGTTGCCACTGCCCACCAACTGGTGCGGTCAGCTTGCACAGGTCGCCCAGGTTTGCTGTGGTATGGCTAGCGCATGCGCAGCAGCGCCAAACCTTCTGGTGCATCGCATTGCATTGCACAGCCACACATGATGTGGCTTCACTTTTTCCCGCCTGCGACCACACTTCACTATACCGCAACTTGCATGTTCTGAAATCACAACAGCTGCTGCGCTGCTGCGCCCCACCTCCTCGTCCATGTCCTCGTCTTCCTCCATCTCCCCCATCGCCTCCCACTCCTCATCCTCCATGTCTGCATGCAGGCGCCAGGAACCGCCAGTGCAGCATGATGTCAACGGCAGTGGCAAAGGCTCGCTGATCTGCTCGCCGCCCGCCAACCGCCGCCGCTGTCGAGCTGCCCGCCTCCACACCCCACCTGCCCAACCGCCACCCAAGCACACCGTGATCGAGCCAGTCTTCAAACTCGTCCTGCTCATCCTCGTCTACATCCTCGTCCTCTTCCCCGCTGACCCACTCGTCAATGGCGTCTGCCTCGCCCTCCTCAGCCGGCGGCGGCGCTGCTGCAGGCGGCGGCGGCAGAGCGGCGGCGGAGGCAGCAGGGGCGGCTGCCTCGGGCGAGCGGGCTGCTGCTGTGCCGTCTCCCGGTGGCTCGCCTGTGCGGATCAGGCATCGCGGGCAGCGTGTAGGCGCGAGCCGAGCGGTGCAGTTCCGCGCAGGCTCTCCACAGCCGCCCTGGGATGCCCTGAAGGGTTCATGCGCACCTGGAGACGACATCGCTAGCACCACCGCCGGCTGCAACGCGAGCGGGCAGCCGCGCTGCAATGGTCCCGCTCAGAGAGGGGCCGCCACTGCTCGGCTAGGAGCTGATTCAGATCGTGGAATAGTCTGGAGATCGATGACAATACCGCGGGCCCTGCCGATGATTGCTGTCCACCGCTGCCGCCTGGCGGCGGCCGCGGCCTGCCGTGGCTGGCCGCAGCGACGGGGCATGCCGGCTGAGCAGGCCGATTCGCTAGTCCCCATTGGTTGAACTGCTGAGCAGTCACGTTAGGCAGCTCTTGCTGACGTTTTTCAGCTGCCATGCACCACACGTGCTCAGGGGACCTGCCTGCTACTAGTGCCGCCACTGGACGTCCCACATGCTGCCGGCCGCAGGTGCAAAGCGGCAGGCTTGCAATAGCTGCTGGCATTGCTATAAGAACTTTGAGCTAAATATACACTCATCTACGTGGGTGGGGCTGCAGTTGCATACCTGCAACCGCATGCCTGCACATGTCGCCCAGCCGCCCAGCCGCCTCCAAGCGGCGGCAGTGGCAGAACAGCCGGCATAACAGCTGGCTCTTCCCCTCTGGCCACACACACACTTACTGGACTGCATGCACCGTCAACACGCCTGCACTGCTGCAATGGCGACCCTCCATTACAACCTGCTGCTAGTGATGCAGTCCCGCATCGCAGTGCTGGGCACCGCCGCCAGGATACCCTTCGATGGGGCTGCCGCCAGGCCCAACCCTGCATGCCTCCTCGGCCCCATGGCCCTCGGCTCCCCGCATGGACTCAAACAGCCGCCAGGAGGGCCCCATGCCTTAAATAGGGCTCCAGCATGCTGCGCCGCATCGCCGCACGCGGCCTCATCACCCCATTGCCAGTGCCGATCATCGCATCGCGCTCAATTGTGCAACCGATCATATAAGACCCCCACACCGCGCGCTTCAGCCCTCCCAACGGTGAGTGACCAGTCGGGACTTGGGCGTGGGGACCGCTCCGCCGTTCTTTCTGCCCGCACCCTAACGGCATTAAGCCCATCAATTGGAGGGCAAGGCCAGCCACCGCGCAGAAGGGCCGCAGCGCCTTTTGCGAATGGGCCCTCCCCCTTGCACGATGCCTGGCACAGCCTGGTGGTGCAGGCGGACAGCATGCAGCACCAGGCTGCATGCTGTCCGCCTGCACCACCAGGGCGGGTGATGGCGGGGCCCACTCAGCCCGGCGTGGCGGGCGGCGCCGCCGTAAGGCGGGGCGCGGACAAGCGGGATCGCAGCACTACGATGACGCATTGCCTTCACTGCCGTGCCTCCGCAGGTGAACAGTGAATGCACCAGCATCTTGCTGCAACATCAGCAGGCGACCGAAGTATCAACACAACTACACAAGACGACTGCACCCTGGCCGCCACCCTCGCCGCTGTCGGTGCCCCGGCCGCACTCGCGCCCCATGAGCGGCAGCTGCCGCTGGCTGCTCCAACTGCTGGCCCTGCTGCTGGCCTGCACCGCTGCCCGTGCTGCGGCGCCGACTGGATGCAACAGGGTGCTGGGCTCGGAGTTTGCCATTGAGAAGGCCAAGCTGAACGAGTGCCCGCGCAACATCACCGCCGGCTGCCCGCCGCGCTGCAAGACCAGCATCCAGCGGGTGAGGCGCTGCTGCCGCTCGTGGTGGATTGTGTGCTATGCCTTTATGGTTTGTTTCCAGCTCTGCGCGGTGAGAGTGGCCTGCTTTCAGCACTATCCTGAAGCGCAAGCGCTGCTTCAAAAGCTGTACACCCTGCAACCGCCGCTCCCGCCTGCCCTTGCCACACTGCTGCAGCTGGGTTACCAATGCGTTTCCTCAATTGCGACCAAAGCATGGGCGTGAGTTGGGACGGGCAGCTGCGTTGTGCCCATCTGCAGGGCTGGTGCATTGCTTTATGCGTGGTTGTGCTGGCTGTGCATAACTAGCAGTGCTGCCCCTGCCCACTGCTCTCTGCAGTGACCAGGCCATGACATCCTGTGGCCTGACGGAAGCTACGGTGAGCATTGCCGTACGCACTGCCAGCCTACCTGCTCTGCTGCTCCTGCCCTGCATTGCGTGCACAAGCCGGGCTTGCCCCCCCAACCCATGGTATGCCTGCCCTCCTCACCCACCATGCGCCGCTCCACTGTTGCAGGCCACGCCCTGTGCTGAGGCTAGCATCACGCCCGAAGCGCAGCAGCAGCAGGGGGCCAGCCTCGCCTCCTGCCCGACGTCATCCAGCACCAGCTGCACCTGTGCATCACACCTGCCCTGCATCACGGCGCTGTGGCAGGTGAGTCGGAGTAGGTCGTGAACCTGGCATGTAATGTCCGATGGGTCGCATGTCCGAGTTGCACCCATAGCGGGCGCAGATGCCTTACATTCAACACTGCATGTGCGGCTGCACCGCCTGTCGCAGCTGGGCAAGAGCTGCGCCAAGTTCATTAGCAGCGACGTGAACTTTGCGCACCCTGAGGACGCCTTCTGGTGAGGTTTTGCTGCATGGTGCAAAGAGTGGACGGCAGCCCAGCAAGAGGAGTGGCATTGCCTGCTGCAGGCGACTGTGAAACAGGCTGATCTGCCTTCGCATTGCGCGCTCTGCTCGGCCGCAGGGACGACCTGTACGCCGGATGCGGCATCACAGCCCCCAGCAGCGGCACTTCACCCAGCCCGTGCCAGCTGGCGCCGCGAGACACAGCGCCTTCAGCAGGTGATGAATTGTTGCTGCATGGGCTCTAAACATGGGTGCTTGGCTGATTCGCCCCGGAGAACGCAAGGTTGTGCCGATCAGCCCTCGCCCTCATGCACCGCCTGCCTCCCCACCTCCCCACCTACAGGCAACTGCGCCATCACTGGCAAGCCCTCTGATGCGGGCGGCCTGCAGCGCTACATCCCCGTACGCTGCCCCACCTGCAGCGAGGAGCAGGCTGTCTACTTCTTGCGGGTGGAGCAGCAGGACGCCGGCTGTTGCGCCTCCCCAGCCTTCCTGGCCACCTGGCCGCCTGTGGCACGTCGCGAGGGCCTGGCTGGCAACCTCAAAGCCTGGGGCTGCACCTTTGACCCATCTTGGGCCGCGTTCAACAGCTTGCTGTGCGGCGCCAGCAACGAAACATTCTCCCAGCTGGTGGCCGCTGCAAGCGGGGCAGGCAACACCTGCCCGGCTGGCGTCGCTGCTGCTCTGAACAAGGTGCGCAACCGCTGGCCGCCCTGGCATGCCTGCTTTGGCCCAGCTCGCTGGGTGGGATTTGCTTCGCATCTGCATGCCCCGGGCAGCTCGAGAAGCAGCACTTGCCATACATCAAGTTACCTGCTGCCAGTCCCTGTTGCAGGTCACACCGGCATGCCGTGCTGCTCTCGCTGACCTGGGCACCAGCACAGGGGCGGAGGCCATGACAGCCCTGATGGACCGCTGCAACGTGTCCCACATCGCCGCGGCTGGGCCAGCTGCCGGCAGCAGCACACCGGCCCCGGCCGACCCCTCCCTGCTTAGCAACGCAACCACATTCTGCCGGCTGGTCAAGCCCAATGCCACTGCCCAGGTGAACACACGCGGGAACGGGAGCCTAAGCCCACACATCTGTGTGCATGCTTGCCAGCTGCAGCCCACCTTCTGTTCCCTCCTGCCGCTGCCCACAGAACTTGCTGCCGCTGCTGGTGGGCAGCAACGTCACCGGCCCCTCTGTGAAAGGCGGCGATGAGCTGAAGTTCACTGGCGTGAAGCTGAAAGAGGTGGGAGGTAGCGCAGTGCTGCATAGAGCGCGATGCCCGTCTGGCTGGCCACTGGCTGTCGCTGTGCTTGCTGCACCATGACAGGATGGCAGGCCGCCAGCTGCTGTGCGAATGCCATTGCCTTGCAGGCTGCCTCCGGCTACAGCCAGTACTGGGCGGTTGTGTACGGTCCTGACGGGGCGCTGTGGAAGTACCCAGTCAGCGACATCGCCTTCTGTTCTGATGCCGGCAAAGGTGGGCAACAGTCCCCAGCTGGCATTGGCAGTGATGCAGCAGCCTGCACCGTCTGTCATGCAGTGTCAGCCGCCTGTAGGAAGGAAGGGCGCAGTGGCGGTGCGAGATATCATCGATGCCATGCCGCGCGATGCTCATCTCGCGCTTCCTGCCGCAGCGTGCACGCCCCGCAACGGCAGCACCGCCCGGAACGAGGCGGGGGTCTCTTGCGACAGCGACCAGCAGTGAGCCTGTTGTTGGGAAGGAGGCCCTTGGTGATATTGCTCAAATGGTTGCAAGCCTTGATTCGTAGGCACACTGTGCATGGCATGGTCCTCCACGCAACCTTTGCTATATCCTATGTGCTGGCCCCTCACACTGCCTGCAGGTGCTGTGCGGGCCTGCGCTGCGCCGCCCGAGGTGAGCCTCAGAAGCATATTGAAGCATTCCCATTGCAGCCTGCACAGCTGCCTGCCCTGCTGAAGTCGAGTTACTGGACTGCCACTTGCTGGCACCAACTGCGCTGCTTGTAACACACAACCTCTTGTAGCACACAACCTAACCTCTTGTGCGTTCGCAGCCCTCACTTCTGTCACCATTGACTACCTCCAGAATGGAGAGTGCGTGCAGCAGACGTTCAAGGCGAGGGCAGTGGCCTGGAGATAGCTGTGCATTTCTTTCAGTGCCTGTTGCCCTCCATTGTGACCATGCGCGGCTGCACCACATCCTGCTGCCCGCCCGTCTGTGATGCAGACGACGCACCGTGCTGCACTTCTGGCCAACACGTGCCAGAACGCCAGCGCCGCAGATTCAAGTGAGGCTTTTGGGGCGGGGTGGCCCCGTCGCAGTACAACAGCGGCGTTGGCTGGGTAGTGATGGGAATGCATCAGGCACACCCCTGCAAAGTTGTGCCCACCTCCTACAAACCCAAACACAGCGGTCGCCATTATACAGCACTAGCTGCCACCCCACTTTGCGACTTTCTCCCTGGCCTGCCAGGCTGCGGCTTCTGCACCGACACGCCTCCCGGCCCTCGCGTGTGGGTGGGCGACGACAAGGGCTTCTACTACGGAGCGCCCTGCAACGACAGCCGCAGCAGCACAGCGCTGGGTGCGTGCCACGAGTGGCAGGCCACTGGCCGCCGCCGAGCCAGCACCTGCAACGACGGCCGCTGCTACGCCGAGGTGCGCGCACGTGATGCCTTTTTGCCGTTGACCCACTTGCAATGCCTAGACAAGACGGGAGGGGTGGCACTAGCGAAGGGGCGGCGAGGTGGCAGCGTCACACCAGCTGAACAGCAACAAAACTACCGGCAACGCAATGTTCGGTTCTCCCCATCATTGTGGCAGGTCGTGCTCTCGCCCGGCACCAATGTGTGGTGAGTTGGGGCCAGCGCACCATGACGGCCAGCATCAGATGGCTGGCTGGGGCAGCAGATTCCGCTGCGCACGTCTGCAAAGTGACCAGCGCTGGTGTGGTGTGCTTCTCACGCAGCTGCCTGCCTCGCGTTTTCCTCCCAGGGTGGTGGACCATCCCTGCGGCGTCAACACCTCTGGCCTGGCCCCGCTCAGCGACCCTCGCTGCGTCCTGGGCTTCTGCCGCCGCGTGGTGGACAATGCCCCTGCACAGGTGGGAGCGAGGAGTGAGGAAAGTGAGCAACAGAGATGCAGCGCAACATGCATGCTTGTCGGAGGGCAGCAACAGGGGCCGCTGCTGAACGTCCTGCAGTCCACCCAGCCATATGCTCTCAACCCCTTGCAAAATGTGCAGCGCCTGTTCCCGCTGGCCGCTGGCTCCAATGCTACCGGCCCTCTGGTGGCCCCGGAAGCCAACCTGGACTTCACCGGCATCAAGCTGACCGACCCAGCAAACGCGACCCGGCAGTGGGCGGTTGTGTATGACACTAGTGGCGCGCTGTGGAAGTACCCCGCAGAACTGCTGCGCTACTGCGACCTGGGCATTGGTAGGCGGGTTTGGATGATGTGCTGCAGACTACGTTTGTTAAATGTATGCAGCTGTGCATGCAGCAGCGGCAACCTGCTGTTGAGTTGATGCCCATGCAGGGCAGTTGCTGCAGTGTGAGCGCCATGGTGAACAACAATTGGCAGCTTACCGTACAAAGAGCATGCTAACTCAGCACGCTTGCCATACACGCGACTGCCCTATCCGCTGCCATGTGTGCAGGCATATCGCAGTGCATTGCCAAGCCCGGCATCCAGTACCGCAGTGAGGAGACCGTATCGTGTGAAAAGGACGAGGAGTGCTGCGCTGGAATGGTCTGCTCAAACAGAGGTGGGTGCGTTCCGCTGTACGCACATGACCTTGCGTTTCTATGATGTCTGGGCTCAGCAGTTGTTCCTTGGCTGCTGAACCTATGGCGTGACAGCTGCTTGGCGACGTGCACTTCCTTGCTTCCCATCCCACAGCAAACGCAAGTGCGTCAATCGACTACAACAATGGCACAGGCATTTCGGAGCGCAGCTTTGCAGTGAGTTCGGCAGGGTGGTTGCACAGGTGCTGGTTCGAGGCACGCCTGGCTGGCGTACACCACTGGCATGCGAAACCTTTGCTGCAGCATTACACCATCGGCTTACTGCCTTTCCTCCCGCCACAGGCTGCGGATGGCCTCCTGCCCAAGGCCTGCACCAACAGCACGCTGCCACCCGCGGCCCAGCAGCGTGAGTTTTCAAACATGCCGCCCAGCGTTAGAGTGTTCCCCTGCACGTCTGCGTTTCAGCAACTGGATTGCTCACCTCCGCTGCTGAATCGCTGTGCTCCTGCAACATGCCAGTGCAGCATACGCCTTCCCGGTCAACAGCGTCTGCCGCATGGTCGCAGCCGGCGCCACAACCACAGTTAGTGGCCATGCCCGTTGTCTCGTCCCGGCTTGCTGCCAAAGCTGTTCAGCGCAGCTCAACAGATGTGCCGCCGCATTGCATGTGTAGCATCAGCATTTCTACTCACCACAAGTTTATCGCTGCTCGTTCTGCTGCAACGCAGGCCCTTGTGTCCCTGGACGCCGGCTCGCCAGCCGGCCCGGCAGTCAAGGTGGGCCGGCAGCTGTCTTACACCGGCCTGAAGCTGCGGGAGCCCGCCAGCGGCAAGCTGTGGGCGGTGGTCCTTTCAGACGACGGAGGCCTGTGGAAGTTCCCCGCCGCTGAGCTGGGGTACTGCAGTTCAGGCGAGTGGGCCATCCTGCAACTTTTTATGATTGCTGCTGGTTTCAGCATGTGCTAGAACACACATCCTGCGCTGGCACATTGGCCCTTTAACTTTAAAGCGTCATCTGCCAAGTATGCTGCACCTCCTGCTCAAGCCGACCTATCATGTATAAATACCTGTGCAGCGTGTGCCCCCAAGCCCGGCTCCGCCTACCGCAACGAGCTGGGCAGCTCGTGCGCCAGCAATACCGACTGCTGCGAGGGGCTGGTCTGCTATAGCAGGGGTGAGTGGCGGTCCAACACACTTGCAGATCTGGCCGCTCCTCGGGTTATCAGGAATGCAATGGAAGTACCCTGCGCATGCCGGCTTGTCACCATCGCAACTTGCAACGCCGTGATGACTGCTGCGTCACTGTCATCATCCCCACCTCAGCATCCACAACTGTCAACATGACCGATGGCAGCACCGGCAAGCAGCGCACCTTCAGCGTAAGAGTCGATAGGCACACTGTGTTGACGCAGCCCTGCAGCGGTTTTATCATGCAGCTGAGCAGCCAATTAGATTCAAGCAGCTGCATGCATGCAAATGTTACCCCGCATCTGCGCCACTGACCCACAGACTAAGGATGGCACTGCTGTACTGCTGATGGGGGTGTGCAACAAGACTGCCGCTGCCACAACAGGTGTGTTACGCGTTGCTTAATACTTCTGGCAGGGCGGAGTGGGCTGCTTCAGATTGCCAGCAACGGCTCTGTCATCAGCCTGTTGAGCTGCAGCCAGCCGCACGCCTGCAACTCATACTGCAGTCCTCCTCTGAGTGCAGGCGCCGCCAACCAGACTGCCCGGTTCGACAGCCCCATGGCCAGCGGCCTGCCGCTTGACCACTGCATTAGCGAGGGGCGTGATTGTGACCTGCCCGCTGCGCTCATGTTCTGCCAGCTCAACGGCTGGGCGGCTGTGGTGGACTTCAGGTCTTGGATACCTGCCGCCAGGACCTTCATCCCCACACAAAACCGTACCTGCACCATCAGCTGCCACACCTTTGCCTACATCGTGTGCGGGCGCAGCGCTGTGGCTGCCGCTACTACAACCGGCGGCACGGGCGGCCAGCCGACCAGCACCACCACCAAGCCGGCCAACGCCACTTCACCGCTCACCCACACCCATCCGGATGGCATCACCCACACCCACCCCGGCGGCGACAAGCCACACGTGCACACCAGCAGCACCAACACCCCCAAGCCCTCCAACTCCCCCAAGCCTGGTGTCTCGCCCAACAACCCACCTAAACCAGTGAAGAAGCCAACAAAGCCGCAGGGCGGCGGCGGCACCACGGTCACTACCACCGTCGTGGTCAATGGCAACAACAACAAGGGCACAAACAAGCAGTCAAGCAGCAACCCAACACACCCTCCAAAGAAGCCGCCCAACAAAGCGTCAAACAAGCCGTCAAACAAGCCGTCAGGTGCGTGAGCGACCCTGCATCACTAAGTTGGGGTTCTGCGTCTGAGCCAGCCAGATGGCTTGCTTCCTGATCCATGCCAGGCGCGCTGCTGCACTTGACAAGTCACGCCGCCCATGACCCGATCCCTCCCTGTACACTCGCCGTGCAGGCTGCAAGTACTGCAAGCACGGCAAGGCAGGGCGGCGCGTGTGGCTGGGCAAGGACGGCGCCTGGATCTACCGCAAGCCCTGCAACCATGCCGGCAACCGGCTGCGCCGCATCAACCGCTGCGATGTGCTGGAGCTGACGGGCAAGCGCCGCAGCAGCTCCTGCAACGACAAGCACTGCTACGCCGAGGTTGTGATCAAGCGGGGCCACCACGGGGCCGTGATCAAGACGGTGGGCTGTGGGTGGGGAAGCGGGTGGAGTGGGGGTTCAAACAGCGGCAGACAATGCTAACTGCTACCTCCTACACCAACGCTGGTTAAATGTCAGTGCGCTGGCCCCTCATCTGTCAGTGTTATCGTAACCGCCTGTGCTTGCTTTATCTGTGCCCTGCTCCAATCGCCTGCCCCAGGGTTGGGTGGAGGAGCGCAAGTGCGGCAAGCAGGGCTCGCCCTTTGGACCCAAGAACCACCCATCCTGCTGGGGTGGGCTAAGCAACAACGGCAACAATGGCAACAATCCTAACAAGCCCACCTTCAAGGACAGTGAGTATCTTGGTGTGGTTGATTGGCTCAGGGAGGTTTGCACATGCAGCGTGTGTAGCCCACAAGGTGCAACTGTGGCAAAAATGCCTGCCTTCCTCCCGCTTTGTCACACAGTGCGCTTGTGCCGCCAAGTCGTCCCGCACCCGCAAGCCAAGGTAAGCACACAGCTGGGAAGCACGTCCTGCAGATACGACCATGTTTGTTTCTCAGGCTGCTGGCCCGCACAGTGGGGCAAGCAGCAAATGAGCTCCTCCATCTGCTGCGCCTGCCCACCTGCCCACAGTTCCTGGTGGATCAGAAGACGGGCGGCAACGGCCCGCGGGTGTGGGGCGGCACCTACCTCAACTACCAGGTAACTGATGGTGCCGGGCTGCTGCTCATGCGCACCACGCTCCCAGCCAGCCACGGAGCTGCAGGCCACACTTTCATGGTATGATATCACCATGTCTGATGCTGTTTTCATCACTCGAACTGCAATCAGGGTGTCGAGCTGGTAAAAGGTGGAGACTCCTGGCTGGTGGTGATGGGGCAGGACGGACGGCTGTACCGCTACCCCAAGGGCGACACGCAGTACTGCAAGCAGGGCATGGGTGAGGCCTGCGTTGTTGGATGAGGAATGTGCAGCCGCCAATTGCCTCGTGTGTGTGCCTGCTCAGGTGCCACTGTGCGCGTCATGGCTGCAACGGTGCCATCGGCTGCTTCGCAGCAAGCTTGCCGCCAGCAGGAAGCCACCTGCCACTGCGCCCCGCAACACGATAGTAAACACGCACATGCAGCCGCTCTCACATCTTCCTGCCCTTCCCTGCCTAACCGGCCTTGCAGGCTACCCGGAAGAGTGCAAGCCCAAGCCTGGGTTTGAGCACTCTCATGGGGAGGAGGGCGCTTCGTGCGTCACAGATGGGCAGTGCTGCGACGGGCTGGTGTGCGCCGACCGAGGTGAGGCGGCCGTGAGCAGCGGGGCCACTTGCTTGGGCACATGCGAGCGCATGCATGCAGCTGCGTCACGGTGCATCACGCGGGCATGGTGTCACGGTGCTGTGGTTCCCTGCTGGCACTGCAGGGTCCAAGAGCACCATCCTGCAAGACAAATACGGAAAGCAGTCCACTTTCAGCGTGAGTGATGCTGCACAGGAGGCATCCTGTTGCATGCAAGTTAGAGCATGCAGGTGCACCACGTGACCCCGGCAATTTGCAAAGTGTCAAACTCAGCTGTGCCCGCCCCGCCGACATGCAGACTGGCGACCCTGACTTCAAACTGCTGGACAAGAAGTGCACCCGGGCGGGGGTCACCCCCATGGACAGTGAGTCTGGCGCACCGCACCAACTTGCTGCCCACTGCTGGTGGGAACGCTGTAACCGATGCTGAGCGCATGCCATGTGCTCATTGCGGCAACCAAAGCTGGCATCGCATACTAGTAAGGCCCACACTGCCTGCCTTTGCAGAGAACGATTTGTCCAAGACCAACTGCCGGCAAATCAAGCAGGGTGGCCCACCGGTGAGTGACAACTAGTTGCGTCCTTCGTGCATGCTCTGCTTCCCGCTTCTGGATCGCGTTCCGCTCTAGCAGGCAACGCAAGTGTCTGAGCTGCTGTGGGCAACTGGTACTGCCATACATTTATGCCCCCTCCTACCATCCAGTCCATGAGCCCGATGCCGGGATCAGCCTCTGCTAATCCACGGAGCGTGTCTGCTGGCGAACGCGTGCAAGACACAGGCATCCAGGTGGGAGCCCTGGCCCTGCTGCGGTTGCCATGGCCGAGCCTTGGAGAGGGACGGCACTATGCCGCTGTGTGCAGGGTGCTGCGCTGGCGAGTGGCGTGCCACAGAAGCAGCGGAGCGCAACCTCCAGCCAGCTGTGGAGTTCACCTGTGGGATGCCTCCCTACGCACATCAAGGCACTCCTGCCCCGTCCACAACACGGCAGGTTGTGGACAAGTCGGGGCAGCGCTACAGCGTGCTGCGAGACTCGCAGACCAAGGGCTTTTGGACATACCCCACCAAGTTCCTGGGCTTCTGCGGCACGCCAGGTGCGCGACTGACTGATTGCAGGCAGATGCGCCGCACAGCTGCCCGAGCGCCGCACAGCTGCCTGAGGAACCGCAGTGGACCTCATGTGGATGCCTTGGGCAACTTGGTATTGTCCGCCACTCCTCAACATTTGGTGGTATGCCAACATCCTCACCGCTGTGCAGCCTGTGTGGGCGAGCACGGCTCGTGCACCGATGAATCCGACTGCTGCGCCAGCTTCCACTGCGGCCTGAGGAGTGAGTGGGCTGAGAGCACGGGCTGCTTCTAACGGGAGGCACACTCGCTTTGGAAGCACGCTGCTGTGCATCTGGGAACCTGCGACGACCACAGACATCCGCACCTGCCGCAGTGCCTTTGTCAAGTGGCTGCTCCCTGTCCCCCTATGTGTCTGTGCAGTTGGTGCCGAAGAGACCATGCAGGGCGTCACATATGGCACCACATTTGGGGTGAGACGCAAGTCACGCACTAGCTTGCTGTGCTCACGACTGCTTCCTTGCTCGTCAATAAGCTGAACTCACCGCACCGCCCAGTGTGCTCCGCCTGCCCTGTATGTCTGCAGACCAACGGGCAGTATGCGCTTGCGGACAGCTGGTGCACAGAGAGCCATGTCCTGGCCAAGGCGAACTCCATCGCAATAGCCAACGGTACCGCCCCGGAAGAGGAAACCGACCCCGAGGAAGAGATGCAGCAGGGTGCGTGGCCCAGCATCTGCTGAGCTGCCGCTGTCGCAGCAGATCCGAATCGGCAGTAGAAATCAAAGGGTGCATCACCCGCTGCAACGCGCGACGGCTTGCATCAAATGCTCAGAAGCACAGATGCTTACTGCAGAATGAATCCCCCATAATGAACTGTGCCACTGCAGAAGCGCAGAGTGCCTGCTGGACCTCGGTGAACGACACGCTCACCAACGTCGAGGTGTGCCCGCCCCAGTCGGACGGCAGCCTGGCGCTCAGCCCCAACAACACCTGCTGCCAAGCGCTGGCCGATGTTGAAAACTGCTGGGACAGCCTGGGCACTCAGGACGAGGCACCCCTGTGGACTGTGGGGGGCAAAGAGTACGGCATGTGAGTGTGCGGGGTGGGGGCAGCAGTCACATGAGCAGGGTAGCTCTGGGGACGCTGGGCTGTGAAGCCTTGAAGGCGGCAGGGCCCCTGCCTGCTGCCGCACAGACGGCGCGAGCATTGCTTTCAACCAATCAGGTGCAGCGGCAGCCAGCCAAGCCTTGCTACAGCTGACTACGGCCCTCTGCTTCGCTTTCCTGCTTGCAGGGCTGACATCGAGAGCGGCTGCAACAGCACCACTGACGCCGGTGGCCAGGTGGCCTGCCTCACATTCGACACCTACACCTGGTATGCTGGCAAGACCAGCAGCGCTGAAAACCTGGGCGAGCGGCAGCCGGAGGCTTCCCCAGAGGAGCTGATGGCGGCCTGCGATGCCAACAAGCAGTGCGCCGGCTTCACAACCGACGGCTGGCTCAAGGCCGCTGGCGGCCAGCTGGTGGAGTTTGATGGCGCGGGGGTGTGCGATGGCTACTATGCGGCCCAGCTGGACCCGAGCGCCCAGGGTGAGGCAGATTGGGCTTGGCGGGAGTCGACCGCATCAGCAGGTTTGGTGAGATGGAGTTCAGAGGCAGCATGCAGCTTGCCCACACTGGCGGGTGCACCTCAGCAGTGTTCCGCTCAGAGGGCCTCGTACTGAACCAAATGCACCCCTGCTCCCCGCTCCCCGAGCTGCAGGCCAGGACTGCACCGACCCTCCGGCCGGCTATCCCTTCTTCCAGCATCAGGACAGCCCCGGCAACGAAATGGAGACCAAGCTGTCCGGAACGCCCCAGCAAATGGCGGACCAGTGCTCGTCCACAGCTGGCTGTGTTGGCTTCACCAGCGACGGCCGCATGAAGAGCGCCATAGCAGAGAATCTGGAGGCCTGGGCCTCGGAGCAGCCGTGCGATGGCATCTATGTCGCCATCGCACGCAGCGGCACAGGTGCGCCCGGATGATGATAGCCTGCGTACGCTGGCAGCCAGCGCTGAGGCTGGCATGGCAAGCTGGCGCCAGTGATCATGGCAGCCAGCACCTGCAGTGCATCTCCTGTACCTGGGCAGTGGCGCCGACACTCTGTTTGGGCAAGCACAGAAGAGGTTGGCACCTTGCTCTGATAGGCTGCCCCTGCCATTTCACCTCGTCTGCAGACCAGAGCAGCAACTGCACCACTGTGGAGGGCTTCACATTCCATGCCGGCCAGGACAGCCTGGGAGGCGACCTGGCCAGCACAGCGGGCAAGAGTGCTGCTGAGCTGGCGCGCATGTGCGCAGCGGCGGCCGGCTGCCGCGCCTTCACCACCGCCGGCGCCCTGAAAGAGGAGGTCAGTGATCCTCTGGATGACTGGCCAGATGCTGGGCCCTGCGATGGCATCTACACACGCGACATGGTGGATGGTGAGCTTGGATTGGTGGGAGCTGCATGGAAGGTTGGCGTGGGCAGCCAGGCTCGCAACCTGCGCGGGGAGGCGGGCGGGCACTGGGCTGGCTTGGACGTGCTGTCGTGCACAACTGCCCACCAGCCGCTGGCATTTTACGCACCCACACCCTGCCTCAGTGTTGCAATATCTGCAGAGCCCGAGTGCACACCGGCAGAGGTGGCCAACTACACATTTGAGGCGGGCAAGGACAGCAGCGGCGAGGAGCTGCAGGTGGTGGCCGAGTTTGGCTCAGCAGCCGGCCTGGCCGCCGCCTGTGCGGCTGTGGAGGGCTGTGCCGCCTTTACCACAGACGGCCGCCTGCGGGCTGCCAGCGACGCTGGGCTGGTAGACTGGCAGGGCAGCGGCAGCGGCAGCTGCGCCGGCATCTATATCCGGGATGAGCCGCCGCCCACTGAGGGCGTGGAAGGTGCGAGCGGCAGGGCTGCGGCTTGGGGAGTTGGGGGTTGGGGCTGGTGGCGCACAGTGGGACATGTTTGATTGAAGGCAACATCCTGAGCTACGCAGTGACTGCATTCAGTGCATTGGCATGGGCATATGTCTTCGCACCACGTACGTTTGCTGTGCTCCCATCGCACCCCCCCGCAGCCAACCTAGCCGGGCTGGATGCCGAAGAGCCCTGCGAGGTGCCCACCCTGGCCAGCTTCACTTTCTACCAAGGCCAGGACGTGGCCGCCGAGCAGATGGAGTCGCTGCCGGGCGCGTCAGCGCAGGAGGCAGGCGACGCCTGCATGGCCAAGATGGGCTGCACCGGCTTCAGCCTGGTGGGCGGTACCGCCACACTCAAGTCGGGCAGGGGCGAGCGGTACCCCCTGGAAGAGGCCACACCCTGCGATGGGTACTGGCTGCTCACCGCCGCCCCCGACACTGCTGAAGGCGGCGTCCTGCCAGGCAGGTTGCACAAGTCGAGTGGGCAGGAGAATGGTTTGGTCGAGGCCACAAGCTGTGTGTTGGTGTTGCCTTTGCGGTGTGCAGCCATGCCATGACACTTCCGCACTAGCACTCAGTCATGCTTGCATCGCTGCATGGTCCTGGCCGCAGAAGAGACTCGTGTTGAGGAGGAGTGCCCTCCCTCGCCATCCGGCTACGTGTTCTACCCCGGCCAGGACAGCAGTGGCGGTGATCTGGAGCAGCGGAGTGGCACGGTGGAGGAGCTGGCCGCTCAGTGCAACGAAAATGTGCAGGTGGGCAGGCTCGTATTGCCGACACGATCAGCATCAGCAGCGGGCCAGAAATGTCTCCATCTTGCATGCGACTGTGAATAATTGGCCTGTTGATGGTCGGCCGTTGTTGCACGCCACATACCAAAGTGCTGCCACCCCCCTACCCACTCCGTGCAGGGCTGCGTTGGCTTCACAGCCGGTGGCATGCTGAAGAGCAGCGTCAAGCCAGCTGCAGAGCTGGATGCAATGACAGATGCCACAGCGTGTGCGGGCCTCTACCTGCGCGACCTTGGCTCCAACCCGCTGATAGGTAAGCTTGCCACAACGCAGTGGGCCGCTTGCCCGCCTGCTGTATTTGACATAGAGCTAGGCGTTTGAGTTGCCAGCGCAGGCGTGCCCTGACAGACAAACTGATGCTGTGCTTCCATCCCGTTGCGAAACAATGTGCAGAACGGGTCAAGTGCGCCTGTGGCACTGAGGGCTGCCCGGAGATCGACTGTGTGCCAGAGGACCCCACATGCACCTGCGGTGCCCCAGACTGCCCAGAGCCGCCCAACTGCCAGCCCGAGCAGCCGCCAACCGAGACCGCCACCAACTGCACCTGCGGCACCGACGGCTGCCCAGAGCCGCCCAACTGCGTGCCTGAGGAGACACCCAACGGGCCGGGCACCAACTGCACCTGCGGCACCGACGGCTGCCCTGAGCCACCCAACTGCCAGCCTGAGCAGCCGCCACCCGAGACCGCCACCAACTGCACCTGCGGCACCGACGGCTGCCCAGAGCCGCCCAACTGCGTGCCTGAGGAGACACCCAACGGGCCGGGCACCAACTGCACCTGCGGCACCGACGGCTGCCCTGAGCCACCCAACTGCCAGCCTGAGCAGCCGCCACCCGAGACCGCCACCGACTGCACCTGCGGCACCGACGGCTGCCCAGAGCCACCCAACTGCGTGCCCGAGCCACCACCCATGTGCATCTGCGGCACTGAAGGCTGCCCTGAGCCACCCAACTGCCAACCGGTGTCCCCTGTGTCTCCGCCACAGCCCAGCTGCACCTGCAGCGCTGAGGGCTGCCCCGAAGACAACTGCCTGCCGGTGTCTCCAGACTCACCACCACCGCCCACGTGCAATTGCGGCGCTGAGGGCTGCCCCGAAGACAACTGTCTGCCCGTGTCGCCAACCTCGCCACCAACTCCCACATGCACCTGCGGCAGTGAGGGCTGCCCCGAAGACAACTGTCTGCCCGTGTCGCCAACCTCGCCACCAACTCCCACATGCACCTGCGGCAGTGAGGGCTGCCCCGAAGACAACTGCCAGCCGGTCTCCCCTGCCTCGCCGCCACCGCCCACTGACTGCATTTGTGACACAGAAGGCTGCTCCCCTCGCCCCAACTGCATTGAGCCTCCCCAAGACAACATCTCCCCTGCGTCTGCTGCTGTTTTTGAGGACTCCTCGCCTCAGCCTGTGTCGCCCTCCCCTGACCCCGTTGAAGTGTCTCCATCTCCTGAGCTCATTGACGTGCCCCTCTCACCCTCTCCCGAACCTGTGTCCCCATCTCCCTCTCCCCAACCTGAGTCCCCATCGCCCTCTCCCGAACCTGAGTCCCCTTCGCCCTCTCCCGAACCCGAGTCCCCGTCTCCGGAGCCAGAATCCCCCTCCCCTGAGCCCTCTCCCGAGCCCTCGCCCTCGCCTGAGCCCTGTGACTGCTCCGGCGCCGACACGGGCGATTTCGTGGCCACCACCACCGACCTGAAGTGGTTCACCACCGCCTGCGACACCGGCACCAGCAGCGACGTGTCCAAGTGCGCCGAGCTGGGGCTCACGGGCGACACGCAGGAGTGCAGCGGCACCTGCTGGCTGAAGGCCAAGAACAACGGCGATGTGGTGTGGCTGGAAGGCGGCGCGTGCGGCAGCGTCAAAACGCCCACGGAGCTGGGCCCCAAGGATGACCCCGCCTGCGCCCCAGGTGACCCTTTGCCGCCCAGACTCCTCCCTTTGTTGCAGCTGCTGCTGCCGCTGTCGCCGCTGCCGCCGCTGCTGCTGCTGTAGTTGGCACCGGTGTTGTTGCCGCTATACTGCTGTTGCGCGGCTGCTGATGCAGGTGGTCTTGGTGCCACTCTCCGGGCTTCCTGTGTTGCCACTGCTGCAACGCATGACGCACTGGATGTCTGAAATGCGATGCCGGCAGCACGCCAAGTCAGCCCGACAGACACGGCATCGTTGGAGCTGCCCGGGATGTGGCAGCAGCAGACTGGCCATCCACTGGTGGCACCAGCCTAGCCTGACACGTTTGGCCGCCCTATCTGCCATTGCTGCAGAACCATCCCCAGAAGAGTCCCCAGCACCCGAGGAGTCGCCAGAAGAGCCTGAGCCTGAGCCATCTCCCGAGGAGGCATCTCCAGAACCAGAGCCAGAGCCAGAGCCAGAGCCGGAGCCGGAGCCGGAACCAGAACCAGAGCCTGAGCCAGAGGCAGAACCAGAGCCAGAGCCGGCGCCAGAGGCGTAAACATAAGCCGGCGTGGCTGCACATGTTGCACCTGACACGTCACCGCTGAACATGTCCAGCCGCTGTAGAGTCGTCTGACCACACCTGCATTGTGTCACCTGCATTGGGGACTGCATTTCACCATTCCATCCACTGCACTCCATTCTTTTGGCTGGTTCCTTATCGCCGCAGGATTTTTCACACTTGAACATTCCCTGCATTGCACACGCCACATTTGCATCAACTTCATCCTCATTTTCCTGACGGTGCCCGTTTTCAAGCAGTCGCCCTCACGTTCCTGTGCATCTTCCAGACCACCGCCCATTTTTTTCAACTTCGTGCATGCACCACCCTCACTGCCTGTCAAAGCAAAGATGGCGGCAGGGCCATACCAGCGCAGCAGCCACATCCTGTCAGCCGCTAATGGTGCTGCATTGCGGCTTGCTTCTCAGAGGTTGTTGCACTGCAGTAGCGCTGCGGCCCAAGATAAAATGTACGGGTGTAGGGTAACAATGGCAGGGGCTTGGCAAGTGGGTCAAGGGTGAGGAAAGGGAGATGTGCACTTATGGCGAACGTGATGCAACGGCTGGATAGTATGCAATGGAAGACAAAACCAAGAACCGGGGTGTGGGTGCAAGGGGTGAGGCGCAACGACGAGGCAGCTGCCCCGGGGGCCAGGCTTGCAAAACTTGATGTGTTGAGCGGAGCATGTGGCAGGTGTACAACAAAACGTCCGGCGGCAATGCAAAGCTAAATGGACCCGTAGAGAAGTTCTGCAGATGAGGGGGTTGAGAAAAGAAAGGCAGGATGCACTGGCACCTTGGGACTGTTAGTGTACAAGGCAGCGCTCACACCGTGCCTGTGCCGGTGCCTGCCAATGCCCGCTCCTGCACCACCCGCAGGAACAGGGGGTGAGTGAGGCTGGGTGAGCCGCGGCTGGGTGTGGGGCGCACTGGCCGCTGCTCTGGCTGGGGCGTGTCGGCTGGCGGCAGCTGGCCTGAACCTGCCCCGGCTGCGGCCGCCATCCTCTGGCCTGGTAGCCAGCCAGCTGTAGTTGGGCGCTGCTGGCTGAGGAGGTCGATCAGGGACTGAAGCCCCGCCTGGCTCTGCCGCGGCTGCTGTTCCGGCTGCGGCTGGGGAGCGGGTGGTTGCAGATAGGGCTGCTGCTGCCTCTGCTGCTGCTGGGCCGACGCTTGCGGATAGAGCTGCTGCTGAATCGGCTGTGGGGCAGGCTCTGTGCCCTGGAGCAGCTGCACCGCCGGCAGTGACGTCGCCCTCGCAGGCTGCTGCTGCCGCTGTGTGGGCGTTGGAAGCAGTGACTGCTGCTGCGGCTGCGGCTGCAGCTGCGGCTGCACGCGCTGGCGGTTCTGCGCCTGCTTGCGCAGCAGCGCCAGCAGCAGCTCCTGCTTCTTGGCTAGCGGCAGGGCTGCCAGCACAGCGGACACTGTTGGCGGCAGCCCGCCGCCGCTCTGCTGCTGGCTAGGTGTGCCGCTCAGCTGCAGTACCAGAGCCAGCTGCGACCCCGGCTGAAGCATGTGTGCAGGCAGGTTTGCTCCAGCTGCTGCCACGCTAGGAAGTTGTGCTGTGCTGTCCAGTCGCGGTTGCTTGCGTGGCGCCTGCTGCTGCGTGGGGGCTGCCACTGCTGTCTCCGGCTGCCGCCGCTTGCGCGCGCCGCTGGTGGCGAGTGGGGACGGTTGGCTAGGCGGCGCTGCTGCCGCTGCCTGCAGGAACGACAGCAGTGCCTGGGCTGTGCTGACGTCCATGCTGGCCGTCATTGTTCCAAGGAGCCGGCGCTGCGGCCGCAAGTGTGGAGGGGCTGCCGCCGAGGTCGAGTGATGTTTAGCTCAGGCCCGCTGCCACGGGCTGCTCCTGCAGGTCCAAAGATGCAGTGTATATCAGTTGCACAGTTGCCAGGATCAAACCGTTAATATCCAGCGGTCTCTGCACGGTACGCTGTGCATGCGAGCCGCAGCGTGGCAAGCCTGTCCCGCCGCTAATGGGGGCAGGCAGGTTTCGGCGCACCAGCAGAGCACGGGGTGGTTGTGAACCGGATGACCCAGGCAGATGGGACCGACTTCAACTGATCGGAGCTGCTGGGCGGGTCAGCTTCTGCACAAAGTAAAGGCACAGGATGAGGAGAAAAGTCACTTGCGGCGGCGGCGGCGGTGGCGGCAGCCATGGGAGTGGGCTGCCTGGCGGCTCGCACGCCGGTTCACATGCTGCCGCTTGCTCGAGCTGGCGCATCGGTGGCGGCGGGAGACGAGAACCGAAGCAGCGCGGGCGGCGGGGTGGGGCGGCCAAGTTGCAGGCTGCGGGGGCGCTGCGAACCCGCCAGCGGGGTTTCTGCATGCCAGTGCGTCCTGTGAGCGGGCGTATCGGTGCAGCGCACCTTCACCTCCGAGGGGCCAGACTGGGGCGGGGCGCTCGCGCAGCCGGAGCTCGACGGCGCGTCTGGAGTGACGCAGCAGGTGCTGGTGGACGACAAGTGCGGGGCGGCAGGCGAAGGGACCTCGGGAATGGACCCGCTGCCACCTGGCCGCCATGCGTGCCTGCGCCCCCTCGAGGGCAGCGTGACCGGGTGGCTCACACCTCTTCCTTCAGTGCCCATGCTGGCGAACAACAAATGCTACAGCTTCACATTGCATGTGGGCGACCAGCTGGCCAAGGCAAGGGGAGGGTGCGGTGGCCACCGTTGCTGAGTCCGGGACGGGGGCTCGCAACAGGATAATGCGCACCACCCTGCCACCGGCAGGCCACCGGGCTGCAGCGGCAGTGGCAGGCGGGCTGGCAGCACGCGAACTAGTGAGGTAGTTGCCACTTTTGCCACGAGCGTCATTTTAAGGGCCCAGCTATGCCCTGCATGTGATATGTGATGCTGCCCATCAGTCGCTGTTTTCCACAACCAAATGGGCCGGCGCCTGCACCACCCGCCCACTCAATGGTGCCAGCATGCTGTCCGCAACGCTGCTGGCCCACAGCAGCAGCCAGACCACAGCAGCGACATGGCCATCTTACACATAAAGCGGAGGCAGCAGAAGGGAGGCGTGGCTGTGCTCAGCCCGCCTCATTCAACAGGCGCGTAGAGCCGCAACCACCCAGCAGCAGGCATCAAGATTCAGGGGGGCAGCATGGCGGCAGCTCTGCTTTCAAGCAGGCAGCGCCTGGCTGGCCGCCTCAGCCAGCGCTTCCTCAAAGCTTGCGTCAAGGATCCAGGTAGGCATGAAACTGCAGGCGCAGGGGAGCAGCAGCAGGGTGTCGCATGTGCACGGTGCCACCACTGATTGGGCGCATGCTTGCTCGCCGCTGTGCTTTGCCAGCAGCCAGCTGCCACTGCGGCTGGCCAACAAACACTGCTCGGCCCCCGCCCTCGTGCATTACTCGGCCGCTCACCTGTGCTGCAGCTTGAGGCGCCATGTGCGGCAGAAGGCATGCGCCTGCTCAAAGCGCTGCAGCTCTTGCTGTTGCTGCGCACCCGGCTCAGCACCAGCGGGGATGTGGGGTGCGGCAGGCGGCCGCCATGCTGTCTGCAGCAGCTGCAGGCTGGGGCTGTGCATCAGGATGTGCTCCAGAGTCCTCTGATCCATGTGGGGCCAATCAATCAGCCTGAGCTGTCGCAGGGATGGCAGGCTGCATACGAGGCGCGCCACATCTGGGGCACTGCGTCGAGCAAGCGCAAGTGGAAGTAGTTCAACTGACATGCACAGTGAGCGTGCTGCCGCAACAGTTACACGTGTGGGCCATGCAGATGCACCAAAATTGATGGACAGGCTTACATGCATGCACCGAGCATGAGTGCAGCGCCCCATTATGCCCCACCTGAGCAGGCGGCAGCTGCTCAGCGCCAGGTATGTGAGGGCAGGCAGCAGCGGCAGGCCGCTTTCGCCCTCGGCATCAAGCACTGAGGCCAGGGCGACCGGGTTGAGGCTTGTGCTGGACAGCGACAGGCGGCGCAGCCCGGCCAGCGGGCGCAGGGCCTCGAGAGCGGGCCCGCCGAAATCATGAGCATCGTAGACCGCCAGCTCGGTAAGGCCGGTCAGCCCTGCGAGGCAGCCAGGCCAGGGCAGCAGCTTGCCAGTTAAAGCTGTGAGTAAATGATGGCTGCAGGAAGGGATTGCAGCAGCAGTGCGCACCCCACACCCGCAAGCCACCTGAGATGTGCTGCATCGCTGCCTCGCTCAAGTGCTTTGCGCCGGTGAGCGCCAGCCGGCGCAGCCCAGTCAGCCGGCGGCCGATCGTGCCCACAAATGCGTCCACCTCTTCGGGTTCAGCCTGGCAACAGCATGAGGGTGAGGGGAAGCACAGCAGCTCGGAAATGCTGCTGGGTAAGCTGATGACACATCTACACACCACGCTTTGAGCAGGCCAAAACACAGCCAGTATGCAAGCACTGCGGGCGCAGCAGGTGGGCTGTGGTGCTCCCAGCAGCCGGCGTGGCATGACCTGTCACCCGGGGGAGCATGCCATCCGCTGTTGGATCATCAAGACTTGCCTGGTACAGCGGGGATCCCACGTTGAACGTCAGATCGGTCAACCGAGTGAGGCAGGACACGCACCGGGGCTCCAGCTGCACACAGAGGGGCAGTTGTGAACATAAGCGATCGCGTGCTTGCAGGACTCCAGGGCATACGGCATGCAGCGGCGCCGCTGAAAGTGAGGCAGCTGCTGGGGTGCCAATTCAGGCCAGCTGCCCATGTCAGCAGCAGGGGCAAGCGGCAACGACATTGCAGCCCCCACACATGCCTGGATCTCAGCGATGTCGAGCGCCAGCGACTCCAAGCCGCTCAGCGCGCTCAGCGGGAGATGCTGCTCAAAGCCGCACTGCCCGAGCAGACTCAGCTGGCGCAGGCGGCCGCCAGCCAGCAGCTGCTGCAGCGCTGGCAGGGGCAGGCCCATGGTTTCGTGGCTGGTATGCAAACACAGGCTGGTGAGGGCGGTCAGTGCGGACAGGTGGTGGATGTGCTCGCACTGCTCCCCTGTCAAGCCAACCACCTCCAGCCGGAGCAGGTGTGGCAGACGCTGCGCCAGCTCCGGCAGCAGCTGGGGGCGCTTGTCCGAATTCGACAGCTCCAGGCGCGTCAGTGCGGTGAATCGGCACGCCTCTGGTGTGTGGGGTGAGTGGCGGGAGGGGTGGAGTGTGGATCGGGCCCTGCAGGCATTCAGCCCATACGCAGCTGTATGTCAGGATGCCACTCCAGCAGCATGCTGCATTGCTGGCCGCCCCCTCGCAGTCTCACCCTCCAGGCTAACTTGGGAGCAGTGAGCGCGCAGGTGGCGCAGCGGCAGCTGCGGCAGCAGTGTGCCTCCAGGGTCGCCTCCTCCCGCCGCCACTGTGTGCAGCTCCAGCCTGGTGAGGTGCACCAAGCTGGACAGCGGCTGCAGGCCACCCTGGGGCAGCTGCCAGCCTTGCAGCATGAGGGTGCGCAGGCCGGTGCAGCTGGCACCGACGGCAGCCAGTGCCGCGGCCTGCTGAGCTAGCCTAGCCTTGGTGCCACCCACTTCTTGTGCTGCATGGACACGGCCAAAAAAGTGAGCAGGCACGAGGCAATTGGCACATGAAGATCCATGACTTCAAGCCTCACCAGGGCTGTCCAGGCACAGAAGGCGCAGGCCGGGGAAGCGCGAAGCCGCAGCCGCCGCTTCGGAAGCCGGCAAGTAGCGGCGCGGTGCCAGGGCTGGCAGCGTGTCGGCCACGGCATCGCGCCAGCCGCGGCTGATCAGGCGCAGATCCGCGATCAAAATGGGCCACCGCGGCTCAGCGAGAAGGTGCGCGACCAGGCGCGCCGCCAGCCATGGAGGTGGCGCCTGCCACGGGCTGGCCGGTGTCGCATCCATGCCTTCAACATGGCGTTCGCATTTCCTTGTTGTTGCACCACTGCTCGCGTGGCAGTCGCATGCAGGCCTGGAGACACCCGACAGCCGCGATCGGAGAAGTCAGGGTGCACTGATTGATTGCAGATCGCATCAAGCCTACCATAGCTCGCCAGAAATCCCCGAACCGGCCGGGCTCGTTTGCCTCTCTCTGGTCGAGGCCCCGCGCGGCCCTGTAGCTTGACCGATGGCAGAGGAGCGCTGAGCGCCGTGCGATGGCGCAGCAGCAGGCGGCGGTGTGCACCCGGGTGGGCGGCGGCGGCCAGGCCGACAGCGGCAGTGGCGGCGGCGGCATCACTGCTGTGCCCACAACTTTCCCCTGGTGCCATGCTGCAGGTGCACCCGCCCACCGCGGTCACACAGTGTGCAGCAGCATGGCTGACGCGCCCACCGCCCGCGGCACAGCCGGGCAGCAGCAGCACTGCCGGCCACGCCGCGCTGGCCTCTGCTGCATGTCACCCCGACCTGGTCGTCCTCCGCAGCAATCAGTTGGAGGTGTATGCAGCTCGGGCGGTTGGCATCACAGCGCCCGATGCAGCGGCACCCGCCACACCAGCCGCTGCCGCAGCGAGCGGCACTGGTGATGGCGCAAACAGCGAAGCGGGCGTCTCCTTGGAGCTGCTCACCAGCTGCCAGCTGTTTGGTGTGGCGGAGAGCGTGGCGGTGCTGCGAGGGCGGGCCCCCGGCCAGCGGGACGCCCTGCTGCTCACCTTCAGGCAAGCGCTGACTGCCAGCGTCTGTGATGCACAGCAGTGGCTGGCAAGTGTGGCTGGCAGCCACTGCGCTCTACAGCCTGCTGGGGGCGCCCTCACTGCGTGCCGGTATGTGGTACACATGCAGCACCGCTCTTGGGCCGGTGTGGAGGTCCCCATGCATCACCGCCGTACAGCCCAGCCACCTTTTTCCGGCATATATGCCATGCAGAGATGCAAAGCTGTCGGTGCTGCACTGGGACGCTGCCCGGCACGAGCTGGCACCCAGCAGCCTGCACTATTTCGAGGGAGACGCAAGCCTCAAGGCCGGCCGCATGCTGTTCCCTTACCCGCCGCTGGCGGTGACAGGTGGGCAGGCGGCACTGAGGGCAGATGCGCCAGATGCTTGCGATGACACCTTTGGCGCAGCTGGTGCAACTCCAGGGAGCTACCGGAGTTGCAAATTGCACTTAGGCACGATGTGACTCTTGTTGGTCTGCGGATGCACCCCATTGCTGAGACCCTGTTCCCGTCTCACCCATCCCTCCCCGCCTGCAGACCCGGCGGGCCGCTGCGCCGCCGTGCTGTTCTTCCGGCACCAGCTGGCGGTGCTGCCCGCTGTGGACTCGGAGCTGCTGGCGCTGGGCATTGCAGGCACCGAAGAGGAGCTGCTGGGGCTGCCAGGGGCAGAGGCAGCTGCCTCCAATGCTGCAGCCCAGACTACCGGCGCTGCAGCCGGTGGCGGCGGCGGCGCCGCCAGCAGCGGCCCATCGGCGGGCGCGGCACAGGGCGGCACCGCCGGCGCGGCGGCTGGCGGCGCAGCAGCTGCGGGGCCTGCAGCCACGGGGGCTGCTGCGGTGGGCAACAGCTATGTGGACAACCTTGGGAAGGCGGGCATCAAAGAGGTGCGGGTGGGTGGCAGGCAATGTGTGCAGGGAGGTCGCGTGCAAAGCTGCACGCCGCGCAGCCTGCCGCCCGGCCGTGCCTTGCGCCCAGCCTTGCATATCCAACCCTGCTGCAGGTCCGCGATGCAGTGTTCCTTCACGGCTACAACGAGCCGGTGCTGGTGCTGCTGCACGAAGCCGAGCCAACCTGGGCTGGCAACCTGCGGCAAAAGGTGCGGGCAGTTCGCACCAAGGCGGCCGGCGGATGCAGATGCTTTGGCTGGGCTGTGTGGTTGTTGTGCAGTTGACCCCTGCGCCGCAGTTGCACATGTGTCGCTTGTAAAGCCCCCAGGCTTGCCTGCCTGCCATGTCACGCCCCCCTGCCTGCTCCTACTTGCCGCAATGCGCAGAAGGACACGTGCATGCTGACTGCTCTGTCGCTCAACCTGACCCGCAAGCACCACCCCAAGATTTGGGGTGCAGCGCAGCTGCCTTCAGGTGCGTTCCCGCGCTAGTGTGCACAAGGACGGAATGACTCAAACCTCTGCAAAGCTTGCCTGGCTTGGCAGCTGGAGTATGCTCCGAAATATGCACTGTTAGGCGCGGGGCACAGACTGCAAGTCTCTTTGCCCGCAACCTCCCGTGTTGTCCGCACCGCCGCTTCAGATGCATACCGCCTGTCCGCGGCGCCCTGCGGCGGCGTGCTGGTGCTGTGCCAGCATCTAGTGCTGTACTACCGCCAGGTGCGCCGCACTGGGCTGCGCTGCTTCTGCTGCTGTAGTTATCATTACCGCTGTGCACAGCCCATGCCGCGCCTGCCCGGGTTGTTGCATGCAAGATGCGTGGTGCGTCTGCAGCGGGCCGCCAAGCTTCGTGCTCCATGCACTGCAGGCTGGCTTAGCAATGTATGTGCACTGCCCATGCTCGTCCACCTGCTGCAGGGCATGCAATCCGGTGTGGTGCTGCACCCCTCGGCGCTACCGCCTGCCGCCCCGCCGCCGCCCCTGCTGTTTGATGCATCGGCAATGGCCGAGGCAGGAGGGCCGGGGCCAGTGGCAGCGCAGTATGCACAGAAGCATGCCATGGATGTGCACCCGGTGAGCAAAATGCGCATGATCTTGTTGTTGCTTGCAGGGCGTTTTGTGCTCAGCATGGTTGGTGCGCTATGTGGTGTACATGTGGATTAGCCATTGCATGCGTGCGGCTGCCAGACACATGGGTTGAGTGGGCCGTTGTAGATAAACTTGCTGATGGTGTTAACCTGCCATCTGTGACCAGCCAGGCCAACCCATCCAGCCTTGCCTCCCCTCTGCTCGTTGCCGCACAGGAGACGGTGCCTGCGGCTGTGCAGTTTTGTGATGCCAGCATGGCTGCAGAGCTCAAGGCCACTGGAGACGGTGCCTCAGTGTGCTGGCTGTCGCCAGACCATGCCCTGCTGTGCCTGCGCAGCGGGCAGCTGCTGCAGCTGGCGCTGCTGCAGCAGGCGGCGGGCGGCGGCGCGCGCAAGGTGGCGGTGGCGCGTGCCGGTGCCGCACCGCAGCCTAGCTGCTGCTGCACCCTGGGCGATGGCAGTGGCAGCACTGCTAGCAGCAGCCATCCGCCAGCCCTGCTATTCTTTGGCTCAGCGGCAGGTGACTCACTGCTGGTGCGAGCATCACCTGCAGCTGCTGCGGCCGATACCACGCCTGCGGCAGCAGGGACCAAGCGGCCAGCAGATGGCAGCGACAGCGGCCTGCCCACATCCAAACGCCTCCGGCTGGAAAGCTTTGAGGCAGCAGTGGATGCTGCAGAGCCTGGCGCAGCAGGCTCTAATGACAGCAGTGCTGCACAGGAGGGGGCAGCCGCGGCCGCGGCAGAGGGCGCGTCGGGAGGTGCTGGGAGTGATTCAGAAGACGAAGAGGCACTGATCTATGGCACCGCCCTGCTGGCGCCCACAGCCGATGCGCCGGCGGCACCCCAGCAGCAGCTGCAGCGGTACCAGTTGAAAGTGCTAGACAGCCTGGCAAACATAGGTCCGGTGCGCGACTTTGCCATCGCGGACGCATCCACAGGTGCGAGCTGCGCTGTGCCGCCTTTTCAGCAGCGCTTGCACGAAAGCAGTATGCTGGCGCGGGCGGCAGGGCGTGGCTGCCTGTTAAGGACTGGCCTGCGACTCCCATGATTTAAAGCTGTCATGCCTAGTGGCACTCCAGCCTGAAGTGGTGCAGTCGCTTCACAGGCGCATGTTTGCCCTCCCGCCCCGCTGCTGTTGCAGGCGCAGGTGGCAGCGGCGAGGCCCCACCCTGCCTTGTGGCCTGCAGCGGGGAGGGCAAGGGCGGCAGCCTGACGGTCCTGCGCCGCAGCGTGGTGCCAGATGTGATCACAGAGGTCCCCCTGCCAGGTTGGTTTGGCACAAGCGGTGTCTGTGCCCTTGCTAGTGCGCCACGCTGTGCCTTTGCCAAGGCATGCACCGGGCACCGCTCCTCCAATCCTGCTGGCCTGCCAGGAGCTTGAATGCAAGGCGAGCGTACTCCCTCGTCCACTGCACTTCCCACCACCCCGCCTTGCAGGCCTGCTGGGCGCCTGGGCCGTGCACCACCGCCCCGGCGGCAGCAGCGCCAACGGCGGGCCAGACGAGGGGGCAGAGGGATACCATGCCTACCTGCTGCTGTCCTTCCCAGGGGCCACCAAGGTGCTGGCCACAGGCGATGAGCTGCGGGAGGTCACTGAAACGTGGGTGCTGGGGGGTGGGGTGGTTGGCAGGGTGGGCATTGACTGAGTCAAGGAGGGCCCGCTTTGCAGGACGCATCTTTGTGGCGTGCTGTGGGACAGCATGCTCGGCGCCGACTGGCCGGCCCCAACTGCCCAGAGCGATCAAAGCATGCGGCCAGCAAGGAGTCGCAGTTGCAGCTTGATCAGCAACTGCTGCCGCCACCCACTTTCCCCTACGCAGGGTGGAGTTTGCCATCGATACGCCCACCCTGGCTGCCGGCAGCGTGTGTGGCGGGCGGCGCATCGTGCAAGCCTTCCCGCAGGGCGTCCGCCTGCTAGGTGGGCAGTCAGGGGAAGCGATGCCTGCGCCACACAGCTGCGAGCCAGCTGCTCTGTGATTCTGCCCACAAGTCGGCAGCTGTTAACTGCCCCTCCCTGCCTCACTCCCTTCTCAACGACTGTTGTTCAGACGGCGAGGAGTCGGTGCAAGATGTGTGGGCCTCTGAGCTGCCCAGCAGCAGCAGCAGCACCTCTGGCCGCAGCATTGTGGCGGCAGATGTGAGGGATCCGTACGTCCTGCTGCACCTCTCAGACGGCTCTGCGGCCCTGCTGGCAGCAGATGCCACCAGCTGCCGCCTGGCGCCTGTTGAGGCGCCGGTGCTGCAGCCTGGGGCAGGGCAGGGGCAGGTCACCGCCTGCTGCCTCTACTCCGATAGCTGCGGCTGGCTCCGGCGGCACGTGCCTCTAGATGATGGCAGCGGCAGTGGCGGCATGTACTGCGGCGTGTGCAGGGCTGGAGGCTCGTTCCAGCTCTACTCGCTGCCCGCCTGGCGGCCAGTGTTTGCTTGCGACAGCCTGGCGCAGGGCCCCGCAGTGCTGACCAGCAGTGCAACTGGCGGCCGAGCAGCCCCAGCAGCAGGCAGCGAGGAGGCAGCAGTGGTAGAGGTCCGGCTGGCCGCCTTTGGGCCTGTGGCAGCTGGGCGCAGCGACCCCGCAGCAGCACGTGCCAGCAAGGCGACAGCCTGTGAAGCGCCGGTGCTACTGGCCCTCACAGCCGATCATCAGCTGCTGGCTTACCGCGCCTTTGCGCCAGGCAGCGCCAGCAGCAGTGCCAGCGGTGGCAGCGCCAGCTTGCGGAGGGGCCTGGCCTTCCGCCGGCTGCCTCTGGACGTGCCTCCCCTGCTGCCTCCGGTTGCGGGAGAGCAGCAGCCACAGGGGGCAGCCGCGCAGCAGGCCCCGCGGTTGCAGCGGCTGCACTGCTTCGAAGGCCTGGGGGAGGAAGCGCCGTACAGCGGCCTGTTCGTGGCAGGTGCGGGCATGCGGTTTGGTTTTGTGTTGGGTTCATTCGGCCGGCTGTGCTGGGTGATGTTGATCGCAAGCAGGTGTATTCACACCAGGCTAGCAGCTTGCATGCGGGCACTTGTTGGCTTCTTGCCGCTCGCCTGCATCTCCAATTCCTCAACCGTTCACTGCTGCAGGGCAGCACCCGCACTGGCTGGTGGCCAGCCGCGGCGGCCTGGTGGCGCACCACCACTACCTGCCGCCACCAGCCGGCTCAGCGCCGGGGGCCCAAGTGCTAGGATGTGGTGCAGCTGGGTTCACCCCTTTCCACAACGTCAACTGCCCCCACGGCTACATCGTGGCAACCAGTGAGTGGCTGCTGAGCTGACCTGTGCATGCGGGGTGCTGGCCATATCATGTCCCTGGGTGTGGACTGGCCCCCAGGTTCTGGGCTCTGCCAAGAGGCAAGCAGCACCTTGCGCCGTTGCATCGTAAGACAGGGAACCCCCCCTATCAATGCATCCTTATTGTGCATGCCTGCTGCAGGCGGAGCTCGCAGCGGCATCCAGATATCGCAGCTGCCGGCCCGCACACGCCTGGATGCACCCTGGCCGCGGCAGGTGCGGCCGCTGCCCAAATTGTTTGATGGTGCATCCTGCAGGGATTGCACTGCTCGTGCCGCTGCGATCCCCGCATTGCATGGTGGCCAGCCCAGCCTTGCACTCATTCCATGCCAACTGCAACTCCTCCTGGTTGCAGCGCGTGGCTGTGAAGGGCACGCCCCTGAGGGTGGCGCACTATGCAGAGGCCGACTTGTTTGCGGTGCTGGCCAGCCGGCAGGTGGGCCGCTCACTGCAGCTGGGCATGGGAGGATGCATGGCGGAGAAAGGCATCCGCCAGTCTAGGGCAGTCAGCTTTGGCATGCAACAGTTGCTGGTGGCGGAGATGTTGTCCCGCGCGCGCAAACAAATCCCCCCTCGACGGTTTTTGACACATCATTTCTTTCACAGGTGCCCTTCAAAGCCTTCCTTCCTGAGGAGGAAGAGGAGCCAGGGGAACCCCCGGCCTCCCACAACTCTTCTTAGCGCGGTTGCCCATCACCCCTTTCACAGGTTCCCTTCAAGGCCTTCCTTCCTGAGGAAGAGGAGCCGGGGGACCCCCAGGCTTCCTACAGCTATGCGCTGGATGAGGCCACTGCTCGGGCACGCGGCGTGATGCAGGGCCACGAGGCAAGCGAAGCATGTGGTTGGTCTTCGTGCGCCTGTGCTGCATGGGCCTGCAGATGCATTTGGCCATGCAGGACTGCGTGCTTGTGCTGCATTGGCCTGCAGTTGCATGTGGCCCTGGGGGTGCACATGGGAATGCTTGGCAATGAAGCAAGCAGAGCATCTGCTTGCAAGCCCTGCCGCCACCTGGCCATGTGCCTTTAGTGTGCATGCAATGCGCCCTTTGATGGTGATACATGTGTCTTTGTGTGCGTTCCTTGGACCTCGCAGGTGCGCCTGGTGTGGCCGGCCGGGGGCTGGCAGGCGGTGTGGTCCCACCAGCTGCTGCCGGGCGAGCGTGCGCTCTCGGTGGCAGCAGTTCGCCTCACTGACCAGACCACCGGTGCCACTGTGCCGCTGCTGGCTGTGGGCGCTGGGCTGCCCGCAGGTGCGCGCTTCCTGAGTTGATTGGCGGCCTTGCGGCCTGGCCTGGAACACAGCGAAGCAGTTCAGTTCCACACATGGAAAATGACTGCTCTGCGGCGCAGAGGTGTGTTTTGCCTGCAACATACTGCTCAATGTGTGCTGCCCAACTGCTGGCGCAGGCGAGGACTACCCCTGTGGCGGCCGCCTGCTGCTGTTTGAGATTGTCCGCAGCAGCTCAGGCGGCGGCAGTGAGGGGCTGCCGGGCTGGACCGGCCGGCTCATCTACACACGGTGCGTGCCACTGCTGCCTGGCCGCTGCCCTTCTGGTGCAGAGGCTACCCTGTTGGCATGTGAGGCCCGTCGCTGTCTCCTGTCGCTCGCTAGCATCTATTGCTGGCTCCTGATGGGCTGCGTGCAGTGGTTCACGCTGGAATTGCTGTAATTCTGCTTGTTTGCACTCTGCCGCATGTCACATTGCACCCCCTCCCCCCGCAGCGAGTTCAAGGGGCCTGTCACAGCGGTGGCTGGCTTGGAAGGCTACCTGCTGCTGGCATCAGGCAACCGCATTGAGACGTGCGCTGTGGCCAGGTGAGCAAAACAATGGCACAGTACCTGCTGGCCGGTGAGGATGTGCAGCCGATTGGCGAGAGGCTGGGTGGATGGGCGTGTGGCCGCGCTGCAGCGCCAGTATTTCCCGCAGCGGCAGCATAGCTGGCTTTGATTCCACGCACTGCGGCTCCTGCCCTGCTGCTTTGCAGCACAACCATCACCAACACAGCGGACGATGGCACGGTCTCTGCTGCCACCAGCTGGAAGGTGCAGCGCTCAGGTAAGGGCAGCCGCTGGCGCTGGCTACATGCACATGTGCATGGCAGGTACGAGCCTGTGCAGCTGAGTACCTTGAGTGTGAAGCCGACACGGCTGCCGCTGCTGAGCGTCATTGCCTCATCTTCCCGCCCCATCGCTCTCCACTCTGCCTGCTGAATGCCGGCATGCACACCGCCTGCCCTCTGCCCTCGTGCAGCCTTTTACGATGGGCCCATGCTGCTGACCAGCCTGAACGTGGTGAAGAACTTTGTGCTGCTGGGCGATGTGCAGCACAGCGTGCAGTTCGTGCGGTACAAGGACGAGGTGCGGGCAGGGGCAGGCTGACAGCTGAGCAAGGCATGCTGTGTTTCCCATGCAGCCTGCAGCTGCATCCGCGTGACGTGTGCGCATGCCATGCTACAGCTGGTCGCAGTTGCAGCGGCCTGCGCGCCCGTGCCTGCCCCAATGCATACCGCTCACATGGGGTGCCTGGACTCTTGAGCCTTGCTGCCTTTCATGTGCAGGGCCGCCAGCTCAACCTGCTGTCCAAGGACTTCAACCGCTCCGAGGTCGCGGCCTCCCAGTTCCTGATCAACGGGTGGGTGCGCAGCCGGCGGGGCGCTGAGCAGCTGTCTCAGCTGCCGCTGTGTAGTCACGGTGAAGCCAGGCTGTGGGGGTTGTGTGAGCTGCCATGGTATCTTCCTTGACGTCCTGTTTCACTGCCATGGCCGATCAACTGCCCTGCAGGTCGTCGCTGCACCTGGCGGCGGGTGACCTTGGCGGCACGCTGCGCCTGCTGAGCTACCTGCCCAGCCACCCCGAGAGCTGGAAGGGCCAGCGGCTGGTCGCCTGGTGCGCAGCGGGGCTGGTCAACCCTGAAACGCAAGCACGCATGGTGGCAAGCTCTCGCAGTTGTGGCACCCTGGCCTGCCGCTGCCGCTGCTGGTGCTGCCGCTACCCTGCCGCTCAGCAGTACGACAAAACCCCACTGCTGCTGGCCCTGCTTCCTGCTGCAGGGGTAGCTTCCATTTGGGCGACCCAGCCACAGCCATGCAGCGCCTGCGCATGCATGCGGCTGGACCAGAGGACCGCACAGCCCGCCAGGCAGTGCTGCTGTCCACCGCTGCTGGCGCGCTGCAGCAGGCGGCGCCGCTGGCGCTCCCCGCGGCTGCACAGATAGAGGCGCCGGCTGCTCTGGCCGCGCTGCGTGCGCTGCAGCGGGAGCTGGCGCTGCTGCTGCCGCAGGCGGCGGGGCTGAACCCTGCGGCCTTCCGGTGCGTGTTGTGTGGCTGGGGGGTTGCCATAGCTGCCGGGCGTGCACATGGGGCACACTGGAATGCACAGCCATTGCGCCTGGACACGGCACCTGGTTGCCTGCTGTGGTGGGCTGCTTGTTGCCTGTTGCTGCCAGGAGGTCCTGTGTATGCTCAGCACCACTTTGAGCACCTTTCTCACGTCTTCCTTTGCACCACACTGTCCCCTTTGTTCGCAGGCGGCGGTACGCGGCCATCGCTCCCGGCGGCCACGGCGGCCGCTGCTTCAGCAAGCCGCTGCCGCTGGAGCAGCAGGGCATACTGGATGGCGACTTGTTGCGGCAGTACCTGCTGCTGCCGCGCGCGCAGCAGGAGGGGGCGGCAGAGGCGGCGGGGCTGGAGCGGCGGCAGCTGCTGGAGCTGCTGCAGGGGCTGTGGCGGGCGGGCTGCACGCTGCTTTGATGCGCTATTGCTGCGATGGTGATGTGATGTGCACCGAAAGACTGCAGCGGCAAGGCCCGCTTGGTACCAAAACCGACTACTGTAACGATCTTACGGCTATATGGTGAAGCAGCAGCCATTGGTACGTGCCCTGCCACGGTCAGCTGCGCCGCTCGCGTCATGTCTGCATACAGTGCGGGAGGAGCACTGCAGTGCAGGCTGCAGCACCTGAAAGTGCCCACCAGCTTGTCGATGTGAGCCACCTGCACCTCTACTCATTCGCATTATCGCGGCCTGTGCGCTGCAGCCCGTGCGCTGCATGCCTTGCATCCTGCCAGCAGCGGGCACCCGATGGGCAGGCGGCAGATATCCCCCGCAGGCCGCTGCCGCCGCTGCCGCCGCCGCCGCCGCCGCTGCCGCCGCCGCCGCAGCATCAATGCCAGGGCGCGCAGCGTAGCCCAAACTGCATGGCTGACCACTGAAGCGCCTAATCGACGCGCGGCGCGGCCTGGGCGCCGGAGTTGTGGCTGCTAGGCCCGCGTATGGTCCTGGCCGCCCCGCGACAGCCTTTAGCTGCTGCAAAAGATGAATGCATGCTTCGTTTCTCCTTTGGGCAAGCGGCAGCGCCAGCGACCCTGCGGAGCAGGAAGGCCCGGGTGCCCCTTGGGCCTGGCGCCGCCTGCGGGGCCATGGCTGGCGAATTTGGCCACAGAAAAGTGTGTAGAGCGCATTGGAGTGCGGTAGTCGGGACCAATACACAATCCACTCCTGCATGGACTGCGCGGCGGCAGCGCGAGCGGCTGGGCAGGGCCTCCTGGCTCCCACAGCCCTCCCAGCGCGCGTTCTTTCGGCACTGCGATCCACGCACACTACACCCTTGCCCAGGAGGGCTCCCAAGCCGCGCCCCGCGAGCCGAAGCAGCCTCCGGCGCGTGGCCATCGCTGCCCACGGCCCCTTACGCCCCGGCGCCATTGACGATCCGATTTAACGCGTATCGTTGAGTGTTATTATGGGGGACTTGGCGGCTGTAAGCCCCCGCTGCCGCTGTTCTGTCACTTTCCGTCCTTTGGGGCCCAAGCGGTTGTAGTCGCGCCCTCCACCATCCTCTCCCCTCGCTTCCCGGCCGGAGAGGCTTGTGATGGGCTGGACGAGCTCGCGAGAGCCAGGCGGGGCTGGGTTGGGCTGTACCCTGCCGCACGGCCTTGCGGCGGCGACGCCGCAGGGCAGGCGCTGACGCCTTGCTGCGCTGCCCTAATTCCCCCTGGTTGCAGGCACTGGGCCAGCATCTTGCCAGCTGTGCAGGCCAGCCAGGAGGATGTCGAGGCCGGTGAGGGGCAGGCCGGTGCGCCGCCGAATCTGCCTTTGGCAAGCCGCAGCAGTGAGCCAAGCTAACGAGTCCCGTTCCCGCCATCCCCGCAGACGGGGCCATGCACACTGTGCGGCGCCAAGCGCACCTCGTCAAGCTGGCGCCGCCTGCCCGACTGTGCTGGCGAGCTGGCTGGGAAAGATGGATGTGAGTGCAGGGCTGGCTGGCAGGTGGGGTTGCATCTCGCCATGACCCGCCCACCCAGTCCCGCCGCCGCCGCTACGGGCCCCTTGGGCACATGCGGCACCTGGCACATGCACCTGTTCACTACGCACCTGCTCACGGCCTCCGCTGCATCTCCCCTCCAGGCAACGCCTGCTACGTCTGCCTGACCAAGGCGGCCAGCAAGCTGGATGAGGGCGCCATCCGCGAGCTGATGGCATCCCGCTGCGCTCTCAAGGGCGTGGCGGGCCCGGCGCGCCGCCGCCTCACGCACAGTCGGGTGCGTGCTGGCCTGGGAGGCTGGATGCTCAACTGAGGCAGCAGGAAGGCAGTGGGCAGCATTGTATAGTGTGCACGCATTTGTGTGGACTGCTGCCCGTGTTGCACGTGCACCTTCTCTCTGCCCCAGCAAGAGAAGGGCTCTCCTCTTATCGGCCTGGCGGCACCAGCGCAGCCAAGCGCGTGCTCACCGCTCAACCCGCCAGTCGGCCCCTGACTCCCCTGCCGTAGAAGGCGGGCAGCAGCGCCTGCACCGTGATGCCCGGCAAGTCCCCGCTCTCCGGGCTGCTGCGGTTCAGCTTCACAGAGCTGCTGCTGGGTGTGAGGGACGGGGGCGCTGCGGGGGCGGGCCCATCCCGCAGCCCTGGCAGCAGCCCTGAGCAGCAGCAGCAGCAGCAGCACGCCTCCGGGGAGGCCAGCATGGCGCACAGCTCTGGCAGCAGCAGCCCCGCAATGCAGCAGGAGGTGGCGAGCCATGGGCAGGAGCGGCCTGCCGCACAGCCGCCTGTGCTGCCGCCGCTGCTGCAGCTGGGCAGCCCGGGCACCGGCTCGCTGGCTGGGCTGCCCCTGGTACAAGTGTGTGAGGACGAGAAGCACCTGCTGGACGACTGGATTGAGCTGATGCGTGCGTGCTTCCAGGCAGCTGGGCAGCGCCTGACGGTGGCACATCGGGCCTGGGTGAGCGCAAGCATGGGCTGCCTCTGCCGGGGCAGCTTGTGCTGGCATGGTTGACGTGGGAATGCCTGCCGCCCCAAACTTAAGCAGCATGTGCTCTTGCAGAGTGAGTTGCTGCAGCCACGGCAGCATTTACTGACGCCACCCACATCATTGCCCCTCCCTCCCCCTGCCCGCAGCTGAATGTGGAGCAGCTGGTGGGCCCGTATGCCATGCTCGCCGGCGTGCTGCCAGCGATGCAGCTGCTGATGCCAGGCGCGGGCCGTGCGCCGCAGCCCGCGGGCGTCATGCTCTTCTGTGTGCGCGCGCCGCCGCGGCCGCCGCAGGTGCCAGCATCCGCTTGGCCGCGGCAGATGCTGCGCCTGGTGGTGTACTGCCCTCGCACTGGCCAGCTGGTGACGGGCCGGGACAGGCTGACAGCCGGCGAGCGCGGCCTGTACCGCCACCCCCGCCATGACAAGTGGACCTGGGACAGCAGGTGAGCCGCTGCTTGGCAGCAACGAGGGCTTGGCTTGCCAGTACATCCACGGCGTGAACCCCAAGCGAGCCCACCATCTCCAGCTCTGTGCACTGCCCTGCACAGCGGCTTGTGAATCTGGTATGATGCTAAGCACGCAGTGCGCTCAATGTTGGATGCACAGAGGCGCGATCTCACCTGCTCTGTGGCTGCCGTGCCTTTCCACCCACGCAGCGAGGGCTGGAAGCTGCTGTTCCTGGAGAGCGGCAGCAACGGGCCCCAAATCCGGCTGTTCTCAAGTGAGCAACAGTGCATGGTGCTGCAGGCAGGGTGTTGAATGCATGCTCACGTGTATGCAGGTGCTGGTCGTCATCTGCAATCATTGCGAAAACCTTCATTCACGGTGGCGTGCATCGCAACCACAAACCAGGTTGGTCCCTGCCAGCATACGCTACCATCCATCCGCTTCCTCCTCCCCGCCTCTGCGGGCGCCCTTCGTGCATCCTCACTCAGCAGCTCTGCCCTCCCAAATGCACCATACCTGCAGCCGTGCTGGTCCTGCTCGACACCATCAGACCTGCTGCTGGCCCGACTGCCATCGAGAACGTCATCCAGCTGACCAGCACGCCACCCCAGCGGCCAGCCGCAGGCACGGCAGCAGGGCATATGCGGCTGCCACCGCCACCGCTGCACCCGTTGGTGGTGCCGCCGCAGCGGGAGCAGCAGCTGCACCTGGCAGGCGGCGGCGGCGCAGAGTGGCAGGGCCAGCAGTCGCCGGCGGTGCAGCATGGGCTGGGTGCAAGCCCCCTGCAGATGATGATGGCTCCGCCAGCAGTGCACAGCAACCAGTGGCCCGGGTCTCCTTTGTCCGTGCGCAGCCCCGACTTTGTGCACCAGCAGTTTGGCAGCGCTGCCCAGCCGTCCATCAGCAGCCCTGCAGCACAGCTGTCTGCGCAGCCGGCCAGCCATACGGCAGCGGCCCAGCAGATGTGGGAGGCCAGCCCGCCTGGCAGGCAGCAGCTGCAGCAGCAGCCGGCATGGCTTGCAGAATTTGCGCCGGCACAGCTGCAGCCAATGCCGGCCGCACACCACTACCAGCTGCTGCCGCCTGCGGCAGGCATGGACCAGCCATGGCAGCTGCGGCAGCCGCCTCACACTCCCTCCCGTGCTGGGGTTGGTGTTGCCACCGGCGGCCCCATCACCCCAGCGCGCACCGAGGCCGCTGCTGCAGCGCCCCTGGCTGCCGATCCGCTGGGGCATGCGCAGCAGGGGCTGCAGCTGCCCGACTTGGGACTGGATGGCAGCCTGGACTTGTGTATATCTGACGACTTCCAGCAGCTGCTGGACGCCATCTGGGGCGACCAGCTGGAGGCAGCGGGCGAGACCGCCGGCTCCGCACTCTGAGCCAGCGGCCCAGCTGCCCGCCAGCAGCTGAGCCGCCCCCAGCAGCCCACTGGCGTGTAGGGCGAAGTGGCCGCTGCGGCCCGCGCAATGCTGTGTCTTTTTCCATTCCCATTGGTTGTGGCCGCTGCGGCTGCTCCCCATTCATGTTCCTGTTCTGTAGCTGCTGCGTAGCTCTGAAACTACTGCTGAGCAGCCTGTCTGGGTTCGCCATCCTCTCTTCTAGACCCCTTCCACATGCGTGTGCCGATCTGCATTCCAGCGCAGCCTGTCTTACTTTCAGCCGCCACACAAGGCTGAGGACTCAGCCCGTTTGCAGCTCCACTCAATGCACTGTGTCGAATATGGCTTGCTTGTGCGCCGCTTCTGCACACTCGTAGCAAATCAAACTCACACCCCCTCGTCCAAAAGCTCCCAACCTCGAGCCGTGATCTTCAGTACAACTTGAAGTTGCGCCGAATCGTGTTTTTCATTCCGCGTCTTCTTTTCCAGCTGCGTAAGCAGTCGCCTTCAGAGGCATTCCATTGTTGTGGCTTGCTGCCGCGGTTCGATGCAGCATGCCAGCTTGCAATATCTGCTGCGACACACCCGCTGCCCTTCATCCGCCTCTCTCGGCCCGTGACCCTCCCGCCTAACCGACCAGACACGGTTTGAAACCGGCGCTGGCGACATCTGCAGTCTTACTTGAGCCTGAATAGCACTGAGCCATGTGCACTGGATCTCCACGTGTCCCTTCATAAATGCCGTGCAGCTGTGCTCTTGGGCTGCCCGCCTATACGCCCGGTTTCTGCCATGTGCTCGTGCACACCCGCTGGCGAAGCTGCACCAAAACCTTTCTTTTTCCCCACTGCGCACCACTGTTCAAGATGCCCAGCCCAGCTTGCGTCTCGTGATTGAACACCTGCTCGAAATAACTTGCTGGCGCCAGCCGACTGGGCTGCTATTACTGCACCACCACTGTAAAGTAGCGACGTATCGGCGGCGCCTGCGCACACACGCTCATCTGCACTCCCTGCTACTGGGTCATGGCCAGTTGCTGCATGCTCTGCAGCTGCGGTGCGCACAGCGGTGTGTCGTTCGAACTTACAAACCAGGACTAAGCATGGTAGGAAGCGTATAGTGTGCGCGTACTAACAGTCCTGGTATGGTCGCGTGCCGGCGGCCTGGACTTTTGCTGCACGGCTGCCCTTCTGGGTCAATTGCTGCTGGCCTTCCTACTGCTGGCCTTGTGGCGACGGGAACACCTGCGCAGGGGAGGGATCACAGTGATGGCCTCAGCATGGTATAGCCAGCAGCACACAGCGCCGGCCCACAGCTGGCATGCACAGTGGAATTGGGTGGCAGCAGCGGCAGGGGAGGGCACGCATGCAGGCAGCCCAGGCGCTGCACTGTTGTGCAGTTTCGCAAAGCCAGCTGCTTGCCTTGTCCATGAATTTGAGGAAGCGGCGGGCGTAGGTGCGCGGCTCCACCACTGCAGGTGAAAGGAAGGGGCAGAAGTAGGTTGGGCGAAGCACTAGCAACGCACAGTAGCACTCGCAGCAGCAGCAGACACATGTGCAGACCTTCAGCACACCGAAAAGGTAGCAGCAGCAGCTGCTGCTGCTGCTGCTGGCTTGACTGCCACTGACTTGGTGCTGGGGCGCAGGTTTGGAGCGCAGGCAAACAGGCATGCTTGCCAGGGACAGCATCCTTACCTGAAATGGCCTTGCCGTCCTGCACCACCGCCTTGATGGAGTGCTCCAGCTTCTTGCGCATGTTGTACTCCTGTGAACAATCAAAGGGAGCAGGAGCGCAGCGACTGTTCAGAACACCGCACTGCTATGTGCAGTGTGTCGACACAGCGCATACGTGCTCTTTACTTGTGGAGCATTGGCAGCAACGGCACACGTGCAACCTGTGAATCAACTTGGAAGCTGCGCAGCGCAACTTGAAAACAAAACCCACATTCCTGCCCACCTGCAGGAAGTCGATAATGCCGAAGAAGAGCAGCACCTCCTCCGCCTGCTGCCCCGCCTGCTGGCTGACCGCCACCGCCGGCAGCCCTGTGCCCAGGTGGCGCGTCTCCACCGCTGCCGCTGGCTCACCACTGCCCACCGCAGGTGCCATCCCAGGCAAGACGTCTGGAAGGGCGGTTGCTGCGCCTCCTCCTCCTCCTCCAGAGCTTGTGGAGAGCCGGTGAGGGCCTGCCGCCTCCTCATCTGCCGAGGGGCGGCCCTCCCGCTGCGGCTGGATCAGGCTGCTTGCCCGACGCATGTGGCGAGCCGCCAGCACGGTGGTGGGTATGCGTGCAAAGCGGGCGGAGGGGGAGGGCGCAACCACGGCGCCCACCATGCGATAGCGGGCCAGCTTGAGCAGGTCCTGTATGGGAGAATGGGAGGAGAGCGGGGCAGGTGCTGGTGGGAACGCTGGATATCGTCCACCGTGTAGTACTGGTGGGAACGCTGGATATCGTCCACCGTGCAGCAGTGAGCTAGGTTAAGCAAATCCCCAGCCCAGGCAAGGGCAGCAATGAAGTGCATGTGTCAGTGGTGGCGGCAGCAGCTGCACCGCCGACCCCAACCAGCCGCAACTGACCCACCACCCCAAGCCGCCTGCTCAACTGTCGCCCACCTGCATCAGGCGCACCTCAACTGGCCACCCAAGCCCCCCCGCTCAACCGCCAACCGGACCCAGCAGCTCAGGCCACCCACCTGCATCAGGCGCTCGGTGACGGGCCTGGAGAGGCGCGAGCTGATGCGGCCCTGCATGGCCACTGCCTCGGGCGATGTCAAGTCCACCACCGATCCCTCCCGCCCTGACACCTGGCTCAGCATGCGCTGTGCCTGCTGCGCCTGCTGCGGCCGCCGCCGCTCCTCCGCCGCCGCGGCCGCTGCCATGGGGCCTGCGGGGGCGCTGGCCGTTCGTGCCAGCCCCCGCCCCTCGCTGCGCCCTGCACTGTGGGGTGAGAACGTGGCTGCAGGGGGCAGCTCACTCGGTGCGTCCCCCAGCTGCCCTGCCTCCGGACCGGATGCCTGCGCCAGGCGGTGCAGCCCACCGCCTGCTGCTGCCCCAGCAGCCGCCCCTGCCCTGTCGCCAGCCGGGCTCAGCGGGGCGCTGGCCGCCTCACGTGCCGTGGCAGGCGCTGAGGCAATCGCACTACTGCCGTTGTGCCCGCTGCGACTCGCGCCTGCTGCAAGTTCGGTCAGGTCTGCACTGCCGCCGCTGCTCGGCAGCGGCGCTGTGCGCCGCCTGGCATGGCTGCCGCCACTGAGTGGTGCCGGCGAGGTCGCCTCGCTGCCTGGGCTGGCTGTGCCGCCGCGCTGCCGCTGCGTGGAGCTGCCGCCTATTGAAGCGCTGGCGTCACTAACTGTTTCTGCATACTGGTGCCAGTCGTTGGAGTCTGGCTGCGGCTGCAGCTTGGGCAGCGGCATGCCCTGCAGCGCGATGCGAGGCACGCTGGCAGGCAGCGGCAGGCCACGGAAGCCGCTGCCCTGGACAGCCAGCGGCGTGCTGGCTGCGCTGCTAGAACAGCTGCCTCCCGGCGACTCCGCTGCGGCCGCTGCTGCTGATGGTGGGAGTGGCGCTGCTGCTGCTGCTGCTGCTGCTGCCGCCGCTGCTGCTGCTGCAGGGCCTGGTGGTGAGGCAGCATCCCGCTGCTGCCGCTGGCTGCTAGGGGCGGCAGCCTCTGGCGTGGGCTGCTGCTGCGCCTCGCGACCAGCCGGCGGCTGCCCAGAGTCGCCTGCTGCCGTTTGCTGCCCGGCTTGCTGCTGCGCCTGCCGCTGCTGCTGCTGCTGGCTGCCGCCCTGGCTGCCTTCACTGCAAGCACGGCTGCGCCGCGAGCCCGGCTGCTCAGCGATAGATCCTAATGCCGGAGTGGCAGCACTGCAAATAAGTAGCGAGAAAGAAACCGGGTTGCTCTGAGGCTGCTGCGCCAGACTGTTGTGGATCTGTTGCTGTACAGCATGCACACATGTTCAACAATAGACCACCCTACTCCCTACAATGCTCCCATGCCATCCAACCCACCTGCCGCGTGTGCGCAGGGGCGCGGTTGTGGCGCCTGTCGTGTCTGTGCTGCTAGTTGGCGATGCGGGCAGCCCATCCGGCAGCAGCAGCTGCTCAGGCAGCTGCACAGCATCGGACCGCCAGGAGGTGAGACTGAGCTCGGCCTCTTGCTGCTGCTGCTGCTCCTGCTGCTGCGCCTGCTGCTGCGCCTGCTGCTCTGTGCTGCCGGCCTGATCAGCGGCTGCACCAGCCTGCCACGCCGCAGGTGGCTGCTGCCATCGCTGCTGCTGCTGCTGCGTGCTGGCCTCCCCCCCTGCCCCTCGCACATCCTCTGCTGCTGCCTCTGCCGCTGCGGCTGCCTCTGCTGCTGCAGCAGCCTCCAGCGCCGAGGCAATCATGGTTTTGCCAGGCAGCCCCTGCACCGGCGGCAGCTGCTGGCTGTGCCCATTGGCCAAGGGTGGCGGCAGCGAGGGCTCTGCGGCTGGAGCCAGCAGGCGGGGCGTGGGCAGCTGCGACGGCTGCACCCTGGGTGTGATCTGCGCAGACGCCGGCGGCTGCTGCGTCTGCCCGGGGTGCATGGCGGGCGGGGCCGCCAGCTGCTGCTGCGACGTGCGCCGCTGCGTGAAGGACCTCCAGGTCAGCCCCCGCAGCACAAAGCTGGAGCTGCGCGCCTCTGCAGGGCGGGATTGGCAGGCACAGGTGGGTGGGAGTTGCCCAAGTCATCACAGTCGCTGTCTTCTCAGGATGGGTTTCACATACCGCAGCCGGGCCAGCAGACAGGCTGGCGAACAGGCGGCACTGCACTGCCTGCTCCCCGCCCACCTGGCGGCGACGGCTGCTGGATCGCCTGGCTGTGCAGGCTGTGCAGCACATCGTGCTCGCTGTCTGAAGTAGAGGCAACCGCCAGGCCTGCGGAGGCAATTTGGTGCAGTGCGGGGGCAGGTGTAAAAACAAACATGGCTGAGGGGCACATCCAGCTCGCTGTCCGAGGTAGAGGCAACCGCCAGGCCTGCGGAGGCAAGCGTGAGCAGGAGCGCAGAGCTGTGCATCGCAGTGCAGGCAGTGGCGCCAAGCATCTGCGCCAAGCATCTGCGCACTGGCATGCCTAACTGCGCGCATGAGGCAGTGCAGCCCTGCCCAGGCCAGCCAGCAAACCCCCCGCACCTGAGCTGCCCGTCCGGCGGCCGCGGCCTGCTGCGCCGATGCTCAGCCGCCGCTGGGCGCTTGGGACGTGTAGAGCGCCGGGGGTCTCATCGCCGCTGCCCTGCTCTTCCTCCTCCTCCTCGTCTGCTTCCGCACCTGCCCCCTCCATGCTTGCCCGCGGCCCCTCCTCTGCTGACAGGTAGGCCTCGTTGTCCTCCTGCAGGGGGGCGGTGATGGGACATTGAGAGGGAGCGCATGGGCGATACAGCGCCAGGCAGGAGTGCGCCATTGCACATTGTGCTGCATCGCGAGATGTCGCATGCGATGGTGCGAGCAGGGCAATGTCAAACGCAGGCGTAGCAAACAGCGGCACGGCAAGTCGGTTGGCATCAATCAGGTGACCTTTCAACCCGGCGGCGGCGCCGCACCTTGTCTGTGTTGAGGGGCGAGGCCGAGGTCTCGCCAAACGACTTGCAGTGCACGCCCATGAGTAGGGAGTAGTCCATCACATGGATGCCCTCCAGGAAGGAGCAGTCGGAGGCCAGCTGGGCCAGCAGGCTGCGGGGCGGGGGCAGCGGTGGGGGCAGGTGAGGGCAGCAGTGTCGGGGTGCGGGGCTAGCGGGGTGCAAGTGCATGTGCCACTGTAGCGTGGGGCGGAGTGCTTCTTATTCAGCTGGGTCCGAGAGAACGGCCAGAGCAGCTTCAGCCATTTGGCAGCAGCCATCCCACACCAGCAGAAAATCAGCAGCAGAGGGGAACGTGTGCTCACCGTGCGCGGGCCTTGACATCGCAGCGGAACGCCACATCCAGGTCCAAGTCCTTGCGGATGGCTGCAGGAGTTGTGGGTTAAATGGGCGTTGACGACACGCCTGTGCAGATACCAACACACAGCCCTACACAGAAAACCACCCAGTGGCACAGCCGGCTTGGGCAAAGTGGTGCAACCCCATATCTGCCCTCTCCGCCCCGCTTACAAACTCACCCGTAGCACCCGGCTTGGGCCCAGCGGTGCGGCCGTAAGTGGAGCCCTTGAGGTCGAACTTGCGGTGCAGGTCCAGCTCGGTGCGGAACACGTTGTTCATCACCACAAAGCGAACCTGCAGGAGAAGTGGGCAGGCAAGTGTTGGCTCCCAAAGTGAGGTGAAGAGAGGAAGGCACTAGATGCAGGTACGAAAGTGTGCAGATCGCCCAAATGTGCACACCAGACAGGCATGTGCAGAGTGGCACAGCAGCCAACCCGGCCGCACCTTCCGGCCGTGAGACGGCTTCACGCGGTGCACGCCGTAGAAGCGGGTGAGCAGGGTGCCGGGGTTGGCCTGGACGTGCCGGTAGTACTTTGGCAGCATGCTGCGAAGCGGCAGGGGAGAGCCGGGCAGAGCAGCAGCTTTACCATCCCTGTGTGCCGTCCCCTGCCAATGGCGATTGCTGCTGCATGAGCGACAGGCAGGCAGGCAGCTTGCGGGTTCAATGGGCAGGCAGCTTGCTCTCTCTCTCACTCTCTTAGCAAAAGCGCACCTGAGCAGCAGCTTGATCTCCTCCTTGTGCATCGTCTTGATCATGAAGCGGTCGTCGTGGGAGATGAAGAACACACTGCACATGAAGAAACAATGAAACACACTTGACACTACAGTGACATGACTGTTGCGCTGCTTTAGCTCGGTGCATGCCCTGCCATGCGCCAGCACAGCCGGAGTGCAGCAGCCGCTGCCACGCCCAGCAGCCTCAACAGCGCGTCAAGACCAAAACCATGCGTCCCTGCCGCCCCTCCAATCAAACGAAGCGGAACTCCCTACACCGACCGCACCTGCCGCTCTTGCCAGGCGACGGCATCTCCCGAAGTGCCTGGTCGCCGCAGATGGACAGGATGTACTGGCTGTTGTCGATGCCAAACAGGCCGCGCAGCAGCCTGTGGGGAACGCAATTGGGCAGCATATGAGCAGGGCACGGAGAGGTTCAAACACGTAGCCGCACAACATGTCCGCCAGCCCTGGCAAACAGACGCAGCAACCGCTCCTCACTTGAAGGCGGTGGGGCAGTAGTCCTTCCACTTGAAGTCGCCTGAGGGGTGGGGCGGCGTCACGCCGCTGCCCTCGCGCGGGAAGCGCAGCCACACCTGCGCAGGCGACACGGTTGGGGGGAGTCAGACTGTGCGGGATCGTTCTTACCCAGCAGCTTGCAGTGTGCGCGGGAACAGGAAGCAGCTGCACTGCAGCCTGTGAGAATAGCAGGCAAGGTCGCGGGGCGCCAATACCAAGATATGCTGTTGGCCGCCGCAGCCCACCTTCTCCTGAAAGTGCTCCTCGGTGAGCGACGCGGGCGGCGGCAACTTGTTCAGCGTGGTGATGGTGTAGCGAATGCCCAGCTGCATTAGAGTAAATTGGAGTTCGATGCGTTAGCTGTTTACCACTATGCATCATACAGCAGAAACGGACAGCGGCATTTGATGCCAGACAGAACGGCCCAGCACAGCACAGCACGGCACAGCATGTGCAGCGCACCTGCAGGTTGAGCATGAGGTCGTACGAGCGGTGGCCCTTGAAGATCGTCTCGCCCATGCGCACCTGTGGCAGTGTAGGGGTGGAAGGGGCGTGAGCGGCATGCTTTGCAACGTGCACATGTGAGCTGACCGCAGCTGTGCTGCAGGCCCACCGCAGCTGCATATTTAAATGCCAGCTGCAAACCAGCAGAAACATTCCCTAGAGGTTGTTCGTGCCTACACAACCATGCCTGGCCGCACCTGCCGCTTGCGCGCGCGCCGCAGCCGCCGTCCCACCCGCTCCACCGCTTGCTGCACGCGGGGCAGTTGTGAGGCGTAGCTTTGGTGAGATAGTCAGCAGTGGCTGGTGCATGCATGCTATGCCAGGCTGGAACCCTGTCAGGCACACTCAAATACAGCCATCGATGGTCCTTTGACTGCCCATCAAATGGTGTCCAGGTGTGCTCAGCCACAGTCCACAGTCTCCCCAGTGCAATGCCCCTGAGGGCTGCCATCTGACAACTTTGACCCGCCAAACCCACCTTGACAGGCCCAAAAATGAGGTCCATGTCTCCAGTGCTCAGCACCTCCTCATGCACCAGCCGCCCCGACTCATACCTGCGGGCGGGCAGGGAAAACAGGACAGTGCGGAGGTGCTTAGCGGTTTGCGGCGACAGTGCTATCATGGTAGTGGGGCACATGCTGCAAAACCGGCGATAGTTCTGCCTGCCCACAAACTGAGGGCGCATCTTAGACCAAACACACACCGCATACAATTTTGCAGTTCATGCGTCCCCTGAGCTGCCCCGCTACTCACTGGCAGACGTACACCAGGTCGCCGCCCGCCGCACCACTTGTGGTAGCGATGCTGCGGCGGTCGTCTGCAGAGCCCAAAAGCACCAAACAGAGGTCATGGTGACTGAGTTGCAGGCAAGCTGCGCTGCTGCCTGGCACATGCCCCAAGCAGTGCAAGCTCCGTGCTGCTGCTATCATGGCAACAACCACAACAGCTGGTCCCACAGCAGGAGGCGGCTCATATGCTCACCTTGCTGCAAACTTGCCAGCTGCCGCACTGCACGCCCAGCAGCAGCCGGCGAGTCCAGAGGCAGGTCTGTCGCAGCAGCTTGCGCCACAGGGGAGTGCGGCGGCGAAGTGCCGTCTGCCACACCCGCCGGCTGCCGCCCAGGTGGGGGCCGGACTGATGGGTCACTGCCGGGCATGCCCTGGGTGTGGGGGGCGGGGCGGAACACGCCCACACCCTCCTTGCGCCCGCCCAGCCAGAAGCCCTCGTATGTGCTGCCGTCCTGCCAGGTGAACACGCCCACGCCGCTCTCCTGGCCCTCCAGCCATTCGCCGTCGTAGCGCTCGCCTGCGGGCAACGGCAGCCAGCGTGGCCACGGCAGCATGGATGGCGGCGCGCACTGCGCTCCGTTTGATGCCGATGGCAAGCTGGCTGCATTGCAGCCATCTTCAGAACCACCCAAACAGGCTGATGTCCCACCTGTGACCCATTTCAGCGTGCCCTGCCCGTGCATCTTGCCGGCCCGCCACTCTCCATCGTACTGGTTGCCATTGTGCCACACATACCTGCAGTGTGTGGCGTTATCAGGGCAGGCAAGCTGCTTGTGAGCAGCACCACCGCAGCAAAATGCACAGGCACCAAGCAGCATTCGCGCAGCCGCTTTGCCGTGCCACACCAGCACCATCTTGCCGTGCCCTGCCTGCTGCTCTACCTTGCTCTGCCTGCCAACCAGCACACCCTCCCCTGCGCTGGCCCGCAGCTGGCTGCCCAACCGCCCTGCCCCTCTGCCACCCCCTCCCCCGCACCTGCCGGGGCCCTCCGCCTTGCCGTGGTTCCAGAGGCCCTCATAGCTGTCCCCATTGGCGTACGTCTTCTTGCCAATGCCGTGCTTCAGGTTGCTGGCCCAGTTGCCCACGTAGCGCGCGCCGTCGGGCGACTCAAATGTGCCGTAGCCCTGCAGCGGCAGTAGTAGAGCAGTATTACAGGTGTGACACACGGCGGTCGATTCGCAGCGGCAGCGGCAGCCGTGCAATTGTTCACCAACACAGGCACAACCAGGCCCAGGCACGACACATCACTGCTACCCAGCAGCACCTCGGCAGCAGAACCACCATGGCAGCAGCACCAAGGCAGCACTGTTGTGCTCTGTAAACGCCACAACAGAAGCACCAAGGCAGCACGCCTGGAAAGGCCACAACAGAAACACCAAGGCAGCTGCGGCACCTGCATGAAGCCGCCGCGCCACTCGCCACAGTACCATGCGCCGTTGGGCCAGCGGTACGTGCCCCAGCCGTGCTTGAGGCCGGCATGCCAGGCGCCCTCGTACGTGCTGCCGTCCGCCCATGTGTAGCAGCCTTCGCCCTCGGGCTGCAGCAGGGGGTGGGGCAGGGAGAGAGATGGCGGTTGGCGCTCGGCTGAACTGAGGCGACTACGCATCAGCTGAGGCAGCATTACAGCAGCGGTAGTGCATAACCCAGTGCACCACACTGTCCCCTGCAGCCGCAGCTGGCAGCACCCAGCAGGCGCCTGCTGCAAGCTGGCGGGCGGCGGCGCAGCGCCGGCACGCACCCGCGCGTCGCGCCAGCCGCCGCGGTAGCTCTCGCTGTTTGGAAAGCGCAGGTCCTTGAACTCCACGCCATCCAGCTTCAGCACCGACAGCGCCTTGTTGTCGGACAGCAGGTCCTTCAGGCTGTTGAGCGCCATGGTGTGGCCGCGAGGCGAGCGACGCTAGGCAAGGCAGCTGGCGGCGGCGGCGGCGGGAGGCAGGGAGTGCCCGGCGGGCGGGCGCCTGCCGCCGGGCACCGGTGGTGCTCCAGCAGCAGGCTGAATGGCGGCGGGGCCGCTGGCGAGGCGGAAGGCGAGGAAGAGTTGAGAGGCGTCAAAGGGGGCGCCTGTGCAGCAGGGGGTGCGTGCTGGAGTAATAAGAGACTATTGAGAGATCAGTGCATCGATAGCTGTGGCTGTGGCCGCCCGCTGGGCTCGCGGCGTTTCTGCATGGGGCGCCTTTCAGCCGGCGTCGGCCTTGGATGGCTGCTGCCCACTCGCCGGCATATGCATGTGCGATCGGCATCGCCGCCCCGGCCTGACCAGCACCCCGGAAAAGCCCCAAGCCCCAGCGCTTCCTGCAGCGGCTTGCACAGCCTGAACGATCATGCATCCGACATAGCAGCGATCGGGCACCTCGCCGAAATGGCCGAGCCGGCCTCTTGCGCGGGCGCGCCCCTGGCCGCCCCGTCCAGCACCCTGGCAGCCCCGCTGGTGCTCACGGCAGTGGCGCTGGCAGTTTTCATCCTGCTGGTCGCGGCGTTGGCCACTTGGCGCTTCCAGTGCCGCCCGGCCGCCGCTGCCGCCGCCGCCAAGGCACAGGCGGGCGCAGCCCTGCTCCCCCCGGGCCAGCCGCCGCCGCCCAGCACGCCAGACCCATCCCTGCCACAGCCTCTGCCAGCGGAGCAGGCGGCAGATGCTGCCGCTGCCCTGGCGCGCGCCTCGCCTGCCACCCGGGCGTCGCCGCTGCAGCAGCCAGGCCTGCCGGCGCCGCTTGCGCCCCCCGCGCTGCCTCGCAAGCTGGTCCGTGCAGCGCTGCCTAATATATATAATGGCGAGCATCACGTGCAGTTTGGAGACGGCTCAGCATATTATGGGGAGTGGCGCGGCGGCCGCATGCATGGTCGAGGCGTGTTTGTGTGGCCCACCGGTGAGCTCCTCGCACCGATTTGCGGGCACCTGCTTGCAGTCGCATGGCATGCGGCCGAGCAATGCCACGCAGCGTCAGGTGACAGCAGCGTGCCTGCAACATAAGGTCGCGCTGCATACATAGTAAGCATCTTTCACCCCCTGGCCCTGCGCTCATCCCTGCTACATGCCAGCTCTTGCAGGAGAGCGATACGAGGGCGAGTGGGCAGATGGCCAGGAGAGCGGCACAGCCATGTTCACGGGCGCAGAGGGCGGCACATATTACGGCAGCTGGCTGGGCGGCCAGATGAACGGCAAGATTGTGTACCGGCCGGCCGGCGCGGAGGCGGCAGGGTAAGGCGGGCATGGCTGTGAGGCATGCAGCGGGTGCACATGCTGTTCAGAGTTGAGAGAGGCAGCAGCAGTTGATTGCAACTATCACCTGCCGGTGCCCAGCTGACAAGCTGCATAAAGCGAGCCTGTTGAGCTGCCGTCTCGCCTGCAGGCCGCAAGTAGTGTACCTGCAGCAGTATGACCACGGGCGGCTGGTGACCCAGCAGGCAGGCCTGCTGCATATTGCTACATGCGGTTCTTGGTGCTGCTGAGCGTTACTTGGCAAATAAATTTTGCAGCCGGGCCTGCAGCAGCAAGCAGTGCCGGACAGCAGCTAGTGCTGCAATGTTGCCTACACCCGGTGCTGCTGCGCAGGTCCTGCGAGTGGCAGAGAAGGACATTCGCAAGCGGCAGCAGAAGAAGGAGGGCAAGAAGAAAGGTGGGTGGCTGCAGGGGCTGCTGGCGATACGACATTCTCGTTGCAGGCCAGGCGCCGGGCAGCAGCAGCTGTCACGGGTGTTGGTTGGATGCGCGCTGCTGGACGCCTTGTCGTGTTTTGGGGCAGCTCGGCGCCCGCACATGAGCCTGTGCCTTAGGCGGCAGAATGCCGAGCTGCTGTATGCACCCCGATGCACCCCTGCCTCACGCCTTGAGCAGTGAAGCGGGAGGCCAAGCAGCTGCAGCAGTATCGCGCGCCCAAGCCGGGGGAGCCCGTGTACAAGGGCCACCGCAGGTGGGCGGCTTGCAGCGGAGGCGGCTGACCCGGTGTGCCACCTTGCTTGCGTCCCTGCAAAGTGGTACTGCGGCAGCTGTGTCAAGGGGCAGCTGTCTTGCAGTTTCAGGGCAGGATGGATGCACGTACACTGTCATTTGATAGGAAGTACCCTCGCTGTCTCTCCCGCTGCAGCTATGACCTGATGCGAGAGCTGCAGCTGGGCATCACTTTCAGCATTGCGCAGGCGGGAGTGGTGAGCTTGACTTGCAGGCGGCAAGTGAAGGAGTGGGCTGGCGGTACATTTGCAGCTCATTGACTGCCCGCATCCCAGCGCAGCACACCCCAAACCTTGCTCTCCTGCTGCAGGCGGCGGTCGGCGGCGAGCTGCAGGAGCGCGACTTTTTCGAGGAGACGTCGCAGCACTTCCCACCTGGTTAGTCGTGTTCCTGCTGCCTGTTGCCTGCGCCCGCCAATGAGCTGAGGCCATCATGCATGGGCAGTAGGGAGAGCCCATGGCAGGCAGGGCAGCTTGGCATGTGAGACTCGTGCAATCAGGCCATCAATGCGTCGTGATTTTGCAAGCAGGGTCAGAGACGGCTCCGTTCAAGTGGAAGGACTATGCGGCCCGCGTCTTCCACCGCCTGCGCCAGTCGTTCGGCATTGATAATAGGTGCGAAGCGGGCAGTCATGCCAGGTGGAGCGCCACCTCACAGCTGTGTGCAGGCGTTGCCTGCCCCCGCTGGCTGCAAGTGTGCACTCCCTGCTGCCCTTTGCATGCCGTGTCGCACCATCATTGACTGCACAGACGTCTCCACGAACAGTCACACCATGTTCGAATCCTGCATCTGCTGCCGCAGCGACTACCTGCTGTCGCTGACGGGCGAGGCCGCGCTGCGCCTGCTGGGCAGCCCCGGCAAGAGCGGCTCCGTGTTCTTTCTGTCGGACGACGACAGGTGGGATGTTTTTTTATTCGTGAGGCGATTTGACATGCTGGTGCAGAGCTGCTGGGGGAGGTGAGAAAATGCAGTGCAGCAGCTACCAACAGCAGGCCTCCCAGGTCCCATCGTCCCAACCGCCTGGTTAACCTGACCTTCCCTCGCACCCTGCACCCCTCGGGTTCCTGTTCAAGACGGTGCGCCCATTCTGACATGCGGCTGCCGCTGTTTCTGATACTAGTGTCCCTGCCCTGCCCTCTCCCTTTGCTGCACCCCGCAGGTTCTTGGTCAAGACGGTGCGACACTCGGAGATGCGCCTGCTGCTCTCCCTCATCCCCGTCTACTACCGCCACGTCCAGGCCAACCCCGGCACACTGCTCACCCGCTTCTATGGCGTGCACCGCCTCACGCCCATTATTGGGCGGCAGGTGCGGCAACGCAGAGGGATGTATGCAAGTAGCAGGGTGATAGCAGCTGGGTTGCTACAGCCGGCAGGTGCGGCAGTGGGGTGGCAGAGGCGGGGAGGCGGGAAACTGAAGTTGCGTCCATGCAAGAGCTCCGCCCTGCTTGCTACGGGGCGCGTTTGACCCAACGGCGTGCAAGCTATGCATCCAAACCATTAGGCGTAGCGCATTTACGGCACACCGACCTTCTGCCGGTGCAAATGTGCGCAGGTGCGGTTTGTTGTGATGGGCAACGTGCTGCCCTCGGACCTGCGCCTGCACAGGCGCTACGACCTCAAGGGCTCCACCTACGGCCGCACGGTGAGAGTTGCACTTTGGTGTTATGGCCTGCTGTGACAGGGAATGGCTGGGGAGAGAGCAGTGCACGTTTTGGACATGCATGTCTGCTGCGCCCGGCCTGCCGACACGCTCTGCGCTGCCTGCAGCTCTCCAGCTGCAATTATCTCGTGCCCAAGGGTCCATATGCATGCCCCACTCCCCCTTGCAAGCGCAGGTGGGCGCGGATGTGCGGGCCACCAACCCGTACGCCACTCTGAAGGACGAGGACCTAGACATGCAGGTGAGCAGCGGTTGACAGGGGGAGAGGCATGGTCAGTCATGCCATGACATGCCTGTGCTGTGTATTGGAGCCAACACAGATCTGCGTGCACTTGAGCACTCGGAGAGCAAGGTTTGGTGCACTAAGGAGTGCTGCCTGCAATCCTCAAATGCATCAGTTGCTGAGTGTGTGCCTGACGCCAGCTGTACCTTCCCCTGCCTTCCCATTCTGCAGCTGATCCTGCCGCAGGATCAGTATGGAGCCGTGCTGCGCCAGCTGAAGCGCGATTTAGACCTGCTTCAGCGGCTGCACGTCATAGACTACTCGCTGCTGCTGGGCGTGCACTTTGCTCGTTGTGAGTTGTGGGGCTAGGAGTGTGTGCCTGCATACTGAGACCTTGCTCCTGTGCCCCGCTGCACACTGCAACCCAGCTGCCGTTGTCGCCCAACATGCCACTTCTGGATTGTCACGCTTACCTGCAACGCTCCTTTCTTTCCTTCTGCTGTCACAGGGGGTGACGCTGGCTGGCACCCTCCCTTCCGAGACTGGCCAGCAGATCCTGAGGCGGCAGCAGCAGCAGCGGCAGCAGTAGCAACAGCAGCGGCTGATGGTAGCGAGAGCACGATTTCTCGCCCAGTCACTCCGGTCGGCCCATCGCCGGCAGCAGCAGCAACATCTGCAGCATTACCCGCAGCAGCAGCAGCGGCAGCGCCTTATGCAGCAGGCATGGCAGCAGAGGCCGTGATAGCGGCAGCAGGCGGCAGCAGTGCGGCGCCGCAGGGGCAGGGGCCCAGCGCAGGAGCAGTGGCCGAAGCAGGGGCAGCGGCGGCGGGCTTGGCTCCCTGGGGTCTTAGCATGAACGACCGAAGCTCCTCTCCAGCCTTCCCAGCCTCCCCCACAGGCAGCTTTGCAGCCAGCCGGCTGGCTCCTGCCGGGCCTGCTGTGCACACTGGGCCTGCTGGGCCCGCTGCGTCAGTCAGCCAGCGGCGGCGCCTGCCGATTGAGGAGGCGCTGCGCCATGGCAGCTGGGATGCCGCGGACGAGCTGGCTGCAATCCTAGAGGGCCTGCAGCCGCCCAGCCCCTCGGCAACAACCCCCGGCGGATCAGGAGCGGCAGCAGCCCTGGCTGGTGGTCCGCCTGCTGATGCGCAGCAGGCAGCCGCGGCGGCCAGCGTGGTGCAAGCGGCGTTCCTGAGCCGCCAGCAGGCGCGGCAGAGTGCCACAGCAGCGCTGCAGGCGGTAGCAGGCGATGCAAGGCAGCATGCGCTGCCCGGCATACCAGAAGCAAGCACCATGGCAGCAGACGCAGCAAGCAACGGCGGGCTGCATGGCAGTTCGATCGCCGCAGAAGCAGCAGGCCCTGACTGGCTGCCGCCGCCTGCGGCATCCCCTGCTGCGCCGCTGGTGGCGGTTGCCGAGCACAGTGACCCGGGGCACTGGTGGCTGGACAGCAGCTGTGGCTTGCCCGTGCCCACCTGCTTCTCAGCTGCAGCCGCTGGAGCGGCGAGCTTGGGTGGGGAGCTGTGGGCCCGGCAGCCCTTCGTGCCGGCGGCACCAGCGGCAGGCGAGGAGCAGCAGTGCATCCTGCTAGGCAGCGGCGGCCTGGCCAGCGGCGGGCGCTCCCTGCAGCCCGCAGTTGCGGCGCAGCTGGGCCGGCTGCTGAGCCGTAAAGGCAGCGGGGAGCACGAGAATGCGGGGCGTGCAATCCCTGCGGTGGCAGTGCGGCGTACCACCGGCGGGGCTCTGCAGTACGAGCCGGTCCTCATCTTCTTTGGAGTCATCGACTTCCTGCAGGTGGGCGAGGATTGGATGGTGTGGGGACTGGATGACTTGTGGTGGGCGTATGTGAGCGTGGGCGGGCCTGCTGCCACACATGCGTCCATCCCACTTGCCTACTACGCTACATCGCGCGCTGCAGGCAATACGCCATGCGCTGCAGCTGATTTTGAGGCGCTGCCCTTTGCCCATTGGCGTGTTGCCCGCCTCAAATTCCTTGCAGGAGTACAACATGCGCAAGAAGCTGGAGCACTTGATCAAGGCGGTGGTGCAGGATGGCAAGACCGTCTCAGGTGCCTGCCGCGCGTGCACGCCCGCATGCAAGAGCACTGGCTTGGCGGGGTGGGCGGCTGGTCCCATGCAATGCACGCTTGCGCTGCTGTTTTTGCTGGGCAGTACCTGGTAGCCATGCTAGCTCTGTCTGCGGCAGCTGCGCCTTGTGCAAAGTTTGTGCCCACCTTGACAATAGGAATGCTTGATGCTTTGCAACCGACCGCCGCTTGTTATTCAACAGTGGTGGAGCCGCGCACGTACGCCCGCCGCTTCCTCAAGTGCATGGACCAGGCAAGCACCTGGTTTTGCACAGAGTGCTGTGTGGCAGCTAGGCACCCGCTGCCCCCTGCTGCTGCTGCTGCTGCTGCGCACATGCCACTGCAATGCCGCCGCTGGGCCCTACGCACGCCTGCGTGCACCTGCTTTTGGTGAGAGTATAACGCCACAATGCTGCCACCTCCGTGTTGTACCGTCAGGTGTTCCCGCCGCCGCAAGGCCAGCAGTAATGGCGACAGATGGGCGGCCTGGCAGCACGCTGGCGTGCACACGATGGTGCGGCAGCCCCGTGGCGTGCCGCTCTGGGGGCACCATTCTGGCATGCCAATGAGCGTCAGCTGCCTCTGGGCAGCGCCATTGCTCTGCTGTCGTGAAGGAGTGGCGGCAACACTTGTGAGGCCTGCCCAGCCGCTGCACTTGCAACTGCCAATGTATGGTCCCGCCGTGCAAGGAAGGGGGGGCGGTGGGCGGGCGCGGCCGGGCCCTGGCAGGCCTTGGGCTGGGGTTGGGCAGCACGGGGCAGGTGCTTATCGCTTGCAGCCGTGTTTTTGGTGGTCAGGGGCCAGCGAACCTAAGAAACAGCAACGCGAGGCTCGACCGGACTGCCGCCTCCTTAGCGGGGGGAGCCTGGCCGGAGGCTCGCAGCTCGCTGCAAAAACATCCCGGGCAGCCTGCATAATCCGTGGTAGCACTGGCCGCTGGGAGCGGCCCCCAGCGCGGGCGGCATGGGGCGCGTCCCTGCTGAATCGCAGAGCTCCCAGGGCCCCGCTCGCGCTCACAACGCCCTATAGCATCCGTCTGCCTGCACGTTGAGCACACCACCCCGGCCCCCAGGGCCCACTTCGCCAGGACTCGACCTCTGCTGCTGCTCCCCCCGCGCCTGCCGCCCTCCCAGGGCCCATTACCCGCCTGAGGGCGCAGCGCCATGACGACCGAGGCGCCCGGCGGCAGCGCGGTGGCCTGGGCAGCCCCCCTGCCAGCACCGCCGCAAGCTGCCCCACCCCAGCAGCAGCGCGAGCAGCCTGCAGCACAGCCAGCACACTCACAAGACGCAGCAGCCGCGAGCACAGAGCCCGGCGCTCCACCTACCCTGGGCGCCGAAGCCGAGGAGCCGGCGCCGCGTGATGCGGCCCCGCACGCCCTCGCCTCTCTGGCCAAGCGCCGGCCCGGCCGGCCCAGCGCCTTTGTCACAGCCGATGGCAACCCGGCGTGCCAGTGCTGCGGCGCCGACCTGACGCAAGGCGGCCACAAGTCCTTCCACCAGGTGCGCCCGATTGATCGGCGGTGCGGCTCCTGTACCGCCGGCTGTGCCTGCTGCGCCGGCAACCGCGCCTGCCACGCCGTTGCTACCGCATGGCCCGCCTTGGGCAGCGGCACGGCAACTGGCCAGCATGCTGTGGCTGCGCAGCCGTGGCTGCGCAGAGGGGCAGCAAGCTCAGATACTGCGCCGTACCGCACTCCAGCGCCGTGGATGTACTAACGTCTCCCCTCTTCCCCCCGCTGCACCCCTGTCTTCACTTCCAGCGATATCACGTGTGCAACATGCATATGATGGCCGAGACTGTGGAGCGCGACGGCACGCAGCAGCGCTTCTGCCAGCAAGTGAGCCCCAGTGGGGTTGAGCCCTTCAGCCCGGTGTTGAACTTGAACCCCCCTTTGAGTCAAGTTGTGCTGCAGCTGGTGCCCCCGCCTGCCTGGCGGCAAGTGCGCCTGCCTCGCCTTCTAACCCATAATCACGCTCTTCTCTCCACTGCCGCAGTGCGGCCGCTTCCATGAGCTAGACGCATTTGACCCCGGCATGCGCTCTTGCCGCCAGCAGCTGGCACGGCACGCCGAGCGGCGGCGACGGGCGCGCGCTGCCGCCAGCGCCGCCCACGGTAGCCACGGTGCGCGGGGGCCATCGACCAGCAACAGCGACTCTGCGGCTGCAGCAGGTGAGGGCCTGTGGGGCTCGCTACCTTTAATGCTGCACCTGCCGCAGGGCATTGCACGTGCATGCCTGCCACACCGTGCCTCTCTGCTGGCGTTGCTCAGCCATGCCTCCACGCCGCTGCTCACGCTGCTCCTTCTGAGCCCTCACCTCCGCCCCGCCTGCTCTGCCTGCTCTGCCTGCAGCCCTGGGCGGGCCCGACCTGCTGGCGGCGGTTGCCGGGGACCTGCCGGACGGCTACATGCCACGGGCCACCACCAAGCGGCAGCTGTCGATTTTAGAGGGCGGCAGGGGCAGTCCCGAAGCCGAGGCCGCCCCCACGGCCCGCCTGCCCGGCAGCAGCGGCAGCAGCGCGAGCGCGCACAGCGGCATGGGCGCACTTGACGCCCTGGTGGCAGCTGCTGCCGAGGAGGAGCTGCAAGAGGCGGCGGCCAAGCGGCAGCGCACAGCCTCGCCGCCGGCAGTACATGAGCCCGACCTGAACTGGTTCATGCCGCAGCCGTCGGCGGCGTCGGGCATGCCAGCCCCAGCACCCGCAGCACCCGCAGCAGCGCCCCTTGCCGTCGGCGTGATGCAGTCCCGGGAGGCGCAGGCGTCTTCGGTTGGCCTGCCGCCGCCAGGCCTGCTGCTGTCCGGGCTGCCGCTCACGCCGCCCGCTGGCCTGCAAGCACAGCAGCCAGACATGCAGCTGCTGCTGCGCCACCTGGTGGCGCCGCCGCCGCCGCCGGCGCCTGCCCCACTGGTGCTGCTGGCGTCACCCCCGCCGGCGGCCGTGGCGACAGCAGTCGCTTTGCAGCAGCAGCAGCAGCAGCGGCAAATCTTGCAGCAGCAGCTGGCTGTGCTGGCAGCTGCGGGGGACCCCGTTGCAGCAGCCACCCTGCAGGCAGCGGCAGTGCAGCAGCAGGTTGCCGCCGCAGCGCAACGTGCTGCACAGGAGGCGCAGTTGCGCCGCATGCTGTTGGTGCAGGAGCAGCGCGCCGCGGCGGTGCATGAGGTGCAGGCCGCCTGCCTGTTCCAAGCTGCGTGCGATGCCATTCTTGGCAGCGTGCTGGGCTCCGGCCGCGGCCCCCGGCCGCCGCCCGCGCCTTGATGCAGGCGCGCGAAGCGCCGCTGCCGCCACCTCTCCTCCCACATTGCTACCCGCCCACCCTTGAGCTACCCAACACATGAACTCCCCTTGCTGCTTTCATTTGGTACCGGGCATGTCCCTCGCGCTGCATTGAGCGGCGGCAGCCATCGTGCTGTGACACAGTGCTACACCGCTTCCGCGTCTCACCCCTTCTGATTCCTCCGGGTCTGTCCGTACAAAACAAACGGCCCATTTAGTGGGCCCGCATCCTGGGCCCTACCCGCCCCCTTCCTCGCCCTTTTCGCTTCCGTTTTTCCTGCCCAGCCCCATTCGTTCCTGTTCCGCCTCCCACCCTTTTGCATTGGACTCGCTTCCCTCGAAACCCTTGCGGCACCGCGCCTGCCCCATTTTTCCGGCCGCCCTGCCCAGCCATAGCAGCAGCCAGTGCAAGCACTGTTCTTTTCCAGTCCCTTCCCCACTGGCTTTCTGTACAACAACCCCGTTTTCAGCCCCGGGTTTTCCAAGATCCATTGGCAATACTGCCACAGTGTCAGAGCGCCCCCTGTCTCCGAGCGCACTTCCTCTGTGTAAAGCGAGCGTGGCAGCAGCGAGAGCGCCATCGGTACAGCAGAGCCGCAGGTGGGGGCACCCACCACTTTTGACCACCACTTGGCAGCTTGCCGTCCAGGATCCTCGATGTCTCCAACTGCAAGGGGGACGAGCACGGGTGGTCAGGACGCGCCCATGGGCACCACTGGACCCATTATTTCGGCGTTGGGGCAGCTTTACTGCGCTGCCCGAGTAAACCTCCGATTTCACGAGCGAATTCAAGGCTCTTTGCACCTTTTCCCAAGCCTGCCCCGCCACGCCCCACACCGCCGCGGTCCCTCGCGCCTGCCCGACCCCGCCCGCACCTACCACCCGCTCCCAGTGCTGCCAGCGGCTGGATGAATCCGACGGTGGCGGCGGCGGCCGCCCTGCAGGCCCCCGCCGCGCCGCAGGCACCCCACCCCGGCCTCCCGCCCCACGGCGGGCCCACCAGCACCTGCACCATCTGCGGCTGCGACCTGAGCGGCCACCGGCTCTTCCACATCGTGAGTGCAGCTGCGCGGGCCTGGCCCCGCCGCCGTGTGGTCCCGAGCTCTCGCCGCCTCCCCGCCACCGTGCCAGCCGCACGTGCTCTGGGGCTCTGGCAGCAGGAGCTGCCCGGCTGTGATACAGCAGCCAAGCAGCCGTCATTTTCGTGCTCTAGGGCGCTCATAGCATGCAACCTGGCACCACTGTGTACAGCAGGCATGTCTGCATGCCGGCCATGCGTGCCAACAGCCACCTGCATGGCTCTGCTCGCTCCCCTTCCTCTCCCATAGCGTTACCGAGTCTGCCCAGACCACGCCACCGCGGACGTGGTGCTTAACAAGGGCGTGCCCAGCCGTTTCTGTCAACAGTGAGTGCAGCCAGCAGCCAGCAGCAGTTGGGGGAGAGGGCGGGGTGCCGCACCACTCATCCCGTACTGTGCCATTTGCAGCTGGCATTGATGCTTCCGAACTCTCGTACACTTCTCCAACGCCCTGCAGGTGCGGCAGGTTCCATCCCTTGGAGGCCTTCGAACCCTCGCTGCGTTCATGCAGACAGCAGCTGGCGCGGCATGCGGCACGGCGCCGCGAGCGCCGCCGGCAGGCTGCTGCTGCCAAGGCCGCTACGCATGGTGAAGCAGAGCCTGCTGCTGCCGCTCCGCAGCAGCAGGCCAGCGTACAGCAGAAGCGACGGCGGCAGCCTCAGATTCAGCCGCAGAGGCAAGAGCAGCAGGCTCAGCAGACACAGCTGCCGCAGCAGCTGCAGCAGCAGGCAGCGGCAGCGGCGGCAGCTGCACTGCCCAGCACGCAAGATGCTGGCCTTGTGGCACAGCTGCCTGCAGCCGAGCCTGCCAGCAAGCGTCGGCGCACCGGCAGTGAGGGCAGCACCCTCAGTAGCCACGAGGCAGGGGTGGCTGGCGCTTTGGGCACGGTGCTGGGAAGCGGCGGCAGCAGCGGCATTTTCCCGCCCGTGCCAGCCGCTGTTGCGCCCAAGGTGCCGCTGCTGACGGCGGTGCCTGCCAACTGGGCAGCAGCAGCGCCAGCTCCCACGCTGTCCCCCGCTTGGATGCTGCAGGCAGCGGGCCTGCCGCTGGCCGCCCCCCAGCCAGCTGCACCCGCTGCCCCGGTGGCTGCACCGGCTGCGGCACAGGCCCTGCGGCCAGACAGCGCACGAGCAGCCGAGGCGGCCCAACTGCTGGCTGCACTCATGCGCGAGCCGGCCCTTGCCAGCCTGCTGTCGCCGCTGCAGCAGCGCACCCCACGACAGGTCAGCGACCCAGCTGCGCTGCCGTCAGAGGCGGCGGATGGGGCAGCGCTTGGCGAGGACGGCTTGGCTAGCGGCCCGCACCCGCCCAGTGCTTGGGAGGCAGCCTCGCGCCCGCTGTGCAGACATGCTGCGCCGCCTGCACCGCAGCTGGAAGTGTCTCCGCCACCCCCGCTGCCCGGCACGCAGCACGCCTTCACAGCCCCGCAGCCGCCGTCAGCGGTGCTGCCGCCTCCTTGCCTGCCGCTGCTGCAAGCGCCATCGGCTGGTGTTGCACCACCAGCTCCTGCGCTGGGCGCTGTGGCAGCAGGCCTGCAGCGGGCAGCCACCCTAGAGCTGATCTCCCGCGTGCAGCTTGCACAGGTGCGAGAGTTGTGACATGCGGGGAACAGTGGTGTGCATGTGGCATTGCAAGGCGGCGGTTGGTGGTTGCCAGCACACCCCGGTCAACACAGTTCAGGATTGACTTGGCAAGTGCTGCTGATCGCCGGCTGCATCCAGCTGCCATGCTGGTGCGCAGCTGGGGCTGCGCTGGCTGATGCCCACGTGTCGCAAAGTGGGCTGCTGCCTGCGCGCATGTTAGGTCCCAACCCCACCCTGGCCACCCTGCACCCCCTTCCTACCCTTACCTGCAGCGCGACTATGATGTGGAGTGCCTGCTTCTCCGCCTGGCTGCCATGTCCCCAACCGACTGCGAAGCGCAGCTGGTGCAGCTGTTGGCCGGCATGTCGGGCGCCAGCCCTTCCATGTAGGCAGGCCCACAGCATGTACACAGCATGCCAGCCACCCCTAGTGTGGGCCGCCTGCGGACGTGCGTATCATACATGGCATGCACGTCACACCCGCAAGCGCCCCCTTGCCTTGTACACAAGTACAGCCAGTCTTGAATACCTCTCCTTCCCATCGTGTTCAGCTCCTGTTTTGCTACTGCCCCGGTGCACACCTGCTTTTCACATCGCACTACCGATTTGGGACACATGCATCGATTTTTGAATCCTCGCAACACACCTACGATTGCATGCACACTTTCATCGCATCACTCATCAACCTTTCATCGGCAGGCTGCCCCAGGCGCAGCCTGCTCGCCCGCACAGCTTAGCCAAGAATCTGCGGTGACCTGTTGCTGCGGCCATCACAGCGGCTGTCTCGCCTGCACCTGATCTTCAAAGCACCGCCATCACTCTTCCTGTCTGCCATCACTCACTGCCGGACATGCATGCTTGCCAACAAAATGCACATGCCCTGTCACCCAAATCACCAAGACCCTCGGTCCCTCCCTCCAAATGCGGTGTACGGTACTCTGTTTCCTTAGCCTCTGCTTGCCACCGCCCTGCATTTGCTGCCTGCCTGCAAGTACCCTCTCTGTTGATTCTTCCTCCTCTGCGTCCCGCCATGTAAAGCATGTGCACTGCCGCTCACTTGAAGTGCTATGTGTGGGCATGCGTTACAGGGCTTGCTGCATGTGCAGGCTGGCCCCCTGAGGCAGCAGCAGTCAAGAGCCGAGCCATGCAGGGAGCGTGTTCAGCGTGCATGTCGGAAATGAAAAGAATGTCGAAACAGCATTGGAGCAGGCAGGTCGGGGATGGAGAGCACGGTTGCTGCCTGGGATGGTTAAGCTTAATATGCAAAGGGATGCAAGCAAGGCTCAGGGTCACGAGCCGCAGGTGGGTCATCACAACAGGTGGCGGCTGCGCCGCTTAGGCTGCGCAGCCGCACCTGCCTCGGCGGCGGCGCCGTCGGTCAGGCGCTCCTCCTGCCCGCTGCCGGCCAGCCGCCTGCCGGCCAGCGTGGGAGCGGAGCGCTTGCGTGCAAACAGCGCCACAAAGTTGCTCCTGGCCGAGTCAGCGTTAGGGCCGTTGACGCCCACGGGCCGCACAGACACGCTGTATGTGCCTGCCACGGGCATGACGATGGTCTGCACCGTCTTGGCTTGGTCAGGCGTGTACGACACCTGGCGCACGAGCGTGTTGTTATTGGCTGGCCCGCTGAAGATGCGCACGCGGTACTCGGTCACGGCGGGCGGGTTGCTGAACACAAACACCCGGTTGGTGTTGATGGCCACGTTCATGGCCAGCTGCTCAGAGGGGTGGGTGGAGGCAGGTGTGCGGCAGTTAGATTTAGCAATGCAGTCTGACAATAGGCGAGCTGGCCACTGCATTCCAAACCGTGGGAGGCGGCCGCACTGCCGAGCTATCAGCAACTGCACTTGACGCCCGCACTGCCCGCACTCACCCCGTTGACGGGATTCTGCGCAATGACTGGTGCCTGTACTTGGTGCGGCACGCCCACATCAAACGCAGTGGTCTGCGCCGACATGGCTGCCTCGCCCCCTGCCTCATTGATCTGCAGGACAGAGGAGCAGAAGTGGCTGGCCGCTCAGACACAGGGGCGGCTTCATTGCTGCCTGTCTACCCGCAATGCATGCCAGCAGTGTTGTGTCGCATTGTCTCGGCCGGAGACTGGTGCGCCAATTGCAACTCCACTTGAGGCTGTGTCAGCCACTCCAAGCCACTCACGAGGGCAATCTGGAAGCGCCAGCAGCCGGCGCGAGGGATGGGGTTTGCCTGGGTAGGCGTGCCACCAGAAAGGCGGAGGGTGGCGTTCCACCGGTTGGCGCCGGTGCCCCGGATCACGTAAGGCGCTGCGTCTGGGTCGGTGGTGGGCGGCAGCACTCCGCCGGTGGTCTTGCTGGTCTCATCCTCGCCAGTCATGCAGTTGATGATCTTCACACGAGCGGTCGTGCCCTGCAGGCAGCACACGCCAAGGCAGCGATTGCACCGTCAGGGAGGGAAAAGCGGTGTGCAGCTGTCCTATGTGCTGGTCAGAGTGAAGCATGCATGGCAACAGTGTGTACCATGCGCACCGTTCCAGTCCACCAGGGTGCCGAGACGAAGGAAATGTTGGCCATGCGGTTGCTGGTGGCCACCGCCAGGGCACTGGCTGTGCCGGGGATGCCTGCACAAGCGGTACAGAAGGGCGCGCTGGTCAGCAGCAAGGTTGGTGTGCGGGGCCACCACTGGGGCACTTTCGGCTCAGTGCCAAGTTAGATGCACAGTCAGCACTCGGTGCAGGTGCAGCCCTCGAGCCAGCCACACACCCGCTGCAACAGGGGTGCTCCAGTCGTCGGCATCCGAGGCGCCGTTCACGTTGCTGCCCGTCACTGCCTGCACCGTCCACTCGTTGGGGGTGCCCACTGGCACCGGAACAGTGTAAGGCGTGGCGTTGGCACCGTTGCCGCTGGACGCCCGCACTCGGCGCGTCACGGGCCGCAGGGTGGCGCCCATCGTGGGCCTGCAAATGGGTGAGAGACACCCAGCACTGAGTTGCAGTGGGTTGCATTACTTTGATTTCCGAGGCAGGGCTGAAGCCAGGATCATGGGGCATGGGGGCTGCTACTGGATGGTCGCCCCTTGGGAGCGCAGCACAGCAGTCAACAGGCAGGTTAGATGGCACTCCGCAAGCGCCTACTGCAAGTGCACATTGCTTAGGCTGCACACCTTAGCGTGACAGTCCACACAGTGGGCTGGCTGGCTGTGGTTGTGCCGGTCCGGATGCCCAGGGCTGCGTTGGCCGGCACGGTCACCGTCTGCGCCACCCTGACGGTGAGGGTGAGTGCATCTTCGGAGCCGGTCACGCCGCCAACGACAGGCGTGGGCGGCGTGCCCAGCACCACCAGTGGCGAGAAGAGGGACGTGTTGGTGCCGGTGGCGGTGGTGGCAGCCACTGTGACGGTGTACACGCCATCAGGGATGGCTGCGATGGTCAGAGTCGCGGTGTACGGGTCGGTGGTGGTGCCGTCGCCGTCGCTGGGTGTGAAGGGCCGGTTCAGGATGAAGGCAAAGTTGCGGGCCGAGTTCCACAGCGAGAAGGTCCAGGCGGTGACCGCTCCGCCTGCAGGTGGGTGGGTGACATGGAGACGGAGGTTGGACGAATACGGATGGTCGTTCAGTCACGGTGTTAGAAGGCCCACCCACAGCCTGCAGCCGGGGGCCCACGCCTCAGCAAATCCCCCCAGCACGCCCCACCCACCAGCGCTGGGCTTGAGCACGGACAGGCTGATGGTCTGGGTGGTGACGCCGTTGGTGGCAACAGTTGAGTCGGCGCCAGAGATGGCGGCAATCGCGGGCCGCGTGGGCGGCACCTCTGCAAGGGGTGAATGCAACGGCAGGCTGATGATATGGCATGCAGCTGGTGTTTTGCAGCGCAAGCTCAGGGCAGACGGCTGGCAAACTCCCACCACAAGCGGCCACTGAGCACAGGGTGCCACTGCCCAGCTTGGAAGCAATTGCTCACCCTTCACAGTCACAGGTGCTGTGGCTGCAGCAGCCGCGCGGCCGTTCTTGTTGATGGCCGTCACCACAAAGGTCCAGGCGCCGGGCGCCAGGTTGCCCAGAGTGACACGGAAGGGCCGGACGGCGGTGCCCTCAGTCTGCAGGAGCGGCGGGCAGACGGCGAACTTTCAACTGGGCCCTGCTGAGCACCAAGCAGGTGTGTGACACTTCAGCGCCACCCAGCTGGCCTGGGATAGCCTCGCCAGCGGGTCCTGTGTGCTCATGGACTGCTGCTGCCAGCCGCTCCTAACCCACCTGCCCTGCGACAAACAGAGCGGATGCCAGGTACGGCTTCACTCCGGTGCTGTCGCCATCCTGGAACAGCTCCACCTCATAGCTGAACAGAGGGGAAGCAGTTGTAACTCCTCCATTTATTCAGCTTGCCGGGCATGCAGCAGGTCGGCTGGGCAGCAGCGCACATTATGCTTGCAGGACCACAGCACGCTCGGCTGCTTGCCGCACGCAGGTGCGCCTCCCACCAGCTGTGTCAATTAAGCCATTCCCACCAACTAGCCCACCTGGTGATGGGGGAGCCACCAGTAGAGGCAGGTGCCTGGAAGGTCAGCGTGACTGAGAGCGGCGTGGGAGCTGTGGGCGCCACAGCCCGAGGCACGCTGGGTGCCACCGTGCCCAGCTGGAATGCGGCAGAGGCAGCAGAGCGAGTGCCGAGGTCGTCGTTGGCATTGTAAGCTGCCACCTGTAGGGGGAGATGGGGCGGGGGCAGTATGATCAGCGGCAACCACCTGTAGCATGTGTTGAGCTCGCAGGCAGTACCGCCATCCAGGCTGTCCTGTATCTTTCCAACAGCAGGGTCGATGCTGCTGCCTGCCTCACACACTCACACTCTCACCTGCAGGGTGTAGGTGCCGCCCTGGGGCAGCTCCGGAGCGTCTGGTGCCACATTGGCAAACAGCTGGGTGGCAGAGCCAGTGACAGGCTTGACAGCCAGAGGAACCTCCACCTCAGCGCCGGCCGTGGGCTTGACGAAGGCCGAGTACTTGACTGCTGTGCTGTCCGACTTGGTGAACACCACGCGCACGCTGGGGTCGATCAGCGTCACGGCGGGTGCACCAGGGGCGGTTGGCACGCCTACAGATGAGAGTGCGCGACAGAGTGTGCATGAGCACAAGAACCAGGGGAGGCAACTGGTTGTACAGCGTCACTCCAACTGCTCAGCCAGTGGACGGCCTGCCCTTCCCTGCTGCTCGGCTCACCGTACACAGCCACCTCGGACAGGGCAGACCAGGGGCCCGGACCGTTGGCGTTCACTCCCGCCACCTTGACCGCATAGCGGTTGGCGTCCGGCAGGTTGGCAGCCGGGATGGCAAAGCTGAAGGGGCTTGCGGCGGTGCCCGCGCCGGTCAGGCTGGCCGCAGAAAGGTCCACCACAGGCGATACAAAGGTACCGGCCTTGAACACTGCGGGCAGTGTGCAGACACACGGAGGTGATGTGGGGTAGTGGTGCAGGCAACCCAGGCAGCACATGCTTTTGCAAAGAAAGGCAGGTACTGCAGCCTGTTCAGCAGCGCACCCGCGATCTTGTAAGCGGTGGTGGTGGTGTCGTTCTTGAGCCAGGTCAGCCGCAGCTCGGTCCTGCTGCCGTCCAAGCCCTGGATCTGAGGCACCAGCGGCAGGCCTGCACGGGCAGCACATCCAAGGCAGCAGTGAGAGGGCCAGGCAGCGGGGCCGGACATGCTTGGTAATCAAGGCAGCGGTAGGCAGGGAGGCAGAACAGAGCAGGCAGGGTCGTACTTGTACAGTGCAGCTATCTTGCCACCTGCTCCCCCCAAGACTCACCAATCACGGCAACATTGGACTGGGCAGACAAAGCAGTTGTGCTGCCACCAGCTCCACCAGTGGCCTGGACGGCGGCGGTGATGCTCATGGGCTGAGCAAACGGACCCACGGTGGCCACAAATGGATCAGCGTCTGTGCCAGCGCCATCAGTGATGTTGAGCACCACAGTCTCGCCCAGCTTGACTGCAGTGCCGCTCGACACGTCGTACAGCTGCGGCAGCAGGGGTGCAGGTGAGACAGGCTTGAGACCAGCTGCTGCCTCAGCCAGTCTGTCTTCACAAAAATGGTCAGCAATTGACCTGCATATGTGCTCCGTACTGCTGCCCACCCACCTGGGTGCGGTAGGTGATGGTGTCCTGGTCGGTGGCAGAGGCTGGCTTGAGGAAGCGCAGCGTGGCGACCGTGGCGCCGCCAGTAAGGCTCTTGACCGAGGGCGTGTCCGCCAGGGCTGCAGCCATGACAAGTGGCAGGAGTGGAATAGTGGAGCAACATGCCATGGCCGCTCCACCACAAGACACACTCTGGCCGGCGTGCCCCTTGATGCATCCGCGCCAAACACCTCCCCTTCTGCGCCAGGTGCACTCACGCTGGCCGAAGGCCTGGGACTTGTCGGAGGAGGCGCCGGCGCCCCAGGTGTTGTTGGTGAGGATCTGGTACGCCCAGGAGCCTGCACAGCGGGGGTGATGGAGGGACACAACGCTGGGCGTGTGTGCATGCTGGCTCTGTCTAGTTCTCCTGCTGGCTTCGGTCTGGCCTTGTCATGCTAGGCATCCAATCTCACAGCCAAGCATCCCAGTTCACCTGCGGTGATGTTGATAGTGGCGGTGAAGGGTGCAGCAACAGTGCCCTCGCCAGCCTGCGTGGCCGCCAGTGCCACCAGACCGCCAAACTTGGTGGCGCTGGCATCCCGGAACAGCTGCACAAAGTAGCGCGTGCCGATCCTGGCGTTATAGGCGGGGGCGGTCCAGCTGAGGCGAGCGGTGCCAATCGCAGCGACCACGGGGTTGGAGGCTGCCCAGTCGGGCTTGCCAGGCAGGCCCACCACCAGCTTAGGGGTGGTGGCTGCCTCTCCCTGAGCGCCATTCGCGTTCTCTGCCACCACCGAGAAGGTGAACTCGCCGGGCTCGCCGCCCAGCTCGGCCAGCGTCCAGGCCTGCTGGGCGCTCACATCCGTCACAGTCCTGCGTGGGTCAGCAGGCGTGAGCGGCAACACTGGTCAGAGCCAGTCAGGAATAGCCAGGCACGCCGCATCAACATGGGAATGTGCAAGCTTTCTGGCGGGCGCTTCCCCAGCAAGGCTTGGCTGCAGCTTGCCTGGGTGGCGACAGCGGCGTGCCGTTCTTGGAGGCAGTCACGATGTACTTGACGGCTGTGGGCACGGCGGTGATGCTGAAGCTGGCCCCAGTTGCGCTGCCCGCCGGGTTGACCAGGCGGGGCATTGCCGGGGTACCTGCAGATGTATGGGTGATAGCTCATCAAGCATTAGTGTAGCTTGTCAGCCTGGTATGTAGGACACCGTGCACTCAAAGCCTGTGAGGGCAGCCAACACTCTCAACGCATGCCTAACGACCAGTCCTGCATCCTGCCTATTCCATCACTCACCAACAACGATTGGTCCGTACAGTCCAGAGGCGGGGCTGCGCGTGCCGCCCACCACAACGGTGACCTTGAACCACAGCTTGGCGGCGGCGGTGAATGGGTAGGGGAACACGAATGCTGTGGCGAAGGACAGACCGTCGGCGCCGCTGCGGCTGTTGTTGCCGCGCACCTCCTCGCCAAACTGCAGGCCCAAAGGAGGGAGGATAAAAGATAGCACTCAGCTCAGCTGTCGAGGATGCCAGCCCTGTATTGATAAGCAGCAGTCAGTCAGCCAAGCAGCATGCAATGCACTGGCCAGAATGCCTGTACGTGCCTTGGTGTTGCCGTTCTCATCGCTGTAGGCCTGGACCAGGTAGGTGGCAACTGCATCGTCCGACATGTTGCCGGGGCGCAGCACCTGCAGCTCTGCACCTGCAGTGCTGCCCGTGCCATTCACAATTGCAGCGACGGAGGAGATGCCTGCACAGGGGAGATAGCACACCATATTTCAGATGTGGTTGAGAAACCTGTCTGTTGGATGCAGTTGAGCAATCCGCGAGTGGGCAACACAACAGGAACGCATGCCTTGCAACCAGCCGTTTCAACCCACACTCACCAACGGTAAACTCAGCAGACGTGGCCGTCTTGGCGCCGGGGCCATGCACATTGGCAGTGGCAATCTCCAGCTGGTAGGGGCCCGCAGGCAGCGTCAGCTCCTCGGTGAAGCTGGTGACACCCGAGGCGGTGGTGCCGTTGGCAACCAGGCTGAGGGTGGCCAGGGGTGTGGCGGTGCTGCCGGCACGGTACAGCAGAGCGGTGTACCTGGCAGGAGCGAGAGGGGTAGTGGGTTGGGTGGCTTGAGAACAGTGCACCGGGGCAAGTTGCGTGGTGCCAGCATGTTCCAGTGCAGCCAGCATACAACTGCCGCCTTTTACTCCTGCGTGGTTATTATCGCCAATAGCATCACTGACCACCACCCTTCCTGTCCCGCACTTGGTGCCGATGAAGGCGTTGGTCTGGGGGGCGGTCCACTTGAGCACCACCTTGCCCACAGAGGGGCTGATGCCCTCGGCGCCAGCCAGCAGGGTGGGTGCATCAGGCAGGCCCAGCACAATGGGGTCAGACTCGGCCGCCTCGCCACGGTCACCCCGCTCGTTGGAGGCGGTGAGCTGCGGTGGTGGGCAGGGTGGGTGGCAGATGGCAGGTAAGCTTGGGCACAGCTGTCTACGCTGCAAAGGGGCTCCAAGCCGCAACATGCCTGTCCCTTCCAGCCCAACAGCCACCCCACAACCCGCACCTTGAAGCGGTAGGTGCCCTTGGCGGGGGCGGTCAGGGTGCGGCTCCAGGGGCCGGCTGCTGTGTCAGCCACATTCAGGGAGTCGGTGACCTTGACAGACGCGTTGTTCACATCAGCCAGCTCAACAGCATAGTCGACTGCTGTGAACACACGCGGGAAGTCAATCTTGGCAGCCAGTGTGGTGCCGCCCAGCGCCTGTGTGATGGTGGGCTTGGCGGGCGTGCCTGCAGACGGGAGGAGGGCGGGCAGGTGGAGCGGCAACAGTGAGTGTGCGCTGAGGCTGAGGCATGCTTTGGACTAATGCAGAAACCCGAGTGACAGGCACATGACAGCCAGCTTGCATAGACGTTCCTCACACACCCAATGCCCAAGCCACCGCCACGCACCCATGATGATAGGGCCAAAGATGTCCGAAGCGGGGCTGCGGGTGCCGCCCACCACAACCGTGACCTTGAACCACAGCTTGGCGGCGGCGGTGAATGGGTAGGGGAACACGAATGCTGTGGCGAAGGACAGACCGTCGGCGCCGCTGCGGCTGTTGTTGCCGCGCACCTCCTCGCCAAACTGCAGGCCCAAAGGAGGGAGGATAAAAGATAGCACTCAGCTCAGCTGTCGAGGATGCCAGCCCTGTATTGATAAGCAGCAGTCAGTCAGCCAAGCAGCATGCAATGCACTGGCCAGAATGCCTGTACGTGCCTTGGTGTTGCCGTTCTCATCGCTGTAGGCCTGGACCAGGTAGGTGGCAACTGCATCGTCCGACATGTTGCCGGGACGCAGCACCTGCAGCTCCGCGCCGGCGGTGCTGCCCGTGCCGTTCACGATTGCAGCGACAGAGGAGATGCCTGTAGGGAGGAAAGCGGGGGCATGGTCAACATGCAGATGTAAAGACAAGTGCTCCATCCACATGGCGGAAGCAGCCGATATGGCAGCAGCACATTCTGCCGCGACGGTGCACAGCCTTGCATACATGCACGACCACTGGATGCATCCCCACCCACACTCACCAACAGTGAACTCGGCAGACGTGGCCGTCTTGGCGCCGGCGCCATGCACATTGGCGGTGGCAATCTCCAGCTGGTAGGGGCCCGCAGGCAGCGTCAGCTCCTCAGTGAAACTGGTGGTGCCCGAGGCGGTGGTGCCGTTGGCAACCACGTTGAGTGTGGCCAGGGGTGTGGCGGTGCTGCCGGCACGGTACAGCAGGGCGGTGTACCTGGCGGTTGGTGGGAGCGGGCATGTAGGGTGGTTGAGCTGAGTGGGCTTCCCAAGCCGTGTTGACATCAAATGCAGCTGCAACTTCGCACCGCAGCTCTGAAGCACAGCTGCCTTCATGCATGGCAGCTGTGCACAATACGCCAGCACAGCAACATTCCACCCGCCCCATGGTAGCGTCGCTCACTTGGTGCCGATGAAGCTGTTCGATTCGGGCGCAGTCCACTTCAGAACAACCTTGCCGACAGAGGGGCTGATGCCGTTAGCGCCAGCCAGAAGGGTGGGTGCATCAGGCAGGCCGATAACCACTTGCTCGGACTCGGCCTCTGCGGATTCCGTGCCGTGCACGTTGGAAGCCACAACCTGCAGTGAGGGAGCGCACCCCAGCAGGAGGCGGTTACTCACAACTCAGCTTGGACAAGCAGCAGCCAGCTCTTGTGCTGTACGCAGTGTGCCGTGTCACGCGTCTGTGTCGGGGCCCAGTAAGCCTCTGCTTGCCCATCATCTCACAGCCAGCGCCTGCTAGCGCACCTTGAAGCGGTAGGTGCCCTTGGCGTGCACCGTCAGAGTGCGGGTCCAGGGGCCAGTCTCGGTGTGTGGCACGTTGGTCAGGGAGTCGGTTACAGGCGCGACCGATGTACGGAACACATCAGACAGCTCAATGGCATAGCCAGACGCGGTGTAGACCTTGGCCAGGGTGATGTTGGCGGTGTGAGGTGCGTCGGCAGAGGGGCTGCCGGAGACGGCGGTGATGCTGGGCTTGGCAGGCGTGCCTGGCGGGTGGGAGGGCATGTGGGTCGGCTCAGCAGAACGGCAGGTGGGCAGGCAGGCTGCTGCTGTCCATCAGGCGGGGGGCACCGAATTGCGCTGCACGGCTGCCCATCCAGCAATGATGCACCCAATCCCCTTGCATCACAAGCACTTCCTGTAACAGTCCTGATCCTACTCACCCACAACCTCCAGGGCCCAGCGCTCAGAGGGAGGGCTGCGGGTGGCGCCAGCATCCGCAATGACCTCGATCGACAGGCGCTGCGGCTGCGTGTACGGCACAGCAAACGAGTAGGCCCCGCCCGCAGCCGTGCCGTCAGCGTCAGCCGCCGAGTTGTTCACCCGGATCTCATTGCCAATCTTGTCACCGTTGTCGGCATCGTAGAGCTGCGTAGTCAAGGAAAGTGGGCATCAAATCAGCACATGTGTGTGGCACATGCACGGCAGTTGTGTGTCAGGTGCTGAGCCCCCAACCAGCATCAGCTGTGACGAGCAATGCAGCATTGGCGCAACTGCGCTACCATCAATCCAGCACCTCTCACCTGGACGAGGTAGGTGAGGTAGCGGGCATCCTTGGAAGAAATGTCTCCTGGCCGGAACACGCTGAGGATGAGGCCATCAGGGCCGCCCTGCATGAGTTGGACAGGAGAGCGGGGTTGTTGCTGCGACTGTCACCAGTTGAGGAGGGCAGCAGCCGCCAACTGACCAGACAGCCTGCTGATTCCCTCCCATCATGGCTGTATGCAAACCCACTGCACCTTAGGCCCTCCCTGCTAGTTTGCCCAGCCTTTCCATGCTCTCACCTGCACTGCGTCAATGACCGGCTTGGTGGTCACACCGACCGTAAACTCGGCCGACAGCTCCGACTCCGGGCCCTCGCCGTGCTTGTTGGAGGCGGCAATGGTGGCCTTCCACTTGCCTGCGGGCAAGCAAATGGAACGCAGCAGATACAGATGTGATGATCTCGCTCAAAGACAACTGATATTCTTCTGCCCCAGCCTCGTTTCGGTGGATTCACCCCACCAACAACCTCCAGCCGCTCACCGGCGATGAGGGTGACCAGCTTGGTGAAGGGGGCAGCAGAAGTGCCCTCGCCTCCCAGGCCAGACAGTGCCTGGGTGGTGAGCAGCGTGGTGCCGTCTGTGCCATAGATGCGCAGGGTGTAGCGGGTGGCGTCCACCACGCCAGTTGCGTCGGGGTTGACGGCAGGGGCCTCCCAGCTGAAGGTGGCATTGCCCACGCCAGGAGCAACGGCGGGGCCGGCGGCAGGCCCAACCTTGCCAGGCTTGCCAACCAGCAGGATAGGGGTGGTGGCAACCTCGCTGACAACATCGTTGGCGGCCGTGGCAGTCACTGCAATGACGTACAGGCCAGGTGTGCTGACGGCGCTGAAGGTGTGCAGGCCGGCAGCCGTCTCAGACGGCTTGCTGCCTGCCTCCTCAGTGCAGGTGGACGCCTCAGTGCCGGTGCAGCGAAGCAGGCGCAGGCTGTAGCTGACCGCAAACTGCACCGCGTCAAACTTGACGGTGGCTGAGTCCAGCTGGCCGTCAGACACGCGGATGACGGGAGTGGCGGGCTGGCCTGCAGGACGGAGGCAGGAGGAATGGCAAGGCAGGGCATGCGGGTGAGGCGCCAGTGGTAGCTAGGGGTCAGCAAGATGCACTGCTGTGGCAGGCATACCGGCAGCAGGTTCGTACAAGCTGGCTGATATGTAGACTTGGGTAGGCTCCATGAAGCTTCCCGCTCCATAAGACCAAATGCTTCCAGCTGCACACACTGCACCACTCACCCACGGTCACAGTATTGGTCTCAGCCGACCAGGGGCCTGCAAAGGTGCTGTCGGTGGCGGCCAGGCGGAACTTGAGGCGCTGCGGCTCGCCGCTGGGCCAGGCAAACACCAGCTGCAGGCTGGCGGTGCCGGCAGCCACGCTGCTGGCCAGCGCCAGCTCACGCGCCTCCTCAACAACCAGCCCGTCCTCGCGGATGGCTTGCACGCGGAACTTGGTCACCTGGCAGGATGCAAGTGGCAGGCAACCGAAAAAGCTGTCAGGCTGCTAGGCTGCACAGCTGCGTTGCAAAGCTGCAGGCATGCGCATGCGCTGCTGCCACCAGAGCCAGGCAGAAGACCGGCCCTACCTGGGCGGTGCACAGCTCGGAAGGAGCCACAAAGGTGAGGTTGGCCTGGTAGCGGGCACCCACAGCAGCCGCAGGCGGGGAGTCGCTAAAGGTCACGGCGTTGGAGAAGCCTGCAGAGGGGTGGGCGAAGAGACAGGCACACACTTGGCAGGCAGGTGGTGCAGGCTGATACTTCATCTCCTGCTGCACCGTGGCAAGCAGAGGCCTGCCCTGCTGCAAAGACCAAACTCTGTTCCCCGCAGCCGTCTGCCTGCCCACCCGCATCAACCGCTCGTCTTACCAACGGTGATGGGGTCGGTCAGATCGGAGTCGGGCCCGTCGCCGTTCACGTTGCGCCCAAACATGATGAAGCGGTACACGCCGGCGTACAGGTCACGGGGCAGATCCCAAGGGCCGCTGCCGTCATAGGGGATGGCAGCGGTCTCGCCCTGCTGGGCCCAGGTGCCGTCGGTGGTGTTGACCAGGTAGGTGCGCAGCCAGAACGTGGTGTCGGCTGCAGCGGCGGAGCGGGGAGATGGAAGGGTTGGAGGGCAGCGGGCACCGCAGAAAACGCATGCGCAGGGCAGCTGCTCAGCATGCTCAGCATGCCCTCACCAAGCCTGCATGCACGCCCAACACCACGCCAGCCTGCTCCACCCGGCTGCCACTGCGCACCTGGGTCGGCGCTGGGGTTGAAGAGGGGCAGGCGCCAGGTGATGGTGGCGCGGCCCACAGTTCCCACCACGCTATCCAGGCGAGGCTGGCCCGGCAGGCCCACAATCAGGTTGCCGGTGGTGGCGGCGGTGGTGGAAACCGAGGTGAGGAGCGCGTTGTTGTCGTTGACGGCGGTCAGGCGGATGGTGTAGGTGCCGGCTGCCACCTTTTCGAACACTTGGGTGTAGGAGGCGGTGGCGTCGCTGCGGGGGTGGGTGGGACAGACGGGTGGACATGAGTCAAGTTGAAGCCAGCTCACGACGACCAGGCAGCAAGCAGCTGCGCCGTTCACTATTGTGCAGCTGCATGCCCATGCTGTGATTCCCTGCAAAGCCTCTGGCGTGTTCCCAGCCGCCGCCGTGTGGCCGCAGCCCACCTGTGCTCCACGCGGGCGCTCTTCTTCACAACGCCCTGATACAGCAGCTCCACCAGGTAGTAGGCCGAGGTTGGGCTGGCAGACCAGGTGACATTGGCAGACGCCAGGCCGCCGCCGGAAGCAGTGATGGTGGGGGTGGTTGGCACGCCTGCAGGCGGGCTCGCAGTGGGGTGAGGGTTGGCAAAGGTGGGCAGGCGAGAGTGAGGATTTTGCCAGCACTGCTGGCCGTGTGTCTCGAACATGCACCTCCATCGCCAAAGACGCTGCCCCTAGCAAGCCAGCTGCCTAGGCAGGATGTCCGCTCACCCACGGTCACCACAGGCGTGAGCTCCACTGCAGGCCAGTCGGTGGGGCCGCCCACCGCGACCACGCGGAACCGGAACTGCCCGGCAGCGCCCTCGCTCGTCAGCTGGCTGCACACAGGGAGCAGGTTGTTGCGAGTGAGTGAGAGGGCACTGGGATGCAGGTATGCTCCTCAGTGCCACGCTTGCAAGCAGGCCGCCGACCGCCCTGCATTGCAGCCCAGCATCCCAGCAGCCCATCACCAGGTTCTGCAATTCAAAACCGCTTGCCTGAGGCTCAGGGTGATTCTGGCGGGGTTGTAGATGGTGCCAGAGCCGGTCACCTCAGCGGGCACCACAGCTGCAGCACCCGCAATGGCATCACCAGCCTTGTCATACAGCTCAACCTGCACAGGAACACGAAATCGTTCGAGAGAATAACACATGCTCTTGAGGCGCAGTGAGCTCTGTGCAGGCAGGACTTGTGGGTAATTGCGCTGTCGGCTGTGCAGATGCACACGCTGCCTTCCCTACCCAGCCACAGCCCTTCAGCAGCATGTGCAGCCCCCTGGCAACACCCCACACCCACCTTGTAGGACAGAGCAGTGTAGTTCTCAAGTGTGTCAGGGCGCAGCACCGCGAGCACGGCCTTGTCGGCAAAGCCAGCCACAGAGGTCACGGCGGGGCGGTTGCTCAGCTCTGCAGCAGGCACGAGGCACGGATGTCAGAGGGACAGGGCTATTGACGCATATAAATGCTGTCCGCCGGACAGCGGCGCTCGAACTCGACAAGCAATCAGCCACATGCAATCAGCAGCATGGCTCGCTCAGCTGCCTTGGGCGGCAGCACTCACCAACTTTCGTGACCGCGGTCTGGTCAGAGGGCTCGCCATCGCCATTGACGTTGCGGCCAAAGATGGTGACCTGGCAGAGGGGGTGCAAGCAGGTGCATACGGCTTGGGCGCTGTGTGGTGCATGCATGTAAGTGGCTTGCGGCTCACCCCTAATTTTGCACCTGGCTGCCTCAAACAAGGCTGGCCATCACAAACGCTTCATCTTGCTCACCTTGTACTCTCCAAACGGCAGGGGAATCGTCTTGACAAACGGCGCCTCAGAAGAGCCGTTGCCGGAGGCGCCCGCCAGCGAAACGCGCTCAATGAAAATGGAGGTGCCCGCAGCGTTGTAGATCTGCAGGTTGCATTGATGGCAGGTGTGAGGCGGTGGTAGCAACAGCATGTGCCTGCTGCCATTTTCAGGGTTCCTGGCTTGCTGCAGTGCAAGGCCTGTTGTGCAATGCAACACTCAATCCAGTCCGAGCCACGCACCCTGGCATAGAAGACAGTCTGCGGCGGGTCGGGGTCGGCCGCCGGCTGCTGCCACGTCAGCGTCATGTTGCCGATGCCGCCGGCGGTCAGGGGCGCCGCCTCCAGCTTGCCAGTCAGGCCCACAGTGAGCAGACCAGTTTCAGCATCCTCGCTGGCATCGCCATTGGCATTCACAGCTGCCACCTTGACGGTGTACATGCCCCAGAGCAGGCCAGCGTCCTCAGGGCCGCGCTCAGTGTGGGAGGTGCCGGTCACAGTGCGTGTCTGTACCAGCTCGTCGTAGCGGTAGATGCGCACGCGGTAGCTGCGGGGATGGCAAAGGGGAGTCCGGGGCAGTTGCGGCGGCAGTCAGCACAGTGTGCATGCAGCAGTGGTGTTGTAACTTGCAACGAGCAGCTGGAATCACACTGCCTCTTCAGCCACTGCTGAACAGTGATGCTGCTGCAACCTGCAAAACCATTGCCCTCTTCTCACTTGGTGGCAGTATACACAGCTGCCCAGGACAGGGAGAGCTGGGACACAGCACCACTAGGAGCAGGGTTGTTGGACAGGGTAGGGCGGTCGGGGATGCCTGCGGGGTGCAGCAGTTTCTCAGTGCAACAGAGAGCCAAAGGCTTGCCACATGGCACACTGCGAGGTGCTTTTGATGCAACGCAACACAGCATGGGGCACAACAGCAGAACAGCAAGCTGTGCAGCGTAAGCCACTCACCCACTGTGACCACAGCAGACATGTCGCTCCAGGGGGAGGTGACGGTGCGGTCCTCGCTCTGGGCCGCCACCTGGTAATGCACAAGAGAGGCATGGAGATGGGTATCAGTGACCTTTTGCGCCATCCATGCTGAAATATTGCACACCTCTCGACAGCCCGCAGCAGCCACAAAGAATTGGGCGATAAGACGGCGGGTGGCACCCAGCGCCGAGCCGACAGCAGGCTGTGCCACTGCGCAGACCACCCGCCAGGCATGGCATGCTGTGCCCTGCCACCACCACCTACACTCTGCCCCCTCACCCACCTTGAAGCGCAGGAACTGGGGCGCCGTCTGCGCCCAGAACACAGTCCAGGGGCCGGCGCTGTCGGCAGGGTTGGCGTCCACCTGGCGCGGCTTGCCCAGCTCGGTGTCCTCGCTGTCATGATAGGCCTGCAGTTGTTGTTGGCATTCAGCAGTGCATGTTAGCGGCAGCTGGTGGCAGCACATGCAGCGCTGGCTGTGCTGCAAGCCGCACTGGCTGGCTGGTCTGCATACGCACGCCACAGCTGTGGGAGCATTACAGCCCACAAGCGCAGCTGCCATCAACCAGCCGCCCAAGCCCACCTGGATGAGGAACTTGTTGAGGGCGGTGGTTGACATCTGGGAGGGGGTGTTGACCGAGATGTTGGCTCCCTGGGTGGAGCCCACCAGGCCGTTGGAGCTGGGAATGGCAGGTGTGTTGCACAGTGCCGCATCTGCCTCGTCGGCCAGGGCCGACTTGACGGCGGCGGTGTAGCGGCTGGGGCCGGCGTTGATGTTGGTGGCCGTGATCTGCACCCGCTTGGTGCCTGCCACCAGCTGGGTGACAACCTTGGGGGAGACGGTCAGGGGCAGGTCCTCAATGGGCACATCAACTGGGTTGCGGGTGCCGGGGGTGACATCGTAGATGGCCAGGGTGTAGGTGGTGTCCAGGTCAGCGTTGATGGCGGGGGCGCTCCACTCGATGCTCAGCCGGCCCACACCGCCCGTCACAGAGGTGACGGTGGGCGGCAGCGGCGCGCCCACAACCAGAGGCTCGTTGCTCCAGGCAGCCGGCTCGGTGGCGCGGTCGCCGTTGGGGTTGATGGCTGCGGGGAGCGTCCCGTTTCAGGGGGCAGGCTGAGTGCATGGCGGAACGAAGCGGCTGGCACAGCATCACCCACGCAAAGCCCAACCCAGTCTGAAGCCAAAACGTGTTGCGCTGCGCATCCTCTGCTGCCCCAGCCCCACCTCTCCGGCCTATCCACTGTATGCACTCCCACCCCATTCCAGCCCCCTCTCCAAAGCTCACAGTCGATGGACACGGAGTAGCGGCCGGGGGTGAGGTTGTCAAAGCTCTTGCTGAAGCTGGCGCCGCCGTCGTCCTCCACAATGGCAACGCTGGCCACCTTGGAAACAGGGGCCGTCTGCAGCAGCTTGACCTCGTAGCGGGCGGCGGTGGGGGCCGCATCCCAGGACACAGCCACGCTCTCCAGCGACTCGGTGGAAAACTGGAGGTTGGTGGGCGCAGGCGGCCGGCCTGCAGGCAGTAGAGGCGGTCGCAGGGGGGCTTGATTGTGAACAATTCCAACTAATGCTATGCGCTGCTGGCCAGGTGGCAAGTGCCGCGCATAGCAAGCGGCACACATGCCGTGATGGAGGCGCGCATGCTGCTGCATGTGCGCTTTCCAGTGGCATCACCCTCTCCTCCCCAGCCACGCACCGATGGTGACCATGGCAGAGGCGTCAGAGGGGTTGTCAAAGCCGCCGCTGGCGTTGATGGCAACTACCACAAAGCGGGCCTGCAGCGTCCAGCAGGTGGTGGGTTGTTATCATGTGAGCAGCCGATGCTCAGCATGCACATGCTGCCGCTGCCCAGCAGGCAGCACGGCACCTGCCCGCCTTCAGCACCGAGCAACGCCTCTCCAGCCTCCCAACAATTAGATGCCCCGCCACCGCACCTGGGCATACGCCACCCCCTCGCCAAACGCCGAGAGCGGGATGGAGAACGTGGCCGGGTCGGCCATCGAGCCGTTGCCCACAAACTGCTCCTCAGTGGGTGCCCGGAAGGCGCCCTCGCCGCTGTCGCCGGCCTTGAGGATGCCAATCTTGAAGCGGATGTTGTCGGGCTCTGCCACAGAGTCGGGGCGGATGACGCGCAGCAGGGCGCCCTCCGGGGAGCCCTGGACCGTCCAGAAGCGGGGGTGGGTGGAGAAGCCCACGGCAGTGCGGGCGCTGTCGGGGCTCAGCGCGCTCTCGCCAATGGCGTTCCAGGCGGAGGCCGCAAACGTGTAGTTGCCGGCTGCGCAGGGGAGCAGGGGAGTGGTTGGGGTGTGGTGAGCAGCAAGCACAGCATCGTGCTGGCAACTCGGGACTGGACTGATAAAAGAGGTGAGCGATTGCAAAGGGGTGTCACGCACGCAAGCTGTGCTGGCTGCAACGCATGCGCACGCCTCACCTGCCTCTCCTGCCGCCCAGGTCTGGGCGTCTATGCCGCTTCCCCAAGTCTGCCAGCAGCCCAGCAGCCCACTCTCACCGGGCAGGTAGACGGTGGCGTTGAAGGGGTCGGCGCTGGAGCCGTCGCCCTTGGAGGGCAGCAGCGCTGCGATGGAGGTCTGCGCCTCGTCCAGCAGGCGGCGGCGGCCTTGGGTGGGCAGGGGTGTGGCATACAGGCGGTACTTGGTGGTGCTGGGGTCAGGGTCCACCGCCGGCGACTCCCACAGCACCGTGACCTTGCCGATGCCGCCATAATAGGTGACGTTCTGAGGGGTGCCTGCAGCGGGAGGGGTGGAGGGGCACAGCGAACGCGCAAGTGACGCTCCCGTGCAGCCGGATGGTGTGCAGGCGCCAGCGCGCCGGCAGAACCAGCACTGCATTCCATCATGGTGCGCTGGTAGGCTGGAAGGCGCCACTCACTTGGCTTGCCGACCAGCACAACGCCCGAGGTCAGGGCTGCACAAGCGGAAGGGCGGTGGGCAGGGCGGCGGCGGGTCAGGCGTGCTACAAGCATGAGCAGTCACATCGGTGTGCCCTTCCGGCAGGCCTGTGCCGGTTCAGCATCACGCTCTTGGGGGAGCTCCTCCCTTGCAACCATTTGCTGCGCCTGCCCCCACAGCGCCACCTGAGCTGTCCTGGTGGGCGCCCAGAGTCTGGATGCGGAAGCGGTAGAGGCCGGGGGTGTTGATCTGCAGCGGCTCCAGGTAGGGCGCGGCGGAGCACTGGAGCGTGCCGGGAGTCGCATCAAATGCGTCCAGCAGGCGGCGAGCTGTCATGCCCAGATCCGTGCCGGCATTGCTACTGGACAGCACGCCTGCCGAGCCAGCGGATGCCGCTGCTGGCACGCAGCACAGTGTGCCCACTGCCGCCAGGAGCAGCAGGGCGGCGGCGGGGCGGCACCCCATGCCACCTGCAGCAGGGGGGCGGCAGCGGCGCAGGCTATTCGGAACGGCCGTCAATTGCCTCTAGCTGCCCAGCAGGGGGACGGGCTGGCTTGCAAGCAGCGTTTTGGGCACGGGTGGGGTGGGCAGGCAGCGGGCCCGCCTGCCATTTCCCTCACAGCACGACTGCTCGCCTGTAATTGACGCCTAACGGTGTTCTGTGGCTTATAGAATGCGTAGGCGCTCCCACTTGCAGCGGGCAGCACGGGGGCTGACGCCTCTCACAGCGTGCAGCCGAGTGTTGCTCGTTTGAACGGTGGCCGTTGCAAACGGACCCCTTTGACCGACAATTGGCGCCGGGAATAGGCAGCGCGCCGCACAGAAGACGTTCGGGGCCGCGCGCCCCTTGCACTGCCAGCATGGCAGTCCTGGACGGGGAGGTTACTCACGCTCCAGACTGCGCTAAAACCGCCGTTCCCGCCCCACGTCCCACAAATGCAATGCCGTTCTATCAGCTGCCGAGCGTTCGAGCCCGTTCTGGCTGTTCGCACGGTGGGCCACTGCCCGCCGGCCTGCCGCAAGGTCGCACGTCAGCAGCACGTCAGCACCACTTGCATGCACTCCACAGGGGACTCATGTGGGTGTGGGAGCGGGATTGAGCTGGTTTTGAGAGCGTAGGTCCGTTCAACGTAACTGCATCTAGTTAAAGCAGGCCATGCACCGATTGCAACTTGCATAGTATGTGGCGCAGCATGCCGCGTGTTCAGGCCGCGTGTTCAGGCACCGCAGCAGCGCACGGCGGCTGAGGCTCGACTCTTTGGTGTTGGATGCCGCATCCAAAACAATGATTGGCCTGATTCCGCTTGCTAAGCCACACCGCATGCTAGCGTGCGTCACGTTTACATGTCTGCCCGTCACGTGCTTCGCAGCCTGGCGCGTCCTTTGCAGCAGGTTTCACAAGCTGTGTGGCGGTGAATATGAAAGACCAACCGGGTGGTGCCAAGTGGAAAGGAATTGCAGAAACAGCCTGACTCAGGCTGGCTGTGATTGCCGGGTGGTGTTTGCATGCTGGGCAGCTCAAAAAGGTGCACTTGCAGGGAAAAATACTGGGGGATTGGAGAAGCGTTGGGTAAGCGAAGCATTTTGAACGCAGGGCGTTGGAACAAGAGACCGCAGGGTGGGAGAATGCTGAATAATACATGTGGATTGGCCAAAAAGGTACTGCGGCATTGCCTGGTGCGGGAGAGGCTGGTGCTCAGGTGAAAAGACAGGGTTGCTTGCCATGGCAGATGGTGCTCAGGGTGGGAGGATCAAGGGAGTCACAAGGGAAGTGGGTGAAGCGTTTGGCTCAAAGGAAGAAGTCGCTGCCCGAGCCGCTGCCCAGGCAGTTGATCAGCTCAAACATTTCAACATCGGTCAGCTCAAGTCCAGGCGCCGAAAGCAGGCCGGTTTGCAGCAGAGGGTCGGCATGCTGCAACACCTCTGTTGAACCCAGCAGCGAATCAGCCAAGTTGCCGCTGCGGCATACCGCTGCGAGCCGCTGCACATCCAGTGCATGGGCCAGCTGCTGCTGCTGCTGTGCCTGCTGTGACTGCTGCTGCTGTGCCTGCTGCCGCTGCTGCGCCTGCTGCTGCTGCGCCAATGCATGTGATTGTGCCTGTGCTTGTGCCTGCTGCTGATGCTGCACGAACGCGTGCGCCTGCTGCTGCTGCACCTGCGCCTGAGACTGCTGCTGCGTGTGCTGCTGCAGGGCCTCAGCAGTGCGCCGCCAAGAGGAGGGTGCGGCCGTCTGGGCGCTGCTGCCCTGCGCCTGGCTAGCTGCAGGGCCAATGTGCACGGGCCACTGCCTAGGCAGGTCCAGTGCGCCATGCTGCTGCGTCACAGAGCTGGGAGTGGGCCCGAAAGCAACGGTCCCATGCTGCGCAAGGCTGAGCAGGGGCGTGGCAGCCGTGGGCGTTGCCTGCTGCTGGCGGCCTGCGCCGCGCTCAGCCTGCTGCGCTGCGGCGTGCCACACCAGCGGCTGGGAGGCGGGCAGGCTGTCGCTCCCCTGGCGGGCTGGCCAAGCCGCCGCCTGCTGAAAAGGCGAGGGGGTCTGCTGCTGCTGCTGCTGCACAGCTGCCGGCAGCTCAAACGGTGGCAGCTCGAGCGGCGCCTGGCGCTGCTGCACGGGCGTGGCCATATGTGGCGCAGCGGCGGCGGCAGTAACCGGTGTGCTGGCTGCCTGAGAGTGCAGCAGTGTGCCTGCATCAGCCAGGCTGGAACTGCCCATAGTGGTCAGCCGCTCGCCGCGGCCGCCCACGGTGAAAGAGGGCACGGCGGCGGCGGAGCGCGGCTGGCAGCCAAAGGCCTCGACGATGCCTGCAGCAGGGGTGCAAGGGGTGAGGATGTGCGAGGGGGTGAAGGGTGTGTGAAGGACGTGTGAGAGGGTGGAGACTCTGTTGAGCACGACAGCGATACAAGGTAATGCATGATGATGAGGACTAGGCACCCACAACCCCAAATGTGGAAGGGCGCACACCAACCCACCTGACAGCAGCCGGGCCTGGGCGGTGTCGCTGGCTGGGTCCGGGAAAAGCAGCTTCCAGCCCTCGCTGCGGCAGATCAACAGGGTTGTGGAGTGAGGGGTGAGAGATTCTGCATGCGTGCTCTCGGTGCGGGAATGCACATAGCTTACGCAGCACCTCCCGGCTTGATTGGCAGGCAGGCCATGGCTGCAGAAGCGAGATGCAGCAAGGCCCCAGCTGCTGCTTACCTGCTGTCCCAGGTGGGCACGTGGTAGCGGGGGTGCAGATACAGCGCGTGCTCGTCCTGCTGCACCCACTCGCGCGACGCCAGCAGCTGGCCGGTGTGCGGGCAGTGCACCACCAGGCGCACAGAGGACTCCAGGCCCATGCCGGCACCCAGCAGTAGCATTTGGGCGTCCTCATTGATGCCCCGCGGCGGCAGGTTCACGCTGAGCAGCACAGCGCCGGCGGGCTGCGGCAACCGGCCCGCGCCCGGCAGCAGCAGCCAGCAGCATGGCAGGGGAGCCAGCAGCTCAGGGGAGACGCCAGGCAGCTGCCCCGCCGCGGTGTACTGCAGGCAGGAGGGTGGGGTGGTGGGGTGGGCAGGCAGGCAGGTGATGAGGGCATGAGCGGCACCATTGATGTGGCATCCGACAAGGCAACATGCCCTGTGTGAGCCTTCAGCACAGCCAGCTGGCTTCTCAAGTTGGCACCACATTGCACCCCATTGAATCGCTGAGCGGCCAACGCTTCTCACGTATGCACGCCGCATGGCCATCAGCGCCGCTTCTGAGTCGCCAAAGAGGCGGCAGCTGGCGTCACGCAGCGCCCGCAGGCGCGCGCCCCCGTCCGCCCCGGCATGTGCAGCGGAGGGCGTGGCCAGGGAAGACGAGGGCAGGCTGCTGAGCTGGGCAGGTAGCCGCTGCGCCGCTGCCGCCTGCTGGAGCTGCAGGAGATGCGGCTCCGGCAGCTGGTGCGATGCAGCCCGCTGCAACGGTGGCGGCATCTGCATCGGCAGCCCAGGCTGGGGCCCCGATGCAGCGCGTGCCAGGCGCGGCGGCGGTGAGGGTGAGCGCTGCCTGCTCTGCCGCGTGAGGCGCCGAGGGGCCTCCTGCTGCTCGCTCAAGCCGAGCCGCCCAGGCAGGGGCGCCTCCTGCCTGCTGCCAGGCTGCGGCATCAGCCCCGGCTGGCTGGTGGCAGCTGCGCCGTTGCTGTTGTCGCCCACCCGCACCGACGATTCGCCGGCCGCGGGGCTGCTGCCGGCGGCGGCGGCGGCGGCAGCCTCGGCTGCCCGGCCGCTGTTGCGGAGCAGCCAGTCCATGAAGCCGCCTCCGCTGCTGCCCGCATCGCCCCCTGGGGAGGCGGCTTCCTCCTCGTCCTCGCCCGCCTCATCCTCCTCATCGTCCTGCAAGTGGATGGGGAGGGGTGGAGCAGGACGACGCGAGGTCGAGCAGCTGTTCAGGGAACTGGGCGGCAGCCTGCGAGAAAGGAGGCACACAGGTGCCCGTGCCGCTGCATGGCGGAGTAGCCGCCCTGCCTGCCGCATCCGCAACTAGATGCAGTGCACAGCTGCAGGCAGCCCAGCGCTGCCGCACCTCCTCGCCGTCGGCGCCCAGCGGCGTGAGGCGGGCGCGCTTGGCGGCGCGGCACGCATCCAGCGCTTCTGGGATGCCGGCTGGGTCGTCCCGCACTTGCTTGGCGATGTAGACGTAGCAGGGGTTGCCTGCGGGGGATGAGGAGGGATGTAGGGCTGGTTGGTTGGCACTCCTGTGAAAGGGTGGGCGGGTGAGTGCGTGCCGCCGCTGTGTCCGTTCAGGGTAGGCGGCGGTGTGGGGTGGCAGGGGCGTGGCACACGGCAGCAGCGCACTCACAGGCGGTCAGCCCCGCCGCACTGCCCGCAGCTGCTGGGATGCGGCGCCAGCTGGTGGAGCGCTTGGTGTTGCACAGCCGGCAGGGCCCGGACTGCGGTGGGGGCGGGGAGGCGGGAGGGGGCACATTGAGCAGAACTGCGGTTGGCTGGGTCTCCTACCGCCCTTGCAGGTCGGGGCTCTGTGCGGCTCTCACCAGCTTGCCGGTAGAGGACTGTGTAGTCCGGGGCATCTTGAGGTCCAGCCAGCTTGGGCGCACGAGAGCTGCACCGGCAACGGGCGGAGAGCAGCCTGCCTGAGCGCACGCCGGCGGCCCCGCCGGTGGCAGGGGCCCGCCGCGGTCGGGCCCGATACGCTCGCGGGCATATGCATCCAATTGCGCTCCGCGGCGAGTTTGTGGGGGGCCCGAGCGTGCTGCGGGCCGGACGTGCAAGAGGTCCCATCTGCGCGGGTCCACAGAGGTGGCCCGGCCTCACCTGGCGGGCTGCCAACGTGCTCCTCTACTCCTGTAGTCTGCAATGGGGGCGTGCCAGCGACCGCAGGGTGCAGGTTAGCAGGCGCCCGCGCCATGAAGCGTCAGAGCCCCGCGGCGGGCGTTCTATTGGCCATCGGATTCAGTGCATTACCGACACCACTACATGCGATGCCGCGCGGCGGGGCCCCCACCCGCCAGGCCGACAGCTTCGCGGCACGCCTCTACAGCCCTCCCTCGATGCTGCGGCGCGCTGTGCAAGGTGCAGGATTGCTTTGTAACGACTCGGAAGGCGGACGGGGCGCCCGAATGTGCGAGGAACCACCCCCATGCAAGTGCGCCAGGGTGGACGCGGCGAGCCCGCCGCCGATGCGGCGCCTATTTGCCCTGCCGCAATGCAGCCTGGAGAGAGCTGCAGGGTTTGGGTGCCCCTTTGCATTATCATTTCGAATCTCAATTGGCCTGGAACAGCAGTGCAGCGTTATGCTGGCCTGAGCCAGCCCGCTTGCGGGGAGGTTGCGGCTGCCACCGTGCGAGTGGCCGCCACACAGTGTAGCATGCACAGGTGCCCGATCTAGCCAGGCTGCTGCTGTTACTGGTGAACGAACTGGGCAGATTGGAAGAACACTGGAAATGCAGGCGGTTGAGGAATGCTGGTGAGCTGCTGGCAAGCCCAGCGAAACGCAAGCAGCAGTATGGAGGTGTGCAGTCACATATGTGGGGCCGCTGCGAGTGGGCAGCCAGGGCGCTCGAGTGCTGATAGTGCGTGGCTTGCGCAGGAGAGCGTGGGGCACAAGAGCAACTCAAGATAGCTGGTACTACTGGGGCGGCAGGCGCCATGTCATGCCGCCGGATTGCTGCTGCTGGCGCACATGCGTGCCCTGCTGCGCCATGCCGGCGGCAGCCGTGCGAGCCGCAAACGTTGGGGTGGGCAGCGGGGCGGATGGCACTCCGCCGTGCAGGCGCAGCACAGCTGCAAACAAAGTGGGTCGGTGCAAACGGGTTGGGTTGCTATGCAATACGCAGCGGCAGGGCAGCGGCAGCATCCATGATCAGCCTAGGCCTGGGCTGCGTGCTGCCTCTGCCCCTCTCCGCCGTGGGCCATGCGTTCCGAGCGCCTGAGGCAGATGCTGCGCTGCATTCATCCGCCGGAGTTTAGGCTGCAATTGCACTTGCGGGCACAGTTGCCTCCACCTTGCCCACCTGTGAACAGCTGCGCCTGAGCGATGTCGCTGGTGGTTGTGGGGAACAGCAGCTTCCACCCATCACTGCGTTTTGGTGGAGGGGGCAAGGGAGAGGCCAGTAAGTGGCTTGAGACTGCTGTGAATGTGGCGGTTGTGCTGCATTTGCAGATTGAACCCATCCAGCAGTGTTGAAACAACCAGATACCAATTCAGACAGCACCGCCCGCCTCACCCGCTGTCCCAGGTGGGCACACGGAAGCGCGGGTGCATGTACAGCCGGCGCTCCTCCTGCAGCAGCCAGTCGCGGCGCAGCATGGGCGCGCCCGTCTGCCGGCAGTACACCAGCACACGCACCGTCGGCTCCAGGCCTTTGCCGGCCTGCAGCAGCAGCTGCTGCGCCTCGGGAGGGAGCCCTGGCGGAGGCAGGCGCACGCTGAGCAGCATGGCGCTGGCGGCCTGCGGCGGGCGCCCAGCGCCAGGCAGGAGGCACCAGACCGCAGGCATGGCGCCAAGTGCCTCTGGAGAGGCGCCTGGCAGCTGGGAGTGCTGATCCTGCACAAATGGGCGTGAGGCCGGGGTGGCATTGCTCATTATGTGCATGAATGCAGCACAGCAGGGCACAGCCATTGCACTGGGTTGGGTTGCTGCATGCTTGCGCCAGGCTCACCCACGCCGCCCGCACAGCAAGCTCCGCTTGCTCCGCATCAGGAGCAGTCTGCCAGGACGCCTCCTGAAGCCTGGCCAGGGCGGCCGCTGCAGCCGGTGGCAGCGGGTCACCCAGCATCTGCACCGCCGCATGCTGGCCGGCACCAGGCTGGGGCTGTGCCGGCGACAGTGGCAGGGGCAGGGAGGGCATGCTGGCGCCGCGTCCGGGCTGCTGGGCCGGGGGTGCTGGGGCTGGCGGTGTCAGGGACAGCTGCTGCGGCTGCAAGCCAATCTGCTGGCCAGGAGAGGGCTCCAAGCGGCTGGCGCTGGCCGCTGCAGCCTGCTGCATGGCCTGCTGTGCTGCTGACCAGCCACACAGCGTGGCCTGCCGCAACGCCAGCATGAAAGCTGAGTTGCCCAGGCTGTTTCCCTGCTGCAGCGGGGCAGCAGAGGGCAGTGTCGGGGCTGTGCGCTGCTGTTCAGCTGCTGCGGGCATCCGTAGCAGCTGCTGCCGCGTTACATGCGCCCCTTGCTGCACTGGCTGGAGCAGCAGATGCGCTTGCTGGCGAGCAGATGGCAGCAGCCTGGCCAGCAACGGCAGCTGGGGCTGCTGGGGCTGCTGGGTTGGCTGTGCTGGCGGGAGCGGCTGCTCGGCCCGGAGGGCTGGCAGCACCCACTCAGCGGCAGCCTGCGCCACTGCTGCATGCTGCTTTGCTGGCGGCAGCGGTGGGACGGGCTGGTCCACCACGGCTGCAGGCTGCTCTGGGTCGGCCTGGCGAGCTTTCTGGCCGGTGGAGCCAGTCTGTGAGAGCCGCAAGTAGGAGAGAAGAGCACGCAGGTTATTGTCTAGTCTGGCCTGTCTCATTACTGCCAATGACCCGGGGCAATGCACAGGGTCAATGCAGCGCAGCTGCCGTCATTCACCTTTGAGGACGAGGTTGCGCCTTCTCCGCCTGCCAAACCGCTATGCGGGTGCCCTACTGCCGCCTGCTGTGCCGGCCCGCGGGCCGCCTGCTGCTGCTGGGCTGCATGCTGCGCTTGCTGCGCCCCTGGCACATGCACCGGCTGCTGCTGCCGTTCGGACCCAGCTGGTGGTTCCTGGCTGCAGCTAGCCTCCATGGCTCCTCAGATGTGCATTGTGCCTGCAGCGCACGCATGGAGAAGCAGGCTGTGGGTTAACAACAACGTTGAGGAGCGGCAGGCTACATGCATGAAGGCCCAGCGGCGAGCGCACCCCCGCGCTGCCGCCTGCGGCACCAGGCCGCCAACAGTCACACTGGGGCCAGTCTGCATATGCGATATCGCTGCTGTTCTGCAGGCAGAAAACAATCCGGCGGCACCTCCTGTATGTCTAAACCAGCTGCACACGCCCAGACTGCCGCGGTATGGCGCAGAGGCACACCCATGTTACCTGCCCAGTGGTCCAGGGAGGCGGCAGCGACTCTGGGCGACCCGGCTACGCCCAATGGCCCGCCCTGAGCCAGTCAGAGGGCAATTGGGAGGGAATAACGGCTCAGGTCCGCTGTTCCGGGCTCAGACAGACGAGGGGCTGGCTGGGCCGGGCCCCAGAGGGCCGCAGACGCGCACTTCTCGAGCTCCCGGCCTCTGTACAGCACAGTTCCCCCTCGCTGTGACCGGGCTGCAATGGGCGGAGGCAGAGAGAACGTGCACAACCTGCCCCTGGCTGGAGGGCTGAGCTGGCGGAGGAACCTGCCGAGCCTCCAGCAACAACTCAGAACGACCTCCAGCACACTGCAACACCCACCTGTGTATTGTGAACTAGTGTTTGAGGGCGTTCGTAGGTGCCCCAAAAAGGAGTGGGCTGCATATTGATGGAGCACTTCTGTCCTCCCCTGTGCATGGGGAGCTGGCGCCGTTGGGTCTAACTGGCGGGGCGAGGCGGGCAGTGCTGTTCCAGGAATTTCATTTCAACTGGCAACTGGAACTACTGGGCATCATCATTAACGACGATTACAGTATCGTTCCTGTCTGTTTCACACCGTTGTGCATCTCGAATGGGCACAACCAGAGGCAGTGGTGCCCACCCGTCTTCCCATCGGCGGCGGCGGCGGCTGGCGCAGCAACCACTTGCAAAAGCTGTTTCTCAGGCAGACAGCGCCGATTGCAGTTGATTGCCAGCCCTGGTCGGTTGCTGCCCGTTCTGCTGCTAGCAACGGCCATCTCGAAGCCGCGGCGGGGGCGGGTGGCGGGCGGGCGGGCGGGCGCATGCAGAAGGTCAGGAAGGAGGGCCGTTCTCAGGCCCCGTCGATTACAAACGTTTTGAACATCACAGTCAAAGGCAATCAAGGCGCAATCAAGCCCCAGAGGAGGCCGTTTCAAGCCCCCGCAGGCGAGGCCTGCCGAGTGGCGGCCGGCCGAACGGGCGAGCTTTTTCAACGGTGCGGCGGCTGTAATCGGGTCGTTGCGACTCCGAACGCACAATGGAAGAGGCACAAGCCGGCGAGGATGCCGTTCTGGCCCGGCCCGGGGAATGCCAGCGTGTCAGCACAGGCCGCCTGGACGCCCGCGCGGCCCTACCCATGAACTCACACCCTGGTTTGCGGCCTCACATCGTATAATTTGGCTTTGGAGCGGCAGCGACAGCTCAAAACGCTGCAGCCAGGCACCTGCAAGTGCCCGCACGCCCCGGGCTACTGCAAGGCCTGCCCCTCCCGGCGTCTGGAAGCACCCACCGACTGGCAAAGCTCCCCAGAGGTGCTGCAACCTGCAAATCTGCTGCTGGCGAGGCAGGCAGCGCCGTGTGGCAGTACCCGCGGCTCACACCGCCTTCCTGCTCACTGCTGCAGAGGCGCACTCGCCATGCGAGTGCAACTGCTGGCCCTTGCGGCTGTCCTGGCCCTCGCGGGCCTGGCAGCCGCGGCGGGCGGTGGCGACCTTGAATACACGTCGAATGGTCGCCGCGTGCTCCTGCAAACCCGTGAGTGGGCGCGCAGACAGAGAATTCGCGGAGCGAAGGTGGCGGCGAGCCTCCGCCCACTCTTCTTGCCGCCGCCGCCGCCTCTGCCTGTCGCCTGCCGCCACGATCACGCCGGGCCCGCTGGAAGTCGTCCCCTGTGGCACACCCTAACCCTGCACCACGCCTCCTCACTCTGCAGAGGCCTCGCAAATCAACGTGACCGACTTCTCGTCTGGCAGCAACTTCATCAAGCTGACCATCCTGCAGGTGCGTGCCGCCATGTGCCCATTCGCCGGGAGCCAAACACAGCGCGCTGCCTGGGCACCTCCGTCACCATCACACTGCTGCGTAGAGCCACACACCCTGCAATGCGCAAATCAAAGTCGCACGCCGTGCTTGCAACCATGCCAATGCTGCCTGCTGGCCACCCCGCCACCCTGCAGCGCGCGCCCGCCACCGCTGGCGGCATGCGCTTTGCCACCTACCGGTACAACGGCGGCTGGCCCGACTACAGCCAGTACACGGATGTCCCGGTTGGCAGCGTGAGCAGCACGCGGCAAGACAATGTGCCCAGCACCGGCCTGATCACTTACCAGGTGGGTTGGGCGTGCATGCACGCACGGCTCAGCCGGCTGGTGTGCACCATCGGGTGTGCGGGGGGTGCGCACACATCATGTGCGGCTCCTGCAATGCTTTAATAATGCGGCCTGCATGGTTTGTCGCTCAAGCCCACCACCTCCAAGCCCACTGCCCGGCCCCACACTGGGGCCTCAGATCCGATCAGCCTGCACTTCACATCAGCTGCTGCTCTCCCGTGCACTGCACCCTTCCAGGTCACGCTGAGCAACATTGCCACGGGCTACTACCGCATCGCTGTGTTTGTCATCAAGTCAGCGAGCGAGGAGGTGCAGTCACTGTGGCCTGCCTCCAACGCCACACCGGAGCTGGGCATTGCGGTGGGCGCGCCAGGTGCGAAACAAGCGGAAGGGGGTGGCTGCACATGGAGGCTGCATGGCAAAGCCTTGCCCGACACCAATTTTGAGGAGTTGGTGGCTCACATCCCTCGCAAAACTGCGCAATGCTATGCTGCGCCTCAGCTGTGCTGCCAACAAGCTTGCGTTTGCTGGTGCCTGCAACTCAGCTGCCCTCCATGCTCCTCCTTGCAGGTGCCATCTCCATCACCAGCGTTGTGAATGCGCCCAGCGACCCCACCGGGTCCAAGTTCACGGTGACATTCAGCAAGTCCAACCCAGGTGCAGAGGGAGTGGGCTTCACTGTGGATGCGCAGTGCAATCTGGACAGTCCCCTCCCACTGTGCTGCCCTGGCAGCCTGCTCGAAAGTGATGCCCTTCCCCGCCCCGTACCTGCTGCTTCGCAGACACTGCCAGCCGGTTCCTCTACAAGGTCTACAAGTATGGCACGGACCACACCAACAGCTCCAACGTGGTGCTCAGCGGCGGGCCCATCGCCATGACGCCCTGGATCAACCCGGCCACCAGCTTCACCACCGACACGGTCTCCCCCAAGGGCCTCTACTCCGTGTGGGTGCAGGCCATTCACAGCGACCCCACCCTCAACTCCAGCAACACCACAGGCGCCAACACACCCTATGCCATTGGTGCGCGCGGGGGAGGCAGATGCCGGCTGCATCACTGAAATGCAAAATGCATGGGATCCGGACAGGGCTGCGCCGCATACGGCTGCCCTGCTGCATGTGGCAGTTGCATGTTTGCATCTCCGTCCCTCGCTGCACATGAGGCCAACCATTTGTGTGTTGATGCACGCAGGAACGCCCAACAAGCCCGAGATTGTGCGGGTGGATGAGCCGCTGAACAACACAGCCAGCCAGTTCACCGTCTACTTCAACCGCCCAGCTGTGGACAACCTGATGTGAGTGGCTTGCTGCCATGCATCCTCCTGCAAAAGATGCATTGCCGGGTCTGCTGATCACAGGCTGCATGCCTGCTATGCACTGGTCCAGGCCAGCCCCCCTTGAGCCCCCAATCCCATCCATCACACCTCGCAGGCGCATCGGCTTCTCTCTCACCAACGTCAATGCCGCCGGCCCTGTGCCCGTAACCTGCAATGCGCCAGACACCTGCCCTGCGTTTGCCAATGGCTATATTGCGGACAATCGCATCACTGCCCTGAGCGACGCGGACCGCACTCAGCTGGGCATCCAAGCCCAGTACAAGCTTGTTACCGGCACGGTGCAGACCGCCCAGCTGTTCACCATCACTCTGTGGGGCATCAACGATGTGACCCCCGTCGGCGTTGCCTCTGACCCCTCTGCCGAGGTTGCCACCGTGGGTGAGTGCAGGGTAGTTGCCGGGCGAGGGCGCGCTCTGCAACTGTGTGCCCTGCCGCTGATTTGCAAGCTGCAGCTGCGGGCATTTGTGTGCTGTGCACAACTGCAGAGGTGGCTGCCCTGCACGATTATCCACATGTCATTGCTTCACACACCCACGCAGGCGAGCCTGGCGTGCCAAGCACTGTGCAGGCAGCAGATGGAGCCACCAACCTGGTCGTCCAATTCACCAAGTGAGCCGCTTTACTAGTGTGCAAGCCTTTCTGCTGAGTGACCTGCTTGCACACTCTCGCTAGGCCCGTGGCTGTTGGGCTGAGCTGCACAAAATATGCCGTGCCAGCACCACTTCCTGAGCACCTGGCACCCGGTTGATCTTGCGCTGCGCAGGCAGCCGCCCCTGATCGCCTCACGTTACTACTACGATGTCTTCAACGGCACAACCAAAGTGCTGGACAACCTGCGCGCGACAGTGTCCCCGGTTGCCAACCAGACCAACCGGCTGCAGTTCACCACTGGCACGCTGCCGACCCAGTGGCGTTACCGCGTGGTGGTGCGCGCCACCACCGGCCAGGGTGCTGTGTACAACACGGCGAGTCAGGCCTCGTCCAACCTGGCAGGCGTCGGTGAGCTGCAGCTGGGCCACAGCTGGTTGGCTTGCAGTGGCTGCTGGAGTGCAGGTGCAACCCATGACTTCAGAGGTCCAGCGGCAATAGAGGCATGTCTGCAATGCTACAAAGCACTGTGTGCATAGCGTGCAAGCCTGCCTCACTTGCGGCGCTCTGCCGTGCTCGCTGCGCTGCAGGCCAGCCGGGCCTGCCCCGCAATGTGGAAATCCAGGCGGGCGTGAGCACCCTCAGCGTCATCTGGGATGCTCCCGCCGTGTCCGACACAGCCTCCTCGTACACCGTCATGATCTACAGCGATGCGGGGGACAGCACCTTCACTCCTGCTAAGCTTGCTGGCACCTGGTCCGGCATTCCCTGGAACAGCAACTCGGAGGATCCCCAGCAGACCTACTATTACAGCCTGCCCACCCCCACCGGCCTGACCAACGGTAAGCCCCTCTGGCCTCGGTCTGTTTGTGACAACAGCGCTGGTGTTGCAGGGTCAATAGTGCTGCCTGCATCGCTGTACGCCTGCCTGCCTGCATCGCTCCATTCCTTGCACCTTTTGCCCTGCATGGCTCACAGCATGCTGCACTGTGCTGTCTGGTGCGCAGGCTACTATCGGGCGGCCGTCGAGGCAGTGAACACCGCCACAGACCGCAGCTCTGCCAACAGCGGCATCGACCGCGCCGCGCTGGGCGATCCTGGCCAGATCACCATTGACAGCGTCAAGTGAGTGTAGCGCTTCCAATCCTTCGGGCGGGCCAGCAGGCCGCTGGTGATGAGCAGGTGGCAGGAGCATGCAGGTCCTTCGAGCAGCCATCCTGCTTACAACCAACAGCCTAAGCGCTTGCCTCTGCAGTGCCCCCAGTCGCCTGAATGTGCCAGCTGACCCATGTGCTGTGCTGTGCCTGGCGTTGTGCACTTGCAGCGCCCCTCCCTGCAACTCTGCCCCGCTGCCCCATTTCTGCAGATACGAGTCGTATGCCAACCTGATCCGCATCACTTTTTCCGAGGCACCGCCCCTGACTGGCGAGCGCTACGGCCTGAACGTGTGGAGCCAGCCGTACCTGACTGAGGCTCCGCAGCAGCTGGGCGATTGGACCAACCTGCAGTGGGGAGCAAACGATAACGGCGCCGGCAAGAAGGAGATGCTGATCAACACGGTGGCGGGCGATGGCTACAGCTCCTGGCTGCAGCCCGGTGAGCAGGGACCAAGCAGGCTGTGTGCTTTTGTGAGTGGCAGCAGCAGGGAAATGTGACCAGCCAGCACCCTGTCTGCCGCAATGCTATGCGCTGAATGTCAAAGCTCTGCCGCCCATTATATGCAGGCCGCTACAACTTCTCAGTGCTGGCCGGAAACGAGGCGCGGCCTGAGTGGGAGTTTGGCACCGCGAGCGCCATTTCCAACCAGCTGATTGTCGGTGCGCGCAGCCGCAGCAGCTGCGAGACGCGATGCACGCTCTATCTACACCTGGCCTGTCTGTGGAGGCTGCGCTGTGAAATGCGTCTACCTTCTGATGACAGTGTGTTGATTTGATCGGTGTGCAACACTGTGCGCCACCTGCTGTGCCCTGCAGGTCCTCCCGGCCGCCCAGCCGCCTCGGCGCCAGACACCACAAACAGCCAGCTGAGCATCACCGTGGCTCCTGGTGATCCCGAGCTGGTGAGCTGGAATGGATGGTGGTGTACCTGGGATCGCTGAGGGAGGTGCACACTACAGGCTTGCCGCTGCGCACAGCAGCTCCATGGTCTGCACAGCTGCAACTGCCCTGTTTGTGCGGTAGACGTGGCATGCGCACCCTTCCACCCAACGCTGCAGGCCACCTCCTACTCGGTGCGCACGTACGGGTACGACTACCGCTACCGCACCTGCCTGACCACCAACACCCTGGAGACGCTCACCCAGTTCCCGGCCCGAACCGCCACCTCGTCTGCCAAGTCGGACGGCTATGAGATGGGTAAGCACAGCACCTGAACAGCGCAGCGCCGGAGCATTTGCTGGTGAACGGCTGGGTGGTGGCAGGGAACACCCATGCAGCGTGTGCATTTCGTGTTGAGTGAGCACTGTGCTGTACCCACACCTGCTGCTGGCCCGCTGCCGCAGGCACGTACTGCATTGAGGCCACAGCCTCGCTCAACTACCGCAACTATGGCGACTACGACAACCCCATCCAGTCCAAGAAGCAGGACCCGCTGGACATTGTGCACGTCGGTAAGAGGTGCTGCCGCCGCCGCCGCCAGCGCTGCACTACCGATTGGGCAAAGGCGATTAACTGCCCATCAGTTGTCAGTGTGCATCCTCCCCGGGTGGCTCAAACCCCTTCGCCCTTCATGGCCTGCCCGCCCCTGCAGGCCTGCCCCAGACACCCTTTACGCCATCCCTCAACAGCGGGCTCATGCGCCTGGGAGTCAGCTTCCAGTGCCCCACCATTTGGAACAGCGACTCCATGACCTTCACACTGAGGCGTGTGGATCTGGGCCTGGACAGGGTCATTTATTCCGCCAGCCTGGATGCCGACAACAGGTCTCCCCGGCTGGTGAGCACCCGCAGTCCGCTCAGCCACAATACCACATCTTCTTAGTGCTTGCACAATGACTGCCCATGCGGCTGCTGTGTTGCAGCTGAGGGACCACTCACACCCCATGGTCATGTGTGCAGGCCCGCGACGGCGGCGAGGGTGATTGGATCATCGATGAGTCGTGGTACGGCGACAACCAGGGAGAGTGCTCCTTCGACATCTAGTGAGTTTGTGCAGCAGGGGGCTGGCCGCCGCATGGCACCTTTGTGCTGCGAACCAGCCGGGCAGGTGCACTTCGCGATCTACATCACACCAGGACCTGGACTGCCCCCGCCTGCCCTCTGTCTGCAGCACTGACAGCATCCCTGACACCGACAACGACGTGGGCCAGTATGTCATTTCTCTGGTGAGGCCAGCCTAAAGAGCGTAGCGGTTTTGCAGTTCTGCAGCAGTTCTGCAGCCCCAGCAGTTCTGCAGCGCCCTATGCTGCAGGCAGCTGAAACCGTGTTGCCCGCTGTGTGCAGGTGGCTCACAATGGCAACGGGCCCAGCGACGCCTCGAGCGAGTCCTACGCTGGAGTGCTGGGTGCGGCCCTCAGTCCTTGCTTTGGCCCCTCGCCGCAGCGCGCTTGCCAGCTCAGACGGATGCATTCGCAACTGTGCTGCCACTTGGTTGCTTTGCGTACTGCTTGCATCTGATGCCTGTATCTGGCTGCAGTCACCTGTTCACTTGTATCTGTGTGCAGGCCGGCCGGGCATGCCCACCAGCGTGGCTGTGTACAACAGCGCCACCGACAGCGCTGCCATCACCATTGAGGTTCGCTGCTTGTGTGACTGGCAGGCCACTTCCCCTCAACCGACTGGGCGGCTGCCACCGTCAGCCATGCACAACTGCAGCCCTGCCACTGCTGCTGTATCCCTGGGCTGCAACTAGCCTTCCTGCCCTCGTGAGCAAAAATCGCATCCTTCTCACCTGCTCGGGCTGAGCAACCTAGTGCGGATTTCGACTCTGTTGGACTGCAGGTGGATGTTCCGCCCGCTGACGTGCACGGCGGCTACGCAATGGGCCTGAAGTGGTACCATGCCGGCCAGGAGACTGATGTCGTGTACAACGCCAGCCAGCCCTATGTGTACACTGCCCGTGACAACGTGTACGGCAACTATGACGACGAGAACAAGTGGCTGGTGCGCAGGTCTGGGGCCTGCTGTTGTGAGGACAATGCACGGCCAGCAGACGCCGCTCTGCGGAGCACAGCCGCTTTGTGCGGCGCCAGCAAACTGCAAGCATGCACCTGCACACTCTCCATTCTTGCTCCCGCGGCCGCACCCCTTGCGCGCAGATCGACTTCCCGCTGTCCAACATGCGCTGCAACGGCGAGGAGTGCGGCGGCGGGCAGTACGAAATCACGTACTTTGCAGCTGTGTCGCGCTTCAACACGGATGACCAGTACATATCCAACCCGCAATACGACCGCCAAGTGGGCAACTGGATCACCGGATCTAGGCTGCCCACCGAAGCCTTCCCCACCAGCAAGATTTACATTGGTGAGTGGGCAGGCTGCCGGGTCGTTGGTCTGCAGGCATGCAGGCGGCCGGTGGTTGGGCAGGCCGCTGGGCTTTGTGCCTGCCATCGGGCCTTGTGTCTGCCATCGGGCCATCCGATCCCAATCATTGAGTGTGCCTGCACCCTGCCCCTCTTCCAGGCAACCCACCGACCCCCACGGGCCTGCAAATCATGAGCCGCCGCATCTACAACCCTGCTGCCAACCCCGTTGTGCTGCGGGTGCGCTGTGGAGGCTGGGTGGAGGAAAAAGGCAGTCACAACTGTACCGCCCTGCAGAGTTTTGTTTGCCCAGCCTCTTCGATGCAAAACCATGGTGCCCTGCCCCCCTTCCCCACTGCCACTGCAGATTGATGTGCCTGAGAGGGACGTGGCTGCCACGTATCGCGTCCAGCTGCGCTACTTCCCCATCCAGGTGCGCTGGTGCAGTGGCTTGTTGGTCACCAAGCGCGGTGCTGGTCATAGAATGCTGTTTGTGTGCCAGCTGGTGCCATTTGTGTGCAGCCGCAGATGCCCCGACTGCCCTGGTCATCTCACGTGGCTGCCTGCTGTGCATCTGTGCAGGGTGACGTGTCAGCCTCCCGCCTGGTGACCAAAACGTTCAACCAAGAGGACCTGGAGATTGTGAACGACGGCAACAACAAGTTTGTGCTGCCGATCAGCCTGCCGGAGCTGGACTGCGACCCCAACACCGACGGCCAGCAGCCCTGCGGCGCCGGCAGGTGGGTGTGGTGAAACAGCTGCCTGGTGAACATGCTCAACAACTGGGCAGCTGCTGTGCTGCACACGAGCGGTGCTGCTGTTGCCGGCATGCTCTGCATGCTCTGCAGTGCAGCAGTGCAGCAGTGCAGCAGTGCAGCAATTGCCCGCAGCGCACGCTCGCTCGCTCGCTGAGTCACTCACGGCAGCTGCATCCAAGGCACCCATGCCTCACACCTGCCCCGCTGCAGCTACGAGGTGGCAGGCATCACCGCCATCAGCCGCGTGACTGGCGATGCCAAGCAGGACGCTGACATGGAGGCTGGTGACCTGGCGGCAGTGGCGGAAGACGGCGGCGCCATCATTGTGGAGAACGAAGGTGGGCACCTGGGGTGCCGAGGAGGGCAAGTGGAGTATTGCTTGCGGCTGTGAGGGTGCCGGTCCACCTCAGCCTGAGCAAAACAGCTGCACAACACCTGCTGTGTGCTCACGCGCAGCAAACAACTGCCAGTTTGCGTCTGCTGCCACTTCTGCCACAACCCCCACCCGATCCCCGTCCCTTCATCTCCCTGCGACAGGCGGCACCCTCCAGCAAGCCCAGAACGTGTTTGTGGCCAACACGCGCCTGGCGGACACCCCGGCCGACACCTCGTTTGACATTGAGCTGGACATCCCTGCCACCGACAACATCATGGGCTGGATGTATGGCCTGTCCTACATCCCCGGCTCAACCGGCGAGCGCACCGACGTCCACGACGGCAGCGGCGACTATGCCATCTATGTGCCCCGCCTCGGGGCCTACAAGTATGGCAACCGCCTGCACATCACTGTGCGGCTGGACGACCTGCGGTGCGACCCAGGCACCGGCACCTACGGCACCTGCAACGGCGGCGGCAAGTTTGAGCTCACCACCCTTATGGCGCTCTCCTGGTTCAATGAGAACGGCGAGCCGGTCGCAGAGAACGCCAGTGGTCGCGATGACGCCGTCAAGCAATTCGGCTTTCCCGGAAAACAGGGGGAGTACGGCTCCCCCCGCAGCGGCCCCCAGCCCTGGTTCGGCACCTTCTACATCGGTGTGTATGAGTGGCAGTGGGGTGTTTGCGTGTCTGGGGCCGTGGCAGCTGCAAGAACCAGCCCGGTGTTTCTCTGTGCTAGCCTGGCAATCCCTTGTTGCACTTGAAACATACCTCAAACCACCCTGCTGTCCATGCTCCCCACAGGCTCGCCGTCGGTGCCCACAGGCATCTTGGTCCCCGATGTGCCCCTGGTTGACTCCCCGCTGGTGGTGCTTGTGGACGCACCAGGTACGGCCAGCCGGCGCTAGTTGTGTTGGCAGGCCTCTGGTTGCCTGCAGCTCTTGCATGTTTTGCTGCACGCTCTGCCAGCCGGCCGTGTGAGCATCCTGCCACCCTTCGTGCCCCCTTGCCTGCTCAACTTCTGTGCCTCGCGGTGCCTGCCGCCTCGCCTATGCTGCAGTTGCCGACAATGCCTACTCGTACACGGTTGCCCTGGAGAAGCTGCCGGCTGGCACGGATGACGGCAGCGGCACTCGCATCGACGTGGAGGTGTTCCAGGCCAATGATGCACGCATGCTGGTCACTGGCAACCCCAGCAAGTTCCGGCTCAGCATCCCCGCCGGCCAGCTGCTGGGCGCGGGCAGGTGCGGCGCCGGGCACGCTGTTCTGTTGCTTGCGTGGAATTGCCGGTGGGGATTCTAGCGTTGCTGCGCATTAGCCACAACTCTGGTGCGTCTTATTCCCTGCTGGAAAGGGAGCCAGCGCATCCGCCTCGCTTCCCGATCAAGGCCACCCGTGTTGCACCTCCCGCAGGTACCGTGTGTTCGAGGTCAAGGCCGTCTCCTGGTTTGACAGCGAGGGCTCGCCCGACCGCTCTCCTGCCGACTTTGAGCCCATCCACGTCATTGTTGGTGCGCTAAGAGGGCGGCATGCAGCTGCAGGCCAGGGCGGCACTGCAAAGCCCATGCCTGGCAGGCACCGCTTGCATAGCAGCCAGGAACTCCTTGAAGGGAACCTCGCACCTTACAGGAACAGCTCAACATCTCCTGCCTGCACTGCCTGCCTGACCACTTGCCCCTTTGTCACCCGCTGCCGTGTGCAGGCAGCCCCAGCGACCCGCCTGCCACCGCCCAGATCCTGTCGGCAGGCGGCTCCCGGGAGGGAACCACCTTCAATGTGGCCATCGAAGCGCCAGACGTGAGTCTGGGGGGCGGCTATGCCTGCCTGCCTGCAGGGCTGCACCTGTCACTAGGCTTCAGCTTGCAGGAACGCAATTTGCCGGAGTGCACTGAACTGCTCCACGCCAGTGCCTGCCTGTTTGCCTGCCCAAGCCATCCCTTCTCCTGCTGCACCCTGGTCTCTGCAGGCCGACGTGGCGCTGTACTACACTGTGTCGATTGAGTACCACAGCGGCAAGCGCGACCCCGAACTGCTGACTGTCTCCAACACCGACCCCGCCACCAACACCTTCACCGTCATGCGCTGGGGCGAGTCTGGCCGCGTGGCCCGCTTTGACAGCTCATATGGTGTGAACAAGCTGCTGCTGCCGGTGGATCTGTCCCAGGCCCAGTGCAACGGCCAGGCCTGCGGCCGCGGCAAGTACCTGGTGACAGCCGTCACGGCGCACCCCTGGCACGCCAGCGACGCTTACCCTGCTGATGGCCAGCCCGGCGCGCCCGAAAACGGCTGGCCTGCGGCCGGCCCCGGTACCATTGCGACCGAGCCCATGGTCGGCTTCACTTTCATGGGTGAGAAGGAAGCTTATGCAGTTGGGTGGGGACACAGAGAGCACAGCACTAGCGCTGCCCTTAGCCCCCTGCCCAGAGGTGCAGACAAGGCGCACTTCTTGGTGCCTGCGACTATGCAGGGCCTGCCCGCTACCGGCATGCCAGCCGCCTGACAGTGTCCTCCCATTCTCTGATGCGCAGGCGACCCCGAGACCCCTACTGGAGCTGTGGGCGTGAGCACCCTGGAGGCAGGGGTCACCACCCTTACCATCACCTTTGACCGCCCCGAGGCCGACAACGCAGACGTGAGCAGGGGCACTGGGGTTGCCAGTGCAGCTGTGCTGTGTGGTCCCTGGTTGGCACTGGGGCCGTTGGATCAGCACTGGTCACTCAGCGCTGTTGTCGGCAAACCGGGCCCTGTGACTGGCCTGCACGTGTTGCCTGCGTCCGGTTTTCTCACCACACAATTGCATACCAGCGGGGATGTACCTACTGACCTGCTGTCTACTAACCCGCTGATGTTTCGCAGTTTTACTATGTGGAGGCCAAGAAGTACTTCCCTGGCGGCACGGAATCTGGCACCTGCACCGGGCGTGTCTACATGCCCGACGGCACTGACGGCATTACGGTGCGTGGGGGGTGCGGTGCCACGCGCGCTGCAGCAGAGCCGCCCCTACTGTGCGCCGCTGTGCCAGCCGGGCCTGTGCTCCACGTGTGCTTGCATGGCTGTGAATGCTGCGCCCCAAGATGAGCTTGGCAAGTCCCTCTGCTCCAAGCAACACCAAGCCTGCTCACCTCCAGCCCAGATGCACTGCTCAGCTCTGACTCGTAGGCACTTTCTGCCGCCGCCCCTGTGCAGCCCTACACGGACAGCGGCAACACGCGCACGATCGGCATCACCGGCTGCCAGCTCACGCCCGGCAAGTTCCGCGTCACCACCTTCCGGGCCGACAGCCGGTTCAGCCAAGACGGCTACCAGGAAGCGGACCTGGACACGACCAGCGTCGACTCCTACTTTTACATGGGTGCGCCTCATCTGGTTCTCCAGTCTGATGGCTGCCGCACCAACATTGGTGCCCTGGGTTGGCAGGCACCTGGTCCCAACCTGGGCTGGAATGCAGTTGCCGATGCTGCCCTGCGGGACAGCTTCCTTGCCTGAACTTGCAGAACTGCTGTACAATGCCCTACATACAACCCCGCCTGCCCTTGCAGGCCCTGTGGGCAGTGTGGAATATGTTGACCTTGATGACATCGCTGAAGATACCTTCACTGCCGGGCCCATCAACAGCCTGCCAGTGCAGTGGTGGCAGACGCAGCCGGACGCTGCCAAGTTTGCGTCGGTTGAGCTGCTGCGCTACCTCACGGGCGACAGCGACGGCGACAACCAGCTTGTGTGCAGCGGCAATGTGGATGAGCAGGCCTGGCAAGACGTTGCATACATGAGCGGCAACTCGCAGCCACTTGTGCTGAACGTGCCCACCTGTCCAGGCAGTGCGCACGACCTCCAGCGCGGCAGGTGCGCCTGCGTGGGCTGTGCTTAGCTGGGCATTGCTTGCCATGTCTATGTGCCACATGATAGCCAGATTGCTGAAGCCCAGCTTGCTGTCGCCTCCCGCTGCCCAGGTACAAGCTCATCTGGAGCGTCTACAACTCTGCGGAAAACGCCCAGTCTAAGATGTCTGACTTCTTCTACATCGGTGGGGAAGGCCAAGGACGGCTACTTGATTGCATGGGGCGGGAACCTGCACATTTGGTCTAGGAGGACTG
>VFQQ010000253.1_pt1 | contig 127541 bp, 96 predicted proteins | sample 3512341 | NCBI WGS metagenome assembly VFQQ01 (sample SAMN10412373, study PRJNA504923) | tailings metagenome | isolation source: Relicate 2 Philex TSF1 revegetated site | place: Philippines: Tuba, Benguet | collected 2017-08-29 | reverse complement strand
TGAGTGGTTCTTAAAAATAGAGACTCACTGTCCAAGTTCTTAGGGGTTCAGGAGGTGCAAATGTCCCGTGCAATTCATTGCTGCGCGATTTTTCCGCTCAACAACAAGGTTATCACGTGCCCCGGTAACTGGTCGGTGCCAAGAACGGCGTCGGTGTCGCAATCAAAGGTATGACGCACCGACTTCACCTGTAAACGGCCGTCGTCGGTGATGGTAGGTAGCCCCACACGCGTTTCGCTACACGACGTTGTAAGCCACGCACATCGTGCCGATGATAGAATCGTTGATTCTCGCTCGGTTATCAAATATATGGCTCGGTTGATGTCTCTGCCTTCAACATCGGCAATAACAATGTGTATGCGTGCGCCACCCGTTATGTCGCACGAGCCCAGTACACTCCACTCAGCATCAGCCACAGACGTTTGGCCATGCGGCTGGACAGATGCAACAATCATTGCTTCGGGGATAGACTGTACTGCTGCACGCTTTGGCCATGCTTCAGGGCCTTCAACTAACTGCTGTTCGGTTATGCGTATCGCCGACGTGCAAGCACTGTCTAACGCCGATATGTCGAGGTAGCTTTCGTCGCCCGCAATGGCGTTAGCCACACCAAACACTAGTGCGGCTAGCAGCACGATTACCCGTAGAAGATGTGTCACTGCTTAGGCTGCTCAATTTCAATAGAATATCGAAACACACCTGGATAGCCATTCTTCGATCCGGATATTCCATGAAGAATTTGCCGCTTGCCATCGCACTTTGCCACGTGCAGCTCGTCGAATATCTTATACCGCACCTGTCGCGAATACCACTGTCGTAAGTGCAACATCGCATCGTCGTGTCGCGCCCACGCCGACGGGTCGTTGTCGTAGTCTATCTCGGCTGCAAACTTGTAATAGCCAGTAGCGTTGATATGCAGGTAAATGCGCAGACGCGGCATTTTTACGTCGACAATGGTATCGCTCTCTACCACTCGGTAACCGCTAACATTTGCGCCGCGGTACAAACAGCTATCCAGTGTTTCTCGAAGATTGATTCCCCAAACGAATAAGGGGCACTGACAACCAACGATAAGCTTGGGCTCGGCAAGGGGCTGCGCTCGCGCCAGTCCTAAGCCCATCGTTAGGGCAATTCCACAGCATACCAAAAGTCGTAGTGTCATATCCTATCAATCAAAGTTCAACGTACATCAACGTAGCGTCCTACAAAGTTCCAGAATCTTGGCGGTGTTGCAACCACCAACCACCGGTGGCGTACTTCGCGCCCGTTTTTCCACGGCGCCTGTATCACGAATCCCAACCCGTATGAGTGCACGAACGTTTCCTCCTGTTATCGCACGGCCATGAACACACCGGCGCCAGTATCAGCTCTGCAACGCCGATTGAAACGCCATGCCACATAGCGTTGCGCCTAGGTCTTCCGACTGTTCACAGTGAAGCTTCTTCCGGATTCGCAGGCGATGCCACTCGACCGTGCGGATCGAGCATGATAGGATTGCCGCTATGTCTTTCGACGTCATACGCAACACCAGCAGCGTGCACACACGCTGCTCGGCGCGAGATAGGTCGGGACTTCGGCGCAACAACTCGGCGGCAAAGTTCCGATACGTAGCGTCGAACTGGCGTTCGAACAGCAGCCAGTCGGCCTCGGAAAAGACGGCCTTTCTTCGGCGATTACTTTCGTCGCGCTGACGCTCGATATGCCGCAAAGCCACCTCGGCTAATTCCTTTCGCGATTGTTCCAGCTGTTGCTCGGCATCAGTAGCACGCCGTTGCATACGTTGCAACTCGCGCTCGCGTTCGGCTACCTTGTACTTCATGTGCAACGCCGCCGCCAAACGGCTAAAGCTGTCGGTATATAACGCCAGCTGAGCCTCCCACGCACGCTCTGCATAGGCAACGGCATCCTCGTATCGTTGGCACGATGCCTCAAGTCGCCACGCAAACACAAGGTTGTACACGTATTGTTTGGAAATGGTGCCACCACCGCGCTCAAGATCACGAAGGCCTGTTTGTATCTGCATACGGGCCTCGTTGTAGCGCTCATTCGCAGAATATGCCTGCGCAAGGGCAAATCGAATGTTGTTCAGCTCAAGCCATGCGTTGTGTTCAACGGCCGTAGCCAAGGCCTGTTCTAAGACGTCAATAGACTCCTGAAAGCGGCCAATCTCGTTATACATCTGGCCCATTACGCTTAGCGATCGTAGCCGTGCCACTGGCGACGTTACCGCTGCTATCCTAGGAGCCAACGACTGAAGTAAGTGCAATCCGCGTTCATCGTGGTGAACATCAGTTAGTGCTAGGGCCAGATTGCAGGCCATGATCACGAAAGAGAGTTCCGACCCACGGTTGATCGCGTGATCGAAGGCCATCTGCGCGTACTGGAGCGCCTCTTCATGACGCTTGAGGCCATGCAGAAGAATGTATATCTGACTATACGCATCGGCAAGCGTTACGCCAGTGCTGGCTTCCTCTAACACTCGGGCCGCCTCGTATGCATCACGTAAGGCCTCTTCGTTGGCCCCAAGGTATGCATACGATGCTGCCGTCTCTACCAGTGCCTTCCCGCGTAGAACACGATCTCCAGCCGCCTCGGCTATGACGGCCCCAAGGAGTGCCTGCTCGTGCGCGTCGCTAAGTCGTCCACTATTCCGGTATAGCTTGGCCCGGCTAGTGTGCAGCATAAACCTCGTTTGATAGGCATCAGCAGGCACGACCTTCTCGGCCATAGCAAAGGCAGCTTCGGCCGCCTCAAATTGTAAGAGTCGAAAGTGCGCAACGCCGCAGTTCACGTGCAGCTTTGCCAGAAGGTCGACATCCCGATCCACCCCGTCTTGCTTCAATGCCCGTTCGTACCAGGTAAGCGCTTCATCATACCTACCAAGCGTTCGCAGGCACAATCCGCATTCACGCATCAGCAAGGCTCGCTCCTTGCCATCAATGGATGTATCGTCCAGCACGACCATTGCGGCCTGTAGTGCCTGGTTGACGTCGCCCTGCTCGCGCATAGAACGAATGCCGTCAATCGTCACAACCATATACTTAACCCAGTCATGACGAGTGCATACCAACGCCGAGACGATGCCCCGTCGCCAATAACAAACGTTGGTTGAGGGTCGTAGAATCCTCGTACCTCCGAACGCCATCGCAGGTTTTCTCGAAGCGTAACATCAATATTCATCGACGCACTTGATACCGTTACGTTCTGCGCCGTGCCAAACTTGTATAGAATACGATCGGAATCGTCTGCATGCTCCAAACGAAGGCAGGCCTGAACGTCATTCCCCAGTGTCTGCACCGCCTGCAAACCGGCGTAGAACGATAGCGAGCTCCGCCCTGCTTGACGCTGTTGATTGGTTACGTCAAACAACCCATGAATCACCGTCGCTTCACCAAGTCGATGCGTGAAGGTGGTGTTTACATGGTATCGCATCGAGGACGTGCCGTCTGTCAATGGCTCTAATCCAGCAAAGGTGTTTACTGCTAGGTCTGTTTCTCTCGCTAGCCGCCACAACAACGTCGTGCCCACGGCAGGCTGCCTGTTTGCATCCACTATCTGCTGCCAGCCGTTCATAAGCACCAGGCCTATACGTAACGCAGAATCCACTTGCCACCTGCCATGAACACCAAGCATATAGTACGGCGTGTGGTCGGCTATCAGCGACCTCGACATCGTTGGATTCGTCCACGACAACATACTTTCAAACCCGATAGTGGATGGCAGTACTCCAGCGTCAAGTGTCCAGGAATCACCAATCCGAATGTGCATCGACGCCTCGTGAAGCATTCGCCATGAAGAGTCCGCACCGCCATAGTTGGCTCTTGTAAAGGCGCCTTCCTGCAGCGCTATGCGCGCTCGCACTGCGTCCTTCGCCCACTCTACGCCCACAACAACATGGTTCACCACAAGCTGATTGCCAATAGCTGGCTGTGTTGTTACGTGTGTTGCATTGCCGTCGGTACTAGGTCGCGCAACAACTCCCCACACGTCGGCTCCGCCAAACACCCGAAGATCTTGGCCCTGTGCACGTCCAAACGCTATCACCCACAAAAAACAAGAAACCCCCACGGCAACGAAGGCCATGAGGGTGCTGTGCTTATGCAGTGTGGTTCGGGAGGGAGTTGAACCCCCGACACATGGATTTTCAGTCCATTGCTCTACCAACTGAGCTACCGAACCAGAGGGCCGCAAAGATACGAGTTTGAGCCGGTTTTCCAACGCTACGTACATGTCTGGAATCATAGATGTATCGTAACCGTCCTAAAACGGCGTCCAACTAAACGATACCATGGGCACAACTGCCGGTGCACTAAAGACGGCCAATCCAAAGTCCATGCTTACATGCTCGTTCGTTGTGCGCACACCCAAAAACACCATAGTGTTTGCCGGCCTCGTAAGGTCGTTATTCCACAACTCACCTATCACATGCAAATCGTAAAAGTCCGGCAGACGAGCGTCCATGCTCAACCCAATGCCCACCGATCCCGTAGGGTAGTTCACGTTAAAGGGGTTAAACAACGTCCCGCCGTTAACAGTGTAGAAGTCCTCACCAGATACCTTGGCAAAGAACATGGTGCTTACCTGCGACCTCGCCCCCGTAAACGTAGCTACGCCGTAGACGTGTCCCATAAAATTACTCGAGCCAAGCCACGACCCCGTAACACCCGCAGCATAGTACTGCCGGCCGGTTTCAACAATACCGTTCGGTGCGTCGTAGAGCGTGGCCTTTACGTTTATGTGCGACACTTGATCTGCAGCCGCAAGGCCCGGCACAAAGGTGCGCCCGGCGGTAATGCTCACAATGTCGGCTATGCCTGCACCAGCATACAAAAAGCCAAGCTCCCACAGTCCTACAAAATGGTCGTTCCGTATGGGTTCTGCCGTAGGCATAATGAACACTCGGTGCCTCTGCCGATAGGAACGCTCTAGTGCCTCTATCCATGCAATCTCTTTGACGTAGACCTTAGCCCGGCCTATCACGACGCCAATACGTATGGCATAACCCTGGTCGTCGCGCTCTACCGCTAACACGGGTCCTGTTAAAATGTCGCCATTAACCAGCCGCACATACCATAACCTGTCTGGGTCGATGCGTATCTCTTCCTTCATACGCTCGGCATCGGCCTCTGCCCATTCCAGTTGTGCGATAAGGGGCATCGCAGTTACGATGGCAAGTGCCATCGACAACAGCGCGCCGCGCAACATGCCTGGCTTCACGCTGCGTCGCCCTCCGACAGCGCAAGCTGGCCACAGGCGGCGTCGATATCGTGCCCACTGCTGCTACGCACGAGCACCAACACGCCTTCGTCGCGCAGCTCCTGAAGGAAGGCCTCGAAGCGCTCCGGCGACGCTGGCCGAAGCTGCGCGGCAAAGCCCTCAGGGCGCGTAAAACCAATGTCGTGAAAGGGTATGACGTTCACCTTGCTCGGCACTCGCTTGGCAATACGCGCTAAGCGCCGCACATCGTCGGCACTGTCGTTAAATCCGTCAAACACGATGTATTCGTAGGTGACCTTCTTACGAGTCTTCTTGTAGTAGTACTCTAGGGCATCCATAAGTCGCGGTAGCGGCCACCGCTTAGCAATGGGCATGAGCTGCTCGCGTGCGCCTTGCGTGGTTGCGTGCAACGACACAGCAAGCTTAATCAACTGCCCCTCATCGGCCATACGTTCTATGCCCGGCACAACACCAGCAGTTGAAAGAGTGGTTCGTCGCGGCGCAGCCATGTTGGTGCGTTGGTCGTTAAAAATCTCGGTAGCACGCATCACGTTGTCGTAGTTGTTCATGGGCTCGCCCATGCCCATAAACACAACGTTCGTTATCTCGAGTCCAGAGTGCCGCGCCACAGCAAGGTATTGATCCACAATCTCGCCGGCCGTTAGGTTGCGCTGCAAGTTGAGCGTGGCCGTTGCGCAAAAGGCACAGCCAAGATTGCAGCCCACCTGTGTGGATACACAAAGCGTGCGCCGCCGTGGTACTCCGTCGGCCACACGCATCTCGCTCGGTATCAAGACACTTTCAATCTGGCGCCCATCGTATAACCGAAAGAGATACTTAAGCGTGCCGTCGTCAGACGTCTGCACGGTTTGCAGTTCTACGCTGTGCAAACGAAGGTCTTGCGTTATCGCTTGCCGCAACTCCGCAGGCAACACCTTTACGTCGTCGATGTCATCGATGTTGTGAATGTACATCGCATCGTAGAGCTGCTGGCCGCGATAGCGCTTGCCGCCTAGTGCCTCCATCGCCTCGCCCAGCTCGGATACGGTCAGCCCCTTTAACTCCGGAGGTCCGTCAACTACATCGCGTCGTGCTTTTGCCATACGCAAAACTAGCACGTGCTAGCCGCATAGCTGGGCTGCCCGTGCAGCAATGGTGCTGCCAATGGCCACGCCCATGCCGTTACAGCCAAAGGCCGTAACGACATTTCCACGCCGTTCTACACGTGGCTGCTTGTCCAACGTAAACCCCATGATGCCACCCCACCGCCGTGCAACACGCACGGTAGCCCATGGCGCAATGATGGTGCGTAAGTGATGCTCAAGGTGTGTTTGCAGCGGCTCCGTTACGTCGAGTTCTGTGGTGGTTTCCCGCTCGCGATCTAGATGCCGTCCACCCCCAAACAGAATACGATTGCCAACATTTCGGAAATACCAAAAGCCGTCGTCGAAGTGAAAACTGCCACGAAACGGCAACCCCTCGATGGGTTCGGTTACAATGATTTGCCCGCGTCCCGGCACAACGTCGCTGTCGGGCATCAAGCCACGCATAAAGCCGTTCACCGCCACCACCACAACGCCAGCACGAACCACACGCGTGCCTACGGTACTTGCTACGTGCACATGTACAACGTCGCGGCCTTCGTCGATACTCGTGACAGCTGCGCCGAAGCGCACGTCAACGTCGGCCCCACGCGCTAACGCCAGCAGCCGCTGCACCATCAAACCAGAGTTCAATGTGCCCTCGTACGGCGTTCGCACCATGGCCTGCACCGCCCCACCAAATCGAAAAGGGGCAATGTGTTCGTCGCAGCGCGCAAATACCGGTGCCCCTTGAAACAAGGGCGCAAGGAGGGTGTTGACTTCGTCGAGGCGCTCAAGGGCCGGATGGGCGGCAAGAAACAGCTCGTAGCCGCCATGCTGCTCGTAGGCGATGTGGGCGTCGCCACAACGCGAACGCAAGCGCTGCAAGCCCTCCACACGGCTTGTGATAACGTCGAGGGCCGCTGCCGACCCCATCAATTCAATGTCGTGAACGATCTCTCCCAGCGAGCCAAAGCAGGCAAAGCCCGCGTTGCGCGACGTAGCTCCGGCCGGAACGACGTCGCGCTCGAGCACCAGAACGCGCAACCCATGGTTGCGCGCTCGAAGCTCGAGCGCGGCAGAAAGTCCTATGATACCAGCGCCAATAACAACGACGTCGGCCTCGAGGAGACCATCATCCCAAAAGGAAGCGGACGTCATTACGGACGACAGACTAGACCGAATACGGCATCTTTAGAAGAATCGTATATCGAATAAGAAAGCAACACCAATCTGAATCGATGCTGGGACAAACTCCTCGGTCTTCTTTTCAGAGAGAGGAGCGTCGTCGAACGGCTCTGAACCATCAAACCGCACTGCCCGACCAAAACGGTAGCTTTCGACAGGAGACGATAAGAAATACCTACCTATGACGTCGACATACAATGTTCCAATCGGCGCCCTCCAAACAGGTAGCGATGCACCTAGGCGGACGTCGAGACCACTACCACCCGACCAACCGCTTGTAGTGCCTTGGCCAGATTCAAACGACTCCCCGAATTGTGCGTTGATCAGACTGTCCTGCTCATGCCAGTATCCAGTGTTGATGTTATAGCCAAGTCCGACCAAGAATCCACCCACATTAGCCATAAATCCAATGGTCGTAAAACTATGTGTCTCACGTAGGCTGTTCTCGAATCCCTCCTCGTTGGGGCGTGGATTGTCCACTTGATTTTTGTCAATTCGATAGTTCTTGTACGGACGAATAGCATTCGTCGTGGTCGTATGTCCAACGTCAAAACGAAGTCCAAAATCACTCCCAATCTGAAACGGAAGTAGCATAGAAGCACCAAACGACGGGATCGCATTGAAGCCGACGTTGGTTTTTCGTCCAGACGAAACAAGCGTGCTAATGCCCGCCCCAGCCAAGCCAAGGTGAACACCTAGCTTATAACTTGGCTTTGGTGCTTCGGTCTTGACTTCTTCAGACGCACCTTGCGCTACCATCATCGTTGACGTAACGGCGAATAGTGTCAATAACGCTATAAATCTTTGCATACGGTCTACCGCTAAAATTGTAGTGAGAACGTGAGTTGGATAGGGGCAAATATATGGGTGAATTCGTTGCTACAACATCAAGTCTGTGGAGAATGTTTGCGCGACGGTGTAACGACATGTCCCATAGAGGGTTCTTGATGAAGACTTGACGTGAACGCTCTGCTTACTATGAACGTATCCTACACATTGTTGTCCGACGAAGAGTTGTTTGCCCTCGTTCGCGAAGGCAACGACGAGCAGGCGTTCAGGGCGCTGTTTCGTCGATACGACAAGCGGCTGTACGCCTACTGTCTACGAGCCTTGGGCAGCAGCGACGACGCCAAGGATGCGTTTCAAACGATAGCTATGACGGTTTTCGACAAACGAGCGGCGTTCACCGATGGCAACTTTGCCGCTTGGGTGTTTACGATTGCCCGCAATCTTTGCCTAAAAGCTATACGGCAACGTAAGCATAACGTTGAAATCACCGAGGATGTGCTAACGAGCCACGACGATGAACCGCAGCATTCCGACGACTTCATGCTTCGGGCTGCTCTCCGCGAGTCAATTGGCAAACTGTCCGACGAGTTTCGCGAAGTGCTTGAACTTCGATACTTCGACGAGCTGAGTTACGACGAAATCGCAGACATTCTGGGCATTGGTGAGTCGCTTGCCAAAATCAGGGTGTTCCGCGCCAAAAAACAACTGCAATCCATGCTTTCCCCGCTGTTAGGCGAACTACGATGACGAACGAAGAACTACTTGCCGGCTTTCTCGACCGGTCACTTACCGAAGACGACTTGCTAGAACTGGAGGCCCGCGCCTCGGCGTCGCCCGAACTTGCGCGCGAGCTTCGCGAGCTGGTAGCCATGGAGTCGCGCATTAAGCAGGCCGCGCCTGCGGTGCTGTTTCCCACGGCCTTCCTTGCCACGGTCGAGAACTCTATCGCGGCTTCGCTTGCTGCTGCCGCCGCTACCGCTGGTGTTGCCGGTGCCGCCTCTGGTCTTTCAAGTTGGTTGCCCTTGGCAAGCGCCGCCGTCCTAGGCGTTGCTGGCGTTGGTACGGCCATCTACTTTATCGCTGCTACACCATCGAGGACTAGCGCGCCATCGCCATCAACTCCAGTTGTAGCTCCCGCACCTTCGGTTGCGCCGCAGCCACCGCAACCCACCACCAATCCTATCGAAGAGCCACCAGCATCGCGCCGCGAGACTGTAGTACGCTCGGCCGACGCACCAGCAAGGCCGACGTCGATTACCAACGACCAAGCAAACCTTCAGCGCCAAAACCCTCCAACGGCCCTTGAACGCGCCCGGATTCGCTTCGAACAGTCCGAAGGCCTTAGCCGCGTACAAGCTGGGTTAGCTCTGGCAAGCATCGACAAAGAACAGGCCGACGCAATCCTGCTGTCGGTGCAAATGGTGGCCGATGAGAACTCGCTGCGGCAGTACCAAGCCGAAGTTCGTGCACGCAGGGCAGCCTTGGCTTCTCCTTCAAATGCAGCTACACTATACCGCGATGCCATCCGCTATGGTACCAACGTTGTGCCACCATCGGTTATCGATGAGTGGCGGCGCCGACTAGACGCTATCGGCAATTAACATAGTACGTTCTGCCCCCCTTGTGAACGGAGACGGAAGCCATGATGCTAGCTATGGCTTCCGTTCTTCGTTTATGATGACAGGACAAAACGTAGCGCCTCCTAGAGCTTGATACAGCTCTACCTCCCGCTCTGTACATCCTGCGTAGACTTCCGCAACCATACAACGTCGGCCTGTCGCAACAGCAGTCAACGTCTTGCTGCCGTCCAACACTACCTCTTCGATGCGTAGCCGCATGGGTGCAGCGTCGACCCCATCAGTCACCGCCTGTACGGTTACCTTGGCATCGTCGCTCTTCCGCGTTGTTCCCGAAACGCCCGTAACCGAAATCGTGGCTTCGTATTCCGCCGATGCGCCGGCCTCCATGCTCATCTCTCCCATGGGCCATCGTATTTCTTCCGGTACGGGGCCCTGCTTGGAAACTTCATAGACCGTCTGCCCAGCACGCCGCACGGCACAGCTCCACGAGGCAATCTCCTCGTCGCTCACCACGTCGGGACGCACGCGAAGCACCGGCAGGTCCGATACCAACATGTTTTCACGCGTCTGCCCGCGCAACTGCACATCGGGCGCAATGCGCAGCTCAACCGTTGCCTCATACGCGCGCGCAGGCGCTACCGTGTTGCGCACACCCATGGCAGCGCGGGCAACACCCCGTCCGCGCAGGGCAGCCGCAACGGCTTCGGCCCGTAGCTGTGCCCTTGCAGCACCCGGCTGCGTGCCATCGTGATAGCCCACCACGTCGATGCGCCGCCTTGCGCTAGCACGCATGCTGTCGGCCACAATCTGCAACACCTGATGCTGCACATGCTTGGCCCCCCTAAGGTACCGCTCGGCTATATCGGTGCCCCCTTCATCAAACACAATAACAGGGAAAAGGGGCATCGTTCGAACACGCGCTACGCGCGTGGGCTTCACCGTAGCCGAAGGACGCGCCACACCGTCGGAATACACAAAGTCGATAGACAACGATGCCTCCATAAAGGCCGCAGGCCGGGGAATGGCTCGCTGATAGATCTCGGTGAATATGACGAGATCGGCCGTGTCCGACGTCGACGTCGACTCTAACCGACTAAACAACGTCACCGTCGTGTCGTTCCGCGCCTCCACAACGGTAATCGTGTCGCGAACGGTTGCCGTGTCGACACGTTTGGGAACAGCCGCAGGTACGCTGTTGGGTGCCCACAATGGTATCCTTGCAACAACACCTACAAAGAGCTGCTGCGTGGTCCACGACGCTCCGTCGAGAGCCGACGACAGGTCGCGCCGAAGGCCAAGCCACGGTACGACGTCGATACGACTCCACACGGGAATGGGCCACGACGCCCGCACGTCAAGCAATAGGGGTGTGCCCGTGGTAAGCGTGGCTGAGCCGGTTACTTGCTCGAGCGATCCATCGGCAAAACGAATGCCCTCAGGATCACGAAAGCGCTGCGTTTGCGTCACTCGCGGTGCAACGGCTAGCGGCAAGCCTAGGCCGACGTCGACTTCTAAGGCCGACCACGGCGTGATACGAGCAAAGCCCACAACGTCGAGCCGCATGCCACTGGCGTTACGGCGATGCTCGACCGTTGCGATGTAGACCGTATCGGCAACATTGATTGGAAGGCGCTCACTGGCATTCCACTGTACACCCAGGCCCTGGGCCGAAAGACGCGTGCCAAGACTAAGCCACGGTAGTACAGGGAGACTAACGCCAACCATGCCACCAAGGGCAAGCCGCGATGAAGATCCATCGAACGATGCGACCGGAGGAGTGGCAACACCAGGAAGAATGAGTGGCACCGTGGCATCGCCAACAAGTGCGCCGAAGCCCCCTACTTCGAGGGAGGGACGAAGGGACGGCTGTTGACACCACGCATGCGCGACGCCAACAACAAGAAGCACGATTGTAAAAATGGTTGTGCGCGCCACGTACAGATGAGGATGGGATTCCAGTGCGCGCAAAGATAGGGCACCGTACGTGCCCTAGGCGACTATCAACAAGCGTACGATGCTTAGGAGCGACTCTCCGTCCTGCGACCGAACCAAAAACCGAACGTAGTACGTGCCCGGCTGCATGTTCAACGACCGAACGTCGAGCGTTACAGATCCCTGCCCAGCTATGAGGTCCGACGTAAGATTGGCAACACTGCGGCCAAGCGCATCGACGATGGTTAGCGAGGATGCCTCTTGCGGGAGAGTACTGACGACGATCGTTGTGCGATCAACAACAGGGTTGGGCTCGATAGAAAGCGAAACACTGCCCTGCATAGTATTTACGAAGCGCGGAGTGCCATTACTCCACCACACGTTGGAGAGTGCCACGGTTTGGGCGCGTTCAACGATGGAGGTGTCTGCGCTTACAACAACGTCGGGTTGGTTGGCCGCAACTGGTGTAAGGGTTATCGAAGACGCGTAAACATCGCACGACGATGCATGACCTGCTACCGCCACAAAGGCCGCCTGAGCAATGGTATCGCCCGAAACAATGGGCCGCAGCGTGGTCGTGAAGAACCGAGCATATGCCTGTGTGCCCTCGACGTAAAGCCCACCACGGGTTACCAGCTCGGTTGAAATCGGAACCAAGATTCCTGGGTCGTAGCGTACGTCGAGCTGCGAGGTGCGCACCTCGTATGTTCGCACGCCCTCCAGCGCACGCACTGTTACGTAAAGGCGAACGGTATCGCCAATGCGTACCCACGTTGTGTCCAACGCTCCCTCGCCAAACCCAAGGGTGAACACCGGCTTTGGCGGCTCGGGCCTTGGTACGCCCTCGCCACGAATCGTAATGAGCGTTGAATCGATATCGCCAATACCAAGGGCAGCCCTAACAAGGTACACACGATGATCGACTACGCTTGGAACCGATGGTGCAAAGCGCACCGAAAGTTGAATGACTGCCGACGTCGTGGCAACTCCTGGCGGCGGTTCGACGAGCGAGACCGCAACGTCGGAATGCTGCCACCGCGTAGGACGCAGGCGATAGACGAAGGCCGACGACGGGCGAGTGGGAAGGTTAATACTGTGCGCCTTGATGTAAACCGAGTCGACGACTACTCCGCCTACGGCAACGTCTACTTCGGCAGGCTGGCGTACACCAGTTCCCGAAAACACCACTACGGCTGTGTCGACAGCAACAGGCGCTTTGCCAGGCCCCGCCTCAACAGTACGCTCATAGGCTGCTATGCACTCTCGCAGTCCTGGTTCACGCGGAACAAATCGAGCGGTAACGACTATCGAGTCGTTACCTAGACCAACTGGTTGGCGCAATCCCAAGGCAAAGTCGTCGGCATCGCCACTAACTCTAAGCATCTTCCAACGAGATACTACGCCGGGGTGGCGTACAACAACGGCGCTCAACGATGTGGTGTCGAACGTGAGCACCGACCCGAACTCGACGTTTCTACGTCTGCTAAGCGAAACGCCCAGACCGCTGATATAAAAAATCACGATGTCGTCGGGAGCACGCACCAACTCGATGGTGTCGCGGTACTCACCAGCCACCAGCGGCCGGAACCGAATGCGCAGTCGCAAAACCCCGTTAACTGGCACCACACGGTCGCCGTCGAGCTGTGTTGCAAATGCGTCGATTTCGAAAGGGGCATCGCACGACTTGATCAACGTGAACGGCTGTGGCCGACGGTCGTTCAGGCGCACTTCGATGAATTGCGACTGCACTTGGCCAAGAATTGACGGCTCGGCAAACGGAAACGACCGTACATAGCGCTCCTGCACATCGGCAAAAACAGCCGTTGTACTTAGAACGAAGAAAAAAAGGAGGGATCGCAACATGTTGATGTAGTGCCCAAGGATTCCATCAGGGAGATAAACGTTACAGCCCTTGCCGAGCAATGATGAGGCAGGTGTCGTTACGCCATTCTTGGCGGACGACCCTGCCAGACCCTTGAACACGTACTTCGTAGCCAGCACCGTGCAGCACGGCAATGGCTCGGCGAATGGTAAAGCCCAGCACACTGGGCTGCTCGGATCGCGCCAACGTTGCACCCATGGCGTCGATGGTAACAACGTTGCCGCGAGGAGCCGCCACTCCAGGCATTGGGTGCTGCCGCACAACAGTGCCCGAAGCCGATACCTGGCTCTTCAAACCGATACTTCGCAGTATTGAGTCGGCCTGAAGCGTATGCAGCCCTCGCACGTCGGGCACAAGCACCGTGTCGACCGCAGCCGACGCTACCACGCGGGCACGTACGCTTTCGTCGCTGGTGGTCATGGTTATCGATTTCTGCACGATACGCCGAAAAATTGGCGCCGCAGCCGAGCCCCCATAGATGGTCGACGTGGGCCGGTCGAGCATAACAATCATGGCTACACTAGGCGACTCGGCCGGATAATATCCTACAAACGATGCTGTGTAGTTTGTTCGGCTATACGTGCCGTTATCGAGCTGCTGCGCTGTACCCGTCTTGCCCGCAATCCTAAGTCCGTTAATCGCGGCAAGCTTACCGGTGCCGCGCTCTACCACACCAACGAGCATGGTGGTAAGCGATGATGCCGTGGGTGCCGATATTACCTGTCGGATGCGCCGTGGCGCTATCGTGCGGTCCTGCACCCCATGTGGATTGCGAATAGCCTGTACAAGCCGTGGTTGCATAAGCACACCGCCGTTGGCTATGGCCGCGTACGCGTTTACGATTTGTAAGGCGGTGGCACTCATGCCGTAGCCAAACGACATGAACATGGGTGTCGATGGCTCCCATTCGTTCGGCCGCCGTAGGCGCCCACGCATCTCGCCGGGAAGGTCGATGCCCGTAGGCAAACCAAAACCAAAGTCGCGCAAATACTTGTAGTACACCCGTGGATTCATCGTACGGATAGCCGATGCAAACACCACGTTACTGCTTTGTTCAAGCGCTTCGTGGAACGGTACCCGACCCAGGGGATGATCGTCTTTGATGGTAGTGCCGTTTATCACGTACAGGCCCTGTCGGCCATCCACAATATCGGTCGACGCCAACTGGCGCTCTTCCACGAGTGCTGCAGCAGCGAAGGCCTTCATGGTGGAGCCTGGTTCGTACACGTCGGTGATACCGCGGATGCGAATGGCGTCGTTCGTTGCACGGTCTAACCGCAGCGGATGAAACGTAGGCCACGAAGCCATTGCCAGCACGTCGCCGCTGGCCGGATGTACGGCAATCACGGTTCCACCGCTCGCTCCCGTTTCGCGTATGCCTCGCTCGAGCTCTTCTTCGGCAATGCGTTGGAATTCTACGTCAATCGTCAGCTCTAGCCCTAGACCGTCGGCTGGCGCGCGCCGCTCGGGATTGATACCCGGTCGTAGCCGCCCTCGCCCGTCGCGTTGCATAACAACAAAGCCGGGCTGCCCACGCAGCATATCGTCGTAATACAGCTCCAAGCCCGTAAGGCCGTTGTTGTCGATGTCGGTGGTGCCCAAAAGCTGTGCAGCCACACTGCCGTAGGCATAGTGCCGCTTGGGCTCGCGAACACGTATGATACCGCGATCTCGCAAGGTGTCGAGCGCCGGATACATCACGGCGTTTACGCCACGGGCAAGCCACGTAAAGCGTCCCTTCTCCTCGACGATGCGCCGTCGATACCACTCGGCCTCCTTGCCATCGGCCACGGCCAGGAGCTGCACGAACTCATCAACACGTTTCAGAATTGTAGGGTCGGCAGCAAACGACGTCAACGTCGTCATACTGGCTATACTTCGGCCATGGCGGTCAACAATGGTGCCTCGGTCGGCACGCAGTTCTACCTTGCTTTCGTACTGGCGTTTGGCTTGTTCGCGGTACCGAGCCCCCTCGATAACTTGCACCCAGAACAGGCGCAAGCCAATAACGCAGAAGAGGCCACCAAACACAAGCACAAGAATGCCGGCCTTCCACTTGTATCCCGTCGAGTCGTCGAGTGGCTGCTGGGCATTCATGGTCTGCGCGAATTGTTGTTCACGTCAACCACCGTAGGTGCACGCTCTGGTGCTATCATGCCCAACCGTGAAGTTGCCTCGCGTAAGACTCGTTCTGCCGCTTGCAGGCGGTAGGTTTCGGCCTCGAGGTTCTGATTTACAACCCGTAGAGAGTCGTTCTGTTTTCCCAGCACGGCTCCATCGCGCAGCAGTCTATTTACGGCAATCACGTTGCTCACGTACAACACGGTGCCAAAGGCACTCACCACAAGTAGAGCAATCAAACTCCAACGGTTCAACAGCCGCCGGCGCTGCTGTACTACCTGCGGCTCGTTGACGGGCGGGTCGCCAAAAACACGGTCTGTGTCTGCCTGCGTGGTGCCCATCGTGGCTACCTACTTTACAATTGCGCCAGCACCAACGGCTACGTCGATGGGCGACACCAGCGTTAGCATTCCATCGGCATTCGACGCCGCAAGAATCATCCCCTGCGATTCCATGCCCATGAGTTTTGCTGGCTTAAGATTAGCCACCACCACCACGGTCTTACCCAATAATTGCTCGGGCGTGTAGTGCAAGGCAATGCCCGCCAGCACCTGCCTGCGCTCGCCGCCAAGGTCTACTTGCAGACGTACAAGTTTTTTTGATTTGGGTACTGCCTCGGCTTCAACAATCACAGCCGTACGCAATTGCACCATTCCAAACTGGTCGATATCGATAAGGGGCATCGCTGGCTCTGCGGCTTCTTGGTTGGCAGCGGCAGGCGCTGGCCCAAGCTTGGCAATTTGTTGTTCCACGGTTGTGTCTTCGATTTTGGTGAATAGAATGGTTGCCTCGCCAAGCGTTGTGCCCGGCTTCGGTGCGTCCGGTGCCCCTTGCAACCATACGTCGGTAGAAGAAGCTGAGCCCGGAGTGCCCGTACAGGTGGCCATGCCAAGCATACGCTGCATACTGCCTGCAGTAACAGGAAGGATGGGGGCAACCAAGGTGGATAGCACTGCCATGACGTTCAGGCACTCGGCAATACTGCGGGCGCAGTCGGCGCGGTTGGTCGACACAGACTTCCACGGCGCCTTGTCGTTGAAGTACTTGTTAGCGGCACGAGCAAGGTTCATGGTTTCGGTAGCCGCGTCGCGGAATCGATATCGGTCGTAACAGTCGGCAACAACAGTACGCGCATGGGCGATGGCCTGATGCAAGAACCGCTCGTCGTCGGTGATTGGTAGCGAGGCGTCGACAGACGGCACCACCCCATCAAACTGCTTGTGTGCGAATAACATCACGCGGTTGACGAAGTTGCCCAAGATGGCAGCTAGCTCGTTGTTCACGCGGGCCTGATAGTCGCGCCACGTGAAGTCGCTATCCTTGGTTTCGGGCATGTTCATCACAAGCGTGTATCGTAGCGCATCTACGTGATACGGCTCGGTCATATCGGCCAAAAACTGCTCCACATCGATGGCCCAATTGCGACTCTTTGAAAACTTCTGGCCTTCGAGATTGAGAAACTCATTGGCAGGCACGTTGGCCGGTAGAATGTAGCCCTCGGCGTTGCGCGTGTGCAACAGGATGGGGAAAATGATGGTGTGAAAGACGATGTTGTCCTTGCCAAGGAAGGCCGTATACTCGGTGGCGGCATCGCACCACCACGTACGCCACGCATTGGGTGTACCGTGGTTGAGAGCCCACTGCTTGGTGGCCGAGATGTATCCAAGCACGGCCTCGAACCAAACGTAGAGAACCTTGCCATCTGCACCGTCCAGTGGCACAGGAATGCCCCATTGCATATCGCGGGTGGCAGCTCGCTCGGCAAGACCTTGCTTAAGCCAGCTACGGCTTTGCTGCAATACGTTATCCTTCCACTGCCCAGCGTGCTCCTCGATGTAGCGCTCGGTCCACTCCTGAAAGGCATCTAAGCGGAAATACCAGTGCTTGGTCTTGCGTACCTCGGGCGTCTGCCCAGATACCAACGACTTGGGTTGCTTAAGGTCGAGCTGGTTGTAGTATGCTCCGCAGTTGTCGCACTGATCACCACGAGCCTTGTCGTATCCACAGTTAGGACACACACCTTCGACGTAGCGGTCGGGCAAGAAGATGTTCGACGTGGGATCGTAGAACTGATCCTCTTCACGCTCCACGAGCAAGCCCTGCTTGCGCCACTCGAGAAAGAACTCTTGTGCGGTCTCGCGATGGATGGGGTTGGACGTGCGATCGTAGATGTCGAATTCGATGGCAAGTGCCGCAAGTGCCTTGCTGTTGATGTTGTGATATCTGTCGATGAGCTGCTGCGGAGTAATGCCCTCGCGCTCGGCGGCAATGGTAATGGCCACGCCGTGCTCGTCGGACCCGCATACGTAAAGTGTTTCGCGGCCACGAAGACGACAGTACCGCGCATAAACGTCGGCTGGTAAGGTGCTACCAACGACGTTGCCCAAGTGGGTAACGCCGCTGGCGTAAGGAAGTGCCGATGTAATGAGATGACGTTTCACGTGTTGTCCTGTGTGAAGGGTGTTGTTGAAGGGCCCACTGCGTCACTCGAACATCACAATGTCGCTAGCAACGTGGCGTGCCATCTCTTGTCCGGCCAACCTACGAACCAAGGCCAAGGCAAACTCGAGCGCAGTACCGGCCCCTCTGCTGGTAATAAGTGCGCCATCTTCCACAACACGGTCAAACGTAAAGGTGTAGGCGGCCAACTGTCGCTCGATGCTGGGATGGCCCGTAACAACGTTGTGCCGCTGAAGCATGCCCCACTCGTGCAGCATCGACGGCGCAGCGCAAATTGCTGCCACAATCTTGCCGGCATCACGGTGCCGCTCGACAACGTCGCGAACCTGATGGTTCTCGACTAGGTGCTGCACACCCTGCTGCCCACCAGGCAACACGATGGCGTCGTAGATCACTTCGTCGCCCAAATCCTGAAAGATGAGGTCGGGCAGAATGCGCACACCACGCGAGCACGTTACAATGTCGGCATCGCCAGCAAACACAACATTGACGCCTGCGCGGCGCAGGATGTCGACGATAACAACGGCCTCCATCTCCTCGCTGCCATTGGCAATAAGAACCAACGCCTTCATGTTATTCCCATTCGATGGTGGCAGGGGGCTTCGACGACACGTCGTAAACGACGCGGTTGATGCCGCGCACCTCGTTGATGATTCGGTTGGAGATTCGTGCCAGCACGTCGTACGGCATGTGATACCAGTCGGCCGTCATACCATCGGTGCTCGTTACGGCGCGAAGCGCACATACATGCTCATACGTTCGTTCGTCGCCCATAACCCCAACGGTTTGCACAGGCAGAAGCACAGCAAAGGCCTGCCATATCTTACCGTACAACCCGGCATTCCGAAGCTCATCCAGATAGATGTCGTCGGCCTCGCGAAGGATGTCCAAGCGCTCGCGCGTTACCACGCCCGGCACACGTATAGCAAGGCCAGGACCCGGAAACGGGTGGCGTTCGATGAACCACTCAGGAATGCCTAGCTCGCGCCCTACGGCCCGCACTTCGTCCTTGAATAGTTCTCTGAATGGCTCGATAAGCCGCAAGTTCATGCGCTCGGGAAGGCCGCCCACATTGTGGTGCGTCTTGATGGTTGCCGAGGGCCCCTTGACACTGACACTTTCGATGACGTCGGGATAGAGTGTGCCCTGGGCAAGAAACTTGGCATCGGAGAAGTTCTTGGCCTCGATTTCAAACAACTCGATAAAGGCCTTGCCTATACCCTTGCGCTTGACCTCGGGATCGGAAACGCCATCGAGGTACGACAAGAAGAGCTCCGTGCCATCGACAAGGTCGATGGTAAGATCAAATTGGTCGCGGAACATTTCCACAATGGTGGCGCTTTCATTCTTGCGCATCAGGCCATTGTCGATGTGAATGCAGTGAAGCTGCCTACCAATGGCGCGGTGCAAGAGCACTGCGGCTACGGTGGAGTCGACGCCGCCGCTGAGGGCGCAGATGACACCTTCGGAGCCAACGGTGGCTTGGATATCACGAATGGCAGAGTCGATGAACGACGATGCATTCCACGTTGTGCTGCAGCCGCAGATACCAACAACGAAGTTGCGCAACAGCTCGCGGCCATAGTCGCTGTGATGGACTTCGGGGTGAAACTGTACGCCCCAGATACGACGCTCGCTATTGCGGATGGCGCAGATGTCGGCATTGCTGGTATGCGCCAAACGCTCGAAGCCGGGCGGTATGGCCGTAAGGTGGTCACCATGGCTCATCCACACGGTGGTGGACGACGGCACGCCAGCGAAGAGATCGGAATCGTCGTCGATATTCAACGACGCGCGACCGAACTCGCGGCGAGCCGCTTTGTCGACGCCCCCTCCAAGCTGATATGCTATGAGTTGCAGGCCATAACAGATGCCCAAGACGGGAATGCCAAGGCCGAAGACATCAAACGAGGGTATTGGGGCTCCCTCGGCATATACGCTGCTGGGCCCACCACTTAGGATGATGCCCTGCGGCGATAAGGCTACGAGGTCGTCGAGATGGATGGAGTAGGGGTGGATTTCGGCGTACACGCCAACCTCGCGGACTTTTCGGGCGATGAGTTGTGTGTACTGTGACCCAAAGTCGAGGATCACGATGCGTTCGGCGTGCGTCATGGCACAAAACTACGGAGCGCCGACGGCGCCATCACCACAGTTCTATCGTCCAGCCCACGTCGACACGGAACCAAGCGGAGCGCAGAAGGCCCGGATGGTTGGGAACGTAGGCAGACGACAACGAGGTGCCAAGCACAAAGCCCAAGTCGACGTCTCCAACATCGGTGACGACAATAGGGAACACTGCTCCTGCGCGAACATCGATTACCGACGCCAATCGGGTACCGTCGTGATGGTGTGTGACTTGCTGTCGCACGCCGTCGATATTGGCCACTCGCACACGTTCAGCAAGTGGATGGCCGTAGCCCAGACCTATCCAGGCCGGGCCGTAGGTAGCTCCAACAACGCCTACAAGGTAGTCTAACTGCGTTACCACATTGGTGCTTCCTTGGCCAATCGCCGTGGACTGCGTAGACCATGCAAGCTCTCCCACAAGGCCGATGGCACGCTCGCGGTCAATGTTCCAGCGCGCGCGTGCCGCTACGTCTGGACGCATGCCAAGGGCAGCCCGTCGCGTTAGCGCTCCGTCGACTTCCGACGTCTGCGCCGCAACGCGCCAACCCGCCAGAAGACCAAGTCGTAAGGCCGGGTGCTGCTGCGCAAGGCCGTGGCACAGCGATGCCACCAGCATGGCAGCCGTACAGATGGCCCTAGTGCTCCACAAAGTCGAGATCCTTTCCGTACGTCTCGCGCAGGAACAGCCACCCAACAAGCGCAAGTACAAATACCACTCCACCAACAACTGTTGCCGCTAAGCGCAGCTCGAACGCTTCGTGCTGCCACGCATGACGTAAGGCACTGAACGCTAGGATGGCTGGCACCAACGACCCACGAACAACATTGGGAATGGTCGTGGCTGCCGTTGCCCGCAAGTTGGTGCCAAACTGCTCGGCGGCCGTGGTTACAAATACGGCCCAATACCCAACGCAAACACCAAGTACGCCGCACATCAGGTAGGTTACCTGGGCCGTCTTTTCAGGCGTGTACAAATACACGGCTGCCATGGCGGCCGTAGCCAAGATAAACAACAACACCGATCGCTTGCGGCTGCCCAGAAGCTGACTGAGCAGGCCGCTTGCTAGGTCGCCGGTGGCAAGACCTACATAGGCCCACATCACGCCCTGCCCCGCCACAACGTTGGACGCACCGCCAGACTCGCGGGTAAACTCCGGACTAAATGCAACGAGGATTCCGATGACGTACCAAATGGGCACACCAATGGCCACACATGACAGATAGCGCCCGATGCGCTTGGGCGAAAACAACAACGCTACATTGCCACGCGAAACACCTTGGGTTCGCTCTACCGAGCGGAACATCTCGCTCTCGCCAATGCGTACGCGCATGAGCAACAATGCCAGACCCATCACGCCGCCAATGATGTAGGCCAGACGCCAATCCGTAAGCGTATGAACGCCGTAGGCGGCAACCGCTCCAAGGATGCCCAAACTGGCCACCAACGTGGTACCGTAACCACGTGTACGCTTTGGCATAATCTCGGACACAAGCGTGATAGCTATGCCTAGCTCGCCAGCTAAACCAATGCCCGACAAAAACCGGAATAGGGCATAGATGGGCACCGACGTTACAAACGCATTGGCGATGTTCATGACGCTGTACAACAGAATGCTGCCCAACAACACACTTAGCCGGCCCTTGCGGTCGGCCAACACGCCAAACAGCAAGCCGCCGATAAGCATGCCCACCATCTGCGCGTTCAAAATGAGCTCGCTAGCGTCTAGTACCGCACCACCTGTTACGCCTAGGTCGGCCAGCGACTCTTGACGGACAATGGTAAACAGAATCAAGTCGTAGATGTCGACGAAGTAGCCAAGGCCACATACGATAACCGTAAGCCAGACACTCGACGACACCTGCGAAGACCGGAATGGTGGCATGGCTTACTGCTGGCTCGTGGTTAGATGGTTCGGCATAAAGGCATCGGGCAACAATGCAGCAACCGTAGTGCGAACCTCGGCGCCCAAGAGCGTGCGGCTTATCACCACCATGTCTGGATTACACTCGGCAAGTACTTGTCTACACGCACCGCATGGCATGGTGGGTGCGGGAGTATCGGTAACGACAATGCAGGCAACAACATCGCGATGGCCGGCGGCCGTGGCCGCCGTTACTGCAGAGCGTTCGGCGCACTGCGTAAGGCCGTACGAAGCGTTTTCGACGTTGCAGCCAACGTGGATGCCGCCATCGGCGTCGACAAGGGCGCAGCCAACGTAGAAGTTCGAATATGGTGCCCATGCCTTGCCACGCACGGCTATGGCCGCTTCGATGGCGTGATGTTCGGTGTGTGGTGTCATGCGTTTTTCTTGCTGCGTGCGTTGTAGGTTGCAGGTGATGCCCCCAAGCGCCGCCGAAAATACAACGCGCATCCGCAACGCCCTACTACGGTGGTATCGGGCGACGGCGCGACCATTTCCGTGGCGCACGGCAACGCCCAACCCGTACGTGGTGTTGGTGAGCGAGTGCATGCTGCAGCAAACGCAAGCGTCGAGAATTGCAGAGCGCTTGCCGACGTTCTTGGAGCAGTTTCCAACACTACCTCACCTAGCCGCGGCTAGCAATTCCCAGATGATTCGCGCGTGGCGGGGCTTGGGCTATAACTCGCGAGCACTGCGCTTGCGCGACGCTGCCCGTGCCATAGTGGAACGCCATGATGGTGTGGTTCCCAGTAGCATAGAGACCCTGCGCGCCTTGCCAGGCCTAGGCCCCTATACGGCCGCAGCCATTGCCTGCTTTGCCTATGGCAAGCGCGTGGTGGTGATGGACGTGAACGTGCGTCGGGTGTATTCCCGCCTGGCAGTGCAGCAAGTGCTTACGTCCGACGTGTTAGACAACCACCAGTTAGACGCTTTTGCCCAGTCCATCATCCCCGCCCGCAGTTCTGCTGATTGGCACCACGCCGTGATGGATCTAGGGGCCACCGTATGCACGGCACGTTCGCCGCAGTGTATACAGTGCCCCCTATCACAACACTGCCCTTCGAAGGGGGCACTGCGATACGTGCCGAAACAGAAGAGGACAGAGCCAAGCTTTCGTGGCGAGCCAAACAGACTGTGGCGTGGACGTATTGTTGACGTGCTGCGAACGGCCCACAAGGACGTTACTCAGCGAGGGCTGTTTGCCACGATAACAGGCACACGCTTGGACAATACGGATGATGCAGCTTGGCTGCAGGGCATAATAGCCGCCTTACGCCGCGATGGGATTGTACATCCTACGCGACTTGAGTTGGCGGACTAAAAACAGACTTCGAGACCGCCAGAGAAGATGCTAAACTGGCTGACGTTGTAGTCGGCAAACACACGAAGCGGACCGATCTGCGCGCAAGCGCCAAAGACGGCGTTAATGTTGGTGTTCGAAACGTTTACAACACTTTGCTGTGGGCTTGTGTCGCCCGGCTGCTCGGGCGTGGGCACAGATGGCAATCCCGGGCCCGGAGGTTCGGGAAGCAAGCCAAGCGAAAGCTGGACCTCCTGCGGGAGCACGTAGGTGTAAGTAGACACCACATCAATCTGTTGATAGCCAACGCCAACGAACACATCTAAAAACCCAAACAGCTTCTTGCTGGCATGGAGGTTGGCGTTCCAAATATCAGCCACGGCGCTAAGATTGGAGTTGGTAACGCCTACGGTGTTGGTAAGCGACGTGTGTTGATACACGCCTTGGACAGCAAGGTGGACTACGGTATCGGCAAGGTATTGCGACAAACTGTGCTTGAGACCAATGCCGTAGAACGAAAATTCGCCAACGTTGGGGTCGAACTCTACCGGCGGAACAAAGCGGATAAGCATTTCGGTACCAAAGAGCGAACCGATTTCCAGTTGCGGCACTGCAGCAACCAGTGTACTCATGTTAGCTCCAGGCGGCATGGTAAGCGAACCGGGGAGCGACAGCGAGTCGACAAGCGACGCCAACGACGAATCGATACTAGCGCCACCCAAGGCAACGAGCGCTCGGTAGTCGTCGCGGTTGCGAATAACTTCGAGGAGCGTTGCTGTTGTTGGCAGGTTCACGCGCACGTTGGGACGATTACCAAAGAGTGTCGCAGCTTCGTCGGGCAACGGAAAGCGGCCCTGCTTTTGCGCTTCAAGTAGCATTTCTCGAAGCAAAAGCTGGGTTAATCCAAGCGTGTCCTGGTACCGTGGGTTGATGGCAAACCGGCGATTGACGATATCGAACGTGCCATACCTCGAAACATCGGTAAGCAGGTTTTGCGATGGCTCACCAAGGTTGAATGACGGCTTGAATGTCTTGTCGGCCTCGGGAATCACGCCCATCATACCATGAATACCAAAGCGGAAATATGGCCGATCGACACTTCGCGGAACGTATGCCTGGGTAAAGAAGCGAGCATTCGACGTTGCGTTGACGCTGGTAACCATGGGCTGGACGTAGTCGACAGCATTCGTGCTAAAGAGGTCCTTTACAAGGCCACGGGTAACGTCGACAGCCAACGGGTTGTAAAACTGCTGTGCGCTAACACTGGCGGCAGAAAGCACCAGAACAATAGCAAGAAGTCGCAGTATCATCGTAATCTCCGCGAGATGATAAGATACAGTGGCGCCGCAATCACAACCATCAGCACAATCATAAACAGGTTCATGGCAATCGTAAAGGCAGCCGTAAACAGCCACCATAGAACCTTCATGATAAACCAAGCGGCTACGAGAGCCACGACGATAGCGACAATGCGTTTCATGATGTAAGCGTAGTAAGCAACTGGGCTAGCTGAAAGGCGGCATGTTTGCGTTCATATTGTTCGATAGCACCGCTGTGCGGCTGCGCAAGCGGCAGACCCAGCTTCCAGCGGTCGAACATCGCTGCAATGGCATTCGCAATGCCTTCGACGTCTGACTGCGGAACGCTGATACCCGCTTGCGTTTGCTGCACAAGCTCTGCGATAGCGCTGCCGTGCGGTGCAAGCGCTAGGACAGCACGTTTCGTGCCAAGGTATTCGTACACCTTACCGGGAACGATTGCAGCGCTTTCGGGGGCTTCGTCGACGATTAGCAGCAGCACGTTCGAGCGCAGTAGCCATGCGATGCTCTCGTGATGGGGCACGTAGCCCACGTTGTGAATGCTATCGGCAAATGGCGAGGCAGCCATCATGTCCAGCACGTCCTGACCAAACCGCCCTACGAAGCGTAGCACGACGTCGGACGTGCGTAGCACACCCCGTCGCTCCAGTAGCGCAAGCGCTTCAAGAAACGTGGCCGGATTTCGACGTCCATACAGCGACCCCGTGTACGTAATCGTGAACTGCGCTGGCGGCGGATCGGTCACCACGGGGAAGTCGGCAGAATCGTAACCGTTGGGTATGTGAACGAATGTCGAAGGGTCCAAACTGGGATACTTCCGCAGAGCGTCGTCGGTAATACCTTGCCATGCCACTTCGACCGCCGAGGCATTGGCAAACACCGAACGTTCTAGCCGACGGTCGATCCAAGCTGGAAGCCACCATCGTGTTGGCGTGGTAAGGAAGCCCGTCCACGGATCGCGAAAGCCGGCAACCCATGGCAGGCCGCTTCGCTTGTGCAGCGCTCGGCCTATGAGGGCACATGTGTATGGCGGTGCAGAGCTGTAAATGGCGTCGACATTGTGTTCGGCAATGGCCTTCATGCCCGCACGCACTGCCGTAAGCAGCCATCCAACGCGGGCATCGGGAATGAAGAATGTGGCTCGAATAAACTCGGCAACAGCGGCCTTCCAGCCCGAGCGTTGTTGTTCGGTCTTGTTTACGTTTACGTCGATCGCTGCCCCCTTAGCACCCATTAGCGAGCGGTATAGGCCATATGGCTCAAGGATGGGAACACGTATCACGGTTACGTCGGCGGGGATACGTGCCAGGAGCGATTCATCGCGCGCGGGGAAGTCGCCGTTTTCGACGGTAAGGACAACAGGTCTCCAGCCCGCTTCGCGAAGGTAGGTAACGTGCTTTAGAACGCGTTGTACGCCGGGACCGCCACCTGGGGGGAAGTGGTAGGCAACAACTAGGACGGTTTTCATGCCGGGCGTTGTAGGATAAAGGCGGCTTCCATGGCAAGGCGCCGTACAAGAGGAATGGAACGCAGTGTTGTTACCTCGACGGTAGGAATCCACGACGCATACTTGTAACGAAACACTGGGCGCAACAAGAAGTAACGTTCGTCGAGAATACGGTAGCCAACATCGGATGCTGCGATACGCACGCGGTCGCCGCTAAGCCGGATCGATGCCAGGCGACGCACCTCGTCTTCGTTGACCGTTGTTGTTTGTCGAATGATCTTTTCGAAAAGCGGGCGAGGCAGGAGGTGAACAAAGGGAAGCGATCCGAGTGGCGTTTGCAAGAGTTGCTGATGGCCGCCAAACGCCGACGTATACGGCGGAAAGGTAACGACAAGCGAACCACCTGGCTTGAGCAAACGCATGATATTGCGGAGTGCTATCCACGTATCGTCGAGGTGTTCAAGAACATCACGCAGAAACACCACATCGAAGCGGGATTCCCATGCGGGGTTAATCGGACCCAGAATGACGTCATGCTCGGTGAACGTCACGTCGAGACCAACCAGGTTGGCAATGGTAGACGAGTACTGCTGGAGTAGTGGGCCCTGTATGTCGGTACCTAACGCATAACCGCCATACGCTTGCGCCGCCGCCATGAGTACGCCGCCTTCGGCGCAGCCAATTTCTGCGACAGCTCCCTGCGAAGGCACGTGAACATATTTGCTAAGCCATGGCAGGAGCGTAAACTGTGCCAGACGATACTGCTGATACCAGTTGTGCACGACCCTTGGGTGTAGGCCGCTGCTGCGTACAATGGTGTAAAGGTCGGAACTTGGTGATGGCCTTGTCATGCACCGGCAAAGATACGGCGGGCAGTAGCCCTGCCACGCTCCAGACGTATCTTCGCGTCCATGAAGTATTCGATCATTGTTGCCGTATTCAACCGTCCCGACGAGATGCGCGAGCTGTTGCAGAGTCTTACGCGTCAGACCTATCGCGATTTCGAGGTTATCGTCGTCGAAGACGGATCGACGTTGTCAAGCAAGGCCGAATGCGACCACGTGGCTGGTGAGCTGCATCTGGCCTACTATGCAAAAGCCAACAGTGGTCCGGGCCCATCGCGCAACTACGGCTGCCGGCGTGCCGCCGGCGACTACTTCATTTTTCTTGACAGTGACTGCATGGTTCCGCCGCACTATTTGGCGGTGATAGACGAGGCCGTGAGTTCGAACGCCCTAGACGCCTTTGGAGGGCCCGACCGCGACCACGAGTCGTTTACCCCTATACAGCGTGCGATAAGCCACTCAATGACGTCGTTCCTTACCACGGGCGGCATTCGCGGCAAGGCCTTACGCCTAGGCGGTGCCTTTCACCCACGGTCGTTTAACATGGGCATCAGCCGTGATGTGTTTAACGCCACAGAGGGATTCTCATCAATGCGATTTGGCGAAGACGTCGACCTTTCGCTGCGTATCATCGCTGGCGGTTTTCGTACAGGACTCATCCCCGAAGCGTGGGTGTACCACAAACGCCGCAGTACGCTAACAAGCTTCTTCAAACAGGTTCACCAAAGTGGCAGGGCCCGAATTGATCTTACGCTACGCCACGCGGGCTCGTTAAAACTCACGCACTTCTTTCCCGCGGCCTTCACATCGTACCTGCTGTTTGGTCTCGTAACCACATTCACACACCCTGTGGGCTACACAACTTTGCTGCCACTGGTTGCCTACCTTCTGCTCGTTGGTCTGGAAGGGGCACTGCGAACGCAAAGCGCAAGATGTGGCGCACTGTCGGTTATCACAACCATCGTGCAACACGTGGCCTATGGCGCGGGCTTTGCTCGCGGCATTGTGGAACGTATCATCTTAGGCAGACCAGAAGTTCGTCGAGCGTCAGAAACGTTTTACTCGTAGGCAGCTGCGGCCAGCGCCAGCTGCCGCGCCGTGGCCTCTTCGATAGCTTCGACGCTGAGCGTTTGCATGCACGAGCCCTGCTGGTGGCTACACGTTCCACGGAAGTAGCATTGGCAGGTACGCGTTGGCTCGACGATCTCGCCAAGGCCGTACAGTTCGAACTCATGCGAGTTAAAGATGTTGTTCATGAGCACAATGCGTGTGCCCATGGCGATAGCTACGTGTAAGGCCATCGTAACGGCTGTGACGATGACGGTACACGAACCAACCGTTGCAAAAAAGTCGCGATAGCCCTGTACACCTCCGTAGCTAGCACCAGTACTCGACGATAGCTCGACGTTACGCTGATGCTCTGATGGGCCACCTAACAGCACAACGTCGTAACCAGCTTCGCGCAGTCGTTGTATTAGCATGGTCCACGACGCGATAGGCCACTCGCGTGTTAGCCAGCGCGTGCCGCAGCCCGTGTTGAGCCCAATGCGAGGACGCTCCGCGGAACGCGTCGACGGCTGAACAGGAGCGATATATCGCTGACCACTCCAGGTACCGCCACAAAGCTCTATCAGCTCCTGGGGATACGAGAGCGTGTTTGCCTTGCTGACGTCGTCGAAGATTCCCGTAACGAACTTGTGATTGGCCAACGCATTCGCCGGAGCGGGAACACCGTTGCGAAGCACAAAGCCGTAGATCGTAGTGGCCTGCAGCGATGATGCTAGCGCACATGCGTGAGGATCCTTGTCGAGACTGTAGACAACGTCGAACGGCGTACCTTGCAGGCGCAACACAGAGTCCAAGTTCATTGGCAGAACGTGGTGTACCACATCGGGAACAACGGCCGGTGTTTCGGTAAGCCACCACACTTCAGCGCCAGGATGCTGCTGCTCGATAAGGTGCAGCAACGGCGTAGTACGGATGACGTCGCCGGTGGCTCCGAGCTTAATAATCAGGATACGCTTCGATCGCGCACGATAGTGCGAACACGTTGGGCAGGTAGAACCGTCGCGCTTATTGGGGGCGCAGGGGATGTGTCCACGAAAGTGAACACAGTCGTCATTCCAAGGAATCATCAGAGACGAACTTGGAACATGAAAGTGAAGTTCACGTGCTGAAGCACTTGCTCTGGTCCCTCGCTGATGCGGTCGGGCGTCAAGAGTTCACCACGGCCTCCGGCTGTGGTTGGGCGTGTGTCTCTACCAAGGAGGTTCAGTGCCCCATATCCGACGCTTGTATTGAGGAAGACGGGGTAATAAATTTCGCCCTCTAAGCCGAGGCGAATCATGGATCCAAAACGGAAGGCATCGGGCTTTCCGGTGATGTTTCGCTCAGACGTTGTTAGCTGGCCTTCTTGGTTGATGGTTTGCAGACGGATATACAGGTTGTCGTTAGTGACCATCGTGCCCCGCAGTTCGGCAGCAACGTACGCACGTGCAAATGCGAGTGGAAACTCAACGAAGGCATATTCGAAACCAGCGTGGAAGGAGTATAGGTCGGTGCTATGCCGTGCCAATACGCCAAAGTTCGGAGCAATGTACGATTGGGATCCGCGCATCATGAAGAGATCGAAGCCGAATGGGATGCGAAACAGCTTTTGTTTGTCAAGGTCGGCATATAACCGAATTCCGTAGCCGATTTGGTTGCCGTCGAAGGCTCCGCCGATACTGGCCGGTTGATCAGGTTCGAGGACCGAACCCTCGGTGTTAGCGACGATTCGTTGAACAGCGGGGTTGTCCGATACAATCCAGTTTGTTGACAAGCCACCAGACACGCGAAAGCGAACTTGGGCCTGAACGCTGGCTAACGAGGATACAAGCAGGAGAGACCCGAGGAGTAAGAATTTCATGCAATCAAGAATGGTAGGGTGTACTGCATCAACAACGGTACGAACGTTTGGTTACGCTACAACCGGTCACGAATTGGGTAGGTCTGGCGCTCAAGAGAATTCTTCACGATGAGCTCGGCAATCAGTCCAATGCTTATCAGCTGTACACCAACAATAATCATAGCAACACCAAACAATGCTAAGGGGCGCTGTGATAAGCTGGTTTTACCAAGCGACCACTCAACGACAAGCCAGGTGTCGGTGACGAAGCCAACAAGAGCAAACAGTGCTCCAATGGTTCCAAAGAAGTGCAATGGCCGCTTGATATACCGCGTGGTGAACATCACGGTTAACAGATCGAGAAAACCCTTTACAAAGCGACTAGCTCCGAACTTACTAGAGCCATACTTGCGAGCATGATGCTGGACGGGTATTTCCGTAACACGGAAGCCCTCCCAGTGCGCTAGTGCCGGAATATAACGGTGCATCTCGCCGTAGACTTGAACAGTTTCTATGACTTCTCGGCGGTAGGCCTTAAGTCCACAGTTGAAGTCATGAAGCTTTACGCCGCTCATGATCGATGTCACCGTGTTGAATAACTTCGACGGAATGGTCTTGTGCCAGGGATCATGCCGTTTACGTTTCCAGCCCGAAACTAGGTCATAGCCATCGTGAAGTTTCGAGATGAGTGCCGGTATCTCGTTAGGGTCATCTTGTAGGTCTGCATCCATTGTGATGACGATATCGCCTTGCACGTCGGCAAAGGCAACAGCGAGAGCAGCTGATTTACCATGATTTCGTCGAAAACGATAACAACGAAATCTAGGATTCCTGGCATTCAGTTCTGCAATAACATCGAAAGAATCGTCTGTCGAACCGTCATCGATGAAGAGTACGTCCCACCTTCGTGGTGCTGTTTGCTCTAACACCCGTTCAAGCTGTTGCGCTAGTTCCCGCAAGGACTCTTCCTCGTTCAGGAGCGGGATAACAACGCTAATTGTTTCTGAGATTTGCTGACGTCGTTCGCGGTGTTGTTCAGAGCGTTGGCCGTCGTTACGTCTGCGGTTGTGGCCACCGTCCCGTCGGCGACGTTGTCCTTGTGGCGTCCGTTCTTGACGTTCTTGGCGTTCTGGCCGCTCTTGGCGTTCTGGCCGCTCTTGGCGTTCTGGCCGGTCTTGGCGTTCTGGCCGGTCTTGGCGTTGTTCTTCAGACATAGGGTATTGGCATCATTCTATGACGATGGTGCGGCCAACGATTGAAGATGGCGAAATGAGTCGTACAAGATATGTCCCGGGCATGAGATGATTCACATTCAATGTTGTCTCACCGTCTTGCAATGCCCCTTGCAGAAGAACACGACCTACAAGGTCGGATAGGATATATGACGAGACCTTGGCGCGAATTGTCAGGTACGAATGTGTGGGAGTAGGAAATATCTCTACACCTGTGTTATAATATTGGTCTTGGCTAACGCTGGTATTGGTTGTGTTCCACCATACAAGAAGTCGAAAACGATCAATCGCAGGGTTTGCAGTTGAGAACACATCGTTCGACCAGAGTTTAGCTTTTACAACATTACGGGGGAAGTCAGAAAAGGCATCTATAAGATAGGCAGAGTCAATGGTCTCTGGTTTGGTAGCTGGCCATGTGACATCTAAAGTACCACCACTCCAGGATGCACGAATGTCAAAGGTATCTAACCAACGCTGGCTTGGACGTTGAAGACGCAAGTCGAGGGGACTTAGCCAGATAATTTCCGGCGTTGCAACCACGGTCCATACATAAAAGATTCCGCCCGGGAGTGGAATTGGTGGTATCTCTATTTCACCCAGTCGTTCATCGTATCCAATTGTTGCGGAATCATGAATCCCTAGAGTCTGTATACGGGTCTGAACGCCAGCGGGAGTTCGATTCTGAAACGACAACGGAATCCGTGTAGATTGTGCCATCAACGATGATGTTGAACAAACAGCTAGAACAACGAACCAGAGAAAACTCATGCTAGATCTTGTTAAAACGGAAAAAGGCAGCAGAAACCTGCTGCCTTTTTGCCGTGCGATTGCAATGTTTATCGAACGATTGTTGCGGTCGTCGTCGTGACGTTACGTCCGTTAACAACCTTAACGATGTATGAACCAGAAGGCAGATTCGATGTCGTGAAGTCCGCCATGTATTGCCCGGCTGTCTTGAATTCATTGACAAGCGTTTGTACTGCTTCGCCTACTGAATTGAATACTTGCACAGACACAACACCTGGTTCTGTTACCGAATAGGTAACGATCGAAGAAGTCGTTACTGGGTTTGGAGACACCGAAAGACCATTGCCAATTGTTTCAACGTTGTTCAGACGGATAACCGTTGCTGATGGATCGTTGATGACAACTGTGTTGCCTTGCGATGTAATCGTTCCCAGTGTTTGACCCGTAACTGCGTTTACTACATCGTATGTGGAATTTGCGCCAGTTACCGAAATCGTTGCAGGGAATTCAACACCTTGCATGCGAATGATTGGGCTTGCTGCATCTTCAACATAGCTGTTGTTCGTAAAGCGAACATCGAAGAGTTCGTTTGGTGGCAGTGGTGGCAGTTCAAACACACTACGATGTTCAACCGTTGGAGCAATGTAGAGTGTACCAACCTTCGAGGCGTTATCGGCAACAGAAACCTTTACAGCTTCTGCAGCCATGTTTTCGCGCACTTGCGAGAAGTTCACGCCTGCCTTAGTTGACTTGGCGAACATTTGCAGGAATGCTTGGCCAGAAACCTTAACCCAGTAGCCGTAACCAGGTGCAATTTCTGTCACAGGCTGATAACCACGATCTGTTACGTAGCGATAGATGTCACCGTCGATCGTTGGGAACTGACCAGCTGCAAATGGAAGAAGGTTAACATCTTCGGTAGCAACAGGTGATGACAGCGAACCGATGGTGTTCCAGCCTTCGAACAGACGAACTGGGAACGTAACGTTGTCGATGCGACGAAGACGAGCACCAGAGATAATCACACGTTCATCGTCTGGGAACTTGACGAAGTAGCCAACGCCTGGGCGAAGAACCTCTTCTTGTTGATACGTATTAAGAGTGAATACGATTGGCTTGTTTAGTCCATTTGCGAATACATTGGAATACAATGCGTTCGATGGATTAACAGGCATCGAAAGTAGGTTCCAGCCCTTCTTGATGTCTGGGAATGTAGCAACCTTTGGTAGAGTGTACTCAATGATGAAGGCATTGATGTCAGCATCTTGAATCGTGTACGAGTAGCGTGAGCCACCAATATTCGTTGCGTTTCGCATGTTCACGTTAAAGCGTGAACCGTTCAGTGTGTCACGGATAAAGAGTTCTGATCCTGGAGTAAAGTCGTCTGTGTTCCATGATACTACTACAGGGTAGTTCAACGCGCTACCAGCGTTGAAGCGACACTTGAAGATCAGTGTTGAGTCACTGTAGATGTCACGGATGTCACGCGATGCAGCAGCTTGGCCTTGACCTGTGCGGAACCACATGTCGCGAAGACCGTTTGCATAGATGTCTTGACCTTGGCGATTCATTGGGTACCAACGAGCTCCAAACGAGTTCAATGGGCCTTCCCAGATGGTTTCGCCAAAGAGTGTATCAGCGCCGTCTGTTGCACGTGCGCCTACGCCCATGGCCAGGTATGTACGCTCGATTGGATTGTTCGAATTACGAACCTCAAGCTGAATTCCGCGACCTGTAGGAATTGGACCGGTGCTTTCCCATCCGTCAACAAACTCAGACGGTTCGAATGGTGGGCGGAAATAGATGAACGTCACACGAATCTTAACAGGTGTGATGTCTAGACTGGCTGATTCAAACGTGATGTTACCAGTATAGATACCAGTTACCTCACGGTTTTCGTTAAGTGGCAGACGCTGAGGATCGCACAAGATTCGGAAAGCTACGTCGCGCTGAAGTTCGGTTGGGTCACCTTGTGGTGTTGCACCAAGCACCGTTCCAAGGATACCCTTATCCAAAACCGGAATAAAGCCATCACGTGATGGAGTAGGAATTGGATCGATTTCACCAGAACCGCCACCACGACGGAATGTGCGGAACAGTAGCCATGCTTCGTCGGAGGAGACACTAATGTTCGTTGCACGCGAACCAGCTGTTGCGTTGATTACGTCGATATCACGTGTGCCAATGCCGTTAACATCGTCAACGAAACGATCACCTGATGCAAGACCCGAATCGATTGTAATAGGCTGTGTAACGAACCAGCTTGCGCCGTTGGATCCATCAACGGAGTCAACAAGACGCAGACGACGGTCAGCGACGTTTGTGAAAGACAGCTTCGGAATTTCGTCTGTTACTTCTACCCAGATCATACCTGGACGTGAATAACGAGGAACGTCACGATTCTGCTCGATACCGTTGATATCAAAGAAGAAGTTATCGACTCCACCTAGACCTGCGTAACGTCCAGGAGGCGGGTCGTTAGGAAGGATGGCTTCTTGACCTACTGCGAAATCGTTGTAGAATAGCGTGTCGTTCGTAAGAATGATTGGTGTACGCGCCGAAACGGGATTGTTAGCAGGGTTTGCAACAACGCGGAACTTGACGTAGAAGAGTTCGACGAACGGACGGCTTTCGCAGTTGGCCGTTGGATCACCTGTTTGAGGCAATGGCTTAGGCGACATTGCAGAAATCATCACACGCTTACCGCGTAGACGATTGTCGAGCGGTGCATTGATAACATTTTGATATGTCGTGTCACGAGCTACCTCAGCAGAGAATTCAAAGTCTCTCGCCAAAGCGGGGCGTGGTAAAAGGCCAGGTGCCACAACAGGTCCGTTCTTCTCAATGCCGATGAACTCCAACGCAGTTGAATCAAACTGCATTTTCATCTTGAATGAGTAGATTGGAAATGCTGTGAACGTTGGCGTATTGCGCCAACAGTTCCGAACAAATACAGGTACCGTAAGGATACGCTCGCCGTTTACACCACGACGAGGAACCCAGATACGGCCATCTGGATAGATATTGTTGTTCCAGCCCGACATAGCACCGGTTAGGCTTAGTGTAGGCAATTCCGGGCGGTTAACCTGGGCAGTTGCCACACCGCTAATCACAGCCGTCAAAGCCAACAGAGCTAGAACACCAACGGTGTTACGCGCCCAGAGAGCATATCGACGATTCATACGAACTCCTCTATTGAGTAGGTTACCAAACTATTTCTTTACAAAGTTTCGAGCTTGAGTACGAGTACTTGTTTGAAGTATCACGTAATACACACCAGAAGGCAAGCCAAGTTCATTGAGATTCAACTCTAACACTGGAGTATTTGAAGACCACCAATGTTTACCGAGGATGTCAATGATTGAAGCTATTGGGTGCTCGTGAAGATGTTGTAGAATAATTCTTCCGCTTGTTATGCGAAAGAGTTCAGCATCTTCATCAGCATCCACGCTTGTTGTGGGTTCTTTGATATACGATATTCCTATGCGACCCCGTTTTTCAGGTCTGATGCATTGACAACTATCTACTGTTACCACTGCAGAAATAGTAGCCGACGCTGTGTCGAGGGTTCTCATCAAAACAAGATTACCCGTTATACTTCGAACATTCTCTCGTATTTCAATATTTGCTGTGCTCTCGTCGATGGATCCAACCTCTGCATCTGCTTGATCAACCTCGATGTTTACAATGTTGTATCCTTGGCGGTTCATCAGACTGAATCGGACGTTGCTTCCTACGGCCAAACCTTGATCAATCGTAAAAGGCACTTTCAATACGTTCGAAGAATCATTTGCGATCGAGTCAACATCAAATTGAATGCCCTTCGTGGTATCGCTACGTTGATTCTTCACTGAAATTACAGAATCAATCACGATAAGATTGGGAGGCCTTTTGAATTCCTCATTAAACTCCGGCGTGTAGGGCAATGTTAGTAAAGACGTTGGATGGCAGAAGTCAGCTAGAACATCAGCATTAAATGCAATGAGTGGAAGGCGACCAACAGCCACTCGATTAATCGAGAATCCACTAAGTCTTATTTCAGATGGCACAGTCAAGTTCATGAATGGGCCATTGTAATAGTTTAGTTGGTTACCAAGTGTGTTTTCCTTTAACAGAACACCAGGACGCAGTGAGTTTGTATCGTAACCAAATGTTATGTCAAAGAGCATCAGAGAATCTGAGGCATTTATCTGTCCCATTTCCAGGACGAATAGTGCACTCCTTTGAGACGAACACATGTCTATAGTTCTGAATGAACGAACAAACAGTGTGTCGTCCGAGCGTCCGGTCACTGTGAGACCAATCATCACGAGAATTAACCAGATGATTGATCTCACAGTAACCTTCTGCTCATAATTTCATGTTCTTATCGAACGATCGAGAGCTTCTGTGTCGTTTGGACACCGTCAGCGACGATTGATACAACGTAGGTTCCTTGCGAAACTGCAACACCGTATTCGTTCATGGTGTCCCAGTTAAACGCTGCTAGCGATGAAACGTTTACGTCACTTGCAAGTGTCTTAACAAGATTTCCAAACGTGTCGTAGATGCGAACCGTTGTTACTCCTGGAGTCTTCACTACAATCGACGCCGACGTTGTTGCTGGGTTTGGATAGACTTCAGCTGCATCCTTACCGGCTGTAACGACATTGATGATTGCATCACCTTGTGCTACTTCGTTAAAACGATTACCGGTGACCCTTACAACGTCCTGTGCTTTGATTGTTACAAAGGCTATTGGTGTTGTTGCATCAAATTCGCCGTTTCCTGTTAGAACGGCAACTTCTGTTGAGAAGTCTGAGCTCATTGTGCCCTTGGCATTTTCCGAGACGACAACGTCTTCAATTTGAGCGTCAAGTTCAAACTTAGCGCCAAAGACACCATTGTGGTTGTGATTCAAAAACACTGGTACGCGAACACGTCCGTTGTTGATCGATTGTGGTGTTCCGAACACAATACCGTTTGCAACAGCAACATCTCCAACCTTACCGAAATCTGGACCCGTGGTATCATTGTCACGAACCCAAGGCAAGAAGGGAAGACGACCACTGATATAGCGCATGATCATAGCTGCATCATACTCAGTTACTTCATAGTAGATCTGATTAAGGCTAGCTAGATCTGGAGCACGACCACCGATTCCGTACAGACCGTCGCCTTCAAACAAGTCACGACGAAGAAGTTTACCAGTAAACTGATCAACGTCAATTGTACGACGCCAAACGATTGGACGTCCACCTGGTGTCAACACAGAGTCTCCACCAAAGTCCCGACGAAGTGTAGTGAAGTAGAAACGCCCGGTGTGATTAACATCACCTTGATATGCTTGACGCTTCCAGACTGAGTCTAGATACTTCTTTGTAACCATCGAACGGAGAATAACGCGAGCATCACTGGCAGTTACAGATCGATTCTGTGACATGTTGAAATGGCGCTGACCACGGATACCCGAGAAGTCTGCATCACCATAACCCCATTGATCCTGTGTGAAGATCGGAATAGCAGAGAAACGAATAACAGCGTCCGAACGACCACCGGATGGTTGCCAAATCGATGTGCTGTCCGTACGTGAGTTGCCACCAAGAGCGGGGACGTAGAGAAGTCCGTTCCAGAAATCCGAAAGGAAACCAGGGAATCCACCGCGTCCCTTGATACCTACAGATGCACCGCGTGTTACGACGACGGTATTTACCGTGTTAGGGTTTCCACCAACCTGACCATATGCAAACTCAACATCGCCTTGACGATTGTTTTCTTCGGTGGCTTCGTACAGACGAACTTGGAAGTTGGCCACAGATGAGTTTACCGATGCATCGTTAATGTTGATGTTCTTCCACTGGATGATCAAGCAACGACGTTGGAATGTTTCCTGTGCACCTGAAACTGGATTTGTACGCGTGTAGTCGATAACGTTACAGTTCTCGTCACGGTCAAAGTCAACAACCCAAGAAATTTCAGATGGCATATAGCCATTTGATATATCACCAGCTACGCGATAACGGTGGTCACCCCAGAATGGAGCAACAACGTTGTCAGGAAATGAAGCCGAATTGGTAAATAGACCGGATGACTGTTTCGCCGGAGTCAGCTTCGTGTTATCAAACGTTGCAAAGCCGTTGATTGACACGTTGATGGAGCTGTGAACAACGCCATTAAAGTTGAACCGGAAAGAAGCCGGAAAGTTAATCCGATGATAACCGTCGTCCAAATCGTTGATATTGGTTGGCGGTAGAGTAAACTGTTGCGGTGTGATTACTGTTTTTGCAGCCCGTGTTTGTTGACAGAAGTCAAGATCACGATATGGCCGTCCAACTTCAAGTGTTGGTTGACGGAATTGATTGAAGATCTGCTGCGCTGAACCATCAACCGTACCAACAATGAGTGAACACAGTATGAACGCCAAAGCTTTCGATACATGTCGATTCATACGAACTCCAATGTGTACATTATTTTGTTTCATTGTTTAAGAGTTGGGGGCCTCATTGAGAGGCCCCCAATGTTAATGGTTAGCGGACAAGAACAATCTGCTGTGATGCTGAATTCTTACCATCGGTGACACGAACCGTGTACACACCGTTTGGAAGCGAACCAGCCTTTGCACTAGCGTTGAAATCTACGTAGTGACGACCAGCTGAGAATACATCTTGAGCAAGTGTCGCAACCTTTACACCAACGGTGTTGAACACTTCAACCGTGACCATGTTGCTACCTGGTGTAGTAAACTCGATACGTGTTACATCATTGAACGGATTTGGAACAGCTTGCGTAATTGCAAGCGCATTCGTTGTTTCCGACTCATCTACACTGGTTGTATAGTCGTACACGATTACGAAGCCACGAAGAGCATCACGACTGATTACGATCGTATCACATTCACCTGCTGCAGCACGCTTCAAGAATACGTCAGGAATTGAAGTACCATCACCAGTGCGCATGTCATAGCGGAAGTTTTCGCCACCTGCCGTCACATCATCGCGGATATAGTACGAACCTGGATTCGCTGCGTCAGCTGCTGGAATCTCATCACGGCACCATGTGATCTTGATCGGATAGTATGCCGAGCTTTGACCAATCTCGCCACCAGCTTGGAACCTTGAGCGATAAACTGCTAGTCCAGGATTATTGCTGAATGGGAAGATGTTGCGAAGAATACCATTGCGATTCGGAATCGTCCAGCGAGCGTCAAAGACGTCTACTGGCGGTACTGGTGGGATTTCATACTCACAGTAGTTTGAATCAAGCTTGCCGAAGGCTCCGTCCTCATCACCACGTGTTGCAATTTCAGTTTGGCCAACGCCCCATACGAGGTCTTGGTGAGCGCCGAAATTGTTGATTACACGAACAGTTGAAGTAAAGCGCGTTGCTGCTGAAACTGCGATGTGATAAACAAGCGTATCAATACAGCCTTGAGCGTCAGTAGCGTGAAGTACCACACGGATGCGGTTACGATCATCAACTGGTCCATCAAGATTTGGATTCTGAATGGTAATCTCAAGAGTGTCACTGTTGTTAGACTCAATTGGAGATGGTGTGAATGACCAATTTCCGGCTGGTTCAACAACTTCTAATGTGATTCTCTCATTACCGCTTTGAAGACGACGCAAGTCTACGTCTGTCAACATGATCTTGTCCGAATAGGCCTGTCCACGTTCAACACAACGTACTGTTGGTGACGAGAAGGCATTTGGACAGTGGTTAACGGCTTGAATGCGAAGATCATACTGACGGAAAGTTGCAAGACCACCTGCGTCACGAACAACCACGGTTACAACTACTGTTGTATCTGGGAATGGAGTGTCTGTTACGCGTGGCGTTCCTGAAAGAAGACCACTGCGGCGATTAATACGCAGCCAGTTTGGTGTCGTCTTCTTGTCAGAGAGATCAATTGAACCCGCTTCTGGGAAGTATGGGTCAATGGCAACATTGTCGCGTTGATCGTCGGCATAGATGAGCTCAAACGTGTGTTGCTGACCCCAGTTTGGATCATATACACGAATCATACGCGAGGAGTCGATGAGAGCAGGATTGTAGTCCTGATCTTCAATGGCGTCCGGTAAGTTCTGTGTAATGATTTGAGGAACAACGTTCACAAAGAGTCGACGAGAGATATAGTTGATACCACCGTGACCATCGTTCACAACAAACGTTGCAAGTGTGTCTGTGTTCAAGTCATCAAATTCACCACGTTGTGGGTCACGATCGTTAACTGGACGTAGTAGATTGCGAGCGGTGTTCGCGTCAATACGTACATCGATCTTGCCTTTCAGGGTGAGGTCTTCTGCAAACTGGTCAGCCTGTGAAGGATCAGAGTAGCGGCGCAGATATTGACCACCTAACCACGATGGACGAGCAACAGTGATTTCATCAACTGCTGTGTCACCAGGTGTGCCACGAAGAGCAGTCGACATGAATCCATACGATGTGCGTCCATAGCGGAAGTCCCATGCACCATAACGCTGTACAACCCAACGGTTGGCATCGACTGCAATTGAGTCTTCTGCCTCATCATCCGTGTTCAAGTCAAGCTTGAAACGGAGTGAGTCGGTCATGTTAGCAACGAACTGTACATTCTGGATGTCGTTTTGATTTTGAGCTGGAACGTTATAAAGCTCAGGGCTCCAGTCATTTGCAGCTGATGGAGGAACAAGACGGCGTCCAACGCGGCTGAACGAAGGTTCGTAGCGAAGTGTGTCGTTATACGTACCCGTGGCTGCATCAAATGTGTTCGGATTGTTACGATCACCATTTACTACAATCGTCAATGGAGCCGTAAGCATTTCACGGTTCTGATTGCTTAGAGGAGTTGTCCACGTAAAGCGTGGCATTGAGTCAACAACATAGATGCGGAAACGATACGCTACAGTGTCGTTCCAACCGTGGTTAACTGTGTCCTGTTGCAAGAAACGAGCATTGGTGTTAGTCTGATCACGTTGTGACAAGTCAATGCTGTTATTGTCATATTGTTCAGCGTGGAAGTACGACGGATACAAATACAACCACTTGTTCAATGTGTCTTCACCGATGCCAGCGGCACGAAGTGAATCCATCGTCTCGAGGTTAGGAGGGAAGTTCTTTGCAACGACTTCAACTTCTTCACCACCAGGAACAACGTGCGAGTTCAATGGACGGCCCTTCAGCATACGGTAGCCACGGGCGCTCCAACGCTGATTTACAGCATTACTTGCCTGACGAGCTGGGATGAGTTCATCATGCAGCCAGTACTTCAGAGCACCAGCAGGATCAAGAATACGCCAGAAGTATGACAATTCTGAACCACTTTGACCATTGAGAATTACGCGTGGGTCGTAGAACTGGTTAACGTCAACTGCAGTAATCGTAAAGATTGAGTCGCGTTGGAATTGTGTACCTGGTAGGACAGTTCCGTCTGCATCCGCGGGATACGACGTTGGTTCATTGAACCAAGGAGTACCATTTGAACGACGAGGTGACGCTGCTGCTGTGATAGGCGTGTAGAGGCGATTCTCCGTGACAAACACGCGATTACGCATTTCAGGAATCAAGCTTGCGGCATTACTGAGAGTATCAGCACTTCCAGTAAACACCGGTGGAACGGTCGACGTACCAACGCGGAACTGAAGTGAGCCGTTAACAGCGGATGTGATGCCTTGGCTCCACAGAACTGTTCGCGACACAACTGTGACAACGTCACCATCAATTACAGGAAGGGCACGGTAGCGTTCGCCACCATAATACGTCTCCTTACCTTGGTTTGATGTTGGAAGACCCGGACGATTACCGAGACGGAAGCCAAAACCGCCAAGTTCATTCAGTAACGTTGAACCTTCCCAACGACGACCAGCAAGAGCCGAACTATCTTCAGCATTACCATCACGATATAGACGCTCAAGGAGTGATGCACCCGAACCGTATGATGTCAAACCTTCAACCGAGCGACGAACATTTGGATCACCGCCATTTGTCGAATCTGGAACGAGTTCAACACGTGCACGGAAGATTGTGTCAGTCAGCGTCTTTTGTGTGAGGTTTACGCGAATGTAGTCACCTGTGCGTTCGTTGATAACGAAGTACACAGATTGATTTAGTGCACGAGCATCGTTATTGCTGATTTCGCTTGCTTGCGAATAGTCTACGCGTGCTTCGAGGAAGAGTGGGTATCCAATTGGATGATCTCCAATGAATTCTGTTTGTACACGGTTGATGAATTCGAACTCTTCAGCATGGAATGGATCGCGTGTCATACGCTTGACATGCTTACCGAACGACGGCATCAATACGTCGCTGAACGTGCGAATTACCGGAGGTACGCCAACTGCGAAATCTTCAATCGGCGACATACGACGGCGTGAATAGTCAGCAGTCTTGATGTCGGTACCCTTATCGAAGAGGTCGTAAATACGACCAGCCATCAGAAGCGTGTCTGGGATGTCGTAGATTGGAACAGGCTTGTATGTGAAGAACTGCGTCGACTCAAATGGGCCTTGCTCACGGGCATCGTTAACCGTGCCGCGTACAAAGCGCATGTGCGTGCGTCCGTCACCTGCTACAAAGAATGTTTCTTGAATACGCTGGAATGTGTTATTTGTAGAGTTTGGTAGAATGGTATTGACATTTGCTTCAGTACGGCCCCAATAGTTGCCGCGGAGTGTGTCAATACCACCAAAGCCAAGACCTGTCGTTCCAGCAAGAACACCCTTCGTGTCCTGAGCGTCTGGAAGGCGAATAACAAAGCGAGCGTTGTTGTCGTAGATCGAGTTAGCTGCCGTTCCATAGCTGTTGAACGGTAGTGGCCCAACGATTTCACCATAGAGTACGGCACTTGCCAAGTCACTTGAAGCGGCATTTGAGCCGTTAACCAGTGGACCAGTAATCGTATCAGCCGAGCGGCCAACAGGTGATGTGGCTACGTTTCCTGTGATAAGCGAACGACGAAGCGCGATCTTGAGATCGTAGTTGTCAGAATAGATTGCTGCACCAGAGTACGCTGTGTTGTTTTGGAAGCGCACACGGTCGAAGTTAAAGGTGTCTACACGTACACGAACGCTGTCGAGAATGTAAATAGCACCACCAAGACCAGTACCGTTTTCGCGAACGTTTGCACCTGGGTGTGTCAAGTTTCCAGTGTTACCACGTTGTGTGGTTCCATTACCTTGGCGCGTAGCGCTAGCATATACTTCGTTGTCATAGAAACGAGTAAGCATACGTTCGTCAGCGCGTGGAGCTGTAGTACCCCATGTGAACACGTCATCGCGTCCCATGTATCCGGTAGCAACTCCATTTGCGTCGTACGACACGTTATCAAGGTCTGTAACCATGAAGCGCTTACGCGTAAGTGTATCTGGAGTAACGACGGCAATACCACCACCGTTACCATTCCATACCTTATTCGCGCGGAATTCAACGCCCTTAACTACGTTGAGGTCGGCGTTGATCGTATATAGACCACCACCACCACGTACGTCTCCGATAAGCGTGTCTGCGACATCACCAACGCGGTTATTCACGAAGTGAGCACGAACGAATCGAAGTGCACGACGCTGAATTGGGAGGCCTGTTGATAGGTGTACTGCAACACCACCACCGCTATAGCCAGCCGTGTTGTTAGAGAATTCTACACCATAGTTCGACCCATATACCCACAGTGGACCAGATGTTCCACCTGCACCATGAACTTGCATGTTGCGTTCGGTGAATACAGCGCCTCCGTGTGCATCGGCGCGGTTGTCGCGGAATTTAATGTTGAATCCGTAGTTGCGAGCAACGATAAGTCCGTCTGAACCACCAATGAATGGTGATGGACTTACACTTCCTGCCGCTACGTATACTGCACCACCCTTACCAGAGTTGTTACTGGTAAAGTGTGTTGCAGGATTGTTGTCGAGGTTTCCACGAATGTGAAGTTGTTCGTTTGTTCCTGCAAAGTACACGGCACCACCATGGGAGTATGTAGCGCGTGCTGTTAGCAGGCTTGTGCCTTCAGCCTTGAGATTCGGAATGAATGGCACCGATGTGTAGTTCGATACGTAGCGGCCTGCAAGAATGAGGCTTGTGCGTGAACCACCAACATACAAAGCACCACCCTTTGCTCCGTCAGTGCGTACAGTATTCACTGCGTTTGCGTTTTGACGGTTCTCTGCGTAGTTGCCTTGGAATTCGATTGTGTCCTTACCTTGGAAGTCGTTGACGCCTAGACCAATAAACATTGCGGAATCACCGCCGATGTACATGGCACCGCCGAAGGCCCAGTTCTTTTGTGAACGGCCAGTGGTTCCAAACGTTGTTGCTGCACGACTATCTACGTCGCGTACAACTAAGATGCCACCAATGCGGACAGTATCAACATCGGCCAGAACGACACGGTTGTTGACAAAGCGTGTTTGACGGATACGACCAAGATAGATAGCCAAACGACCGTCGTCAAGCGACTGACGTGCATTATCGCTAAGCGGCTCAACATCAGCTGTGTAGATGTTGTCGATGCGGCGGATGTTTTGTTGAATCGGCTGAGCAGTTACTGGATCCGTGATGTACGGATTAACTTGTGCTGGATATGTGCCGAGAGCCGTAAGGGTGTTCGACGGAACAACTGGATACAGTTGGTCGAAGTTGTCGGGGGCTTGAAGAACTTGCAGAGCACCACCACGATAGCGTGCCATGTTGTTCGTAAAGCGGCAACCAACAATCCACGTACGTGACGAGAATGTTGTGATTGCACCACCACCACCGTTTGTCATCGACAGAAGACGGTTGTTACGTGCAAGTGCCTCATTGCGCGTAGCGAATGAGTTGCCTGATGCATCAGCAAGGTAGATTGGTTCGGTGTCTACCGTTGTGTCCTTGCGAAAACCAGTAAAGTCTACGTCACGGAAGAACGCTGCGCGAGCTCCTGGCAGTACGATGATGTGTCCCCACTCGCGCGAGAAGTTGTTTACATCGCCTGCAATGAAGGTAATCCGTGCTGGACGGACGTTAATCGCGCTGTTCGCTTTGGGGCGGAACCATGGATTCAAACGAATCGTAGGTTGAACGTTGCCAAGCTCCAAACGTGCTGCCTTATACATAATCGCCTTTGCAGGCGTAAGGTTTTGCAAGTTTGGATTCGAACCAAGGTTGACGTTGAAGATGATACCATACTTCGATGGATCAATCGTTGGTTCTGTGGCAATCGTCGACGTGACAACGCCTGCTTGTCCGAAGTAATTCAGGTCGTCATAACCTGTATACGGCGGAAACAGCGGATTCACCGCTGCGGCATTGTACGTTGCCGATGCCCGTCCGTCGGCAATGATTCGACCACCAGTTGAGTCAATCAGCCTACCGTTAGGCAAAAACTCAACCCGTGTTCCCGGTTCAATCACGAGCGTGCCGCCGATCGTGTACGTTCCGCTGATGCGATAGATCGTATCTCTAACGAAGACACGGACTTCGCCCGGGGGCAAACTACCGCGAACCTCAACGTAATCCAGCGTCTGTGCCAGTACCGTTGTAAGTGCCGTAGTTAGCGCAAGCAGCAGGCTGCCTAGACGAAACCAACGTTGCATACTACCTCCAGTTGTAAAAACTCTAAAACTTTGTTTCATTCTTCTTGTGTTCGCCAGTCCTCACGCATTGTATACAACAATGCGGAACTCGGCGAGTCGCCACTAATCAATTGCCGTGCCAAGACGAGCCAAACCTAGATTGGCTTGGCTTGCCGCGTCGCTTTGTCCATACTTCTTAACTACGATCGTGTAGGCCGCAACTGCCTTCTCTTTGTTGCCCGCCTTCTCATACGTGAGGCCTGCATGCAGCCAATGCCTATCCTCAAGTCCTGTATTATCAGATACTTGCGCGGCTTCTTCGTACTTCGCCGCCGCTTCTGCAAAGTTTCCGTCGTGTTCGGCACACGCTGCCAAACCAGCTAGGGCGGCACTGCGAACCTCGAGCGACTTTGACGTCGAAGCTGCTTCAAAGTACTGCCGAGCTTCCGCCGTCTTGCCACGGTTCACCAACACACTGCCAACCATAAGACTAGCCGTTTTACCCGCAGGAGTGCTTCCGTACGTGTCTGCTATCTCCTGTAAACCCGGAGGTGTTGCACCGTCAATTCGTGGCAAACCTTCGCCCGTGAGTGCTTTGTCAAAGTCTCCATTCACAAACGCTTCGCGAACCCTGCCAAGAGCTACGTTAGCTTCGTCGTTCTTGGCTTCCTGCATCGCGTCGTACCAGACGTATCCGCCAATGAGTACAACAAGGGCAACTGCAATGCCGCCGATAAGTTTGATATTGGTAAACACAGATGCACCGCCTGCCTGCTGTACGCCCGTTGTGGCCGCACCAGCGTGCTCGATGTTCTGTGCTGTTGTCGTTGTTTCCATCAATGTCCCATTACTGTAGTAGGCGTACAAAAGCACGCACGCTACGCATCGGGCCGTTGCCAGCCCGTGCGCGAACGTGCAAATATAGGTGGCAATGTTCCAATTACCAACCACTATCCGTTTCGCTGGTCGTTCACAATGCCTAAGCTTTCGTTATGAAGCTTGACACTGTAAGACCATTCTGACACCAAACTTAGAAGCGCGAAGCTGTGCGACAGGCACCCACGATGTCGTCGACCGACAGCAGAATGGCCTTCTCAAGTGACTTTGCAAAGCCAACCGGTGTGTCCTTCGAACCTACGCGTTGTACCGGCGCATCAAGCCACCTAAAGAGCTCTTCGCCAATTGTCGAGGCAACTTCACCCCCAAAACCACCTGTTTTCTTATCCTCGTGTGCTACCACGCAGCGTCCCGTGCGCTTTACGCTCTCCAGAACCATTTCTCTATCCCAAGGGGCAAGCGAACGCAAGTCGATGACCTGACAGGAGATGCCTTCGTTTGCCATGATGTCGGCCGCTTGCAGACTCAAGTGTACTGCGGTGCCCCATGACACAATGGTGAGGTTGGTGCCCGCCCTACGCTCACGCGCCTTACCAAAGGGAATGATGTAGTCGTCGGGTGGCATGCTAGCCGATGTGGGACGGTAGTTATAGAGAAACTTGGGTTCAAGGTACATAGTTACCCCGCGCGAACGAATGGCGTTGCGCATTAGGCCTATGGCGTCGTCGGCAAATGCCGGCATTACAACGCGTATACCTGGTAACGTGGTAAAGGTGCCCTCGAGGTTTTGGCTGTGATAAAGACCACCTTGGATGTATCCGCCGCTAGCAAGGCGCACTACCATGTTAGCTGAAAACTGCCCGCGCGTGCGCCAATAGTCGTGCGAACACTCCAGCAACTGCTCCATGGCAGGCCAAAAGTAGTCGGCAAACTCGGCACCCTCAACCACAACCCGGATGTCATCGCGGTATCGACACATACCATTAGCCGTTCCTACGATGAAGTCCTCTGCAATGGGGGCGTTGAATACGCGATCGTTGCCAAATTCATCGAGCAATCCCTTGCAGACATTAAAGATGCCTTGCTTCTTGTGCGACGCAACGTCCTGTCCAAAGAGGAACGTAGCGGGATTACGCCGAAACTCCTCGATGAGCGCCGTATTGATGCCCTCCCTGAAGGTGAGCTGGGGCGCAGTAGGGTCATTAACGTAGCGCGTTTCGCTGGCATCGTTGTAGTCTACGATAGCAGGCGGCACGAGATAGTCGATGTAAGACTCCGGTGCAGGATCCGGCAGCACCTCCACAACGTCTGCGGCTGCGAAGATGGCCGCCTTGTTAGCCGCCTCAATAGCATCGAGTTCCTCGGCTGTGGCTACCCCATTTGCTATGAGCGTGGCACGCATCTTTGGTAGGGGATCTCGGTCCTTCATGGCCTGAATGTCTTCAGGTTCACGATAGAGCTCGTGATTGTCCGAGTTCGAATGCGATCCAATCCGGTCGCAATCAGCGTGAACCATGGCCGGGCCAGCACCTGTTTCCACATAGGCCTTGGCCTCAGAAAGCGCACGCCACGAATCCATGGGGTTGCGTCCGTCGCAGTACACAATCTTCAGATTCTTAAAGCCGCTGAAGTTCTCCGCTACAAGTTCGTTCGCCGTTTGGTCTTTGAGCGGTACCGAGATGCCATACTTGTTGTTCTGCAACACAAAGATCACCGGGAGCTTTTCACGGTCGGCTCCGTTGACCGCTTCGTAGTAATAGCCCTCCGAGGTGGTTGATTCACCTGTACTGCAGTATACAATCTCGTCGCCACTGAACTTCTTAATCGACCGGCCAGTGCCCACTGCCTGCTGGCTGTGGTTACCCGTACAACTGCTGGAGTTCTGCAGTCCAATGGAAATCTTGGCAAAGTGGTTCGACATGTGCCTGCCACCGCCCGCGACATCAGCGTCCTTGCTAAGACCATTCGCGATGATCTCTTCAACCGTAACTCCAGCTGCCAACGACGTTAACATGTCACGGTAATACGGAAACAAGTAGTCCTTACCTGGACGAAAAATCTTGCCCAATGCAAGCTGAATGCCGTCATGACCGGCAAATGGGGCGTGGTACGACCATCCCTTGGCTTGCTTTAAGTACAAAGCTGCCTTCTCGTCGAGACGTCTGCCAAGATGCTGAACCTTATACCAGTCCAGTAGCGTCGCCTTGTCGAAGCCGGTGACGTCGAACACGTCTGTACCAGCTGCCTTTGCCGCCGGCGTGCCATTACCCTTCGAGGCCTTAGCCGGTGCTGGCGCCGGTGGCCGTTGCTTCGATGCCGTTGTTGATGCTTTTTTTGCCATTGTATCTCTATCGTTCGTTTGTTTCGTTAGCGTGGTAGCTCTTATGCTTTCTTTGCTTTTGTCGATGTGCGGCTCTTTTCCGCTGCCTTCCCTCTTCCATTAACCTCATGCTTGGTAGGCACATACGTCAACCATCCGTAAGGGTCATCGCCAGAAGTGACGATCGACATGAAGCGTTTTTGAATGACTTTCGTAACCGGTCCAACCTTAGCCGTACCAACTGGTATTCTGTCGACGCTCTTTACAGGCGTTATTTCTACGGCAGTACCCGTTAGGAACATCTCGTCGGCCGTATACAGCATCGCTCGCGGAATGTTCGCCTCACGAACAGGTATGCCAAGGTCGCGCGCTAGCGTTACGACTGTGTCACGCGTGATACCCGGTAAAAGCGACGACGCTGCCGGCGGCGTAATAAGCTCGCCATTTACAACGATGAAGACGTTCTCGCCACTACCCTCGGCTACGTTACCGTACGTGTCTAAGCAAATGCCCTCGGCGTAGCCGTTCTCGACGGCCTCCATCTTTACAAGCTGGCTGTTCATGTAGTTACCACCAGCTTTCGATAACGACGGCATACTGTTGGGCGTTATACGATCCCACGAGGATATGCAGACATCTACACCGCGCTCGGCCGCTTCATCGCCCAAATACGCCCCCCATTCCCATGCGGCTATGTACACCTCTAAAGGACAGTTCAGTCCATACACTCCCATGTCGCCAAAACCACGTAAGGCCACTGGCCTAACATAGCATGTCGTGAGGTTGTTCTTTGCAATCACGTCGAGTACGGCCTTGCTTAACTCGTCGATACTGAATGGTAAGGCCGTACGATAGATCCTCATGGAATGGTGGAATCGTACCATATGCTCGTACAAACGAAACACGGCAGTACCCTTCGGGGTGCCATAGGCGCGAATGCCCTCAAACCAGGACGATCCGTAATGGACGGCATGTGACAGGACGTGAATCGTCGCCTGTTCAAACGGAATGAGCTTTCCGTTCTTCCATATCGTCGATGTTGGTGTTATGGGCATGGTTGCGTCCTTTCGGTAGTGCCATGGCCTCCCCCAAGGACCACGGCGATGCGTTACATGGTGGGTTGTTCCAACGCTTCCTTCATGATGCTAGTAACAAGAGCGGGGTTTGCCGACCCACCCGATCGCTTGATGACTTGCCCTACAAAGAACCCCAGGAGGTTCGACTTGCCACCGCGGTACTTCTCAAGGTTGTCTGGGTTGTCGCGCAGGACGTCCTCGACAAGCTGACGCAGCAGTCCTTCGTCCGACTCCTGCCGCAGGCCTAGCTCTTGCACCAGCTCACTTGCAGTCTTCGTTGTGCCTAGCATGGCTGCAAACACGTCCTTGGCACTCTTGCTGCTAATGGTGCCGTCTTGTACGACGTCTACCAGCGATGCAAGCTGTTCGGGCGAAAGTCCGGCATTGGATATCGACACTTTGTTCTGCCCCATGATGCGCATGACGTCGGTCATAATCCAGTTGCTGACAGCTTTATAGGCCTCGGGACCTTGAGCGTTCAGATGGGCACATGATGCCTCGTACCATGCGGCAACTTCGGCATCATCTGTAAGCACGGCGGCATCATAGGCTGGCAGACTAAACTGCGAGACGAAGCGACGTCGCTTTGCGAGACCCAACTCTGGAAGGGCACTGTGTAGCCGTTGTTTCCATGGTTCATCCACCACAACGTGGACTAAATCTGGTTCGGCAAAATAGCGGTAGTCGTGCGCCTGCTCCTTGCTTCGCATCACCCGTGTTTCTTGGCGCGAAGCGTCCCACAGCATGGTTACCTGCTGTACTGCGGCGCCCCCTTCAACAAGTGCGATTTGACGGGCGATTTCGAATTGGATGGCCTTTTCGACATTGCGGAAGGAGTTGAGGTTTTTGACCTCGGTTTTGGTGCCGAAGGTAGTTTGACCGACCGGGCGAATCGAGATGTTGGCGTCGCAGCGCAAGGAACCCTCTTCGAGGTTTCCGTCGCAGATGTCGAGGTATACCAGGATTTGGCGAATGTGCTGCAAGTAGAGGTACGCTTCGCGGGCAGTGCGGATGTCGGGTTCGGAGACAATTTCGATGAGCGGTACGCCAGCACGATTGAGGTCGACGAGCGTGTCGATGTCCAAATCATGGATAGACTTACCGGAATCTTCCTCCATGTGGATGCGCGTGATGCCGATGTGTTTTGGGCCCTCTTCCGTTTCTATCTCCACCGAGCCGCCATAGCAGATTGGGTCTGCATACTGCGAAATCTGGTAGCCCTTGGGCAAATCGGAGTAGAAGTAGTTTTTGCGAGAGAAGCTCGACCTCTCGCGGATATGGCAGTTGGTGGCAAGGCCCATCTTCACGATCCACTCAACCAAGTTGCGATTTAGGACGGGCAACGTGCCGGGATGGCCTAAGCAAACGGGGCAAACATTGACGTTGGGCATCGCGCCATACGTCGTTGAGCAGGCACAGAATGCCTTCGACGATGTCTTGAGCTGGGCGTGAACCTCCAGCCCTATGATTGCCTCGTAGGTCGTTTGCATGTCGGTACAGTGATGCGTTGTGCCCCAATCGGGGGGCTACAAAGGTACGAATCAACGGCCGAGGAACCTACCTAGAACGTCATCGCATGATGGTAATGCCTACAGCATGCCAGCCGGTTGGTGTGCTGTAATGCAGGGTATACATCCCTGGGGCAAGTCCGCGAACATCCCATTGCTCCACATGGCCAACACTTGCGTGTTCCACCCATCGCGTATTGGCAACTTGCCTACCTGTCAGGTCGAACAATCGAAGCGTCATTGGACCTTCCTTCGTGACGCTGGCGTGCAACACCTCAGAGGCAGGAACAGGCCAACAGTGAAGGACTTGCGCGGAAGCATCGCTGTGTTGGATACGCAAGGGTAGGGCGCTATATCCTACGCAAAAGCCGTCGAATTCGCCACCTGGTGAGCTTTGAAACGACCCCGGAGTGCCTATGCCCGTAGTCGATGACGTCCTACCAACAATAACAGCCGTACCCGGAGCCGCGCTAGCTACAGCCGTTGCTGCATCGTTGGCTAATCCTCCGATGTACGATCCGTACGTCTTTTCGGTACCCGATGCATTAATAACGACTACGAAGCCATCCTCGCCACCGGCCAGTGTGGTCTGAGCTGCCGCCGCGGTAGCAATACTGCTTGGAGAGGCAGTTCTGCCAACTGCCACGACGTCGGCCGTTCCCATTGCCGTAACTCCAAATACACCATCAAGTTGCTCGCCACCAACGTAGGTAAACCAGCGGCGTTCTTGGCCGCCAGACGATACTACTCCCACGAAGCCGTCACCACGACCGCCAGCATTCGACGCCTGCAAGGCCCCTGGCGACGCCAAACCCGATGTCGACCGTGTTTCGCCACCCACGATGATGTCGCCATTCGTGTGCTCATCAACGCCAAGCACAACGTCGAACCCTTCGCCACCAACATATGAACCCCAACGTCTCGTACCAAGCGTACCATCTAGTATGGCCAGGAAGCCGTCTTCGGTTCCTCCGCCATAGACGGGCTGGAACACCCCTGTTGTTGCAATGTTTGTACGGCTTCCAGTAGTACCGGCAACAACAATTGACGAGCCGCGTGCCGACAGGGCCAAGGCCTCGTCGGTACCTGCCCCTCCAACATACGTACCCCATTGGCGCTGACCTTCACCGGAGAACGACAGTACAAATCCATCGGTCGCACCGGCATATCCAATCTGGTGCGATCCAGCCGTAGCAATGCCAGAAGGGGACTGCGTAGTTCCGGCAGCCACAATAGCGCCTTGTGGCGTTACGCGTACGGCGTTAACGGCGTCGCGATCGGGGCCGCCTACGTATGTTGCCCAGCGCATTGTGGCTCCGTCTGCACTCAGCACAGCAACGAACCCATCAAACACTCCGCCAAACACTGTCTGGTGTGCTACACTAGTGGCAATGCCTGCTGCCGATTGCGTTTCGCCCCCCACCACGATGTCGCCATTCTCCAGTACGTCAACGCTTGTGGCAACGTCGGACATGCCGCCACCTAGGTACGTACCCCATCGACGCGCTGAACCGTCGGCCGCGAGAACCACAACAAATGCGTCCCACGTCTCACCGAGCATCTCCACCTGATAGGCACCGCTCGTAGCAATTGCTTCGTCGGCCATCGTTAGCCCAGCAACTACTACATCGCCCCCTGGCGCCACCGCCACACCCAATGCTCGGTTGCTGGCACTACCACCTACGTATGTGCCCCACCGTGTAGCCGCAAATGGCTTCATAAAACCGCCGCTCTCTGCGCTGATAGGGGGCATCGGAGATGCGTTGGCAATCATCGCTGTGTGGTTAAACGCATCGGCTCCGCGAACATGGAATTGGATGTTGGCGGAGTCGGCACCTTCGCGGAGGTTAATGCGGTACTGCGGACGTCCTTCGGCATCTATTTGCCACTCCATGTCGATCCCCGGCCACACGTCGTGATAGGTCACCGTGGCATAGCCACGTACTTCCGTTGCCCCTTGATCGGCACGAGACTGGGCCGTAATGTGGGTAAAGTAGTTACGGTAATCGGCACCGGGCGATGACGCCGCGATCCGCATAGTGGGCGACGGATGAACGAGGTCGACGTCGATGCGACGTACGACGCGATGCGATGGACGAGCTTCTGATACTGAGTATTCGTCGTACGAGAAGCCCTTGTTACGAAGTTGAATGGCAAGAGTACCGTAGCGCAGCAGATACCGCACATCATGATTTGGCTTGCCATGCTGGTCGCCAATCTGGCCCTTGTTTTCGATGTAAAGGGAGGTGGCGCCAGAGGCGGTTGGCAGGGTGTGCTGGGCGGCGACTGTTGAATTCGCTACGGCAAACAAACAGAGCAGCGCAATGGCTTGTGATAGCAAAACGATATTCATTACGGTGCTATTCCCTTGCTAGGTGATGTTGGGCTTATAACGTGCAAGTCAAAATACGGCAAAAGAGCGGTACGTAGTGCGGGAGGCGGTAGTGAACCAGATTGTGATCTTTTTCTCTATTCCTTGGGCCGCCGGAGGCGGTTCCGACCAGTGGCCGGGGCCGGAGTCGTCCTCTTGCTGGAGTAGTGGTAATGCCAGAGGCAAGGCTGCATACAGCCGCACCCCATATATCGACGCTGGGGGCACACAGCGCACGGCGGATGTGCGGTTAGAAATAGAGGGCTTTAGCCCTATCCCCATGGCCGCTTTAGCCCGTGGTTTCAACCACAGGAACAAGGGAGGGGCGCGTTGTATCTATTTTTCGCCGCCGAAGGCACTCCGGGCGAGACGCCGAGTCTGTGGGTTTGGCACGTCTTTACGGCACCACAATCAACGCCTGCGTATGCGCCTGAACACTGCCAGTTCCCGCAACCGGCTCCAACCGAAGATAATAGCTGCCAGAAGGCAGACCATGTGTTGAAATGGTCGTTGCCGTGCTGCCCGCAGCAATGGTTTGCCTTACATGTACGCGTCCTAGCACATCGGCAACGCTAAGAACAGCATCGGTGGTTGCCGACGTTGTTATAACCGTGTGGCCAGAGGAAGGGTTCGGGCTTATTGCTGCAATGGTGTGCGTGTGGGGAACGGGCTCGTCTGTTGCAATCGAGGTAGCTGTATCTTGGCGGAACATGGCAACGAAGGCGTCGTCTTTGTCTCCAATCAACATCTGCTGATGTGTTCCCTCGGTTGCGATGCCTGTATTCGAAATGGTCTGGCCCGCTAGCACGATGCCACCGCCACGGGTTACTGCTAGGGCTCGTCCACCGTCATTTAGAGATCCACCGAAATAGGTTCCCCAACGACGGTCGCCATTATTCGCAAAAGCAACCAAAAACGCTTTTATGCCAGTACCACGCTTGTCACGATATGATCCGCGTGTTGCAATTGCAGTCTCTGAAGATGTCTGCCCAACAAGCAAGATATCACCCGTAACAGTCACATCGACATCGTTGCCATAATCAGTGCCTGTACCTCCGTAAAAGGTCTCCCATCTCAACGTACCGACACCTGTCAAGACGGTCAGAAATGCATCGTAGCCACCAGCATTCGTGTCTTGATGTGTCCCTGATGTACGGATTCCAGTTCTAGAATCTGTGTACCCAGCTAGTACAATGTCATCGTCGGGGGTTACTGCAAGTCCACTACAGGCGTAAGCTCCTCGCCTGCCATGGTATGTACCCCAACGTCTAGCACCCGCACTCGTAAGAGTGGCTACAAAGGCGTTCAAGCCACCTAGTCCGTGTGTAAGCTGGTGTGTTCCTAGAGTAGCAATCCCAGTACTAGATCCTGTTTCACCGGCCAGCACAATGTTGCCGTCAGACGTTATTGCCAAAGCATATCCAAAGTCCTCGCCAGATCCTCCATAATACGTCCCCCATAGTCGTGTTCCCGTTATGGTGAACACTGTTACAAAGGCATCTCGAATACCACCAAACACCACTTGATGCACGTCTTCCGTAGCAATGGTAGTTGCCGAAGTAGTAGTACCCCCCAAAACAAGGTCGCCAGAACGTGTGACTGCAACAGCATTGCCAAAATCGTTACCTATACCGCCGAAGTATGTACCCCATAGGCGGACACCCGTATTCGTAAAGACTACTAAAAACGCGTCATCTATACCTCCACCATGCGACACCTGATATGCATCGGCACTCGCAATGGCACTTGTGGAGTTGGTATAACCTACAAGAACGATGTTTCCTTCCTGTGTTACGGCAACGTCCCGACCATATTCAATACCTGATCCTCCGTAGTATGTGCCCCATTTGCGAGTACCTCTACTCGTAATGAGTGCCACAAATGCGTCTCTTTGCCCAAGGAACATCTCTTGATGCGCCCCCGCCGAGGCAATTGCGCTCATTGATTGGGTGTCGCCCGCGAGTGCGATTTCATCACTTGCTGTTAACTCCACACTACGGCATTGATCCAACCCCTCCCCCCCATAATACGATGCCCACAGCAGCTCCGGCATGGGGTCTATCACCAGCGTCTCCCCCATGGCTACGTCGATAGGGGGCACCGTAAAACCGTACACGTCGTTGCCAAGGGCGCGGTAGCGTACGTCCGCCGTGCTGCCCGTGCTTTGCACGTAGCTGCGCGGCAGCGTCTCGCGTATAGGGCCGTGATGCACGTCCAGCACAAGGTGTTCTTCGTCGAGACGCGTGCCGTGGGCGCCACGGTAGCGCAGTTGTATGGCGGCTACGTTGCCGCCGGGGCGTATCACAAACTGATATTCCGGACGCTGCTGGTCGTCGAGAAACCATTCCATGTCGATGCCCGGCCACAGCTCGTGATAAGTCACCCGTGTATAGCCGCGTACATCCGTTGCCCCTTTATCACCATGAACCTGTTGGGTGATGTGAGTGTAGTAGTTCAGGTAGTCTTGGCTGACGCCGGTGGCGGTGATGAGTGGTTTGGGGTTGGCGCCAACCAAATCCACGTCCACTCTGTGAAAGTAATACGTGATTTCTTCGTTGGGGTGGTCACGGAATTTTGTGGGCAGGTGACGTTGTGTTGTATCCTCTGGCAGCTCGCAGCGGTCCACGGTATAGCTGTCATACGAAAAACCGTTTTGCCGAAGCTGGATATTCAGGCCGGGTCGCAAAATCAAGAAGCGCACATCGTGATTTGGCTTGCCATGCTGGTCGCCGATCTGGCCCTTGTTTTCGATGTAAAGGGAGGTGGCGCCAGAGGCAGTTGGCAGGGTGTGTTGGGCGGTGGATGTTGAATTTGCCACAGCAAACAAACAGAGCAGCGCAATGGCCTGTGATAGCAAAACGATATTCATTACGGTGCTACTCCCTTGCTAGGTGAGGTTGGGCTTATGACGTGCAAGTCAAAATACGGCAAACGAGCAATAGTACTCCCGTATTGCTAAAAACCTACCGTAACTCTATGCATCAGCGTACGCACATCGAGATTTCCGCCACAAAGTATTATTCCTACCTTCTTGCCTCTTACCAACTCCGGCTGCTCCAATAGTACTGCAAGGGTCACCGCAGCACTGGGCTCGATAACGAGCTTCATGCGTTCCATCACAAGGTATAGCGCTTCTACGATTGACTCCTCGGAGGCCGTGCGGATGTCAACGCTGTGATGCCGAAGATGAGCAAACGTTACGTCGCCCAACGACGTGCGCAGACCGTCGGCAATGGTCTGCGTTGTTGGCGCAGGATGTATCACGCCGTCGCGAAGAGATCGTGCTGCGTCGTCGGCCACGGACGGTTCGGCCCCTATGACGTCGATGTTCGGCTGCATGCCTCGACATGCCACGGCAGTACCGCTCATAAGGCCGCCGCCGCCAACAGGTGCCATTACGATGTCCAAATCGGACACTTCTTCCAGGAGCTCGAGTGCTGCCGTGCCTTGACCCGCTATCACTCGTATATCATTGTACGGCGGTACTACGTGTGCGCCAGTCTGCTCTACTACCTGCGCAAGCGTTGCTTCACGTGCTGCAAGCGTCGGCGCGCAATCAACAATGGTGGCACCATAGCCCAACACGGCACTGCGCTTTACTGCCGGGGCCGACGTAGGCATGACGATGGTACAGGGTATGTTCCGCAAGCCCGCCGCATAGGCTAATGCCTGCGCATGATTGCCGCTGGAATGCGTGGCTACGCCACGCTTAGCTGTTGCTTGGTCCAGTTGCAAAACTGCATTCACAGCACCTCGTGCTTTGAAGGCACCAATCTTTTGAAGGTTCTCGCACTTGAATACAAGCTGGGCACCAAACATCCTATCTAGCGCGCTCGATGTATGTATTGGCGTTCGGTGCACATAGGGCCGTATCCGTTCGGCTGCCTGCTGCACATCGAAAAGAGTAACGATTGTTGAGGGCGTCATTACATACTTCGCCGATACTGTCCGCCCACGTCGTAGAGCGCATGCGTAAGCTGTCCCAACGAACATACCTTGGCGGCTTCCATGAGGGCCTCGAAGATGTTGCCGTTGCGCACCGACACGGCCTTTAACTCTGCAAGCGCTTGCGACGATACGTGGTCGTTCCTACGGCGAAACGCCTCGACGTTGTCGATTTGTTGCTGTTTTTCTTCGACAGTCGATCGTATCACTTCGGCCGGAACTACGGTCGGTGACCCCTTAGAACTTAGGAAGGTATTGACGCCGATAATGGGATATTGACCTGTGTGCTTGAGGGTCTCGTAGTGCAGTGACTCTTCTTGAATTTTGTTGCGCTGATACATGCGCTCCATGGCGCCAAGTACACCGCCACGATCGGTAATACGGCGGAACTCATCCAACACGGCTTCTTCAACAAGGCGCGTGAGCTCTTCGATGATGAAGCTACCCTGAAGGGGGTTTTCGTTCTTAGCTAGTCCAAGCTCGCGGTTAATGATGAGCTGGATGGCCACAGCCCGACGAACGCTTTCTTCGGTTGGCGTTGTAATCGCTTCGTCGTAGGCGTTAGTATGAAGCGAGTTACAGTTGTCGTAGATGGCATACAACGCCTGCAACGTTGTGCGGATATCGTTGAAGTCGATTTCCTGAGCATGCAACGAACGGCCCGATGTTTGAATGTGGTACTTGAGCATTTGCGAACGCTCGTTGCCGCCGTACTTGTTACGAATGGCCTTGGCCCAGATTCGACGTGCAACACGGCCAATAACGCTGTACTCGGGGTCGACGCCGTTGGAGAAAAAGAACGAGAGATTCGGTGCAAAATCATCGATATGCATGCCTCTCGAAAGGTAGTACTCCACATACGTAAAGCCGTTGGCAAGCGTAAATGCTAGCTGCGTAATGGGGTTTGCACCGGCCTCGGCTATGTGATAGCCCGATATGCTCACGCTGTAAAAGTTGCGAACCTTCTCGTTGATGAAGTGCTGTTGCACATCACCCATCATGCGTAAGGCAAACTCTGTCGAAAAAATGCAGGTGTTTTGCGCTTGATCCTCTTTGAGAATGTCTGCCTGCACCGTGCCACGCACGTTCTGCAACGCTTTGGCCTTGCACGCTGCGTAAACGTCGGCCGGTAGCACCTGATCGCCTGTAACACCTAGCAACAGCAGTCCTAGTCCACCATTGCCCGTTGGTAACTCCGTGCTACCGTCGCCTGCCCGATAGATCGGTCGAGGCACGCCTCGCTCGGCATAGATAGCATCAATCTTCGCGTTGACGTCATCAACAAGACCGTTGTCGACAATGAACTTCTCGCACTCTTGATCGATGGCAGCATTCATGAAGAAGGCCAGCAGCATTGGTGCCGGACCGTTAATCGTCATGGAAACAGACGTCGTCGGAGAACATAAGTCAAAACCACTATAAAGTTTTTTAGCATCATCTAACGTAGCGATGCTCACGCCAGAATTGCCAATCTTACCGTAGATGTCTGGTCGTGTGGCAGGGTCTTCTCCATAAAGGGTCACCGAATCAAATGCCGTGGAAAGGCGTGCCGCCGGCATGCCCGCCGATAGGTAGTGAAAGCGCTTGTTGGTGCGTTCAGGACCCCCTTCGCCAGCAAACATGCGTGTAGGGTCCTCGTTTGTGCGCTTAAATGGATACACTCCGGCTGTATAGGGAAACTCGCCGGGCACGTTCTCCTGCATACACCAGCGCACGACGTCGCCCCAATTGGTGAACGTTGGCAGTGCAATCTTTGGCACCTTCGTGCCAGAGAGCGACGTTGTGTAGTTGTCGACACGGATTTCGCGATTCCGTACTGTGTACACATACTGTTCGTCGGAGTAGGCCTTCTTGCGTGCCTCCCAACCTTCCAGTACTGCACGTACTTCGTGATGGAGCTGCTGTTCGATGTCGGCGGCGCGGCGTTGGAGTTCTGCTATCGCAGACTTCTCCGACGCTGTACGTGATGTTGGCGTGGCGCTATCAGCAGACTTGTTTGGTTTCGACGTCATGTTCGGCCTTTCACGAAGTACGTGCTGTTAGTTATGTCGAACGGTGTACAACCGTATGCTATTATCAACGAGGCGTCCACCAATCCACATGGTGTAGATGCCTCCGGCCTCCAGCGTGACGTCAGGTGAGGAGACGATTTCTGCCGTACCTCCTGCCTGTACAAAGCGGAACGTATAGGGTGTTCCCGTCGTGGGGGGAAAGGCTAAGAAGTTCAAGCCAGTTGATGTTGACGTGCTTACTTGTCGGAACCCTAGGCCTTGCATGCCGGATGGACGGTAGTCGCCAAGTCCGGGCACTGGAACGATAAGATCTAAGCGGCCGGCATCGGACGATAGATTCAGCAGGCGCACAAGTGCTTGAGCAGGATTAGGAACGGTTACATCTTCGAATGCTAGAGAAACCACATCTTGCGGTGTAAGTGTGCCCGTTACAAACGTCGAGTAGCGCTTACCTGCGGCCGTAGTTACGGTTGACGTTGAAAGAACGGTACCGCCGGCCGTGAAGCGTACGTTCAGTGCCCCTTGAGGAACAGTTGCATACGACGAGGCTGTGTGTGGCGTTAAACCGGATGCAAAGGGTGTACCATCAACGACGACGTTCACCGTTGACGCACCAGCAAGGGTATTGAAGGCCATGAGTTGCGCCGTGGTCGAGGCCTGGGTAAGGTCGAATGCACCAGACCCTTGACCTCCATCTTCAAACACTCGAACACCAAGTGGAACAGCATCGGATGTAGATGTAGTGCCATGCACTACAACGGTGTATGTCTGGTTTTCGAACGTGGCTGGTTCGAATGCTGCTACTGCACGGTTGGCCACACGATCAAACACAACTATTGCAAGGTCGCCTGTTTGCTTTAGAGCCTGCTCGCTACTTTGGCCTGGTGCAAGTTGAGGCATCCATGCTTGATCGGCGATACGCAGTTCAAGGTTTACACCATCGGTGGTGGCATTGACCCAGCGAATGCGTGCTTGGCCGGCTGGCACTAAGGTACGATCGTCGCGGCGCAGTTGTGCTGTTACAAATGATGCCGGCGGGAAGACGAAGATCGTGTAGTCCAGTCCAGCTTCGAGGGTGGCCGACGTTTCAACGCGGTTAGTACTACTAGCAACGTCGGCAATACCGAGCCGGCGACTGCCCGGTTCTATGACAGAATACCCGGAAGAGACGCCAAAGGCAACCCCGGTTCGAAACACGCCGCCGTCCACGCGAAGATCTATCGACGGAGCGTCGTAGGCCAGGTGAATAACACGCAGGCGTGCTTTGTCGGGCACAGGGGTGTTTGCTGGGTCGTCACAGCCGGCAAGCCATACCGTAAGTATGGCGAAGAGCGCTAGCGTTGCACGACCGAGTAAATTGGTCGTACGTGACTGCTGTAAGGTTGCTTGCATCATGTGTCGTTCCTTTCTAATTCTGCTATGGCACCACGTACCTGCCACAGGCGTTGCGCCAATTGGGCTTGCTGATCAACAAATCGGTCGTAGCGCTCGTTCTCCTCGGCTATCTCTGCTAGGTATCGTGTGCGGTCAGGGGGGATGATGTAGATCTTCTCGCTGTCGGCATCATCGGACTGCATGGATGAAACCCAACCAAGCGAGCACTTGGCAACAAGGGCGTCGATGATCGCACGGTAGAGTGTGTTGGTGCCAGGGTCGTTAAACTGCGAGGCAATGGTGCCATAAACGGGCATGGTATCGGTTGACTGGGCAAAGAGCTTTCGCGACCGCTGATACTGTTTGCGTACATCGCGCAGAGCATCGAGGGCGCCGCGCTTATCGAACTTGTTCAGCGCTATCAAGTCGGCATAGTCAATCATGTCAATCTTTTCCAACTGGCTGGCTGCGCCATACTCGGGCGTCATAACGTACATCGAAACGTCGGCCACTTCGGTAATCTGCGAGTCGCTTTGGCCGATGCCGGCCGTTTCCACGATGATAAGGTCGAAGGATGCAGCACTCAAAATCTCGATTGCCGCCGAGATGTTGCGGTTGATGGCAACGTTGGCTTCGCGCGTGGCGAAGGAGCGCATGTAGACGTTCGGGTGCGACACGGCATTCATGCGGATGCGGTCGCCCAACAGGGCTCCGCCCGTCTTGCGCTTCGAGGGGTCCACAGAGAGCACGCCAAGGCGCTTATCAGGAAAGTCGTTCACGAAGCGGCGAACGATTTCATCTGTAAGCGACGATTTGCCGGCACCACCGGTGCCTGTAATGCCAAACACTGGCGAGCGCCGGGCGCCCTGTGCAAAAGTAATCCGAGCGTGCTCGCCACGTTCGGCAGCCGTAATGGCCTGCGCCAGCGCAAGCGGGTTGCGTTCCAGAACTCTTTGCTCTAGGTCTGCACCAAACACGTCGGGCGTTGGATGGTCGGCTGCCTTCACAACGCTATTGATCATCCCCTGAAGACCCATCGAGCGCCCGTCGTCGGGCGAAAAAATGCGGTCGATACCGTAGGCGTGCAGTTCCTCGATTTCCGAAGGAAGGATTGTACCACCGCCACCACCAACGATGTGGATGTGTCCTGCGCCTCGTTCGCGCAGCAAGTCGTACATGTACTTGAGGTACTCGACATGACCGCCTTGATATGACGTCATAGCAATTGCCTGTGCATCCTCTTGGATGGCACAATCAACCACTTCGGCAACCGATCGGTTGTGTCCAAGGTGGATAACCTCTACGCCTGTACCCTGAATGATGCGGCGCATCACGTTTATGGCTGCGTCATGTCCGTCGAACAACGATGCCGCCGTAACAATCCGAATGGTCGTCGACGGCACGTACGGCTCTTGGTCAGTCATCATAAGTCCTTGATGGAAAAGCCCACAAAACTACGCATCCCCGCAGCCACAGACACCCGGTAGGGGACTTCGACGCCCCTTTCCCACCATGACAAGGGGCGTTGTGACCGTTGTCACGGGAGAATTGAGGGCGATTGCAGATGTTTGCACGGACTGCTTGGAACGTCCAGTGGCATAGTGAACAACTTTGGAGGAATCGTGAAGAAGAACATGGGTACAATCGACCGTGGCATTCGCCTACTTGTTGCTGGCATATTGGGTATTCTGGTGGCCACGAACGTTATCGAGGGTACGATGATGTGGATAGCAGCAGCTATTGGAGTTGTGTTTGTTCTGACGTCGCTCGTGAGCGTTTGCCCGCTGTATTCGGTATTGGGCATTCGCACGTGTCCGGTATCTCAAAAAGACTAACGCCAAACGTGCACAGAAACCGTTAACGCTCGTGCAGTGTTCTTCACTGCGCAACGTATGACTGCAACAATAACGGTTCTTGGAGGCGCCGAAGAAATCGGCGCTAATTGCTGCGTGGTTGACCTCGACGGCACTGCCGTGATGGTCGATGCTGGCCTGCACCCAAAACGGCGCGACGCGGGCGCCTTTCCAGATATGCAGGCGCTAGGGGACAAGCAGTGCGACGTATTGGTGGTAACGCATGCCCACACCGACCACATGGGTGGCGTGCCTTTTGTACTACGCAAGATGCCGTGGATGCGGCCGTTGATGACCCATGCAACGAGGGACCTTTCGCAGATAACACTGCACAACACAGGCAAATTGCTACGCAAGGAGCATCCAGAGATTCTCTCTGCCGAAGTTGAAGAGTTCTATAGAGGCGCTACGATCGACCACCTTCGAATGGCCTTCGAAGCCGTTCCGTACAACGAGGTCCGCTCGGTGCGAGGGTATAACGGCAGGAGCGATGTTGATCTTACGCTGCATTGGTCGGGACATATTCTCGGTTCTGCCGGTGTTCGCCTAGAATGTCAGGGGCGCAGCGTAATGTTTACTGGTGATGTGAACTTCACTGACCAAGCCAGCATTCGCGGGGCCCAGCTTCCGCGAACACATGCAGACGTCCTAGTAATGGAGTGTACAAACGGTGCCGCCACCGACCTCCATGATCGCCACACCGAGGAGCAACGCTTGGCGCGCTTCATTACACAGGTAAGCTCGGCCGGAGGGTCGGTGCTCGTTCCAGTGTTTGCCCTTGGTAAAACGCAGGAGATACTGACAATCCTCCATTCGCTAATGCGCAAGGGTAGCATTCCCCACATGCCCATCTACACAGCGGGAATGGGCGTGCGGATTAGCAAGGTCTATGACCACTACTGCTACACCGAGCCCGTGCGACATCCAGGGTTCGAGATCTCGGACATTCCACAGGAGCGCATCAACCCCGACGAGCTCGAACGCGAGAAGTTCTTCTCGAATCCATCCCTCGTTGTGGTGTCGAGCGGTATGCTCAACCAACGAACGTTGTCGTGGCGGCTTGCCATGATGTTTGGACGTCGGCCTACGTTTGGAATCGCTATCGTAGGATATCAAGATGTCGACTCGCCCGGCTATGCCCTGCAGAACTCGGCGCCCGGCGAGAAGTTTGTGTTTGGCAATAAGCTATTGCGCCGTAGCTGTGCGCTCGAGTCGTTCAGATTTACTGCGCACGCTCGTCCCGAAGAACTTGTTGCCTACGTCGATGACGTGAAGCCATCCACCTTGGTACTCGTCCACGGCTCGACCGAAGCCTGCGATGCCATTGCCTTAGATGTTCTCGACCGCCACCCCGGAATGCGCGTGATTGTGCCTAGGCAGGGCGCTTCGTACACCCTGTGGTAGTGGTCTAGCGCAGCACCATAAGACTGATACGTTCGATACGCCGGCTTCGGTGGAGCTCGACGGTGTACACACCGGCTGGCCACTCTGCCACCGACGATGTCCACGCACGCCCGACACCGTCTACACTGCCGCTAGCCACAACCTTGCCGTGGACCGACCGCACGAGGATTCTCTGTACGTCATGCCACGGCCACGTAACAACGCTTCGTTCTGATGCGGGATTGGGATGAACCACAGCAGCGAGCGTGTCGTCGCCGATCGATGGTTCCTCGGGCGTGACCTTTTCATACCCTCCCATGATCGTACGATACTCCGAATCTTGATGGACAAGTCGCGCAGGCCTTCCTCCAACAACCAGTAGCCGATACCATTCATGCTCTGGAAGCGAATCGGGAATTCCAACCGCGGCCTGCCCCGCATTCATCGGCACCGATCGCGCTAGGACAATTCTTCTGCGGTGCTTAGCATCCCACACAATCACATCAGCACTGTCGACTCCAGCCACCGGATACCACGAGATTCGAACAGTTGTGCCTCGTATCCAGACCTTCGATGCAGCAACATGGTCAGCACGTCCGTTCGATACAGCCAACACCAAGGATAGTATTATCATCGCCTGCAAAAGAGCTGTTGTCATCACTCAAGCACCGCCTTTCTGGGATAGAGCCGCACGTCATACGTCCACCATATATCTCCACCCGATACTGCCTGAAAGGGGCGCCGAAGGCGCTCGGCGGTAACATCTACGAGCGACCAGTGAAGAGCTTCGATGCCGCTAGCATGTGTGGTTTCGACGTCAACACGCGCAGCGTGATAAACAGCTTGCCGTGCCGCTATTGGCGCTGTACGTCTGCCTCCGGCATACTGCGCGGCAAGAACATCGGCAGAACGAACGAGTACCTCGCGAACCGCGTCGCGCACGAACGGTACGTCCGCATGCGAAGAACACTCGAGTCCCCAAAGCACTGCTTGCAACTCCTCGGTGCGATACAACCCATTGGGTTCGAACACGGCGAAGGCACCGTGAACATCCACGTTGCTACCTACATCTACGTCGAAGACGCATCCTTCGTCGACCTCACAATCGGGCAGCAGTCGAAAACCGTATAGTTGATTACGATAGGACCTTGCTGTTGCCGAAAACCCCTGTACCATGCCCACATAGGGTCCTTGTGATTCGATGCCCCCTAAGGAGAGATGTTGTAGTCGAAGAGCAGCACCTGGATACTCCATGCGTGAGAGTACAAATTGCTGTCGACGCGCCATGGGCGTACCATCTGTAGCTCGCAGACTTGTAGCCGCCTCCAATAGGATCTCACCCATGTAGAGTGCATGCCGTCGTGGCGACGTTGTTGGGTCTGTGATGTAGAACTCAAACTCCTGCGGCGGAATGTTGGGACCGTCGTACCGAATCACGAGTCGCTCGTCAAACTGCGAACGCGTTTCAAAGCTCGTGGAGCGGTCGGGGAATCGCGGGTGGACATTATCGTAGCTTGCCGCGGCAAGCCCACCAGCGTTAATGGTCGTGAGATCGACAGGGCGGCTAAATCGCACAACCACCAACGTGCCTTTGCCAGGAAGGTACTCAAGCTGTCGACCATCAGGCGGCTCGTCTGTAGCCAGCGCCGATAATCGCAACGCATCAAACGTCCGCTCTTCGAACCCTGCCAAGGATACCGCCTCAGAAGACTCAATGCGCACACGTAACCCAAGCGACTCTACTACGAGACCTTGATCGAACAGTGCTCGTAAGGTGATGACAGGGTGATCGCCTGCTTCACCCCGACAGGAAGGTTGACCCATCCGTGCGTGCGCGAGTTGTACGAGCACCTCGTACCAATGGGCCCCATCTTCAAAGCCAACGTACTCAGGACGTGGGTACAGGTCCGACGTTAACCAGCCGTACCAATACAGGTCGCGCATGGGCTGCTCGCGGACGGCAATGCGTAGCCTGTCGCCGCAGCGTACGAGCCACTCTTTTCGTTCAACATTGCTTCCCGAGCATTCCACACCGTAAATGGGCAACCAGAGTGTAAAGCCATGTGCCTTGGTTTCGGCACATACAGCGATGGTTCCGTCCTTATGCGGTCTGCAGTGGGGGTCGTATCCCTCGGCGGTGGCGTTGCTCCTGCATAGTCGGTCAATGTTCAGTCGAATCGTCCGCCGCTGAACGAGAATCCGTACGATGGTCGTTGGCTTCGTCAGTGTCCACGCACCGCAGTACTCCCTCTGTGGCTGCGTAAATATCGTCCGCCCATTGTTGTCAACCACACCAATGATTTCCCAGCAAGTCGTTGCCCGCACACACACGCTTTGCGTGCGTTCGTGGATGTCGTCAAACACATCTCCGGGAAGCAACTCAACACCCTGAACAGCATTGAATCGCACGTCCTTGTCCACGTTTCGAATCTCGATTCGAAGCCTAAAGCGATCAGCATCATCACTAGCATCTTCCTGCAGTTCAATCACATCGTTGCCGTCGTTGGTGTCTTCGATACTGTCTTGCTCATATACCGCTTCGATGGTCACCGTATCTCGTATCTCCCAGCAAGGGGCTTCGATTACAACGATGTGGTCGTCGCGCTTCCGCACGATGCCGCTGTCGCGGTAACGCCACTCCCTGAATCGCCACCGACTACCAATTGTACCCGGCGCGGCTATCGGAACAGCTCCACCAGCCGTTACTGTGGTTGTTAGCGAGGCAACACATCGTGCTACGTCTTCAGGGGGTAGGACGTGTCCCTCGCATCGCGCCACACAGCGTGCCAACATGCCTCGACGTAATGGCAACGACCAGCGTCGGTCGTCCGACGAAACACCGGTAAGTGCCGACACTTCGGCCTCGACGACGGCTACGTCTTCGCTCCAACCGCCCTGCGGCGGGTCGATGATGATGGTACTGTCGTCCTGCACTATGCGTACAGCCCCGGCAGAAGCATGCACCAGACCGCGGCTGTGCGGTGGTAGGGCCGACAAAGGCCGCGACCAGCGCAAGACGATGCTGTCGCGGCACGACAGGACGGCCGACCTAGGATAGACGAGGTCTATCCATGGAACAACGGCGTCGGCCTTGGCCAAGATGGCCAAGCCAAACAAAAACAGGATGTACAACAGTACCCGCCACTTGCGTTCACGGCGCCGGTGCCACGTGCTAAGCGTTGTAGATGGAACGAGCATAGACCATTCTCCAAAGGAACTGGACGGTGATTCACTGCAGACTTCCGTCCGCAACAGTCCTTGTGGCGATTGGCTGCTAAAGTGTGACGCACCCGACGACGAAGGTGCGCTTGCGTAGCGCGTCGTTACTTCTTCTTGACGGCGATGTGGAACACGTGTGGCCAGTTCTTACCTGTTACATACAACGCCTTGTTTGCACCGTCCCACGCAATGCCGTTAAGGACGTCGGTATCAATCGTCCGCTCCCCGTATGGCAAAAGGCCAGTAAGGTCAAGTACTGCTGTTACCTTTCCGCTTGCCGGATCGATGCGCACGATGTTGTCGGTTCTCCACACGTTTGCCCACAACATTCCATCTATCCACTCTAGCTCATTCAGCTCGCCTATGGGTCTTCCGGAAAGGGTCACCGGAATGCTACGCCGAACACCGAATGTGGTTGGATCATGCACGGTAATCATGTTCGTGCCATTGCTCATAAATAGCTCACGGCCATCGGAAGCTAATCCCCACCCCTCGCCCGAATACGAAAACGTTCTAATCTGCTGAAGAGTCCTTCTGTCAAACACAAATCCCCGCTGGTTAAGCCATGTTAACACGAATACTTCGTTGCCTATCACGGCCATACCTTCACCAAAAACGTTGGCATCAAGCGCTATCAACTTCACGACCTTTCCAGATGCTATGTCGACGCGTCGAAGCGTGCTTTGACCCACTTGTCCAGTCGATTCTAAAAACTCGCCACCATCAACGACAAGTCCTTGCGTAAAAGCCGCCCTGTCGTGCGGTAGGGTTGCAAGTATGGTATACGTAAGCTGCTCTATCGGCTCGTTCGCTGTGCGCGTTGCCGGGGTTTCGGCAGACTTCGGTGCGTCGGGCACGCGCTCGGAAGAGCACGCGAACATCATCAGCGTTGCTGTAATCGCAACTGCATGTAGTACAAAGTTTCTCTGCATAAGGCGAACCTACAACACGCCGGTAGTTTGGCAGGCCTGCATAGGTTATTGCTTCACTAACTCCACGCGTAGTCGATGGCATTCGAGTGCATCAACGCCACCATTGAGCTATCGCGGGCTACGAAACGCATGCGATACACCATCAATAGGCCTTGAATAGCGCGTAGCTATCCCGAAACTACGCAACCACCGTTGTAAATTGCGTTCTTCCATGTCACGTCCCGCCGTCGCTCACCTCCTCTTTGGCCTCGTTTGCTCGCTGGCTATCTCCTGTTCCGACGTCGATCAGGGGGCTTCGGACGCGGCAGCCGAGGCGGCTGCGATGGCCGCAAAGCGCAAGGCCGAGGCCGACCGCGCTGCGCGCATCGACTCGATTACTCGCCGCTTTTCGCCGATAGGGCTTCGCCGCGACGTTATTCGTTCCGCCAGCCACCTAGACTCCATCCGTCACGCATATGCTCCCGCAGGGGAAACGTATCTGGCCTATCGTGCGTTCGCCACCGTCAATCGTAAGGACATCCAGTTCTTTCGCATCGGCGATACGGTGATGATTCCCGACACGATTATGTCCGACCGACGTGCCTACTCGGTTTTTCCCCAGTACTACGAGCATGGCGACACAATTCCAAAGATTGTCTTCGTCTCGAACAAGTGGCAGGCGTACGCATGCTACGAGTATGGCGAGCTTGTACGCTTTGCCGCCGTCAACTCCGGCGAGGAGCGCAAGCCAACATTCCCGGGTCGTTATGCCGTAAACTGGAAGGCGCGTTTACGACTTAGCTCGCTGGACTCAACATGGCGTCTACCCTACACGGTAAATTTTCACCAGTACGCCGGTCTGGCGTTTCACCAGTTCGAAATGCCCGGCCGTCCTGTTAGCCATTCTTGTGTTCGCCAGTTCTTGCCAGATGCGGAGTGGCTCTTCAAGTGGGTACGCCAGGCGAAGTTCGATAGTACGCGACGCCCCATACCATTTACAGGTACACCTGTTGTTGTATTGGATGTGTTCGACTACTCGAGAAGGCGTGGCGGACCATGGTGGGATATCACATCGACGCGTGATGTTGTACTTGCACTACCAAAAGAACCGCTCGAGCTCGAAGAGGCGCTCGTGCCTATGTCGCAAATACCCAAGGATGTCCGCGGTGCGTTACCAAATCGACGTCGATACGTGGCCGCAGATAGTATCCTGCGAGAGCGCGGCGTGATACGTCAGGACGTTTCCCTACGGGAGAGCATTAACTTCAACAAGTTGCGACGCGAGCGCAAGGCACGCGCTGCGGCAGCCGAGGAGGCACGTAAACGCGAGGAAGAGGCTAAAGCGAAACGAGCAACCACCACTGTCGGCGGCTCCGAGTAATTTCGTTCGAGTGCTGTAGTAACCTCAAACACAAACGTTATGGACGTACTGTTTACTTCAGAGGGCATTGCAGCCCTTCTTACCCTCACGGTTCTGGAGATTGTCTTAGGCATCGACAACCTCATCTTCATCGGCATTCTTGCAGGAAAACTTCCCGAACATCAACAGGGTACGGCACGAACAGTAGGGTTGTCGCTCGCACTCATCCTTCGCGTTGGGTTTTTGTTTGCTGCAACGTGGATTGCCGGCCTCACAGAGCCTCTGATAACGATTCCGGCCGTACTTGCTATGGATGCACCGTTTGGTGTTACTGGGCGCGACATCATCATGCTCGGTGGCGGCTTGTTTCTGTTGTACAAAGCCACCACCGAACTTCACGATAAGCTCGAGGGCGGGAGTGATGTTGCTGGTGCCGCTGCCCGCGTATCACTGTTTGCCGTGATTGCGAACATCATCATGCTTGACGTGGTGTTTAGTATCGACAGCGTGATCACAGCCATTGGCCTGAGCAATGAACTCATCATCATGGTTATCGCTGTGGTTGTGAGCATTATTGTCATGCAGCTTACTGCTAAGAGCATCACGGGCTTCATCCAACACCACCCAACCATAAAAATTCTTGCCTTAGCCTTCTTGCTGATGGTGGGCCTTGTGCTTACTGCCGAGGGCTTCCATGTTCACGTACCAAAGGGATACGTTTATTTTGCCATGGCCTTCAGTGTAGGCGTCGAGACGATGAATATGCGCTACCGTGGCAAGAAGAACCGCGAACCATTGGAGCTTCACCAACGAAAAATTGCAGGCGGCTCGTAGCCACGTCTGCTATAGCTCGTGTTCTGCGGGCTTACCATTTCGCCATGCGTCAAGTGATGCGAACGTAGCCATAGCAATGTTGTTTAGCGCCTCGTTCGTTAGAAAGGCCTGATGACTCGTAATCAACACGTTGGGGAAGGTAAGCAGTCGCGCGAGGACGTCATCCTGAAGGACGTTGTCTGAGTGATCATGAAAGAAGATTCCTGCCTCCTGCTCGTACACGTCGAGTCCTAGGTACCCGATATGACCCGACTTCAACGCCTCGATGACGGCGACTGTGTCAACAAGTCCGCCACGACTCGTGTTGATGAGCATCACTCCTGGCTTCATGAGTCCGATGGTTCGTGCGTTGATGATGTGCTTCGTTTCGGGCATGAGCGGCACAAGCAGACTAATGATGTTGCTCTCACTACAGAGTGTGTCTACGTCAACGTAGGTGACGGCGCCATCCCGGATGAGTTCTTCGTTGGGATATGTATCATGGGCAAGCACGCGGCAGCCAAAGCCGTTCAGGATTCGAACAAGGACGCTTCCAATCTTACCCGTTCCTATCACACCAACGGTTTTACCGCGCATGTCGAATCCTACGAGTCCATCGACGCTGAAGTTCAGTTCACGAACTCGCGAGTTAGCTCGCACAATCTTTCGATTGAGCGCCAGCATCAACGTTACGGTATGTTCAGCCACAGCATAGGGCGAGTAGGCCGGTACATTTGCTAATCGAATACCGAGCTGCCTAGCCACGTCGAGCGCCACATGGTTATAGCCCGCGCTTCGCAGAGCGATGTGTCGCACACCAAGGTCATGCAAAGCACGAAGCACGTCAGCCGAGGCATCGTCGTTACCAAAGATGGTAATCGCCTGTGCACCCGCTGCAAGAACTGCCGTGGTAACATCAAGTCGAACGTCAAGATGCACTACGCTAAATCGACCAGCGTTGGCATGGTCTAACTCCTGACGTTCAAACTGGTGCGAGCTAAAGTGTACGACGTTCATGGTTCGTTCCTCCATCGGTTTGGCCAAATCTTTTTTAGTCTGTTACTAATCTCTGATTCCATGTCATCTGGACTGTACCAACGTGTTTCAGACATCCCGTCGGCAAAGTAGTGCTGTGGAACAACGTGACCCTCGAAGTTGTGCGGATACTTGTACTCCACACCATAGCCCTCCTCTTTCATATGTCGAGAAGGGGCATTGCGTAAATGCAGTGGAACGCTCAGCGCACCACCATTCCGAACGAATTCTAGAGCAGCATCAATAGCCACGTACGATGCATTGCTCTTGGGCGCGCTCGCTAGGTACGTTGCTGCCTGCGCCAAGATGATACGTCCTTCGGGCATGCCAATTCGCTCGACGGCAAGGAAGGCGTTGACGGCAACCGACAGAGCGTGGACGTCGGCGTTCCCAACATCTTCGGAGGCAAACACGACCATTCGGCGAGCGATAAACCTGGGGTCTTCGCCTGCCTCAATCATAACAGCCAACCACAGTAACGCAGCATCGGGATCCGACCCGCGCATAGACTTGATAAACGCAGAAATCACATCATAGTGTTGCTCTCCGCGCTTGTCGTAGCGCACAACGTTTTGCTGTAGGACTCGCTCGAGCACGTCGGAGGTTATCCGCTTGACGCTATTCTCGACATTCATTGCGCTGGCCGCCGCCTCGACAGCGTTCAATGCCTTGCGTGCATCTCCAGCGGCTAAGCGCAGTAGGGTGGTCCAGTCTTCAACCTCCACATTCTTCATGGCAGGGTCTGTCAGCAACGCTCGTTCAACGAGAAGCCGAATTGCAGCATCATCAAGCTCGCGTAATCGATAGACACGGCATCGGCTAAGGAGCGCCGCATTCACTTCGAACGATGGGTTCTCGGTGGTTGCGCCGATAAGCGTGATAAGGCCTTGTTCAACTCCGTGCAGTAAGGCATCTTGTTGCGACTTCGAGAACCTGTGGATTTCGTCGATAAAAACAACCGGCCGACTGCCAGCATTGCCATGGCGAGCCCGTGCAAGTACTTCGCGCAGTTCCTTTACGCCAGAGTCTACAGCCGACAGCAGATGCAGGCGAGCTCCTGTGGCACCCGCCATTAGTCGCGCAAGCGTGGTCTTGCCCGTGCCGGGTGGTCCCCATAAAACTAGACTCGGCAGCGTGCCGCTCGCGAGAAATCCCCTAAGCGCACCTTGTTCGCCCAGAAGATGCTCCTGACCAACAACGTCGTCTAATGCCCTAGGTCGCATGCGCTCTGCAAGCGGTGCATGCGTATGCGACGCTGGTTCATCTGTATCGAATAGTCCTTGCATGGTTCCCCCTCTTGATGCCAAAATATGTATGCTTAGTTCTGCCAATAGGCAGCACGACGTATGGACGACAGCATCATACTTCGGCCATCAGACGCAACATATCGATGCAACACGTGCGGGAAGTCCTTAGCAAACCAGAATTCAAGTAGAGGGCCTTCTGATTGCGTAACAGTTACGCGCCAAGTGGCAACCGCCGTAATAGCAAGACTATCCGTAGTGACTGACAGTGAGGCATTGCGTGGTTGGGCCAGCGTTGCTCGCGACGTAATCATCGAAGGGTAAAGAGCGAACGAATGCGTAAGACCTTCGCGAAAGTCGAGCGCACGTAGCGTAACGAACAGCTGATCTTCGAAGAGTGCTGTCGTATCGAGATTAGTACTGCCAACACCCTCGCCGTCCCAGTATGAGTCCCACGAATATCGTAGTAGGCCTGCAGATCGACCGATATTCTTGAATGTGTTACCGCACCACTCTTGGCTCGACGTGGTGAGTTTATGTAGTCTACCCACGTCTTCACGACGCAAGAACATGCTTGTCAGGAAGTGGTACGGATAGTTCTCTGTTGGTATACGGGCAAACAGGTTGACCTTCAGCACAGTAAACAGGTCATGTCGGCTGTAGCTATCAGTCTTCACATCATACTCGCGGTTGAAATCTTCTTTGACGGTCACCATTGTGTACTCAAAGTGTCGCGATGCCCCATAGATGGTTCGAGTGGAAGAGTATGTAGCCACTTCGGCAAGGCCATCGTCCCACAGCGCGTTCGTGGTAAACGAAGTACGCAGGGGCAATGATGGTGTCGCAACCGGAGTAGGCGTTTTCTTTTGCTGCTCTGGGGCAGGAGCGCAAGCCAGGAGGCAAAACGAGAGGCTGGCAAGAATGTGGATCATAGCGCGAAAGGATGTTCGAAGTATTACGTTGGCCGAAACATCCGAAAAAACGCGCTTACGGTAACTGTTCGTTCACGAGAGGTCCATGACTAGGCCTTGTCCGACGGTCGTTGCGGCTACTTGCATAGCCGTTGGTGACAGCGCCATTCGAAGTCGTGCCAGTGGCTCGGCAATTGGTTCTTGGCTTTGCCGAAAGGTCGAGTGGTGAATCGGCATAAAGAAGCGCGCCTTCATGTCGACGGCCATGGCTACCGATTCTTCTGGTGTACAGTGTGTTTCGGGATATGGGTTGTACGCACCTATTGGCATAATAGCGAGGTCGACATTGCGAACCTGTTGACCCAGTAGCTTCGTGTAGGCAGTGTCGCCGCCAAACACGATGCGCACACCGTTTCGTTCGATGAGGTAGCCGTTGTAGGATCGTCCCGTTCTTGGCTGCCCATTTGCTCGGCAGGCCTCGCCTGGAAGTCGCCAGCCATTGTGTTTTACTTGCAGCGCGCGCAAGGTTGTCCCGCCCAGTGTTGCTGATTCGCCCCATTCCATTTCGTTCAACGATTTCCACTGAAGATCATCGATGACGTCGGATGTTCTTGTGGCTGTTATCACGTCTACTTGTCCTGGAAAACGCTCTGCGATTGCTTCAAGCGTTGCTCGATCCATGTGATCCATGTGTGCATGCGACAATAGCACGAGGTCGGGTCGAGGCAGGTCGTCCACTCGAACGGCTGGAGGTGTTAGTCGCCGTGGGCCGAAGGTGGTGCCAAGGAGCGACACGCCAAAGGCGTCGAATAGCACAGGATCGGTGATGATACGAAAGCCGCCAATGTCGAGCCAGACGGTTGCGTGACCAATCCAACGCGCACGAATCTCGTGCGGATGGCACGTGGTGGTCTCCTGTCCGTTCGTACGCCGAACAGACACGGGAGCAAGGGCTAGAGCGTGCCTGTCTGGTACAGACGCAAGAACGGCCGCACCGATGGCACCACGCATAAGCGTGCGAATGACTTCTCGTCGTTCCATATCGATTCCCCCCGGAATGCTGGTGAGAGCGAAGTACGTTGGCCGAAACCGTCGCAAACATCGTGGTCCTATGTGTGCGATGCACGTTACCTTCGCATCATCACGAAGACGTTACGCGGGTTCACGTTTGCGTTACACCGAGATCACATGGCAGTAACGAAGGATTGGCGATTGCAACCGGGCCATTAGGGGTTCGTATTTCACGCGCTGTCGAGCACCGGAGTTTCTCTCGACACAACGGAAAACCACAACTATGAGACGTTCCTCCATTGCTGGGATACACTCCAGCGCCATGATGCTGATAATGCTGGTGCTTGCAGTTCATCAATCTGCTGGACAGGGCATCACGGATGAAGACCATATTCAGCGAATCAAGCAGAATTCACTAGCGCTCCAGACTGGTGTTGGCTTTGCTGTTGTTAACCCTCAGGGCAGTTTCCGTGACGCACTTGTTGCTGTAGGTGGCCCCGACGTGGGCCTTGGTGTAAACCTTCACCTTGGCTACCACCTTCAGCATTCTCCCGTTTGGATAGTTGGAGCGTTCACGCCTACGTTCATGGGGGGCACCTACGTTACCGTTCCGTTTGACGGTGGTTTGTTTTCTAGTCGAGAGATTACATCGCAGACAATGATAATGCCCTTCACTGTTGGGGTTCGTATTCAACCGGACGTAGCACACGTCCTGTATCCGTATGCGGAGACATTTGTTGGAATCACTGCAATGTCGGCCTCGGCAACATATCGCGAATCCCGCCGCAACCAGTCGAGCGAGCGACGCGAGAATCGTGTTGACGCAGCGGTGAACTATGGCGTTGGTGTAGGGCTCGCGCTAAACGTTGCCGATGTTGTGAGTCTACCGAATTCGCTTCAGCGGTTCACGGTCGATGCCTCCATGCGATACCTTCGGGGTGGAGCACTTGATGTTGTGCGCGGAGTTGTTGATGCCACAACTACGGATTTCGTCTGGCAGCGCACCGCGAGTTCCAATATGGTGGCGTTCGCCCTAGGCCTCACGGTTCAATTCTGATCGTAGGAGTCGCTAACTTGCACACATCTTTGACCGCCCTGCGAATAGCGATGCCCCTTTCACGACATCTTGGATTGTGGTTTGCGATGATCGGTTGCATCATTGCAGGTGTTGGTACAGCTGTTGCGCAAGAAGAGGTTGACGAAGCGCTCATAGCCAAGATTAAGAAGACCTACTTGAGGGGACAGTTTGGCGGTGGTTTCTTGGTAGGCAATCCCCAGGGAGCGTATCGAGATTCACTTCGGTCGTTAGGAGCACCAAACGTGGGTTACGGGTTCGCCTTCACTGGCGGCTACATCTTCCATCCCATACCCGTTGGATTCACCATCGATGGCGGAGTGTTATTCATGGGTGGGGATACGAAGGAGCGCATAGAACCTAGTGGGTTCTTTCGAGACACCATTCAAGTAAGCACACAAACATCGGTGATACCTTTGTCGGTGTCGTTTCGGGTACAGCCCGACGTCGAAACGTGGTTGTATCCGTATGCAGAGGTTATCGGGGGGGTGAATCTCTACATGTCTCGCTATTCCGTTAGCAGATCCAATTTGGGAGAGGTTGCCAGCGACTCTCGTTCGGATGCCGGCTGGACGTATGGTTTAGGCGCGGGAATGGCGGTTAAACTGGCCGATATGATAACGCTCCCAGACGAACTCCAGCGGATTACAGTAGACTTACGGTTTCGCTACATCGTTGGAGGCCAAACGCAGGTGTCGACGGTAACGGCCACCGACCAGACATACGAATTCAAGACGGCAAACGTCGAAACGACAGACATAGTGACTGCCTTGATTGGCTTCACGTTTCAGTTTTAAAACAACCAACCAATACTTCAATAAGAGAGACCCTTATGAACATGCACATCGTTGCCCTCGGCGCAGTGCTTATCGTAGCCTCGACACTCGGTGGGTGTCGCACAGCACAAGACAACATTAGAGACCTTCGGTCAACACAAGAACGTGAGATGACCGTAGGTAACGTTCAACGCGAAATCAAGAAGGGAATGTCGGGCGCTCAAGTAGCGGAAGCCCTCGGCTCACCTAACATCGTTACACGCGACGAGAAGGAGAAGACGACATGGGTGTACGACAAGATTGCCACGGAAGCTTCCTACTCAAACAGTCAAAACTCACTCTTTCTCTTCCTGTATGGGTCGTCGAATCAATCAGGTGCTTCAAGTACGACACAAAAGACGCTGACGGTTGTGATACGCTTTGACGGGAACGATAAGGTGGAGTCGTTCTCATACCATTCCTCTAAGTTCTGATGAAGAACTCAAGCATGTTACGACTAACTGTCTTCGCCATCCTATCGTTGATGGTGTTTAGTGCGTGCACGTTCGTGAGCCAGGGCCCACCACCGCCTCGGCCACAGCAGACACAGCTTCAGGTTCGTGAGTTTCAAACACGGGAGTTCGATACCAACGACGTTCGCTTGGTTATGAAAGCCGTTCTGAACACGCTGCAAGACGACGGCTTCGTGGTAAAAAATGCCGTCGTTGACCTTGGCCTTCTAACTGCTTCCAAGGAAATCGAGATAGCTAACGGCGGTACACGTCGGACGAGCAATCAGCGCGAGTCAGACGACTACTGGTGGCGTGTGTTCGAGTCTGTATTTGGTTCGAGTGGTTCGGCTTCGCGAACTCGCCAGGGCAACAACCAGCAACAACCAGCGCGTTTCAGTAAGTTTAAGGTCATTGAGGTTAGCATAAATGTCTCCGAGATTGGCCGCCGCAGTAGGGTACGAGCAAACTTCTTGGCAAAGATTCTCGACAACCAAGGCGATCCGATGGAGGTCTTCACCATCGACGATCAGAAGTTCTACCAAGAGTTTTTTGCCAAGGTAGACAAGGGGATCTTTCTTCAGCGACAGGGATTTTGATGAACATACTGATCAACGTGTTGGCCGTTGTGGCGTTCTGTGTTACAGCACTGGCTGCCGCGCCTAACAACATGGCCGGACAGACAATAATCGAGAAGTTACATGCTGGAAAGCGCGATGCTGTGCTTTCACAACTGAAGTCTTCGAAGAAACCAGCCGATATCGAGACAAGGGATTCTTCGGGCCTGACGCCGCTTCTTTGGTCTGTGGTACATAACGACTCGGTGCTGCTAACGCAGCTCGTGAAGCGCGGTGCTGATCTGGGCGCGCAATCCAGATCAGGCATGTCGACCCTTATGGCAGCCGCTTATGCAGGCAACGAGAACATGTTGCTCTACCTCTTGCAGTTGGGTGCGCCCATCAACCTTCGTGATAGCAAGGGGAGAACAGCACTCATCGTTGCTGCCTCCAAGGAGAACACGAATTGTGTATCCTACCTTGTGGAAGCTGGAAGCGACCTAGAAGCTCGCGACAAAGCAGGCAACACGCCGTTGATGACGGCCTGTGGTAACCGACACCTGAACATCCTTATGGAGTTGCTGCAGGCGGGCGCCGACCCAAACGGAAGAGATTTACAGGGCCGAACCCCCCTGATGCTACTGGCCGTGTTAGGCGAAGACGAAATGATGCGAGAGCTTCTCATGCGCAAGCCCGACCTCGAGGCGCAAGACAATGCTCTAAAGACGGCTCTTGCCTACGCAAGACAACACAATCGCCAGTTATGTATTGAAGTGTTAGAGCGAGCTGGAGCAAAACGGTAGGCAACAATGACCACCGCAGCAATCACCTTAGATGTATCCACCGTTGATACCGATGTTCCGTTGTATGTTGCGCGTAGCTGCGTCACCAGGCAGATTGCACACATTTCACCACAACTATGCCGGACAGTGAGTCTTCCCGACTAATCCGCATTGCCGTCTTTTACGATGGCAACTACCTTCTTCACGTCTCCAACTACTACGCCTTTCACGACATTCGGCAAAGCCGGATAAGTCTTCAAGGCCTTCACCAATTCCTGCGCCACGCAGTTGCGCAGGAACATCAGACAGAAGTACATCGATGTCAGATCGTCGATATGCATCTGTTCCGAGCCCGGCTACCTGCCTATGAAGCCCAGCAGAGGGGAAAGCTGCTGTACTACGAACGCGTATTCGATGACATCCTGATGTGGGAGGGCGTTGTTACGCATTACCTACCGGCCAGACATGGATCGGGCCGTAAAGAAGAGCGTGACGTTAGTATGTGGCTAGCGATGGAGGCACTCGAGCTGGCGTCGTTAAAGCACTATGACGTTGTTGTGTTAGTGACTCCCGACGGTGACTATACGCCGCTTGTTCGCAAACTTCATGCGCAGGGTAGTAAGGTCTTCGTTGTTAGCTGGGATTACGATTTTGTTGACGAGTACGGACAGCGCCAAGTTACGCGCACGTCGCATGAACTATCCGAAGAGGCCTCGGTCCATCTTGTGATGCATAAGGTTATCTCGGATCCGAGCCATGCCGACGACCCCGTCGTTGCGAATCTCTTCGTGGCATCAGAGAATCGAAAGTACCCCAAGAGTGATTCGTCGGATGCCCTGCATCCGCACCTCGGTGATTTGGAAGCGTTTAGAACCGACGATGATGGCAGCGACGAACTGTTCGAGAGCTCCATCCTCTCATTGAAGAGCGTCTACGGATTTATTCGTCATAGGCCCAACAACTTGTTCTTTCATGCCAAAGATCTCCTGAATGCAGAGTTTGCAGACGTCAATGTCGGCGATACCGTTGTGTTTACACTGGGGGTAAACGCCGATGATGAGCATGTTGCTAAACGCGTCCGTATCGTAACAAGCAACTAAGGCGGATATGTTCACGTCGAAACTTCCTGACGTTGGTACGACGATCTTCACGGTCATGACCGAACTGGCACAGCGCTCAGGAGCTATCAACCTGGCACAGGGATTTCCCGACTACCCCTGTAATCCACAGTTGGTCGACTATGTCAGCCAAGCCATGCGTGACGGGCACAACCAATATGCGCCAATGCCAGGGCTACCAGCGTTGCGAAAGGCTGTGGCCGAGTCCTATGCCCAACGGTCTATCGCCGTCGACTTTGAAACAGAACTCACCATTACGCCCGGAGCAACTTCGGCGCTGTATACTGCCTTTGCGGCGTTTGTTCACCCCGGCGACGACGTAGTGATTCTCACTCCCGCATACGACAGTTATTCGCCTGCCATACGTTCGCTAGGAGGGCGTGTTCTTCCGGTTCCACTCCACGAGCTGTCGTTCACCCCAAATTGGAACGCTATTCGCGCCGCAATTACACCACAAACCCGCATCATCGTTGTTAACACGCCACACAACCCAAGTGGTACGGTATGGGGCACCGACGACCTTCTGGAGTTACAACGCCTTGCCGTCGATCACAACCTTATTGTGGTAAGCGACGAGGTGTATGACCGAATGACGTTCGATGGTGTACAGCACCTCTCTCCGTTTGCTTTTCCAGAGTTACGCGACAGGACAATCGTCGTATCGTCGTTCGGCAAGACGCTTCACGTCACCGGCTGGAAGGTGGGATGCTTACTGGCTTCACCCGCCCTCACGATCGAGTTGCGTCGTATTCATCAGTTTCTCGCGTTCAGCGTGCATACACCAACGCAACACGCAATAGCGAACGTCATTGCAGATCCCTCTATCGGCGACGATCTCCAGAGGTTCTTCACAGCTAAACGAAACCTCTTTCGCGAACACCTTCGGCATTCGTCCCTTCGCTTGTTATCGTGCCAAGGCACGTACTTCCAGCTTGCTGAATACGCCAGCAACATCGACGACGTCGAGATGTCGAAGCGTTGCACCATAGAGTATGGCGTTGCCGCCATTCCTCTTTCTCCCTTTATGCATGGCACAGCGTGGCCGTCGCCACCAAAACTTCTGCGCTTCTGCTTTGCCAAGCACGACGAAACTCTAGTTCGAGCTGCTGAACGGCTCGTATCGGCCTTTCCCGCCGTAGGTTAACTGATTCGGTTGGGCACTACATCCACACGCACGCTATTGGCTGGTACGAATAGGCCACTCATCATCCTTCGTACATCGTCGGCTGCCTGCCGCTGATACTCGTCGGCTGCGGTGCTGGCATACGCTGGCTCATTCCAGAACAGCGTCGACCATGCTGTGAGATCGGCCAATCCGCTGGAGCGCTGCAAGGACATTGATGTTGATGTTCGAAGTCGATTCACCGCAACCTCATGCTGAACGTCGGTGTGTTGGTAGGCCTGCACCGTCTCCATTATCGCATCAAACAGTTCTTGTGCCGCCTGCTGGCCATCGTTGGCATAGGCATACATCGTGATAAGAGAACTGTGTTGTCGCTGGTCTAGGTAGGCCCCCGCAGCTGAAGCAACACGACGACGTTTTACAAGTTCCGTGTGCAAAGCCGAACTTTTACCTTGACCTATACCCGTCGTGAGAATCTCCTCGGCTATCATCCTGCTGTCTGCAAACCCAGGAACGTGAAAGGCCACCATTACCGCAGGAAACGGTACGTCATCGTCCACTACTGCGTGCGTACCTGTCCTGCGCATCTCTGGGTGCCATACACGCCGTTCAACGCCTTTGCTGCGTGAAACTATCGTCCCGTAGTGCTTGTCAATCAACTGCAGCACCTCATCCACCTTTACATCTCCCGCAATACAAAGTACGGCATTGCTAGGGTCATAAAACGTATTGTAAAAATCACGAGCATCTTGTAGCTTCACAGAGGCAATGTCGGTCGGACTTCCATAGACTTCCCAGTTATACGAGCTGTCCTTGCTGTACGCACCATCTGCCTGGGCTCGGTGCCACTGTGCGTACGGCTGATTGTCTACATTCTGCTTGATCTCCTCTAACACAACACTGCGTTGTGTTTCCAAGGCACGCTCATCAATGGCAAATGTTCGCATCCGCTCGGATTCAAGCCACAGACCTAACTCCAACTGGTGAGCAGGTAAGGTAATGTAGTACGTGGTGTAGTTGTAGGTGGTGTAGGCATTGTTGCTGCCCCCCGCCTGCGTGCAGAGTGTGTCGTACTGTTTATCGCTACCTGAGCTGTTATTGTCGAACATAAGATGTTCGAACAAATGTGCCAGTCCTGTGATACCCGGCCGTTCGTCGTACGAACCCACGGCATACATCACGGTTACGTTCACTACAGGTGCTGTATGACGCGGACATACCACCACTCGCAGACCATTCGGTAGTGTCCGTTCTATAATCTTGTCGTTCACGCTCTTACTCATTGATTACCTCACTACGAAGCTACGCTCTGTACGACTTTTAACATGCCGTATCCGTTTGCCGCAAATGCTTGATATTCGTACCCACACTAGTACGAAAGCATGGAAACCTACCTCATCGACGACGAATTCATCGAACTGTGCCGACTTCTCAAGGTTCTCGGTTGGGTTGATACTGGCGGCATGGCCAAACAGGTGATTGCCGACGGCTTCGTTACCGTTAATGGCGCCACCGAGCTCCGCAAGAGGTATAAAACTCGTCCTTCGGATGTTGTCACATTCAACAATCAGTCCGTCACTGTTACCCATCAGGGTATGCCCAATGAACATTGATCTCCTCGTACAACTGCTCGCCATTGACTCGCCTACTGGCTATACGCACCATGCTATCGATTGGCTTGATAACCTGCTTTCATCGTGGAACGTTCGCACACGTCGTTCTCGAAAAGGGGCACTGATTGCCACCTTTGGTGAACGGCCCCGCCTTGCCATAGCGGCACACGTCGATACGCTTGGGTTCATCGTTACCGACGTCAATAGTAATGGTACGCTTGCTTTCTCGCCCTTGGGCGGCCCATTACTTCCAAGCTTTGAGGGCTCGTACGTTCGAGTTCACACATCTGCTGGTGCCATCATCAATGGTACTGTTCTGCTGAACAATCCTTCAACCCACAGCAACAACAAGGCCGGTACGGTTGAGCGCACGACGTCTACGATGCACGTTCGTTTAGACGCTGCCGCGCAGTCGAAGGCCGACGTGGAGCGGCTTGGTATTCGCGCTGGCGATATCGTTGCCGTAGATCCTAGAACTCAAGTACTCGACAATGGCTATATCAAGAGCCACTTTCTTGATAACAAGGCCGGCTGTTTTGTCTTGCTCGAACTTGCCAAACGTCTTGCGGAACGTGCAACGGTGCCCCCTGTCGAGCTCTTCTTTTCGAACTATGAAGAGGTAGGACATGGTGGCGCTACGGGATATGCGCCAACGACCGAGGAGCTGTTGGTGATTGATATGGGAGTAGTTGGCGACGGACTTTCGGGGCGCGAAACGTTGTGCAGTATCTGCGCAAAGGACTCTGGTGGGCCGTATGACTACGAGATGCGACGAACCCTAGAGCGCCTTGCATCAGAGAATGCTATTGCGGCCACTACGGATGTGTATCCGTTCTACAGTTCCGATGGAACTGCTGCCTGGCGGGCTGGTGTGGATTGCAAGGTGGGACTTATTGGCCCGGGCGTACATGCTTCGCATGGTATGGAGCGAGCACATGTCGATGGCATCATGGCAACGGTTGAGCTTTCGATGGCCTATATCGACGATCTTGGTAGGCGATGAGATATTCCGAATGACCAAACGTACATTCACCTTGCGATTACCTTCGACACAATGTTGCTAAAAGAGGTATTCGACCCGACATTCGTTGATGAGCTCGCATCCCGCCTAGCTCGGCAACATCCTACGTTTTCTGCTCATTCGTTTCACACTGCTGTTTTTAACGACGAGTGGCCGATGCTCGAGCTCAAGGCACGTGCTCGGCATATTAGTCTTACTCTTGGCAAGATGTTGCCGAACGACTTCCCACGGTCGGTTGGCATGCTTATGGACGTAGCGCCTGGACTCACTGGATTGCCAGCCATGGTGTTTCCTGACTTCGTTCAAGTGTTTGGGCTCGATCACGTCCAGCATTCCATGAAAGCACTGGCACACTTTACGCCGCTGTTTTCGTCTGAGTTTGCTGTGCGCCCATTTCTTGAGCGCTATGGCGAGCGGATTGAGCAACAGATGTATCGATGGGCCGAAGACGACAACCATCATGTACGCCGTTTGGCTACCGAAGGCATGCGACCGCGATTACCGTGGGCACCGCCGCTTCGTAAGTACATTGCTGACCCGTCGCCGATTCTCCCGATACTCGAACGTCTCAAGGCCGATGTGTCTGACTACGTTCAAACATCGGTTGCGAACAATGTAAACGACATCTCGAAGGATCATCCAGACCTTGTATATCACATTATCAGGCGCTGGAGAGAAGACCCAAATGTGTCTGAAACCCTACTGCGCAAAGCATCGAGGACGATGCTTCGAAGGGGCAACACTGCCTTCCTCAACATCTTTCAGGAGCAACCCAATGCCAAGCTGGTCTGCGAGGATTTCGATGTTCTTCCGCGCCGTGTGAGTGTGGGTGAAGAGGCTCTCCTTCAAGCCGTGATTACCAATGCTGATTCCAGACCAGCTAACGTGCGGCTCGAGTTTGCCATTGGATTCGTAAAGTCGAATGGCAGCGTGTCTCGCAAGGTTTTTGCTTGGCGTCGCGAAGAACTTGGTGCTAATGTGTCGCGAACGTTCACCCGTCGATTTCGCTTTGCGCATTACACAACGCGCCGGCAGTATCTAGGCCTTCATTCGATTGAGGTCATCGTTAACGGCGAGACTCGGGCGACGACCGCCATAGAAGTCGTGTAGCAAGCTAGAGCTGGTCGGCATTGGAACGATAGTGTTGCGCCTGCTGGAGCAGTTGAGAACGCACATCGTTATTCATGGTATCTAATGTTCGATATACCATTCCAAGACGATGGTTCTTGGCAAGAACCGTTCTATTACGGTCAAAGAAATCCCAGTAGAGCGAGGTAAACGGACACGACCCTTCACCCGTGCGTAGCTTAGGGTTGTATGAGCATTGGGAGCAATAGTCGCTCATGCGATTGATGTATGACGCAGAACTCACATAGGGTTTCGACGCCATCTGTCCTCCGTCGGCAAACTGACTCATACCACGTGTGTTTGGCATTTCAACCCATTCGAAGGCATCAATGTACACACCTAGGTACCATGCATCAACTTCCGTCGGGTTGCAACCTAAGAGTAGGGCAATGTTGCCCGTGATCATCAAGCGTTGAATATGGTGGGCATAGGCATTGTTTAGCGAAGACGTTACAGCGTCCCTAACACAAGCCATCTTCGTCTCACCTGTCCAAAACCAGTGGGGGAGAGGTGCGTTGTGGTTGAAGACATTGAGCGTGGCATAACCGGGCATGCTTGCCCAGTACACACATCGCACATACTCGCGCCATCCGAGTATCTGTCGGATAAACCCCTCCACCGACGACAGACGTATTAGACCCTGCTGTTCGCTACTGCGGAACGACTCTTCCACACGACGAATAACCTCGTGTGGATGGAGCATCTTCGTATTCAGCGCGAACGACAATCGCGAGTGAAACAGGGTAGCATGCGATGTTGTCATAGCATCCTGATACGGACCGAAGTGCGGCAGGCATTCATCAATGAACCATGATAGCACGTCAAGCGCTTGTTCTCGTGTCACGGGCCAAGCTACGTGTAGCTCGTTGATGGTTCCCATCGTGGTTACGCCTGCCTTCCGTATGTCTGCTACAACCGCCGATAGGTCATTGGATATCGGGAAATCACGCGGCGGAGCCGGTGTTCCGGTCCATGGGCGTCTATTCTCGCTATCAAGATTCCAGGTTCCTCCGTACGGCTCGCCGGCTTCCATCAATATCGCATAGCGCTGGCGCATTTTTCGGTAGAACGACTCCATTCTCCACGACGTCTTGCCTGGAAACATCCGGTGTAGTTCGTCTCTTTCCGTCATGAAGTGCTCAGACGAAACTACTTCAAGGGGCACCGTTATGCGCGAAGCGACGTCACGAAGGTGAGCATCGACGCGCCACTCGTCGGGCTCCATCACTTGAATCAACGAAGGCCGTAGCTCTTCGATCGTACGCTCGATAATCTCGCCAAACGTGTGAACGGCACCTGTATCGGTGATACGCTGATAGAGCACCCGATGCCCCTTATCGCTAAGGTGCTGGGCAAAGGCGCGCATGGCAGTGAATAGGCAGGCGACCTTTTGTATGTGATGTACGACGTAGTCGGTTTCGGATCGAACTTCGGCTAGAACATAGACGATGTTGGGATCTACGGTTCTAAACCACGAATGGGAGCGATTGAGTTGGTCGCCGAGTACTATCCGCACCACGTGGGCCGTTGCGTGAGTTGTTGACATGCTATCCACGTGGAAGGATGGTGTAAATCTTGGTGAATCATCGGGATAGGTACTTTGAACCCTACAAGGCGATGTTTTCGACGGGATTGTGAACAACGGTTGTGGAGACTTTCGTTTCCCGTGTTGATAGTTTGGGTTCTATCGTGGGACGGAGCTCGATACTAGGAGATCTTATCCTAAGAAATACCCAGGTGGGGAAGAGGTGTGGTGAGGTTGTCCACACCGTCTGTTGAGGATCTAGTTCGAGAGAAGTGTATGAGGTACTTGAAGTTAGCCTTGTGGCGACCTCATGCGCGTTCACATTTGCACCGAATCCACAGACTATCTACATCATCTAGGTTATTAAACCTAAAAAAGAAGAAAGAGGAAGAGGTGGGGAGTGTGGATTGGTGGCAGGTGAGGGGCAATCGATCGTGGTGCTGTAGATTGCAGATGTGCAATGACGTTCGAGATCACCACGAGCAGACGGTCTTAACCGATAACATCGAAGCCGCAATAGGGCCTAAGCACTTCGGGAATCGTAATCGTACCCTCGGCCGTTTGGTACTGCTCCAGCAGCGCAACCATAATGCGTGAAGTAGCCAAGCCAGAACCATTCAGGGTATGAAGAAACTCGGGCTTACTGGAAGCGCTGTCCTTGTAGCGGATGTCTGCACGGCGTGCTTGGTAGGACTCAAAATTGGTACAGCTTGATACTTCCAGCCAGCGTTGTTCACTCGGTGCCCATACTTCTAGGTCGTACGTCTTGGCGCCACCAAACGTCATGTCGCCCGTGCAGAGCAACAACACGCGATATGTTAGGCCAAGCTGTTGCAGGATGTACTCGACGTTACTAACCAAGAGTTCAAGTTCGTTATACGATTCTGCTGGTTTGACGAACTTCACAAGTTCGATTTTGTTGAACTGGTGAACACGAAGGAAGCCCCGAGTCTCCTTGCCATGCGATCCTGCTTCACGGCGAAAGCATGCGCTGTAACCGCAGTACATCCGAGGCAGCGTATCACCGGCAAGAATCTCATCGCGATGGAAGTTCGTGATAGGTACTTCGGCCGTTGGAATCATGTACAGGTCGTCTCTCTCCATGTGGTACATGTCTTCTTGGCTTTTCGGAAGCTGTCCTGTGCCTCGTAGAGATTCTGCGTTCACCATAAACGGAGGCATCATCTCGGTGTAGCCATGACGTTCGGTATTAACGTCGAGGAAGTATGAGAGTAGAGCACGCTCTAGCTTAGCGCCCTTGCCAACGTAGAAACCGAACCCAGAACCAGTGACTTTCGCTCCTCGTTCGAAATCGAGGATGCCAAGTCGACGCGAGATCTCGATGTGATCTACACGATGCTCCTTGTCGCTGCACGTGCCCAGACGTCGAACTTCGATGTTATCGTTGGCATCGCGTCCCACAGGAACAGAGTCGTGGGCCATGTTCGGAATACGAAGGAGACGGTCTTCGATGTCGAACTCTACCGAACGAAGTGATTCGTCGAGATCCTTGATAGCGTCGGATACAACACGCATCGATTCAATCTGATCTGTGGCGTCCTCTCCGTTCCGCTTCATAACAGCAATAGCCTGCGAAGCAGCATTTCGTTGGGCCTTCATGTCTTCAACACGTTGAATGATAGCTCTTCGCTCAGCATCTAGTTTCAGAAGTGCGTCGATATCGCTTGCGTCATTCTTGTTGGAGCAGTTTTGAGCTACACGGTCGGCGTTTTCACGGATGAAACGTATGTCAAGCATGGAAGTGAAGTGTGAAGTGATGAGACTCTAGAGTGCTACCACACACCACGATCTTGGTAACAGGATTCCTGTTTTAGACTCTTGCTCATAGTGTTTGGCAGCACAACGTCGCGGTTGTGTAAGGTACAAATCTACGGTCATGCACGCTATCTTACCGTTCCTTTCGATCTTTATAGGACTAGTCCCACAGTTATCCTTGACCAATCATGATCTCACGACGATTCTTTCTTCTTTTTTCCTTCTTACTACCACTACTCTCCCTTACAACAAACGCACAGAAGATCCTCCATCTCTCGCCAAAGAATGGTTCGCAATCTGTGACGGTACAGCCCAGAATTGTGATTCGTACCGATCAGCCCCACGACTGGAACAGCGCTGTTAAGCTCACCGGTTCAATTAGCGGTGAAGTCAAGTACGAGTCTCGTTCTTCGTCGGATCGAACAGTACTCAACATCATGCCCCGTAAAGAACTAGTGTCCGGGGAAACGCTTATCCTATCCCTGTCCCTTCCCACCGGCGATACGTCCGTTGTTTATACTATCGTCGAAGGTAACGTTGTAGACGTTGAATCTCCGATCGTGCTCCAGGACGCGCCGTCCGACTTCTTTCCTATTAACGTTACAACAAATACGACTCCTTCCCCAGGTGTCTTTCTTATAGCACCCAACAATCGGACCCCACAACCCGTACATCCACCTTATGTAGGGCTTGTCGACAATACCGGACAGGTAGTTCGTTGGAATTCTCTGCCAGCATTTCCGTTCGACATCAAGCAACTTTCGGATGGTCGTATTGGCTACAGCGTGTTTCAGTCCGCCGGTACTGGAGCCTTGGCTGCCAGCCGTGCCATCGTATTGGATACAAACCTCCAACCAGTCAACGAATACACAGTTGGGTTTGGTAAGAATATGGCTATGCATGATTTCTTGCTCTTGCCAAACGGGAATCGCCTTATGCTCATCCAAGAAGTCGTTACGGTTGACATGTCGAAGCTCGTCCCAAATGGGAATCCAGCCGCACAGATAACGCAGGCATTGGTTCAGGAAGTGGAGCCCTCTGGAACCGTTGTCTTTCAATGGAGAAGCCTCGACCATTTCCCCGTCACTGCGTCGTACGAGGACCTTACAGCAGCAGCAATCCGATACATCCACAACAACTCTATCTGGGTAGATGATGATGGACATTTGCTCCTAAGTGGTCGCCATTCGTCTGTTGTGCTTAAAGTTCATCGCACAACCGGTGAGGTTCTCTGGATTCTCGGCGGCAAACTCAATCAGTTCACATTCATCAACGAGGACGAATCAAACGCTCCTAACTACTTCAGCTATCAGCACCATGTTGTTCGTCTTCCTAATGGCAACATTACCATGTTTGATAATGGTACGCAGAAGTCCCCGCAGTTCAGTCGAGGCGTAGAATACAAACTCGACGAAGCAGCAAAAACTTGTACAAAGGTTTGGGAGTATAGACATGTTCCCGACATTTACACAAGCTTGCAAGGGGCAATCGAAACACTTCCAGACGGACACCGTGTGATTGCTTGGGGATCAGCAGTGTTCGATGGTGCACCAGCAGTGACTGAAATCGACGAGAACAACAACGTTGTCTTTGAGTTTTCTAGCCAACGAGATGCCTATCCGTACAAGGTGACGAAACTGCCTTGGCCCTTGCGTGCAACAACAGCAGACGTGCTAATCGACGAACTTCTTGAAAGCAACACATACGACTATAATCGAGGGAACGTAAAGACCGGTGTTAATATCACGTACGATTCCCTTCAGTCGTTTTTCTATAATACAAGCACCGTACGTCGGGCTCCTTACGCTCCCATAGATCCTCGTTTCGACGTTGATTCGTTGCGGAAGTACGGTTCTCGTACACCCAACATTGCACCAGTGCGTATAGAGTCGTTTCAGGATGGAATCGTCTCTCACAAGGCAACGATTCGTTTTCGTGTCGATACCCTAGGTATAACATCGAGGTTACAAGATGTCGTCGTCTTCCGCAGAGACACCATTGGATCGGGAGTATTTAAACCGTTGCCTACTCGTTTCAACCCTACGACGAGGCAGATCATTGTTTCGGATGTGTCTCTAGGTGAGTTCTGTTTTGGATGGTGGGTGGCACCATCTGACCTTCTAGCGCCGCGACGGCTCTTTCCAGTGGGTGGCCGTAAGATTGCTCGAGGTGTAGCCACGTCGTTCGTAACCTCTCCGCAAGGACAGTTCGACCGAATTGCCTCGGAAGTGCGCGCAGCCGATGGCGAGACCGTTCTTTCTACGCAGAGCGGCAATCGAGACCGTTTTACCTTTAGGTTCGACACCAATGGTGTCTATACATGGACAACAGGAGCGTCCAACAATCAAGGACAATCCACCATCGACAACACACTTGATACCTTCGAGGTTGTCAACCCATTCGTTTCTATAACAACACCAACGACAGATGTCGTTTGGACGGCAGACAGCAGCTACATCATCCGTTGGTCTACGAATCTGCCAGGCGCGGTGCGGCTTGAGCTTCTTCGTGATGGTGAACCCACGATTGTCATCCGTGAAACTGTTCCAGCCGCAACCGAGGCATTTCTATGGCGAGTACCTGCTACCGCCACGCCAGGCGACGTGTACACCATGCGCATACGTAGCGTAGGTCAGGATACTGTTGTTAGTTCCTTTGCATCAGAGTGGACCGTGCGCATAGCTCCTGCCACCACAGTTCACGATGACTCAGAACCAAAGATTGGGCTCACGCTTGCGCCAAACCCTGCATTCGACGTATTGTATATCAGTGCCCCCTTACAAACAGAACGCGTGACCATCTTCGATATGCAGGGTGTGGCAGTTGCACAACAGAACCTCGTAGGACAGGGTGGGCAGATGGATGTGCGAACCTTAGGTTCGGGCACATACATGGTTATGGTGGACACGCCTAACGGTATCTTGAAGCAGCGTCTAGTAATCCAGCGGTAATATTTGTTAAAATTATAAAAATTCTTATGGAAAACTTACCCGGCACTAGTCAAGGAGCTCTATAAGCTAAGAGCGAAGGTGTAGTGCAAGCACAGCGACATCGGCGGCACTAACGCCTGGTATACGGGAAGCTTGGCCTAACGAGTCGGGTCTAATCCTCGTGAGTTTTTCGCGCGCTTCCATAGACAGCGATGTGATCTTCATGTACGAAAAGTCTTCAGGTATGCGCTTCTTTTCGTTGTCTTGAAAGCGAGCGGCTTCCCGTTCAAGCTTTTTGATGTATCCCTCGTACATCACGGACGTCTCGACGTTGTGAATGACGTCGGGATGTTCTACGAGGAGTTGTTTGTCAGGGTAGTCGAGTATGTCGACGAGGTTACTGAGCTTGGCGGCAGGTCTTCGAGCTATTACGCGAAGCGGTGTTGACTCGGAGATACCGTCTTCGTTGATTTCCTTTAGGTAGTCATTGATTTGATCGGGTCGGCATCGCAGAGAGTCGATCCACGACTCGAGTTGTTCGGCCATAGTCCGCTTGCGCTCCCAGTGCCCCTTTACAGAATCGGGCACGAGACCTAGAGCATGACCATGCGGAAGAAGGCGGTCATACGCTGTATCGATACGAAGAAGTAGCCGATACTCTGCCAGAGACGTGAAGATGCGATATGGTTCTTCGGTGTTTTTGTTGACCAAGTCGTCGATGAGTACGCCGATATAGGCCTGAGATCGCTGCAACGTAAATGGGCCTTCTCCGCGAACAAGCAACGCGGCATTGATACCAGCGATGAGACCTTGTGAAGCGGCTTCTTCGTAGCCAGATGTTCCGTTAATTTGACCTGCGAAGAACAGGCCGTGAATGGCCTTTGTTTCAAGCGTAGGTTTAAGCTGGTATGGAAAGAAAAAGTCGTATTCCACAGCGTAGCCATATCGAATCACGCTGGCATTCCGCAAGGCAGGAATACTACGAAGTCCTTGATCTTGTACGTCTGCAGGAAGACTTGTCGAGAATCCGTTAACGTAGACGGAGTTCGTAAACAGCCCTTCGGGCTCGAGTACAATGGGATGGGTTTCCTTATCGGCAAAACGATCGATCTTATCTTCGATAGAGGGGCAGTACCTAGGACCAACACCACGGATTGCACCGGTAAACATGGGGGAGCGATCAAAGCCGGTACGAAGGAGGTCGTGTGTGGTTGTAGACGTACTGGTTTGCCAGCATGCTAGGCGGTTTTTTACCGATTTCGTATGAACCGAAAAAGGCTTAGGCACATCATCGCCATTATGGGGAGTGCAGTGGGATAGGTCGACTGAACGGCTATCAATCCGTGGCGGGGTTCCGGTTTTCAGTCGTCCTCGCTCAAGTCCAAATGCAGCCAGAACGTCTGAAACATGCTCAGATGGTCGCTCATCAACGCGCCCACCCCTGGTGGCGGTTAGACCAGTGTACATTACTCCGTTTAGGAATGTGCCTGAACACAATACCACGGCAGAAGAGAACAGCTCAATGCCGCTGTCGGTTACGACTCCCTTAACCGTGTCTCCTTTGATTATGAGACTGGTAACGGATTGTGATATTACGGATAGATTCGACAGAGTAGATAGGTAAGATTGTGCATACCTAGGATATAGGTCTTTGTCGTTTTGTGACCGTGGAGACCAAACTGCTGCCCCTTTTGAGGTGTTTAGCATCTTGAATTGTATCCCGGATGCATCTGCCAATCGCGGCATAACCCCACCTAGCGCATCAATCTCGGTTGCAAGATGCCCTTTGGCACTTCCACCTATGGACGGGTTGCATGAAAGTCTGCCAATCGTTCCGCGATCCATGGTGATGAGTGCCGTGCGCATGCCCATTCGAGATGCAGCAGATGCGGCCTCTATACCAGCGTGGCCGCCGCCTATGACAATCACGTCGAAAACAGAACTATTGGGCATGGATTCTATGATTAGACAAGAGTGTGGAAGTTGATAGTAGCGTTTCACGTGAAACGTTGAACTCGCAGACTGCAAAACTACGAAGAGGTGAGCATGGTAATGTACCAATGTGAAAACTACCACCACACACTTTGACTCCGGCGGGGAAACACCCCACAGACGTTGTTTCCGGCAGAGAGAGACCCCTAAACAACACTTGTTGATGTACAGGACCGCACAGACAATGCCCATGATTGCTACGCCTCCCGGACAATGCTTATGATTGCTACTCGCCCCCCGGACCTCGATTCATACTGTTACACGCCCCTCAGATCGTCTATTGGGCAACGCACGCCCAACAGGCACTGCTTCTTGCAGAAACCGCCCCGCAGACGCAGCCTTTAGCACGGACCGACACACAGTGGGGTTCTCATAATGTAACCCGCGCCGTTGAAAGAACAAGCGCCGTTCGAATGGAAAAGGGTAGTCACAGACTGCCCCGGGCTTGCAAAGCGCGACTGACATCCCGCGCCGAGTCTTTGTACCAAGTAGCCAAAAGAACCTCTGTCTTGACCATTCGATGTTTGCTTTCTTTACTTCTGATACGGCACCCGCCACCGGCGGTATGGAAGGACATCACGTCATGGTCATACTAACTTGACCCGACAACCTCACGTAAACAACGCCTACAGACCGCTTTCTGCGGTGAAGAGCTGTTTCACGTGGAACGTCAACGCCTGAGGAATTTAACCATGAGGTATTCGTCAACGTACTCCGTCCCAACCTTCATGGCGTGCAATTCGGTTCCATATACAGTGAACCCAAGGCGCAGATATAGAGAATAGGAGGCCACGTTTTGTGTGCTCACAGATAGTTGTATCTGTTCACAGTCAAGCACATTATGCGCAGTATCGATAATAGACTGCATCAGCATTGTTGCAAGTCCCTTACCGCGATACTCTGGCAGCACAAACATACTCCAAACACGTGCCTTATGCCGAAGCTTCGAACTATGATGATCACAGCTGAAACCAACCATTCCAACCAAACCCCTAGATTGGTCAAATGCACCCAATATGAAGTTGGTTGGGTATGATTGATACTTCGAAAAGCGCTGTTCTATGTTGAGAATTGACAGAGATTGAACCCAATCGTAATCTGAACCGAAGAGCTCCGGTGCATGCTCTAGTGCATTGCGTTGTAAGTCGATGAACTCCTCAAGATCGCTGTATTCAAGTGGACGAAGCTCTATAGCATGAATCGGCATGTATTACTTTCCAATGCAGAAGGAAGAAAAGACATTCTCGAGGATTTCTGGATTCCAGGTCTCACCCGTTAGCTCACCAATGGCTCCGATAGCCAGTCGAATGTCGGTAGCCGCCATGTCTGGCGACAACCCAGCCACCAGAGCTCGTTGCGCATCCGTACATCGATCAGCAATCATCGACAATAACATAGCATGACGTTGATTCACAAGCACATCGTGAACAATCGAAGTCTCAATGGCAATTTGCGCTGAAATCCAGTTTCGAATCTCGTCCAGCCCAGTTCCAGAACTAGAAGATGTAAAAACCGAAGAAAACATACCCGGTGGTATGTCTTGCGGTGTTGTCTGATGCACGTCGCACTTGTTATGTACAATTAGGATGCTCTTTTGGCCAAACACGCGGTGTACATCATTAAGCAGATCCGTAGAGTAGTCGATGCCCCTTGTAGAATCGTTGACAAGCAGGACGGCGTTACTCTCTTGGACAAGCTTGTGAGTTAGGTGGATACCTTGGAGTTCAATGGTGTCTGCCGTGGGACGAATCCCGGCCGTGTCAGCAAGGTGGACAGTGGTACCGTCGATGATAACCTGTTCAACGATGTAATCTCGCGTTGTGCCTTCAATGTCACTAACGATAGCACGATCTCGGCCGAGCAGCGCATTAAACAACGTACTCTTCCCGGCGTTGGGATAGCCAACAATAGCAACGTGAAATCCAGACCTCAGAATCTCGGCTCCCGAAGACGACGCTGCTAAACCCCGGCAGAGATCTGCTACCGAGGCAAGCCGACCTGAGACTTCGGACCGATCTACAAACTCAAGGTCCTCCTCAGAGAAATCCAGTTCAAGTTCAAGTAAACCAGCCACTTGAACTAATTCCGAACGAATCGTCGACAATCTCTCGACAAAACCACCATGAAGCTGACGAGCAGCTGCCTGAGCTCCTAACTGAGACTGCGCATGGATAAGGTCGGCTACGGCTTCAACCTGCGTCATGTCAAGCTTACCATTTACAAAAGCACGTTGCGTGAACTCTCCAGGTCCGGCCAACCGAGCACCGTGCCCAAGGCAGTCTGACAGAATCTGTCGCGCTACAAAAGGGCCGCCATGACATCCAATCTCTATAACATCCTCGCCCGTATACGAATGTGGCGCACGAAACACAGAGATAGTGACGGAATCAACAACACAACCAGATGAATACCACCATCCATACCTGATAGTATGCCCGGGTGTTTCTTCCAACCTGTTCTTACCCTGAAAGCACGTCTCAGCAATGTGTACTGACTCTGGCCCCGAACACCGAATGACGGCTAGTCCACCAACGCCTGGTGGGGTGGCGATAGCACAAATTGTGGGGACGTTATGGTTCTTGGCATCCATTTTGTGCACAATTTACAACAGTAAGGGTCAACGTGACCATGAAGAAAAAACCCTACCTGCTAATGTAAACCACCTAGACTCCAACATCATCCACTGTGCTACCTGTCGAATTTCACATCGCATCGGTAACGTCTACGAACGATCAAGCGAAGGATTTCCTTCGATACTATCCGTTTGTGATGGTCACCGCCCATGAACAAACGAAGGGTCGGGGTAGGCGAGGACGAACGTGGGTTAGTTCGAACGGATGTAGTCTCCTGTGTTCGTTTGGAATACGACACGTTGTACCTCAAACAGTAACCGAGATTAGCTCGTGGATGGGTCGAGCTGCCTTGTCCGTACTCGAGGTGGTTCGAACCCATGCTCCGAAGGCTACGATTCGCCTTAAATACCCTAACGACATTCAAGTTCAGGAACCGAATGGCTGGAGTAAGATAAGCGGGATGCTTGTAGAGCACGAGTTCATTGGATCTACGTGTGCGTCTACCGTAGTAGGAATCGGCGTAAACGTCCTTCTAGAACGCGGACTTGATACTATCACTCAACCATATACGTCACTACGCGCTATCGGTGCAGATGCCGACGTCGCAACCGTTCGTCGTTCATTGCGCGATGCCTTTGTACAGAGACTAGAAATCAGCGCAGAGAGCATCCTTCAACAGTGGGAACAAGAACTCCTACGACAGCAAAGCACACTTCGGATACTGGACGAAACGGGGGACTGGATACCGCGTTCACTCCTTCACGATGGCAGACTTACACTTACAGATGCAACACAACAACGACAACGGGTGGTTAGCGATGGAGACAGTCTACAATACCTCGATTGAGCTCAACGGAGTTGAATACGGGATAGCCGGAATCGACGTCGGAAATAGCCGCGTTAAGATCCACCACGAAGAGACGGTCTTGTCCTTCCCATACGATAAGGACTGGAAAAAACACGTCCAACACCACTTTCGGGACCACGTTTCTCGGCGTTACCTGATAGGTCTGTCGAGCGTGAATCCTAAGCAAACAACGGCAATCGTTAAGGTCATTCAGCGCACACCTGGTCACATGGTACTGAATGCTCACCAACTGCTAATGCGTAACGAGCGACTGCTGTCACTTTCCACCGTCGAAAACGCAGGTATTGACCGTATGCTTGGTACAATCGGTGCAATGGCACGCTACGGCGCTCCGGTTGTTACTGTTGACTGCGGAACGGCCGTCACCGTTAATGCTGTCTCTAAGGATCTGGAGTTTCTTGGGGGCTTGATTTTTGCCGGCTTGGGCACGCAACTTTTCGGACTAAGTAAACAAACCGCAGCAATACCAGAACTGAAGTTCTCGCCCGTTCAAGCTACTATTGGTGTGAACACCGAACAGTGCCTGATGGCCGGAGTGTTTGCGTCTGTTACCGGCGGAATTCAACAAGCAGTTGCATCAATATCAAAGAGCGTCTTGAAGGATGCCAATGTCCCAGTCGTCGTTACTGGAGGCGAAGGTTCTTACGTTGCTGCCAGCATCTCGACTTCCAAAAAGCCATACGAGTACTGCCCAACAATAGTCACCGATGGCATCCTCCAACTACTAGCCAATGCCAAGCTCGTTGACATCCAAGATGCTGTCATCGGTAAGATTCCGCACTAACCAACATGCAGCAATTTCCTTTTGGTGTGGTTATCCATGGTGGAGCAGGTGACCTCGCCCGTTACAATACTACCAACCGGTTGTCCGAGGCAGAGGTATTTCTTTCACAACTTGTTGATTCCCTCTATACCTCTCTCGGTCAAGGGGCATCGGCCCTCGACGTTGTAACACAGGCGGCAACAGCACTTGAAGACAGCGGGCTGTTTCACGCGGGCAAGGGGTCGTCGCCCACATCGGCGGGTTACGTAGAACTCGACGCTTCAATCATGGAGGGTAACACGCTACGCGCGGGCTCGGTTGCTGCCGTTCGGGAAGTACGCAACCCGATACTCGCTGCTCGTCACGTTATGGAATCCACCAACCACGTGCTCATGGTGGGAGCCGAAGCAGATGCCCTTGCAAGGAACGCAGGGCTTGAAACAGTCGATACATCATGGTTCTCGCCTTGCGATGTCTCTGCAGGGGCATGGCAGGTTCCTGACAATAGCTCAACGGGAACAGTTGGCGCCGTGGCGCTCGATGTCCAGGGTAATCTCTGTGCAGCAACATCAACAGGAGGAACGCTCTACAAGCGGGCAGGACGTGTTGGCGATTCGCCTATCATTGGCGCAGGCACATATGCCCGCAATACCGTTGCCGCAGTTTCCTGCACAGGAGTAGGAGAGTACTTTATCCGCGAAGCGGCGGCCTATCAAGTTTGTTCGCGCGTTCAACTGTTAGGCGAGAACATCCTAGCGGCTTCAGGATACGTTATGTCGCAAATCGACAAACTCGGCGGCAGTGGCGGCATGATTGCGATTGATAGCCGAGGCGCGTTTGCCATGCCATACTCGACCACGGGGATGTATCGCGCTGCGCGCAATAGTGTCGGAAATCGGATTGTGGCATGCCTGTAGGCACCAAGCTTAGAAGGCGTGGCCTAAGCCGATCGACAACTGCCAGTTTCTAAAACCCATAAGGTTTTCGCGTCCAGAAAACACGAAGCGTCCATCAGCACGAAGTGGGTCGTAGACGCTGGTAGCATAGTCGATACGGAAAGGCCCTACGGGGGTCTCGAAGCGATAGCCCAACCCGCTGGCCACTACGGCTCCTTCGTACAAGTCAGCAAGTCGCATACGGCCGTACAACTGAGGAGTGAGACGATTGTAGGCATTACCAATGTCGACAAAGAACGTGAAGCCGGATCGCTCGACGAAGGTTGCCCAGATATCGGGCCACGACGTAGGGCGCGGAAGCGTGTACCGTAGCTCAAAGCCGAGTTCTAACAGACTGGCACTACCAAGGATGTTGTTTACGATCAACTGGTCTCGATTATCGTCTGTGAGAATAAGCCCCGACGTTGGGTCGTGAAGCTGCCGCGAAGCAAACGAACGAATCGACGCCGCTCCTCCGGCAAAAAACTGGCGCTCAAGGGGAACGTAGGTGTTGTCGCGATTGATGAGGAAGATATGACCCAGCCGCACCTTCGTTGCGGCAATCAATCTGTTGCGAACAGGAGAGTAGGTTGTATTGAAGAATTGTACCCGCCAAAACTTTCCTGCTCCCCAGCCAAACTCGGCAGACATGCTCGTAAACGTTCCACGGGTGGGGTTGACGGGGTTGTTTCTGTGCTCGCCGCGAATGGTAAAACCTAGAAACGTTCCCGTTAAAAAGCCACCTTCTTCGGAAAGAAACCGATCCAACGCGCTAAACTGAAGGAAGGTCTGTTCCACGTTTAACGTGTCTACCGCCGTCTGGGCATTCGCTAAGGCGTCATCCCGTGCCCCTTGAAAGCCACGTGGTATCTGCCGTTCCAAGGCGGCTGAACCTTCGAAACCATTGAAGAAGGTGAAGGTGTGAAGTGGTACGGGAACACGGACGGTAAGGCCTGCCGACTCGAGGCGAAAGGGATCGATGAGACGACGTAGAGAATAGAATGCCTCTGAGTTGATCGCAGCACGAAGGCCAGCAATACGAAACGCACTAGGCCAAATGAATCCAAATCGCGCCAACGTTTCCGTTTCTAAGGTCTGCTGCTGAAAAACACGGCTTACGTCTTGCAACGCAAACTGCAGCGAGGCCGTTGCCTGCTGTGCAGAGCCCAAGAGGTTGCGATGTAGGGCGGTAAGACCAACACCAAAGTTCAGGTAGTTGTCGATCGCTGTTTGATAGAGCAAGAGGTCTATGCCGGCGTCATAGTGCTTGGCATTCTTGGTGAACACACGGATGACGAGCGTGGAGTCGTTGGAATTCAACGAATGCGTGCCAACCGTATCGATGGTCACGTTGTCGAACGTTCCGAGCGCGATGAGGTTGAGTCGAGACTGCGCAACCTTGTCGGCATTAAACCACTCGCCGACGGCGAACTCGAGCTGACGCGAACGGGCTTCGGTGAATACCGTAGGAGCAAACGAGCTATCGGTTCCGTCCGCCGAAATACTGCGAAGTCGGTTCTCGATAAAATCGATTCTCGCGATGCGATAACGAGGGCCGGTTGAGAACAGTACTGCAACGGTATCGAGAACATAATCCTTCGACAAACCAACGGCCGCGCGCAGGGTGTCGGCACCATAGTACCCTTCGCGCTTGAGTGTCGCTAAAATGCCTTGGATCTCTGCGTCAAGAGCCGCCTCGGAAAACGGGCTGCCAACAGTCAAACTACGGCTGTTATCTACGCGCTGGCGTACGTCAGGCGGTAATCGGTCTAAGCCCAGGTAATAGATCGCATCGATAACAGATCGAGGTCCTTCGTTGACAACAAACGCAAGCGTATTCTTACCGGTTGGCTTGTACCGGCCGAAGATCTTTCGAAGAGACGCTTTGCGATAGCCATTTTGCATGAGGTACTCAAGGATCGCAACAGAATCCTCGTTTGCACGGCGTTCGTCGTAATAGCGGAGTTCATCGGCCAAGTCGCGCTGGATCTGCTCTAGCCGCTGCTCCATACGTCGGGGCGTAGATGCGTTATCCGACAGGGCCTGCGAAAAGTAACGCGCCATGCGGCGCGTGAGCGATAGCTCGCTGGGTCGCGAAGAGACAATTCCAAGCAGCTCCTCTGCCCGAACGTTGCGTAGACCGAAGAAGAGTACATCCTGTAACTCATCTTGTTGCTGCAATCCACCTGGTTGTCCGGGACGAACAAACCGAACGTCATCCTGCGCACTAGCCGCGTGCAGTACGAAAACAAGTGTACACAAGATGAGTGTTGCACGGCTAACCACGCTGCAAAACTACGGCAGGGCAGGCAGTAACCACGAAGAAAAGCGCCCGTTTACGGAAACCGTCAACGGGCGCAATAAATCTTGGGATGGACGATGCTCAGTAGTCGTTCGGGTTGTCCTCGTCTTCGTTGAAGTACAGGTCATCCGTATCGGGTTCATACTCAGGCCAAAGGTCTTCGATACCTTCATAGATTGGATCTTCGGTAGTGTCGTCGAGCTCCATAAGGTTCTCGATTACTTGGAGCGGAGCTCCCGAACGATTTGCATAGTCAATGAGCTCTTCCTTGGTAGCGGGCCAAGGTGCATCTTCGAGATATGAGGCTAGTTCAGGTGTCCAAAACATCGTTTCCTCCTAGGTTGGGACGTATCGTGCGCAGGGTAATCGTTCTGTGGTAGTGCCAGAGTGGGCGCAAAGATACACGCGCCACAGCCGTTTAGCAACTGCCTTGTTAACGGCAGCGGAAGGACGAATAAGGCCGTGCCTTTCGTGTCACGATAAGCCGCTTTCTACTATTGACTGAGCCCACAGTATGTCTTCGGGTTTCGTAATCTTTACGTTTCGAACCTCGCCATAAACAGTCATTACGTCCACGTCGTTCCGTTCGCACAACATAGCGTCATCCGTAACGGCGTCGATCGTGGAACCGGCAGAGGCATGTGCACGCAAGAGAATCTCCGTTCGAAAACCCTGAGGTGTCTGCACAGCACGCAGTGTTGATCGGTCGAGAGTTTCAACAACGATACCGGATTCATCAACGACTTTAATTGTGTCCGTAACAGGCAGCACAGGTATGGCACATCCGTGAGCATAAGCACATTGGATAACGCGATCAAACAGATCTGCAGATGCGAACGGTCGTACAGCGTCGTGAACAAGAACAACGTCGGCACTAGCAATAGATCTATGCTCAAGCGCTCGTGCTACACTCGAGCGTCTGTCGGTGCCCCCTTCAACGACGGATGTACAATGGTCGAGAGCGTACGTGTGAAGGAGTTCGGTTAGATACGTCATGTGCGAAGGTAGTGTGGCAACCACGATATGGCGTACGGCAGGCACGGCTGCTGCTGTTTGAATCGTTCGAATGATGATTGGGCTCCCCTGAATCTCCAGGAACTGTTTCGGTATATCAGACTGCATGCGTGCACCTACACCTCCAGCAGGTACAACAACAACGCAATGAGGTAGGGGGCTTTGCGACATTATGACTACAAGTTAGGAAGCAAATAGAAATAGAAAGGCCGGTTTACCTTGCGGCAAACCGGCCTTGAAACCTATTCTGCGTTGATTAGCGAACGATGCTGAACGGAAGCGTCGTCATGCCACTTGTGTTACGGATGTTCACCATGTACATGCCACTTGGAACTGGAGCACCGGCTGCATCACGACCATTCCAGCGGAAGATCGTCTCGTTACCGTTGAACGAGCTAACAAGGCGTCCCGACATGTCGCGAACCTCTACCGTTGTTGCGCCTGATGCGGCAGCTAGACGGATGAACAAGTCGCCAGACGATGGGTTAGGATAAACGGCCGCACCATAAAGGGCAAGCTGGTCTTCTACCGACGTCGTGGTTGCACTGCCTGTAATGTCGATGGTTGTGTTACCACCATTTGCAGAGTTCAGGTTCAGCACAGCAACTTTTGCACCGAAGACTGTTGGAGCAAACGTCACACATGCTTCAACTTCTTCGCCAGCAGGAATCGACACGCTTGCGGACAAGTCCACGGAGAATTCACCGCCATTAGCACCGGTGATGGTAGCATTATCGATCGTAATTGCATTGGCAGAGGTATTTGCAATCTTGACGCAGAGTTGCTTTGTTTGACCAACTTCTGTGTCTTCGAATGCCATCGTTTGTGGAACCGAGTAGCGTAGCACGCCAGTAGCGGCAACGGCCATCGACGCCGTTGGAGCTGGAGCGTTGCTTGTTACGGTTAACATACCTCCCGAGGCACCCAATGTACCTGGGCGTGCCGTGATGGACACATCTGCGGTTTCACTTGGTGCAAGCGTAAACGGTGTTGCTGGAGCATTCGCAATTGTAAAGCCAGCACCCGTGATTGACACGGATTGTACCGTCAGCGGTGCGGCACCAGTGTTCTGAATCAAGCCGGAGACAGTCTGTGAGCGATCGTAGCCAAATGGAATCTCACCGAAATCAAGTGTGTTTTGGCTCAGCGTGAGCTCTGGCAAGTCGAGCGAAGGATCCTTGATGCGAATAATGGCATAGTTCGTAACGGCACCACCACAAGAGTTGCGGATGATGGCGTTGTACGAGCCGGCATCTTGCAGCGTAACGCTTGCAATCTCGAGCGTGTTTGACGTTGCACCTGGAATCGGCTGGTTGTTCTTCGTCCACTGGATTTCACGAACATCCGAAGCCGTGAACGACAGCACCAAGCGCTGACCCACATTCAAGTTTTGGCTTTGTGGCTGTTGTGATACAACAGGTGTTGTTAGCACGCTTACAACCGACGGACGGCTTGTAGCGGTAAGGCCGCAGCGGCCGGTTACACGTACGGTGTAGGAGCCAGAGTTTGCTGGTGTTCCACGAGTAACCTCGTAGGAGCTTTGCATTGCACCAGGAATAGCTACGGTGTCCTTGAACCACTGATAGGTGAGTTCCTGACCGGTAGCATCTGACGTCAGCGTAAACGGCTTACCAACACAGATGTCAACAGTCGCTTCTGGTTGTACGGTTACGATAGGGTTCTTGTAGCTCGAAACGCGTACCTCACGTGAGAAGACCGTCGTTTGGCAGTTGTTCGGATTCGGAACGCCTGTTGTAACGCGAACTTGATATACGTTATCAAGCGTGCTTTGGTAGTTCGTAAAGTCGAGAGATGGGCTGTTAGCACCTGGAATCTCCTGGCCATTCCGGAGCCACTGATATGTAAGTGCACTTCCCGCAGCAACAACCGAGACGCTACCGTTCGTACCTGGACAGAAGGTTGCATCCGCAGGTTCCGTTGTTATCCGTGGACGAGCTACGACACTTACTGTGCACTGCTGCGACGTTGCTGCCGGTGCACACGTACCTGTGACGACGCAGTCATACACGCCGTTGGACGCCAGCGTAGCATTGCCGATTACGTAGATCGAATCCCGAGCGTTTGCAGCAATGTTCACACCATTAAGACGCCACTGGAACTGGCGCCCAGCACCTGTTGCTCGCACCATCATTCGGATTTCAGCGTTTTCGCACGCCGCTATCAATGAAGGTGGCTGTTGAATGATGGAAGGTGTCTCGTTAACAACCAATGTTGCAACTGCCGAAACACCGGATGCGCCGCACTGATCGCGTACTTGGCAAGAGTACCCACCAGCGTGAACGGCCTGAGCGTTTGGAATCGTATAGGTCTGAGAGGTTGCACCTTGAATTGCCACACCATTCAGGAACCACTGATATGTTGGTCCTTCGGCATCAGTAGCAACGGAGAATGATGTTGCCGTGCCTGCACAAATCGTACGAGAAGTTGGCTGAACCGAGAACGTTGGTGCAAAGCAACCTTTAAGCATTGTAAAGTCACCTGTTATGCCGTCGTAGTTCAATCGGCACCACCACCAGCTCTCATCTGGAACCTCTCGAATCCGGATTTGCCAGCGAGTAGATGGTGTTACAGTTGTAGGGATTGTCCATTGAACCTGCGTGGTGTACTTGTTCACCTTGTCCTGCAAAATCGTCCAGTTAGCACCACCATCTGTACTATAGTAGATGATGAAGTATTGCTGTTCGCCATAATTGTCAGGGTAGCCAACGCGCCATGAAATCGTCATGGTGTTGCCACGCGTGTACGTCTGCCCCGCACTAGGCGACGAAATCGTAATCTGACCATAGCCGTAATCACAGTCGTAGTTGCCCTGCGAATACAGTTGTACAGGTAAAACGAGCAGCGCAAATAAAAACGCCAAGGTCAAGTAGCGTGCGCTACTCGACTTCAGCAGTTGAAGCGTATCCATCATAGCATAGTCCTCCGGATAGATGAGAAGTAAATGTCAACTGGGCCAGCCCATCAAGTGCAATAATAGCAATGGGTTACAGGCTTCTGTTAAACCTAAGGCAACCCCAAGCTACATCGGGCTAGCAAAAGTAACCCTTTATTCGCGTTTTGGTTACATCCTGCAGATGTTTCGTCGTAGCCCAGCAACGTCAGGCTTCCTTCTCTGCGGGCTAACAGCCGAACATGAACCCCGCGAAAACCGCCAGCAGAGCCGCAGAAGGTAACGCTCAGTTCCAACATTCTTCGTAGGTTGGCCCGTATGAGATTCGTACAAGACCTTTGCTTAACCGTTATCTGCATGGCTCTAACTGTCATGGTTAGCAGGCAGGTATACTCGAATGAACGGCCTGCTGTAAATGATCGGCTCGATACAAACAGAATCGTTTGGGACACGATTCCGATGCCGTCTAACGACCCACTGATTGCATTGGATACGTGTAACGGTCGCATGGTTGTGTCGACGATAAACGACGTGATAACCATCGACAATGGTCGTAAACTACATGCATTTCAACCACTTAAACACGTCTCTCTGTCCGATGCCATCGAAGTTAATGGGGTCTGGTTTGCCTCGAGCTCAACTGCCGGTCTAAGCTACACCACAAACCAAGGCATGACGTGGCATCATGATGGGCGTGAAGGCGTACCAAAGGCAATTGCGTCGCTAAGTTCCATAGGGGGGCGTCTTGTTGCTGTTACAACGTCGGGCGAGCTCGTTATGCAAGAGTCTACAGGATGGAGACGTGAACCAGTACCATATGGCCCAATCCGTCACCTCTCCACAACCAGCACGTTGTTGTTTGCGCTAACCGATACGGCGCTCGCCTACAAACAACCGGGTGTTGGCGACTGGCAAATTGTGTCATCCGGTCAGTTTCGTCGGTCATTGATGGCATCGTTTCACGATACATGTCTCGTCACGATCGGTGACTCGCTGCTTCGTATTGTGGTCGATGAGAATGCGGCCATTGGCACAACGCGTCATACCTTGAATCGCCTTTCACCTCTTCATATGGCCTACGGTGCGTGTGGACTCGTCCTTGCAACAGACCGTCTTGTTTATCACGGCTCCTCCACAGGTGCTGTCTCTTCGCAACCACGCGGACCGTGGGCTGATACCAAGCGGATAACATCATGCGATTGTGTCGACAACAACGTTACAGTCTCTACCAACGACCCAGCAGCGAAGGTTCTTGTCATTGATCCGCTAAGAGAAAGTCGGTGGCGCTATACCACCCTCATTACAAACACCGACTCCGAACTGGACATCGTTGGAGTTCGTGGCACTCCCTCATCTGGCGTCTTTGTTCGTGCACGCCGAGAGGGACTGTGGCATTCGGCCGATAGTGGCAAGTTTGCCATCAACGTGTCGAACCCTATGGTTGGAGTCAAGGCAGACGCTGTGGTACGTATCTACAACGACTTCTTCGTAAGCACGATGTTCGGCGGAACGATAACGGTTTCGAACTGCGGCACAGACGTAGGGCGAATACCAAGAACTCTCCCGTATGCCGTTGGTACAATGGTGGTAACGGTGGCCGATACTGTTCTCGTTGCCTGCCTGCTTCAAGATCGCTACTACGCATCGTACAATCGAGGTGTCGACTGGACCCCAATTCCGGCTCCAGACACCTTTGGCATTGTTGATAAGATGTTCGGCATTGGCAACACCGTCTATCTTGCCAATCCTAAGGGGCTTCGGTATGCCGAAGCACCAAACTTTGTGTGGCGGGAGTTGGAAAAGCCATCAGATTGCCTTAATGTTCAACAAATGAAGGCCTATCGCAATGGCATTGTTCTCAACTGCGTGTCGGGAACGTTCTTTAAACCAACCAACGGTAATTGGAGGCCGTTTATCGTGCCGGATTCAGAGGGCCCAGCACGCTTTAGCACTGTTGCAATAGATGGCGGAACATTCGTTGGTGCCGGCAAGCTTGGTCTCTATAGAACCTCAGATGGTGGCGAGTCGTGGGATTTTATTCCTACCCCTACTCGCCGACGTTTCATTATTCTAGGCGTCTATAACAACAGAGTGTGGGGCTTCATCGACAACGGCACTGTTTGTCACGGTGTTCTTCCTTGATAGGCATTCGAACAGATGCTGAGAAGCAACGCGCCGCTATTCAGGCACATATACCAGATGCCGAACGGCAGATTGGCCGTGTGATATAACAACATAGACTGCTCCTCGAACGGCCTGGATTGGAACGCCATTGATTACACGCTGTTCGCGTCCGATTTGTCGGCCGACTACGTCGTAAAGCCGTACATAACTCTCTGGCTGAGCACCTTCAACAACAACAGTAGCCGATGTGCGGCCAGCATAAACAATCGGACCAAAACGTTCGTGACTCGTTGTCGCAACTGATACAGATGGGTCGAACGTTCTAAACGTATAAAGAGCGCTCGTGTCAACGATATTGGAAGCACTTTCTCCCACAACATGCCATCGATATGTTGCCGCCTGACGCAACCCAGCATAGCCTATCGTTGTGTCGCGCGAAGAGCTTATGTATACCCTCGTACCTGTTGAGTCAAAAATCTGCAACCGATACTCATCACACCGAGAATCGGAGCGAAAGACAACATTCCCTTGAACGGGTACCTGATGTGCCCCGTCTCGAGGCGCGACTGCTTGCATTGGACGGGGTCGTGACGACGGTGAATACGTGAACGAACGTACTTCCGAAGGGGTGTCGGTGCCCCCTTCCCGATTTGATAGAACAGTCCAATAATACGAACCATACGGTAGGACTAGGGAACTTGGAAGGGAATGAGCCGACTCTGGTGATAATGAACGATAGACGACATCCGACATGGCGCTATCCGTGGCAATAATCAGCTCGCAATGTTCTGGTGCGGAAGCAAACCACGTGAATTGCGGAGCGTTTGGCTGAAGTGTATCGGTGTGCCAGGGTGATACAAGGATTGGTGCCGAGACACTAGCCGATACTGCAAAAGACAGTACATCAGAAGTGATGGGACGACTTGACCCATTACCATCGAAAGCGCTAACCTGAAATCGTACAGGCGCATTGGCGGTGAACGTTGGTAAAGCAAACAGTGTGTCAATCACTTCACGTTCTAGAATAGTTGAGCCACTCACGTCATTGCAACGTAGTAGGTAACCCGACGCGCCAGGCACAGCCGACCAGAACACAAGAGCAACGTTCGGATCAATGTTGACAACCGATTGTTCGGGATATAGTCGTAGAGGGTGTTCGATACTAGTCGTGAACGAGTACCTAGGTGACCAAGCACTCGTGTCGCCACTACGTATTGACCTCACCGACCAGAAAAACTGTGTCCGTGAAGTAACAGGTGGCAAATTACTGATTGCATTTTCTGTGGTGTGAGTGCTGTAGACAGGGGGATTAGCGGAAGTAGTATCACCCCCACTCCATACGGCCACCTCCCAAGATTGATCACTAGTGGCGCGATCCCATGAGAATAGCACAGGCCACGGCTCGGATTGAGATTGCGGAGTCGTTGCACCTGGTCGTATATTCGTCGGTGGCAAGAGTCGTGTAGTAAAGTGCCCCGTTGCCGACCAGGCTTTCTCTCCTTGGTTTCGTATCGACGAAACTCGCCAGAAGAACTGAGCACCACCAGGTAAACCCCTGCGAAGCAAGGTCTGTGATGATGTCGAAACGGTGTCGACAACAATCGAATTCGAAAGGAATAACGAATCCATGGATACTTGAAGTCGATAACCTTGATCGTTGAGAGCGTCAGACCACGAAAATGCCACGGGTTGCGATACGCGTGGTTCACCAATGATGGGACTGCGCAACTCAGGAATCAAACACTCCTCTACACCAGCGATGAATTCTCCCGAGAGTATCGTATCAATCTCGAATTCATCAGAAGCGGCTAACCAACGCCCGGGTAACCGTCTCCACGTTCCGGTACCTTCTTGGGGACGGTGATAGACAAATATTCGCTGAGCGTCTATCGAGGTCGGTATGACACGTCTCAAAAACTTCATCTGGCCAAATCCAAGCAAAGGCCTAACAGATCGCACGGTCCATCGAACGGGTGCAACTCTGCAAGGGAGTGGCTCGGGTTGGGAACCAAAGGATCGCACATCTACATGGCGTTCGACAACAACGTGTGCATCCACAGAAGAAGGCAACAATCGAAGCGATATACCAACACTATCACTCTGCACATATTGACCGGTAGCTGGAACTGTGCCAACGAAATAAGGGGCAACGAACGACGACTTGTCGACTCGATAGCTGGAACCAAACTCGACTCCAGCACGCAACTCGGCCGTGACGACCCCGTCCCGACGAACCTCGGTGAACACGGCTCCGCCTTGGTTGTTTCCCCAGCCAATCAAGATGTTTCCATCAGGCAACTCAACAGCGCTACCCATGGTCTCGGCGAATACGCTGTCGGGATGGACATACTGCCAGACGCGCTCGACCGATCTTGCCGACTCATTGATGCGTAGAATGATGGCGCGTGAGTACGGACGCTGTCTGTGGTTTCCGTTGTCAAACAGTAGGAGATCACCGTTTTTCGTTCTCGTAATCGAATGCTGCTGAGAGAATCCAACAAAACCCGCAATCGTGTCGTTGAGCCAACGAAACATGTTGCCTTTAGAGGAGGAGCCACCCAAGCGCCAGAGTACCTCGCCTGTTGTTCGACTAACCTTGATAATCTGGCTTAGATTTCTAGAACTAACCAATATGTGTCCGTCGGTGTCGAGTATCACCGAGTTAGCATGGAAATAGTTTACGCGCTTGTTGCGCAACAAGTCATCGGATAATGTCGACTGGGATACCGACAAGTGATCTAGGGACTTCCATTCGAAATGTACAGTACCATCAAGACCCTTCTCAAGTATAACCGCTTCCAGAACTTCGGCACTCTCACTCGCACCTGCGATTTCCTCTGATAGGTCAACGGTACGCTCACTACGACCCAGCGACAGGTATCTACCGTTAGAGAGAAGCGTGATGTCGTGAAAATCGGTTCTATAAGGATCGGCGCTCAAACGTCCGATCGAATCACCTTCGCGCGAGTACAACGCATAATAGCCGTCGGTAGAATATACTGTAACAGAACCATCGGGCTGAAGTTTGGGGGTCCTACCAGGCCATGAGGCTCGAACGAATCCACCGTGATCGAGAAGTACAGTGGAATCTTTGGATGGGAGCTCTAAAAGGAAGTATCCTGGGGATGCGGCACCACGCAAGTGCACAGGGAAAGAAGTCGCCGATTGAGACGTTAGCACACGCACTGTACAACAGTGGGTCAGGGCGAGTAGTACGTAGAATACCCATCTAGCCGACATAGCGCCCGACCTACCGGGCGAACACATAAAACAGCGGCGTTGTGTTATTACCTGAACGAGCAACAACAACATATACACCAGGTTGTAAGTCCTCGATATTCAAGGCAACACTATGGTCCGCACTACCGGAGGTAAGGAGTTGTCCCTGTAGCGTATACATCGCAGCGCTAATTGCGGAACAAGTCGATGTACATTCAAAATATAGCACATTACCAACTCTATGTGACGACAGTTGTTGTGTTCGGTCGGCAAATTCTTCGATAGTATTCACCACCGGTGGTACGGTTGTAAAACGTGCAACGGCACCACTATCGAGAACACCGTCTGCATTGATGCCAAGGACACGCCAGCTATACTGAGCACCGCGCCGTAGACCAACGTATTCCGCAACAGTATCCGAGACGACCATCGACAAAACAATCTCGCCCTTATCGTCGAACATCTGAACACGGTACGACATCACACGGGAGTCCTTGGTCCACACAAGTGCGCCTTCAACGGGGACGTTCTGTTGCCCGTTAAACGGGGATACAGCGCGAAGTCCAACAACAACCGGTCCGGCGTAACGGTACTCGAAGCTTCTTCGTTCGGACGTGCTCGTCTTTCCCGATGGTACATCGAAGGCTACAACCCACCAGTAGTACACGGCGTTGTTGACCAATGCCCCTTGCTGAATGGTATGGCTAGTTTCAGGTGTGGACTCTACAGTATAGATAACATCCGAACCGTTGGAATCGCGGCTGAGATACAGGTTGAAGCGCTGCGCAGATGGAAGGTACCACGACAATTCTATGGATGCAGTGGTAACAACATCGGCTGGTCGTGGAAGTTGTAGCAGTGCGCTAGCAAGCTCGGTAATAGGCGCCGTCGAGAATCGCGATTCACGACTCCATAGGCTTCGCCCGTATTTTCCAATGGTACGGACGCTCCAAACGTACGACACATCAGGAGTAAGCTGCGGAAGTAGAAGCGTTGTGTCGGTGACTTCGCGATTCACGATAAACGTGTTCTCGCCAGCAACTGCAACACGAATCTCGTAGCGGATAGCACCCGCCGACTTCTGCCACGTACACCGTACATATCGGTGATCCAAGTTCATACTAAGGTGTTGTGGCAGCATCCCTGTTGGTGATGCTGGCGACGTTAAAAACAGGCCCTCATCACTCCAGCCACCCGAAATGGTATCGTTTGCAGCTTGAACCTGCCATGTATACCACGTGTTTGGCATGAGTTCGCGAACCGTAGATCCTGTAAGCGCCGTAGTATCCACAAACACATCCGTATACGGCATGCCAACTTTGCGCAGGCGCACCCTATAGATATTCGCTCTATTAACAGGAGCCCACTGTAAAGGGGCATCGGTAGGCATGGCAAGCGTGTCGCGGCCGTTAAAAACTGGGCTAAGTAAGACTGGTCGGCCAATGGTGGTTCTAAAGCGTCCCACAATCGACCAATCCCCTGGGCCAGCATCATTCAAGGCACGGACTCTCCAAGCATATTCCGTTAACGACTCCAACATTGGCGTTGGAACCTGAAGGTTGGTGGTGGTTGTGTCAAGTATGAGTGTTGCCTGTGAAAACGACGTGGACGTTGCTAGCTGTACTTGATAGCCCTTGGTGTTCTTGGCCGTAGACCATACCAGCCGACCGTTTGGAGCAACACGTTGCTGACCAAATAGAGGTTCCACAAGCTGCGGAACAAAACAAACGCGCGATCCAACGACGTACTCGCCTGTAGCAAAGGCTGTGGTTGTAAACTCTTTCGTTGTTTCGTTAAACGCTCCTTGCACGACGTTCCACATGCCCGCTCCTTCGACGGCACGGTGGTACACAATAACCTCGGTTACGTCTTCGAGATCGGGTACAGCGCCCAGCGAGAACTTCAGTGTGCCCTTGATTGCCTCATTATCTGAAGCGCGTATGCACCAACGAACTGGAAGATAGCGGCATGGCTCGGGGTTTGGCAAGAATCCAAAGGGGCGTTCAGATTGGTGTCGCTCTACTGTAACGACGGTCGACCGAGTTACAGACGTAGCGGCAAGGGTTAGGTTTGTCGACCCGGTTGAACCCACGAACTCCGTTGTCGAGGGCGATGCGACTGTACGCTGAGCTCCCGCCATACGGAAGAGTAGCTTGTCAGCGCGGTACGACTGAAATCCGTTGGTTGTAGGCGAAAACAAGTCCATAACCAGTTCGCCGCTGCGGGTCACCTCGGAAATCATGGCTCCCGCTAGGTTGTTACCCCATGAAATCAAGATGTTTCCATTGGGTTGCTCGATAGCGCTGCCCATCGACCCACCAAAAACTTCGAACGGATGTTCGTATTGCCAGATGCGCTCGATCGTTCTTGCCGCTTCGTTCATGCGATAAATCACAGCGCGTGATACCTGACGCGGATTCAGGTTTGCATTGTCAAACAGTATCAGATCGCCTGACGCAGTTCGCGACATGCAGTGCTGATGAGAAAACCCTGTGAAGCCATCGCGATTGTCGTTAAGCCATGTGAAGTCGTTCTTGCGCGCTTTCGACCCGCCAAGGTTCCACATGATTGCACCAGTCTGACGATTCACCTTGATAATTCGGTCGAGATGCCGACACGATAGCATGATATTACCATCCGTGTCGACGTAGATGTAGTTTACATGGATTGGGCTAACCGTTCGCTGTGTGAGGTCGATGTTCTCTGTCGCATCTGCCACCGAGATGTGGTCGAGAAACTTCCAAGACCAAAGTGTCTGACCGGAGAACGTACGTTCCTGCAATACGAACCCCTTAACAAGGGCATCCTTCCGTCCTCCTGCGACTACCGTTGAAAGATCAACAGTCCGGTACTCAATGCCAATCACAAGGTACTTGTTGCCTGGCAAGACTTTTACGTCGTGATAATCGGTAGGGTATCCATCAGCTGTTAACTCTGCAATCTTCTCGAACGAAGAGTTCCATAGCACGAACTTCTCGTCATCAACAAACGCAGAAATCGTTCCGTCTGGCTGAACTTGGAAGTTTGTAAGTGACTTGGCGGCAAAACGATGTAGCCAGTTGCCGGAGTGATCTAAGAATGCCGCAGAATCAGACAGCGGCGAATCAATCATGATGTAACCAGGCGAGGCATTGCCCATCACACGAAACTGCACCGGAGTGAATGACTGCGCAAACAACAACGGAACAGCCACCACACTAATCAACACAAGCGATAACACGTATCGCAACACAAGAGCACCAGTCATAAGGCCCGCATAACCAGAATCAGCGTAAGAAGTTACAGTTATCCACAGCAAGGTCTTGGCCCAAACCAAGCTCGTTGCGTCTAACGACTCCCACCCCAGTAGATAATCGTCCGTTGCATGAGATGTTCGCCCCACACAATGGCATACGCTCCAAGTGGAAATCCTTGTGCATCGATCCACTGGTTGGTGGCAAACTGCCCCATAATCGTACCAGCGATGTTGCTAACGGTAACAGTCCGATGGCCTGAAACGGGCGCGGCAATCTGGAACGAAGACCCACTCCAAAGAAGGACACCAGACGTCTCATCTATCGTTTCGTCGACACTTGTTACAGGTAGAACGGTTGTGAACGAAGCTACGTCGCTTGTGTCAATAGGCTCGTCACCCCGTATCCCAATCACACGCCACGTATAACGCCCACCACGGCGCAGTCCGGTGTAGCCCAATGTAGTATCACCAACGGTCATGGAAAGCACGGCCAATCCCGTTTGATCGAACATCTGAACACGATAGCTACTCGACCGTGAGTCGGCAGCCCACACTAATTCGCCCTCTATAGGCACGTCAACAGCGCCGTCTCGGGGAAACACCGCATTCAAGCCGATTACCACCACAGGAGGTACGCTTACTGTGAACGACCATCGCTCCGTTTCGCTAACTTCGCCCGCTGCATTCGTTGACGTGACCGACCAGTAATACGGTACGTCGTTTACAAGAAAGCCCGACGGTATCGTAGCTGACTTCTCAACAGTCGACGTCGTCCAAATAGGACTTTCGGCATCTTCCGATTCAAACACGTTTACCACAAAACCAGCTGCCTTCGGATGGTGCCACTGAAGGAGTACTTCGCTCTTATCTACTACATCAAGGGGCAACGGCGACACCAGCACAGCTGGTGGAAACACATCCCGCGCAATCGTTCTAAACGTATGTTCACGACTCCATAGGCCCGGTCCGTAAGCACCTACTGCACGGATTGCCCACACGTAGGTGGTATCGAACAGAAGCAGTGGCATGGTTGCCACGGTGTCGGTGATCTTTCTATTGAAAACAACCTCAGACGTTGATCCAACCGATACTCGTACGTCGTATCCACGCGCACCAACTACAGAGCGCCACGCCACAGGCAAACCTTCGCGCGGCAGACCTTGCGAAGAGTCGCGTGGGGCGAGTAACACAGGAACACTTGGTGCCGTGATAAACAGCGACAGGGGCGACCACTGACTCGTAATCGAGTCTGCTACAGAGCGTACCTGCCAGAAGTGCCACGTGTTAGGTTCCAATTGCGAGACAACGTCGGACGTGCTAGTAACAGTTCGGTCAAGTAGGGCTGTCGTTGTATCAGTAGCGCGAAACACACGAATCTGATACCGACTTGCAAACGCTACGCTTGTCCAAACGAAACCCGACGAAGGAATGAACGCAACGGTGTCAGACTTGCGAATCAACGGCTGAACCATCGTAGGAACGTCAATCGTCGTCTTAAACCAACCAGTTGTCGACCATTCACCCGGTCCGGCATTTCTCAGTGCCCGTACTCGCCAGTAATACGTTGATAGCGACCCAAGCTTCGAAGTTGTCGTAACGAGAGTGGTAACAGTATCCCCAAACACAACACTTCCAGCGACAAACGTTGGAGCTGTAGCAACCACAACTTCATAGCCTCGGTCGTTCTGTGCAGCCGTCCACTCCAATCGAGCTGAAAGGGGCACTCGTTGTTTCCCTGGGAATGGTTCGCGTAACGTTGGTGTAAGGCATACCTCGGAAGCTACCATGTACTCGCCAACAGCAAAGGCACTTGTAGAGAATGTCTTCGTTGCCTCGTTGTACGTTCCCTGAACCTTTGCCCACTGACCATTGCCTTCGACTGCCCTATTGTACATCACAATGGCGGTAACGTCGGAAAGCCATGTTGCATCGGCTAAGGAGAACGTGAGAGCTCCAGCTATCTGACCGCTCGTTTGTGCCCGAACAGTCCAACGTATAGGAAGGTACCTACACGGTTCGGGATTCGGTGTGGCTGTGAGTGCCGAAAGATTACGGTGCCGTTCTATCGTAACTGTTGCTGTCACAGGAGTCTGGATGGTGAGCGTTGCACCTACAGATTCACCGTTACGATCGAATGCGAACGTGCCCGACGTTGTGATGCTTCGTTGGGCTCCCACCATAGAAAACTGCGTTTTTGACACACGATACGAACTGGAAGGATAGCCGGGCTCAGCAACAACTTCCGCTACGACATCACCCGCGGGAGTGACCTCGGTGAGAACAAGTCCAGATGAGTTGTTGCCCCAGCCAACAAGGATGTTTCCGTTAGGTAACTCCTCTGCGCTTCCCATTGATTGCGAGACAACAGACGCGAAGCGATCGTATTCCCAAATTCGCTCAGCGGTTTTCGTGGCCTCGTTGATTCGATATTTGACCGCTCGCGAGATGGCGCCGGGACGCAGATTTCCATTGTCAAACATCAAAATCGTACCGTCGGCTAAACGCTGCACGGTGTGCTGATGCGAAAATCCCGTGAAACCGTCTTTCGTGTCGTTCAGCCACGTAAACTGATTGCCCTTCGACCCCGATCCACCCCAGCGCCACATCACCGCTCCGGTGGTGCGGTTAACCTTGATGACTTCGTCTAGATGTCGGCACGATATAAGAATGTTGCCATCAGTATCTTGCCAAAGCGAATTGGCATGGATGTAGTCGATAACACTCTGCCGTAAATTGATGTCGCTCGTAGCATCTGTTACAGGAATGTGGTCGAGTGACTTCCAAGTCCATGTTGTTTGACCGTCAAACGTACGCTCTTGTACAACAAGACCCATTACAACAGCATCGGTTAGACCGCCTGTCACCACCTTCGACATGTCTACAGGTCTGTACTCGACACCTAACACCAGGTACTTTCCGCCAGCAATCACCTTGACATCGTGGAAGTCGGTGTCGAATCCGTCGGCTGCGAGAACTCCCTGTTCTACCATGCTGCTGTTCCACCGAGTGAACGTATTGGCCATGGTAAAGCCAGTGTAGGAACCGTCGGAATGCTGTTGAAAGTTTGTTAGCCGCTCGGCTGGAAATCGCCAGCGCCATTGACCACCGTGATCGAGAAACGCTCCAGAGTCCTGCGATGGAGGACTAAGCATGTACATTCCAGGTGAGGCATTGCCTAGGGTACGAAATATGTACGGTCTGAAAGAATCCTGTGCGTGCACTATCCCACATACACATACCATAAGGTATGCGAAGATGGTAGCCGAAGCAGCGGCTCGATAATGACGTGATAACAAGTTTTGCCCCATACTCTTCTACATTGCCCACAACGGACGCGACCGCCAGAGCGTGACAATTAACACTTTCCGCACTTATTTGTTACAACACAAATCGTGCCGTTAGCGTTTCAAGGGGTCATCGGATTGATGAAAGGACCCGCCTTCGATAACATCCAAGGCGTGATACGTGCCAAGCTTTCTGGCTCGAAGGAAACCCAGCCATGCCATGTCGGCAAAGCGGCCATCTAGGAGAAGCTCGTTAATCCACTCTCGTGCATGCTCCGGTTTATCTTGCCTCATGCCTGCCCCGGTTTCGAGCAGCCACTTCCTGTTAAACTTCTCCTGCGAGCCAATGGTTGGACTCATGATAATCGGCAACCCTAGACCACAGTAGAAGCTTAGTTCACTGGGCTTCGTCCATAAAATGTCGGTATGCCGCACAAGGTCGTTGAAGGCAGAAAAGTAGTCGTGTAACTGCGGACGATACAACACATCGACAAACGGGCAATCGCCCACGAGTTCACGACGAACACTGTCAAAATACGTCCTCACTTCTGCTCGCGTACCTGCAACAAGCGTTACACGCATTCGCCCGTCAAGCACTTCGGGTCGCAAGCTGCGTAGCAGTCGTTCGCCGATCTCCTTTTGTGCACCGGCGCCCCCTACAGCATATGTTATGTGTAGTACCCTACCAGGTGGTATGGTTGGAGTTGCATGTGGTCCTAAGAAGTGCTCGACACTTCGACCGTGAGCAAGATGGAATCTATTGCGTGGGTCGAGCATCGACAAACGGATCCCTAGATCATGCTTGAGTGTGGGAAGGTCACGTCCACCCAATAGCGCAGGGTCGAGAGGGAAACCGGTGAGAAAGATGCGTTCTGTAGGTACACCGTACGATCGGAGTCGTTGCGCTGCACGGCCGCACGGTGCAAAGTAATTGATGGTGGAATCCCAAGGTTCTTTGGCTACCCACACGCGGTTAAGGTCGGCGTCGCAGATGATGGTGTAAATGGGTTCATATCCGCTTCGATTGGCAACAAGAGCGGGAACGTAGAACGAGGTGAGTAGCGGACGGCGCTCACGCTCGACGATCGACATAACGCCGGCGCCCAGACCCTTGCGAAGTTGGGCGTCGAGCATGTCGACCTGAAACGTCGACGCCGAAAGATTGCGGATGGGATACATTGAAGGGATGCGCAGCAGTTTGTCGAGAAGGCCAAACAGCTGCTTTCCCACAAGTGGAATACCCTTGGCGCGCGAAAACGTCTCGTAAATGCGCAGGTAGCGTTTCCACAGTGCACGCTCGCGCGTGCTGGCATGTTCGTTATCGCCAGCAGCGATAATACCACCATGGGCAACATCACGAAACGGCCACACGGCACGCTGGTGGCCGTAGCCCATGTCGGCCGAGACCACCCAGACGGGATCCATTTGCCTATCGAACCTTAAAGGTGGCCATGGTAACGATGGCCAACACAACGGCGATGATGTAGAAGCGCGTCACGATTTTGGACTCGTGCCAGCCGCTCTTTTCGAAATGGTGGTGTAATGGGGCCATGAGGAAAACGCGACGACCCTCGCCGAATCGACGTTTGGTGTACTTGAACCAGGTTACCTGGATAATAACAGAGAGCGTTTCGGCAAAGAAGACGCCGCCAAGAATTGGAAGTAAGAACTCCTTCTTGATAAGTACACACAGCACACCAATAGCACCACCAAGGGCCAGAGAGCCCGTGTCACCCATGAACACCTGCGCAGGAAACGCATTGTACCATAGGAACCCTAAGGCGGCACCAACGATAGCCGCACAAAAGATGGCCAGCTCGTCGCTACCGCGCAAATGCATGATATTTAGATAGTCGGCAAAGAAGGCGTTACCACTGAAGTAGGCGATAACGGCAAGTGTGAGTGCAACAATGCCTACGGTACCGATACATAGGCCGTCAAGGCCATCGGTTAGATTTACGGCGTTCGACGTAGCCGTAATAACGAAGATGACAACTGGGATGTAGAACCAGGCAAAATCAAGGTTGACGAGTTTTTCGAACGGAACCGTGGTTTGTGTATTGATAGCAGCAAAGCCAGCAGGGAACAGCTCGGGCGCTGCGTAGATAATGCCGCCAACAACCAGACCGGTTGTTACTTGACCGACTATCTTGTACCTGCCAATTAGGCCCTTGGGATACTTCTTAACGACCTTCAGGTAGTCATCAAGAAAACCAACAGCACCAAGCGTAGCAGTGGTGAAGACAGCCAGAATGACAAACATGTTGGAAACGTTGGCCCACAACAGTGTTGGGCCAAGCACGGCGGTTAGAACGATGAGCCCACCCATGGTGGGCGTGCCGGCCTTAAGCGAGTGCCGACCAACCTGTTGAAGTTCCGACTTTGCTTGCTCGCCAATCTGGCGACGCTTAAGCGCACGAATAATGGCAGGCCCTACGACGATAGACACAACCATGGCCATAATGGCGGCGGCGGCGGCTCGGAAGGTAACGTAGCCAAAAAGGTTGATACCAGGAACGTTGGCAAAACTCTTAACCCACTGTGCAAGGAAGTACAACATGGCGGTGCTCGCTTAAACTTGACGAAGGGCAGAAATAACATGTTCCATGGTGCAGCCGCGCGAGCCCTTTACCAACACAGCCGTACCGGCTGTGGCAATGTCGCGCACTGCGATAGCGCACGCTTCGTGCGTGGAACACCAAACAGCATTGGTAACGAATGGTGTAGTCTCTAACGCCGCCCGAAACTCCTGACCATACAGCACCACATGGTCTGCAATGCTGCATGCATATCGTAGAACATCGGCATGTTCCGTAGCGGCTGCATGACCAAGCTCGCGCATGTCGCCCAGAACGGCGATGCGTGTGCTTGCGGGATAGCGGGCTAGGGTGTCGAGCGCTAGCGTTACGGATTCTGGGTTGGCGTTATAGCAATCGTTGAGTACGACAACGTTGTGCAACGTCTCTATCGCCTCCACGCTCATGCGTGCATAGCCGTGGCTTGGCGGTGGTTGGAACGTCTGTAGGCCTAGGCGCACTTCATCGGCGGTGCAGTTGAGCGTCCACGCTATAGCAACGGCACACACGGCATTGCGCGCAGCGGCAAGGCCTTGCGTCTGCATTACGGCGCGAAACGTGAAGTCGCCGTACACCATATGTAGGTCAGGATGTAGTGCTGCGTCGAACCGTACGGTGGGTCGCACGTTGGCATCGGTATCAATGCCGAAGGTAACGCACTTGGTTAAGCGCCAGGCGTGCTGGCGCAGGCGAGCATCGTCGTTATTGACAAAGGCCACTCCACCGTGGTCGGCAAGGTAGTCAAACAATGCTGTCTCCTCGCGTTCCACTCCGTCAAGGTCGCGAAGCTTCTCCAGATGTTCTTTGCCGATGTTGGTAATCAGTCCATGTGTTGGCTGCACCATGGCGCAGAGTGTTTCGATCTCGCCAGGTTCGTTCGTGCCAATTTCAATGACGGCCGCCTCGTGACTGGGCGCTAGTTGTAGCAGCGTAAGGGGAGTTCCAATCTGGTTGTTGAGATTTCCTGGCGTCTTTAGCACGTTCATTGCCACTCCTAGAACGTGAGCTACAACGTCCTTCGTACTAGTTTTGCCCGCAGCACCTCCAATAGCAATCACCGGAATCTCGAAGCGCTTTCGGTGCCACCACGCAAAGCTGCCCAAGGCGTGGAGGGTAGAGGCAACACCAACACAACGCGAGCGAATCGAATCTGGCGCCGAGGTTAGCCACTGTTCGTCGACCACGGCCAACGAAGCCCCTTTCTCAAAGGCGTCAAGGACTAGACTGTGAGCATCGAAGCGTTCGCCTATCAGGGCAATAAAGGCATTGCCCGGCTCTAATGTGCGGGTGTCGGTACTCACACCACGCACAACAACTTCGGTTGGAAGGTGTGTGGCGGCTGGGCCAAGAACGGCTAGGAGGTCGGAGTTGTTGAACGCAGCAACGTTCGTCATGCAGGGTAGGGTAGTCGTGCGGCGGCAAAGATAGGGAACGCCGCAGCCAAGTACTAGCGACGTTCTGCGATGCGTAGGCGGGCGCTGCGAGCACGCGGGTTCTGTTCTACTTCGCTATCACTGGCTTCTATTGGTTTGCGCGTAAGCACGTCAAGGTCGGGGCTCGCCCTAAACACATCCTTTACGATGCGGTCTTCCAGCGAGTGGTAACTCATCACCACAATTCGCCCTTGGGGAACAAGCGATGGAATAATAGAGCGTAGGGTTCGCTCCAAACGACCAAGTTCGTCGTTCACGGCAATACGCAACGCCTGAAACACCCTAGCCATGGTCTTTATCTGGTGGTGGGGTGGAATTGTCTGAACCACAACATCGCGCACGTCAGCCGTTGTTTTGAAAGGGGCTATGATTCTGCGCTGCACAGCAGCGCGCGATAGTTTGCGTGCCGATGGTTCGTCGCCATATCGAAACAACATATCGGCAATGGCACGCTCATCAAGTGAGTTGAGAAGGTCGGCTGCGGTAGGTCCTTCCTGACCAAAGCGCATGTCGAGCGGCGCCATCATGCGAAAGCTAAACCCGCGCGGGTGATGGTCGAACTGATAGCTTGAAACGCCAAGATCGAACAGTACGCCATGAACGCCGTCGACAGCAGAAACGTGCTCTGGCATGGTGTCGAAGTTGGCATGGATGATGCGCAATTGCTGTGCTTCAATGGCGGAGGCAAAGCGGTTGCGACAACGCTGTATGGCAACGTCATCGGCATCGAACGACAGCAATTGTCCGGTGCCAGCGAGCGCGTCAAGGATGGCCTGCGTGTGTCCGCCGCCCCCTAACGTGGCGTCGACGTATGTGCCGCCAGGTATGATGTGTAAGGCCTCAATGCATTCCCGCAACATAACGGGAACGTGATAGGTGGCGGGGTCAAGACGCGTCACGATAAACAGAGGTGCATTAATCGTTCGAAACAGGCTGCGAGGCACTCCTTCGGCGTGGCTCCGCAGATACATGATGGCGTGAACCCATTTGTGGTGAGGGGCTAGCGGTGCTCAATGTATAGATCCTGTACTTGTAGTGGGCAACAACAATCAAAAGGCCTACAATGATAGCTGATTGCAGGCAGTGTGTAGTCAACTGAGGCCTGTGAGCTCGTTCTGATCTGCTATGGAGTGGTGGGATGGTAGCCGCTAGCCAAGGTTGGGTAGTGTACTAGAGATCATTGCGCATCGTTATAGCCCGTATATCTAGTTTGAATCTCACTATGTTTGAATGCGTGAAAGGCGTATGCCAAACAGCGTTTCAATTTTACGGACTGAAACAAATGAAGCCACTTGCTTTTTCGATCGATATAGCAGCACCCCGCCAGCATGTTCATGCTACCATGTTGGCCGATGCCCCTTATCGTATTTGGACCGAGCCCTTTTGTGAGGGTTCGCACTACATAGGAACGTGGGAAGAAGGTACAAAAATCGTGTTTCTCGACCCCAAGGGCTCGGGCATGACGGCCATCATTGCAGAGCATCGCCCAGCAGAATTTGTTTCTATTAAAATGTTGGGATTTATCCACGAAGGCATCGAAGACACCGAGAGCGAAGAAGTGAAGGCGTGGGCACCAGCCTACGAAAACTACACCTTTACGGATATTGCTGGTGGTACGCGTGTTGATGTTACACTAACCGTGGCCGACGAATATTTCGAAATGATGAGCGACATGTGGCCGAAAGCGCTTGTTGTTCTTAAAGAAATCTGCGAGCAGTGATGCAGGTTGTTGTCCGCAATAACGAGCCATCGGACAGTATAGCGGCGCATACAGAGTGCATGCGAGAGGCGTATGCGGTACATGCCAAGAGCGGTCTGCGATATTGGGCAAGGCACCAAACAATCAAGGATACCGCCGACCCGGCATTCGAGCTTATCGCGATGTGTCGTAGGTGGGGCTGTTGCATTGTGGGAACGTGCGACTGGCGGCCCGATACTAACTTTACAAGCGTTATCATGCAGCTTGATCTAGAGGGCGAAACGCTTGCCTCTGTCTCTAACCCATCACCCTAATAAGGAAAGACCATGTTCAGCGGCACTGCACACACGCGGATGTGGACAACAGGCATTCTGCTATTCGTTGTTGCCATTGGGATCGTTGCATGGCAAAGCGGTGCAAATGGGGTCTCATCGCCAACGCCGCAACGTGGGTCCGATATCTTTGTATCGTATTGCAGTAGGTGCCACGGAGCCGACGGCAATGGCGTAAACGGACGTGCCGAACTGCGTAAACGAACAAACATCTGGGGGGCGCATCCCGACAAGGTGTTAACGGTGCTCATCTTTGGCGCAGCAGCGACTGACGACCATCAGGGACAAATTCGGAAGGCCATGCCACCTATGCCGTATAACGACGCCGACATTGCCAGCACGGCAATGTACCTGCTACATACCTTCGGCGGAAAGATGATCGACATTAGCGAAGCCGATGTGGAACGAGTTCGTGTAGCGCACCGCGAAGCCACGCTGAAACGGCTGCGGCAGAAAAAATAGAGTAACGTTTCCGTCTGGTCGTCAAGGTGACGGGGTGACGTCAACCCATCCAAATCCAACGAATACGCTTTGTTAGAAACAACATAGTGTGCAAGGCACGGCGGCCTACAACAGCACGTCCATCGACGCAAAGCCGAGCGGCTCGACGCTTAGGTATGCCTCGGCATAGGTGGTGCCGATGCGGCTGCCATAGTAGCGCGCTCGGGCTTCGAGTTCTTCCACAAAGCCTGGCCGCGAGATAAACGTCTGCGGCTCGTCCGATTGATACACGTCGGGAACGTGGAACTGCGACGCGTAAGCGCGAATCGATGCCAGCTTATCGGCCCAGGTTGCCGTGATGTCGACGTAAAACGACGGTGCCTGTGGGAAGTCGTACTGCTGCTGAAAGCAATACATGGCCTTGGGCCGATGTGGAGCAAGTGCCTGACCGTTGTGTTCTACCGACACGTTTGCTAGGCCAGCAGTAAATGCCGCAGCACGCGCCAAGCGGTGCACAGCTTCGTGATCGGGATGGCGTTCAAACGGCGGTGGAATCAGCATAATGCGTGGGCGATGCCGCCGAATGGCGCCCACCACTGCAAGGATGTTCGCCTGCGTGTGCGCAACAGCGCCGTCGGGCATGGCCAGGTTTTCGCGAAGCGTAACGCCTAAGATCTCAGACGCATGCTGCGCCTCGGCAGCGCGTAGCTCTGGCGTTCCACGTGTGCCTAGCTCACCACGCGTGCACTCCACAAACACGACGCTTCTGCCCGCATTTGTAAGGCCCTTTACGGTTCCGGCAACGGCAAGCTCGGCGTCGTCGGGATGTGCCGAGAGTACCAATACATCAATACCGCTCATTGTTCCGCCTGCGCAATCTTATCAACCCGGCGCTGATGGCGTCCACCCTCGAAGTCGGTGGCAAGGAAGGCGCGTACAATGTCCATTGCCGTTTCTAACGACGTAAGCCGCTCACCCACAGCCACCATGTTGGCATCGTTGTGCTGGCGCGCTAGCTGGGCCATTTCTACGCTCGTAACGTTGGCAGCTCGTATGCCATGCACCTTGTTGGCGGCAATCGAAATGCCAATGCCGCTACCACAAACCAGAACGCCTCGGTCTGCTGTGCCGTTGGCTACTAACTGTGCGGCGGCAACGCCAAAGTCGGGATAGTCTACAGACGTGTTGTCATGTGTGCCCACATCAATCACGTTATGGCCTTCGGCCTGTAGCATGGCTACCAAGGCATTTTTATGCTGCAACCCTGCATGGTCGCTACCAATTGCTATGTTCATGATGTTGTTCCTTGATGTGGCGCGATGGCTGTGTGGCCGGTACTTCCAAAGCCACCAGTGCCCCTGTCTGACGTTTCAAGCGTGCTACAAACGTTCCACGTTACACATTCATGCTTTGCCACCACCAACTGCGCTATGCGGTCGCCTCGGCGTATCACGAGTGCTTCGCTACCAAAGTTGGCCAAGATGACCTTCACTTCGCCCCGGTAGTCGCTGTCGATCGTGCCTGGCGCATTCAGCGCAAACACACCGTTCTTTGCTGCCAAGCCACTCCGCGAGCGCACCTGGCATTCAAAGCCCCGTGGTATGGCCATTTGTAATCCCGTTGGTACCATTGCTACCTTGCCCGCTTCTAACACCATCGGTTGGCCCTCGGGTACCGCTGCGTGCACGTCCATCCCTGCAGCGCCAGCCGTGGCATAGACGGGTAAGGGCAAGCCCTGTGCATGATCCATTACCACCACAGCTACCTGCAGCGTTGTGTTGTTGTCGGTCACATTACTTCCTTCCATAATCAGCGGGAATCTCGCCCCACTCTTTTGTATCCCACTTAAGTACCTGATTGGGCGGGTTGTTTGCTCGCAGCCATGCCTCGGCACGCGCCACCAACTCGAACAGCTTTGCATTGGCCGCCGTATGTGCTACGGTGGTCTTTGCAACCTTCTTACGTACCCAAGCCATGGCCGTCTTACTGTCGGTGTAGATAGGCGTTGCCAACCGCTGTTGTGCCAAGAGCGACAAGGCATGGACGATAGCCAAGAACTCACCAATGTTGTTCGACGCTCCGTGGTACGGCCCCATACTAAATAGTACGTTGCCTGTTTCGGTGTCAACCCCTCGGTATTCCATCACACCTGTTGTCATGTCGCACGCCGCATCCACGCACACGCTTGGCACGCGTACGGCCTCTGGTAGGCCGCGTCGCACCGGCGTACGTTCCTTGTTGGTTCGCGTAGCTGCTGGCGGTGCCCCTTGAGCAAAAGCATCGTAGGCAGCGGCCTGCGAAGGAAATGATTTGTAGCGTGCGCCGGGAACGCCCTCTACCTGAATGCGGCACTCGTTCCAGGTGTCATACACGCCCGGATTATGTCCGGCCCATACCACATACCATTTGCGTTCTTGTTTTGAAGGGGGCATCGTGATTACAAAGGTACGGGCTTGGCGTCACGTTTTGGGTGCGGAACTACACAAGGAATGCCGGAGGACACATGACAGACACATTAACAAACTACGCCAAGACAACATCGGCGGCTGTAGTAGGCATAGCGGCCTACGGCATAGAAATCGAATCGCATATCGAACTGGGCCTACCGGGCTTCCAGATTGTGGGGCTGCCAGATGGGGCGGTGCGCGAATCGCGCGAACGGGTAATGGCGGCTATCAAGAATAGCAACTTCGACGTGCCACCGCGAAAGGTGGTGGTAAGTCTGGCGCCGGCCGACGTGCGCAAGGAGGGTTCGTCGTTCGACCTACCAATAGCAATTGGGCTGTTACAGGCACTCGATATGTTGGTGATTCGCGACGACGTGCCTACGGTAATGCTGGGCGAGTTGGCACTTGACGGATCGCTGCGACCAGTACACGGTGTGCTGCCCATTGCCGTGGCTATGCAGCGAAAGAAGATTCGTCGGCTTATCGTGCCAGCATTGAACGCACAAGAAGCAGCCGTGGTAGAAGGACTCGACGTCTACCCCGTTACCACACTCGAGGAAACGGTTGGTCTGCTAACGGGTGGACTAACCATAGCACCGGTGAAGGTAGACGTGCAGGCGTTGTTCGCCAACGCACGCCGAGAAAGTATGGTAGACATGGCCGACGTTAAGGGTCAGCACATGGTAAAACGTGCGCTGGAAGTGGCAGCCGCAGGCGGACACAATCTGATTATGGTTGGACCTCCCGGGTCGGGCAAAACCATGCTGGCCAAACGCCTTGCGGGCATCCTACCGCCTATGACGTTAGACGAGGCGCTGGAAACAACAAAGATTCACTCGGTAGCGGGACTACTGTCGCGAGGCAGAGGACTGGTAACCGAACGTCCATATCGATCGCCACACCACACGATAAGCGATGCTGCCCTGGTGGGTGGTGGCGTGGGCGTTGTGCGTGCCGGCGAGATATCGCTGGCACACCATGGTGTGTTGTTTATGGACGAGTTACCAGAATTCCAACGCAATGTGCTTGAGGTGTTGCGGCAGCCGCTGGAAGACAAGCGTATTACGATTTCACGAACAAAAATGACGGTGGAATTCCCGGCCAACTTTATGCTTGTGTGCTCGATGAATCCATGTCCATGCGGGCATCACGGCAATCCACATCAAGAGTGCCAATGTAAGGTAGACACCATTCAGAAGTACATGGGTCGCATTAGTGGTCCGCTATTGGACCGCATCGACATTCATGTGAACGTACCGAGCGTTCGCATGCAGGACCTGGCCGACGAACCTCCGGGCGAATCCTCGGCGGCTATCAGCGAGCGCGTGGTACGCGCCCGCGAAGTGCAGCAGCGGCGGTTTGCGGGGACGGCAGTGTATAAGAATGCCGACATGACAACGACAGACATCCGAACATACTGCCGGCTTAACGCTCAAGGCGACGCCATACTGCGTCATGCCATGAACAAACTCGGATTATCGGCCCGTGCTTACGACCGCATTCTTAAGGTCTCGCGCACGATAGCCGACCTAGCTGGATGCTCCGACATAGAAGCAAGTCATGTGGCCGAGGCCGTGCAGTATCGCAATCTTGACAGACAATTTTGGAATGCCTGAAACCAGAACCACACGATGGCGTACACACGCCCCGTTCCAACTCGAATGAAGAACCTGTCCCTGTTCTTCTACGTCCCCTGAAGCCCTCGCATTAGTCCCTGCGGGGGCTTCGTTTTTTGCAGCAATCGATAACGGAACGCTACAAGGCCGTGTTCGACCGACGTCATGCGAACGCCGAGTTCCGATGATGTCTTAAGTGTAATCAGGCCACCGCGCATGGGGCGACGCGCCGTTTGGTTTAGATCTGCTGTGGTAACGGGCACAACAAGCGACGTGGGAACGTGGAACAACTCGGCTACGCGTGTTACAAACTCATATCTACTCAAGTAGTCTGTTCCACCGGTGTGATAGATACCCGTACGGCGTCGATTGATAAGCTCGATAATCGTCTCGCACAGATCATCACAAAACGTAGGGTTGGAGTATTGGTCTGTTACTGCCTTCACTGGTTCACGGGCGTCGAACCGCTGCAGAACCCATGCAAGAAAATCTGGCTTATCAGCCATTGTGCCGTATACGACGTTCGTTCTAACAACAGACCAATCGATTCCAGATGTTGCAAGGGCATTTTCGCCAGCGAGTTTCGACTTTCCATAGTAAGAAACCGGTCCTACAGTATCTGTTTCTGCATACGGGCCACGGCTGCCGTCGAACACATAATCAGTCGACACGTGAATCAGCTGTGCATCTGCCGATCGGCATGCACGCGCCAGATGCTCAACAAGGGTCACATTGATCCGCCAGGCGAGGGCACGGTCTTGCTCACAGCCATCAACATCGGTATACGCCACCAGGTTAACCACGGCATTTGGCATTACGCTTAGCACAAGGTTGTGAAGATCCTCGCGGCGGGTAACATCGAGTTGATGCGACGTAATGCGTTCGTGGTCAGAGGCAATCCGAGCGGACGACGCCAAGTGTATACTAGCTGTTGTTTCGTCTAACAACATCGGCACAAGCACCGATGCAGTGCGGCTACCAGCGCCAATCACGAGGATGTTCATTGTGCAAAGATACGTTTGCGTGCGACGCTTCGCGGGACGTTGCACCTCCTGAACCCCTAAGAACTTGGACAGTGAGTCTCTATTTTTAAGAACCACTCA
>VFQQ010000252.1_pt1 | contig 127691 bp, 134 predicted proteins | sample 3512341 | NCBI WGS metagenome assembly VFQQ01 (sample SAMN10412373, study PRJNA504923) | tailings metagenome | isolation source: Relicate 2 Philex TSF1 revegetated site | place: Philippines: Tuba, Benguet | collected 2017-08-29 | reverse complement strand
TTGGACGATTGTTGACGCAGCGAATTCAACATAAGGGATGCAGGTTGTCCATCACGGTGGTCTTGCCGCGCCCATTGACGCCCGAGATGGCCACCAGCGCGGCGCTGGGGGCCAGGTGCTCGAAGTCCAGTTCCAGGGTGTCCCGGCCCATGCCGTCGCGGATGCCGCGAAAGCCCTTGAGCGTCAGCGAATGGGCTCTCATGCATGTGCTCCCGATGAAACCTCGAGGCAGTCTCCTGCCAGCTCCAACGCCTGCAAGTCGCTCGCCACTTCGCCTGCGGGACGCGGCGCATCGACTTCTGCCGCCGCCTCCAGTTCGGCCACGGCAGCGTCCACGATCCGCTGCGGCTCGCACGCCGTGAGCTCGTCGAGACACGCCCACAGCGGTTCGGGTCGCGCGCCGACCACGCCGGCCCAGGCCGCCACCTTGTCCCGCATCGCACCGGCCTGGCCGATGCCGCCGGAACGCACGCGCACCACCGGCACGATGCGCCCTTCGAACTGCACGCCCGCGGCGCCGGCCAGCAGTTCGCGCATCGCGGCACGGTCGACGTCGTTGCGCTCTTCTTCGGGCACGCTCCAGCGCAGGCGCACCCAGGCCCCCTCGACGGGCTGTGCCACCAGCGCGGCACGCAGTGCGCCGAGGTCCGGCTTGCCGTCGAAGCAGATGTCGACCGTGCGCCGCGCCGGCGTCGCTTCCAGGCGGCATGCAGCGGCGTCGGGGCCGACCTGCCAAAGCAGGAAGCCCTTGTCGCCAGCCTCGCCGTGGTGGAACCGGCCGATCGACCCTGCGTAGGCGATGCAGCGGCGGCCAGTGCCATCGTCGCGTTCCCAGCACTGGTGGCGGTGAATGTGCCCCAGCAGCACCGCCTGCGCGCCCGCATCGAACAGGCTGCCGGTCGTGAACTCATGGTCGAAGCCGGCCATCGGCACGCCGTGCTCGGTGATGCAGCCGAACACCGTGCCGTGAGACACGAGCAAGGTCGGCAGACCAAGCTGGCGTGCCATCGCGTGGCTCGGTGCGAGCCCACGCAGCAGTGTCGCGACATGTTCGCCGGTTGCGCCGGCGGCGTCAGCGGCCCCGAGAGCGGCTGCGACTGCCGCGCGGTTGACCGAAGGCAGGCATGTGAAGAGCGCCGCCAGCCCATTCGGCAGCGCGTCGAAGCCCCATCCCGGCGACACGACCCAGTCGCCCGCGGTTGTCAGACCCACCTGCCCGATCCGATCAGCCACGTACACGGCATGGCGCCCGCCCAGTTCGCGGAACACGGACAAGGTGCCCGGCGGCTCGTGCGACCAGGTTCCTTGGAGCATCAGCACGGGGCAGTGATCCGCCAGCCGTCGAACACGCGACACCAGCGCCACCGCTGGCGGTGAGTGCAGATCGAGCGCGTGATCGGTGCTGTCGCCGGAGATCACCGCCACGTTGACGCCGACCTCCACCGCGCGCTCGATCGCCGCGCCAAAGCACCGGTCGGCCTCGGCCAGGGTTCGCGGCCCGTAGTGCAGGTCGGAGAAGTGCGCCACCCGCAGCGCCGAGCGCGTGGTCATGACGCCTCCCGCAGCGCCGCGGCGACCTTGTCGGCGTAGCCCGGCGCGTCGTTGTGGTGGCGGTCCAGTTCGTCCCAGGCCCGGCGCCGGCCCTGCGGGTTGAGTTTCCAGCCCGGCCCCCAGCGCCGCGCCGCGTAGGCCTCGAAGTCGGCGGCGGAGACACCGAGCCTGCCGGCCAGGGCCAAGACCTTGTCCAGCGTCGGCTCGCCGCGCGACGGAGCCACTTCGGCGTCTGCGACCTCGGTGGGCGCCATGGCGGGCGTGGTGGACTCGCCTTCCAGCACGCCGCAGGCTGCATGGGCCTGCACGACCACGGCCTCGTCGTCCTCGCGGTCGCGCAGCAGCGCGCTCACGTCCACCGGTGCCTCGAGGTCGATGATCCACTGCGGCACCCGCACCGCCCGGCCCTGCTCGTCGATGTGGCTGACCTCCATCAGCCGCTTGGACAGGAAGAACGGCGTGCGCTGCCGATCAAGAAATCCCGAGATGCGCCCGCCGCGCAGGAAGGCGACGGTCTCGAACTTCTGGATCGCCGCGTTCATCGCGTAGAAGCTGGTGGTGTGCAGTTCGAACGCGCTCAGCGAGCGGATGCCCGGCACGAAGAACAGGAAGCGGCCCGTCAGGTTGCATTCGCGCTGCTGGTATTCGTGGCAAGCCTCGGGCTCGCACACACCGCCATTGGCCTCGCGCATCAACGTCTTGCGCCCGCCGAACAGACGCACCGCGCGCCGCCCCTGGGCGTCCACCGGAACGGGCGCGTGGCACATGCAGTGCCGCACGCGGCCACCCGGCGCGTACTCCGACCAGTAGCGCTTGTCGTGCGTTCCCCAGGCAGCCAGTTCGTGCGGCATCACGGTCTGCCAGTGGTCGGACGGGAACACCACCGGGAAGCGGTACAGGTGGAGCCCCTCGCCGCGGTCCTCGCCGTAGGCCTCGATCAGCTCGCCCGCCAGCGCCGGGTTGCCGAAGTCCTGCGCGCGCACGGTGAACCAGGGCACGTTGCGCGGCACCAGCGGGTTCTTCAGCTGCGGCAGGGCCTCGGCGAGCGCCTGCTCGATGCGGTCGAATGAGTGGCCGTCGCGCAGTCCGCGCTCGTAGATTTCACAGGCGCGCGGCTCGCCCGCGGCGCGCTTGGTCAGCACCTTGATGCCGGCGCGGATCTTCCCGGCGGTGGGGATGCGTGCGGGCGCCTGTCCGAGCAAGGTGGTCGGGGTCGAGGCGCCGCCGTTCAAGGTGACGGTGGGCAGTGCGGATGCGGCGGTCATGGCGGCGCTCCTTGGCGAGGCGTGCACCGGGACATCCCGGCGAGTTCATGCTCTCGCGGGAATCTGCCGCTTCAAGTGCGCTTGTCGAGGCGCGCCGCCCTCACATGCGCCGCAGTGCAGCCGGCGGCAGCGCCGGCATCGGCTCGTCGGTGGACCACACCCAGCCACCGCCCGCTGCTCGCAGCGTCGCGGACTTGGCCTCACGCTCGCGTGGGGTCATGAAGGGGCTGAGGACATGCAGCGGCAACGGCACGGCACCCGTGTCCAGCAGCAGAGCGTTGGCAAACGCGGCTGCGTAGCGCGCGTCGTAACGCAGCGGCTTGACGAAGTACCGCTCCGCATCGACGAGCGCCTGCAACAGCGGCAGTTCATGCACGCCTTCGACCGGGATCCACTGGTCGCTGGCCAGCAGCAGGGTCGCGGTGTCGATCTCGTAGGTGTGCTGGCGCCGCGCGCGGATCAAGGCCGTGATCACCGCGCGCACACGCTGGCCGTGGTCGGCATCGCGGGCCTCGAGCACTGCGGCATAGGTCCTCGCGATCCGTTCCCAGGTCTTCGCCGACGCCAGCAGCGGCGCGTCTGGCATGTGTTTCAGCCAGATCCGGTAGCCGCCCGGGCAGGCCTCGGCCGCCTTGAACTCGGCCAGCGCCACCGCCAGCGGCGCCACGCCATCGTGCGGCCGCAACACCCCCAGGCGTTCTCGGCGGCGCTGCGCTGCTTCCGCATGTGTTGCTTCGTTGAACTGCTCGGGCACGTACAGGCGCTCGCCGAGGGCGACGCCCTTCGCCCTCACCTGCTCGGCGGCGCGCTGCAGGTACTTGTGCAGCACACCCTGTGATCGCTTGCCGGCCATCGCCGGTGACCAGCGGTTGAAGCCCGCGCGCTCGAACAGGAAGTGCGTCAGCGCGCGCAGGCTCATGCGCCGCCGCTGGGCCTCGATCTCGCCCGGGTCACCATCCGCGCGCCCGCCCGGCGCACGGCCGCCCGCCTGTCGGCTCCACGCGAAGTCGACGCGCAGTTCCACCGCGCCCTCGGACTCGAGCACCGCGTCGCCCACCAACTCGCCCAAACCCGATTGCTGGGGTGGCGGCTCGAACGATACGCAGGAAGGATGGTGCTGGCTGCCGGTGTCGGGCATGCGCTTGGCCTGGTAGCGGCGGTGAAAGGCGACGTACATCTCGACGCCGCCGGGCACGCACAGGCAGCGCGGGCGCTCCGGTGTTTCGTAGACAGCCGACAGCGCATCCTGAATCGCGGGGTCGTCGGGCACCAGAATGCGGCCGCGGATCGACAATCGCTGGGTGTCCATGGGGCCCGATCGTTCAGGGCCCTGCTCCCTTGGCACCAGCCCGAAACACCACGCGATTGGCGGGCAATCGCCATCAACCGTCGCGGTGCGGCGCTGAGCCATGAGAAAAGGAACGTTTCCGTGTTCGACCGGCTGAAAGCATGGGCAAAGAGGATCAAGCGCGACGGCGTGACGCTGTGGTTCGCGTCCCGGCATCCCGCGGTGCCCTGGCTCGCGAAGGCGCTCGCCGTCTTCGTCGTCGCCTACGCGCTCAGTCCCATCGACCTGATTCCGGACTTCGTTCCCGTGCTGGGCTACCTTGATGACGTGGTCCTGCTGCCCGCCTTGATCTGGGCGGCCATCCGGCTGATCCCGGCTCCGGTACTCGGCGAATGCCGCGAGCAGGCGGACCACTGGATGAGCCAGCAGGGCAGAAAGCCGACAAGTCGGGAAGGTGCACTCCTCATCGTCGCGATCTGGATCGGCGCGAGCCTTGCCTTGTGGCAATGGCTCATCAAGCCCTGGCTGGGGTCTTGATTCGCGGGTGCGGACTCCCCGGCGAAGCCGAGACGGCGCGCCGTCCCCTTCAGGCGGCTGCCGGTTCTTCGCGCACCACCATCTCCTGGCGCTCACGCCGTCTGCGCATCAGCAGGTACGCCGCCGGAATCACGAACATCGACAGCAGCGGCGCGGTGATCATGCCGCCCACCATCGGCGCGGCGATGCGCTGCATCACCTCCGACCCGGTGCCGGTGCCCCACATGATCGGAAACAGGCCGGCCAGGATCACGGCGACGGTCATGGCTTTCGGCCGCACCCGCAGCACCGCGCCCTCGCGGATCGCATCTAGCAGGTCGGCCTCGCCGGTCTTGCCTGCGGCCACACGCGCCTCCCAGGCCTGCTTCAGGTAGAGCAGCATGATCACGCCGAACTCCGCCGACACGCCGGCCAGCGCAATGAAACCCACCGCGCCTGCCACCGACAGGTTGTAGCCCAGCAAGTACAGCAACCAGATGCCGCCCACCAGCGCGAACGGCAGCGTCGCCATGATCAGCAGGGCTTCGCCGAAGCGCCTGAAGGTCAGGTACAGCAGCACGAAGATGATCAGCAACGTGAACGGCACGACGACTTTGAGCTTGGCCGTGGCACGCTCCAGGAACTCGAACTGCCCCGACCACGACACCGAGTAGCCGGGTGGCAGCTTGACCTTCTCGCCGACCACGCGCTGCATGTCCTGCACCGCGCCGCGCAGGTCGCGGCCACGGATGTCGACATAGACCCAGCCCGACAGCCGTGCGTTCTCGCTGCGCAGCATCGGCGGGCCGTCGGTGATGCGGATGTCGGCCACGTCCGACAGCACCAGACGGGCGCCGCGCTCGCTGACGATCGGCAGCTTGCGCAGCTTGTCCAGCGAGTCGCGCGTTTCCCTCGGGTAGCGCATGTTGATCGGAAAGCGCTGCAGACCTTCGACCGTCTCGCCGATGTTGTCGCCGCCCACGGCCGAGGTGATGATCGACTGCACGTCGGCGATGTTCATGCCGAAGCGAGCCGCCGCGTCGCGGTTGATCGTCACGTCCACGTAGCGCCCGCCGGTCAGCCGCTCGGCCAGTGCGCTGCTCACGCCGGGAACGTCCTTCAGCTCCTTCTCGATCTCGCCGGTGATGCGGTCGATGGTCGTGAGGTCGGCGCCAGCCACCTTGACGCCTACGGGGCTCTTGATGCCGGTGGCCAGCATGTCGATGCGGTTGCGGATCGGCGGCACCCAGATGTTGGCCAGGCCGGGCACCTTGACGATGCGGTCGAGTTCGTCGACCAGCTTGTCCTGCGTCATGCCGGGCCGCCACTCGCTCTTCGGCTTGAACTGGATGGTGGTCTCGAACATCTCCAGCGGCGCGGGGTCGGTAGCCGTTTCCGCGCGGCCGGCCTTGCCGTACACGCTGGCGACTTCGGGCACGGTCTTGATCAGGCGGTCGGTCTGCTGCAGCAGCTCGGCCGCCTTGCCGGCCGACAGGCCGGGCAGCGCCGACGGCATGTAGAGCAGGTCGCCCTCGTCGAGCCGCGGCATGAACTCGCCGCCGATGTGCTGCAGCGGCCACAGGCTCGCCACCAGTACCACCGCGGCAAGCGCCAGCGTTAGCTTCGGCGCGCGCAGCACCCCGTCCAGCAGCGGGCGGTAGGCGGCGATCAGCAGCCGGTTCAGCGGGTTCTTCCCTTCATCCGGAATGCGGCCGCGGATCAGGTAGCCCATCAGCACCGGGATCAGCGTCGCCGACAAGCCGGCCGCAGCGGCCATCGCATAGGTCTTGGTGAAGGCCAGCGGCGAGAACAGCCGCCCTTCCTGCGCTTCCAGCGTAAAGACTGGGATGAACGACAGCGTGATGATCAGCAGCGAGAAGAACAGCGCCGGCCCGACCTCGACGGCCGAATCGCCGATAACCTTCCAGCGCGCTTCGCCTTGCAGCTCGTGGCCGGGATGTTCATGACTCCAGCGCTCGAGGTGCTTGTGCGCGTTCTCGATCATCACCACCGCGGCATCGACCATCGCGCCGATCGCGATCGCGATGCCGCCCAGCGACATGATGTTGGCGTTGACGCCCTGGTAGTGCATCACGATGAACGCCATCAGGATGCCCAGCGGCAGGCTGACGATGGCCACGAACGCCGAACGCAGGTGGAACAGGAAGACGAAACACACCACCGCAACGACGATGAACTCCTCAAGCAGCTTGAAGCCGAGGTTCTCGACCGCGCGTTCGATCAGGCTGGAGCGGTCGTAGACCGGCACGATCTCCACGCCCTGCGGCAGGCTGCCCTGCAGCGAAGCAAGCTTGGCCTTGACGGCGGCGATGGTCTCCAGCGCGTTCTTGCCGGAGCGCATGACGATCACGCCGCCGGTGGCCTCGCCCTCGCCGTCGAGCTCGCCGATGCCACGCCGCATCTCGGGGCCGACCTGGATGCGCGCGACGTCGCCCAGGCGCACCGACACGCCGGCATCGGTGCTTACGAGCGGCACCTTGCGGAAGTCATCGAGCGAGGCGAGGTAGCCCGAGGCACGCACCACGTACTCGGCCTCGCCGAGCTCGAGCACCGAGCCGCCGGCTTCCTGGTTGGATTTGCGGATCGCCTCGACAACCCGGGTGTGCGGGATGTTGTAGGCCGCGAGCTTGTCCGGGTCGAGCAGCACCTGGTACTGGCGCACCATGCCACCGACCGACGCGACTTCGGCGACGTTGGGTACCGTCTTCAGTTCGTACTTGAGGAACCAGTCCTGCAGCGCGCGCAACTGCCCGGCGTCCATCTGGCCGCTGCGGTCCACCAACGAATACTGGTAGATCCAGCCAACGCCGGTGGCGTCCGGTCCGAGCGAGGCGGTCGCGCCGGGTGGCAATCGAGCCTGCACCTGATTCAGGTACTCGAGCACCCGCGAGCGGGCCCAGTAGAGGTCGGTGCCGTCCTCGAACAGCACGTAGACGAAACTGTCGCCGAAGAACGAATAGCCGCGCACCGTCTTCGCCCCCGGCACCGACAGCATCGTCGTTGTCAGCGGGTAGGTGATCTGGTTCTCGACGATGCGCGGCGCCTGCCCGGGATAGGTGGTTCGGATGATGACCTGCACGTCGGACAGATCGGGCAGCGCATCCAGCGGTGTCCTGAGCACCGAGTACACGCCCCAGGCGCTGAGCATCAGCGTGGCCAGCAGCACCAGGAAACGGTTGACGATCGACCAGCGGATCAGCGCGGCGATCATCGCGAGGCTCCGGAAGCTGCGGAGGGAAGCGCCTTGGCTTCAGGCGGCAGCAGCGTGGTTCTCGTGAGCTGCGGGGTGCCATCGGCCTCCATGGTGAACTCGAAGTCCACGCGGTCGCCCGCTTCCAGCCCGCGTGGAGCACCCCCCTTCGGCAGCTTGAAATCCATCGTCATCGACCCCCACTTCAGCGACGGGATGGGACCGTGCGACAGCGTCATCGCGTCGCGGCCGATGGCCTCGATCGTGGCCGTGCCCGAATGCCTGGGCGCGGCACTGGCGGACGCGGGCTTCGGCTCGTCGTTGAGCCGTGCCTCGACCCCCTTCAGGCTGGCTTCCGAATCGATCAGGAACTGCGACGAGACAACCACGCGCTGGCCCGCCTGCAGGCCGCGCTTGACCTCGGTCTGGCCCCCACTCTCAATGCCGATCTCGACATCGACCGGGCGGAAGCGGCCGCCCTCCTCGGCAAGCATCACCACCGTGCGCCGGCCGGTCTGGATGACCGCCTCGGTCGGGATCAGCAGCGCCTTCTCCGCGCGCATGTCCATGAACTGCATCTGCACGAACATGCCGGGCACCAGGCGCCCGCCCGGGTTGCCGAGTTCGAGGCGCGCCTTCAGCGTGCGCGTGGTCGGGTTGACCTCCGGCAGCAGTGCCTGCACCCGGCCCTCGAAGCTGGCGCCCGGCGCGGCCGGGCTGCGGGCCTGCACCTTGGCCCCGGGCCGCACGCCCGTCCACAACAGCGCGGCCTGGCTCTCCGGCACCTCGGCGTTGGCCCAGACCGTGGCGGTGCCGTTGATGCGGAACAGCGTGGCTCCTGCCATCACCGTCATGCCCTCGCGCACCATCAGCTCGGTGACGACGCCACCGATCGGTGCCAGCACCGTGAAGCGCGGCTGCGTCCGGCCGCTGCGCTCGACCAGTTCGATCAGCGCTTCGCCCATGCCGGCCTGGCGCATGCGCTGGCGCGCGCCGTCGACCAGCGCGGCCATGTCGGAACCCTGCATGCGCCGCACCGACAGGAACTCCTCCTGCGCCGAGATCCAGTCAGGCACGTACAGCTCGGCAAGCGCCTGCCCCTTGGCGACGCGGTCGAGCGTCGCGCGCACCTGCAGGCGCTCGACGAAGCCGGTGGCGCGGGCCTGCACCACGGCCTGGTCGCGTTCGTTCCAGGCGATGCTGCCGACCGCCGCCACCGCCGGTGACAGCGTGCCCTCGACCACCGGCGCCGTGCGCACGCCCAGGTTCTGCTGGATGCGCGGGCTCACGGTGACCTTGCTGCCGTCGCCATCACTGTCCGCGTAAACCGGCACCAGCATCATGTCCATGAAGGGTGACTTGGCCGGCTTGTCGAACTTGTTCCCCGGCACCATGGGGTCGTGGTAGTAGAGGATCTTCTTGCCGGTGGTCGGGTCCACCTCGCCGGCCTTCAGGCCCGCCTTGATGTGGCGGCGCGTCGCGTCCTCGCCTTCGGCGATGCCTTGCGGCAGGCCTTGCAGCGGCGCGGCATCCACAGCGCTGGCGCTGGCAGCGACCGGCGCAGCGGCCATGCCCATGCCGCGGTCCATGCCCATCGCGTAGAGCGTGTAGCCGGCCGCGCCGAGCACACTGGCCGCGACCACGCCGCCGAGGGCGATCAACAGGGGTTTGGTGTTCATCGCTGGGACTCCTTGGATGCCGTGGTGCCGTTCGCGACGTCGTTCGTCGCGCTGTTGGTCGATACGGGCGGCTGCTCGGGCGGAATGAGGTACTGGAGCCGCGCCCACAGCCCAGCGGCGTCCATCTCCAGACGCAGGCGCTCCATGCGCGTGTCGATCTCCGTGCGGCGCGCTTCGAGCACCGCAGCGAGCGGGCTGCCGGCGCCCCGGTAGGCCGCCAGCGCGGCGCGCGTGCGTTCGGTCGCCAGCGGGATGAGGGCACTGTCGTACTGGGCCAGCCGCTCCCGGCCGGCCAGCCACTGCAGCAGCCAGATGCGTGTCTCGGCGGCGTGCTCGCGCGTGGCTTCCTCGCGCTGCGCCCGCAGCTGCTCGGCAAGCGCCAGCCGCGCGCTGACTTCGCGGTCCTGCCGGTTCTTCTGGTCCCACTGCAGCGGAACCGAGACGTTGAGCGACACCATGTTGGAGTACGCCGAACCGCGCTGGCTGAACATCAGCTCCACGCTCCAGTCCGGGCGCTTGGCGCTGGTGGCGACGTCCACATCGGCACGCGCTGCAGCTTCCTGGCGGGCGAGCACCGCGATCTGTGGATGATGGTCGAGCCGGGCTTCGAGGCCGGCCGCGTCGAGCGGCGCGGCCTCGAGCGACGGCGGCGCGGCCAGGTCCTGTTCAGCAGCAGCACCGACCCAGCGTGCGAGCCGCGTCCGGGCGCTGGCGAGTTGAACCTCGATCTCGCGCAGCCGGTTGTCGATCTGTGCCACGGCGGAGCGGGCCGCGAACACTTCGGCCTGCGTGCCTCGCCCACCGCGGTAGGCGGCGTCGGCGGCCTCGATCTGCAGCGCCGCTTCGGCACGCTGGTCCCGCAGCAGGTCGCGCATGCGCTGCTGGAAGTGCGTGTCCAGCCAGGCCATCGCGGTGTCGCGCCGCAGGTCGGCCAGCGCAGCGGACCGGCCCGCCTCGGCCAGTTCCGCTTCGCGGTCGAAACGCGCCGAACGCGCCTTGCGCTTGTCGTCGCGCGTCAGCTCCTGCATCACGGCGATCGAGCGCATGGTCATGAAGTCGCGCGTCAGACTGAAGCGGTCGGCCCCGTCGACAGGCAGGTTGTTGACGCCCGCCTTCAAGGTCGGATCGGGCAGTTGGCCGGCGGCGGCGGACATCTCGCGCGCCGCCGCCGCCGCGAACTCCTGAGCCGAGAGCTGGCGCGAGCGGTCCTGCGCCAGGCTCAGGGCCTGCTCGAGGCTGAGCGTCGGCTGGGCTTGGGCACCAAGGCTTGCTGCGCTGATCAGCAGCGCCAACACCGACCCGGCCACACGGCGGCGAGGCAACCACGACCAGCGCAGCGCGCGTCGTGAAGAAGCAGTGAACATGGAACTCTCCAGACAACGAGACAGGGCTTCGTGCCGGGCCCGTTCGGCCTCGCGCGAGCGAGGCTCGCAGAGGCGGACGGGCGCGACCGGTGCGCCGAGCGACCCGCGAAGGGTCGTCAGCGCAGCATCGTCGGGAGGATCAGATTCGGTAGACGCAGTGCAGGATGGCGTGCGGCGGTGAAGCCGCAACCAGTGCACTCAGCGTGGTCGCCGCGGGGCGCGGCGGCACCTTGCCGGAGAGCGCCGGCGTCGTCGTGTACAGCGCCGTGAGCAGCGCCACGGGCACGGTCAGCGTGGACGCCTGGTCGCTTTGGTTGCCTTGCTTGCAGTGCTCGGCACAGAGATTGGCTAACTCCGGGTCCATCGCGCCGACCATGTCGTCGCAACCGGGTATCTGCGCGTCCAAGGCTGCGGCAGCAGACGCCGCGGCGGTGTCGGGAGCCTTGGCGGCCAGCCCCGGGCAGGCGTAGGCGGCCACCGCCAACTGTGCGAGCAGCAACACGCCGATCAGGCCGCGAGCCAGGATGCGCAGGAGTCCGCGCGTCATGGGAAGGCAATCCTCCGTAAGCGTGACGACGCGGCGCCGTGCCATTCGACACAGGAGGGGATCGTGGCGTCCTGGAAGGTCATCATGCTGGACTGTTGCAAGCGCATTCTAGGGCGACGGCACCGAGAGTGCACCTGCGCTCACGCCCGCACCCTGCGCAGCCGCAGCGCATTCGCGATCACCGAAGCCGAGCTCAGGCTCATCGCCAGCGCGGCGATCATCGGCGACAGCAACCAGCCCGTGAGCGGGTACAGCAGCCCCGCGGCCAGCGGCACGCCGAGCGCGTTGTAGACGAAGGCGAAACCGAGGTTCTGCTTCATGTTGGCGACGGTCTGCACCGACAAGGCCCGGGCGGCAGCGATGCCCCGCAGGTCGCCCTTGACGAGCGTGATCTGCGCGCTGTTCATGGCGACATCGGTCCCCGTGCCCATCGCGATGCCGACATCCGCTTGGGCCAGCGCCGGCGCGTCGTTGATGCCGTCGCCTGCCATGGCCACCACGCGACCTTCGGCCTGCAGCCGCCGCACCAGCGCCAGCTTGTCGGCCGGCTTGACCTCGCCATGCACTTCGTCGATGCCCAGCCGCGCGGCCACCGCGCGTGCCGTGGTGAGGCCATCGCCGGTGGCCATCACGACACGCAGCCCCTCGGCACGCAGGGTGGCCAGCGCCGCCGGGGTGTTTGTCTTGACCGGGTCGGAGACGGCCAGCAAGCCGATCAGCGCCTCATCCCCAGCGAGGAACATCACGCTGGCACCCTGACCGCGCAAAACCTCGGCTTGCGCCGACAGGCCGGACACGTCGACGCCCAGTTGGTCCATCAGCGCGGTGTTGCCGAGCGCGAGCTGACGCCCGCCCACCCGACCACGAACGCCGATGCCGGAACCCGACTCGAACCCCTCTGCCTTGCCGAGCGCCAGACCCTGCTCGCGCGCGGCGCGGACGATGGCGTCGGCCAGAGGATGTTCGCTGCCCTGGTCCAGACTGGCAGCCAGTCGCAGCACCTCCTCAGCAGTGAAGCCCACTGCCGGGACGGCGCGTTCGAAGCTCGGCTTGCCTTCGGTCAGCGTGCCTGTCTTGTCGACAATCAGCGTGTCGACCTTGCGCAGGTGCTCGATCGCCGCCGCGTCGCGGAACAGGACGCCCTGCGTCGCGGCGCGCCCGGTGGCAACCATGATGGACATCGGTGTGGCCAGCCCCAGCGCACATGGGCAGGCGATGATCAACACGGCGACCGCATTGATCAGCCCGTAGACCCAGCTCGGCTCGGGGCCGACGATGCCCCAGACGAAGAAGGTCAGCACGGCAATGGCGACCACGGCCATGACAAACCAGCCAGCCACCTGGTCGGCCATGCGCTGCATCGGCGCCTTCGAGCGCTGCGCCTGCGCCACCATCTGCACGATCTGCGACAGCATGGTCTGCGCGCCGACACGCTCCGAGCGCGTCACCAGTGCCCCGCTGGTGTTCAGCGTGGCGCCGATCAGCTTGTCACCCGCCCGCTTGCTCACGGGCAGGGGCTCGCCGGTCAGCATGGACTCATCGACCGCGCTCGAACCTTCGGTCACCACGCCGTCCACCGGCACCTTCTCGCCGGGCCGCACGCGCAGCAGGTCGCCGACATGCACGTGCGTCAGCGGCACGTCCTCCTCGCTGCCGTCGGCGGCGATGCGGCGCGCCGTCTTCGGCGCCAGGCCCAGCAGCGACTTGATGGCCGCCGAGGTCTGCGACCGGGCCCTGAGTTCCAGGATCTGGCCCAGCAGCGTCAACGAGATGATGACCGCCGCCGCCTCGAAGTACACCGCCACGCGGCCCATGGCCTGGAACGAGTCCGGAAAGACATCCGGCGCCACCGTGGCCACCACGCTGTAGGCGAAAGCGGCTCCGGTGCCCAGCCCGATCAGCGTCCACATGTTCGGGCTGCGCCGGCGGATCGATTGCACCCCGCGCACGAAGAACGGCCAGCCCGCCCACAGGACGATGGGCACGGACAGCACGAGTTCGACCCAGCTCTGCACGCCCATGCCGAACCACTGCAGGCGATGGCCGGCCATGGCCAGCAGCGTGACGATCACCGTCAGCGGCAGGGTCCACCAGAAGCGCCGGCTGAAGTCGGCCAATTCCGGGTTCTCATCGTCGTCGAGCGTCGGCAGCATGGGCTCCAGCGTCATGCCGCACTTGGGGCAGTTGCCGGGGTGGTCCTGCCGCACCTCGGGGTGCATGGGACAGGTGTAGATCGTGCCGGCGGGCGGGGCTTCACCCGCTGCGCCCGTTACCTGGCTGGGCTCGTGCTGCCCCCCATGATGATGGTGGCCATGCTGTTGGGCTTTGTCGTGCCCTCCGTGCTTGTGAGCTTGCATGTCCATGGCTCAGCTCCCGCTCGCCGGCTTGTCCGGGCCATGGCTCTCGTGCCGAGCAGGGCCACCGTGGCCCCCATGACCGTGGAACAGGTGCATCAGCGGGCAGGCCAGCAGCAGCAGGTACGGCCACAGGCCGGACACATGGCCCCAGTGCTCGCGCAGCAGGTAGAACGCGACGATCAGCACGATCATCAGCAGCGCGATGGTGACCGGGCGGCGACCCCGGGGCGCGCCGGTCGCATCGGACTCAGTGACAGGGTGGTTCATGAATGGCTCCTTGCCCCGACCGGCCACTTGTGGTGCCTGCCTGGGATGGAACAACCTTAGACCTTGACAGCATGGGAAGGTCAAGCGAAACAGTTCAACGCGCTATCGAGCGGATGAGTTCGTCGTGGCGCCAGCGGATGTCCGCGGGCCACTGCGACTTGATCCACGAGAGCACGGCGACGATCTCCTCGTCACTGCGCGTCTGCTCGCAGGCATGCGCAGTCGATCAGGGCTTGGCTGGGGGAGCGCCCATGCGGTCCATCATCATCTGCATCATGGACTGCATCATCTCCATGCGCTTTTCCATCATCTGCTGGCGCGTGGCCATGTCCATCGGTGCGCTGGCCGCGCCCATCGGGCCCATGGCGCGCATGCCACCCATTCCCGCGCCCCCCATCCCGCCCATGGGGCCGGGGCCCATGCCGCCCATCATGCCCATGCCTTCCTGCATCAGCTTCACGTGCTCGGCCATCAGTGCGTTGCGCTCCTCCGGCGTGCGGGCGCGAGACATCTTCTCGTGCATCTCGCGCATCGCCTTCATGTGCGCGTCCATCGTCGCCATGCGGTCGGCCGGAGCCGCCGCGGCGGAGGCCGCGCCCGGGGGATGGTGGGCTGTGTGATCCTGGCTGCCAGGCGCGGCCGGGGTCTGGGCGCAGGCTACCAGCGTGAAGGCGAGTGCGCCGGCCAGGGCAAAGGAACGAAGAGTTGCCATGACGAAACTCCAGTGGGAACGAGGGATGAGTCACCGTCGAGGGACGGCAGGGAGACACCTGCGCTTCAGCAACAGCGAAGGAGGTGTGGACGCGCAGGCCGGCCAGCGCTCGGAGCACGTCCGCGCCGGTACCAGCCCGGCCGGGGCTAGATGGTCAGCCGAAGAAAGGCGATGACCACCGGCGGCCCCGGTGGCGGCGGCGCCGCGAGAGGGCGCCAGCGGACTTCCGCCCGTCCGGGCGTGAAGGCAGGCCAGCAGGCCAAGACCTGTGCCACCAGTGCCGGCTGCTCCGCGGAGTCATCGGCTTTGGCCGACTGGGCTTTGGTGACGATGTTCTGCTCCGTCTCGCAGAAGCTCGAGCAGGCTTGCAGCGCCGGATCGGGCTCGTGCGTCCCATTGGCGCCAGCAATGGCTTCGTCACTCGAGGCGCGCGGCACGACGAAGCCCCCGCGCGCGTGGTGATCGCCCGGACTCTCCGACTGCAGAATGCACGCATTGGCCCAACTCGCGGCCACCGCGAACAGCCACACGAACAGCATCACCGAGGCGATGTGTCGTGTCTGGTGGCGGCTGAGTCGAGAGCGCATGTGTTGATGGAGCAGCAAGCGATCTGCCCCATGCTGACGATCCTACGAGCATCGCCCCCGTGGTGATTGACCGGCATCAAGGGGATGCCAAGTTCGCGCGCACCAGTTGAAGACGCAGGGACGGCTTCGGTACGGGTCGGCCGACCACGTCCACACTCATCACTGGCAGTGCCCGCAGCAGGACCCTCGCTTCTGCGCCGCGGCCTCACCTGCAGCCACCGCGACCGGCACCGGCGTGTAGCCAGCGTCCTTGATGGCTTCCGCCAGTTCCTCGGCGTCGGCCGAGACGGGCTCTACTTGCACTCGGTGCGTGGCCAGGTCGATTTGGACCTTGGCGTCTTTGTCGGTGGCCTTCAGCGCCTTAGTGATGGTGCTGACGCAGTGGCCGCAGGTCATGTCGTTGACTTCGAAAGCAATCATGGTTCGGTCCAGTCGGTTGTTGATGCAAACGACTGTCCACCCTCCTACTGTTGGAAGGTCAAGCATCCACTCAGGGAATCCACACTGCCAGCAGGCAGAATCGCCGGTGTGTGTTGACCTTGCCATCGTTAGAACCTTGAGGATGCCCAGATCGAACCACTTCCCGAGACATCCCATGAACACCGCCGCACTGCCCGCCATCAAGCTGCAGGTCACCGGAATGACCTGCGCCTCCTGCGTGATGCGCGTCGAGAAGTCGCTCAAGGCTGTCCCCGGCGTCAGGCAAGCCAGCATCAACCTGGCGACCGAACAAGCCGTCGTGAGCGCCGACCCTGCAGTGACAGCCGACACGCTGGCCGCTGCCGTGCGCAAGGCCGGCTACGAAGTGGCGACGACCGACATCACGCTGCTGGTCGAAGGCATGACCTGCGCCTCGTGCGTGTCTCGCGTCGAGAAGGCGCTGCGAAAGGTCCCTGGCGTATCCGGCGCCACGGTGAATCTCGCCACCGAGAAGGCGAGCATCCAGGCGCTGTCGACCGTTCCAGTCGCAGTGCTGAAAGCCGCGATCGAGAAGACCGGCTACACCGCGAAGGACGTTCAGGACGCGAAGTCGCAGCCGGCGGCGCACCTCCCGGCTTGGTGGCCCGTGGCGGTGAGCGGCGCGTTGACGCTGCCGCTGGTCCTGCCGATGCTGCTGCCGCTCTTCGGCATCGACTGGATGCTGGACGGCTGGCTCCAACTCGCGCTTGCGACCCCGGTGCAGTTCTGGCTCGGCTGGCGCTTCTACCGCGCGGGCTGGAAGGCCGTGCTCGCCAAGACCGGCAACATGGACCTGCTGGTGGCCTTGGGCACTTCGGCGGCCTACGGGCTCTCGGTCTACCTGCTCTTCAAGCATGCGGCGCATGGCATGCCGCACCTCTACTTCGAGGCCTCCGCGGCCGTCATCACGCTGGTGCTGCTCGGCAAGTGGCTTGAGCAGCGCGCCAAGCGGCAGACGGCCGATGCCATCCGGGCGCTGAACGCGCTGCGGCCGACCACGGCCCGCGTGCGCCGTGGTGATGTCGAGCTCGACGTGCCCGTGGAGCAAGTCGTGGTCGGCGAGCTCGTCATCGTGCGCCCCGGCGACCGCGTGGCCGTCGACGGCGACATCGTCGAAGGTCGCAGCCACATCGATGAGTCGCTCATCACGGGTGAAAGCCTGCCGGTGGCCAAGGGCGTTGGCGACAAGGTGACCGGCGGCGCCATCAACGCCGAAGGCGCTCTGACCGTGCGCACGACGGCCATCGGCGCAGAGACGACGCTGGCCCGAATCATCCGCATGGTCGAGTCGGCGCAGGCCGCGAAAGCGCCGATCCAGCGCATCGTCGACCGCGTCAGTGCAGTGTTCGTGCCGGTAGTGCTGGTCATCGCGCTGGGGACCTTCTTGGGCTGGTTCGGCTTCACGGGTGACTGGGAGCAGGCGCTCATCAACGCCGTCGCGGTGCTGGTCATCGCCTGCCCGTGTGCGCTGGGTCTGGCCACGCCGACGGCCATCATGGCCGGCACGGGTGTCGCTGCGCGCCACGGCATCCTCATCAAGGACGCCGAAGCACTGGAAGTCGCGCACGCCGTCACCGTGGTCGCGTTCGACAAGACCGGCACGCTCACCGAGGGCAAGCCATCGCTCGCCGCCGTGGTGGCAGCAGTGGGTTCGACCCGGGATGATGTGTTGCGGCTGGCCGCTGCGCTGCAGAAGGCGAGCAGCCATCCTCTCGCCGTGGCCGTCATGGACCAGGTTCGCCATGAGCGCCTGCCTGTGCCCGAGGCGCACGAGGCCCAGGCCCTGCCGGGGCGCGGAGTCCAGGGCGTCGTGCGCGGGCAGACGCTGGCCCTGGGCAGCACGCGCCTGCTGCGCGAGCTGGGTCTCCAAGAAGGTGACTTGCACGCCGAAGCGCAACGGCTGGAGCGGCAGGGCAGAACCGTATCGTGGCTGCTCCAGTCCGATGCCGGTCAGCAGCGTTTGCTCGGCCTGCTGGCCTTCGGCGACACGGTCAAGCCGGCTGCGACGGAGGCGGTGTCACGTCTGCATCAACTCGGCATCCGCACCGTGATGCTGACCGGAGACAACCGCGGCGCGGCCGAAGCCGTCGCGAAGGAACTGGGCATCGCCGATGTGCGTGCCGAGGTGCTGCCCGGCGACAAGGCGGCGATCGTCAAGGAACTGCGCGACGCCGGCGAGGTGGTGGCCTTTGTCGGGGATGGCCTCAACGACGGACCGGCGCTCGCCGCAGCTTCGGTGTCGTACGCGATGGCCGGCGGTGCCGACGTGGCGACCGAGACCGCCGGCATCACGCTGATGCGCGGTGACCCGCGGCTGGTGGCGGACTCGCTGGACGTGTCGCGTCGCACCTACTCGAAGATCAAGCAAGGCCTGTTCTGGGCCTTCGGCTACAACGTGCTCGGCATCCCCCTCGCGGCACTGGGCCTGCTGAACCCGGTCATCGCCGGTGCCGCGATGGCCTTCAGCAGCGTCAGCGTGGTGCTGAACGCGCTGACCCTGCGCCGCTGGCGCGGCGTCGCCGACGGGCGCGCCGCAGAGCCGACGAATCAGCAGCCTCGAACCGTGGCAGCCCTGGGAGAATTGCGATGAGCATGAACATTGGAGAAGCCGCCAAAGCCTCGGGCGTGTCGGCGAAGATGATTCGCCACTACGAGAGCGTCGGCCTGTTTCCGGAGGCCGTTCGCACCGAGTCAGGCTACCGGCAGTACGCCACCAAGGAAGTCAGTACGCTGCGCTTCATCCGCCAGTCGCGCGACCTGGGTTTCTCGATCGAACAGATTCGCGAGTTGCTCGGCCTGTGGCAGGACCGCAGGCGGCCGAGCCGGCAGGTGCGCGCGCTGGCGCAGGCGCACATCGAGGAACTCGACGAGAAGCTCAAGGAACTGCAGTCGATGAAAGCGACGCTCGAGCACCTCGTGCACTGCTGCCACGGTGACGACCGGCCCGACTGCCCGATCATCGACACGCTCGCCCACGAGAGCGCCACGAAGGCGGCCTCAGCACGTCACCCGCTCGGCAGGACCGTCGGACTCCAGCCGGGTCGAGCGCGTCGCCGGGCCACCTGATCGACGGCGCCGGCTGCCACGGCCATAGATCAACGCGCCAGGTCGACCGTCAAGCTCACCGGGTCACGGCCCTTGTTCGTCCACATCCAGCAGTAGTCCTGCGCCACGGCGACGTTCAGCGTGTCGCGGCCGCTGCTGACCTGTGTCTGCCTGGCCGGGAACACGGCCTCCTTGCCGACGTGGTAGTGGATGTTGAAGTCCACCGGCGCGGCGGCAGTGAAGCTCCAGCGCAGGCCCTCCCCGACCGCCAGCTTGCCGCAGACCTCGACGAACTTGCCCGCGGCGATCTGCACCTTGTGCGCGAAGCGGCCGTCGGGCGGCCAGGCGATGTCCACGATGTGGGTTGCGCCAAGGGCCGCGCCGGAGAGCGTTGCCGCGGCCAGTGCGCCGCAGGTCCGGATGTGCTTCATGTGCTTGCTTTCGTGTCCGTGGTTGCAGTGATCTTCAATCGGTTCGCAGGAACGATGCGCCGGCCGTGGCAAGCTGCCAACTCGTCCATGCCAGGTACGCCACGCCGGCACCCGACACCAGGCAGGTCCAGGCGCTACCGCCGCCTGTTGCCACGAGGATGCCCATCGTCGCGCCGAGCACCGACAGCAGCCAAAGCCCGCCCTCCGCGAAGACTCGATCGACGCGCATCTGCATGGCAGTGATGACGGCGCCGACCCCCGCGATCAGTCCGACCGTGAGCACGGGGTGGTCGTGGCTCGGTTGCCACCAGCCGGCTGCAGCTGCCAGCAACACCACTGCGAGGGCCACCGAGCCGAACAGGCCTGCGCTGCCCGCCAAGAGGCAGCGAGCGCCGATGCGCCACGCGTCGATCGGAGCAGCGCGTTCCATGCGCAACAGCTCGAGCCGCTGCGCCGCCAGTGCGGCGGTCACCAACAGCAGGCACTCGTGCCACGCCAGGCCGGCAGCGGCCAGCGCGACGACGAGGGCCAGCGCCATGGCGGGCGGGCCCATGGCCGACCTACTGCACCACCTGCACCTCGGTGACGGTGTACTTGCCCGCGTCGTTGATGGCCTTGAACTTGATCTTGTCGCCCGCCTTCACCTTGTCGAGCATCGCCTTGTCCTTGACCGCGAACACCATCGTCATCCCCGGCATGTCCAGGTTCTTGATGTCGCCGTGCTTGAGGGTCAGGGTGCCGCCTTCCTTGTTCACCTTGCGCACCTCGCCGTCGGTCATGTCGGTGGTCGAAGCTTGCGCGATCACCGTGCCGTGCTGACCAGGTTCACCTGCTGCCCAAGCCTGCATCGCGGCCGAGGCCGAAAACGCAAGCGCGAGGCTCGCAGCGCGGAAGAAGAATCGTTGCTTGTTCATGAACGTTCCTTTTGCTTGAAGTAGCTGTTGAAGACCTGGGTGCTGCCGTCGTGGGCGACCAGCAGAACGTCGTAGGGATCCTGCCGGTTGTCGTAGGCGGGACCGTCCATCCCTGGGGAGCCGAGCGGCATGCCCGGAACGGCCAGGCCGATGGCGTCGGGGCGCTCTTTCAGCAGCCGGTGGATGTCGGCCGCCGGTACGTGCCCCTCGATGGCATAGCGTCCGACAAGGGCGGTATGGCAGGAACCGAGCTTGGCTGGCACCTTCAGCCTAGCGCGGGCCGCGGTGTTGCCGACATCGTTGACTTTGACCCGAAAGCCGTGCCCCTCGAGGTGCGCGACCCAGTCCTTGCAACAGCCGCAAGTCGGGCTCTTCCACACCTCGACCAGAACGGCCGGGCTCTGTGCTCGCAGCGCTGCAGGGACAGCGACCAGGCCGACGGAGCTGAACAACGCAGCCAGTGCGCTGCGGCGCTTCATGACTTGCCAGCCTGCGCGACCGTGATCGTGCCCACCATCCCGGCCTGGTAGTGGCCGGCGATCAGGCAGGCAAACTCGAACTCGCCCGCGCGGTTGAAGGTCCAGACGATCTCGCCGGTCTTGCCGGGCGGTACGTGCGCCATGTACGGCTCGTCATGTTGCATGGTCGGAAACTTGACCATCAGCTCTGCGTGCTTGACGTTCTCGGCCTTCGTGCCGATGACAAACTCGTGCATCACCTTGCCGTTGTTGCGCGCGACGAACCTGACGGTCTCGCCTGTCCGCACCTCGATCTTGTCCGGCGTGAAGCGCATGGTGTCGGCCATGCCGACCTCGACATTGCGCTTCGCATCCTTGGCATCGCCGGCGATGCCCCAATCCTTCTGTTCCTTGCGTACCGGCCCCTTCTTGGCGTGTGGCATGTCGGTGTGCGCCCGTGCTGGCGTGGCAAGCAAAGGAATCGTCGCCGCGGCGGCGGTTGCCGCCATGCGCGTGATGGCGACGCGGCGGTCGAGCGGTCTGGCAGTGGTTTCCTTCATGTGAATCTCCTTGGGTTGCGGAATTCAAGCGGTGGTGGAACTGGTGCGTGTGCGCGGGTTCTGGGCACCCTCAGTGGCCCGAGTGGCCGCCCGCAGGCTTGCGCACCTTGACCTCAACCTCCTTGGAGGGCTTGGCCATCGGCGGCATGGAACCGGGCCCCGGGCTGGCGTCGGCCTTGAAGCGCGCCGGGTCGGGCAGCGCGCCCGTGAACTCGTAGGCCACCGTGCCCGGCGGGTGCTTGTACCAACCGGGGTCGCTGTAGTCGCCGCGCATCTGGTCTTTGCGCACCTTCACCACGCTGAACATGCCGCCCATGCCCACCGCGCCGAACGGCCCGGTGCCGGTCATCATCGCGGCGGTGTTGTCAGGCAGCGGCATCTCCATCTCGGTCATGTCCTTCATGCCGCGCTCGCCCATGACCATGTAGTCGGGGATCAGCTTCGTGATCTGCTTTGCCACGCCTCGGTGATCCACGCCGATCATGGTCGGCACGTTGTGGCCCATCGCGTTCATCGTGTGATGGCTCTTGTGGCAGTGGAAGGCCCAGTCGCCCTCCTCGTCCGCCAGGAAGTCGATCTGGCGCATCTGCCCGACCGCAATGTCCGTCGTCACCTCGTACTGTCGGCTGGACTTCGGCGTCGGCCCACCATCGGTGCCGGTGACCAGAAACTCGTGCCCGTGCAGATGGATCGGGTGGTTGGTCATCGTCAGGTTGCCGATGCGGATGCGCACCTTGTCCATGTGCCTCACGACGAGTGGATCGATCCCCGGAAAGATGCGGCTGTTCCAGCTCCAAAGGTTGAAGTCGAGCATCGTCATGATCTTGGGCGTGTAGCTGCCGGGATCGATGTCGTAGGCATTGAGCAGGAAGACGAAATCGCGGTCGACCTCGTCGATCAGTGGATGCTTGGTCTTTGGATGCGTGATCCAGAAACCCATCATCCCCATCGCCATCTGCACCATCTCGTCCGCGTGCGGGTGGTACATAAAGGTGCCAGGCCGGCGCGCGACGAACTCGTAGACGTAGGTCTTGCCGGGCGGGATGCCGGGCTGATTGAGTCCGGTGACGCCGTCCATGCCGTTCGGCAGGCGCTGGCCGTGCCAGTGGATGCTGGTCAACTCGCCCAGCTTGTTGGTGACGAAGAGACGCACGCGGTCGCCTTCCACGACCTCGATGGTGGGTCCTGGACTTTGGCCGTTGTAGCCCCACAGGTGAGCCTTGAAGCCTGGCGCCATCTCGCGCACCACCGGCTCGGCGACGAGGTGGAACTCCTTGACGCCGTTGTTCATGCGCCAGGGGCAGGTCCAGCCGTTGAGCGTGACCACCGGGTTGTAGGGCCGGCCGGTACTGGGCACCAGCGGCGGCATGGTGGCGGGTTTGGTCTGCATGACCGGCTCGGGCAACGCAGCCATCGCCACCTTGCTGACCGCAGCAGCCGCGACACCCGCGCCAACGGCGCCGGCACTGCCGATGAAGTTTCTTCTCGTGAACATTCTTCGATCCTTTGGTTCAGTGACCGGCTGCGCCAGCGTCCTTGGACACTGTGGCGCCGGACATCGGCGTCAACGCCGGCTTGCCCACGATGGCCATTTGCATGTCACTCTGGGCGATCCAGAAGTCGCGCAGCGCGTCGATCGCGCCGTTGACCGTGGCAATCTGCGAGCGCGCGTCGGCCAGCAACTCGAATACGCCGATAAGCATCCCGTTGTAGCGAAGCAGGTTCTCCTCCGCGACCCGGTTGCGCGTCGGCACGATTTCGTCGCGGAAGTGGCGCGCCACGTCGTAGCTCGTCCGGTAACCGAGATAGGCCTCGCGGACTTCCGACCGGGCGTTGACGGCAGCTTCCGCCGCACGTTCCAGCGCCTGCATGTAGATGGCCTCGGCTTTCGCCACCCGGGCGCCGCCCCAGTCGAACAGCGGCAGCTCGAAACCGATCTCGTACCCAGTCTGCGTCGGCATCTGGTTCGAACTGTTGCGCCGCAGGCCCAATTCGAGCACGTTGACGAAACGCGTCGTCCGGGTCAAACCAAGGTTGCGCGCCAGCGCCTCCGTCTCTGCCTTCGCGGCCTGCAGGTCGATGCGCTGCGCCATCGCCACGCGCTCGATGTCCGGCCGCTCGTCCACGGACTTCGGCAACTCGGGCAAGCGCTCGGGCAGCCGGAATGCCCCCTGCTCACCCCACACACCCATCAGTCGCGTCAGGCGCTCCCGGGCGGCGGTGCGCGCCTGCTCGGCGCGCGCCACGTTCAGTGCGGCATCGGCGTAGAAGCCCTGCTCGCGCGCACGCATGAGCTTGTTCCAGTTGCCGGTCTGCTCCATGCGACGGGCCAGCTCCGCACTGGCCTCTGCGGCACGCTGCACCTGATGCATGTAGCGCACGGTCTCCTCGGCGGCCACGCTGCGGTACCAGGCCTTGCGGGTCTCCGAGGCGAGCGACAGCATCTCGAGCGTCACCCGCAGTTTGACCTGCTCGAAGCGCGCCTGCTCGATGCGCTTCTTCAGCGGCATGGCCAACAGGCGCGCAAGGTTGAGGTGAAGTCCACGTTCCCACTCAATCTCGTCGCCCCGCGCCAGGCGACCGAACGTGAACCCGGGGTTGGGCAGCCGCCCGGCCTGCACCAGATCGGCTTCGGAGATGCCGAGTTCAAAGAACGCCGCCTGCAAGCCCCGGTTGTTCAACAAGGCAATCTGCACCGCGTCGTCGACACCGACTTCCCGCTGCAGAAGTTCCGCAACACGTCGGGAACTCTCGTCTCGCTCGGCATCGCTGCGCGCCCAGACGAGGCTGGCGCCGGTCTGCGTCTCGGCGGCCTGCCGCACGCTCCCGAACCCACCATCGGTCGAGAAGCTGGCGCAGCCACCGAGCACGGCGACGCTCGCCATCAGTGCGGGAATCGTCCATCGCCGCGGCCTTGCCGGCACAGTCGCCTGTTGATTGGATGTCATGGTGGTCCTCACTGCTGCCGATGCCCGCCGTGGCCGGCAGACGATGCGGGTGACGACGGTGAAGCTGGCGAGGGGGAACTTGCGGGGGCCTTCCCCGCTGCTGGTGCCTGGGCTCCGGCCTCGTCCGGGGCGGCGGCCTCGCGGGCGTAGGCTCGCCAGCCGCCGATCTGCCGCACCTGGTCGTTCAGGGCCCGCCAGTCACCGAGCGGTTGGTCGGTAAGCTTGCGGTACGACCCCAGGGCCGACCGGTAGTGAACGGCGGGCGCGGGCGCTCGGGCATCGGCCGGATTCGCGGTAGGTTGAGCGGGCTGGGCTGGTGCGGCGTGGGCCTGCGTTGCCGCCACGGCCAGCGTCATGGCCGCGATGAAACGCGCGGCCGCTGTGTCGAAACTGAACATGATTTCCTCGCTGCTGCGTCATGGCCTGGGCGAGCCGAGGCCACCAAGAACTGCGCACGGTCACGTCGGTTCGCGAGCGAACCGCACGGCGACCCGGCGCGCCGTCGGTCAGGCGAGGAAGATTCGAGGTGGGCGTTCAGGCCCGTCGAGCGCGAGACTCGCGATCCGGGTCCCGACCGCAGGCGCCAACATGCCTGGCGGGAGTTGAGGCAAGGTCAACGACCAATCACCGGCCGGCAGCGCCGCACCGGCGCAGCAGGCTGCGCAAGCACTGCACTTGAACTGGCCGAACTGGGCCAGTTTTTCGACCGTCGAGCCATCCGTGGCGGCATCAACCGCGCCGTCCTGCGGTGCAGCGGCGTGGTGAGGCATGGCCTCGTGCTCCGATGGCAGTTGCGCGAGCGCAGTTGCCATCCGCTCGTGGCTCGGTCCGCATCCGACCATGGACGACGCCGCGTAACCCTGCAAAGGCAGGGCCGCAACGAGCAACCACAGAACGAAGGATCGCAGAATTCGAGACATTGAAACGCAAGGCTAGCACAAGGTCCGCAGTCAGAACCTGGCTACGCAGACGACCCTAGTGGCAGACGTTGAGGCTATGGTCCGGCGGCTTAACCCAGCCTTAAGTCGCCCGCAGGTAGCCTGTGGCCGATGCCCTTCCGAACGCCGTTGCGATCCCGTCTGACCGGATCGTGGCGCGTTCATCCCAGGAGAGACCACCGATGAACCTTCGCCACGCCCTGTTGGCCGCCACGGCGCTACCCGTATTCCTCGCCGCTTGCAGCAGCACGCCGCCTGCGGGGTCTGCTGCTGCCGCATCGGCGGCAACGACCAGCGTCCCCGCAAAGCCTTCCGCGCCGGCAACGCCGGTGGCCGCTCCAAAGCCAACCACCGCCGGTGGCGTGGCCGGCTCGGCGCTGCCGGCCTACCTCGACCCGCAAAGTCCGTTGTCGCGCGAACGCAGCGTCTACTTCAGCTACGACGACTATGCGGTGACGTCCGAGTACACGCCACTGATCGAGCGGCACGGCAAGTTCCTGGCCGAGCACCCGGCCGTGGCGATCCGCATCGAAGGCAACACCGACGAGCGGGGCAGCGCGGAGTACAACCTCGCCCTCGGCCAACGTCGGGCCGAGGCGGTGCTGCGCGCCCTCAAGCTTTTCGGGGTGAAAGACACGCAGATGGAGGCCGTCAGCTACGGGGAGGAGAAGCCCAAGGCCACCGGCCACGACGAATCGAGTTGGTCGCAGAACCGCCGCGCCGATCTTGCCTACCCGAGCAAATAGGCGAACCGCGTGGGGCGAGGCGCGTCAGCGTCCAGTCTCTTCGTGGCGAAGACGGTCGTTTCCTGGGTCGGCCCCAGCGGGCGACTCCGATGGTCGGGCGATGGAGAGCTCGTGCGTCCGCTGGAAGGTCCGCGCCAGCAGGGCCAGCGCGGCGGCGCTGACACCTGCCAAGCCGAGCGGACTGTCGTTGAACAAGCCGGCGAGTTGCTGCAGCACGTCGGGGTTGACCTGCTCCGCAAAGCGCGCAAGTTCGAAGACCTGTTCACGAGTGAACCGCGCGGCGTCTTCTATCGCCACCGTCGTACCCGGCGTCGCGGCGCGTGCAAGGAAGCTCGCGAACGCACCCGACGCCACCGCCACCAGGCCCAAAGAGCCCAGCGGGCGCGTCAAGCAGTTCAACATTCGGGCACGCAAGCCTTGATCGGCGCTGGCGTACAGGCGCGCCACCAAGCGCGGCGCGGCGGTCTGCCCCGCCGCATGAGGCGATCGCGGCTGAGGCACCGTGTGGTCGGCCGCCGCAGTCGACGCATCGCCGGTATCGTCATCGAACTCATCGGACATACGGCTGTCTCCTGTTCTGCGACTGCGGATGGACTTCGCTGGGGCCGGACAGTTCCGTCGCGGACGTGCCGCGACGCGATCCGATGAAGCCCGTTCGCAAGCTGTCCCCGCCCTCACTGCGGCGCTCGCTGAAGCTGCTGGGGCCTGGCCTGATCACCGGTGCCGCCGACGACGACCCGAGCGGCATCGCCACCTACTCCCAGGCTGGCGCGCAATTCGGCTACGCGATGCTGTGGACCGTCGTGTTCACGCTGCCGCTGATGGCGGCGATCCAGATCGTCAGCGCGCGCATCGGCTTCGTCACGGGGCGCGGACTGGCGGCCAACGTCAAGGAACGATTCCCTCGCTGGGTGCTGCTGTCCGTGGTGGGCCTGCTGCTCGCGGCGAACACGCTGAACATCGCGGCCGACATCGCGGCCATGGCCGAGGCCCTGCGCCTGCTGGTCGGCGGCTCGGCGCATGTCTATGCCGTGGGCTTCGGCCTGCTGTGTCTCGTGCTGCAGGTCTTCCTGCCCTATGAGACCTACGTGCGATGGCTGAAGTGGCTCACGCTCGCACTGCTGGCCTACGTGGCGGTGGTGTTCTCGCTGCGCATCGACTGGCCCAAGGTGCTGCTCGCCGTGATCTGGCCGCGGCTCGACCACGCACACGAGGTGCTGCTCACGGTGGTGGCGGTCTTCGGCACGACGATCAGCCCTTATCTGTTCTTCTGGCAGGCCGCCCAGGAGATGGAGGGGGTGCGCGTCGAAGAACCATCGCGGCGCGAGGCGGCCGAGGTGCGTGGCCACCTGCGCCGCATCAAGATCGACACCATCGCGGGCATGACCTTCTCCAACCTGATCGCCTTCTTCATCATCCTGAGCACAGCCGTCACGCTGCACAGCGCGAGCCTGCGGGACATACAGACTTCGGCTCAGGCCGCCGAGGCCCTGCGGCCGATCGCCGGTGACTTCACGTTCCTGCTGTTCAGCCTGGGCATCATCGGCACGGGCCTGTTGGCCGTACCGGTTCTCGCGGGTTCCGCGGCCTATGCGGTGGCCGAGGCGGCGGGCTGGCGAGGCAGCCTCGCGCTGCGCCTGGATCAGGGTGAAGGCCGCGGCTTCTACGGCGTGATCGCGGTGGCCACCGTCGGCGGCGTGGTCCTCTGCTTCACGCCCACCGACCCGGTCAAGGAGTTGTTCTGGTCTGCGGTCGTCAACGGCGTGATTGCGGTGCCGATCATGGCGGTGATGATGATGCTCGCCGGCCGCCGCGACACGATGGGTGAACACGTCATCGGACGCCGTCTGCGCTGGCTCGGATGGACCGCCACGGGCGCCATGGCCGCCACTGTCGCGGCGATGCTGATCACGCTGTAGCGGCTGCGGGCAAAGCCGCGAGACGCGGTGCCCGAACGTCACCATCGCGCAGCGACCACTCGCGATCATGCAGCGGCTTGAGGCTGCTGCGATGTCCGACGCTCAGCACGGTCGTCGCCGGGCAGTGCTCCCGAACGGCAAGGTACAGCTCGCGTTCGCCGGCTTCGTCGAGCGCCGAACTCGACTCGTCGAACAGCACCCAGCCGGGGCGATGCAGCAGCACGCGCGCGAAGTGCACGCGCTGCTGCTCGCCCGGGGACAGCAACGACGCCCATCGCGCTGCCTCACCGAGGCGATGGCCATACCTCGTCAACCCTGCCCTCTGCACCGCGGCAGCGATGTCCGCCGGTTCGAACTCGGAGGGCGCGCGCGGATACGCCAGCGCCTCGAGCAAGCTGCCGTCCGGCAGGTAGGGCCGTTGCGGCACGAACATGATGCTGGTGTTGGCCGGCAATGCGATGTGACCCGCGCCGCCCAGCGCCAGGCCCGCGATAGCGCGCACCAGCGTGCTCTTGCCCGCGCCGGACGGCCCGGTGATCAACACGCGCTCGCCGCGATCGATGCGCGCCGGCGGTACTTGCGTGACGACGGCACCCTCCGCGTTCGCCAGTACCAGCGGCCCCCAGCGAAGCTCGGCATCGAGCGACTGGACGCGCACCGGGCCCGGCGCAGCGACGCGCACATCGACGGCGTCGCATGCCGCCACGAAGGCCGCCAGCCGGCGGACGGTCGCGCGCCACTCCGCGAGCCTCGGGTAGGCGTCGATGAACCAGCTCAGCGCACCCTGCACCTGGCCGAAGGCTTGCGCCGTCTGCATCAGTCCGCCAAGTTGGATCGCACCGCTGAAGTAGCGCGGCGCCGCCGCCAGGATGGGGAACACGTTGGCGATCTGGCCGTAACCGGCCGAGAACCAGGTCAGGCGCTTGGTCGTGTGGATCAGCGCGGTCCAGTTGGCACGCACGGCGCCGAATCGGTCGCGCAGCCGCCCGCCCTCGCGGTCCTCGCCACGCGCCAGCGCGATCGCCTCTGCGTGCTCGCGTACCTGCACCAGCGCATAGCGGAAGTCGGCCTCGACGCGCTGCTGCTCGCCGTTCAGGGCCACCAGGGGCCGGCCCAGCCGGTGGGCGAGCCAACTACCCAGCAGCGAGTAGCCGATCGCCACCCACAGCATGTAGCCGTACATCACCATGCCATCCGAGAACGGCAGCGGCAGGTCGCCGGACAGGCGCCACAGGATGCCGGCGAACGACAGCAGCGTCACGCTGGCGTTCAACAGCCCGAGCCCGAGGTCGAGCGTGGAGGACACGAAGCCGCGCGCGTCTTCGGCGATGCGCTGGTCCGGGTTGTCGATGCGGTGCAGGCCGCCTGCGCCAAGCCGGTAGGCCGCGCCAGGACGCAGCCAGCCTTGCTGCAACCATTCGGTGAGCCAGGTGCGCCAGCGCATGAACAGCAGCTGTTGCAGGTACTGGCGATAGACGGCCACGACGATGAACACACCGGCCAGCAAGCCGAACACCCCCAGCTGGTGCCAGAACGCGCCGAGGTCGTGGTTCTGCAGCGTGTTGTAGAAGGCGTTGTTCCAGTCGCTGAAGCGCACGTTCAGCCATACCGCAAAAAGCGTCAACGCGATCACCCCGGTTAGCTGCAACCAGGCCCGCCACTGCCCTGCCGCGCGCCAGAACGGTGCCGCCAGCGCCCATGCGTCGGCCAGCGCCGAACGCAAACCCGGTGCGCGCGAAGTAGCAGCAGCGGAGATCGTGTTCATGCAGTGTCAATCCACCGCGAACGCCAGGACCATGGCCACCAGCGCGAGGATCCCCAGGCCGGCAAGGAAGATTGCCTCGGCGCGCGCCTCGAAGCGCCGGCCTTTTCGACCCGAGCGCATCGAGACGAACGACAGCGTGGCGCTCACCAGAAACACCAGCGCGTCGACGGCGAGCAGTTTGTCCACCATCACGCGGCTGGTACCTGCCGGCCCGAGCAGGCTGATGTACAAGGCCGTCAGGCACACGCCGATCATCGTGGCCGATGTCGGCAGGATGTGGGCCGACAGCCCGCTGGACGGTGGATCGCTCCGCCCGCCCGCGGGCGCTTGAGAAGTCGGGCCGACCGCGGCCCGACCCGCTGGCGGCGACGCCGAGTCGGGCCCGTGCATCCCCACGCTCAGCCGATGCGTACGGGCACGAAGATCTTGTTGCCGTCGCGCTGGATCAGCAACGCCACCGACTTGCCCGACTTCGCCATCACCTCGCGCACCTGCTCGATGCTCTGCACCGGCTTGCCGTCGATGCCCATCAGCAGGTCGCCCGGTTGCACGCCGGCCAGTGCTGCCGGCCCGGCGGCGTTCTCGACCACCAGGCCGCCGTCCACACCAGCGTCGCGCTTCTCCTGAGGCTGCAACTGGCGCAGCGCAAGGCCCAGCTTGCCCTTGCCCAGTTCAGAGTCAGCCTTGGCCACCTGCGCTTTCTTGTCGCTCGCGTCGCCGAGCCTGGCGCTGAGTTCCTCGCGCTTGCCCTGGCGCCACACCTCGAGCGTGACCTTCTCTCCCGGCGTCGACTGACCGATCAGCGCCGGCAGGTCACCCGAGGCGATGATCGGCTGGCCGTTGACCTTGCGGATCACGTCGCCGGTCTTCAAACCCGCCTTGTCTGCGGGGCCGCCAGCGTCGACGTTCGAGACCAGCGCGCCTTCGGGCTTGTCGAGCTTGAAGGAATCCGCCAGGGTCTGGTTCACCTCTTGCACCGCCACGCCCAGCCGCGCATGGCTGGCCTTGCCGGTGGCGACGATCTGGTCCTTGATGCGGCTCGCCAGCTCGATCGGGATCGCGAACGACAGGCCCTGGTAGCCGCCGGTGCGGCTGAAGATCTGCGAGTTGATGCCCACGACCTCGCCGCGCGCGTTGAACAGCGGGCCGCCGGAGTTGCCCGGATTCACCGCCACGTCGGTCTGGATGAAGGGCACGAAGCTGTCCTCGGGCAGCGAACGGCCCTTGGCGCTGACGACGCCGGCGGTGACGCTGTTCTCGAAGCCGAACGGCGAGCCGATGGCCAGCACCCATTCACCAACCTTGAGCTCGCGCGCGTTGCCCAGCGGCACGGTGGGCAGGTTCTTCGCGTCGATCTTGAGCACGGCGACGTCGGTCTTCGGGTCACTGCCCAGCACCTTGGCCTGGAACTCGCGGCGGTCGGTGAGCTTGACCGTCACGTCCTTGGCGTCGCGCACGACGTGGGCGTTGGTCAGGATCGTGCCGTCGGCGCTGACGATGAAGCCCGAGCCCTGGCCGCGCACCGGCATCTCGCGCTGGCCAGGCCCTGAACCGAAACCGTTCGGACCCTGGAACCGCTTGAAGAACTCGAAGAACGGGTCACTCGGATCCATGCCCGGCAAGCCGCGCTGCTGCGTGGCGGCCGCTTCGTCGCCTTCGTCGGCCGATGCCTTGCGCGTGCCGCTGACGCTGATGTTGACGACGGCCGGACCGTAGCGCTCGGCGATCTGGGCGAAATCCGGCGCCGCCGCGGTGCTGGCGGCCGCAGGGGCCGTCAGCGCGACCGGCGCTGCAGCATGGGCGCGTGAGCCGGCCACGAAGCTGGCCCCGGCGCCGCCGAGCAGGCCAGCTGCCACGAGAGCGAGCACGAGTCGGGTGGGGGTCATCGAACGGGTGGTGGTCATGGATGCTCCTGGAGCAAAGAAGTTGGACACGCATCCAATGTCGGGGCGGACACTTAGCCGGTTCTTAATCGGCCCGCGATTTCAGGCGGCGCGTTGCAGCGGTTCGATCCGCAGCGAGGGCACTGCCACCGTGACAGTCGTTCCGTCGTCGAGCAGGCTGTCGATCTCGACCGAGGCACCGAGTTGCCGAGCCAACCGCGCCACGATGCCCAGGCCCGATCGGTCGTACTCGCCCGCGATCGCTTGCTCGCCGGAGAGCACCCGGCCGATGACCTGCCGAACCGGCGCCTCGATGCCGACGCCGTCGTCCACCACGGTGAAGCGCGCGCCCGCCAGCGGTCGAGCCGGATCGAGCGGTGCGGCACGCAGGACCACGAGCGAGGCCTCCGAGTGCTTGATCGCGTTGACGAGCAGATTACTCAGCAGGCGATGCAGCGCCCGCCCATCGACAGCCAAGCGCTGCATGCCGGCCTCGACGCGAAACTTGAGCCGCATGCCGTACTCGGCGGCGTAGGGCGCGTACAGATCGACGAGGGCCGGGACGAAGCGTGGCGCATCGACCGGTGGGGTCGTGGGACGCGGCGTGGTGCTGCCCGGTTTGGCGGGCATCTCCATGTTCGCCATCAGGTGGCGCAGTTGCTCGGACTGTTCTTCCACCATCGGCCGGTACCGGACCACGGACTCGTCGCGCGACTGCAGCAGGATCATGCTCACCAACCCGAGGATCGCATTGAGGTGGTTGCGGATGTCATGAAGTGATTCGCGCAACTCGCGGCGATCCTCCACGTCGCGCTCACCGTGGTTCGCCGCGTTCATGGCTGCACCCCCTTGAGCACGCGCTGCAAACCGGCCTCGAAGCTGCGGGCAAGACGCGCCACCGACGCCGCATGCGAGAACTCCGCCATCAGCACCACCGGCCGGGGTGTCGTGACCGTGACGACGCCACCGTGGTCGTGCATCGCGATGCGACACGGCAGCACATGGGCCAGGCCAGGATCGAGCGCAAGCAGGTGGGCCGCGAGGTGCGGATCGCACACCTCGTAGACACGGCAGCGCATGCCTAGTGCGAACCCCTTGGCCCCGAGCATGCGGTCGAACTCGTGCACATGAAGAACCGTCAACCCATTCGCGGCCAAGCTGCCTTGCAGGCGCGCGGCGACCGCATCGAACGGGGCATCGCTCAGGACGGCGAGCGTGGACTCGCCGCGTATGAAGGACTCGGCCCTGAGCAGGTCGAAAGAAGCAGGACTGGGTGGCGTTGTCACAGGGTTCTCCGGCGCGACGGGGCCGTCACGTCATCTCCCAATGGTCGTTGTCCACCTTTAGGCAAGACTTAAGGACGCCATGCCGTCAGGGACGAAGGCCCGAGTCCTTCGACCCGACCCACGCGGCTTCGCGGAAAGGCTTCGGCCTCTGATCCAAGCCAGCTCAGAAGAGTACCCGCAGCCCCGCGCGCCACTGCGTCGCGGCGGTCTCCCCGCCCGGCTGCGCGCGCGGATAGAACGTGCGCGACAGGCTCAGAAATGGCGCGACGCGCCGGTTGAACTCGTAACGCGCCTGCACGCCGAGATCGGCCTGGTAGACGCCGCGACGAACCGTCGCGTCGATGTCGGAAGCCGACCACTCGAGACCCACCGAAGGCGTGACGACGAAGCGATTGGTGAGCAGAAAGTCGTTCTCGAAGCGCGTTCGAGCGAAGACCTTGCCGTCGTCGCGCACGAACAGCTTCAGGTCGACATCGAAGGCATAGGGCGCGAGCCCGCGCACGCCGAGCGCCAAGTAGTCGCGCCCGTCGGGCCGTTCGTCGCGCCGCAGCCCGATCTGCGCGTCCCAGAACGGCGCGATGTATCGTCCGTAGACGAACTGCAACTCGGCCGCCTCGGTGCGCCCGCCACGCCGCTCGGCATCGAGCTGGTACCACAGGCGGTTGAAGTCACCGCCGACCCAGCCGTCGATGGCCAGCGACTGGGCCGAGCCGGATTGTCCGCGTACCTTGCCGGCGCCGGCTTCGACCCGCGTATAGGAGTAGATTGACTCGTCCTCCATCGCTTGCGCCCCCAGGGCGATGGCGGCCAGCAGTGCGCCGCCCGCGCGGCGCAACGCCGCACTCATGTTCTTCTGCATCGGCGTGACCCTCAAGCCACCTTGACCAGGCGCATCATCCCGGTGGCGGCGTGGTAGAAGAGGTGACAGTGGAAGGCCCACATGCCTTCGTCCTCGTAGGTGGCGTCGAGCTCGACGGTCTGCGCCGGTGGCACGATGATGGTGTGCTTGCGCGGTGCGTAGATGCCGTTGCCGTTGACCAACTCCATGAATACGCCGTGCAGATGCATCGGGTGTTCCATCATGGTCTCGTTGACGAACTTGATGCGCACGCGCTGGCCCAGTCCCATCTCGAACGGCGCGGCCTGAGACATCTTCTGGCCATTCATGGTCCAGAAGTAGCGCGCCATGTCGCCGGTCAGCCGCACCAGCAACTCCTTCTCGGGCGTGCGGTCGTCGGCATTGCGGGTTGCGGCGCGCAGGTGCGCGTACTTCAGCCGGCGCAGGCCGTCGGCGCCGGGCTCGATCTTCGGTGCCGCGGCGCCCATGCCGGGCATGTCGGCCGTACCACCCATGCCGGGCATGCCGGCGTGCGGATCGGCGGACCTGGCCGGCGCGGGCATCGCCATGCCGGCATGCGGATCGGTCGGCTTCGCTGGCATGCCCGTCATGCCCGACATGCCGGCGTCCGGGGCAGCAGTCTTGGCTGGCGCTGGCATCGCCATGCCGGCGTGGCCCGCACCCGCCGGCGCCTGGCCCATGTCCATGCCCGCCATGCCGCCGCCACCCATGTCCATGCCGGCCATGCCCATGTCGGCCATGGTGCGCACGGGCTTAGGCCCTAACTCGGGCACCGGCGCGCTCATGCCGACTTCGGGAGCGAGCGTGCCGCGTGCGTAGCCGATGCGCGCGATGGTCGGCACGAAGATGGTGTACGCCTTGGCTTCACTGGGCTGGACGATCACGTCGTAGGTCTCGCCGTTGCCGATGCGGAACTCGTCGACCTCCACCGGGTTGACGTTCTGACCGTCGGCCTGCACCACCGTCATCGGCAAGCCCGGAATGCGCACGTCGTACAGGTTCATCGGCGAGGCGTTGATGAACCGCAGCCGTACGCGCTCGCCCGGCTTGAACAGCCCGGTCCAGTTCTCGCCGGGTCGTTTGCCCTGCAGCAGGAACGACCATTCGTCGCCGCCGTCGCTGTAGTCGGTGGGGTCCATGCGCATCTTGGCCCACTCCATGCGCTCGGACCACAGCGCATCGCGCGCCTTGGCGTCGGGTGCGCTGCGCAGCTGGGCGAAGAACTGCGGCGTGGTCACCCGGCGGTAGTTGTAGTAACCGTCCACCTTCTTGAGGTTGGCCAGCACCTGCGCCGGCGGGGTGTCGATCCAGTCAGAGATGACGACGACGTAGTCGCGGTCGTACTGGAAGGGGTCGGGCTTGGCGGGCTCGACGATGAGCGGCGCGAAGTACCCCGCAGCCTCCTGCAGCGCGGCGTGGCTGTGATACCAATAGGTTCCGGACTGCCGCAGCTTGAAGCGGTAGGTGAAGGTCTCGCCGGGGCGGATGCCGGGGTAGGTGACGCCGGGCACACCGTCCTGGTCGTTGGGCACGAGCAGGCCGTGCCAGTGGATGCCGGTGATCTCGCGCAGCTTGTTGGTGACGCGGATCACCACCTCGTCGCCTTCGCGAAAACGCAGCAGCGGGCCCGGCATCGTGCCGTTGATGGTGATACCCATCGCGGGCCTGCCGGTGATGTTGAGCGCCGTCTCGGCCACGGTCAGGTCGTAGGCCCGCGACACCGGGGTGTCGCGCAGTTCGACCGCCCGGACCTGCGCCCAGGCGCGTGGCAGGGTGGCCAGCGCGCCCAGGCCAGCCAGGGTTCGCAGGGTTCGACGCTTGGACGAATCCATCCGGGGAAGCCTCATCATCTGGAACTACTTCGTGGCTTCGATCGCGGTGACGACGATGGCGCCATCGGCCTTCTCGGCCGTGAACTTCACCTTGTCTCCCGCCTTGACCTTGTCCAGCAGCGCCGCGTCCTTGACCTGGAAGACCATGGTCATGCCGGGCATGTCCAGGTTCTTGATGTCGCCGTGCTTCAGGGTGATCTTCCTGGCTTCCTTGTCGATCTTGCGCACTTCGCCATCGGTCATTGAGGCGGGCATGCCGTCCATCTTCATGCCGGGCATGTTCATGCCACCCATCTTGCTGTGATCCATCGCCTGGGCGTGCGCACTGATCGTTAGCGGCGCCGCGGCGGCGAAGGCCAGGACGACGAGGAGGGGCTTGAAGGTCTTCATGGGGATTGCTCCGTAGTGGGTGTAGGAAGAATTCTGTCGGTGCCGCCAGGCACCGGCCAGTGCCGGCGGCCACGGCCATGCCGTGACGATCGTCACTCGATGCTTGAAGCCACCGTGGTTGTCGACTCTGGCAGTGCCGTTGTCCCGCGCCACCTTTGCAAGACGCTTTCCATTCCGGTGTCGTCGTGACTCACTCGCAGACGGGCGAAGCCCGTACTGGGCCCTGACCAAACGCCGCGCGATCGCGCCAATCGCCGACTTGAGCGTGACCTTCGTGAGCAGCCGAGCGACCTACGCCGGGAAAAGCGCGCCCGCAGCGGCGGTCAGCGCCATGGCCGCGGCGCCCCATCCCAGGATCCGCATGGCGGATCGGACACGTGCCGCTCGGCCGATGTGGGCGGCCAGCACGCCAAGAACGGCCAGTCCCACAAGGCTCCCGCCAACCAGCCAAGCCGTCAGGCTCGCGCGCGGGGCCAGCACCAGCACCAGCAAGGGCCAGCCCGCACCTGCGGCAAAGCTTGCTGCCGAGGCCAGTGCAGCCTGCATCGGCCGTGCGGCCAGCTGGTCGGAGAGCCCCAGTTCATCGCGGGCATGGGCGGCCAGCCCGTCGTGCGCCATCAGCTGACGCGCGACTTGCACGGCCAGGTCGGGAGCCAAGCCTCGCCCAACGTAGATGGCCGCCAGTTCCCCCTGCTCGGCCGCGGGGTCTGCAGCCAGTTCCCCACGCTCACGTTCGAGATCGGCCCGCTCCGTGTCGGCCTGCGAGGCCACGGAGACGTACTCGCCCGCTGCCATCGCTGCGGCGCCGGCCACCAATGCAGCGACACCCGCCACCACCAGGCCCTGGCGATCGGCCCCGGAGGCCGCAATCCCGACCAGCAGGCTGGCCGTCGACACGATGCCGTCGTTGGCGCCCAGCACGGCGGCGCGCAGCCAGCCGACCACACCGCTTCGATGGCGCTCGGCATGCCTCATCAGAGTGCTCCGTTCGGACTGATGGCGCTGCAAGCTGCTGGCTCACCCATCATTGCGGTTTGCTCGTGTCGTCCGTCGCTTCGGCCACCACAGGTCGCTGTGCCTTTGTCATCACCATGATCAGCAGCAGGATGACGCCGAGAAAGATGGCACTCGTGCCAACGGTGCCGAGCCCCAGACCGCCATTCGCGTGCGGCTGCGACAGCAGGTCGCCGAAAGAAGCGCCGAAGGGCCGGGTCAAGATGTAGGCGATCCAGAATGCGGCCACCGCATTCAGGTTCAGCAGCCGGTAGGCGGCGAAGGTGATCGCGATGCCGGCACCGAACACCATCGCAGAATGCAGGTAGCCGAGTTGGAGCTGTTCGGCCAGCAGGTCGCCGGCAGCCGTGCCGAGCGCGAAGGTGAACAGGATCGCCGCCCAGTAGAACCACTCGCGCCGGGTGGTGAAGATGGTGTGGATGGACAGCGTCCTCTCCACCGCATACCAGACCGCGAAGGTCGCCGCGAGCATGCTCGCGAAGATCGTCGTCGTGGTCTGCAGGGGGATCCCGAAGTGATCGGTCAGGTTGTCCGTGATCAAGGTGCCGACCACGCTGATGAGGACCACGGCGACCCAGTAGATCCACGGCACGTAGCGGTCCTTGCGGAACTGCACCACGAGCGCGGCAATCAGCAGCGCACCCATCACCAACGAGGTGTTGGTCAGCCCGAGATTGAGGTTGGTGTTCAGGAAGTCGGCGGCGGTCTCGCCGACCGTGGTGGCCATGATCTTGATGACCCAGAAGTACAAGGTCACCAGCGGTACCTTGTTCAGCATCGTGCGCGTCATCGGCGCACTGAGCGTGTTTTCCATCTTCGATTCCCTCGATGCATGTTTGCGGCCGGCGACCGTAAGCGTGGGCGGCTTAAGGAGGACTTACGCGGCGGGCGAACCCGTCGCATCGGATAGGCGCTCAGGCGCCGACGTCGAACGGCGAGGCCTTGTTCCTGGAGCCGATGGACTGGCCGAGCTTGTTCAGGCCGCTGCCCAGCGACTCGAACCCCTTCGCGATCTCTTCCTTGGCCCAGACGCCGCCGCTGGCGAGCTTGTCGCCGATGGCGCGGGCGTCCGCCGTCGCCGCGGAGGTCGCGGCCTTGGCCTCGTTGCTCACCCAGCCCGCTCCGCTCTCGAGCCCGTGCGCGGCGGCCTTCAGCTCGTAGCCCACCTGGTCGTAGCTCTTGCGTGCCCACGACTCGGCAGCCCGTGCGCGGTGGGCCAGGGCGAGCGCATGGTTGGCGCCGGCGAAGGTCTTCTCCATGTCCCTCTGAACCCTGACGGCACCCTTGTCGAGCGCGGCCGCGGTCTTCTCCAGGTCGGCATTGGCGGTGTCGAGACCCTTCTTCACGTCGCCGGCCGCGCGGGCGGCCTCCAGCCGCACGTAGGATGCCGCTTTGCGCACCTCCGTCGCGGCGGCCTTGTAGTCCTTCTTCGCATAGGCTTCGATCGCGGCGCCGAAGTGCCGTTGCGGCTCCTCGGCCACCGGGTACCAGGTCGTCACGTCGGTAACCAGCCAGCGCCGCTCGAGGTCGGCACGTTGCGCCCTGCCGAAGGTCTTGTCGAGCGCAGAGGTGCTGCTGACCTTGCCGGCCTGGATCTGGGCCGCCGTCGCATCGAGCTGCTTGGTCAATGCGGTCATCTTGCCGTGCACCTCCTTGGCGGACTTGAGGTCCGCCGCGGCGCGCTGACGGTCGAGCTTGGCGGCCCGGTCGCCCTGCGCCTCGAGCGCGCGTGCCGCGGCATGCATCGCCTCGGCAGCCTTGGCGGTGTCCTTCTTGGCCAGCGCCGCCCGGGCCGCCGCCAGATGGCGGCTCACGTCGTCGATCACCGGCGTGACGCTGAGGTCATCGAACTGGATCCACTCGGCCGGCGCCCCGGCCACGATCGGTGCCTTGGCCGGGGCTGCTGCTGCCGCGGGAACTGCCGCCGGTTTCGTGGCTTGTGCCATCGCCGCGAACGGCACGGGTGTCAGCAGGGCCAACGCGGCCGCTGCAAGGAGAGAGTGACGGGTGTTCATGGTGCGAGTCTTTCGTTCGGGGTTGAGGTTCGAGGTTTCAAGGCCGGCTCGGTGTCGACGCGATCACCCCTGACCGGCGTGGGTCTGCACATCGGTACTGCCGGCGGCGCCAAGCAGGTCGTGCGCGCGGCGAATGGCGTCCCCGCCGCCGTGCACGAAGACGAGGAACTTGCTGGCCTTCAGCGCCGTCTCGTAGCGCAGCACCGAGTCCTTCGGCACGCCGATCGCTGTCAGCGCGCCGACCAAGGCGCTGAAGCCGCCGCCGAGCACGGCACCTTGCAGGCCAGCAGCAATCGTCGCGGCGATCGGGCCGAGCACGACGATGTGCCCGACCACCGGCACGAACATCAGTGCCGAGCCGAACAGAATGCCTGCCATGCCGCCCCAGAAGGCACCCAGCTTGCCGAAGAACCGCGCTCGGTCGCCAGCATTGAAGTAGCCGACCACATGCTCCTCGGAGTGATAGTCCTTGCCGAGAATCGAGATGGTCTTCATGTCGAAGCCGGCGCGCGCGAGCTTGTGGACGGCCTCTTCGGCCTGAGTGTGCGAGTCGTAGATCGCGACCGCGATGTCGGTCTTGCTCATGTGTCGCTCCCTTGTCGGTTGATGGGTTCGGCAGCACCCGCTGTCGATGGAGTCACTGTAGGAATCGACCCGCCACAGCGACAGTGCTCGTCGTCATCACCCGGTCATCGCTTGCCCATGCCGATCGTCACGAGCCACAAACAGAAGCGGCCCGCAAGGGGCCGTTGCCGCGCCGCCGAGGTGCGGCCTATCAACCGATGCGCAATGCCGTTGCCGACGTGAACCGGTAATCGGGAATGTCGAGGTTGGTGGGTGCCGGCACGTTCTTCACCACCCGCCCGGCCAGGTCGAAACGCGATCCGTGGCAGGGACAGAAGAAGCCGCCGGGAGCATGCAGCTCTGCGTTCAGGGCCGGGTCGTCGAGCGCGAGGCGCGGCGAGCAGCCCAGGTGGGTGCATACGCCGACCGCGACGAATAGATCCGGACGTTCTGAACGCGTGGCGTTGACGCACGAGGCAGGCTGGATCGAGCGCTTGGACAGCGGGTCTGCCAGCTGGCTGTCGGCGGCCTGCAGCGCGCGCACCATCGCGTCGGTGCGCCGCATCAGCCACACCGGCTTGCCGCGCCACTCGACCGTGCGCAGTTCTCCCGGGGCGAGCGCGCCGACATCCACGTCCACTGGACCGCCCGCCGCGCGCACCGCGTCCGACGGTGCCATGCTGGCAACGAAAGGCACGCCCGCAGCGATCAGACCGGCAGCGCCCATCACGCCAGTGGCGGCCAGCAGGAGCTCGCGGCGCTTTTCGTCTGGAACCCTGTGCTCGTCCACCTCGTGGATGAACTCGGCAATCCTGTTCATGGCATGGTCCTTCGCGCGTTGCACCGATCCTCGGTTTGATCGACTCTAGACAGCGCGCAGCCGTTCAGGCAGTGCGGGTCGTCACTCGTTGGTCATGCGCCTTGTCGGCGGGCCCGCCCAGGCCATACACCGACATCGCCGCGAACCGTCGCGACACCAGCGCGGCAATGACGCACGCCGGCAGCAACAGAGGCAGCAAGGCGTACTGACCGGTCATCTCGAACACCATCAATGCCGACATCACGGGCGCGTGGGTGGTCGCGGCCAGCAGCGCGGCCATCCCGACCACGGCATACAGCGGCCCGGAAGCCGCCGTCACGCCCGCGGCAGCCAGGGCCGAAGCAGCCAACGCTCCTACCGCGGCGCCGGCGAACAGCGTCGGCGTGAACACCCCTCCGGGCGCTCCCGATCCAGTGGTGGCACCGATCGCGAGCAGCTTCAGCGCCAGCACGAGCGCCACCACTGACCAGGCCGCCGGGGTCGTGAGCTGCTGATGGATGCTGCTGTAGCCGTTGCCCCAGACCTCAGGCCGCCACAACGACAGCACGCCAACCGCCAGCCCGCCCAACGCGAAGGCAGCAGGCAGCGGAAGCCGCGACCGGACGAACAGTGTTCGAGCGGCTCGCAGCCAGCGCAACAGACATGCGCCGAGTACGCCGCCGAGGATGCTGAACATCAACATCAGTCCAACCTGCCCGAGGCCGGGCAGTGCCACGGTGGCCAACGGGAACAGCACCGAGCGCTCGCCCAGCGCCACCGAGACGCCGAACGCCATCACTGCGGCCACCACCACCGGGCCGAGTTGGGCCAGCGCCAGCGAGCCGAGCAGGATTTCGGCCACGAACAGTGCGCCGGCGAGCGGCGCGTGATAGGCCGCCGCAAGCCCGGCCGCCGCACCGCAGCTCACCACCAGCCGCAGATCCGCGCCGCGACCGATGATGCGACCGAGCAGCGAAGCCAGCATGGCCGCCAGCAGCACCATCGCGCCTTCGCGGCCGACCGCGCCTCCCGTGCTCACAACCAGCATCGACGCCGCCACCTTGAGGAGGCCGCCGCGGATGTCCAGCCTTCCGTTGCCGATGGCCACGGCCTCGATGTAGTCGCCGCCATGGCGCAAAGGCGCACCGGCTGCAGGCGCCGTGCGACCGCGCTCGGCGAACCAGAGCAGCAGGCCCGCCGCCAGTCCCCCCAGCGCCGGTGCGAGCATGCGCATGTCGGCCGGAAGCTTCTGCGCGGCGGACACGAGGTGGCCGCCGCTGGCGCCAACAAGCAGCGTCTCCAGCGCAAACAGGGCCTGCCTGAACGCCGCCACCGCCAGCGCACCCAGCGCTCCAACCGCTGTGGCGACGACGAGATGCCGCCACGGCGTGTCGAGCCGCATCAGCGCTCGGCGCATCGGCCGCAGCGCTGCGCGCCAGGTTGAGCCTCTCATGCGAAGAGTCTGCCGAGCGGCCGCGCTTCAGCGTGAACCCGTCAGCGCATCTCGTTCCGCATAGGCTGACTGCAAGGCCACGCGCGCCTGCGCGGCCCGAGCGTCCAGTGCCGAGACACGGTCGAAGTACGCACGGCTGAGACGGCTGTGGCCGTTGACCAGGTGACGACGTTCCCCCGGGCGCGGCGACTGCCCCTCGCGTGCAGCGCGCTCGGCGGCCTGCACACGCGCCAGCGCGGTGGCCACACGAGCATCAGCCTGTTGCCAGGCCGCGCGTCTGTCGCCGGGCGGTCCGCTGGCGGTGGCGACACGCGCCGCCGGGACCTGCTCCGCGGGAGGCAGTTCGGCCAGCTTCAGGCTGCGCAGCAGCACACCATCAGCAGGCCGCGGCGGCATCTGCGAGTACACGGTGGTGCCGCCGGGTTCACGCCACTCGTACAGCACCTGGGCATGCGCCGCTGGGGCGGTGGCAAGCCAGACGAGCACGCCCAAGGCCACGAGCAGCAGCCCGTGACCCAGGCGCCCAACATGAGCGGGCAAGCGCGTGCGCCTCGCCGATGGCTTCGCCTGCGAAGGGTGCCGGGATCGGTTCATGATCGACGCTCAGCCTGCTTCAACCCGGCACCTGCTTGCCGCCGACCGGCTTGCCGTCCCACGGATCGAGCTTCGGCTTGCCCTTCCAGTGGAAGTACACGTCCTTGCCCTGCTTGCCGTCGAGCGTGACCTCGCGCGACTCGGTGATGCCGTGGAAGGTCGCGGTGATGCGGTACTTGCCGGCGGACAGCATCGCGTAGGTCATCGGGCCGGTGTTGTTCAAGGTCAGCACCGGGGCGCCGCGGTGGTCGGTGACGAAGAGGTTCACGTCGGCCACGAACTCGTTGTCCTTGCGCTCCGAGAAGATCATGCGCAGCGGCCAGTCCTTGGCGATCTTGCGCATGTGGGCTTCTTCTTCCTTGCTCACGCCGCCATTGACGTAGGTGGTGGCGCGCGCGGTTTCGAGCAGGATCAGTTCGTCTTGCGCGCGGGCCGGCAGCGTGGCCGCGCCGAGCAACAAGACGGCGGCGAGTGCACCCAGGGTCGCGCGCCGAGGGTTGAGGTTGCGGGTCATCGAAAGCTCCTTTGCATTCGGCTGTGTGGGCTGGCCCGCCGCGACCACCGCGGCACGCCGCCCATGCACTGCACTCTAGGAATCCGAAGGTCACGATGGCAGTGCCAGCCGTCATCGGCAGGTCACGACCTTCGGCGCGCGCCAGTGAGCGCGACCGCGCAGCCTTAAGGCCGGCATCAGGGTTCGACTGCCACACTGCCTGATGATCTCCAGTCTCCTCTCACTGCCGCTGGACCAGACCCTCACGCAATGGCTGGCCGTGTACGGGCCATGGGCCTTCGGGCTCGTAGCGTTGATCGTGTTCGCGGAAACCGGCCTGGTGGTCGCACCGTTCCTGCCCGGCGACTCGCTGCTCTTCGTCACCGGCGCGGCCGTGGGTGCGGCCGGGCTCGGTGTGCATGGCGTGGTGCTGCTGCTCATCGCGGCGGCGGTTGCGGGCGACGCGCTCAACTTCGCCATCGGCCGCCGCGCTGGCCCGTGGCTGGTGGCTCGCTTCAAGGGGCGAGGCCTGAAGCGCAACCACCTGGCCCTGACGCGTGCCTACTTCCGCCGCTTCGGGGCCTGGACGGTCGTCGTGGCCCGCTTCGTTCCCGTGGTGCGCACGCTGGCGCCCTTCCTGGCCGGCGCGGGCCGTATGTCGTATGCACGCTTCGCGGCCTTCAACGTGCTCGGAGGTGCCGTCTGGGTGGCGTCGCTGGTGTACGCCGGCGCCTGGCTGGGTGCGCTGCCGTTCGTCAAGAGCCATATCGGCTCGATCACGATCGGCATCGTCGTTCTGTCGCTGGTGCCGGTCACGTTGGCGGCGCTGCGGGCGCGGACGCGGGCGCGAGCAAGGCCCGCGGGCGCGTGATGCGCCGCAGGTGCCTTACAGCCAACCACGCTCGATCAACACCGCCTTGGCCTGGGCATAGATCACCGGCGCGCTGACGAGCCCCGCGAGGCCGAAGAGCGCCTCCAGTACCAGCATCGCAACCAACAGTTCCCAGGCCTGCGCGCGGATACGGGTGCCGACGATATGGGCGTTGAGGAAGTACTCGAGCTTGTGAATGACGACGAGCCAGACCAGCGACAGTCCGGCGATCGCGACCGACTGCGTCAGGCTCACCACGACGATCATCGTGTTGGACACCAGGTTGCCGAGCACGGGGACGAGGCTGGCGACGAAGGTCGCGGCCACCAGCGTCCCGGCCAGCGGCAGCGGCGAGCCGAGCAGTGGCAGCACCACCAGCAGATACAACGCGGTAAGGGCGGTGTTCAGCGCCGCGATGCGCAACTGCGCGAACACGACTGCGGTGAACCCGGCCACCAGGCTGTCGAAGCCACGGCGCAGGCTGCCGGCGACGGGCGGCGCGCCACGCGAAGTCTCCGCCGGCGGCCGAAGCTGGATCGCCAGCAGCGCGCCGATCACCACGCCCGCCAGGGCGTAGCCGATACCCCGCACGGTGTGTCCGCCCCAGAGCTGAACCTGGGCTGCGTGGCCACGCAGCCAGTTCGCGGCCGCCTCGCGCAAGGCGTCGAGCGATACCGGCAGGTGCGGTGCCAGCGCGGCCGGCAGCATGGCCCGCAACTGTTCGAGCGCCGCGGCCATCTGCTGCATCAGGCCAGCGTAGCCTCCGCCTTCCGCGGCAGCTTCAGCGGCACGCTCGATCGCAATCGAGCCCACCAGCGCGACGCCGCCGACCAGCAGACCAAGCGAGCACGCCTGCGCATGCCGCAGTTGCGGCCTCCGCTGCGTCAACAGCGCCGTGATCGCACGCGTGCCGCCGTAAGTGATCAGTGCGGCGAACAGAGCAGGTGTCAGATGCAGCAACAGCACCGGAACCCACAACAGGGCCACGCCCGCCAGCGTCACGGCAACTGTCGACAGGCTCACCCGCTCTTGACTGCTCATGCCGACACCCTCGACTGCATGTTCTTCCTCAAAGTTCTGCACTCTAGGAGAGCGGTGGTCACGATGGCAGTGCCGGCCGTCATCTGCAGGTCAGGACCATCAGGGCCGGCGAGGAGGCGGGCACGACGGGACTTCGTCCGCCGCAAGCGCGGGCGGCGTCGCGCGGTCCGCGACGCGGTCGAGGTCCACGTCTTCGATGCCGATGCGCACGGGCCTGTAGTGATGCGTCGGGTCGAGCAGCAGCCGAATGCCGCCACCGCCCTCCTTCTCGCCGCGTATGGCGACAACGGGACGCGACGAGCCCGCCACCACCGCAGTCGCCGGGTCTTCGTAGACGACGCGATAGGTCTTGCGCACGCCGCGCTCGATCACGGTATGGGTTTCGATCTCGCCCGCCTTTCTCGACCGCGCCGCAGCCATCACGCCGAGCTGGAACGACACCGGATCCCACGCCGGCCACGCAATCTCGATCGTGCTCACTTCGCCGTTGCCGAGGTGCGTGACTGCCTTGCCGGATGACCAGTCAAAGTCGGTGCGGACGTCACGACGGGGATCCCCTTGGTCCGCGTACCCGTACGCGATGGGAACGAGTCGGTCGCCGTCGAAGCGCACGACGCTGCAAAGCTCGAAGCTGCGTGAGATCACCGTCCAGCGGATCGTGGCCTTCAGCGTGTAGATCGCATACGACGACGAGCGACGCAAGGTCGCGACGGCTTCGGCCCGTGCGTCGATGAGCGCGATCGCCTTGCGCCCCTCGAAAGCCGCTGAGAAGGCGTCGAGCCCCGGTTCGGCCGTGGCATTCAGCGCCGCGAACGGCATCGAGGCCGTGACGACGAGACGCGCGCAAACCAGCATCGGCCAGCGGATGTTCATCAGGCCGGTCGCGAGCCGCTCCGCGCCGGCGTGCGCATCAGCCGGCCAGGATCGCCAAGTCGAGACAGGTGCCGAACCGAGGGAATCCCTTTGCTCACGCCGCGATCTCCGCCCGCACCTCGGTGCCTTGACCCGGCGCACTGCGCACGGTTAATTCGACACCGATCAGATCCGCTTGTTCACGCATGCCCAGCATGCCGTAATGACCCGGGCAAGGCACGGCCGTGTCGAAGCCCACGCCGTCGTCGCGCACCGAAAGCGTCGCGCGCGGCACAGCTACATCATCAGGATCGTCGCTTCTGGCCAGCGCGTCCTCGATCTCGACGTAGACGCTGCGCGCCTGCGCGTGCCGCTCGACGTTGCGCAACGCTTCCTCGACGATGCGGTACAGCGTCTCGGCGCGTTCGTCCGCCAGGTCGGCGGCCCAACCCTGCGCCCGCAACGTTGCTTCTGCCCCCGTGCGCTCGCTAAATCGCGCGAGCAAGTCACGCAAGGCCGCGGCCAGCCCGTTCTCGCGCACGGTGCCATGCCGGATCTGTGTGATCGCGGCACGAGCTTCCGCCAGGCCGGTGGCGGCCACCTCCTCGGCGCGGGCCAACTCGGCACCGAACTCGTCCTCCGACATCTTGTCCTTGAGCTTGCGCACCAGCCGCAACTGGGTCAACAAGGCCATCAGCGAATGCGCCAGCGTGTCGTGCAGATCGCGAGCCAAACGCAGTCGTTCGCGCGTGACGGCGGCATGGCGCGACTCGTCGGCCAGGCGCTCGATGCGGGCGGTCCGCTCGACCACCCGGGCGTCGAGCTCGGCGTTGAGTTCCTTCAGCGCGGCCTTTTCGCGCTGCAGGTGCCCGACCAACTCCGACATGGTGGCGCCGATGCGGCTTACTTCATCCTCGCCGACCGGCACCGAGATGCCCGTCTGCCGGCCCTGGCGCACGGCCGCGGCCTCGGCCGCCAGCGATGCGAGGCGCCGGGTCAGCCAATGGGTGACGGCCAAGGCCACGAGCGCAGCCACGACGCCGGCCAGCAGAACGGTCGCGAAGACCGTGTGGTGCAGACCGCGCACATGCGCCAGCGCCGGATCGGCCGCTTGGCGAACCGTGACTTTCCAGCCCAGGCTGGCGTCGTCGGGGTCCTTGTCCAGATGGCGACCGACGATGTAGGTTCCGCCCTCGGTCAGGTCGTCGCCAGCCTGGAGCGTGCGCCCGACCCAGTTCTGCGGCCCGACCATGACCACCCCGTCGCCGTCGGACAGCACAAGTTCCAGGCGCCGCTTGCTGTCGAGCGAGCCCAGCAGTTCAGCCTGCAAGCGGTCGATCCATCCCCAGGCCAGGTGGCCGCCCACCACGCCCACCAAGCCACCACTGTCCAGGCGAATCGGCGCGGCAACATCGACGAAGCGCAAGGGCTGACCATCGGACGCCCGCGGCAGGTGCTTCTCCAGCAGCACGGCCTTGTGCACGTCGCCCAGGTGCGGGCCCGCCTGCGCCGCCGCGAACCACGGCCGTTGCGCCACGCTCTCGCCCTGCAAGATGCCGCCGGTGGCCGTCATGACCCTGCCGTGAACGTCGGCCACGCCCAGCCACGCAAACTCCGGGAACTGCGCCTGCACCGCATCCAGATGGAGCCGCAGCGCATCCGAGCCTTTGTGCCCGGACGCCGCGATCTGCGCAGCGGTAGCCTGGACGATCGACAGCCGATTGCGCAGATTCATGCCCAGACCGTGATCGACCTGAGTGGCGAACTGCGCCATCAGCCGCTCGGTGCTCTCGCGCGCAGCACGCTCAGCCTCCGAAGCGGCCAGATTGCCGGCCACCAGCGAGGCCAGCGCCACCACGGCCAGCATCGACCAGCCGATCGCCGCCGACAGATGGCGGCGCGGATTCAAACTTGACATCAGCCCCACGGACGCCCCCGCCTCATCGACAGGCTACGACCGCGAAAGGAAATGACGACATGGTGCCGGTCGTCACTGGGCCGAAACCGACCCGTCGAATACATTGCATGACATGTACGCCATTTTTCTCCGTGACGGCGCGACCGAGTCCGGCGCCGACGAGATGTTGCCATGATGGAAGAACTGATCCTTGCGGTGGCCCGGGGGGCTGGCCTGTCGCCGGAGCAGGCGGCCTTGGCCGTGGCAGCGGCCTTGCGCTTCTTCACCGCGCGCCTGCCGTCGTCGCTGGTCGGAGAGTTGCATGTAAGGCTCGGCACGCGCAAGCCTTCCGACACACCCGGCGCGGGAGATGCAAGATGAGCGAATCCGCCCCGGCGGCCGAACGGCTGCGGCTGCTCATTGTTGACGACCAGCCACTGATCCGGCGTGCCCTGGCGATGACCCTGGGCGTCGAGAGCGATATCGAAGTGGTCGGCCAGGCCGTTGACGGTATCGACGCGATCGAGCAGGCGCTGGCTCTCGTGCCCGATGTGATCGTGATGGACCTGCAGATGCCGCGCGCCAGCGGCGTTGTCGCCACGCGCGAGATCACGGCCAAGCTGCCATCCGTCGGTGTGGTGGTGTTGACCACGTTCGACCAGGACGATCTTGTCTTCGAGGCGATCCGCGCCGGCGCCCGCGCCTACCTGCTGAAGGACGCTGTCGAGGAAGAGGTGCTGGACACCATTCGCGCCGTGCATCGCGGCGAGTCACGGCTGTCGCCGTCGATCGCGCGCAAGGTGATGGAGCAGTTCCGCCGCTTCGGCGCACTGCCGGCCCAGGTTCGCGCCGAGGAGGTGCCGACGCCGTCGCCGGCGAGCGCCCCACCGGCAGCCCCCGTGCGCGCCAGCGCGTCGAGTCTCGAGGAGCCACTCACCGACAAGGAAGAGCGCATCCTCCAGCTGATTTCCGAAGGCAAGAGCAACAAGCAGATCGGCGCCACCGTCTTCCTGGCCGAGGGCACGGTGAAGAACTACGTCAGCCGCATCATGGAGAAGTTGCATGCCCGCAGCCGCACCGAGTTGGCAGTGCGGGCAGTCGGCCGCCGCGGCTGATCCGGCGGCCTGCCTGCCGGCGCGGGGTGACGTTCGTCATCGTTCGCCCGGCGCTTCGTGACTTCGCCGGTGACGAACGGGCCCTGACGGACGGGGTCGCGATTCCTAGCATGTGGGGTATCGCAACAAGACCCGCCCGTCCAGGAGTCCCGATGCCGACCCCCGAACCGATACGACGCACCTTCGCCACACGCGCCCTGCACGGCGCGCTGCTGCTGGCCGTGCTGTGGCAACTGCTCGGCTCGAACTTCATCGAACGTCCGCGCGTTGCTGAGCCGGGCAATGCGATGTACGAACTGCACGAGGTCGGCGGCCTCGCCACGCTGGGCCTGGTGGTGGCATTCTGGCTCTGGAGCTTGTTGCGGCGCCGCGAAACATCGTTCAGCGCCCTGTTTCCATGGTTGTCCGGCAGCAGGCTCAAGGCCGTCAGAACCGACCTGGGTCGTCACTGGGCTGAACTGAAGCACTTGCGCCTGCCCGGTGGCGAAGCCGAGACCCCGCTCGCCAGCGCCGTTCATGGGCTGGGGCTGCTGGCCGCGTTGTCCATGGGGGCCAGCGGTGCGTGGCTGTACACCCTGGCCATCCCGGGCGGCATCGTTCTCGAGTTGCACAAGATCGTCGCCAACCTGATGTGGGCCTACGTCGTGGGCCACGCCGGCCTGGCGGTGCTGCACCAGCTGACGGGACATCGCATGCTTCAGCGCATGTTCTTCGAACGTCCTGGCGGCGACGCGAGGCGCCGTGAGCGCACCGAGGACACCCCTTGACCAGGTCCGTGACAGCGACAGGCGGTCTGGTCGCTTTCGTGGCGAACGCTCGACCGCCTGTGACGGCCAGTGACGCGGCATCACACTGAGCGCGTGACAACCCAGCCGCTGCACGGCCTGCACTGGTCGGCCCGCATCACCGCGCTGCAACGGCAAGGCTTTGCGGTCGGCGTGGCGCTGCTTGCCGGTTTCGCCGCGACTCGCTGGACCACCACCGGCGAGGTCTTGTTTCTCGCAGCCTGGCTGGCCTATTGCGCAGTGCTGCTGGGCTCCACCTGGCATCTCGCGGCCCACCTCGACGCCCATGCGACGCGGCGGCGGGCGCAGCTCATCGACCCGGGCGCGGTGGCGTTGTTCGTCCTGGTGGCTGCGGCCTGCTGCGCGAGCATCGTGGCGGTGGCACTGGCCGTTGAGACCGCCAGGGCCCTGGCCGGCTGGGCGCGCTGGGCACATCTCGCACTCGCGATGGCTTCGCTGGCGGCGTCGTGGCTGCTGATGCAGGCCATGTTCGCGCTGCACTACGCGCGCGTCTTCTATCGGCCCGCCGCGTCGCATGGAGAGCCCGCGCGCGGGCTCGTGTTCCCCGGCGGTCCGGAGCCCGACTATCTGGACTTCCTGTACTTCTCGGCAGTGGTGGGTATGACATCGCAGGTCTCGGACGTGGCGGTGACAAGTCGGCGCATGCGCCGGCTGACCTTGCTGCACGGCCTGCTCTCGTTCACTTTCAACCTGATCGTGCTGGCCCTGGCCGTGAACGTATTCGCCGGCAGCTTGGGTTGAAACTCCGGCGTCAGATGCCGTCGTCGTGACGACCGGCACTTCGCTTCGTCGCCCGGCCGGCCGAACACTGTCGGCGGCCCGACAAGGAGGCACGAAGTGCGATTGAACCGATGGAGCTACCGGGCGGACTATGCCGTCCTCCCGCTGCTCGCGTCCGCGGTGGGTCTGGTGTCCCTGTGGCACGCGTCCCCCTGGCAGATCGAGGCGTGGCTTGCAAGCGCGCTTGCAGGCATCGCCGGCTGGACCTTGCTCGAGTACGGGTTGCACCGCTGGCTGCTCCATCGAGTGCAACCGTTTCGGCGCCTGCACGAGGCGCATCACGCGCACCCCTCCGAACTGATCGGCACGCCCGCGTGGCTCAGCGCGCCGCTGTTCGCGGCGACATGGCTGGCGCTTGCGCAGGAGATGCCACGCTCAGCGGCTGGCGGTGCCGCGGTCGGGCTGATGCTGGGCTACCTCGCGTACTCCCTGTTGCACGACGCCGTGCATCACCTCCGTGCGTCGCCCGGCAGCTGGTTGGCCGGTGCGAAGCGCCGGCATGCCCGTCACCATCGGCCCGGCGCGAGCAGTAACTTCGGCGTCACCACCGGCGTCTGGGACCGGGTGTTTCGCACCGCCGCGGAACCGGGTCGACCTTCCGATGACGATCGTCATTCCGAATCGATGACTCGCCGGTGACCAGCGGCTCTGGCAGGCGGACGGGTGGGAAGCAACACTGTGCCCATCGGTTCACTCCCCCGCCGCCATGAACATCCTGCTCGACTCCCGCAAGCCATTTGATGTCGCCGTCGCCGACCTTCAGCGCAGCGTGGCCGCCCACGGCTTCAGCGTGCTGCACATGCACGCACTGAGCGACACACTCGCAGCCAAGGGGTACTCCATCGACAAGCGGGTGGCCGTGCTCGAGGTGTGCAACGCCACCGTCGCTTCGGAGATGCTGACGCGCGACGCGTCAATCAGCCTCGCCCTGCCCTGCCGCGTGGCGGTGTTCGAGCACGCGGACGGCACGCGCCTGGGAACCATCGCGCCGACAACGATCCTCGAGGGATTCGGCCTGGGCCCCGAAGTGGACATCGCGGCATTCTTGGTCGAGCGCACGCTGCGTCAGATCCTCGTCGACGCGGCCTGACGACGCGCCCCCGAAGAACACGACGCCGATCGGATCTCACATGCCGCCGCTGACCCAGGCCCTCATCGCCGTCAACGTCGTCGTGTTCCTGCTCGGGCAGGTGATGGGCCAGGTTCTCACCAGGTGGTTCGCCCTCTGGCCACCGGCATCCGGGCTCTTCATGCCCTGGCAACTCGGCAGCTACGCGTTCCTCCACGCCGGCCTGACGCACCTGGCCTTCAACATGTTCGGCCTGTGGATGTTCGGCGGCGAACTCGAACGCGTGTGGGGGCCGCGCCGTTTGGCACTGTTCTACGGTGTGAGTGTGCTGACCGCCGCGGCGGTCCAGTTGCTGGTGACGTCCGCACTGGGCAACGCCGCGCCGACCGTCGGCGCTTCAGGGGGACTGTTCGGCCTGTTGATCGGCTTCGCGATGGTGTTCCCGCGTCGGACGATCACGCCGCTGCTGCCGCCGATCCCCATGCCGGCCTGGCTGTTCGTCACGCTCTACGGCCTGCTCGAACTGACGCTCGGCGTCACCGGCAGCGCCAGCGGCGTTGCCCACTTCGCGCATCTGGGCGGGCTGCTGGGCGGATGGCTCGTGATGCGCTACTGGCGCGGGCAGCCTCCATTCGGCCGTCCGAGGCGCTGACGCGCTCGGCTTCGTGATCCCGATCCCTTCTACCAACCACGCCTCGCCATGAACCCAACCTTCACCGCCCAACACGCCGATGACGCCTTGACCAAGGTTCCAGCGGTCACGCTCCTCTTCTGGATCATCAAGATCGCCGCCACGACGCTCGGCGAGACCGCCGGCGACGCGTTGTCCATGTCCCTCAACCTGGGCTACCTCACGAGCACCGGCATCTTTGCCGTGATCTTCCTGGCCGCGGTCACCGCGCAGATGCGCGCGCGCCAGTTCCATCCCTGGTTGTACTGGACCACCATCATCGCCACCACCACCGTCGGCACGACGATGGCGGACTTCTTCGACCGTTCGCTGGGCATCGGCTACAGCGGGGGAACGACCATCCTGCTCGGCCTCCTGCTGGCCTCGCTCTGGACGTGGCGGCGCACGCTGGGCTCGGTGTCCGTGCAGAGCGTGAGCAGCCCGACGGCCGAAGTCTTCTACTGGGTGACGATCATGTTCTCCCAGACGCTCGGCACAGCGCTCGGGGACTGGACCGCCGACACGGCCGGCCTCGGCTACGCCGGCGGGGCAATGATCTTCAGTGCCTTGCTGACCCTGGTGGTGCTGGCGTACTTCAAGACCCGCATCTCGCGCACCGCGCTGTTCTGGGCCGCCTTCGTGCTGACCCGGCCGCTCGGCGCGGTGGTGGGCGACTACCTCGACAAGCCGGTCTCGGCCGGCGGGCTGGCGCTGAGCCGGTTCAGTGCTTCGGCGGCGTTGCTGGCCTTCATTGCGTTCACGCTGATGGCGTTCAAGCATCGCGCCAGCGCGAAAGCCCATTGACATGGGCACCCGGATGCCTGCCTCGAACACCCTGACCGCGCTCGTGCTGCAAGGGGGTGGCGCCTTGGGCGCCTACCAAGGCGGCGCCTACGAATCCTTGTCTGCGGCGGGACGCGAGCCCGACTGGTTGGCCGGCATCTCGATCGGCGCCATCAACTCGGCGTTGATTGCCGGCAATGCCCCGGGCCGCCGCGCGGCGCGCCTGCGCGAGTTCTGGCAACGCATCACCGCGCAGGTTCCTTCGCCGGCCTGGGCGGGCGCAGACGGGCCGCTTCGCGCGTTGGCCAACGATTGGGCGGCCGCCTGGGGCGCGGTGTTCGGACTGCCACACTTCTTTCAGCCCCGCGTCGGCAAACCCTGGTGGCCCGGCGCCGCCGACGCCCCCAGCCTTTACGACACCGCCCCTCTTCGCGAAACACTGCTCGAGCTGGTGGACTTTGACCGCATCAATGACGGGCCTACACGCTTGTCGGTCGGCGCGGTCGACATCGAGAGTGGCAACTTCGTGTACTTCGACAGCCAGCGGCAGCGCCTCGGGCCTGAGCACGTCATGGCCAGTGGCGCCTTGCCGCCAAGCTTTCCGGCGGTGGTGATCGAGGGCCGGGCCTTTTGGGACGGCGGCCTCGTGTCCAACACGCCGCTGCGCCACATCGTCGAGAACCTCGATGGCCGCGACGCGACGATCTTCCAGGTCGACTTGTTCAGTGCACGCGGGCGCGTGCCGCGCACGCTGGCCGAGGCGTCGGACCGCGACAAGGACATCCGCTATTCGAGCCGCACGCGCGCCCTGACCGACATGCTGTGCGAGCGCCACGAGATGAGGCGTTCGTTGCGCGAGCTCGCGGCGTTGCTGCCTGCCGGACGGCGCGCCGACGCACGGGTGACGCAGCTCCTGCACAAGCTGGGTGCCGACGCGCCCGACCCGACCGTCACCCTGGTTCACCTCATCCACCGCCACAAGAACAGCGAGACGCAAGCGCGCGACTACGAGTTCTCGGGCGCCTCGATGCTGGAGCACTGGGACGCTGGGCGCGCCGACATGGCGCACTCGCTGCGCTCGCTGGCTGGCGCCCGCCACGAGGTCGAACCCGGCAGCTTCCGGGTCTTCGACTACACCGCCCCCGACCTGGAGACCGCCCGATGAATGCCGACGACGTACGCCGCACCGCCTGGGCGATGCCGCTGACCAGCCCTTCCTATCCGCGCGGCCCCTACCGCTTCGTCAACCGCGAGTTTCTTGTCATCAGCTACCGCACCGACACGGCCGCGCTCGCCGCACTGGTGCCCGAGCCGCTGGTTCCGGCTGGCGACGTGGTGCGCTTCGAGTTCATCCGCATGCCCGACTCGACCGGCTTCGGCGACTACACCGAAAGTGGCCAGGTCATCCCGGTGACCTTCGAAGGCCGCGCCGGCGTGTACGTGCACAGCATGTACCTCGACGATGACGCGCCGATCGCCGGCGGCCGCGAGATCTGGGGCTTCCCCAAGAAGCTGGGTAGCCCGAAGCTGCGCGTGGACAAGGACACCCTGCTCGGCACGCTCGAATACGGGCAGACCCGCATCGCCGTCGGAACGATGGGCTACAAGCACCGGGCCGCAGACCACGCTGCCGTGCAGCAGTCGTTGGCCCAGCCGAACTGGCTGCTGAAAGTCATGCCCGACGTGGACTGCAGCCCGCGCGTGTGCGAATTGGTCGAGTACCGCCTTGAGGATGTCGTACTGAAAGGTGCGTGGGAAGGGCCGGCCGCATTGCAGCTCTTCGAGCACGCACTCGCCCCCGCGGCCGCGCTGCCGGTGCGCCAGGTGCTGGGCGGACTGCACCTGAACACAGATCTGACGCTCGGCCTCGGCCGCGTGGTGCACGACTACCTCCGCCGCTGAACCCCCGATCAAAGGAGCGCGACATGTCGAGACTCGACAACAAGGTGACCTTCGTCACCGGCGCCGCCAGCGGCATCGGCAAGCGCATCGCCGAGGTCTATGCGCAGGCCGGCGCGAGCGTCGCCGTGGTCGACCTCAACCCCCAGGGTGCCGAGGCCGCCGCCGCTGCGCTTCGCGCCCAGGGCGCCCGGGCGATCGGCATCGGCGTGGACGTGACCGACGAGGCGGGTGTCGATGCCGCCGTGGTGCGCACCGTGGCCGAACTCGGTGGCCTGGACGTGCTGGTCAGCAATGCCGGCATCCAGATCGTCGCGCCACTGGTGGAGTTCAGCTTCGCCGACTGGAGAAAGCTGCTCGCGGTGCACCTCGACGGCGCCTTTCTGACCGCGCGGGCCGCGATGCGCCAGATGGTGGCCAGCCAGCGCGGCGGCTCGATCATCTTCATGGGATCGGTGCATTCCAAGGAGGCCTCGGTGCTGAAGGCGCCCTACGTCACCGCGAAACACGGCCTCGAAGGCCTCGCCAAGGTGATCGCCAAGGAAGGTGCGTCCCATGGCGTGCGGGCCAACCTGATCTGCCCGGGCTTCGTGCGTACGCCGCTGGTGGACAAGCAGATTCCCGAGCAGGCCAAGGCCCTCGGGATCTCCGAGGACGAAGTCATCAGGAAAGTGATGCTCAAGGACACGGTCGACGGCGAGTTCACGACGGTGGACGACGTGGCGCAGCTCGCATTGCTGTTCGCCGCCTTTCCGACGAATGCATTGACCGGGCAGTCCATGGTGGTGAGCCACGGCTGGTTCATGCAATGAGCGCCTATCGTCAAGACTTGACCGGCCATTGCGCGCGCGCCGAGGCCGCCACGGCGGAGTTGTTGTCGCAGCGACGTCGGCTGATTGCCGCCGCGTCGCTTGGCCCGGTCGGCATCATGGCAGGCACGCTTGTTCCTTTCCGTGCCTGCGCCGCGGGCGCTCTTCCTTCGTCCGTACGCGATCTGGATGCCGCCGCGCTGGTTCTCTTCGATGCTGCCGAATCGGCACGATGGGTACAAGCACGCGCGGCGCTGGCGCGAGCCAGGACCGCCGCGACCGCTGCCGCATCGTTGGGCGGGCCCTTCACCGAAGCCGGCGGTGCGTTGCACCGCTACTTCGAGGCGAGAAACGGGCTCAGCGGCGATCTGGTGGAGGCCGGCCTCGCCCTGTCGGTCAAGGACCGCAGATGGCTGATCGGCGTCGCCGAACGCATCGTGACGCGCGCCGGCGAACTCGCTCAGCCCTTCGCGGAACGCTCCGACAAGTTGAAGCCGCAGATCGAGACCTTGTTGTTCCTCGCTCGGCGCATGCGTCGCGCGCTGGTGTGGCACGATTCGATCGGGTACCAGGGTGCGCGTGGGGACTTCGGATCGCTGTGGCAAGCCTTGCGTCAGGAACTGGCCCCCAGCGTGCTGGCGGGCCGGATCCAGGCGCTCGACCAGGCCCTGCAAGGCGCGGCGCATTCGCCCTCGCCGAGTGCCGGCAAGCGTCTGGACGAGGCGGTTCGGGCCTTGCGGCAGGCGAACTGACGCGCGCGACCGCCCGACTCGAGTGCAGGCTGCGGTGCGCTCTCAGCATCTGTAAATTCAGGTAAGTGTCAGGCCGGACGGGAATCCGCCCGTCCCCTCGAGACCGAGCCGCGCTAGGCTGAGCGGTACTTCGGAGTTCTGGATGTATCGCCTATTCCTCGTTGCCACACTTGCGGCCGCCGGCGCGGCCCATGCCGGTCCCAGCATCGGCGTCTCGATCGGCATCAACCAACCCGGCGTGTACGGCCGCATCGAGCTCGGCAACATGCCGCCCCCGGCCGTGGTCTACCCGCAACCGGTGGTCATCGTGCCGACGCCGGTCGCGGTGTACCAGCAGCCGATCTACCTCTATGTGCCGCCGGCGCACCAGGCGAGGTGGGGACACTATTGCAACGCCTACGCGGCTTGCGGCCAGCCGGTGTACTTCGTCCGCGAGTCGTGGGTCCGCGATCATCGGCACCGCGGTGATGACGATCATGACGACGACCGGCACGAACGTCGCGGCAAGCACAAGGGCAAGCGCGATCGCGGCGACGACTGAGTAGCCCGTCAGGCTACTTGCGCAGACTCTTGATTGCAGCGGCGCCCAGCCCAAACTGCGAAAAGATCTGCGACCAGTCCTTCAGGTTGCGCGCGAGGACGCGCCCCCAGGTTTCGTAGTCCAGCTGGCTCGGCACGATCACCGAATCGCCGGGCTGCAGGACGCTGTCCGACACCCCGCCCCAGCCGCCTATCCACGATGACCGAGCCGCTGCCGCCGCGGTGCCGTCGGCGTGCAGCACGATCAACTTCGACACGTCGGCCGCATCCTCGAGGCCGGCCAGGGTCAAGTAGTCGCCGACCGTTCGGCCCTCCCGCCACAGCAGGGCGTTTTCGTTGGCGACCGCTCCGATCACGGTGACAAACCCTGGACGCGCAGGCACCACGATCCGATCGCCCGCATCGAGCGCAATGTCGGGGACCGCCGCGAGCGCCTTCGCATTCGCCATCGTCTCGAGCGCGATGCGCCCGTTCGGCCTCAACCTCTGCAGCCGCGCAAGTTGGGCCTGCGTCGCGGCCCCACTGGCGGCGGACACCGCACCGGGCGGGCCGTTGTCGCGGCGGTTGGCGGCATCGCGTGCCGATTGCGTCGCCGACAAGGACTCCAGGCGTGCGATCGCGTCGGCAAGGTTCGCCCGTTGCCGCTGACGGACCGACTCCCGCGCAAGCTCGATGCCATACAGATAGGCCTCCGGCGTCAGCCCGCCGGCACGTTCGAGAAGCGCGCGAAGGCCTTCACCCGGTCGCAGCTGGTACACGCCGGCGGCGCCGACCTCGCCTTCCACCGTCACGAGCCGCGTCCGGGCATCCTTCGGTCCGCGGATGTCCTTCTGCCCGTACACGGTGACGACGTCTCCCGGCAGCAGTTCGAGGTTGTTCGCCGCATCGCCGCGCAACACGACGGCCCCCAGATCGAACGCGATGACACGCGTCGACAGCGTGCGCTCGTCCAGCCGCTCGATGGTGGCGTAGTCCCAGTTGAGGTCATCGAACAGCGGCTCGGGTATGCGTTGCGCCGTCCCTTCCTCGACGCGATCAGGGCGGCCGGCAGGCAACCCGGTGGGGGATGCCGCCTTCACCGTATCGGGCGACGCTCGGAGCGCACTTCGCGCGTTCGCGTTCGCCTCCGCTGGCGCGTCGGGCGCCCGGACCTGAACGAGGCCATTCCGCAGCCGGTGGAAGGACTCCGTCACCAGGGACTCGGTGTCGGGGATCAGATCGCGGACACGCATCCCTGGCCTGTGCGGGTAGCGCATGGGCTGCGCCACGTGCCCCTTGAGGGTCACCGCATTCGCAAACGCCTGCGAGATCGGCTTGAGCGTCAGCACATCACCGTCCGCGAGGCGCTGATCGAGGGCCGGACCGTCGAGGCGTGTCAGCTGCGTGCTGCGCTGCGCACCGGGCTTGCGAGGTTCGATCCGCTCGACCTGCGCGAACGCGGGATCGGCGACGACCGACGCTCCACCCGCGTAGCGAAGCAGGCTTCGCATCGTGTCGTCCTCGTCGCGCAGTTCGTAGATGGCCGGCGTGTCGACGGCTCCCAACAACGCAACAGTCCGGCCGAGCGGCTGCACCACGACGGCATCGCCGTCCACCAGCTGAATGTCCTCGCTTCGCTCGCCGCCGACGAAGAAGCCGTAGAGGTCCCAGTCCGCGACCACCCGTCCAGCGCGGCGAAGCAGCACGTGCCGCATCGAGCCGCCAGTGCCAGGCCCGCCGGCCGCGGCGAGAGCGGTCAACAAGGTCGCCTGGCTGGGCAGTGTGTAGATGCCGGGGTGACGGGCCGGGCCGACCACCGATACCTTGACGGCATGCAAGCGCCCCAGTGTCGCGCTCAGCCTGAATCCTCGGTACAGCCTGCCGATCTGCCCCTGGAGGTGCCGTTCCAGTTCGGCGGCCCGCACGCCCGCGACGTTGAAGCTGCCGACCCGCGGAAGGTGCACCATGCCGTCCCTGTCGACACGCACTCGCAGATCGGCGTCGATCGACCCCCACACGCGCAGGAGGATCTCATCTCCGGCCGCCAAGGCGTAGTCGGCAGAGACGGGGATCGTGTCGGTTGGCGCGGCATGCGCAGGCGCTCGCTCGAAGAATGCCTGTCCGAATACGGGCAAGAGGCGCCCCGTGGCCTGCTGCACGAAAGCCTGAAAGACACTCGGTTGCGCGTCATGCCCGGCCGAGCGTGCGCGGTCCGGTCCTCGTTCAACGCGTTGGCGCGCTCGACCATCATCCTGCCGCTCGTCACGCTCCGGCTCGACTGTCCATGCTGGAGCCACCGAGACTGGGGCGGCCAGTCGCCACGGATTCGGTGCTCCGGGTACGGGCGGCTCTGCCGCCTGTGCCGCCGCGGCGACCATCATTGCTCCGCCCAAGCGCCAGATCGTTCGCAGCATGATGTCGTGGCGACCCCGCACCGGCCGGATTCGAGCGCGTGTCAACGCGCAACGGGCTTCTGCAGGAGCCGGGCCACCGGGGACGGCGCGGCATCCCGGATTCCCAGCTCTTCAGCAAGGACCAGCACGGTTTCCGGCCCTCGCGTTCGCACGCGACGACGCACCGCTTCATCGATCGCGTCCCGGTGGGTTTGGTATGCGGCCACACAGGGTAGGCCGGGCTCGTCGACGCAAAAGGTCTGAGCCAGCACCGGCCGACTGATGTAGGCCTGCACGAGACGGCCATCCACGTCGACCGCGAAGTGCACGCCGTCCGTGTCCTGCGCGTAGTACGGGTCGTAGCGCTCCATCGAGTCCTTTCGCAGGGCCGCGCGCTCCCGGTCGCGCGCAGCCATGGTCGGCCTGATTGGCTTAACGGATCCTTATGCGAGTCACCCGTCAAGCGCTGCGCGTTGCGTCGATAGCGCAAGCGGTCCCACGAAGGTCTGCACCGCAAGTCGCCGAGCGTGGCAGGCCGTTGCGCGTCGGCCCACTTTTAAGTCGCCCTTAAGTCCATCGCCCGCACCCTGCAGGTTTGTCGCCGTGGTCACGCGGCGCAGGCGAGGTCGTCTGGCCCGCATGACGACAGGAGCGCCCTATGCGTTGTCTTCCCTTTGCCGTGGCCGGCGCGATGCTGGCGCCCGCGCTGGCCTCGGCGCAGCTCAAGCCCGACCCGCGCTGGGAGTTCGGCCTGCGCAGCGGCGTACTGATCGGGTCCGGCAAACCCGCGAACGACTTGCTGTTCAACGGCATCAAGGCGATCTACCGGCTCGATGCCGAAAGCGGCGTGGGCATCAGCATCGATCGCCTGTCATTCGACTTCGAGCGCCCGCAAAGCGTGCTTGGCATCGAACAAGACAAGAGCCTGGTCCCGAAGGACATCGACGCGAAGGCGAAGGCCACGCTGATCAGCGTCTTCTATGAGCGCCGCTACGCCACGGCGGGCAGCCCCTGGGGCTGGAACTGGAACGCCGGGCTGGGATTTGCGTCACCGAGCGTCGGACGTGCGAGCGGGCCAGCGGCGGGCGGTGGGAGCTTCGACGTCGGCACGGACGCCGGTCGCGAGTACGTGCCCTCGGTAGGCCTCGGAGCCAGGTACAGCCTGAGCAACGGCCTGCACTTCGAGGCCGGCCTCAACCTCAATCGTCACATCGCCAACTGGAAGGTCACCGATGCGGTGTCCGGGCGGTCGGGTCGCGTCAGGGACTACACAACCACCGGACTGAGCCTGGGCCTGGGCTACCGGTTCTGAGGCGTGCTCCCCGTTTCCCTCAGCCGTCCGGATGACGAACGGCACCACGAAGTCATGACCTCGCAATGACGCGCTGCACTGGGCGCGTCCAACCGCCATGGCGAGAGTCGCTGCGTGGCTCGGCCGCCGCCATCGCATCGACTCGCCCCAGCGCTCCCACGTGCACTCCCGAAACATCCCCCATCTCCCGCAAGGCCACGGCTTGGCCCGCTCAGCGATGCCGATCGCACGCTTCGTGAAGCGCTGGCTCGCGGGCCGGCCTGAAGTGACAAGCACGCGGCTGGCCGTGCTCGCCGGCTTCTTCTTCGCGCTTGCGGCGAACGCGCCGTTCCTGTCGGCAGTGCTGGCGGGCCGCGACCCGTGGGCGCCCGCGAGCTGGTTGTTCGCGCTGGCGATGCTGGTCGCGCTGGCCGCCGTGCACATCTTGCTGTTGTCACTGGTGACGGTGCGGCCACTCGCCAAGCCGCTGCTCGCGTTGCTGCTCGTCGCCACGGCGTTCGCCACGTACTACATGCAGCGCTTCGGGATCTTTCTCGACCCGACGATGCTGCGCAACGTGCTGAAGACGCATCCCGCCGAAGCCGGCGAGCTGTTCGGCTGGGGCATGCTGCCTCATTTGCTGCTGTTCGCCGGCTTGCCGCTTCTGGTGCTGTGGCGCGTGCGGCTCCAACGCCAACCGTGGGGCCGCGCGTTGGCCTGGCGGCTCGCGACGGCCGCTGGGTCGGCCGCATTGCTCGTGGGGGCGCTGCTGCTGGTGTTCCAGGACTTCTCGGCGCAGATGCGCAATCAGAAGGAGGTCCGCTACCTCATCACGCCGGCCAACTTCATCTACTCCGCGGCACGCGTGGCGGTCGACAGCACGCGCGAGGCGCAGGTCGCCAGAACGCCGGTCGGCGTCGATGCCCGTCTCGATGCGTCGTGGGCCACGCGCAGCAAGCCGGCACTGCTCGTACTGGCGGTCGGCGAAACTGCGCGGGCGGCCAACTGGGGCCTGAACGGCTACGCGCGTCAAACCACGCCACAGCTGGCGACGCGCGACGTGATCAACTTCCGCGACGTCACTGCCTGCGGCACCAACACCGAAACCTCGCTGCCCTGCATGTTCGCGCCGGTCGGCCGGCGCGACTACGACGAACGCCGTATCCGCACCGGGGAATCGTTGCTGCACCTTCTCAACCGCGCAGGTTTCCAGGTGCTGTGGCGCGACAACCAGTCGGGCTGCAAGGGGGTCTGCGACGGGCTCGCGGCACAGCAACTGGACAACGCCGAGTTGCCAGAGTGGTGCGACGGTGGCCGCTGCCTCGACGAGGTGCTGTTGCAGGGGCTGGACACCATCGCCCGAGACGCCAAGGGCAATCTGGTGGTCGTCCTGCACATGCTCGGCAACCACGGTCCTTCGTACTACAAGCGCTATCCCGAGGCGTTCCGCCGCTACACCCCCACCTGCGACACCGGCGAACTGCGCCAGTGCTCGCGCGAACAGATCGTCAACGCCTACGACAACGCCCTGCTCTACACCGACCATGTGCTCGCCAAGACGATCGACTTCCTGCAGTCGCAGTCCAGCCGCTACGACACCGCACTCGTCTACGTCTCCGACCACGGTGAGTCGCTCGGCGAGAAGGGGCTCTACCTGCACGGCGTGCCCTACGCCATCGCTCCCGACGAGCAGACGAAAGTGCCGATGACCTGGTGGCTTTCCCAGGGCTACACGGCCAGTTTCGGTCTGGACACGGACTGTCTGAAGCGGGAGGCGTCGCGGGCGCAGGCGCACGACAACCTGTTCCACACCACGCTCGGCTTGCTGCAGGTGCAGGCGCGCGAGTACGAGCCTTCGCTCGACATCACCAGGACATGCCGTCGTTGACTGCCATCGCCGCCGGCTCCCAGGCCCCCCCCGGGCGACGCCTGGCGATCATCGACGCTGCCGTCGCCGCGGCTGGCTTGGCCGCCCTTGTGGCGTGGGACGCCACGGGCATGGACATCACGGTCGTGCGCTGGCTCGGCCGTCCCAGCGGCTTCCCCTGGCGCGATCACTGGCTGACCGCGGGAGTGCTGCATGGCGGCATTCGCTACCTCGCCTGGACGCTGCTCGCCGCCCTCGTGATCGGCATGTGGCGTCCCTGGGGGCCGCTGCACTCGCTGTCGAAGGCTCAAAGACTGTGGATGCTGGGCACCACCGTGGCCTGCGCGGCCCTGATCCCGCTGATCAAGCGTCTCAGCGCGACGAGTTGCCCGTGGTCCCTGGCCGAGTTCGGGGGCGGCGTCGTTCAGTACGTGCCGCACTGGGTCCGCGGGGTGACCGACGGCGGACCCGGCGGGTGCTTCCCGTCGGGCCATGTGTCCACCGCGTTCGCGTTCCTCGCCGCTTGGTTCGTGCTGCGCGAGACCGCTCCGTCGGCCGCAAGGCGCTGGCTGGCGGTCACGCTGGCGGCCGGCGTTGTGCTGGGTGCGGTCCAAGTCGCGCGCGGCGCGCACTACCCGAGCCACCCCCTGTGGACGGCCTGGATCTGCTGGGTTGTCTCCGCCCTCGCGTTCCACATTTTTCGTCCGCGCGCGACGCCTCCGCCGTGAGCAACCCGACCGGAACCCCCGACCCGACTCCGACGACCGTGTTCAAGAGTCGCCCCGGGTTCGCACGCATCTGGCAAGCCGCGCGCTACTCGCGCGACGGCCTGATCGCCGCGTTTCGGCACGAGGCGGCGTTCCGCCAGGAACTGGCCGTTGGTGTGCCACTCATGGCGCTTGCGTGGTGGATCGCGCCGGGCCGCTGGGAGGCCCTCGCGATGACGCTGTCGATCGTGGCCGTTCTTGTCGTCGAGTTGCTCAACTCGGCCGTCGAGGCGCTCGCCGACGCCGTGTCCCTCGAGACGCACCCCTTGATCAAGCGCGCCAAGGACATCGGCAGCGCGGCCGTGATGCTCAGCATCGCCGGTGCGGCACTGGTGTGGATCGTGGCGCTGGTGTAGGCGCTGGTCCACGCGAAGCCGTCACCCCTTCAGAGCTGGAAGGCAAGCGCTCTGACGGTCCCCTCGAGAAGATCACGCGCCACCGACGGGGGTGTGCCTGGGTGCACGTCACCCGTCGGCGCCAGCCGCGTCGCCCACGCCACGAGCCAGTCGACTTCAGCGGGGCTGTAAAACGACGCCATGGCCTCGTAGTTCAGGAACAGGCTGCGCCCATCAAGGTTGACAGAACCGCAGAGGGCCAGCGTGCGGTCCACGATCACGACCTTTGCATGCAGCATGCGCGGCAGCAGGCGCACATCGGCGCCAGCGCGCACCAGGCACCTCAGCGCTCGCTCGCGCGCGATGTCGGCCAATCGATGGTTCGAACGCCGTGGAAGCAGCAGGGTCAGCCTCACTCCGCGCCGGCAGGCGATGCTCAACGCGTCGAGCAGGGCTTCGTCGGGGACGAAGTACGGCGTGGTGGCAATGATGCGCTCCTGAGCCCGATACGCCGCGGCCAGCAGGAGCGCGTGCACGGTGTCGTCGGGCCCGTCCGGGCCGGTGGGAATCCACTGCACGAGCGGGCCGCCGGCGGCCACGCTCATCAGTCCGTCCGGGCACCGAGGCGCCTCGACCGCGCGACCACCTGAGCGCTGCCAGTCGCGGTCGAACTGCGTCTGCGCCACCGCCGCCACCGGCCCTTCGACCACGAAGCCCAGATCAATCCATGCCTGCGCGTCCGGAGAGTCCAGGAAATACTCATCGGCCAGGTTCTGGCCACCGGCCCAGAGCTGCCGTCCGTCAGCCACGGCGAGCTTGCGATGGTTGCGCAGATTCGTCCGGCCGCGCAGCGGGTTGTGCAGCAGGGGCATGAACACCCGCACCTCCACGCCCGCAGCCCGCAATGCGGCCAGCTGCGCCCGTGGCGTGCGCAGGCTGCCCACGGCATCGACGATCAAGCGGCAGGCCACGCCGCGTCCCGCTGCCGCCGTCAATGCCTGCACGACGGCGCGTCCGACCTCGTCACCGCCGAGGATGAAGGTGCAGACGTCCAGTCGAGCGCGGGCCGTACCGCACAGCGCCAGCAGCGCGTCCAAGGAATCGCGTCCCTGCGGCAGAAAACGGACGCGCTCGTTGACCGAAGCCGCCGCCACGCCCAGTGCCGCCAACAGCGAGCCCGCCCACTCGGGCACCCCGGCAACGGGGTCGGGCCGCAGCGGCGGCCCGATCGATGCCGCCGGTCGCACGAACTTGCGCGTGCCGAAGATCAGGAACAAGGGGACGCCGGCGTACGGGAAGGCCGCGATTCCGACGACCCACCCGATGGCGGCCGCAGGATGCCGCCGCTGATGCCCGGCGCGAGTCACGAGCACATAGAGCAGAAGGCCACCCGCAACGAACGCTGCATGTTCGAGCCCCGAGATCGAGGGCCACCAGGCCAGCCACGGCAGGGAAGCGCCGCTCCACGCCACCGTATCAGGACCCGGCCGGGAACCGCACCGAGACGCACAAGCCGCCGAGACGCGCCGAGCGGTCGAGCGTCAGCACGGCGCAATGAAGGTCGGCGATGCTCTTGACGATGGCCAATCCCAGCCCGCTGCCGGTGGCCTGCGATCCGGCCACGCGGTAGAAGCGATCGAGCACGCGCTCGCGGTCCACCTCGTCGATGCCGGGGCCACTGTCCTGCACCTCGAGCAGCCAGGCATCACCGCTTCGCTGCACCTCGACATCGACCGTACCGCCCTCGGGGGTGTACTTGACCGCGTTGTCCAGCAGGTTGCGCACCAGGATGCGCGCCGCGTCCGGGTGACCCGGGAACGCGCCCTCGTCAGCACGCGACACGCCGATGTCGATACGCCGCGACTGCGCGGCTCCAGCGATGTCAGCCACGGCCTGCTTGACCAGCTCGGACAGCGCCACCGGATGCGGCCGTTGCCCACCGGCCGCGCTGGCCTGGTGTCGCGCCAGCACCAGCAGTTGCTCGACCAGCCGCGTGGCGCGGTCGATGCCCGCGTGCAGCCGGGCCACCGCCAGCTCGCGCGTGCCATCGTCGGATGCCCGCTGCAGGCCTTGCACCTGCAGCTTCAGCGCTGCCAACGGCGATCGAAGCTCGTGAGCCGCATCGGCGACGAAGCTCTTCTGCGCATCGAAGGCCTGGCGGACGCGGGCGAACAGCAGGTTCAGTTCGTGCACCAGCGGCCGCACTTCATCCGGCAAGCCCGCCTCGCTGACCTCGTTAAGGTCGTCGGCCTGCCGCTCGGAAACCTGGCGACGAACGCGCTGCACGGGCGCCAGCGAACTGCTGATCACCCACCACACGAGCAGCATCGACAAAGGCGCCATGACCGCGATCGGCGCGGCTGTGCGCAACGCCAGCGTTCCCGCCATTTCGCGGCGTGCCGCCATGTCCTGCGCGACCTGGATCACCTGTGCGCCGGACCGCATGGTGAATACGCGATAAGTCGTGCCGCGGGCCGGCACGTCGGAGAAGCCCATCGTCTCCCGCCGGGGGATGGCCGCACGCGCCGACTGGAACACCCGCAGGCCGTCCTGCGTCCAGACCTGAACCACGAAGTCATAGCTTTCGTCGTGGGCCTCATCGTCGTCATGCCCCGCTGCCGTCTGTCGCGGCAGACCCGAGCGCAGCGACAACGCCGTCTGCTGCATGTGGTAGTCGAAGATCTCGTCGGCCTCGGCCCGCGCCGTCCGGTAGGCGACGATGGCCTGTACCAGCGCGGTAACCACGATCACCGCCAGCAGCAGCCACAGCAGGCGGGCGCGCAGGGAGTGCGGCGGTTGAAGGCTCATCCGGACATCCGCGCGTGCTGCCGCTCAGACCTTGGGGACCATGTAGCCCACGCCGCGCACGTTCTGGATCATTTCCGTGCCCAGCTTGCGACGCAGGCCGTGGATGTAGACCTCGACCGCGTTGCTGCTGATTTCGTCCTTCCAGCCATAGAGCTTCTCCTCGAGCTGGGTACGCGACAGCACCAGTCCCGGCCGTGCCAGCAGCGGCTCGAGCACCGCCCACTCGCGTGCCGACAGCACCACGGGCTCGCCACGCACCGCCACTTCGCGCGTGGCGGGGTTGATGCTCACGCCCTTGTGCTCGTAGACCGGTTCCGCACGCCCTGCGGCGCGCCGCATCAGCGCTCGGATGCGGGCGAGCAGTTCGTCGAGGTCGTAAGGCTTGAGCACATAGTCGTCGGCGCCGGCATCTAGACCTTCGATGCGCTGCTGGATGGAGTCGCGCGCGGTGGCGATCAACACCGGGATGCGCTCCTTGCGTGTGCGCAGATCCCTCAGCACGGCCAGGCCGTCGCGGCGCGGCAGTCCAAGGTCGAGCAGCACTAGGTCATAGGTCTGGGTGCGCAGCGCCGTGTCGGCCATCTCGCCGTCCTTGACCCAGTCCACCGCGTAGTGTTCGGCGCGCAGCAGGTCCAGGACGGCTTCGCCGATCATCGTGTCGTCTTCGACGAGAAGCAGTCTCATGATGCAGGGTGGGGTGGCTCCGAGGCGCCAGCGGAACGGCGTGCCGCACGGCCCATCCGTCCTGCGTGCACCATTCCAACCACCAGCATAGCGGCAGTGCCGCCCAGCAGTGCCAGCGCGAAGAGCCCGCCCAGCAGCCACAGCAGCGGCACGGCCACGACGAAGATCAGCAACGCCAGGGCGGCCCGAGCCGTACGGCGCCACCATGGCAGGGGCGTGATGTCGATCACCCGCTGCGTGTGCACGCGGGGCAGGTGCAGGTAGATGGTGCTCATGGCGTACCCTTTCCGGTCGTCTCGGCGGGGCGGCACCCTGCCGCCTCGTCCTTCGAGGCAATCTATGGAGAGGCACTTAGGCGGGGCTTAATGGGACGCCCGCGCGGACGAGCCCATGACGTCGCGATGCGTGGATGACGAAGGTCACCGCCAGCCAGAAGACCCGAGGCACTTCGCGGCGAGGCCGGCCCATGCCATGATTTGTGCGCTGCCCACCATGGACATCTCGGCCCTGCTCCACACCCACATCTACTCCGCCATCGTGCTGGGCAGCCTGGTCGAAGGCGAGACCACGGTGGTACTGGCCGGCTTCGCCTCCCACCAGGGTTACGCGCCATGGTGGGCGGTGACCCTGCTGGCCGCGGTGATCAACTTTGCGTGGGACCAGACCCTGTTCGCCCTCGGCCGTTGGCGCGGCGACTGGGTGCTGAGCAAAGCGCCGCGCCTGCGCGCTGGCGTGCAACGCATCTCGCCGCTGATCCATCGCCATCGCCGTCGGGTGGTGTTCGGCGTGCGCTTCATGTACGGGTTGCGCACGGCCGGCCCGATTGCGCTCGGCCTCGCGCGGATCCCCTGGCCCGACTTCCTGCTCTTCAACGCGCTCGGGGCAGTTGTCTGGGCGACCGCGTTCGCGGGGCTGGGCTATGCGTTCGGCAACGCCATCGCGCGGGTCATCGGCGTGGCGGCGCACTACGAAGCGCTGGCCGTGCTGGCGATCCTGCTGCTCGGCAGCATGGCCTACGGCATCGCTCGCTGGCGGCGTGGACGCTTGCGCGCGACACGGGCGCCCGGACCCGAGGGTGGCGCCGACCTGCCACACGAGTCCGTGAACCGTTAAGTCTCGATTAAGCAACGGCTCTACAGAATCCGGTCGTCATCCATGGGAAGCGGCCGTGGCCCTGCGAGCCACGCCCGATGACGAGGGTCATCGGAATGGGTGCCATCCGGCACTGGCCCGCGATGCGCCCGCACGAGCATCCTCCGGGCTGCCGCTCGACGAGATTGCCGACGACCCCATGCAACGTGCCCCCGCCAGCATCCCACCCCGCCGGGTGCCACCGTGGGCGCCGGCGACTCCATGGTCGTTGCTCTGGCTCGTCCTGTCGGTCGTCCTGGTGATCTTCGCCGCCGATCTGATCGTGCTGACGGTCACCGAGCGATGGTGGCATCACGGCCTCGGTGAATGGACCGAGATCCTGGTCGACGATGCCGCGCTGAGCCTGCTGTGCGCTGCCGTGCTGGTACCGGTGCTCAGGGGCTGGCAGCGGCGGGCTCACCTTGCCGAGCGGGCGATGGATATCGCCAGCGACGGGTTCGTGGTGATGGACAGGCACAAGCGGGTGGTTCGTACCAACGAGGGCTACCGTGCGATGCTCGGCCGTGCCGGGGAAAGATTGTCCGGAAGGAGCCTGTCCGAGCTCTCGCATCGCGACGCCGCGACAACGATCGACGAGCAGTTGGAAGAGGCACGACGCCTGGGGGTGAACCGCAGTTTCTCCTTGCAATCGCGTGTCGACGGCAGCAGCCTGCCGGTGCAGATGACCACAGCCTGGCTCGCCGACCTCGGCTGCTTCGCCGCCTTCGTTCGCGACGAGTCCACGCGCGTCGAGGCCGAGACCCGGCTGCGCGAACAGGCCGCTGCGACGCGACGCCTGCTGGATGCAATGGCCGAAGGTGTGCTTGGGTTCGATGACCAAGGTCGCTGCAGCTTCGCCAACCGTTCGGCGGCGCGCATGCTCGGCCATCGCAGCTCCGCTGCTCTAGTGGGCCGTGGCGTGACCAGCTTCTTCGTCGCCGGTTCGCCGGACCGCGAGCTTGTGTGGCTTCGAACCGCCGAGCAACTCGGCAGCCGGGAGCTTTCGATGCGCCGCGCGGACGGCACCGTTCTCGCCGTCGACTGCAGCTGCCACGCCCTCGAGCACGACGACCGATCGTCGGGCCACGTCGTCACCTTCATCGACATCGGCGAGCGCATCAGCGCCCGGTCCGAACGCGACCGGACGGCGCGGCAGCTGCGCGACACCTTCGAGCTCGCGCCCGTCGGCATGGCCCGCATCGCGCTTGACGGCCGCTTCGCCGAGGTCAACGGAGCGCTGGCGGAGACTCTCGGCCGGACCCGGGACGAATTGCTGACCCTGCACTGGCAGCAGGTCACCCGCCCCGAAGACCTCCCTCCCGAAACCGCCCGCATCCGGCGACTGCTGCGCGGCGAGGAACCCCGCTACTCGATCGAAAAACGCATGCTGCGCGGCGACGGATCCGTGATCTGGGTGCTGCAGGCCGTGACGCTGGTGCGCGACGCCGACGATCGTCCGGACTATCTTGTCGCGGTCACCAAGGACATCAGCGCGCGCAAGCAGGCCGAGGCCGCGGTCAGGGCCGCCGACGTGGCGCTGAGGGCGAATGCCGCCAAGACACAGTTCCTCTCGCGCATGAGCCACGAGTTGCGCACGCCGCTGAACGCCGTGCTGGGGTTTGCCCAGCTGCTCCGGCTGGACCGCCAGCATCCTCTGCCTGCCGAGGCTGCGCATCGCGTCCAGATGATCGAGCAGGCCGGCGCTCATCTGCTCGCGTTGATCGGCGACGTGCTCGACCTCTCCCGCATCGAAGCCGGCCAGCTGCAGGTCTCACCCGAGGTGGTGGACGTTGCCGAAGTCGCCGCAGAGTGCAGCACCATGTTGCGCGCGCAGGCGGACGCCAAGGGCGTTGATGTTGTTCTGCAGGGCCACGGCGCGCACGGTTCGCCGCGTGCGCTGGTTCGGGCCGACCGCGTCCGGCTGCGCCAGGTTCTTCTGAACCTGCTGTCCAACGCCATCAAGTACAACCGCCCTGGCGGCAAGGCCAGCGTCGAGTGGAAGCCGCAGGAATCCCATTGCGAGATCCGCGTCGTCGACAACGGCGTCGGCATGAGCGACACCCAGCAAGCTCATCTGTTCGAGCCCTTCAACCGCCTTGGCGCGGAGCGCTCCGGTGTCGAGGGCACCGGCATCGGCCTCGTGCTCGCACGCCATCTGGCGCAGTTGATGGGCGGAGACCTCGGCGTGCAAAGCCGCAGCGACATCGGCACCACCGTGACCCTGACGCTCGACGGGGCAGAGCCGACCGCCGCAGGCATCGACGATACGCACCCGACGACCTTGCCGGCGTCGCTGGGCCACTTGCGCGTGCTCTATGCCGAAGACAACCAGGTCAACGTCGAGATCGTTCGTGGCGCCCTGCAGGCCCGACCGGCCTTCGCGCTCCGCGTGGCCAGCTCCGGCTCGCAGGCCCTCGCCCTGGCGCGTGCTGATGTGCCCGATCTGATGCTGGTCGACATGCATCTCGGCGACACTACCGGCCTGGAACTGGCCACGGCGCTGCTCGCGGACCCGAGAACGCGAGGCATCAGGTTGGTGGCCCTGTCCGCGGACGCGCTGCCGGCCCAGATCGATGCCGCCTTGCGGCTGGGCTTCGAGGCCTATCTGACGAAACCCTTGGACGTTGCGCAGCTTCTGCGCGTGCTCGATGGTGCGGCCGGTGGCTGACAGTCGGCTCGGGCTCGACCTGAGGCCCGCCTGGCGGCGCATTCCGCGCGCAGTGTGGGTCCTTGGCGGGGTCAGCCTCTTCATGGACATGTCGTCCGAACTCGTGCATGCCATCCTACCGGTCTACCTTACCGGGGTGCTCGGCCTGTCGGTGCTGGCCGTGGGGCTCATCGAGGGCATCGCCGAAGCCACGGCCTCGATGCTCAAGGTGGTGTCGGGTTTCGTCTCCGACCGCGTCGCCCGGCGCAAGCCGCTCGCCCTGCTCGGTTACGGACTCGCAGCGCTGACCAAGCCGGTGTTCCCGCTGGCCGAGTCCGCCATCGGCGTGGTCACGGCGCGTTTCGTCGACCGCATCGGCAAGGGCATCCGCGGCGCGCCGCGCGACGCCATCGTCGCTGACGTGACGCCCGTCGCCCTTCGCGACGCCGCCTATGGCTTGCGCCAGGGCCTGGACACCGTCGGCGCTTTCCTCGGCCCGCTGCTGGCCATGGTGTTCCTGTGGCTGTGGGCTGGCGACATGCGCGCGGTGTTGTGGGTGGCGGTGGTGCCGGCAATGATCGCTGTCGCCTTGCTGGCCTTCGGTGTCGACGAGCCCGCAGCGACGGTGATCGAACCCGCATCCGCTCGACCGTCGCGGCCAGACTGGACGAGCCTGTGGGCGGGGGTCCGCGCGCTGCCGGCCTCGTTCCGCCACCTGCTGGTGCTGGCCGCCCTGTTCGCGCTGGCGCGTCTGTCGGAGGCCTTCCTGGTTTTGCGGGCTCAACAGGACGGGTTGGCGCTGGTCTGGATCCCGCTCGTGCTGATCGTCATGAGCGTCACCTACTCCCTGGTGTCGTACCCGGCCGGCGCCTATGCGCCACGGCTCGGCCGGCGCACCTTATTGGCCGCTTCACTGCTGGTGCTGGCCGCCGCCCAAGCCGCACTCGCGTGGTTGCCCGGCAGCGCAGGGCTCTGGCTCGGCGTGGTGCTGTACGGGCTGCACATGGGCTTGTCGCAGGGCGGCTTGGCGGCCGCCGTCGCAGAGCAGGCGCCTCCGGAACTGCGGGCCACGGCCTTCGGCTTGTTCCACTTCGTCACCGGGCTCTTCCAGCTGGTGGGGGCAGCACTGGCGGGATGGCTGTGGACCCGGTACGGCAGTGCGGTGGCTTTCGCTTTCGGTGCCCTCTGGTCGCTGCTCGCGCTGGCCGCTCTCGGGATGACGCCACAGGTCCGCAGACCGCCGCCCGCGGCATGACCACAGTGCCCAAAGAACGAGGGCGGCCGATGCGGCCGCCCCTTCCAAGACGTTCGGTCAGACGACCTCATCGAAGGCCGCCTGCGAGGTCAGTCGTCGTCCTTCTCGCCGCGATTGGCCTGGTCGAGCTTGCTGGACAGCACCTTGCCGTCCGCGGCATCGACCTTGACGTCGAAGACCTTGTTGTCGGCCGTGACGACCTCGACATCGAACACGACGGTGCCGCGTTCGCCTTCGAGCTCGGCCTTGGTGGCCTTGCCCCCGGCTTGCGCTTCAGCTGCGCTCACCGCCTGCACCAGCGTGATCTTGGCCTTCGCCAGATCGGCGACAGCATCGTTCTCGCCACCAGTCGTCTTGGCGAATGCCAAGCCACCGGCCGTGGCGATGCCCGCGGCCACCAACAGGGCGGGGATGGTGATCTTGCTCTTCATGATGATTCCTTTGCTTCAATCTCGTCGAGGCGGGATTGCCTGTCGACAGGACTCAATGTCGGTGCTATCACTTAGCCCCCGCTTAGGGCCGATGCCAAAGCTGCGGGCGCTCTCGCGCGCTGGGCGCTCAACGCTTGGCGCAACACCGTGGCGGCGGGCAGCACCATGCCGCCCGGGTAAGCCACTTCATAGGTGCGACCGGTCTGTTCCGACCGTGTGGCACAAAGACGGATGAAATCCTCCGCCGAATCGATCAGCGCAGACTTCTCTGCCAATTCGTGCCGCAGGAAGCGCGCTGCCGTCGGGCCTGCAACCGTCAGCGGCCCGCCGCGGACGCTCACATGCTCCAGTCCCGAAACATGGCTGATGAGCGCGTCGATTTCCTTGGCGGCGGCAGGCGTAGGCGCCGCGGAAGACCATCCCGTGGTCGCCGCGCCCGAGAGGACGATGCTCAGGACTACGGCGATGCGGCGTCGTGTAAGGGGTGCAGGCATGAAAAGAACAGGCGCTTGGGGCGCGGAGACTGGGGGCGTCGAGGCTATGGGCACCCGACTTAGCAGAGCCTTAAGTACCTCGCGACCCGATCGGCATCCCCGGCCACACATGGGCAGGCCCCCGCGAAGCGGCGAACATGAGCGATTTGGCGGCAACACCGACCAGCACCGAACACCATGAGCGTCGACGAGCCTCCCGACAAGCTAGCGGCCACCACGCCGTGGCGAGTGCGGCTGCGCGCAGCACTTCAACCGGGTCCGCAGGTCGGCGTCCCCATGCTGATCGGCGCGGCCGCGCTGCTGAACGCGGCGCTGTACCACGCACCGTTGTTCACCTTCGCCAGTGCGAGGCTGGATGCGCTGAGCTACGGCGGCCTGCTGACGCTGGCCACGCTCTTTGTCCTGGTGGCCTTCGTCACGGCGCTGGCGCTGGCCTTCGTGGCCCTCGTGTCCCGGCGCCTCGTCAAGCCGCTGTGCATGCTCAGCGCCCTGCTCAATGCCGGCGTGCTGTACTTCATCCAGGCCTACGGCGTGCTGCTCGACAAGACCATGATGGGCAACGTGCTGAACACCGACGTGGTGGAGGTGACGACGCTGTGGCATCCGAAGCTGCTGCTCTACGTGCTCGTGCTCGGCGTGGGGCCGTGCCTGCTGTTGTCCTGGGTGCGGCTGCGACCGACGCGCCGCCTGCGGCTGGCCGGATTCGCGGGACTCGTGCTCGTGTTCGGCGTGGGCTGGATCTATGCCGCCTCGAGCACCTGGCTGTGGATCGACAAACACGCCAAGTCCATCGGCGGCCTGATCCTGCCCTGGTCGTACACCGTCAACCTCGCGCGCTACCAGAGCTCGCAGTGGGCCGCATCACGGCAAGCCGAGCCGCTGCCCGACGCCCATTTCGTCGGTGACGAAAGAACAGTCGTCATCCTCGTCATCGGCGAGTCGGCGCGGCGGCGCAACTTCTCACTGTACGGCTACGCGCGCGCGACGAACCCGGTGCTGTCGGCCTCCGGCGCCGTGGCACTGGCCAACACCGAGGCATGCGCGACCTACACCACCGAGGCCCTGCTGTGCATCCTGTCGCACGACGATCCCGGCCTGCGGCTGGCCGGTTCCACCGAGCTGCTGCCGAGCTACCTGCAGCGACACGGCGTCGACGTGATCTGGCGCAGCAACAACTGGGGTGAACCTCCGCTGAAAGTCGGGACGTACGAGCGCGCACGAGACTTGGAGCGCACCTGCACCGGCACGATGTGTTCGCATGACGACCTGCTGCTCAGCGGCCTAGCGCAGCGCATCCGCAGCTCGCCGGCCCGCAAGGTGTTCGTGGTGCTGCACCAAAGCGGCAGCCATGGGCCGGCCTACAACACCAAGGTCCCGCCTTCGTTCGAGCACTTCAAGCCCGTGTGCGATTCGGTGGAACTGGACCGGTGCACACCGGAGTCGCTGCTCAACGCCTACGACAACACCATCCTTTACACCGACCACGTGGTCGGCCGTGCCATCGACTTGCTGAAGAGCATGGACGGCATGCCGGCGACGCTGCTGTACATCTCCGATCACGGAGAATCGCTCGGCGAGCATGGCCTGTACCTGCACGGCACGCCGATGGCGCTGGCACCCGACGTGCAGAAGGAGGTGCCGTTCATCGTCTGGATGTCCGAAGGTTTCCAGCGCAAGCACCGCGTGGAGGCGTCGACGCTGACCCGCACTACCGCGCATTCCCAGGGCCAGGTGTTCCACAGCGTCATGGGCGCGTTCGAGATGCGCAGCAGCATCTACCGGCCGCAATTGGACATCTACGCCGCGGGCGCCAGCGCGGCTGACGGACGCTGACCTCAGAGCGCGCACCGAGGCTCAGGAACCCGAAGGACGCCCGCTCGCGACGGAGGCTTCACGCACCGACGAGTCGGTTGTAGCCGACGCCGGCAACGTGCTTCGAGGTCTGCCTGCTGTTAGAAGTGAGAATCCCGCCACGACGGCGCTGAGCCCGGCGACGCCGAGAACCGCAGCGCAGATCAGCGTCTGGTGCGGGCGCAGCCAGAGCAAGACGCCCCACAGGATCAGCCCTGCACCCGCGGCTGGGCGCCCGGCGCCGAAGAACAGCCAATGCCACCAGCCAGGGTGACGCGCCAGCGCCGCGCCGCTCAGTCCGGCAAGCCAGCCGATGGCCGCTCCGGCAGCGAGGTCGAGCGGCCAGTGCGCTCCCACCGCCACGCGCGACAACGCAATCACCGTGGCCGTCAGCACGCCGCAAGCGATCAGAACCCAGTCGCGACCGCGCTGCGGTCTCCCCACGAAGGTCGCGAGCACGGCAGCGGCGGCGGCGAACGCGCTGATGGTGTGCCCTGACGGAAAGCTGTTGTGGTGCAGGGCCGGACCGATCAGGTTGAACCATGCCTGATCGAGCACGGCCGCGGGTCGTGGCACGCCGGCCCAGTGCTTGACCGAAGTCGACAGCAGCGCGCCCGCCGGCACCGAGGCCAGAACAGCAGCCCAGATGCGGGGCCTGCCGAGCACGAACAAGGCCAGCATGGGCATGAGAACCGTCGAGTCGCCCAACAAGGTGATGGCGGACCACAACGATGGCGGCAGCGCCGCGAAGTTCGCGTTCCACGCGATGAAGACAGCCTGCTGTTCAGGCCAGCTCGCAGTACCTGCGATGCCGCCGCCATGCCATGACACCAGCAGACCGACCAGCACCAAGGTGATGAACGCTGGAGTGGCCCATACCCATGGGCGCCAAGCGCCGCGTTGTAAGCGAGACGCAGGGATTGAATTGCCCGATTCGGGCCGTCGATCTGCCGCCATGAGTGAGCGGCACTGTGTGAGCGTGCGACTTAACCATCACTTAACCCGCGCGACCGCAAAGCGAGCGCTTGGCCGCCCGCGGTCCCATCGGCGGGACGACGCTTAAGTCGCAGTTAAGGCGCCCCAGCCGAAGCTTCGCTGACACCTTGAATGCCAGTACTCGCAATGGACCAGATGCCAGAGTCTCGACGTGGGATTCGAGACCAGTCGGCCGGTGGCTCGATGCGCGACTTCGAACCCACCATCTCCTGCGTCCTGCCCTGGCAGGGCTCTGCGGAAGCATTGAGGCACCACGTACTTCCGCTGCTCGATGACGTCAGCGCCCTGGTTCGGCTTTGGGAACTGATCCTGGTGGATGACGGTTGCTCGATGGCCGACGCCACTGCCATGGCCGCGTGGGCCCGGGAGGACGGCATACGTATCGTGCGTCTCAAACGACGCTTCGGGCGCGATGCCGCCATTGCCGCCGGGCTGCGGCTCGCGCACGGCGACTTGGTGGTTGTCCTGCAAGGTGACGACGTGAGGGCATCTGAGCTCATCGCGGGCTTGCTTGTCAGGTGGCGGCAAGGTTTCGACGTCGTGCACTCCACGGAGCCGCACGCGCAGCCGACGCAGTCTGTCGCGTCGCGATTCGGACGGTGGCTGCGCCCCTCCAGCGTTTCGGGCAACCGACTCGCTGCGATGCGTACTGCGCATCGCGCATTGCTCATCGATCGCAGCGCCGTGCAAGACCTGGCCTTGCCGCAGGCTCGCGCTCCCGGGTCGAGCGCACGCCCAATGGATCGCCCCCTGCAGATCGCCACGGTCCCGACGCCGCCCCTGCTGGTCGCCGAGCCATCCGCCAGTGTCCCCGATGGCGGGTTCGGCGCAGCGTTGAAGAAGGCTTTGGGCATCCCGCGCGCGGCGAGTCGTTCGCTCGGCAACTGGCGTTCATCGTCGGCCATCGCTCCGGTGGTCGAGATCCAGTACGAACTCGGCAGTGGTCTCGCGCCGAGACCACACCCCTCGGCCGCGGAGCCGCATGCCTGAAACCCGGCCTTGGACCGCCCGGCACCCACTGGTGTGCGCGGCTTGCGCCTGCGCGGCGGCGCTGTCGCCGCTGCCGGCCCTCGCCGCATCGGCCGATCCACAAACGGTTGCCGTCGCGCTGCCCACGCTGGCGGAACTGGAAGACGCCGGCACGGTGATTGGCGAGATTCGCGTCGTCACGCACGACATCTTCGATACGGACGACCCCGCCGAGGACAAGCTGCCGTTCCGCGTGGCCAACGCGCTGCACATCCGGACCCGAACCTCCGTGGTGCGGGATGCCTTGCTCTTCAAGAGTGGCGATCGCGTCAGCGTGCGCGCGTTCGACGAAACCGAGCGGGCGCTGCGCAGCACGCGCTACCTCTACGACGTGAAATTCACGGTGCTCGCCGTGCGAGACAACATCGCCGACATCGAAGTCTCGACCCGCGACACCTGGACGCTCGACCCCGGCGGCAGCTTTGGCAGGGCTGGCGGTGCCAACTCGACGCGGGTGGGGATCAAGGAGTACAACCTGCTGGGCACCGGCACCATCGTGAGCCTCGGCCGATCGCGCAACGTCGATCGGTCCGGGACCCAGTTCACGTTCTCGAACGGCAGCGTCTTCGGCAGCCGGACCGCGGTCAACCTCAGCCATGCCGTCAACAGCGACGGTCGCAGCAACGCGGTGTCGGTCGTGCGGCCGTTCTATGCGCTCGACTCGACCTGGGCAGCCGGCGCCATCGCATCGCGCGACGACCGCCTTGACTCGGTCTACGCCGCGGGGGTGCTCGCGAGCCAGTACCGGCACGACTCCCGCCGCGCCGAGGCGTTCGGCGGCTGGTCGGCCGGGCTGGTCGACGGCTGGGTCCGGCGCTGGACCGCGGGCGTCGAGCTCCGGCAGGACCGCTACGCGTCCGAGCCCGGGCTCGCAGCGCCCTTGAGCCTTCCGACCGACGAGAAGCTGGTTGCGCCGTTTGTCGGCTACGAGCTGATCGAGGACCGGTTCGACCGCGAGGTCAATCGCAACCAGATCGGGCGGCCGGAGTTCTTCGCGCTCGGCCTCAAGGCCAGCGTCCGCCTCGGCTGGGCTTCGACCGGTCTGGGTTCCACACGCGACGCCCTGCTCTATGCCGCTTCGGTGAGCCGTGGCTTCGAGCCCGCGCCGGGGCAAATCCTCTTGGGCTCTGCCGATATCGTCGGGCGCTACGCCGAGTCGCAGGTGCAACGCCAACGTCTGGGGCTGCAAGCGCGCTGGTTCGTGCCGCACCACGGGCGCTGGGTGTTCTACGCAAGCGCTGCGGGCGACCTGCTGACCCGACCGGCGCCCACGGAAAGCCTGCTGCTCGGCGGCGAGGAGGGTCTTCGGGGCTACCCGCTGCGGTACCAAAGCGGCACACGCCGCGCCCTCTTCACGCTCGAGGAGCGCTACTTCACGGATCTCTTCGTCTGGCGGCTGTTTCGGCTGGGTGGCGCGGCTTTCGTCGATGTCGGCCGGGCCTGGGGCGGTACGGACACGAATGCACTCAACCCCGGTTGGCTGAGCGACGTCGGATTCGGACTGCGGATCGCGAACTCGCGCGCCGCCTTCGGCAACGTGCTGCACATCGACCTTGCGTTCCCGCTCAACGCCACACCCGACATCAAGCGAACCCAGCTGCTGGTCAAGACCAAGTTCAGCTTCTGACGAATGATCGCCTCAGGGCCGAGGGAAGCGGATGCGCACCTCGAGGCCCCGCCCCGAGACCGGAGTGCGCAGCTCGACCGTCGCGCGGTGGCGCTCCGCGATTGCCTTGACGATCGCCAAGCCAAGGCCGCTGCCGTCACGCGACAGGCTCTGCGCCGATTCGCCGCGATGGAAGCGTTCGAACACCCGTTCCCTCTCCGGCTCCGGGATGCCGGGGCCGTCGTCGACCACGCGGATCAGCGGCCGGCCGTCTTCGGTGCACGCCGAGACGTCGACGACACCGCCCGCGGGCGTGTACCGCAGGGCGTTCTCGATCAGGTTCTCGAGCAGCACGCCCAGCTGCGGTTCGTCGCCCACAGCCGGTACGGGTTGCGGCGTGTCCGCACCGAGGTCGAGGCCAGCCTGCTCCGCCTTGACGCTGAGCGCGGCGACCTGCGCACGCACCAGGGCCGCGAGGTCCAGCGGCGCCAGCTTGGTCGCCTCGCCGTCCGGCTCGGTGCGCGCAACCTGGAGCAACTGCTGAACCAAGCGCTGCGAGCGATCGACGCCGCTGTGGAGCTCGGTCAGCGCGCGCTGCCGCTCTCCATCGTCCGTTGTCCGCTCGAGCAACTGCAACTGCAGACGCAAGGCGGTGATCGGCGTTCGCAACTCGTGGGCGGCGTCGGCGAAGAACCGGCGCTGCGCGGTGAAGGCGACGCCAAGTCGCTGCATCAGCCCGTTGATCGAGTTCACGAGCGGCACGATCTCGGCCGGCGCGTCGTCGGTGGAAATGGCGTCCAACGACCCAGCGCTGCGGCGGGCGATGTCGCCCGCCGCCGCATCCAGTGGCTCCAGGCCCCGGCGCAGCGCGAATACGAGCAAAGCCCCGATCAGCAGAACCAGCCCGATCAGCGGCGGAAACACCTTGCCCGCCGACTCACCGGCCATCTCCTTGCGCGACGCCACCCGCTGCGCGGCCTGCGCCACGCCGGCGGGGCGCACGCTCGAATAAACGATCCACTCCTCGCCAGCCACGACGGGGCGCGACAGGCCCTCGGTGGTTGTGAAGGGCAGGTTCACGCGCGGGTCGGACGAGTACACACGCTCGCCTCGCGCCGTCCACGTCAGCGTGACGATCTCGGTGTCTTCGGGCTCGTCAGTCCGCACCGGCAGTTCGAGCGGCGCGTCACCTTCTTCGTGATGACCGGCATGGTGGTAGCTGGCCACCGCCTCGGCCACGTTGCGCAGGTCGCCGTCGAAGACCTCGTTCATCTCCTCGAGCGTGACGAGATAGGTCACGAGCGCCACCAGCAGAGCACCCAGCGACAAGGCACCGAGTATCCAGATCAGCAGCGTACGGCGGATGGATCGCAACGGTTTCGCCCCTGTTTGCCGGTCAGACGTCGGCAATGCGATAGCCGACGCCGCGAACGTTCTTGATCAGGCCGCCGCCGAGCTTCTTGCGGAGGTGATGAAGGTGGACCTCGATCGCGTTGCTTCCCACCTCCTGGCCCCAGCCGTACACCGACTCCTCGAGCTTCTCGCGCGACAGCACCGCGCCCGGCCGCTGGAGCAGCGCCTCCAGCACCGCGAACTCCCGGGCTGACAGATCGACCGGCGCTCCATCGCGCGTCACGGTCTTGCGCAGCGGGTCAAGCATCAGGGGGCCGTGGCTCAGCACCGGAGAACCACTGCCCGCATGGCGGCGCAGCAGCGCGCGGACCCGGGCCACCAGTTCGTCCAGATCGAAAGGCTTGAGCAGGTAGTCGTCAGCGCCTGCGTCGAGCCCGCCGATGCGGTCCTTGACCGTGTCGCGTGCCGAAGCGATCAGCACCGGCATCGAGTTGCCCAGCGCGCGCAGGCTGGCCAGGATGGCCATGCCGTCCTTCTTGGGCAATCCCAGGTCGAGGATCGCCAGGTCGTACACGCCATTGCCCAGGGCCAGTTCGGCGGCGCGTCCGTCGGTCACCCAGTCGACGGCGAATCCGGCCGAACTCAAGCCCTGCCGGACGGCCTTGCCGATCATCGAGTCGTCTTCAATCAGGAGGATGCGCATGTCTCAGACACTTCAAGGGCGGCGCAGACGCCGAAACCAGCCACCGACGGCCGACCGCCACCGGTCATCGTAGTCGAGCAGCCGCGTGAACCCGGCCGCAGCCCGGTGCCGCAACCCGTGCGCCGCCAACGCGCCAGCGAGCGCCACCGGCAGTGCCGCGAAAATGTCGTAGGGGAAGTGAACGCCCAGGTAGACCCGGCTCCACCCAACGGTCAGACCGACGGCGAGCAACGGGAATCCCCACGGTGCAAAGCGCCGCGTCAACAACGCGGACAGCGCCAGACTCCAGAAGACGGTCACATGGTCGCTGGGCAGACCCGGATCGTCGGCATGCGCCAGGTACTGCGTGCCGAGGTGCAACGTGAAGGGCCTGGGTTGCGGCCACGCCAAGGCAACGATCTGTGCCACGGCCAGTGCGAACACGACGGCGAGCAGGATCTCCAGCAGTTCGGCGCGCGCCGAGAGCGAACCGCAGACCCACGCCCAAGCCATGATCACGGGCACGGCCACGATCAGCCACTTTGCCAGCAGCGTGGCGAGCAGAAGCTTGGTCGGCGCCAGACCAGGCCCGGCGTTGAGCAGTTCGAACAGGTGAGTGTTGTCCATGGACCGGCACGCCGCAGGCGTGCGAGCGGTTTGCGACCGGGAGCGGCACACGGGATGCTTTCGGCATCGGACTTAACTCGCACTTAAGCCGGCGCACCCCGTGGTTTGACCGCAACGGCTGGGACCATCGTTCCGACTTGCAAGCGAGCGCCGATGAGTTTTCCAGCGCCGCATGAGCGCATGGCGGGATACACAGGTCGACCGACGAGACCACTGCACAGGCCGGAAGCATGAGCGGCCGGACGACCGAAACGCGGCGCTGCAGAACGCGCAAGATTGCCAGTCACGAAGCCTCGGCGGTGTTCCGACGAAAGATGACAGGCCTGTCATGTTCCCGACAGAGTTCTGTTGATTGCAGCCCCGTAGATTGCGGCCGGTCTCCAAACCCGACGCGGGTTCGGCACCGTCGCGTGTCGGCGCCCCGTCCTGCCGGACCGATCACCATGCAATCCACTGCCCTCATTCTGACCCTTGCCCTGCCCCTGACGCTGGCGCTGGGTACCTACGCGCACGCAGCGCCTGCGGCGTCGGACGCGCCGTTCACTGGCGTCTCGATGAACGTCGCCAAACGGCTCGACGCCCGCACGCCTTCCAACACCCTGATGCAGCCGACGACGCTGTCGGGGGTGCCGATGGCGACGGCAACACGTCACGGCGTTTCGACGCGGTCCGAACGGACATCAGGGCCCGACCGAGCGTTGTCCGGCATCCCGATGGCGTTCGCCAAGCGCCTGTGAACCACGGCCGCCCCCCCGCCTGACCGGCTTCGGAGAGCTCGGCTCAACCAAGCTCGAAGCAGCAGCCCATGCTGAATCGAAAAATGTCGCGGTTTGCCCGGCCAGTACCTGGGGCCGGGCCCGACACTGCCAGTCTAGAATCTGAATCATGCGTCGTTGGGTGTTCGCATTTCTGTTGTTCGTCGTGCCGTTCCAGATGGTCTGGGGCGCGGCGGCACCGTATTGCGCGCACGAAACCGGTGTCTCGACCAAGAAGCACTTCGGCCACCATGAACACAAGCATCAGGCCGATGGCGAAATCGCATCGGCCGCCCAAGATGCTGACGACACTGCGGGCGCATATCACACGGACTGCGAAACCTGCCATCTGGGCTGTTCCGCCTTCATGCCTGCTGCAACCTCCGCTGTCGACGCTCTGCCCCACGGCGACGCCATGAGGCAGCCGGAACCTCGTTACGACTCCCACATTCCGGCCAGCCCCCTGCGCCCGGATCGAGCCCACTCCACCCCCGCCGCGCGATCCGGCGGCGACGTGGTGATGGTCTCGCTCGCGGACTGACTGACGACACCTCCACATCGCCGGCGAATCGCTTCTGTCGTGAGACCAGAAGGATGATTCGATGCGATTCCCTCTCCTGGCGCTGGCCTTCGTGCTGGCTGCCTCGACCGTTCCCGCGAGTGCGCAGACCGCGGGCTCCGGCCCGCTGACGCTTGCCGAGGCGCTGCGGCTGGCCGAAACCGCCAGTCCCGCCGTACGAGCACGCGAGGCCCAGTTGGCGGCCGCCGAAGGCAGCCGCCGCGAAGCCGCGTCACTGCTCTTCAACAACCCCGAACTCAGCGTCGAGCGCACGCGACGCAGTGCCGCGACTCCCGATGGCAACGCCCGCGAGTGGGGCCTGGGCATCGCGCAGCCGATCGAGATCGGGGGCCAACAGGCGCGCCGCCGCGAAGCCGCGTCCGCATCGCTGGAGGTCTTGCGCGCCGAGATCGAAGATGCACGGCGCCAGGCACGCGCCGAAGCGTCTCTGCGATTCCACGCGGTGCTTGCCGCGCAGCGGCGGGTGCGGCTCGAACAACGTTCGGTCGAGCTGTTCGACGGCACCGCGCAGGCGGTCGCCAAGCGGCGCAGCGCCGGCGAGGACACGCGCCTGGACGCCAATGTCGCCCTGATCGAGGCCGAACGCGCCCGCAACGCGCTGGCGGTGTCGCAGGAGCATCTGCAGGACGCCAAGGCCGAGCTCGCCACCGCCCTGCAGTTGCCGCCGTCGGCCGTGCCGGAGGTGGCCGGCGACCTCGGCGTGCCGAATGGCGCGCCCCTGCCCTACGGCCTCGATCAACTGCTGGCATCGGCGCAGGCCTTGCCCAGGCAGCGCGCGCTGGCCGCACGCGAAGACGCTGCCCGGGCCCGGATCGGCGTCGAACGGGCCAGCCGCTACCCGGACGTGACGGTCGGGCTGAACGTCGGCCGCGAGGGTCCTGCCGATGGTCGCGAACGCGTCACGACGCTGACGCTCTCCGTGCCGCTGCCACTCTTCAAGCGCAACGACGCGGCCATCGGCCAGGCCATGAGCGATGCGACGCAGGCAGAGATCGAGCGTGCCGCCGCGACGCGCGACGGCCAAGCCCAGGTGCGCCGCCTCTGGAGCCGCCTGGACAGCCAGCGCGAGCGTGTGGCGCGCCTGCAGCGCGCGATGGTCGCCGCCTCGGCTGACAACCAGCAGCTCGCCGCGAAGTCGCGGCAGGCCGGCCAGATCGGCCTGCTCGACCAGCTGCTCGTCAATCGCCAGGCGCTCGACGCCGAACGCGATCTGAACGACGCGCTGGCCGAATTCCACACCACCCGAATCGAACTCGAAAACGCGGCCGGCTGGTCGCAGGAAGGAAGCGCACGATGATCACGCTGCAAGACGACGCGGGGCGTCCGAAGCGCCTGGCCGGGCTGGCGACGAACGTCGCCCTGGCGCTGGCCGTCGCTCTCTCGCTCGCCGCCTGCGGCAAGGGCGGAGCCAAGGACGAACATGCCGCCGAAGGCGACAAACATGCCGAGCATGCCGGCGAAAAGAAGGATGAGCACAAGGAAGGCGCCGAGGAACTGACCCTCACCGCCGAGGAGGCGGAACGCGCGGGTGTGAAGGTCGAGGCGATCAAGGCCGAAGCGCTCGGCGAGACGATCCAGGTGACCGCGACGATCCGGCCCGACCAGGACCGGCTGGCTCGCGTCGCGCCGCGCATCGAAGGCCGCATCACCTCGGCCCCAGCGAAGCTCGGTGACCGCGTGCGCGCCGGGCAGACGCTGGCCACGCTCGACAGCGTCGATGTCGCCGAGGCCCACGCCACCTGGGTTCAGTCCCAGGCCGAACTGCGCATCGCCGAGGCCGACTTCAAGCGCGCCGAGTCGCTGAATGCCGAGGAGATCATCCCGCGCAAGGACTTCCTGCGCGCCCAGGCCGACCGCGACAAGGCGGCCGCCGCCGTGCGCAACGCCGCCGACCGGCTGCGCCTGCTCGGTGGCGCGCAGGCGGCCAGCGGCAGCGGCGTGGCCGGCTTCGCGGTCACGGCACCCTTCGCCGGCACCGTGATCGAGAAGAAGGTGACGCTGGGCGAGTTGGGCAGCCCGAGCGAGGCGATGTTCACCATCGCCGACCTGAGCCGCGTCTGGATCCAGGCCGACCTGCCCGAGGTCGCGCTGGCCAAGGTCCGCATGGGAGCCAACGCCAAGGTGACGGTGCCGGCCTACCCTGGCGAGACTTTCAGCGGGCGTGTCGGCCACATCGGCGCGATGCTCGACAAGGACACCCGCACGATCGCGGCCCGCATCGAGGTCGCCAATGTGGACGGCCGCCTGAAGCCCGAGATGTTCGCCACCGCGACCATCGAGACGGGCGGCGACAAGCGCGACGTCATCAGCTTGCCGGACGCGGCCATCGTGCTCCTGGAGGGTCAGCCGACCGTCTTCGTCTACGAGCAGGGCGCCTACGAGGCGCGCCAGGTCGAGCCGGGCGAGCGTGTCGGTGGCCGCACGTTGCTCAAATCGGGCATCAAGGCTGGCGACCAGGTCGTCACCTCCGGGGCCTACGCGCTCAAGGCACGCAAGCTGAAATCCCAGCTCGGCCACGGGCATTGAGAAGGACCACGGACCATGCTCAATGCAATCGTTGATGCCAGCCTGCGCTACAAAGTGCTGGTGCTGGTGGCCTTCGCCGTCCTGATCGGTCTCGGGGCCATGGCCTACCGGCAGGTGCCGGTGGACGCCTTCCCCGACGTGACGCCGGCCCAGGTGAACATCTATACCGAGTCCCCCGGCGTCGCCGCCGAGGACATCGAAAAGCTGCTAACCGTTCCGATCGAAGCCGCGATGGCAGGCCTGGCGGACGTGGAAGTCGTCCGCTCGGTGTCGCTGTTCGGCCTGTCCTACGTCGGCGTGTACTTCAAGGACAACGTCGACATCTACTTCGCGCGCCGGCTGGTGGGCGAGAAGCTGCAGGAGGTGAAGGGCCGTTTGCCCGCGGGCTATGGCGAGCCGGAACTCGGCCCCAACAGCTCGGGCCTGGGCCAGGTGTTCTGGTACACGATCGAGGACGCCGACAAGAAGCTCAGCGCGATGGACCTGCGGACGTTGCAGGACTGGACCGTGCGGCTGATCCTTCGCACGGCGGCGGGCGTCGATGACGTGACGACCTGGGGCGGCCTGGAGAAGCAGTACCAGGTGCAGATCGACCCTCGGCGCCTGGTCAAGTACGGGCTGTCCTTCAAGGAGGTGATGGAGCGGCTGGCCGCCAACAACAAGCAGGTCGGCGGCCAGTTCCTCAACATCGGCGTCGAGCAGTATCTGGTGCGCGGGCTGGGCCTGGTGACCAACGCGGCCGACATCGGCACCATCGTCGTGGCCGAGCGCAACGGCTCGCCGATCTACGTGCGCGACATCGCCGACGTGAAGGAGGCACCGGCGGTGCGCTTCGGCGCCGTCACGCGCAACGGCCAGGAGACGGTGCTAGGCATCGCGCTGGCGCGCATCAACGAAAACGCCGCGACGGTGGTCAAGGCGGTCAAGGACAAACTGGCCATCGCGCAAGCCGCGCTGCCCAAGGGCATCGAGCTGAAGGCGGTGTATGACCGCACCGAGATCGTCGACAAGGCGCTGTCGACGTCGACCAACGCGCTGATCGAAGGCTCGATCCTGGTCGCGGTGATCCTGTTCCTCTTTCTTGGAGAGTTCCGCTCCGCGATCGTCGTGATCGTCACGCTGCCTCTGGCGATGCTGTTCGCCTTCATCTGCATGCAGCGCGTCGGCATGTCGGCCAACCTGATGTCGCTGGCCGGTCTGGCGATCGGCATCGGGATGATGGTCGACGGCGCGGTGGTGATGGTCGAAAACGCCTTCCGCCTGCTCTCGCACGCACGCGAGTCGGGCCGGCCGATCAACCGGACGCACGTGGTGCTCGAAGCGGCGCGCGAAGTGGCGAACCCGATCGCCTTCGCGATCATGATCATCATCGTCGTGTTCCTGCCGCTGTTCTCGCTGACGGGGCTGGAAGGCAAGCTGTTCAAGCCGATGGCCCTGACCATCACCTTCGCGATGGCCGGCTCGCTGCTGCTGTCGCTGACGCTGGTGCCGGTGCTGGCGGCGCTGATCCTCAAGCCCAAGGAGGAGAAGGACACCTGGCTTGTACGCGGCGCGAAGAGGCTGTACCTGCCGATGCTGGACTGGGCGCTCGACCGCAAGAAGACGGTGATCGGCGCGGCGGTCGCGCTGCTGGTCGGCGCGCTTGCCCTCTTCCCGCTGCTCGGCAAGGAGTTCATGCCGACGCTGCAGGAGGACGCGATCATGTTCCGCGTCGTTGGCATCCCTTCGACCTCGCTGGACGAATCGATCCGCGTGGCCAACGTGATGGACGCCGCCCTGCGCAAGAAGTACCCGCAGGTGAACTCGGTGCTGGCCACCATCGGCCGTGCCGAGAAGGGCGAGACGGCCGACGTGAACTACATGGAAGTCCTGCTGGACATGAAGCCCAAGGAGGAGTGGCCGACGAAACAGTCGTATGCCGCGCTCGGACGGGAGATGCAGGAGTTCCTCGAAGGCGAGGTACAGACCGCGGTGTTCGGCGCCACCCAGCCGATCCAGATGCGCGTGGAGGAACTGATCTCCGGCGTTCGGGCGACGCTGGCGCTGAAGGTCTATGGCGAGGATCTGGACAAGCTCGAGGAACTGTCCGCGCAGCTCAAGGGTGTGGTCGGCGCCGTGCCCGGCGTGGCGGACCTGTCGGCCGAGGCCAACAAGGGCAAGCCGCAGATGGTCATCAAGGTGGACCGCCAGGCGGCCGCCCGCTATGGCCTGAACGCCGACGACATCCTCGCCATCGTGCAGGCCGGCATCGGCGGCGAATCGGTCTCGACGCTAATCGAAGGCACGCGCCGCTTCGAGATCGCGGTGCGGCTGCCGGAGGAGTTCCGCAACAGCCCGTCGGCCATCGCGGCGATCCCGATCCGCACCTCCGAAGGCGCGATCGTGCCGTTTGCCCAGGTGGCGAAGATCGAGCTCGCCGAGGGCTACACCTTCGTGCGGCGCGAAGCGCTGCAGCGCTACGCGGTGCTGCAGATGGACGTGCAGGGCCGTGACGTGGACAGCTTCGTCAAGGACGCCAACGCAGCGATCGCGGCCAAGGTCAAGATGCCCACCGGCTACTGGGTGGAATGGGGTGGCGCCTTCGAGAACCAGCAGCGCGCGATGGAGCGCCTGGGCATCATCGTGCCGCTGACCATCGGTCTGATCTTCATCCTGCTGTACACGGCGTTCAACTCGGTGCGCCACGCGACGCTGATCATCGCCAACGTGCCGTTCGCGATCATCGGCGGCATCGTCGGGCTCTTCATTACCGGGCAGTACCTGTCGGTGCCGTCGGCAATCGGCTTCATCGCGGTGTTCGGGGTGGCCATGCTCAACGGCATCGTGCTGGTCTCGTTCCTCAACGACCAGCGCAAGCACGGCCTGTCGATCCGCGACGCCGTGCGCCAGGGCGCCGCGCTGCGTCTGCGGCCGGTGCTGATGACGGCGTCGGTGGCGATCCTCGGGCTCGTGCCGATGCTGCTCTCGTCCGGCGTCGGCGCCGAGACCCAGCGCCCGCTCGCCACCGTGGTGATCGGCGGCCTGATCACCTCGACGCTGCTGACGCTGCTGCTGCTGCCGCTCATCTACGAATGGTCCGAGTCGCGCGCCGAAGCAAAGCAGCGCGCGCGCGACGCAGCCGAGGACGCCGATCAACCGCAGGCCATCGCCGCACCGCAACCCACTCAGGAGACGCCATGAAGGAAATCAAGGCCTATGTGCATGCAAGCCGCATCGCCGACGTGATCGCGGCACTCAAGGACAGCCCGGCCTGGGGCGGCGAGCGCGGCGGCCGCCGGCACAACCTGGCCGTCTACGTCGTCAAGGGCTCGCTGCTGGCGTTGGACAGCGATGAGAAGCACTACTCGATGGACCTCGGCGACGAGGTCATCAACGAATACAAGCTGGAACTGCTGTGCGAGGACGGCGAGGTCGAAACCCTCTCGGCCGCACTCATGGCCGCAGCCCGGACCGGCCAGTCCGTCGCGGGCTGGATCACCGTCATCGACGTGGTCAGCGCAACGCCCATTCACTGACACCCACTGCTCATTCAACCCACCAAGGAAGCACCATGAAGCACCTCTTCGCGACCCTCCTGTTTGCCGCCGTCGCTGCGGCGCCTGCCTTCGCCGCCGAAGACCACAAGCCCAAGCATGGCGGCGTCGTCGTCGAAACCAAGGCTGGTGACATGGAACTCGTCGCCAAGGCCGACTCGATCGTCATCCACGTCAGCGACCACGGCAAGGCGATGAAGCTGACCAGCGCCACCGGCAAGGTCACGGTGTTCAACGGCAACGACAAGACAGAGGCGCCGCTGGCGCTGGCCGGCGACAAGCTCGAAGCTAAGGGCAGCTTCAAGGTCGGCGCCGGCACCAAGGTGCTGGCGGACGTGGCATTGAACGGGAAGCCGGCCGTGGCTGCGCGGTTCACGTTGAAGTAGGCCGCGTTCCCCGGCATCGGCACCGAGCTGCTCTGGCGGCGCCCCGCACCATGGACAAGAAGTGATCAGGAGAACCGGATGGTCTCGCGCAGACAACTCTTGCTGGGAGCCCTTGCCTCGTCTGGAGTCTTGACAGGCTGCGCCAGCGCACCCGAACCGCGCCCCGCCGACGGCCGCACCTACTGCATGTCGACGCTGCGCACGAAGCGCACGGTCTGCACACCCGAGCCCGTGCCCTCGGCGGCGGCGGAAGCCGACGCCAAGCGTTTCGAGGCGACGCCCGGCGTGCTCACGGTGTACGTGGTGCGATCCGCCTGGGTGGACGCGGTTCGGCCGCTCACCGTCAGTGTCGATGGGAACTCGCAGTTCGGGACGCTGCCGCGCTCGCTCATCCGGCTCCGCCTGGCGCCCGGCACGCACCAGCTTGCTTTCGAGTGGAACGAGCGGGTTCACGGCTTCGCCGTCACTGGTGAGGCTGGGGAACTGCGCATCGTCGAACTCGCGGGATCGTCGGCGCCACTGGATCGTCCCTACCACTGGTCGGACGCCGATCCCGCCGGAGCGAAGCTGCGCGCGCGCACGACAAGGCTGGTTGCGGACGCGCAATGGACCAGCTCTGCGCCGCGCTGAAAACGGCCCCCGCTCCACTGAACCGAAGGGCATGCACCATGAATCTCCCACGCCGCCGCGCCCTGCTCTTCGCCGTGGGCGGCTCCGCGCTGCTGACGGCAGGCTGCATGACCAAGCCCTTGCGGCCGGCGAACGCCGACGGCACGTACTGCTTCCGCATTGGCAAGAGCTATCGCCCGACGCTGACTTGCACACCAGCGCCGATCCCTTCGGAATCGATCGAGGCCGATGCGAAGCGCTTTGAACCCGCACCCGGCAAGCTGACGGTCTATCTGGTTCGCAAACGCTGGGGCGATGCGAAGAACCTGGTGAGGATCAACAGCGGTGGTGCATCGGCAGTCGATACGGTGCCTGAATCCTTCGCACGCTGGCGCTTGCCTGCAGGCAGTCACCGCCTCGCGGTCACGTGGTCGGAGGGCTCTGCCACCCTGGACATCGCCGGCGCCGCCGGGGAAGTGGTTTTTGTCGAGGTGATCGGCAGCGTCTGGGCGTGGGGCAGCACCTACCGACTCGAACGCAGCGATGCCGCGGAGCTCCGCCAACGTGCGATGTCGCTGCGGCTCGTGGCCGATGTCGGATGAGGAACGGCGCGTCGGGCGGCTGTCGGTTGCGTTCCCGCAGTCCCTTCGATTTCCGTTCGAGGACCTGGCATGGGCCGAAAGTATCTCGACACCGCCCTGGCCCAGACGATCGCCTGGCTCTGGCTGGGCTTTCTCGTCGCCGGTGTCGTGGCGTGGTTTGCCTACCGGTACTGGCGCAAGCGCCATCCGCCCCCGGTCCCCGAGCCCGAGCGCAGCTACAGCCAGCGCCTGGAACAGCGACTCGCGAAGAACCAGGGCGCCGCGAAGCGCAAGCGGCGAGGCGGCTCCGCCAAGAGCCGTCCACGCCGCCACGGATGAGGCCCGATGCTCAGCCGCCGGCCGTCAGTTCCATGCGTGCCCGGCGCTGTTCGGGCGACTCGTTGCGCATCTCGTCGATGACCTGTTGGCGCGTCTTGGCGGGGCCGGCGTTCTTGATCGGCAGGGGCGCACCGCGCTGGATCAGTGCCAGCGTGCCGTCCTTGCGCGCGGCCTCAAGTTTGGCCAGCACTTCGGCGCGTGCCTTGCCGTTCGTGGCGTGATCCGGGTGGTACGTGAACCCCGCCTCGCCGCCGGCGGCGTGATAGATCGAGGCAGCCTGCGCCAGCCCGGGCAGCGCGAGGGTGGAGATGACGGTGACGGTGGCGAGGGCGAACTTGTCGAAGCGCATGGTGTCTATTCCTTGGCTGGTAGTTCCCGCGAGCAACCTGCCGCGGGATGCCTGACGGCATGACCGCCAATCTAGAAACCGCGCACTAACAGAAACGGGTCGAACCGATGACAGTTTGGACAGGCTGGCCACGCAGCCGCATCACGGTCCTGCGCGCATGAAGCTGCTGGTGATCGACGACGAGGTCAAGCTGGCCGAGTACCTGCGCAAGGGACTGACCGAGGAAGGCTTCGTGGTGGACCTTGCCCACAACGGCGTCGATGGTCTGCACCTCGCGATGGAGTCCGACTACGAACTGATCGTGCTTGACGGCATGCTGCCGGGCATCGATGGCCTGGGCCTGCTCGCGGCGCTGCGGCAGAGCAAGCAGACGCCGGTGCTGATGCTGACGGCCCGCGTGCGCGTCGAGGATCGGGTGCGCGGGCTGCAGGGCGGCGCCGACGACTACCTCGTCAAGCCCTTCGCCTTCTCAGAACTGCTGGCGCGCATCCAGGTGCTGCTGCGCCGCGCACGCCCTGCCCGCGCCACCGAAGGCGCGACCGTGCTCGGGTTGGCTGATCTCGAGATCGACCTGATCCGCCGCAAGGCGGTCCGGGCCGGACGCAGGCTCGAACTCACCGCGCAGGAGTTCGGCCTGCTCGCGCTGTTCGTGCGCCGGCAGGGCGAGGTGCTGTCGCGCACCGAGATCGCCGAGCAGGTGTGGGACATGAACTTCGACAGCGCGACGAACGTCATCGACGTCGCCATCCGCCGCCTGCGCAACAAGCTCGATGCCCCCTTCGAGCGCACCTTGCTGCACACCGTGCGTGGCATGGGCTACGTGCTGGAGTCGCGCGACGAATGAGCCGCAGCCGCATCGGGTCGCTCGGCCGCCGGCTGTCTTACTGGCTGGCCCTGCAGAGCCTGGCCGGCCTGGTCGTGGTCTGCGCGGCGGTTTACGGCGCCACGCATCTGGGCTTCCAGGCCCGCCAGTCGGAGGAACTGGTGCAGAAGCAGGTTCAGCTTCGGCATCTGCTCGCGGAGTCGTCGCACGACGGTGACGTGGTCACGCTGAAGCACAAGCTCGACGACTTCTTCATCGGCCATCCCGACATGGCTCTGGCCTTGACGCGCGCCACCGATGGATCGGAGTTCTATCGACGCTCCTCGCCCGTAGCGCCAGGCGACGTGCGCGTCGCACGGTTCGCACTGCCCGCGCCGGCGCCGGAGCAAAGCTCGCTCGATGCCGTACTGGCGCTTGACATCCGCGAAGACGCCGCGCTGTTGCGCCGCATCGGCTTCACGCTCGCGGTGGCCGCGCTCGCCGGCGCGCTGCTCGTGTCGGCCGGCGGCTTCCTGCTCGTGCGCCTGGGCCTGCGCCCACTGCGCGATCTGGTGAACCAGACCCGGCAGCTCGCGGCCGACACGCTGCACCGCCGCCTGGACGGCTCGGCCCAGCCGGAAGAGCTCGAGCCCCTGATCGCGCAATTCAACGACTTGCTCGGCAGGCTGGAAATGGCCTATGCGCAACTGGAGGGCTTCAACGCCGACGTGGCCCACGAGCTGTGCACGCCGCTGGCGACGCTGATCGGCAGCACCGAGTTGGCCTTGCGCAAGGCCCGCGATGCCGGCGAACTGCGCGATGTGCTCGGCTCGAACCTGGAGGAACTGCAGCGCGTCGCCGGCATCGTGCACGACATGCTGTTCCTGTCGCAGGCCGATCGCGGTGCCTCGGCGCGACGCGTCCCGACGCCGAGCCTGGCCGCGTTGGCGCGACAGGTGTGCAACTACCACGAGGCAGCACTCGTCGATGCTGGCCTGGCGCTGGAGATCGTCGGCGACGCCGAGGGCAGCTTCGACGCCCCGTTGCTGCAACGCGCCCTGTCCAACCTGATCGGCAACGCCACGCGCTACGCGCGGCGCGGATCGACCGTGCGCGTGGAGATCGCTGGCGACCCGGCAGGCGAGGTGCAACTGAAGGTGGTGAACGACGGCGTCACCATCGGGCCCGACGATCTTCCGCGCTTGTTCGATCGCTTCTACCGCGGCGACTCCGCGCGCAGCGACGCCGATCGCAACCACGGGCTCGGACTGTCCATCGTTGCAGCCATCGCGCGCATGCACGGAGGGCGGCCCTTGGCAACGTCGTCGGGCGGGATTTCGTCGATCGGCATGAGCTTGCGGGACGCGGCATCCAACGAGCCCGCCTTGTCGACGCCAGCCGCCGCTGCCGCAGCAACAACCGTCTCTCCGGGGCATTGAACGCCGCAGCCCGATCCGGCATCCAAGTGCCGATGCTCGGCTGCCAAATCGGACTGGCCGGAGTTGAGGAGTCTGCGATGCCATGCTCAGCGCGCCTGCTGTCCGTCGCCGTGCTTGCCTGCATGGCGGAGGCCAGTCCGGCGCAGCGGCAACTCGTCGAGGTGACGCTGCCGAACGACCGCCCCCTGGTCCGCCAGTTGACGGCGCCACCGGGCGAGTTCATCGAGCTGTGCACCAGGCTGCGGCCCGGACGAGCGCTCGACTGGGCCTTCGAATCCGAAGCGCCCGTCGCATTCAACACCCACTTCCACGAGGGCGGCGCAGTGAAGTACCCGGAAAGCCTCTCGGCGATCATGGCGGCAAGGGGCCGCCTCGCGCCGAGCGCGAGCCATGACTACTGCTGGTTGTGGTCCAACCCTGGTGCCGAGCCCGTGAACATCCAGGTGCGGATCACCCCTTGAACCGTCGACTTTTCAGGGCGTACCAGCCTTCTTGAGCTCCTGCTCGACGAGCGCCTTCAACTGCGCCTCGCCGAACTCACGCAGCGGTGTGCCGTTGACGAAGAAGCCGGGCGTCCGGTCGACCTTCAGCGCTTGCATGTCGGCAACGTCCTGCCGCAACACCTGGGCCACGGCCGGGCCGTCGGCATCCGCCCTGGCCTTCACGATGTCGAGTCCGATATCACCGATGAGGTCCCAGATCATCTGCGGCTGCGGGCGATCATGCGCGGCCCACTGCGGCTGTGCAGCCAGGGCGCGCTCGAGCGCCTCCCAGTACTTGCCCTGCTGCCGCGCCGCCTCGAGGATCTTGACTGCCGTGTCGGACCCGTGGTGCAGCGGTGCATAGCGCACCACCAGCCTGACCTGGCCGAAGCTCGCGTTGACCATCTGCTTGACGATCGGATAGAAGGCTCGGCAGGTCTCGCAGGACGGATCGAAGAACTCGACGATCGTCACCTTGGCCGCCGGATTGCCGAAGACGGGCGAGTGCGGCCTGACCAGTGCATCGCTGTTCGCCTGCGCCGCCTGCTTCACTTCCTGGTTCGAGCGGTTCGTGAAGACCACGACGCCGGCCACGAAAGCCAGAACCACCGCCGCGACGGTGCCCAGCACGACCCACTTCCTGCTCATGTTCTTGCCCTTCTTCTTGCCACCCACAACGCAACCAGGATTCCCGTGAACGCCGCCAGCGACAGCAAGGGAATCGGCATCACGCCGGCCACCTGGACGTCGGCGTCGGCGCAGGACGATCCCTTGCCGCACGGCACCAGCCCTTCGGACACCACGCCCCAGAAGACCAGCAGGTGGTAGGCGGCGATCCCCCATCCCACGCCGGCCAGCGGCAGTGCGTAGCGAACACTGCGCATATCCGACGCGAACAGGCCCATGCCGAGCACCAGCACCAGCGGGAACATCGCGATGCGCTGGTACCAGCACAGCACGCAGGGTGTCTTGCCCATCACCTCGCCCAGGAACAACGCGCCGGCCGTGGCCAGCAGCGCCAGCAGCCAGGCCAGGAACAGCGGCGTCCAGAACGCGGCGTTCCGGCTGTTGCCATGCCGGGCAACCGGCTGTTCTTCGCTCATCGTGTCGGTGGCGCGAAGCCAGCCGTCGCCTTCACCTCGACCTTTGACACGCTGCCGTCGGCCGCCGTGAACGAGAGCGTCAGGGGCACGCGCTCGCCCGCCTTGAGCTGCTTCTTCAGGTCCATCATCATGACGTGCAGGCCGCCCGACTTCAGCTCGATGGTCTGGCCGGCCTTCAAGGGCACACGATCGGCGGGTCGCATCCGCATGATGTCCTTGTCCAGCCACATCTCGTGCACTTCGACGATGTCGGCGACCGGCGAACTGGCGCCCGTCAGCACGACGTCCTTCTGGGCGGTCAGCCGCATGAAGGCGCCGGTGGCCGACTGGTTCGGCACGGTGGCGCGCGCCCAGGCGCCATCGACGGTCACCTGCGCATGGACCGCCGACGCCGCACCCGCAGCCAGCAGCGCAGCGAGGCAGCGGGACAACACACGCTTCGGGAGAAGAAAGCTCATCTCGACATTCTCGCCCCGGGATCCGTTGGAGGCGCTTGCGGACTCACGTCGCACCTCCTCGGCCGGCTTCGTGCGAATCGCCCCTTGGCCGGAACGAGGCCAGCACGAGCAGCGCGGCGCTGCCGACGATGAAGATGTCCGCCAGGTTGAAGGCGGGCCAGTGCATGTCGCGCCAATGCAGGTCGAGGTAGTCGACCACGGCGCCGATGCGCAGCCGGTCGACGACATTGCCGAGCGCGCCGCCGATCAGGCCCACGTAGGCAGCCGTTTCGAGTCGGCTGCGAACGCCGCGCCACAGCAGCACGGCGAGCGCAACACTGACGGCCAGGCCGACCGCGGTGAGCGCGTGGCGCTGCCAGCCGCCCGCGTCGGCGAGGAACGAGAACGAGGCGCCGGGGTTGAGGACATGGACAAGATTGAACCAGGCGGTGACGGTGATGCCTTCGCCGAGCGACAGATTCGCGGCGACCACCCACTTGATGCCCTGATCCAGCACGAGGAGCAAGGCGGCGACGCCCATCAGCAGCCACCAGCAGCCCCGCAACGCCGCGGCCGCCGCGCGTGGTTCGACAAGGCCGACGGATGCGGGCGTCATCGGTCGCGGTCCTCGATCAGCCGCTCGAGATCGGGCGGGATTGCCATCGGCTTGAACGCACTGACGTTCGAACCGCCTGTGTTGCCGATCGGCAGGCGGCCGACCAGATGGCCCACCGGCACCAACGCGATGCGCATCAACTGGCCCGTCACTTCGCGCCGGTCGCCTGCCGCCCAGCCGATCCGAAGCATCTGCCAGTGCACCCGCACATGCGGCACGAAGTCGAGTTGCCCGAGCACATGCGCGCGCTCGAGGGCCGCGAACGCGCTCTTGGCGTCGCCGGCGGACCGGTGCCGGGCAGCCTCGGCCATTGCGGCCTCGAAGGCCTCGATCCGCCGTGATCCTGTCGTTGTCGTCACTTGACCTCCCCCTTCTTCAACAAGCGCAGGCCGTTCAGCACGACCAGCAGGCTCGCGCCCATGTCGGCAAACACCGCCATCCACATCGACGCGTTGCCGAACACCGCCAGCACCAGGAACACCGCCTTGATGCCCAGCGCCAGCGTGATGTTCTGCCACAGCACGGCATGTGTGGACCGCGACAGCCGCACCGTCTCGGCGATGCGGCGCAGATCGTCGTTCATCACCACCACGTCGGCCGCTTCCATCGCGGTGTCGGTGCCGGCGGCGCCCATCGCCACCCCGATGTCGGCCTGCGCCAGCGCCGGCGCGTCGTTGATGCCGTCACCGGTCATCGCGGTCAGGCCATGTTCTGCCTGCAATGCCTTGATCGCTTCGAGTTTGTCCTCGGGCAGCAGGTTCCCGCGTGCTACGTCGATCCCGGCCTCGTGCGCAATGGCGGTGGCCGTGGCCTGGTTGTCGCCGGTCAGCATCACCGGCGTGATGCCGAGTGCCTTGAGCGATGCCACCGCATCGCGCGACGACGGCTTGATCGTGTCGGCAACAGCGAACAAGGCGACGGGGCCTGCGTCGGAGGCCAGCAGGCTGACGGTGCGACCCGCTTCCTCGTGCGTGCGCAAGGTGGCCTCGAGCGCCGGGGAGCGTTGGCCACGCTCCTCGATCAGCCGGTGGTTGCCGAGCACGTAGACGGTTCCGCCGATGTCGGCCTGGACCCCGCGACCGGCGATGGCCTTGAAGTCCTTCGCTTCGACGCTGTTGGGGCGCAGGCCCGCAGCGATGGCACGGGATACCGGGTGGTCGGAGTGCCCTGCCAGCGCCGCGGCGATGTGCTCGGCGGCGGCAGCATCGGTCCCCGGACCGAGCACCTCCCAGGCCACCAGCTTCGGCTTGCCCTCGGTGATCGTGCCGGTCTTGTCCAGCGCGATGGCCTTGAGCTTGCGCGCCTCTTCCAGATAGATCCCGCCCTTGATCAGAATGCCGCGCCGCGCGGCGGCCGCCAGGCCGCTGACGATCGTCACGGGAGTCGAGATCACCAGCGCGCAGGGGCAGGCGATGACCAGCAGCACCAGCGCCTTGTAGACCGCCTGCATCCAGGTCCAGCCGAGCAGCCAGGGGCCGAGCAGCGCCACGGCCAGCGCGATGACGAAGACCGCCGGCGTGTAGACGGCAGCGAAGCGGTCGACGAAGCCCTGCGTGGGCGCGCGCGTGCCCTGCGCTTGCTCCACGGCGTGGATGATGCGCGCCAGCGTCGAGTTCGACGCCAGCGCGTTGACCTCGAACTCGAAGGTGCCAGTCTCGTTGATCGTGCCGGCGAACACTGGATCGCCGACCGCCTTGTCCACCGGGATGCTCTCGCCGGTGACCGGCGCCTGGTTGATGCTGGAACTGCCGGCGGACACCACGCCGTCCATCGGCACGCGCTCGCCAGGCCGCACCCGCGCGACGGCGCCCAGCGCCACCGACGCGACCGGCACGGTCGCCCAGCTGCCGTCGGCCTGCCGCACCGAGGCTTCCTCGGGCGCCATGGCCAGCAAGCCCTTGATCGCGTTGCGGGCGCGATCGACCGCACGCGCCTCGATCGCCTCCGCAATGGCGTAGAGCGCCATCACCATGGCGGCCTCCGGCCACTGGCCGATGGCGAACGCGCCCGTGACGGCCACGGTCATCAGGGCATTGATGTTCAACCGCCCACGGCGCAGCGCGGTCAGGCCCTTCTTGTAGACGTCGAACCCGGCCAGCCAGATCGCCGCGGCCGCCACGGCGAGGCCCGCGGCCTTCCAGACCTGCGTGTCCGGGGCGAAGAAGCCGAGCACCTCCGCGCCGAGGGCCAGCAGCAGGGCACCACCGAGCCGCCACGCCCCTTCCGATCCGGCGCCGTGCTCATGGTCCTCCGATTCGGTTCTCGCTTCGCCGGTCGAGCCAGCGCCCTTCTCCGACACCGGCTGCGGATCGAAGCCGGCCTTGCGGATCGCGGCCACGGCCTGTTCGACGGACGCAAGCGGCGCGTCGATGGCCAGCGTGCGCTGACCGAGGTGAAAGCTCATCGCGCGAATGTCGGCGATGTGCTCGACCGCGCGTCGGATCTCCGACTCCTCGCTGGCACAGTCCATCGTCGGCACACGGAACCGGGCCCAACCGGCGGGTGTGGCGGCGCCCGCCGACGCTGGCGCGGCGCAGGCGGGCCCGTGGCAGGCGCCGCAGGCGTCGGCGGGCTCGCTGGCGGCAGCGGATTTGGCGTGGGTATGGGTGGTGCTCACGGGTGCGTTCCTTGACTCATGGCCGCCATTGAAAACCCTGAAGTCGGTGTAGAGTCAAGGCCCTCGATCCACCACGGAAAAGACGATGCGCATCGGCGATCTGGCGGAATCGACCGGCACGGCGGTCGAGACCATTCGCTTCTACGAGCGTGAGGGCCTGATTCCCGCGGCGCAGCGCGCCGACAACAACTACCGCGTGTACACGGCTGCCCACGCTGAGCGGCTGGCGTTCATCCGCCATTGCCGCAACCTGGACATGACGCTGGACGAGATTCGGACGCTGTTGCGGCTGCGTGATGCGCCCTCGCAGGACTGCGGCGAGGTCAACGCACTGCTCGACGAGCACATCGGACACGTCACCCACCGCATCCACGAACTGCGGACGCTGCAAAAGGAGCTAAAGGCCCTGCGCGCAAGGTGCGGCACGCCGCATGCGATCGAGCAGTGCGGCATCCTCAACGAGCTCGACACCGCGGCCGCCCAGTCGACCTCCGCGTCACCACATCGCCACATCCGCGGTACGCACTGAGCCCCAGCCGCGGCGAACATGACGAAGCTGTCATGTTCCCGTTCAGCGGCTGTTGGAAAGCGGTTTCTACAGTCCCTTTCGATGCCAGCCCAGTGCGTGATCGCGCGCCGCCGGCACCCCTCCCACATCGAAAGGACTGAACATGCAATCGACCCATCGACTCCGCACCGCTGCTCTCGTTGCCTTGGGCGTGCTTCCCCTCGCGGGCTTCGCCGCCAACGGCAACACGTTCATGAACGGTCAGTCGATCTATGGGCAGCCGGCGGCGCAGGGTGCGCCGGTCCGCGTTGTCGACCTGGCGTCCACCGACCGGCTCAACGTCGCCTATGGCGAGAGCGTGACCTTCCGGAGCGGCACCAAGCAGTTCTCGTGGACCGTCGACGGGCTCGACCGCAGGTCCGTCGATGTGAACCAGATCGCGCCGGCAGGCTTTGCCGGGAAGCCCGTGGTCGTGTACGTCGGCCGCAACCCGTCGAATCGCCGATAAGCAGCGCTACGCAACGCTCAGACCAGTTCCTGCACCAGACTCGCCATGGTGGGCCTGGCACGCGGAAACTGCTCGCGCACCGCGCTGCGTTCGCTGATGCCCAGCACCAGGCCGACCTGCTCCTCATCGGCGCCGCGGTCGTACAGGCGCGCCACCACCGTGCGGCGGATCGACAGCGGTGTCGCCCACTCCAATTCCGCATAGCGGAACAGCTTGCGGTAGGTCTCGAGGATCGGGCGGCAGAGGCAGCGCCGCCGACCCTCGGCGCCGTACTGCGTGATGCGGAAGCCCTCGCCCGTCGCACTCAGGAACAAGGGTCCGTCCGGATCGAGACCTCGGTAGGCGCCGCCGTCCGCGATGCCATGGCCCCGAGCCACTCGTTCCGCGAGGTAGGCGTCCAGTGCGTCGTCCAACTTCCGGCTGGCGAAGTAGAGCGGTCTTGACTTCCCGGAAATGCTGGCGCTCGCCGGCAGTTCCGACTCTCGGCGTACCTCGCCACCGGCCTGCAGGTAGTCACGCACGCGCAGCCGCACGATCTCCAGCGGGCGCGCGCCGGTGACGAACAGCGTGTAGAACAAGGCCACGTCGCGCGCGGGCTGGGCGCTGCGGCCACGGATGCGCAACACCGCCCGGGCGATCTCGTCCGCGCTCACGACCCGGTCCCCTTTCGGAGCGTGGCCCGCGGCAGGCTCGAACCGCTCCAGGGCATGCAGGATAGCCTCGCGCCGCTCGCGCAGGCGCCGCACGAAAGCGGTGGCACCGTCGTTCATGCCCTCGATGCCCACCTCCCTGCACAGGCGGATCGCCACCGCCTTGACGCGCCGCTCCACGGCGGTGCGCGTGATACCGAAATCCGCGGCCACTGATTCGTAGGTGCGGCCGTCGATCACCGCACGCAGCATGGCCACCGCCTGTATCGCGGCGGCCCCCGTGGAACCTGGTTCATCGTCTTCCATGGCATGCCCTCCGACTGCTGTCGACCATGTCCATCGTTCCCAAGAGATCCCTGCGCGGACAGCCAAAACCACGCGGCCCGGCCAGAGGTATCGGCACTGGCTCATTCAACGGCGACCGCTGTCCATCAATCTCCAATGGCAAGCAATTAGCGGTTTAGTTACCGGGTGCAACCCGAGCGCGCACACCGCGCCGTTTCCTGCGCCAATATCAACGAGCCACTCCATGGGAACGTCGGTATCGAAATGCTAGGTTGAAGGCGCCGCGGCCGATCGGCGTTTAGGGAGTTTCGTCGGCACGCAGAAACGCTGAACAGGGGGCAAGAAGAATGCTCGATCGCGATCAGCTGGAAACCTTCGCGACGGTGGCCGAGGCGCAGAGCTTCGAACGCGCCGCCGCATTGCTCAACATCACGCGTGGGGCGGTGTCACAGCGCATCAAGGCCCTCGAGGAGTCGTTGACGACGGTGCTGCTGGTGCGCGAGAAGCCCGTCGTGCCGACTGCCGCGGGCGAGGTCCTGCTGCGCCACGTCAAGGCGCTCCGTCTGCTCGAAGGCGCGACGCTGAACGAACTGAAACCCCAGACAGGCCCGCATGTGCCCGTGCCGCTGGCCATCGCGGTCAATGCCGACTCGCTCGCGACCTGGTTTCCGCGCGCCTTGTGGGAGTTGCTGCTGCGCCGGCAGGTGGCGCTGGAGATCGTCACCGACGACCAGGACCACACGTCGGGCCGGCTGGCACGCGGCGAGGTCATCGGCTGCGTCTCGACCGACGCCAAGCCCGCGGGCGGCTTTCTGGCCGAATGCCTGGGCGCGATGGAGTACCGCTGCTACGCCACGCCGGCCTTTGCGGCCGAATACTTTCCGAACGGACTGAACGTGCAGGCAGTTCTCGTAGCGCCGGCCATCCTGTTCAACCGGAAGGATTCACTGCACGACGACTTCCTCAAGCGGCGCTTCGGCTTCGCCGTGGACCGCTACCCGCGCCACTACCTGCCCTCGCCAATGATCCTGATGGAGGGCGTGGCCGCCGGGATCGGCTATGGGTTGGTGCCAAGCCTGCAGGCCGCTGCGGCGGCCGGGCGCGGCGAACTCGTTGACCTCGCGCCCGATGAGCCTGTGCTCGTCAACCTGCACTGGCATCACTGGGAACTGGAGCCGCCTCTGTCGCGCGAGATCACGAACCTGGTCGTCGGCCATGCACATTCCCAACTGCTGCCGCGCGCGGCGCAGGAGCCGCCTGAGGCGGCAGCTTCAGCGCCGAAGGCCACCGATGCCGATTGACCTGGCCCCACCCATCGCGCAGATCAGGCCTACGATGGCCGACACACCGAGTCCTCCGATCAGCGACACGGTGTCGGCGTCGCCCTTGATCCAGCCGGTCCACCCTGCCAGGTAGACAGCCCCCGACGCGGCCAATCCAGATCCCATCACGAGGCCTGCCTGCCCCGCTGGAAGGGTCGCTCCGCGCAACAGCAGAACGAACAGCCACCCGACACTGGCGAGATAGACCACGTTCACCGACACCATGGTCTCGACGATGCCCTGCCCGCGCGCGGCCAGCAGCCCACCGGCGGCGAGCGCGGCCATCGACCAGCCTACGTGGTTCGTGTCGCGCGCGCCGGGCACCGCAGCCGCCATCGCGCTGGCCATGGCACGCACGATCGCCGCGCCCGAACCCAGCGCCGCCGTCGACAGCGCGGCAAGCAGCAGTGCTTGCGATCCCGGCCACAGCCCATCCGCCGCGCGCCCCAGCGCAAACGGGATCACCTGTTTCGCGTCCGGCAGCCCGTCCAGTTCGCCCGAGCCTCGCAGCGCCAGCACCAAGGCCGGCGGCAGGAAGGCGACGGCGATCAGGATGACGCCGGCGAGCGTGCAGCCTGCGGCAGCGACCAGCGGACGGCGCGCAGCCAGCACGAACTGGTGGTAGTCCGCGCCCAGGCACACGAGCAGCCCGACCGCCATCACGATGGACACCAGCCGGGACGTGCTGAACCCGCCGAGGTCGCTCACGAACCGTGGTGCCGCCTGCGCGTACAGCGCCAGGCCGCCCGCATCGGCCAGCGCGTAGAGCAGCACCAGCGCGCTCGCCATCAGGCAGGCGGCGAACAGGCGCGATGCGACACGCAGGTCGAGCCTGGATGCGCCGAGGATCAGCGCCAGCACCAGCGCCTGGGACAAGTACCCAGGCAGGCCGATCACTCGCGCAATGGCGACGCCGCCCGCGATCTGGGCCGCCAGGACACCGCTCATCCAAACCAGGGACAGAAACGCGACGGCGCGCTGGATCGGCTGGCCGAAGGCCTGCCCGAACAGTTCCCAGACCGGTACACCGAGCTTCCACAGCCTGCCCGCGAAGGTGGCAAGCGCAAGCATGCCCAGCGCGGTCGCCACACCGTACAGACCGCCCGCCATGCCGTGCGACAGCGCCATCTCGCCCGACCCGAACAGGAAGCCGATGCCGTAGCTCGCCGACACCAGCAGGGCTGCCACGTGCAGCGTGCCGAGCACCCGCGTCGTCATGATCTGGCCCCCTGCTCCCAGGCCCGCACGACCGCGGCGGGACCGGTGAAATACGCGTCACAGACCGTCCCGTGCTCCCGGTACGCAGGCAGGCGCCGGAAGAGCGCATGCGCTCGCGGCAGGTGGTAGTAGGGAACGGCCGGCAGCAGGTGATGGGTCAGGTGGTAGCCGTTGTTGCGCGGGTGGATCAGCCAGCGCGCGGGGCCGCGCACCGCCATGTCGCGCGTGAAGCTCAGGATGCCGCCCGGCCGCAGGCCGAAGTGGTCGCACATCTCGCGCAGTGTCGTGATCAGGTGAAAGACCGTGGCCCGCGCCAGCAGCCACAGCCCGACAAACGTCAGCGTGAACTGCGCGCCCGTGAACTCGACCAGCAGCGTCAGCGCCCCGAACCACCAGGCCACGATCCCGGCCCGGGCCGACCATGGCACGCCCACGGCCCCGAGGTGCCCGAGGAGGTTGCCCCACCAGGCTCGCAGCGAGAAGACCTGGCGCAGATAGCTCGACAGCCAATGGCGCGGCAGCGCTTCCGGCGGATCGATCAGGTCGGGATCACCCCCTGCGGCGCCGAGCCGCATGTGGTGCTTGAAGTGGTCCGCTCGATAGCTCTCGAGCGACGCGAACACCAAAGGCGCGACGAGCAGCCCCGCGACGGCATCGTTCACGCGCAGCGTTCGGCAGAGGTTGCGATGACCGGCATCGTGCAGGATGTTGCCCAGGGCGCGCTGCCGGTTCGCAACGACGAGCAGCGCCAGCGGCAACGTCTCGAGCCCGATCCACGCCACCGCCGCCGTCGCGGCCAGGATGGCAGCCCAATCGAAGGCAACGTCGCCGAGTGGCCGCGCCCAGTTCAGCCGCAGCAGCTCGCGGTGCGCGCCGCCGTCTCGCTGCAACTGCGCGCGCAACGCCGACTGGTCCCCGAGGACTTCCGAATGCGTCAACATGTCCGGAAACTCCTTCCCCGGGCGGCAACGCATCGCGCGCCCCACCGGCTTCGCGCCAGTGGAAACGCTTCTGCAAAGGCCCGGGTATCGACGCTAGCAGCGCGTCGCGCCGCTTGGGCGACGTTTAGCAACTTTGGCCCTCGGTGAGCTTCGCTAAACCGCGCTGTCGAACCGCGAGAAGCCTCGCCGAGTCCTCATAATCAGTTACAGAAACCAGCCTTCCCACACACGCAAAGGAGAGCCCCGGATGAGTGGCGAACGCGACCTCGATACCCTGCGGCGCGAGATGGCCCCGCAGTTGCACCCCGAGACCTTCGTCTACTGCAGTTTTCCGGACTTCCGCATCCCACCCGGCCTGGAGCCGATCTGCACCTTTCGCGAGGCCGAGGGAGTCACCGCGATCGTCGAGAAAGCCCAGGCCGAAGACTCGGCCGTGCCCTACGTCTTCGAGTCGCACCTCATCACCCTCACGGTGCATTCGGCACTCGACGCCGTGGGTTTCATCGCGACGCTGGCCGGCCGGCTGGCGGACGCCGACATCCCCTGCAACGTCGTCGCGGGCTACCACCACGATCACCTGTTCGTGCCGACGCGTCACTCGCAGCAGGCACTGAAGGTGCTGGCGTCGATTTCAGCACCGCCGCGCCCCTCGGCGCGGCCCGCCGTCTAGCTGCCGCCCTGCTCGGTGATCCAGCGCCGCACATCTTCGGCGCGCCAGGCCGTGACCCCTGCCGACAGCTTCACCGGGCTCGGAAACGAGCGCGCACGGACCTGACGCCACAACGTGGACTTGGAGATCGGCACGAACGCGAGCACCTGACGCTGGCGCAGAAAGCCCGTGTCGGGCAAGCAGGGTGAGGGCTTGGTGGCCGCGCCGGACTCGGTCGCGCGCGAGGGCGCGGCGGCAGCGGCGCTGCCGGGCAAGGAGGTTCGCATGGGCATGTTCGGTCTCCGCGGCGGACGGCTCCGCCGGAAGGCATGACCAGCTCGTTGCGGCAGCGAAGGGTCACGGTCGGATCGCTGCGGACAGGAACGCGAAGACTCCAGGTCCACCGCCAGTGCGTTCCCAGCTGGCGGTTCATGCGAACCGGCGCTGATGCCCGGCCCTGAAAAGGTGGTTGCTGATGGCGGGATGCCAGCGTTGCCGCTGGTCGCCTCAAGCGGAGTCAAGGCAGGTGTCGACTGCGACGCCATCGACCTTCGATGGGAGAAGCGCTGCAACCCGCGGAGCCGCCATGCGCCTGCGTGAGACCGTAGCGCCGGCGATCAGTGAACGCACGTCGAGCGAAGCACGCGCCTGCGAAACGGCGGCCTTGCGCGGGCGCTACATGGTGGCGACTCGCTGCGCCGGGGTTTCATCGTTCTCGCCGTCGCCAGATGCGCCGGCCTCGGCCACCGGCGCGGCGGGCGGCAAGGCGGAGATCGCCGCGTCTTCGCCGGTCAAGACACTCACGCCATCAGGTGTCGTCTCTTCGACCGAATGCTCCTGCCCCTCGATCTCGACCTCCGGTGCGTTCATCCGCCGCCGCAATCCCGACGCGAAGTTGCGTGCCGCGGTGGCAACGCCGCGCACCTGGCGCTTTACCAACGCCCGTTGCTTGTCGACCTCGCGCGTCGTGATGACCTCGTGGATCTCCAGCGTCTGCAGCAAGGGCATCAGCTGGTCGAGCTTGCCGAGCAGTTCCAGATACCGCCGGCCGCTCGACGACAGCACGCCCACCTCGATCTCCAGCGCTCTGTTGTCGTAGGTCGCCACCCGCGTGATCCCGTGCGCCTTGAAGAGCGCTTCGGCGCCGTCTATGGCGCGGTCCAGCGCTGCGGAAACGGCATCCAGGCGCTCGCGCAGCGCGGTCTCGACGCGCGCAACGTCCTCGGGGTCCAGGCGCGTACGTGCGATCACCGAGATGAAGTGCGCGTTGAGCTGCAGCGTGGCGAACATGCGCACGAACAGGCGCTTGCCCTCGGCGCTGGTGAAGCAGGCCGGCATCTTCACGCTCGCCGCCTCGACGCGCCGATAGTCGACCTTGGCCTCGCGCGCGAGGATGCGCTCGTTGACGCCACCCTGGTCCACCCGCACGATCTGCAGGCTGGTGGTCGTCGGCAAGACATCGTTGTGCATGGGCTCTCCCGCAACAATCACACTGAGGACGCGCTGGCGGCCAGTGTTCGCCGTGGCCGGCACCCATCGCCACGCGAAACGGCCGCGCGGTGGCGGTGGTTTCGCCATCAGCCTGCGCCGCACAGCGGCAACCCCGTTGACCGCCTGCCCTCACCTCGCTACCTTTCGCACACGCAGTAGCTGGCCCTGCGTCCACCTCGGCAAGCCCCGTTGATCCTCGTGCGCATGAGGGCAGTTCGAACGCTGCGACCGCTTCGCACCCCGAGCGCGCTTTCGAGCCGTTGATTGCCCGGGCCTCGTGCGGCCAACGGCTGCAACGCGCGCTTCGATCGGTTGCTGGCATCCGATCACGCGGTATACGCCGCGTCCAGCCAGCCCTTTGAAGTCAGCCGCCGGCTCCCAGCCGGCATTCGTCACCCCGTGGGGCCATCGCCCCGCGGGCGGTCATGGCCTCCGCGTTCCCCATGGAGGCCAACATGCCACATCCCCGAGCATCGCTCGAAGTTGCCCGCGCGCCCCTCTTCACGGCCGGCGCCTACTGTGATTCGTTTGACGACGTCCCGACCGAGGACGACGACACCGCCCAGGCCGGCGCAGAGGCCATCGACTGGACCGAGCAGGACGTCGTGTTCCTGCACTGGCGCCTGCTGCAGGAAGTCGATGCGCTGTCTGACCCCGAGACGCCGCTCGAAGCCAAGCTCGACACGCTGCGCTGGGTGTTCACCGAGCGCGAGAAGGACTCACGGCCGTTCTCGTTCGTGAACTGCCTGCGCGTCGTCGGCTGCAGCCCGCTGTCGCCGATTGCCTACTGCGGCCTCGTCGATGCCGAAGAGATCCGCAGTCGCATCCGGCATGGCGTGAAGCGCTGGCTGGAAGCCACGTTGACGCGCTACCCCGAGTGGGTGCGCGAAGCCGTTGCCCGCAATCCGGAGTGGGTCGAGCTGCAACTCGCCCGCAACCCGCAGTGGATCAACCAACAGGTCCGCGCGGTCGCCCTGCAGGGCGACCTGTTCGCCTGAGCCATCAACGGCCGCCGCCGCAGCGCGGCGACCACCACATCAAGGAACACACCATGTCCCGCTTCTATCGCGCGGCCGGCGTGCTGGCCGTTCTTGCATTGCACGCACTCGGCGCCCACCTGGACGCCACTGCCCCCCCTTCGACACCCTCGCGCGCCGAAGGTCATCGCCTGCCCGGCGCCACGCCGGTCCGCTGAGGAGCCGCCATGCACATCGTTGCCCATACCGGGCGTGTCGCGGCGCTGCTGCTTCCTGTCCGCGCACCCGAGGATCTCGAATACCTCGTCAAGGAGAGCGAGATCGTCACCGGCCGGCCTGGCCGAACTTTCGTGATCGCCGGCGCCGACCGCCTTGCCTACCGGCTCCAGTGGCATCCGCTCGGCTTCCAGGTCGAGCGGCTCGACAGCCGTGGCCGTGCGCTGCACGTGCAGCAACTGCTGCTGTTCGAGTTCCTCGACCACCCGCTGCTGGAGGCCTTGCATGCCGGCCAGCTCTTCACCGCGCCGATCGAGTTCGACTCGCCGCGCGGCTGATGCACCCACCCCCGATCCACCCCAAAGGCGGGCGTCCCTTCGGGGGCACCCGCCGTACCGGAGAACCACCATGCAGATTCAAGTCCGCATCAACGAGGAAGGCGCGCTGCGTAACCAGCGCTTCGCCTTCACCGACCGATTCACCCTCGTGTCGGAACTGCTCCAGAACGCCCGGCGCGCAGGCGCCACGTCCATCACCGTCGACCACGACGCCGAGACCAGGACGCTGACCGTCCGCGACAACGGCCGCGGCATCGACGACTTCCAGAAGCTGCTGACCTTCAACGAGTCGGGCTGGGATGAGACCACCTGCGACGCCGAGAACCCGTTCGGCGTCGGGTTCTCGAAGTGCCTCTACGCCGCGTCTCGCTGCATCGTTCGCTCACGCGGCCAGTGCGCTGACTTCGACACCGAAGCGGCGCTCGCCCGAACGCCGATCGACGTCATCGAGCAGGCGGATGCGCCGCGCGAGGGCACGCAGATCGAGTTGCACGGCGTGGACCTGCCCGACCTGGCGTCGCGCATCGCCACGCTGTGCGCGGGCTTCCCCGTGCCGGTGTGCTTCAACGGCAAGCCACTCGAACGCCCGCATGCCCCCGAGCACCTGGCGCTCACCGCGACACCCGTCGGCGGCCTGCACCTGTGCGGCACGCGCGACGGCGAGCACAGCCACGAAACCCTGGCCTACCTGCAGGGCTTCTGCGTGCTGCGCCCGATCTACCACCGGCCGGAGCGCGCGAACGTGCTGCACCTCGATGCGCGCCAGTTCATGGCCCGGCTGCCCGATCGCGACAAGCTGATCGACGAAGACCGGCAGCGCAAGCGCATCGACACCGCGCTGCGCGCCGAATGGCGCCGCGTGCTCGAGGACGCCAAGCGCGCCCTGCCCGCCGAGATGTTCGTCGACAGGTTCTATGCGGCCCTGCGAGGCTGGGGCCACCTGGACCTGCTCAACGACATCGATGTCCTGCCGGCCGCCGTGTTCGACGAGATCTGCGGCTACCCCTACCAGGAGGGCTCGGGTGACCGGGACTACCTGCGGACGGTGGCCGTCGCGCCGGCACGGGCGGCCATCGAGGCCGGCTCGGTCAAGCTATGCTCGATCGACTCGATCGACTCGATCGACGAGGGCAACGCCGGCCGCTGGATGTTCGCGCGTGCCACGGGGTGCCTGCTCTTCAACCTGGGCGGCCTGCATCACGAGCATTGGGTGCAAGCCCATGTGCGCTGGCTGGACGACGAGCCGGTCACCGTCGAACCGCTCGGCGAACGTGTTCGCCGCACGCTGGAAGGTCGCTGGGTCTGGCCGGACGTAGTGCTGTGCGCCGCCGTTCGCGTCGGCGTGGGCAGCGACGGCGTGGACATCACCGACGAAGGGGTCCACCACGACGGGGTGCTCTACATCCCGGACGGTGAATCGTCGGGTGAGCCGGTGCGTCAGGCCTCGAACTTCACCGATGAGAACGAGCAGTTCCTGGAGTCCGATCTGGACGCGGACCGCGAAGCTTTGGCCGACCTCATCCGTCGGCTGCGCTCCGTCGATCCGAAGGACACGCTCGACTCGCTGTTGCGTGAGCTGAAGCTCGAACGCTACCCCGTGCTGCATGGCAGGCAGTTCCGCCTGAGCGTCGGCACCGGATCGGACGGCCATGCCGTCGAACTGGCCGATTGAGGCCACGGGTTGGAGGCCTTCGGGCCTCCTCTCCCCAGCGCAGCACCGTGCGTGTGCGCTGTGGAGAGGCTTTCCCGCAGGTCGCCGGCACACCTGGAGCGCCTTGCTCCGAAGCCGGCCCCGAAGTCCCTCCGGCGCTCAGCGCCGGCCCGCCCGCCATCGCCGCGGAGCCTCGCCCTCAACCGGGCGCAGGCCCCGCGTGGCGGGTTCATCCGTCAAGGAGAAATCATGAACCGACAGCAAGCCATGCCCGTTTCCGAAAGCCGCCGCGGTGGCCACGGAGGCCGCCATGAATGACACGGTCTTCGAGCATCGCATCGACGAAGCCAAGCGCCGCGCACACGGCCGCTGGACCGAGATCCTGCGCAGCCTGGGCGTCGACGATCGCATCTTGGGCAAGCGCAACGGCCCCTGCCCGTCGTGCGGCGGCACCGACCGCTTCCAGTACACCGACAAGTTCGGCGAAGGCAACTACCACTGCCGCCACTGCGGCGCCGGTGGTGGTTTCAAGCTGCTGCAGGCCGCGCTCGACCTCGACTTCGCAACCGCGCTGCGGCAGGTGGAGTCCTGCGTCTGCGCGCCGGCCCCTGCGCCGAGTGCCGCGCAGGCGGCGGCGGAACCGTCTGCGCAGCGCATGCGCCGCCTGGCGCAACGCCTGTGGGACGAAGCCCTGCCCGTCCAGCCCGGCGACGAGGTCGATTGCTACCTGCGTCGCCGCGGGCTGCACCTGCGCCAACCGCCGAGCGTCCTGCGCCGTCACCCGGCGCTGGGCTACTACGAAAAGAACGCCGCCGGCCGCTCCTGCAAGGTGGCCGACTACCCGGCCATGCTGGCCTGCATCCAGGGCCCGGATGGCAACGCGGTGACGCTGCACCGGACCTACCTGAAGGACGGCGAGAAGGCGCCGGTACCGGACGCACGCAAGGTGCTCTCGGCCGGCATCAACGGCGCCGCCGTCCGTCTGTGCGAACCGGCGCGTGAGCTCGCCGTGGCCGAAGGCATCGAGACCGCACTGGCGGTGCACCTCGCGACCGGCAAGCCGGCGTGGGCCGCCGTCAGCGCCGGCAACCTCGAGAAGCTCTGGCTGCCCGAGGGCGTGCGTCAGGTCTGCATCTATGCCGACAACGACGCCGATGGCGGCTTCGAAGGCCAGGCCTGCGCCTACGCGCTGGCTCGTCGCCTGACCCGCAGCGCGCCGGGCAATGACGCCCGCCAGGTGCGCGTGTTCCTGCCGCGCCAGCCTGGCCACGACTGGGCCGACGTGTGGCGCATGCGCAGCACGGCCGCCGAAGCCCAGGCCGCATAGCGGACCGACGACATGAACCCCACCGGTCGCTGCCACACCGGGCCCTGCGTCGATGACGCAGGGCGAAGGCAGACCTTGAACTGCATGCAGTCGGCGCGGATGAACCCGCGCCATCGAGGATTCGGCCCCGTGCCGGGTCCATCACCCACCCCGCGGGGCCCAGCCCCGAGGGGACACGGCGCCCCGCATTCCGATCGGAGCTTGTGATGAAGAACGGACGCACCCTCGTGAGCCTGGCGCAGGAACTCGAACGCCAGCTGAACTCGAAGAAGGACCTGGTGGTCCCGTCGGCGCTGATGCGCCACGACACCGACGACACGGGCCAGACGCGGCTCGTCGTCGAAGAGACCGGCGGCCCGACGCGCTACGGCGTGATGCCGCTGGCGCGCCGCCAGCTCGCGGACAAGTTGAAGATTCCGTACGCGTACTTCGAACGCATGCGCAGCGAGCAGCCCGTGCTGCTGGACCGCAATGTCAACACCTGGCTGCAGAGCGACGACGACCGCCGCATGCTGCGCACGCTGGACGGCAACGTCCGCGCGGTTCTGTCGGACCGCTACCGCCGGCTCGACAACTACGACCTCGCCGAAAGCGTGCTGCCGATCCTGCAGCGCCTGCCCGAGGTGCGCTTCGAGTCGGTCGAGCTGACCGAGACGCGCATGTACCTCAAGGTGGTCACGCCGCAGCTGAAGCACGAGATGTCGCCCGGCGATGTCGTGCAGGCCGGCGTGGTGGTGAGCAACTCCGAGGTGGGCCACGGCACGCTCTCGGTGCAGCCGCTGATCTATCGGCTGCGCTGCCTCAACGGGCTGATCGTGCCCGACTTCTCGCTGCACAAGACCCACGTCGGCCGCAGCATCGGCAACGTCGCGGACACCATCACGGTGTTCAAGGACGACACGCTGCAGGCGGACGACAAGGCCTTCTTCCTGAAGGTGCGCGACGTGGTCGAGGCAGCGGTGTCGGAGGCGACCTTCCTGCAAGCCGCGCAGAAGCTGCAGAAGACGCTGCGCATCCCGCTGACCGGTGACCCTGTGAAGACCGTCGAGGTGCTGGCCAACCGCTATGCCCTCAACGAGCAGGAGCGTGCCGGCGTGCTGCGGCACCTGATCGCCGACGCCGACCTGACCGGCTACGGCCTGGTCAACGCGGTGACGCACTACTCGCAGGAGGTCGACGACTACGACCGTGCGACCGAGTTCGAGGCCCTCGGCGGCCGGCTCATCGAGCTGCCGCAGTCCGAGTGGAAGAGCCTCGCCGAAGCCGCCTGAACGCGGCACGTGCCGCAGCAGCCCGGACCCATTGCGGGTCCGGGCTGCACGGATTCACCCGCGAGTCCGGGTGGTTGTGCATGGCAATGCGGCCCCGACGGGGCCGCGTTCCGTCGCAAGCTCAGTGCCGAACCCTATGCTGTGGCGCACACCGATCGACACCCGACCGCCACCCGAAACATTTCAATCCCACCCATCCACCGCGCCCGGCCAGGGCCCACCCGAGGACAGCACCATGAACCAGGCGCAGCTCTCCGACGTCCAGCTCACCAACCTGACCTTGCTGCTCACCATCCGCGACGGCGTCCTGCAGGACCGCCCCGCCACCTGCTGCAAGTACGCGCTAGATGCCGCGCAGGCGGAGCGCATCGCCGGCCTGGGCGTCCAGCAGATCATGGCCATCGTCGCCAACGTCGGCGACTCCACGCTATTCCCGGCCCGCCGCGACCTGCTGGCGCTGCTCGAAGCGCCGCTGCCGCTGGCCCGGCCGCTCGCCGCGGTGCACGCCGCCCAGCACCTCGCCGCCTGACTGCCGCCGCTGGCATCGCCATGAGCGAGCCCCGTCCCCCGCTGCGGGTCGACAGGCAGCTGAGAGCGCTGCAACTGGCCAAGGACTGCGCCGCCCTGGGCGCCCGCGTGCGCACGATCGGCCACCTCACCGGCCTGCCACCACGCGAGCTGCTGCGCCTGCTGTTTCCCGACCGCGAGCACGTGCCGCGCGGCAGGCCGCCCGACTCGCCAGAGTGGTACCACGGCGCGAACCTGCTCTACCGCGCAGAGGCCTCCATCGTCGTGGCGCTGTACCGGCGCCTGCGCGACGGCGGCTTCGCTGCAGCCGAAGCGCTCGTCGCCGCCTACCGCCACTACGGCAGCATCTGCGAACCGCCGCAGCGCATCAGCTTCGATCGCGCCTTCGACCTCGCCGCGCACACCGACGGGCTGTGGCTGACCAGCGTGCAGAGCTTCTCGCTGGTCGCCTGCCCCACCTGCCACAGCGAGTACCTGGCCGCCTACGGCTCAGCGCCGCGGTCCAACGACGAGTGCCCGTTCTGCAAGCTGGTGCAGCGCTACGGCACGGACCAGCGGGTGCAAGCGTCGTTTCCGGTGCGGCCGCTGCCGGATCTGTCCGAACTTGAGTTTGGCCTGCGCCGCTTGTTGAATCCACAGCAAACCCGCTGACAGTAGTTACTTCGCCGATTGGTGCTCAGCGTACCGCCGCACCAGGTACCAACACATGCTCAGCGCCATGGATCGTCCTAGTCTGCAAGCCTCTTCCTCGGTTAGACCCACCGGTCGGTGTGCACCAGGGCTCAGGAACGCGTACACGCCAACCAGCCCACGCTCCTCCTCCACTGTGAAGAAATTCTGCTTCCGAAGGTGGGCCACTATCGATCCCCATTTGGCCGAGTCGTACGCCGTTGGATCAGAGCTGAACTCCCGGCGGGCAATTTCGCGGGCGATCGCTTCCAGCGCAACGCGAGCGTCTGTTAGGCAGGCGTTGTAGTCGGGTGGGCTGCGGCGAAAGGACTCTGCCGAATCGCTCAGCTTGCCGACGATGTCACCGTCAGGGTCGAGGGCGCTGGCTTTGACTCCAGCGACGAGGTCGTCTTCGACCGGCGCCGAATCTGAGATGGATGGGTCGACTGGAACCAACTCTCGCTCGCGCACCAAAAACCCATCGAGCAGTAGACAACGCTGCAAGTCGTCGAAACGCTCCGTGAATCGATAGCGAGGTTTGACTTGGCTCGACAGATCGCCGTTCGTCCGCACGACCTCGGCCAGAACCGAGAGACAGCCGACCAGCTGCGCTTGATCACGAAGCGCGTTGTTGATGTCGAGTAGCTCTGAGCCAGTTTCGATGCTGATCCGCAGGCCGTGCTTTGATAGCAGCACGACTGCGGTCTGGCTGGGAAGTATCGCAAGTAGCTGGGCGAGCGATGCAAGTGTTCGTGCTGATGGCATGACTGTGTCAAAGGTTCGTGGTCAGCGGTCGGTTAGCTGAAGACGCTCGGCCTTGTCGAAGTGCAGCGGCTTCGATCGCCTCTTGGAAGCATCGGCGTCTAGATTGCGAACCGCGCCCGCCTTCACGAGGCGCACGAGCGAGCTCTGCAGGTCACCCGGCATCCAGTTCGTCATCTCGAGGATGTCTGCGAACTCAGCCGGGCCGACGCGCCGTTCGCCCCTTGCAAGATATCGGCGCCAGAAGGCATCAACATCGTCAAGGCTGCAGCGGCCATCCGATGGGTCGAGTTGCGGCTCCGGGCCGAACAGGTCCGCGACGCCGGTCTTCTGCTGGCGGACCTCAATCTGCTTGGCGGCGCGAACCCGACGCTGGACGAGCTCCACACGCTCAGAGATGTCCATGAACTCGACAATGCCGGTGGGATGGCTTGTTATGTACACGAGGTGGTACTTGGTCCGCCGATGCAGGGGATCGAGCACCGTGACGTAGGCCGAGCGAGCGCGGTACCCAGAACGACCCGCCGGAACGCAAGCCTTGAGACTCGTTCGATACGCATCGACCAGCGCCGCTTCACGCTCCGAGGGCTCAAGGCCATCAAGGTTCACCGTCGATCCCAGCAGCTTCGTCATCGCGTCCTGCCAAACTGGTATCGATGCCGTGCGGTTGATGAAGTTGTAGGCGAAGTTGATCAGAAACTCGGACCGTGGCCGCTGAAGCAAAGGCCTCAGCGTCTCGATCACGATGTCCTTCCAGCCCTTAGGATCGACGAAGAAGAACGTGAAGGCGTCTGACCCGCACCAACTCAGGATGTCGCCGCGCAGATCCACGAAGTCGCCATGCCGACATGCATGATGGACGGCGGGCGGCGCCTTCGCTTGCAGGAAGGTCGAGAGTCGACCGAACGCGCTCTTGTCCTTTTCGACAAACAGCGCGCGCATCGTGGCTTCGACACCGAGCGTTGCCAGCTTCTGCTTGCAAGCGGCCAGCGTCTGCAGCGACAAAGAGATCGACGTGCCCTCCAGATCGTCGTTCGGTGCACCCCATGGACCCGCAAAGCAGTCCACGTAGCAGATCTCTGCGCGCCGGGCCTTCTTGGCGCTCATGCCGATGATCAGCACGAGCTTTTCCAGGTAGCTCGTGAGAAGCGCATGCTTCACCAGAGCCTGCTCGCGCCCTTCGTAGGCGTTCGGGATGATCGAAGTCAAGTTCGGCTACTCCTGCAACGACGGTGCCCCGCAGACAGCTCAGCCAGTCGTGAAGAGCGGGCGCTGTGGTGGCGACAAGATCTGGTCGCTGTCCTTGATCTGCGCGGAGGACCGGCGCTTGGTACCGTCGACGCCGACGATCTCAACAGCCTTCTCGTCGAGCAGCCTGCCAATCGACTCGCGATAGATCTGCGCCGACGCCGGCGAACTGTTGCAGGTGGTGGCGAACAACTCGCCGAAGCTGATCCCGCTGTCGTCGGCGTACACACGTCGCGGAATTTGCTCGTTCAACGCCGTGATGCTCGCGCGCCGCGCGACATCGTCGAACTCGAATCCAAGGAGCGACTGCCCAAGGTAAGCGGCATCATGTGCAGGGTCGTAGCCGACCATCTGGAACATGTCGAGGCCGGCGCCACCGTAGTGGATGAAGTAGTTGCTGTTGGCCCAGTGCACCTCCGTCATCACGTCACGGGCGCGGTGATGCTGGGACATGTGGATCAGCCAGTAGTCGCCGTGGCCGCCGCGATTGCGGACGAAGAATGGCGTGAAGTGCCGGGCGCCGCAGTTCTCGACGAGCCGACGGTAGAGCGTGCTCTGCAAGAAGAGCCGCCAGTCACGGTCGGACGCCTTGATCTCCTCGACCGAACGCCCGCGGAAGATGTCAGGTATGCCGAGCCCGTCGAGTAAGTCCTTGACCTGGTCGCCATCACTGGCGAAGTTCATGAACGAGTCGACTCCGAACGTCAGGATCACCTCCGCGCTGGGAAGCGCGTCGAAAATCTTGCGTAGTAGCTGTGTCGGCACCTCCTTGTAGCCGTACTGATCGAGCGCGAAGATCGAGCGGCCATTCTTCGGGCTCTTCTTCTTGATGAACCCAATGATCGCGTCGGCCTTGTCCTGGAACCGTGCGTGGTCGATGTAGATGCCGTTGCCAATCCTGTCGCCGTGTCCGGCTTCGCGCAGTACCTTGTCGAGGTGCAAGTAGGCGTGGCGGTCGGCCTCGGTGAAGAAGTAGTCGACCTGGAGTTGGACCGGCTTGCGCCGATCCTTGTTGATGAGGAACTCCGCCTCGCGCGTAGCTTCGAGGAAGATGAACGGCGATCCCTTGACAGGCTCGCGCGTGTCGATGTGGACGTACAGACCGCCGCCGGCAAACCCGTCGACAAGGGTCAGACGCAGGACATCCTGGTTGGGCGAACTGACGAGGGTGCGGAAGTACGCTGCGAGGTAGGCCTCAAGGATGCGGTGCTTTGCGACGCTGTGTTGCTGGATGAGGTCGGGACCGTTCGTCCAGTTGTACTGTTTCAGCGTCATGCGGCCCTTTAGACGTGAGCGGACAGTGCTGGCATGTCGTCCCAAGTCCGGCCGCCAAGCAATCGGCCGTTGGCTTTCTTGGAGCGGCGCTTGCCGTCGGCCCCCCAGCCACCCCATTGCTTGAAGAAGAACTGCACGCCCTGGTCCTCACACTGCTGGCGGATATTTTCAACCCATTCCAGTTTCATCGGGCGTGCCTTGGGGCCGGACTCACCACCAACGATGACCCAGTGAATGTCGGTAAGGTCGAGTTCGCCAACGTCTTCGAGCAGTGGCTCGACAGACAGGAAGCGGATGCGTGCATCGACCTTACGCAAGCCTTCGATACGCGGCACGCCGTACTTGCGGTCCTCGACGGAAACGCCCATCCAGGCATTCGTGGGCACGTCGTGCGTTCGGAAGAATGCGGCCAGGCGGTCGGCTCGCTTGGTCAACACCTGGAAGGTGTGCTGCGGGCACTTCCTGATCACGTCGAAGACCTGGGCGATGTACGCGTCATCCACGCCTTTGTGGAAGAGGTCGGACATCGAGTTGACGAAGTACACCGTCGGCTTTTTCCTCATCAGCGGCTCCGACAGTCGATCCGGCAGGATCGTGAGCTTGAAGCCGTTTTCGTAGCCCGGTGTGCCCATGGCCTTCAGCCGCTTGGCCATCGACTCGGCGTAGCAGTGCTTGCAGCCGGGCGAAATCTTGGTGCAACCCACAGTCGGATTCCAAGTTGCCTCGGTCCACTCGATTCGGCTGGCTTGCGACATGAGGGCCTCCCATTTCTCAAAGGTTTGTGCAGGCGTCTAGACCGCGCGCAGCACGCGCGTCACGACACCCCAGATGTGCAGATCGTTCTCGCCGCCGACGTGGACATCGGCGAATTCAGGGTTGCTGGCTTGCAGCATCCAGCCGGTGGCCGTCCGCCGCAAGCGCTTGACGGTCAGCTCACCGTCGATGTCGGCGATGACGATGCGTCCGTCCTCGGCGGCGACGCCGCGATCAATCACCAGTTCGTCTCCATCGGCGATGCCGGCATCGCGCATGGACCAGCCGTGGACTTTCATGACGAAGGTGTCGCTCGGGTCGCGCACCAGATGCTTGCCGAGATCAATCGAATCCTCTGGGTAGTCGTCGCCTGAAGTGGGCCTGCCGGCTCGCACTCGGCGGCCGAGGGTGGGAACGGCGGTTGCTGCGCGAAGCGTCGCGATGGGCCTCAGGCCGGCTGCCCGGGCAACGCCAACAGGCGTGCGCTTCATCGCATCCAGATACCTTTCGACTACGGGCATGAGGCTGAAGGGCACGCGAACAGTCTTCGTGGGCTCGCCATAGGCAGCCTTGCGTCCGGCGCCCTGTCGTGTTCCGCCATGGCGAGGTTTGGAGGGTTGTGACTGCATGATTTCGTGACGGAATCAAGATTAGCACGCTGCACAAGCTACCGGAAGACGGTTAGCCCCCGATGGGCAAGTCGTGTCGGCCGTCGGTGTGCGGGTGCAAACCCTACGCGCCTTATCGGCTCGAGAGCAGCTTCCCTCAGTGATCGACCTGCTGGCGAAACCGTTCCGCGCCCAATGCGAGATCCAGCCGGCCGACAACGAAACACCCCGACCTTGCCTGCCATTTGCGGTCGCGTTGCTCTGCCATACGGGTTGAAAGTCCGAGCATGCATGGCCTCGCCCCAACGTCACGAGCCGAGTCATCCGGACATCCCTATCCATCGGCGGATCCGGGGTTCGACTGTTCAGCCGTGGGCGACATCCTCGCCGAACACGACAACCTACTCGCCCGCATCCGACTGTGCTTCGGCGTGGACCAGGAATCCTTCGCGCGCGACGCCTTGGCGCCGATCGAAGCCTATGCCGGCTTCGTTCACCTGCTCCCCGCCACACCCGACAACTACTTCCGTCAGCCCGGTGGCCTGCTGCAACTGGGGCTTGAGGTGGCCTTCTATGCCCTCCAGGGCACGGACGCGCACATCTTCTCCGGCCAATCGACCATCAGCACGCGCCGTCAGCTCGAGCCGCGTTGGCGGCACGCCACCTTCATCGGCGGCTTGTGCTGTGAACTGCACCGGGCCTTGGCGTCCTTGATCGTCGTCGATGCCGACGGCAACGAGTGGCCCGCTTACCTCACCCCTTTGGCCACCTGGCTCGCCGAGCGCGGGGTCGAGCGCTACTTCGTGCGCTGGCGCGCCCAGGCGCCCGAGGCTCGCAGCCTGGGCCTGTTCGCGCTGCCGTATGTCGTGAAGCCCGCCGTGCTACAGCACCTCAGCGCCGGCAACACCGTCATCGTCCCGCACCTGCTTGCCAGCGTCGGCGGCCTGCCGGTGTATCGCGAGCCCAATGTGCTCGATAGCCTGGTCCGCCGCTCGCTCGCGCTCGTCATCGACCGCAACCTGAAGGCCAGTGCCGACCGCTACGGCTCGCCGCAGTTCGGCTCGCACCTCGAGCGCTATCTGGTGGACGCACTGCGCCGCCTAGCTTCGGCCGAGTCGGCCTGGGTACCAAACCGCGAGAAGTCGCGCGTCTGGTACGGCACCGACGGTCTCTTCCTGCTCTGGCCGCAATGCGCAGCCGACGCACAGGCCTTGCTTGAGGCGGATCAGTTGCCCGGCATACCGAAGTCAGCCGACACCGTCCTCGATCTGCTGCTCGCGGCAGGCGTGGCGGAGCCCCGCGACAGTTCTCAAAACACGTGGTTGATCCAGCCGCCCGGCGCCAAGGGCCCGCTGGACGCCATCAAGCTGACCTCTCCGGCAATCCTCTGGTCCGGCCCGGAGAGCAGCCCGCACCCGCTCGCCGGCACAGTGGCGACGAATCTCGAGCCCACGAGACCGATGGCCGCCACGGCAGGGCCAGCACCGCCACCATTGCCGCCGGGCCAGATGTCGCTGCTCGATGCCGCCGAGGCAGACCCTTGGGCGGACGTGTCGCCTCTGCCGAACGCCCCGGCGAAGTTCTCGCCCGCAGTCGAAGAAGCCGTGGCCCCGGTCGCGCTGAAGGCCCCCATGCGGCTGAACCCCGCCGTGCGCGACGCGCTTGGCTCCATCGTGGCAACGCTGAACGGCGACGCGCGCACCGCGGCCGCGTGCACGGTAGCGACCGGCATCTTCGTGCCACTCGCCGAACTGGAACGCCGCGGCCTGCAGCCTGCACTCGCGATGCGCGCGTTGAGTGATCTGCGCATGCTGGTCCACGCCGATGCCAATCGGCCTCCGACCCTATCGAGGGAGTTCGGCGGCGCCATCACCGTGGGCTTGATCCTCAATCCGCGCTTCGTCACCGGCCTCGACCTCGCCACCTTTTCGATCCCGGCATCGCCGCAGGCCTGAGCATGCTGGTCCGCCAGTACGAAATGCCCTGGCGCCCTGCCTACGAGGCCTACGCTGCAGCCACGTGGCTGCTGGCGACGGCCTTCTTCGCGATGGTCGGGGTCCTTGGACATCTGCCGCGCCGACTGGCGCTGCCGCTGGCGCTCTGCTGCTTCGTCTGGGGCGTCTTCCGTGGTGCCCAAGCCCTGCGCACGCTGATACTGCGCGCCTCGCTCGGCGGGCGCGGCGTGCAGACCATCACCACGGCCGAGCTGGCGCGCTGGTGCCAACAACCCGACCAGGTATTCCTCGGCTTCGGCTTCGACTGGCGGCCCGTCCACGCCCAGCGCCTGTACGAGTTGGCGAAGGTGGACTACCGGCAGTTCACCGTCTCACCACGCCTGCTGGCTTGGCTGGGCTACGACAGCTACCCGCAGCCCGACGCGGAGATCGGCCTGCCTTACATCCATGGCGTGGAGCCCAAGGAGGTGCCACTGCACCGGCCGCTGCAGAACTTCGAGGGCGGCACGCTGCTCGTCGGCACGACGCAGTCAGGCAAAGGTGTGGCGCTGGCCAACCTCATCACGCAGGCGGTGCGACGCGGTGACGTGGTCATCGTCATCGACCCGAAGAACAGCCGGCGCCTGAAGCGCGTGACGCAGCGCGCCTGCGAAGACTGGCGCGCGCCCGACACCTTCCTGGAGTTCCACCCCGCCTTCCCCGAAACCGGCGTGCGGCTGGACTTCACCTTCAACTGGCAGAAGCCGACCGAGATCGCCTCGCGCATCCAGTCGATCATGCCACCCGACACGGCCGGCGCGTTCTCTGCCTTCGGCTGGGACGCGGTCAACGTCGTCGTGCAGGGCCTGATCGAGCTCGAAGAGCGGCCGAACCTCGTGAAGCTGACCAAGTACATCGAAGGCGGCATCGAGCCGGTGCTCGAAGGCACGCTGCGCCGCCACTACGAGCGCACGCTCGGCGCCAACTGGCGCGAGTTGCCTGAGATGAAGAAGTTGCTGCACGACGCGCACCGCGGCAACCTCAAGCGCCCGTCCGAAGCGGCCAGCGCCGACCTGCTGGCCTTCGTCGCCTACTACGAGCACCACGTCGCGCAGTCGCAGCGCAACAAGGTGCTCGATGCGCAGGTGCGCACCTTCCGCCACAACCGCGAGCACTACCAGAAGATCACCGCCAACCTGCTGCCCGTGCTGTCCATGCTCACCTCGGGCGACCTGGGCCCGAGCCTGTCGCCTGACCCGTTCGACGCCGACGACACGCGGCCGATCATGAACTTCGAGAAGATCGAGCGCGCCGGCCACGTGCTCTACATGTGCCTGGACTCGCTGCCCGACCCGTCGGTGGCCACGGCCATCGGCGCGCTGGCCCTGGCCGACCTGGCCGCGCGCGCCGGCATGCGCTACAACCTCGGCGGCTACCGGCGCATCTCGCTGTTCGTCGACGAGGTCTCGAACGTCATCAACCAGCCGCTGATCGAGATCCTCAACAAGGGCGCCGAAGGCGGCATCTTCACCACCTGCGCCATGCAGACGCTGGCCGACCTGGCCAAGCGCCTGGGCAGCGAGGACGCGGCGCGCATGGCGCTGGGCAACCTCAACAACCTGATCGCGCTGCGCTCGAAGGACCGGCCGACGCAGGACTTCGTGGTCGAGACCTTCGGCAAGACCGCCATCCACACCGTGCGCGTGGGCCTGAGCAGCGGCGCCGACGCCCACCTGGGCGACTTCTCGTCGAGCTACTCGACGCAGCTCACCGAGAGCTTCGAGGAGATGGTGCCGGCCGACGTGCTGGGCAAGCTGCCGAACCTGCAGTACTTCGCGTCGGTGTCGGGCGGACGGATCATCAAGGGGCGGTTTCCGATCCTGGATGCGGATTGCCCCAGCACAACATCGGGTGCTCGCCGGCCGGCGGAGTTGACGACATGATCCGGGCGGTGGTCATCGTGTCGCTGCTGGGCTTGCTGGTACTGGTGCTCTGGCTGCCCTCGGCCCATCCCCCCGAACGGTTCCTGGCACAACTGCGTTTGGAACATGCCGCTACCGCGTCCTACTGGGGCGAGGACTCCGCTGCGAGGATGCTCGCGCGGGCACTCTCGATGCAAGACACGGCGAGAGACGCCGCGCCGCTTCCATCACTTGGGAGTTCGCCGCCGGCCGGCGCCATCGACATCGCCATCGCGCACGAAATGAGTTCGGTGAATCGGCGGCTGTTCGACAACTCGTACTTCCGGTCGATCGATGCGCTGCTCCTGCTTGCCATGTTCCGACTGGCGTTGCTCGTCGAATGGTTGCCATGGATGCTGCCGTTTGCGGTTGCAGCGCTCGGCGACGGGGGCGTCGTCCGAGTGGTCAAAGCGAGGGAGTTTCGTCTCCACAGTCCCGAGATGTTTGCCACCGCCGCTTGTGGTGCGATCCTAGTGATGTTCGGTGCCCTGGTCACCCTGGTCGTACCAGCCACGCTGCATCCCGTGGTACTGCCGCTCGTTCCTGTTGCGGTGAGTCTGTTACTTGCGCACGCGTTCGCCAGCTACCACAAGCGTGGTTAGATGATCAGCCAGTGACCTTGAACGCGAAGTCGTGTTCATACCGCTCCTTAGAAGTACCTGGCCTGAACACGTTGGTCTGGCGGTTCCGAATTTCCGTGGTAGACCCGCTTCGGACAGGCTTGACGCGAAAGCCAATCAGGCCGCTTTTCAGCGACTGGAGGAGTCCGTCACCGAGATCATTCTTTGGCACACGCGTTCCGCCGATGCGCACAACGATATGCGTTCCTCGCCTGACTAGCGGCTGTACGCCCGACCAAGTCTCAGTCAAGAAGTTCCAGTAGTTGTCCAGCCTGGTATGCCGATCGTCCTTGTTGACGCCCCCGTGCGGCTGGGCCGCCCCTCCCAGGAACCACAGACGAAGCCACTGGTCTTCGACGTAGTCGGTCGTATCGAGGTATGGCGGAGATGTCACGATCAAGGCAACTTTCTCGTGAAGGGATGGGAACGCGTCGCCAGCTTGGCGGGCGTCCCGAAGCTTCACTTCGCCCACCAAGTCTGGCAGCGACTCTTGAAGGCGGAACCTCACCATGGCCTTCAGGACATTGAAGGTCCTCCGCTCAGGCGCGGTCAGCCCACGAGCTGACCACCATCGGACCGAGTAGTCAGGCTTGGTGCTGATCGTCCGCGGCATTCTGTTGCTGAGGCAGTTGGGCGTTTTGTGCGACTCACCATGAAGACACCCTAGCGCCACAGCTGCGATGAAGCGATCCACCTTAGAGGACTTCCACCTGAGAGCGCTGCGAAGAAACAAGACTTCTGCAAGAGTTTGCTCATGGAAGCACCAGCGAAAGAATTCGGGCAACCCAACCGCGCTCGGTACAAGCCGGACGTCATTGAACTCCGCCTCCAAAGCATCGAGTCGCCGCAATACGTTGTGCAACGCCGGCGGATTCGCCTTGGCTCCTGCCACACATGCCGCTACCGGATTGACGTCGGTCCCGGCGGCAGGGCGCCCATTTAGCAGACTCTCGAAAACCGTCGTACCTCGACCACTAAATGGATCGAAGACCCAGTCCCCCCGCCGGGTGTAGGCGAGGAGCTGCTTCGCTACAAAGTCCTCAGGGAACATAGCAAAGTAAGGGCACAGCGAGTGCAGCGGATGCCTCACGCAGCGCTCCTTGCGACCAGCACTTTCTGCACGGTCCTGTTCACCCATTGAGCCACATCCATGACTCTTTCTGCTCCGTCAACTTCTCCCCGGTGATCAGCTTCACGCTGGGCAAACGCGGCCGCGTGGTGAGCAATGCGCAGTCTGTCGAAGATGACACCGAACTTTCGTTCGTGAAAGGCCACGGTTCGCGTCCGAACGACCGCGAAGCTCTCGTGCGCAGGCTCGTCAATCTCGTCGTGCAGAAGGAACGGGATGTACAACGCCGGGATCCAGTAGACAGCAGGATGGGTCGTGAACCAAGTTCCGTGGAACTGCGCAACCTCTGACGCCACGGGCTTTGTCTTCCAGTTCTTGCCGGAGGCACATTGCCCCAACGAGTACAGCTTCGCAGGCAGTCGGTCCGGGTGATCGCGCCATGCAATGACGTCAATGCCGCCGTCCTTTGTTGCGGCTGGGTGGCCTGCCTCGATCGCAGCCTTGACATCCCCGTGGCCGAACCGACGATACGCAGCCTGCAGCGCCGGCAAGAAGGCATTCCCCTCCTGACGCGGGAACCCGAATGAGCAGACTGCTCCTCCAAAGTAGCCGCCAGCCGCCAGGCATGCGCAGACCTGAAAGAGGAGCTCCATTTCCTGCTTGGTTTCTGGAAGCTCATCTATTCCGGCAATGGCACGCTCACGAAGTGCCGTCGCGAGTAGGCAGAACGTGTAAGCAACCTGCCCGGCGTGAACGGCATCCTCGCGAAAGGCCGTCCTGACAACAAGCCTCCTGGCGTCGATCTCGAATGGGTAGCTGTCGCCGAGACAGGTCGATCGAAACTCGAGCTCTTCGAACACCTTGTCCAACAGCGCAAGCCGAGGCTCTTCAAGAATGCCCTGATCCAGATCCTCGCCGCTGTACTCATCGTGGGAGAATCTGGCACCCCGGTCGTCATCTGCAATGTCGAACGCGTTGAGCAAGTCGCCTTTGGACGACACACGACGCGGGGACAGGAGTGCATGAAGTTCGAGCCAATCGGCAATCGCACTCCGGCTGTCGTTCTCCGTTGGAGCCAGCAACATAGGTCAGAGTTCTTCTTCAGATCGCTGGGCCGCGCGGTCTTTCATCGCCGCGTTCAGGCTCCGAACCGTGCGTTGCATACCTTCAGCCACCTTCATCAGTGTGGGGTCACCATCAAAACCTCCCGATAGGGCGTTCGCGTCTTCACACTGCTTCGCTGCCTTCATCAACGCGTCCTCGAATCGCGTCGACGCGGGCTCCACGCGGGCATACGCCACATGCAGGTCTCGCTGAGCGAGGAGCATCTTCTTGCCTTCGGGGTGGGCAAGCACCTTGCTGAGGATGTTGAGATCCGGGTTCTGGCTCTGAATTAGCGTCGGCTCGTCCTTGTGCTCCTGGCCGTACAACCACGACATGAGTTGCCCAAGCTGCTGCTGATGCGTCTTGGGAATCGGGCTCTTCTGCGGCGGCGCCGATACGTCTTCGTCACCAATACCCAGGTAGTCTCGAACCGAGGCTCTGGTCAGCGCGGTGTAGAGGTGCGAGAAGGAGAAGTTCCGCTTGGAGATTTTCGAGACGTCAAAGCCGTCCTTCTGAGCTTGTTGGAGGGCGTACCAACCGTTGACGAGCCGACGTACTGTGTTGTGCCCGTCGCCGAGCGTACGACTGATTGTTGCGATGTCGGCACCGTCGTTAAACCACTCAGCCGCGTACTTCGCCTTCGCCAGAGCATCCCACTTGAACGGCCCGTTGATGTGCTTGAAGCCGATGAAGCTTCGAGCCTCCGATCGGTTCTTCACATAACGAACACGCACTGTGTCCGGCGCTGCTTCTGGTTTCTCGATACTTGGAAGCTGGTACTTGAGCTTCTTCCTCAACTCAGCATTGACGATCAGTCGCAGCGCAGCTAGACGGCGATTGCCCTCGAGGACCGTGTTGTCCTTCTCAAGCACTATCAGCGGCTCGTAGTCGACGTAGCCAGCCGAGAGAATTGACTGCACAAGTTCATTGACATCCGCCTCATCCACGAGGTGCTCGATGATGTCGTCCTCGGTCGAGAACTGGCCCTCGATGAATCGCGGATTGTCGAGATCGAACTTCAGTTTCGACGGTGCGACAAACATGTCTGCGGCTCGGGGTGGTGCCGATGCTGGTGCCGACTTCTTCGCAGTAGCCATCAGTGGCGCTCCTTGTTCTTGCCGTCCGTGGCGCTCTTCAGCGATGCCTTGACGGCGATCTTCTGTCGTTCGACCCAAGCGTCCATGTCCGCTCGCTTGAACCGCCAAGAGCCCGCGACCTTGAAGCCCGGCAACTCGCCCTTTTGCGTCAGGCGGTACACCGTCTTCTCATCGACTTGCAGCAACAGCGCAACTTCTTTTACCGTGAGCGCTTGGTCCATGAGGATGACCTGCAGTCTAGACGTGGTCATTCTAGGGTAAACCAGTCCAATCCCGTTCGAACGTCGGCGTTCAAGTTCCGGTGACCTCGGCACCCGCCGCCCAGCACGCAACCGCCGACACATTGAGGTCGAAACCCCCCTCTCATTGGCCGCATTCCCGCCGGCCGCGACGCCGCACCTTGCCTACCCTTCCGGTCACCCGCTCCAAAGAGCACCGCCCGCAGTCGATGACCCAGGGATGCGCCAATGATCACCGCTTCGCACAACGCCCCCGACGGCAGTGCCCACGGCAGTTCGCCCGGCGAGCACGCAGACACCGTCGAGACGCGGCTCTTCCTCGACGAGCACGAGTGGCTGTACGGCCTGCTGCGCAGTGACGACAACACGTCGCCCACCTTCCGCTTTCCGGACCTGATCAGTGCCTGCGTGTCGCTGGTTTTCGAGGCGGACGACGCGCCCGGTCGCATCTTCGGCTTCCTCGGCACCCAGCTCGTGCTGCGCGCGCCGAAGACGCCGCGCCGCCGCGAGTCGATGTGGCGCCCACAGTACGAGTTGCTGCAGGCCGTGCAGCGCTCACCGGCCAACCGGCACCCGAACCCCAAGTTCCAGCTCGACCAGCTGACCACCGCCTGCGTCGCCCTCGCCCGCCAGATCGACGACGCCGACACGCGCGTGCTGCGCCAGGCCCGGCTGAACATGGCCGATCGCTCGTCCCGATGGCGATTGCCACGCTCTGTGTAGTACGCACCGCTCGCGCGAACGCGTCGACCCGCTGAGCACCCTGCCAGCCCCGACGCCGGCGCACCCGAACCCGACCCTGACTGGCATCGCCAGCCTTGCCTCGCGGCCTGTCGGCCAGCGAGCGTCCCGACCTGTCTTCGGAGCCTTGATGTTCTCCACACGGCCCTCCCCGCTGCCTTGCGCCTCGCCCGCCACGCGGTCGGCTTCGGCGCGCGTCGGGCAGTGGGCTGCGCTCTGGCTCATGGGGCTCTGCGTCCTCCCGGCACAGGCGTGCTGGGAACAGGCGGCGCAGCGGTACGGCGTCGCGGCCGAACTGCTCTACGCGATCGCCCGAGTCGAGTCGAACCTGAATCCCCGCGCGGTCAACCGGTCGCACATGGCGCGCACCGGCTCCTACGACATCGGTCTCATGCAGATCAACAGCTCGCACCTGCCGCGGCTGGCCCGTCACGGTATCGCCGAGGCGCAGTTGTTCGACCCTTGCACCAACATCGAGGTCGGCGCCTGGCTGCTCGCGGACACGTTCGCGCGGCATGGCGCCACCTGGAACGGGGTCGGGGCCTACAACGCCGCGTGCTCGCATCTGAAGGGCGTGCAGTGCGCCGAAGCCCGGTCGCGCTACGCCTGGCAGGTGTTTCGCAAGCTGCCGGCGGCTGCGGGAGTCAGGCCGTGAAGCGCCCCGCCATTCGCACGCTGCTGGCCTGGCTTGCGCTAGGCGTGGCGGCTTGCGGTTCGATGGAACTGGCTGGGCCCAATCCGTCGCTGTCACCAGCACCTGCGGTCGCTGGCACCGGCTCAGCGCGTATCGCGCAGTCCGGCTTCGGTCGCGATGCCCGCTTCGCGCTGTGCCAGCCGCCAGCCTGCCCACGGCCCAGCGCCAAGTCGCTCCCTGTGCCCGCTTCGACCCCCGTCGCCGTGGATCCGTCGCCTTCGCGCGCGCCCCTCGCGCAAGACGCATTCGCGCTGACGCCGACGGTCTCGCACAGGTCGCCGCCAGTTTCGGCGTCCGAAGTGATCGAAGACCCGTCGCCGCTGAAGGTCGTCGTGCACTTCAGTTTCGGTCGCTCGGAGCTCGACGCCGCCGGCCGCGACGCACTCGACCTCGCGGCCACGCAGCCGCCGCCGGTTCGCCGCGTGCTCATCGCCGGCCGCACCGACAGCATCGGGCCCGCTGCAGCGAACGAGTCCCTGGCGCAGGCCCGCGCCGAGGCGGTGCAGCGCTACCTGACGGCGCGCCACTCGCGCCTGCTGGCCGGCGCCGAAGTGCGCGTGCAGTCGCAAGGGGCGTGCTGCTACACCGCCGCCAACGACAGCGCTTCGGGCCGGGCAGCCAACCGGCGTGTCGAAGTCATCTTCCAACGTGACGGAGGCGCGTTGTGAGCCCGAGGGTGCCCTCCTGCGGCGCAGTCCGGCCCTCATGGCTCTGGTCTAGCTGCCGGGCACCGCCCCGCCGGCTCGCAGGCCCAAGCCAGCACGCAATCCGCCAACCCGCGTTCCTCTTTCCACGCTCAACCGATGAGGTTTCCATGACCACCACCACTCTTGCCGTTCCCACGCTGACCCGCCGCGCTGCACGCCGGCCGTGGACCGTCGCCGCCCTGCTGTGCCTGATCGCGCTCGGCCTCGGCATCGCGTTCCCCGGCCATGCGCTGGACCTGGTCGCCTTCACCGGCATCACCGGCCCGCTGACTTCCGCGCTCACCGCCATCGCGAGCCTCGGCCCCGGCATCAAGGCGCTGGTCGGCTTCGTGGGCTTCGTCGTCGCGCTGATCTCGC